>OGIO01000016.1_pt1 | contig 232637 bp, 184 predicted proteins | sample 1571841 | NCBI WGS metagenome assembly OGIO01 (sample SAMEA2582111, study PRJEB24529) | metagenome | biome: Human gut stool | place: China | collected 2011
GCACGAGGGTTCCACCTCTTCCCATTCCGAACAGAGAAGTTAAGCCTCGTCACGCTGATGGTACTGCGTAACAGTGGGAGAGTAGGTAGCCGCCATTTTTAGAAAGTTCCCGCCAGTCATCTTTGATTGGCGGGGATTTCTTGTTTATACACTTTCTTGTCAGATTTTTGGGTTCTCCTGCTTATTTTCTATGATTCAGCCAAATTTATATTCTTTTTCTTTTGTTATTTCGGAATGAATATATATTTTTGTAGTGTACTATTAAACTAATACACTAGACGTCGTGTATTAACTATAAGAACTTAAAAATTAATATTATGATTAAAGCTGAAAATTTGTCTTTTATCTATCCCAAATCAAAGCGCATGGTATTACACGACTTTTCTTTCTCTTTAGAGGCTGGTCGGGTTTATGGACTGTTAGGACGCAATGGGGCGGGGAAATCTACTCTCCTTTATTTGATAGCCGGGTTATTGACTCCGAAAAAAGGGAAAATAGTGTTCCATGATATAAATGTCCGTTCTCGTCTGCCAATGACGTTGCAGGATATGTTCTTGGTTCCGGAGGAATTTGAATTGCCTTCTATTCCATTGAAAAAGTATATTGAATTGAATGCTCCTTTTTATCCGAACTTTAGCAAAGAGGATATGCACAAGTATCTTCATTGTTTTGAAATGGATATGGATGTGAATTTAGGAGCACTCTCTATGGGACAAAAAAAGAAAGTGTTTATGAGTTTTGCTTTGGCTACCAATACTTCTCTTCTGCTGATGGACGAACCGACCAATGGACTGGATATTCCGGGAAAGAGCCAGTTCCGTAAATTTATGGCATCGGGGATGACAGAGAATAAAACTATTGTAATTTCAACTCATCAGATACGTGATATAGACAAAATGCTGGATTCAGTCATGATCATGGATGAAAGCCGGGTGTTGCTGAACGAATCAATAGTGCGTATTTGCGAGAAATTGTGCTTCAAGGAAAGTGATGACCGTAGCCTGATGGATAAAGCGCTTTTTGCTGTCCCTTCTCTGCAGGGGAATAGTTTGCTTTTACTGAATGAGTATGGCGAAGATTCGGATATCAACCTGGAACTGCTATTTAATGCAACACTGGCACAACCACAAAAGATCACTAAATTGTTTCACGCTCAATATGAATAGATTATGATAAAGGATACATTTTTTAGTTTTTCCCGTTTCGGAAAATTACTCCATAAAGAGGTTTCGGAAAATTGGAAGTTGTATATGCTTCGTACATTAATGATATATGGAGTTTTGACAATCGCATTGATATGGGCCGGCTATTTCGAATACAAAAGCTATAATCCGCTTTTTTCGTTTGACGACGCGAATGTACATGTAACTACTCTGATCACCTGGATGTGGGTTTGGTGGGGATTTACATGTCTTGGTGCTTCGTTTGCATTTGAATCAATGAAGTCTAAAACAAGACGTATTACAAATTTAATGGTGCCTGCTACTACTTTTGAAAAGTACTTTCTTCATTGGCTGATCTATGTACTTATTCTTCCATTGCTTATCTATTTCTTTATAATATTGGCGGACTATACCCGTGTATTTGTTTGTGCAATGATATATTCGGAAGTCCCTTCTATAGAAGCGACGCAATTTAAGTATTTCGTTGATCAGGGAGATGGTAAATATTCGTTATGTCACAACTGGTCGGAGGGAACTTTATTGATTTTGCTTAATCTGTATATTCAATCTTTATTTTTGTTGGGCAGTATTTTCTGGTCTAGGAATGCTTTTATTAAAACACTTATAATCCTGGTTGTCATTGGCTTTGTGTATTATTGGAGTGGAGTAGTTGCTGTTCATCTATTTAAAGATTGTGATATTATAAATTTGAATTCATTTATCTTTAAGTGGGGACATATACTATTCCCTGTATTAACTATTATAAATTGGGTCTTGACTTATTTCCGCTTAAAAGAGTCAGAAGTAATTCATCGGATGTAAAAAAGGAGGGTATGTATGAATTTTAAAGAAAGCAGAGCAATATATTTACAGATAGCCGATCGCATTTGTGATGACATCTTGTTGGGACAATATGAAGAAGAGGGGCGTATTTCTTCAGTCAGGGAATATGCATCTATTGTAGAAGTGAATGCAAATACAGTGATGCGCTCGTACGAGTATCTTCAGTCTCAGGAAGTGATTTACAATAAACGAGGCATTGGCTTTTTTGTAGCTTCCGGAGCAAAGGCACTGATTCATTCGTTGCGAAAAGAACAGTTCCTGAAAGAAGAGGTTGATGGCTTTTTCCGACAACTTTATACACTCGGCATCTCTATCAAAGAAATAGAGAAGATGTATTATGAATTTATACAAAGACAAAATCAATAAAAATAAATAAGATATGAAACGCACAACATATATAATCATAGGACTTTTTGTACTGGGTTTATTACTGATACCTATCCTTCTGAGGACACCTGCGGCCGAGAAAACAGCTCATCGTTTATCAATGGAAGGGGAACGTACTGAAATAGAAATGGCAGGGATTCGTCATGTGAAGATAGTTGAAAAGCTAGGGGAAATTGATAAAGATGATATAGGAGTATTGGGTAAGTTGGATGTACAGGCTTCATCCTTTTCGGATAAGAGTATATTGGTGTATCCGAAGAGCAAATATCTGAATGTGAGCCAAGAAGGGGATTGCCTGTTGGTTGAAATAAATCTGGACGATAAAGGTCTTTCTCAAATAACTGGAGAGATAGAAAAAGGAGCTAGATTAGTTTTAGGTGGTTTGAATATGGAATTAAAAATGGATTCGACATTACTTTCTATTGAAAATCGTGTGAGTAGGGTGAATATTAATGTAAAGAAGATGAATTTGGACTCTTTATATCTCTTTAATGACGAATGGCAGGACATCTCACTAGAATCTTGTAGTTTTCGTTCGTTGGATATAAGAGGGAAGAAACTGAGCTTGAAGGCTAATCAAGTGAAGGCAATAAATTATTATGAAGAATTAGGGACTATCAGGAGTAGTGAGATTTCCGGATTCAGTGTTGATAATTTGTATCTGTCAGGAAAAGATTCGCATAGATATCGGACAGGTATCAACTGCAAGCGTATCTTTTGGAATCCCTTAGCTAAAGATGCGGAACTTGAGCTTACTTTGAGACAGAAGGGTGAGATTATATTGAATCGTTGAATATAAACGGAAAGGAAATGAAAACTATAAAGTATTTTGCTGTTTTAAGTCTGTTGGTTGGTTTGTCCGGCTGTAACTCAAAACCGGACTTAGACGGATTCCGGGAAGTAGAGATAAGTAATAATATGCTGGATACTATACCGGAAAACAGATTGAATAATTATAAAGAAACGATCGAAAAAACTTATTTATTGGGTTGTCTGGTATTGGGTACAGCCGGTAGTTCGTCGGAAAGTAGTCCGGCTCAACTGAAGGAATGGAAAGAGTCTTTGAATATGCCCGACACGATAAAACCGATCTATAGGGAGAGGCTGTGGGACTTTGTCTTTTATCCACAAATTACGTATGAAGTTGAATCCAGATACCTGGGTATCTATCAACGGAGAAAAACTGTAATTAAAGGTATCGGGCTTGGTATGATTACAGGAAAAGAAGAAGAATATATCAAATCAAGGCAGAAATAATTCATTGTTGGTGCTTTATTCGTTATAATATTTTAAGACAGGTGTCATTTAGTAATATTACCGTGAGAAAAGCGGAATAAAATTGGTGTAAAAGTGTGATTTTATAAGAAGAGAGTCGATTTCTTTGCATCTTTCTCTTTTTTATCAAATTGATTTTTGTAAATTTGGCGAGAATCTATTGAAGGAACATAATTAATACAGTAATAATACTAAATACTCCTGTTAATATGGAAAACAAAATTCAAGAGTTGACCGATAAGATTTATCGTGAAGGCGTGGAAAAAGGAAACGAAGAAGCGCAGAGACTTATCGCGAATGCTCAGGATGAAGCAAAGAAGATCATTGAGGATGCTCGTAAAGAAGCGGAATCAATTGTCGCTGCCTCTCGTAAATCTGCTGATGAACTGGCAGATAATACAAAATCAGAGTTAAAACTATTTTCCGGTCAGGCTGTCAACGCACTCAAATCTGAGATTGCCACGATGGTCACTGACAAGTTGATAACCGCTTCTGTGAAGGATTTCGCTCAGGATAAGGATTATCTGAATGCGTTTATCGTTGCGCTGGCATCCAAATGGAGTGTAGATGAACCTATCGTCATCTCTACGGCCGACGCTGAATCACTGAAAAAGTATTTTGCAGCCCATGCGAAAGCTTTGTTGGATAAAGGTGTGAAGATCGAACAAGTGAACGGTATCAAGACTTTATTTACGGTTTCTCCGGCGGACGGTTCGTATAAGGTGAACTTCGGAGAAGAAGAATTCATGAATTACTTCAAAGCGTTCTTGCGTCCTCAGTTAGTAGAAATGCTATTTTAAAAGGAGCGACTATGGGTAGTAAATACTATTACTTGGTAGCCGGTTTGCCGGAACTCACTTTGGAGGACAGTAAACTGAGCTATACAGTAGCCGATTTTAAAACAGAGATCTATAGCGGATTGTCTGCTTCAGACCAAAAGTTGATCGACTTGTTCTATCTGAAGTTTGATAATGCCAACGTGCTGAAACTCCTCAAAGACAAAGAGGCGGAAATAGACAAACGTGGAAACTACTCTGCCGCGGAACTCACCGAATATATTTCTATTCTGAGAGAAGGCGGGGAAATCAGCCCTAAAGAATTTCCTTCTTATCTGTCTGTTTTTATTTCCGATTATCTGAATACACCTGCCGAAAGCATGGTGTTGCAGGAAGATCATTTGGCTGCTTTATATTATGAGTACGCCATGAAATGTGGAAATAAGTTCGTCTCTTCCTGGTTTGAATTCAATCTGAACATTAATAATATTCTTGTTGCATTTACCGCTCGTAAATTCAAATGGGATATTGCTGCCCATATCGTAGGAAACACGGAAGTATGCGAAGCCTTGCGTACATCCAGCGCCCGCGATTTCGGATTGTCCGGTGAGGTGGATGTTTTTGAATCGTTGGTGAAGATCAGTGAGATCACGGAACTGGTGGAACGTGAGAAGAAATTGGATGCTCTGCGGTGGAACTGGATGGAAGATGCTATTTTCTTCGACTATTTCACCGTTGAACGTATTTTCGCTTTCTTGCTGAAACTGGAAATGATTGAGCGTTGGATTTCATTGGATAAGGAAAGAGGAAATCAATTGTTCCGAAGCATCATTGAATCGCTGAAGAATGAAGTACAGATTCCCGCAGAATTCAGATAATAAATTTTAAAAAATATATGGCAACAAAAGGAACTGTTAGTGGCGTTATTGCCAACATGGTGACCCTCGTCGTTGACGGACCGGTAGCTCAGAATGAGATTTGTTATATCTCTACCGGTGGCGATAAGTTGATGGCGGAGGTGATTAAGGTGGTAGGTGCAAACGTATATGTCCAGGTGTTCGAAAGCACCCGTGGACTGAAGGTAGGTGCCGAAGCCGAATTTACAGGACACATGCTTGAAGTGACCTTAGGTCCGGGTATGTTATCGAAGAACTACGATGGTCTGCAAAACGACCTTGACAAGATGGACGGTGTTTTCCTGAAAAGAGGACAATATACATATCCATTGGATAAAGAACGTATATGGCATTTTGTTCCGATGGTGAAAGCCGGCGATAAAGTCGTAGCTTCCGCATGGCTGGGACAGGTGGACGAAAACTTCCAGCCGCTGAAAATTATGGCTCCGTTTACTATGAACGGAACGGCTACCGTAAAGACCATTATGCCCGAAGGAGATTATAAAATAGAAGATACCATTGCGATCCTGACAGATGAGGAAGGAAATGACATTCCGGTAACGATGATTCAGAAATGGCCGGTAAAACGGGCTATGACGAATTACAAAGAAAAGCCGCGTCCTTTCAAATTGCTGGAAACCGGTGTACGTGTAATCGATACGCTGAACCCGATTGTGGAAGGCGGTACAGGATTTATCCCCGGCCCGTTCGGTACAGGTAAGACAGTGCTTCAGCACGCTATCTCCAAACAGGCGGAAGCGGATATCGTAATTATTGCGGCTTGTGGTGAACGTGCCAACGAGGTAGTGGAAATCTTTACAGAATTCCCGGAACTGGTGGACCCGCATACAGGACGCAAATTGATGGAACGTACCATCATTATTGCAAATACTTCCAATATGCCGGTAGCCGCCCGTGAAGCGTCTGTATATACAGCAATGTCTCTGGCTGAGTATTACCGTTCGATGGGATTGAAGGTATTGCTGATGGCTGACTCTACTTCCCGTTGGGCGCAGGCGTTGCGCGAAATGTCCAATCGTATGGAAGAATTGCCCGGACCGGATGCGTTCCCGATGGATATTTCTGCTATTATTTCTAACTTCTACGGTCGTGCAGGTTATGTGAAACTGGGTAACGACGAAACCGGCTCAATTACTTTCATCGGTACGGTATCTCCTGCCGGTGGTAACTTGAAAGAGCCTGTAACGGAAAATACGAAGAAGGTAGCCCGCTGTTTCTACGCATTGGAACAGGATCGTGCCGACAAGAAACGCTATCCGGCCGTGAACCCGATTGACTCTTATTCCAAATATATCGAATATCCGGAATTTGAAGAATATATCAAGGAGCATATCAATGACGAATGGATCGGCAAGGTGAATGAACTTAAAACCCGCTTGCAGCGTGGTAAGGAAATCGCCGAGCAGATTAACATTCTGGGTGATGACGGTGTACCTGTGGAATACCACGTGATTTTCTGGAAATCCGAATTGATCGACTTCGTAATCCTGCAACAGGATGCCTTTGATGAGGTTGACTCGGTGACTCCGATGGAACGTCAGGAAGCTATTCTGAATATGATAATCGACATCTGCCATACAGAATTTGAATTTGACAATTTCAATGAAGTAATGGATTACTTCAAGAGGATGATCAATGTATGCAAGCAGATGAACTACTCGAAGTTCAAATCTGAGCAGTACGAAGGATTCCAGCAGCAATTAAAAGAATTGATTGCCGAAAGAAGCGTTAAATAGTAAATTGTAAATAGCTAAATTGTAAATATATAGATGGCAACAAAAGCTTTTCAAAAGATATATACCAAGATTACTCAGATTACCAAGGCTACTTGTTCGCTGAAAGCGACAGGAGTAGGGTATGACGAGCTTGCCACTGTGGACGGTAAACTGGCACAGGTGGTTAAGATTGCCGGTGACGATGTCACTTTGCAGGTATTTGAAGGTACGGAGGGTATTCCTACCAACGCCGAAGTAGTGTTCCTCGGCAAATCGCCTACGTTGAAAGTGAGTGAGCAGTTGGCAGGACGTTTCTTCAATGCTTTCGGTGATCCGATTGACGGAGGTCCGGAAATTGAAGGACAGGAAGTGGAAATCGGTGGTCCGTCAGTGAATCCGGTGCGCCGTAAACAGCCGTCGGAACTGATTGCAACGGGTATTGCCGGTATCGACTTGAATAACACACTGGTATCTGGTCAGAAGATTCCGTTCTTCGCCGACCCCGACCAGCCTTTCAATCAGGTGATGGCAAACGTGGCATTGCGTGCTGAAACAGATAAGATCATTCTGGGCGGTATGGGTATGACGAACGATGACTACCTCTACTTTAAGAATGTATTCTCCAACGCCGGTGCTCTCGACCGTATTGTGAGCTTCATGAATACAACGGAAAATCCTCCGGTAGAACGTCTGCTGATTCCGGATATGGCACTGACTGCTGCCGAATACTTCGCTGTAAACAATAACGAGAAAGTATTGGTACTGCTGACCGATATGACCAGCTACGCCGATGCGTTGGCTATCGTATCCAACCGTATGGACCAGATTCCGTCCAAAGATTCTATGCCAGGGTCGCTCTATTCGGATTTGGCGAAGATTTACGAAAAGGCGGTGCAATTCCCTTCCGGTGGCTCTATCACGATTATTGCGGTGACAACGTTGTCCGGTGGAGATATCACGCACGCTGTGCCTGATAATACGGGTTATATTACGGAAGGACAGTTATTCTTGCGTCGTGATAGCGATATCGGTAAGGTTATTGTTGACCCGTTCCGTTCATTGTCCCGTCTGAAACAGCTGGTAACCGGTAAGAAGACACGTAAAGACCATCCGCAGGTGATGAATGCCGCTGTACGTCTGTATGCCGATGCTGCAAATGCGAAGACTAAGATGGAAAACGGTTTCGACCTGACAAATTACGACGAACGTACGTTGGCTTTTGCGAAGGATTATTCTAACCAGTTGCTGGCTATTGATGTCAACCTTGATACTACTGAAATGCTGGATGTGGCCTGGGGCTTGTTCGGCGAATACTTCCGTCCGGAAGAAGTAAATATCAAGAAGGAACTTGTTGACCAGTACTGGCCGAAAGGAGAATAATCAGCAACTAAATTTATAACCAATAATTAGCAAAAACAACGTGGCTATAAAGTTTCAATATAACAAAACCTCTCTTCAGCAGCTCGAAAAGCAACTGAAAGTGCGGGTGCGTACGCTTCCTATCATCAAGAATAAGGAAAGCGCCCTCCGCATGGAAGTGAAGCGCTGTAAAACGGAAGCTGCCGATCTGGAGGATAGGCTCGAACAACAAATTCAAGCCTATGAAGCCATGTTCGCCCTTTGGAATGAGTTTGACGCTTCATTGATAAAGGTGAATGATGTTCATCTTGGCGTGAAAAAGATTGCGGGTGTACGTGTACCGCTTCTCGAAAATATCGATTTCGAGATACGTCCGTACAGTATGTTTAACGCTCCCAAATGGTATGCCGACGGTATCCATCTGCTGGAGGAACTTGCGCATACGGCAATTGAACGTGAGTTTATGCTCGCCAAGCTGAATCTGCTAGAACATGCGAGGAAAAAGACCACTCAGAAAGTGAATCTTTTTGAGAAGGTACAGATACCGGGCTATCAGGATGCATTGCGAAAGATCAAGCGATTTATGGAAGATGAAGAGAATCTGTCGAAATCATCGCAAAAGATCATGAAGTCCCATCAGGAAAAAAGGAAGGAGGAAGAGGCATGATTACAAAAATGAAGAAACTCACATTCCTGGTTTATCATAAGGAATACGAAGAATTCCTGAACAGCCTGCGCGAACTTGGTGTAGTCCACATCGTGGAGAAACAGCAAGGTGCTGCCGACAATACGGAACTGCAAGAGAATATCCGTCTTTCCAACCGCCTGACAGCTACTCTGAAACTGCTTCAGAATCAGAAGCATGAGAAAAATGCTGTGATCGCAACGGAAGGAGGGACAGCTGCTCGTGGTTTGCAGGTATTGGACGAAGTAGATACCTTGCAGACTGAACACGGCAAATTATCTCAGCAATTGCAGGGCTATGCCAAAGAAAAGGAAGCATTGCAGGCATGGGGCAATTTCGATCCGGCAAGTGTCCGGAAATTGAAAGATGCCGGCTATGTGATCGGTTTCTATAGCTGTTCGGAAGGAAACTATCAGGAAGAATGGGAGACGGAATATAATGCGATGATCATTAATCGTATTTCTTCCAAAGTATTCTTTGTGACCGTCACTAAAGCAGGTCAGGAAGTGGATCTGGACGTAGAACAGGCAAAACTTCCCGCCTATTCGCTGGCACATCTTGAAACGTTGTACAATACAACGGAGCAGGCTATTGAAGAGAACGAAAAGAAACTGGTAGCACTTTCTGAAACAGATGTACCTTCTTTGAAGGTCGCTTTGAGGGAGTTGCAGGGACAGATTGAATTCTCGAAAGTAGTATTGAGTTCTGAACAGGCTGCCGGTGATAAACTGATGTTGATTGAAGGATGGGCTCCTGCCTATAGTAAAGTGGAGATAGAAGCCTATCTGAATGACGCACATGTATATTATGAGATTACCGATCCGATGCCGGGTGATAATGTCCCTATCCGATTGAATAATAAGGGATTCTTTGCCTGGTTTGAACCGATCTGTAAACTGTATATGCTTCCGAAGTATAATGAACTGGACCTGACACCGTTCTTCGCCCCGTTCTTTATGATCTTCTTCGGACTCTGTTTGGGAGATTCCGGATATGGACTTTTCCTGTTCCTTGGAGCTACGGCATATCGATTACTGGCAAAGAAGGTGACTCCGTCGATGAAGTCGATCCTTTCGCTGATACAAGTATTGGCTGTTTCAACTTTCTTCTGCGGTTTGCTGACAGGTACATTTTTCGGAGCGAATATCTATGATCTGGACTGGCCTATCGTGCAACGTCTGAAACACGCGGTGTTGATGGATAACAACGATATGTTCCAGTTATCATTGATTTTGGGTGCTATTCAGATTTTGTTCGGTATGGTGCTAAAAGCAGTGAATCAGACGATTCAGTTTGGTTTCAAATATGCAGTGGCAACGATCGGATGGATTATCCTGTTGGTTTCAATGGCTGTTTCGGCTTTGTTGCCGAACGTACTGCCGATGGGAGGTACAGTGCATCTGGTTATTCTGGGTATCTCCGGTGCGATGATATTCCTCTATAACAGTCCGGGAAAGAACATATTCATGAATATCGGACTTGGTTTGTGGGATTCATATAACATGGCTACCGGTCTGCTGGGAGATGTTTTGTCCTACGTTCGTCTGTTTGCCCTCGGACTTTCCGGAGGTATTCTGGCGGGAGTGTTCAACAGTCTGGCAGTAGGTATGAGTCCGGATAACGTGATTGCCGGTCCTATCGTAATGGTGCTGATCTTTGTGATCGGTCATGCAATCAACATCTTTATGAATGTGCTCGGTGCAATGGTTCACCCGATGCGTCTGACATTTGTAGAGTTCTTCAAGAACTCCGGTTATGAAGGAGGCGGCAAGGAGTACAAGCCTTTTAGAAATTTAGAATAAAACATTGAGAAATAATAAACTAAGAATTAAACAATAAAAATAGAATAAGATTATGGAAATGAATTTGTTTATTGCCTACATTGGCATCGCAGTTATGGTTGGTTTGTCAGGCATTGGTAGTGCTTACGGAGTAACTATTGCAGGTAACGCTGCTATCGGCGCATTGAAAAAGAATGATAGTGCATTCGGTAACTTCCTGGTATTGACTGCGCTTCCGGGTACACAGGGTCTGTACGGTTTTGCCGGTTACTTTATGTTCCAGACTATCTTCGGTATCCTGACTCCTGAAATCACTGCTATCCAGGCATCGGCAGTTCTCGGTGCAGGTATCGCTTTGGGATTGGTAGCCTTGTTCTCGGCTATCCGTCAGGGACAGGTTTGTGCAAACGGTATCGCTGCTATCGGCCAGGGACACAACGTGTTTAGTAATACATTGATTCTTGCCGTATTCCCGGAACTTTACGCTATCGTTGCTTTGGCTGCCACTTTCTTGATCGGTAGTGCACTTGCGTAAATTTTTCAAGGAAAAATTTTTTTAATAAAGATCTTTCAATCCCCTTGTGAATGCAGCTTTGCGTTCACAAGGGGATATTCTTTTTTCATGGCGGGCTAACCTTTCTTTCCTCTTATTAACTCATATTTTTCGCATAAAGTATTATTTTTCAAAGAATAATGCGTACTTTTGCACTCGCATACTAAAAAGAGTTTTAATATATTATATGGTAAAAGATTTATTAACCCCCGATTATATCTTCGAGTCCAGCTGGGAAGTATGTAATAAAGTGGGAGGGATATACACCGTATTGTCGACACGGGCGAATACATTGCAGGAAAAATTCCGCGACAGAATTTTTTTTATAGGTCCTGATGTGTGGCAAGGAAAAGAGAACCCTCTATTCATCGAGTCGGATAATCTGTGCGCTGCCTGGAAAACGCATGCACTTGAAAACGATCATCTTTCCGTCCGTATAGGACGATGGAATATACCCGGTGAACCTATTGTCATTCTTGTTGATTTCCAACCTTTTTTTGAAAAGAAGAACGATATATACACAGAAATGTGGAATCGTTTTCAAGTAGACTCGTTGCACGCTTATGGCGATTATGACGAGGCTTCTATGTTTTCGTACGCTGCTGGAAGAGTAGTAGAAAGTTTCTACCGCTACAACCTGACAGAAACGGATAAGGTGATATATCAGGCACATGAATGGATGACCGGAATGGGAGCACTTTATGTACAGGAAGCTGTCCCCGAAGTTGCTACTATTTTTACAACCCACGCTACTTCCATCGGACGTTCGATAGCCGGCAATCATAAGCCGCTGTATGACTATCTGTTTGCGTATAATGGCGATCAGATGGCACAGGAATTGAATATGCAGTCGAAGCATTCCATCGAGAAGCAGACGGCGCATCATGTAGACTGTTTTACGACAGTAAGTGAAATCACCAATAACGAGTGCAAGGAATTGCTCGACAAACCGGCAGATGTAGTACTGATGAACGGTTTCGAAGACGATTTCGTACCCAAAGGCAATACATTTACCGGAAAACGTAAGCGTGCGCGCTCATTAATGTTGAACGTAGCCAATAAATTGTTGGGAACAAATCTGGATGATGATACGTTAATCATCGGTACCAGTGGTCGTTATGAATTCAAGAACAAGGGGATCGATGTCTTTCTGGAGTCATTGAACCGCCTGAACAGAGATAAAAACCTGCATAAGAATGTATTGGCATTCATCAATGTACCCGGTTGGGTGGGAGATCCCCGTGAGGATTTGCAGGCGCGATTGAAAAGCAAAGAAAAGTTCGACACACCGCTTGAAGTTCCTTTCATCACTCACTGGCTGCACAATATGACGCATGACCAGGTATTGGATATGCTGAAGTATTTAGGAATGGGCAATCGTCCCGAAGATAAAGTAAAGGTGATTTTCGTACCTTGCTATCTGGACGGTCGTGATGGTATTATGAACAAAGAGTATTATGATATATTGCTGGGACAGGATTTGAGCGTTTATGCTTCCTATTACGAACCTTGGGGATATACTCCTTTGGAAAGTGTAGCGTTCCGTGTACCTACAATTACTACTGATCTGGCAGGCTTTGGCCTTTGGGTGAACAGTCTGAAGAATCAGCATGGCATCAATGATGGAGTAGAAGTGCTGCATCGTTCGGACTATAATGATTCGGAAGTGGCGGATGGTATCAAGGATACGATTACGCTCTTTGCGGATAAATCGGAAAAAGAAGTGAAGGAAATCCGCAAACGTGCGGCAGATGTTGCAGAGCAGGCACTGTGGAAGCACTTCATTCAATATTATTATGAGGCTTATGACATTGCTCTGCGCAATGCTCTGAAGCGTCAGTTAAGCTAAAAAAACATTTTATTCATCAATAAGTAAACAAAAACATTATGAAAATTAAAGTTAGTAATGTGAATACTCCGAACTGGAAAGAGGTTACAGTGAAATCACGTATCCCTGCTGAGTTGGAGAAATTGTCCGAAATTTCACGCAACATCTGGTGGGCATGGAATTTTGAAGCGACAGAACTATTTAGAGATCTAGATCCGGAACTTTGGAAAGAATGTGGACAGAATCCTGTGTTGTTGCTGGAACGTATGAGCTATGAGAAGCTGGAAGCTTTGGCAAAAGACAAGGTAATTCTGAGAAGAATGAATGATGTTTATACAAAATTCAGAGATTATCTGGATGTGAAGCCGGATGAGAATCGTCCGTCTGTAGCCTATTTCAGCATGGAATATGGTTTAAGCAGCGTCCTGAAAATATATTCCGGTGGTTTGGGTGTATTGGCTGGCGACTACCTGAAAGAAGCTTCTGACAGCAATGTAGATCTTTGTGCAGTAGGTTTCTTGTACCGTTACGGCTACTTTACTCAAACGTTGTCTATGGACGGTCAGCAGATTGCTAACTATGAAGCACAAAACTTCGGTCAGCTTCCTATCGACCGAGTGATGGATGCGAATGGTCAGCCGTTGGTAGTGGATGTTCCTTATCTGGACTATTATGTACATGCTAACGTATGGCGCGTAAACGTAGGACGTATTTCTTTGTATCTGTTGGATACGGATAATGAAATGAACAGCGAATTCGACCGTCCTATTACTCACCAGCTTTATGGTGGCGACTGGGAAAACCGTCTGAAACAGGAAATCCTGTTGGGTATCGGTGGTATCCTGACACTGAAAGCATTGGGCATCAAAAAAGATGTTTATCATTGTAACGAAGGACACGCTGCATTGATCAATGTTCAGCGTATCTGCGACTATGTAGCTACCGGACTGACATTTGATCAGGCTATCGAGCTGGTTCGCGCTTCTTCTCTTTATACAGTTCATACTCCGGTTCCTGCCGGTCACGACTACTTCGACGAAGGTTTGTTCGGTAAATACATGGGCGGTTACCCTGCAAGAATGGGTATCAGCTGGGATGACCTGATGGACCTTGGACGTAATAATCCGGGGGATAAGGGCGAACGTTTCTGCATGTCAGTATTTGCTTGCAACACTGCTCAGGAAGTAAACGGTGTAAGCTGGCTGCATGGAAAAGTATCTCAGGAGATGTTCTCTACTATCTGGAAAGGTTACTTCCCCGAAGAAATGCACGTAGGTTATGTGACTAACGGTGTTCACTTCCCTACATGGAGTGCTACGGAGTGGAAAGAACTGTACTTTAAATATTTCAATGAAAACTTCTGGTTCGACCAGTCGAATCCTAAGATTTGGGAAGCAATCTATAATGTGCCCGATGAAGAGATCTGGAAGACTCGTATGACGATGAAGAACAAGCTGGTAGATTATATCCGCAAGTCATTCCGTGATACATGGCTGAAGAATCAGGGAGATCCTTCACGTATCGTTTCATTGATGGATAAGATCAATCCGAATGCATTGCTGATCGGTTTCGGTCGTCGTTTTGCTACTTACAAACGTGCTCACCTGCTGTTTACTGACCTGGAACGTCTTTCTAAGATTGTGAACAATCCTGACTATCCGGTACAGTTCCTGTTTACAGGTAAGGCTCATCCGCACGATGGAGCAGGACAGGGGTTGATCAAACGTATTATCGAAATCTCCCGTCGTCCGGAATTCCTGGGTAAGATCATCTTCCTCGAAAACTACGATATGCAGTTGGCGCGTCGTTTGGTTTCCGGTGTTGATATTTGGTTGAATACTCCGACTCGTCCGTTGGAAGCATCCGGTACATCTGGTGAAAAGGCTTTGATGAACGGTGTTGTCAACTTCTCTGTATTAGACGGATGGTGGCTGGAAGGTTACCGTGAAGGTGCAGGTTGGGCGTTGACTGAAAAACGTACATATCAGAATCAGGAACATCAGGATCAGTTGGATGCTGCTACTATCTACAGCATTCTTGAAACAGAAATCCTGCCGTTGTACTATGCTCGTAACAAGAAAGGCTACTCAGAAGGCTGGATCAAGGTAGTGAAGAATTCTATCGCTCAGATCGCTCCTCACTATACGATGAAGCGCCAGTTGGACGACTACTACAATAAGTTCTACAATAAGTTGGCAAAACGTTTCCATATGCTGTCTGCTAATGACAATGCAAAAGCAAAAGAAATTGCTGCATGGAAAGAAGAAGTCGTTGCCAAGTGGGATTCTATCGAAATCGTATCTTGCGACAAGCTGGAAGATTTGAAAGCCGGTGATATCGAAAGCGGAAAAGAATATACTATTACTTACGTAATCGATGAAAAAGGCTTGAATGATGCTATAGGGCTTGAACTGGTAACTACTTATACAACTGCAGATGGTAAACAACACGTTTACTCTGTAGAACCGTTCAGCGTTATCAAGAAAGAAGGCGACCTTTACACATTCCAGGTTAAACATAGCCTGTCAAATGCCGGTAGCTTCAAGGTGTCTTACCGTATGTTCCCGAAGAATCCGGAACTTCCGCACCGTCAGGACTTCTGCTACGTGCGTTGGTTTATCTGATAGCTTGACGGAGTAGGGAAGTGACGCTTCCCTGCTTGACGTCCCTATATAAAAGAAGCCCCTGCAATTCGAGCGATCGAAATTGCAGGGGCTATCTTTTTATATCTCAATGTAACGGCGTGGATAAGATCAGTATCTTCGGCAAAAGTGCCTGTACTTGGATCAGATTAACCTACTGCGTTAACAGGAATAAGATACCTTGTCGGATGTTGTGCCATCCTATTGGCACAACTGTGCCAACGGCGTGGCATAACTGTGCCAATATGGTGGCACAAGTGTGCCAACGGTATGGCACAAGTGTTACTTCATCAGGTGAAGTCTCTTATCAGCTTCATTTATTTGACTACTTCTGCCAATTTAGCCTGAAGACCTTCTCCATGAAGACCACGGGCAATGATAGTACCGTCGCCATCAATCAGAACAGTGTGAGGAATGCTGTTCACTGCATAAAGCTGTGCGCCTTCACTCTGCCAGAACTTCAGGTCAGACATTTGCGGCCAGGTCATATTCAGTTTTTTAATAGACTCTTTCCATGCAGCAGCATCCTGATCAAGAGATACACCGACGATTTCGAAGTTTTTGCCTTTGTACTGAGCGTAAGCTTCTACCAGGTTAGGCATTTCACGACGGCAAGGACCACACCAGCTAGCCCAGAAGTCTACCAGTACCACTTTACCTTTACCTGCGTAATCAGACAGTTTCACAGTTTTTCCTTCCGGAGTCTGCATTTCGAAGTCAATGAACTTAGTACCTACGGCAGTCTTCTTTTGTTTTTCAGTCTGTTCCTTAACTTTTACGATTGTTTCGTCATTTTGGAAATTAGCCGGGATTTGTTCCAGCAAAGCTGCATTCTCTTCAGTAGAGTTATTGTAGAAAGTCTGTTTGAACAAGAATACACCTACCGGGTTGGTGATGTTTTTCTGTACACCTTCTTTGATTACTTTATCATATTCTTCTTCCAGCCGGGCACCTTCTTTTTGCTTGGCTTCTTTCTGCTCGTCACTCAAAGAAGAATCTCCCATCGCTTCGTAGATAGCGTTCATCTTTTGGCTGATATCATTGATTTGAGTTCTGATAGCTTGGTAAGCGTCATTGTTGGAAGTACCGGTTGCAGAATCATTGTCCTTTGTCAGTGCAATGTTTATTTTACCGTTTTCGAGGAAGAAATCAATCATCAGAGGTTCTCCGTTCACTTCGCAAGTGACATAACGGTTTACTGCAGAATCCTGTGTGCCTTCGAAGGTGAAAGTACCTTTAGAGATGACTGCGGTATCTAGTTTTGTAAGATTTCTGCCTGTTGCTTCCTGAAGGTAAACAGTGTCGCCGTCAGCAGCGCCTTCTACTGTACCTGTGATAACGTATCCGGCTTTGTTTCCGGTACAAGCTACCATACCCAACGCTGCCGTCGCAATAACTAAATAAGTTAACTTTTTCATGCTTTTGTAAAATTAGTGAATAAATATTTATGCAAAGATAGATTTTTTTTCTGTCTGGCATCGAAAAACACTGTTATATTAGATTAACACGTAGGTGGAAATCGTAGAAATGTGTACCTTTGCAGCCCAAACTTTTAGTATGAATATGCAAGAAGACAAATCCATCATTGAGGTTAGCCATGTATCGAAGTTTTTTGGCGACAAAACAGCTTTGGATGATGTAACTCTGAACGTGAAAAAGGGCGAGTTTGTTACGATTCTCGGACCTTCCGGCTGCGGAAAAACGACATTGTTGCGTCTCATTGCCGGTTTTCAGACAGCTTCGGAAGGCGAAATCCGAATATCGGGTAAGGAAATCACACAGACTCCACCCCATAAACGTCCGGTGAACACGGTATTTCAGAAATATGCCCTGTTCCCGCATTTGAATGTATACGACAATATTGCTTTCGGCTTGAAATTGAAAAAGACGCCGAAACAGACAATCGGCAAGAAGGTGAAAGCCGCATTGAAGATGGTTGGTATGACGGATTACGAGTATCGGGATGTAGATTCTCTTTCCGGTGGCCAGCAACAGCGTGTAGCTATTGCCCGTGCCATTGTCAATGAGCCGGAAGTGTTGCTGCTCGACGAACCGTTGGCTGCGCTCGACCTCAAAATGCGCAAGGATATGCAGATGGAACTGAAAGAAATGCATAAATCTCTGGGCATTACATTTGTATACGTAACTCATGATCAGGAAGAAGCCTTGACATTGAGTGATACGATTGTCGTGATGAGCGAAGGAAAAATCCAGCAGATCGGTACGCCGATTGATATCTATAATGAGCCGATCAATTCATTTGTTGCGGATTTTATCGGAGAAAGTAATATTCTCAACGGAACGATGATTCATGATAAACTGGTACGCTTTTGTGGTACGGAGTTTGAATGCGTGGACGAAGGTTTCGGTGAAAATACTCCGGTGGACGTAGTCATTCGTCCGGAAGACCTTTATATTTTCCCGGTTTCGGAGATGGCGCAACTGACCGGTGTGGTACAGACTTCGATCTTCAAAGGGGTACACTATGAAATGACTGTGCTTTGTGGCGGATATGAGTTCCTTGTTCAGGATTATCATCATTTTGAAGTCGGTGCGGAAGTGGGGCTGCTGGTGAAGCCGTTTGATATTCATATTATGAAGAAAGAACGTGTATGCAATACATTTGAAGGAAAGTTGCAGGATGCTACTCATGTAGAGTTCCTGGGCTGTACGTTCGAATGTGTCTCTGTGGAAGGGCTGGAATCCGGTACGGATGTCAAGGTCGAAGTAGACTTTGATAAAGTGATCCTGCAGGATAACGAAGAAGACGGTACGCTGACGGGAGAAGTGAAGTTCATCCTTTATAAAGGTGATCATTACCATCTGACTGTATGGTCTGACTGGGACGAGAATGTGTTTGTGGATACGAACGATGTCTGGGATGACGGAGACCGTGTGGGTATTACTATCCCTCCGGATGCGATTCGTGTAATTAAAATAACCGATTAATAGGAAAGGAAGTGAATAAGAAGTTTATAGTATTTTTGTCATCACGTAAGAGCTGGACTCTTCCTTACATTATTTTCTCGGCGATCTTTGTGGTCATACCGTTGGTTCTAATTGTCGTGTATGCGTTTACCGATGATAACGGTCATCTGACACTCGCCAATTTTCAGAAATTCTTCGAACATCCCGAAGCGATCAATACCTTCGTCTATTCCATAGGTATTGCCATTATTACGACTCTTATCTGTATCCTGCTGGGATATCCCGCAGCCTGGATATTAAGCAACAGCAAGCTGAACCGTTCCAAAACAATGGTGGTGTTGTTTATCCTGCCCATGTGGGTGAATATTCTGGTACGTACCCTTGCCACTGTCGCTTTATTCGACTTTTTCAGCGTTCCGCTGGGAGAGGGAGCACTGATCTTCGGTATGGTTTACAACTTTATCCCCTTCATGATCTATCCCATCTATAACACATTGCAGAAGATGGACCATAGCTACATTGAGGCGGCGCAGGACTTGGGGGCTAATCCTGTACAGGTCTTTTTCAAAGCAGTTCTCCCGCTTTCCATGCCGGGAGTCATGAGCGGTATCATGATGGTGTTTATGCCGACCATTTCGACATTCGCCATTGCCGAACTGCTGACGATGAACAATATCAAACTCTTTGGTACTACCATTCAGGAGAATATCAATAACAGTATGTGGAACTATGGGGCAGCACTTTCGCTGATCATGCTGCTGCTGATAGCCGCGACTTCACTGTTCAGTACCGATGATAAGGATAATACGAACGAAGGAGGTGGGCTATGGTAAAGAAGATATTCGCTCAGACTTACCTGTGGGTATTGCTGCTGTTGCTATATTCCCCTATTGTGATCATTGTGATTTATTCTTTTACCGAGGCGAAGGTATTAGGTAACTGGACCGGGTTTTCGACCAAACTTTATTCATCACTGTTTAATACAGGTGCCCATCATTCTCTGATGAATGCCCTAGTTAATACCATTACCATTGCGCTGCTGGCTGCCACGGCATCTACCTTGTTGGGCAGCATTGCTGCCATCGGCATCTTCAACTTAAAAGCACGCTCGCGCAAGGCGATTGGTTTTGTGAATAGTATTCCTATTCTGAACGGTGATATCATAACCGGTATATCGCTTTTCCTTTTATTCGTATCTCTCGGAATCACGCAGGGATATACCACAGTGGTACTGGCGCACATCACTTTTTGTACTCCTTACGTCGTATTAAGCGTTCTGCCGCGCCTGAAACAAATGAATCCGAACATTTATGAAGCTGCCCTCGATTTGGGAGCTACACCTATGCAGGCTTTGCGGAAAGTAATCATTCCGGAGATTCGTCCGGGAATGATCAGTGGCTTTATGCTTGCACTGACACTTTCAATCGATGATTTTGCCGTAACTGTATTTACCATCGGTAATCAAGGGCTGGAAACGCTTTCCACCTATATCTATGCCGATGCCCGCAAGGGAGGTCTGACTCCCGAGCTCCGCCCGTTGTCCGCCATTATTTTTGTGGTGGTACTGGCTTTACTGATAGTAATTAATTACCGTGCCGGAAAAACGAAGAAGAAAGAATCATGAACATGTACTGCTACGTAAATAAAATGAAAAGAATAGTTTCTGTTAACTTGTTTTTGCTGGTGCTGGCTGGTTTTCTGAGCGGTTGCTACAATTCCGGTGAGTCACGCGAGAGAGTCCTTAAGATCTATAACTGGGCAGATTATATAGGAGAAGGTGTACTCGAAGATTTCCAGGCGTACTATAAAGAACAGACAGGTGAAGATATACGCATCGTCTATCAGACATTCGACATCAACGAGATCATGTTGACGAAAATAGAAAAGGGACATGAGGATTTTGATGTGGTTTGTCCTTCGGAATATATCATTGAGAGAATGCTGAAAAAGCATCTGTTGTTGCCTATTGACACCACTTTCGCCCATTCCCCTAATTACATGAATAATGTGTCACCATTTATTCGCGAACAGATTAATAAACTGAGTCAGCCGGGTGAAGAAGCAAGCCGTTACGCTGTCTGCTATATGTGGGGGACCGCAGGTATTCTTTATAACCGGGCATACGTTCCCGATTCCGACGCTTTCTCCTGGGAATGTCTTTGGGATAAGAAATATGCAGGAAAGATTCTGATGAAAGACAGTTACCGTGACGCTTACGGAACAGCCGTTATCTATGCCCATGCCAAAGAGCTGGAAGAAGGGACGGTGACGGTGGAAGACCTGATGAATGATTACTCACCACGTGCTATGGAGGTAGCTGAAAAGTATCTGAAAGCTATGAAACCGAATATTGCCGGTTGGGAAGCGGACTTCGGTAAGGAGATGATGACGAAGAATAAAGCATGGCTGAATATGACCTGGAGTGGTGATGCGATATGGGCGATTGAAGAGGCGAATGCGGTAGGAGTGGACCTTGACTACGTGGTTCCGAAAGAAGGAAGTAATATCTGGTATGATGGCTGGGTGATTCCTAAATATGCGAAGAATCCGGTGGCTGCCAGCTACTTTATCAACTTTATGTGCCGTCCGGACATTGCGTTGCGTAATATGGATTTCTGTGGATATGTGAGTTCTATCGCTACCCCGGAGATTCTGGAAGAGAAAGTGGATACGACTCTGGATTATTATGCGGATTTAAGTTATTTCTTCGGTCCGGATGCCGACAGCATACAGATTGACAAGATTCAATATCCCGACCGTAAGGTGGTGGAACGCTGCGCTATGATTCGTGACTTCGGAGATAAAACCAAAGAGGTACTGGATATCTGGTCACGCATCAAAGGTGACAACTTGGGGGTAGGCATTACTATTCTGATTTTTGTTGTCGTAGCCTTGATGAGCGGATGGATGATTTATAAGAGATGGCAACGCTACAGCCGTCGGAAACAACAGAACCGCAGAAGCAGAAGAAAGAGAAAAAAGAATGTGAAGCGGTAAGTTAAAAACACTCGGTAATAAGCGGTGGATGATAAACGAATGATACGGTTAAATCCGGGCATCGTTTGTCATCCACCGCTTTTTTATCCTGCTCTTTTCATAGAACGGATGATGTCTTTCGTCTCTTTATCTACACGCAGAGATTCAATGATTTTCTGCAATGATTTATTGTATGTCCAGTTATCCAGTTTGCTCTGCTTCAGATATTCCATCGTCTTATCCGGAAATTTAATGAAACAGATTGATATCATCCATGCCATTGCCATACGTGCATAATAGGCTTCATGAGTGAATAAATCGGCATATTCTAGCAATGAATCGATATGGTCCTCATCTACATAATGAAACAGCATCACAATTCCGAACCGGATTTCATATTCTTCTTTTGACTTCAGATAAGGCTGGATAAACTGCCATACTGTTTCTTTCCCTTTTCCTACCGCCGTCTTTTTCAGTTCACCTGAGAAAATATCGCATACGGCCCAGTTATTGATACGCGGGACGAAGAGGCGAATATAGTTGATTCGTTCTTCCAGCTCCATTTTAGCGAGTCCGATAATCATTCCCTGTAGCATTGTCTCTTCATAATACTGTGTATCGGTTGCCTCAACGAATGTACGCCAGCCTTCTTTCTTGGCGAGCCCTTTAGCCATTATCCGGAGTTGCGGGATGCGTACACCGAGAATATTATTGGGACCGGGAATTAAAGAGGAGTGAAATTCCCTGTATGTAGGGTCTTCCAACGTTTTCAGTTCTTTACGGACGCTTTCTGTTGTTGTCATTAGCTGTAGATTTATTATTGATGCAAATATATGAAAAAGAGTGCGTCTTCTTTCGCAGACACACTCTCTTTTACACTTTATTCTATAAATAATTAAACAGTCACCTTATTTCTTGGTCATATCAAAAGTAAAGGTAGTTGCCGGAAATTTATCAAACCGTTCTTCATTTACTGTAACTTCTGTTGCCTGAATAGCAAACTTCAGTTTCTGACCTTCGTAAGCATAACTGCCTTTTTCGTCAGCTTTGATTGTCACTTTTACGGTGAGTTTAGGAGTTTCTTCTTCCCCTTCAGTTTTTCTTATGGGTTGTGGTTCCATTGCAATTTCCAATACCAAGGGTTCAGGTGACATTTGAAGTAAGATATTGTCTCTATTGTCGTTGAAAGCTGCTTGATAAGGGATTTTGTATTCTACATCTCCTACCGCTTTGATGATGGCTTCGGCTGCGTCCGGATCTTCGATAATGCTTTTTATCAGATCCTCTACCGGGAATTTGCTGATTAATATATGATTATCTTTTAATTCGGCATTTACGGTGACTCCGTCTTCAGCTTCATTCTCTGCATTTTCCAAAGGAGCGATAGAGGTTGTCTGCATTTTGCCGGAATAGGTGCCTTCTACATCTTTGAGAGAATATACCGGAATATTTTCATCATCATCACTACTACAAGAGGTAAAGATACTGGTCATACCCAATGCCATTACCAATAAAACAAAACGACTTAAGCAACATACTTTTTTCATTTTAGTTAAAGTTTTCATACTTGTTAAACAAATTAGGTTATTAATTCTCAAAATTAAGGTGTACGTACATAGAGTAAATACCGGAAATAACGAAATACTGCATCATGGAAATAAAAAAGTACTCCAGTCACTTTCTCCGTGAAGACCGTGCTGGAGTACATTCGGACATGCTTTTAGTTGTCCGTTTTATTCCGACTATTTTTTCTTGATCGATTCTTTAGGTGTAATTCCGAAGTATTCTTTATACCTGTTGCGGAAGTTTTTTACATCCTTCAATCCGATCATTTCCGGTATGGTTCCGACAGGGTATTTCCCGCTTTCTAACAACTCGTGTGCCTTTTCCATTCGAACGGCTTCAATAAAGACGGTCGGGGCCTCGCCGGTCACTGACTTCCACTTATTGTAGAATTTCGTTCTGCTCATTTTCAAATGTGAGGCAATCGCATCGATAGTCAAATCCTCTTTCTCTATTCGTTCAAGAATATACTCTTTTACTTCATTGATCAATAGGCTTTTGCTTCCTTCAGTAGCTTCCTTGATCATTTCGGTTGGTTGTACTTGCAGAAAATGTTCTCCGAATACTTTGTGCAGGAATGCTTTTCTAAGAAGGCGGCTGTTCCTGATAAGAACAGCAATCTCTATCTTTAAATCCTCCACATGAAAAGGAGTATGCATGAATGTGTCTGCTAATGACGCTTCCCTTTTACTGCGTTGGTCGGCATCTATATGCGATCCGTAAAGGATGACCGGTATAATAGATGTTTCTTTAGACGTCTTCAGCCTTGAAGAAAGTTCATCACCGCCCATTCCGTTGAGCACTGTATCGCATATTACCAGATCCGGATGTTCATTTTTGATATATCCCAATGCATCCGCTCCGTTTTCAAAACCTCTGACTATGTATTCCTCTGATAAACAGGTCTCTAGATAGGATCTGAATTCTTCGTTACTGTCGACCATAATCACGACAGGTCTGGACGAATTTCTTTTCTGCGAACTTTTGTGGAATAAGGCATCGATCTTTTCTTCTTCTATATTCTTCTCTATATGAACCAAACTGCGTTCGGATACATTTTCATAAGAGGGTTTTACAGGAAAACGTAATGTGATCGTATGACATGAATTATTGATTAATATTTCTCCATTGCATATTTCTGTCAGTTTTTTGCATAAAGCACTTTTTGCAAAGTAATATTTAGGTTCTGTTTTTTGTTTAATAAGATGTTTACCGGAGCATTTATAACATTTCATTAGGTTTTCATTTCCAGTATAACTCGCTTTTATTATCCAATATTTGTTGCATAAAGATGCGTGTATAATAACTTTTTTTGAATATTCTGTATGATCTATTATATTCTTTATGAATTTCTCTATTACGGGAGATATTTTACTTTGATCTATCCACACGCTTGCATATTTGAATTCTGTTTGGATTTCTAATTTAATATGTCTGTTTGCTGCATGATCTTTCAGAGAAGATATTTTATTTTTAAGGAAATTTCCTAATTCATGTTCCGTAATATTCATTTTTTTGGAATGAGCGGCTATTTGCTTCAGGTCCATTAATCTGGTTAAATGATCATTAAGGCAATCTATATTGCGAATCGCCAGTGACAGATCCTTTTTGATATTGTCAGGGCAATTCTTGTTATAGGTTGACTTCAAAGGCGTATGAAGCAATGTGATCGGGGTGCGAATGTTTCGGAAGGAATCCATGAAGTACTGATTTTCTTCTTTTAAGAAAGCAATTTCTTTCCGCATGGCAAAAGAATGAGACAAGAACCAATACAATAAAAGTATTCCTGCTATTGAAAATAAAATTGGAAATAATTCACTTTGGGTGGTTGTAACTGCGATAATAGAAGTGTATAATGACGTTATAATTAAATATTTCATATTAATCTGTTTTTTTAGTAACGTCACTTGGTGAAATTGATCTATTCCTCTTGTTCGGGTTTGAAGCAAGGAAAAATGCACAGTATTATGGTCTCATGATTGTATATCAATAAGTTCAAATAACATGATCTCAAAATTATTTGTTCTTTGAAGGCTGATATCGGGAATGCGTAGTATATATGTAGAGTTTTAATTCTAATGTTTGAACCCTTTTGAAAGGAATAGGGCAAATCTCCTCCAAGTAACAATAATTAATTTGATTATTTTTTATTAAACATAAATGTTAAATATATTGTAAGTAATGCGGGCTGCTCAGGAGGTGCCCGTGCTTTTGGTTGGGTACTTTTGGAATAACTTCCATTTAGTACCAATTCAGATTCTCTCATTTTTGGGTTTTTGGATAATATATACGTATTTTTTTATAATATAATATTGCTTGTTCTTATGAGGTAAATATACGTCATAGTTATAAAAAATTGATATAATATCTGATTAAAAATAGAGACTTGTTACTTTTTGTATGATGTTTGCGATAAAATGTATTGAAAACTTGTATATTTTTAATACAATGTTATATTTATTGTTCGTAGAAAATAATAATGCTTGCTTATTTAAGGTTCTGCTTATTATTAATTTATGTTTAATAAAATCATAATTAGATCAAAACAGTCATGGAATTCTTTGTTTTTATTCCTGATTTGGGAGATTGATACGTAGATTTATAGTATGGTTCTATGGAGTATGCTTAATAAATTGGTATAATGCTATATATCTTTTCCTATATTTATCAGGTTGGTTTGAAGCATTCTACCATATGAATTAATAAATTCTCGCCAGCTATTAGCTGTTTGTTGCTTATGTTTTATTCTGTTGCACTTGTGTAGCTACAGGGATGCATAACTGTAGCTGACTTGTTACACAAGTCTGCCTGTCTGATTACTCGATTGTAACTTTATTGTTTCTTTATGATTGGATAGGGGGGAGTGAAAAAAGTGCAGTTTTCTTCTATGAAAAAGTGAAAAGTATATAGATGATTTTTGTAAACTAGTAGAAAAAAGAACTGTTTTGGGACTTAAAGTGTTGATTAGTAATGCTGTGACATTTTTGTTTTTCCCCTTATAATAATTAGATTAGATACAAAAATGTCACAGCATTCATCTGATTATCCTCGGTTGCTACTTCTCTTCTTTTTTGCCCGTAACTTTCCCTCCAGTTAATTATATGAGCGTTGGGAGAGTGAGTAGCTTCCGAAGGATATATTATCTAATAAATGTTATATGAGTAATTCTTCACATGTTTCCTTCACTAAAAAGGAACATGTGAAGAAATACATTACTCTCTCACTTTAAACTACTTCCCCCTCTTTTGTTGAAAGAGGGAGAAGTGTATTTTAATACTTCATCAAGTATGATGCTTTAAATCCTTTGATTAATAATTCTTTGGATAAGAATTACCGTCATAAGTACAAGTAGACTTGAAAGCTCCTTTTGCAACACCATTCAATACGCTTACAATGTTGTTGGCTCTAAGGTCATAGTAACCAATAGCACCAAAACCTTTATTTGCAACTTGTGTTGCATAAAGTTGGGCACTACTAGCAGATGGGGTACTGTTAAGGTTGATGGTTAATGGTGCCCATTTACTGTTCGGCATACCAAAATCTGTACCCCATGATGGATAGTTGAAGAATGCGTAAATGCCATAGTCAATATAGCTATTAACTCCTGTAAGCTCACTTGTGTAGCCATAATTGAATACAGTAATCGTCTTACTTGGCATTTTGTTATGGAGCGCAGTAATCAAATTAGAGAAAGAACCTGTACTTCCAGATGGATAACCATTTCTACCGTATTCAGCCCATTCGTCGTCAAAGTCTACACCATCTAATCCATATTGACTAACAGCATTGGCAACGGCGGTAGCAAACTGTTCAGTCTGAGCTGAATTCATGTTTGCGAATCCGAGTCCTGTATGGTCACCTAATAGACCGAGTAAAACTTTGATACCTTTGTCTTGAAGAGGCTTAATCAGAGTGTCTTTGTGGTCCAAAATGTACTGTACATTTGGATTGTTATATAAAGTAGCGTCTGAGCCTACACCTCTTATGTTGGCAGCGAACAGAATTACATAATCGAAAAATGGAGCATCATCCATAATATATGACCCTGCATTAAGAGGATTGATATCATTTACTTCAATATAAACGATGTTTTTAATACCTGTGGCCGAACGAGTGACTACTTCAGATTGATTATTATCTGATTGATTTACTGGCATTTCTTCTTGTGAGCATGCGCAAAATGCAAATATAGCGATAGATGACGCTAAAATTTTATACAAGTTTTTCATAATGTAAATTTTAAAATTGATTTAATGATTTTTCTTTTCTTATAATCAATGCGGAAGACATGTCTTTGGCATTGATAGGATACGTGTTTGGTGGAAGTTCCTCCTTCATAGTCTGATTTTTATGCGTAAATATTCTGCATCTCCTTTCTCAGTTTGTCCATATTCACAGATGCTTTATAAATATGAATGTTATATCTTAATAATCTTTAGGCATGAGAAGATCATGAATGTTGAGGTATTGATTATTTGGAGAGTTAATACCTGTTACAAAATATTCTTTTTCCATATCACATAAGTTACAGATAGCACCATAAGCCATATAAGTCGGTGCATAAGATTCTGTTCCTGCACTAACATAGTCTACTCTATTTACTACAAATACATGGTTTATTCCAGCGGTTATCATTGGTGAGGGTTGAGTAAACATTTCTATCACTTGATCTAAAATATTAGTTTGTTCACTTGATATATGTATATCAGTGTTCAAAGCTCCCCATTTTTCTTTGTTTAATCCTGCAATAGGACGTGTCCATTTTTCAGGAGTACTCCAAGGATCAATAATTGTGTTCAATTGATCACACCAAGCATAATCTACAAGTTCTCCTAATTTCAAATTAGCGTCATTAGTAATCCCTTCCGGAGATTCAGAAGTTTGTGTATAGGTTATGATCTTGTTTCCTAGCTTATCTCGTAAAGATGCTACGAATTTGCATAGATTGTTTGAGTAATTAATGTTTTCATTACTTTCTTCATAGGAGAAATTAGCATCATATAGATTGACTCCATCTAAATGATATATATCAATCACTTGTTTTATTCTTTCTACAAATATCATCATTTCTTTTTCTCCCAGATTGGAAAACCCAATTCCTTCTCCGGCTCCCTTAATGGCAAGGCAAACTTTGTGATCCAACTGTTGTAATGGTACAATGTACTTCTCACGTTTTTTTAGTACGTATGCCAGATCATCTTTTAGATATAAGGATGGCAACTGATTATCGTCTGCCTTGACGGTAGCGAACTGTAGGTTGATTATATCGAATGGATTGTAGTAATCTACTTCTGGTGATGAAAGAGACAGAGATTCAAAATAGAGCTTGTTGAGCAGTAGAGGATTGGTGAATTCGGGATCTACCCCTGCTATCTGAATGAAGTTTTTCTTTATGGCGTTATATTCGGCAGGAGCCATTCCCCATACATTAATTATATAATATAATGTTTTGCGTTCACTAGACATGGCCGGGGAACTATTGTTCTCTTCCACTGTCAGAGGGAGTACATAAATAACAGAATCTTCTATGGCTTCATCATATTTGAAAGCAATAGAGACAGAGTTTGACTGCTGTTCTCCTTTCTCTATTGTCATTTTTCCACTGTTACCTAAATCTACGTATTCTGTAGGATACAGAGGGTAATTCGTTCCGTGTTTCGAATTGAAGTCCAGTACTTTGGATTCGTCTACTTTTACGGTATAATTTCCTGTTTGTGAAGCCGGTTCTGTTAAGCTGATGTGAAATTGATCGCTCAAACTGGCATGGTCCATGTTTATCTGCGGGTTTTCCATCGCATAATTATCGCTTTGTAATATACCCATAGAAAGACCTATACCTCCGGTTTCGGGGAATGTGCCGGCATCGATAGTAAGATCGTTATTTTCGCAGGCAGTCCCAATAAAACCTGCCGCAAATGCCAGAATCAGTATATGTTTCAATATTTGTTTCATATTTTGATTTTTATAAGTTTCTCATTTCTAATCTTCCCTATTCACTTGCGGAACTTCTATGCCGCTTGGCCATAGTTCCTCATTTTTTACGTCATATTCTTCTTTACTATTGAAATCTTTCCAATAACGAACAATGTGTGCATCGTTATGATATTTGGAGTAATCCTTGATATCATTGCCGCTTCCTTCATTGAATTTCCAGTAAGCAGCGAGGTGTGCTTCATTTTCCGGATCTTCAATGTCGTACATGTTTTTCCAGATTTCCTGTTGTGTACGTGCTACATCCCAGATACGTGCCTCACAGACATTACCGTTAAGTTGACGGTCGATAAGCCAGCGGTCATTATAAGAACGTCCTATGTAGAAAAGCCAGTCACCATCGCTTGCACCGGGAAAACTTTCCTGTTTGCGGTTGGCAAGTTTTATTTCGGAGAATTCGCTGTTGCCATAGTTAGTGCTTCGGCTTTGTTCTTTTCCATTGACGTAGAAAATAATTGTTTTGGTGGCAATGTCGTACGTTAGTGCGAGATGGTACCATTCATTTTCTTTCAGTAATTTGGCTTTGTTGGCTTCGGGGAACTTTCCTGCCGGAGTCTGTATCTGCAACTGTTGACGTGGGAAGCCTGCATCGCCTGCCCGGAAACAGAAATATTGCTCGATGCCCATCAGACTGGAAATGTCTGTATTGGCTTCGTCGAAATTGGATATACGGGTGATTATTTCAAAGGTGACAGCCTTCAAATTGTTCAGATGAGCAGCATTGCCGGCAGGCTCTGTTCCCCATTTGGGTACATAGAATCCGGGAACTTCGACGTAGCAATAGCGTAAGTCAACAGCGGTAGTGATGGCGCTGGAGCGTTTCACTATATACCAGTAGGTGGTTGAGCCATCCAATAGGCCTACACCTTGTGCGGAATTAAGAGACACTGGGCAGAGATATGCTTTATCAATCTCCAATTCTGTCAGGTTTTCAAAATAAATATGTAACGGAGCTGAATTGATTTTGCCTGCGCGTATTGTCATTTCGTTGCTCTCCAATCGGTAATGTTTGGCCGGCAATATATCATAGCTGGTATTATTGCGTGAGTTGTAGGCTTCTACTTGTGAAGGGTCAACTGTTACGTTGACCGTAACATCAGTACCAGCAGGATATGCCAGCCGGGCTGTGAAGCTCTTTTCGCGCTGAATAATCGTTTTGTTGAATGTCATAGTCTCCGACGTTTTACTTTCGGCTACACTTAAATAGACACCGTTGTCGAAGGGGGCGCTTTTACTATAATCGGCATTGTCGCAAGCAGTGACAGCAAGTAACAACATGAAAATTGCGAATCGTATTTTTTGCTTTTTCATCTTAGATTCCTCCTGTGTTTATTTTAAAGGTGAAGGGTTTAAAGTCTGTATGGCACCACGTGTCTCCTTATAGGTGATGTTAGCATGCGAATAATCTGCAGCGACATTCTGTATCATTAAGCCGCCGATAGGCCCGCAGTCTATTACCTGTATGGCGAAGAAAGGCACTTGTGAGACAAGCCCGTCATTATTGTCCGTAGTCATTAGCTCCGGATCGCCGGTAATGAGCAGCTTGTCCGAGGGAATACCTGCATAATAGATAGCTTCATTAATCAGAAGACGTAACTGGCTGGCATTTTTAGAGGACGTAGTATTGAGTACGTAGCGGGTGAATACATCCCGGTTCGCTTCGGGAATAAAAAGTGGATTACTTTCCAGAAAAAAGATTTTCCCATTTTTTGCTAACGGTGTAATCTTGTCAAGCAGTAACTGACGCATCTCAGTTATACTTGCATTGACTGCTGCGTTATTACCAAGTCCGATGTCACCGGTGTAGGAGATTGAAGCTCCGTCAAGCCCATTGTCGGTAATGGCGGATACCATTTGCTCTAAAGCGGGAGCCAGAAGTGTTTTGATTTCTTGTCCCGAACTTTCTGCGTTCTCTTTGATACTGGTCAGATTGAAACTAAAAAGAACCTTTGTTGCAAAATTAGTCTGCAATACAGGAATGTCTTCCAGATCGGCTGAATTAAGTGTTGCCGCATTTTCCAGAATGACGGCATCAATGCTATCCGGCATCGAACGAAGAAAGTCTTTTTCTCCGTCTCCGCTATGTCCATTGTCGAAGCGTACACATACGGCATAGTGTTTGCGACTTTTATAGTTGCGAACAGCTTGTGTGTAGCGGGCATATAGTTCAGGGTTCTGACCATCGGGGGTAGTTACTCCGTAATCCACCTGTTCCGTTTCGGTCCAATCGTCACACGATGTCCACAGACAGCCTGCACCAATCGTGAGAGTAACGACAGTTAGGAAACTGAATATAAGGTTTTTATTTTTCATATTATCTTAGTTTTTAAAGATTCTTACTTGTTTGCTTTACGATCCCACCATACATGGGTACCACCGGTATCTCCCCCCTGATTATTACTACTTTCCTTTATCAATACATTAATGGCATTGTTAAGGTGGAAAGAATTCTGGGTGTATTCTTCGTTGGGATACATGAGTCGGCGCATGCCGGCTTCGGTACTAACATTGCGGCCTTTGTTCACGACAACAGGCAATAATTTGGGATATCCGGTACGCCTGTGTTCACTCCATGATTCAATGCCGTTGGGGAAAAGTGCAATCCACTTTTGGGTAATGATACGTTCCAAATTCTCTTCGAATGCCTGTTCTCCCATTTCATTCCATTTTACTGTAATGTTGGCGGGGCTACCTGTGCTATACGAACCTAGCGGGTCAGTATAGCCACTTGGAGAGGCTATTGAATTCAGGTAGTCTTCCGCTCCGCTGGCTCCATGTTCTTCAAAAGAAAGCTTAACCCCTGTTTCGTAGAAATCTTTGGCTTCACCGCCCATATTCCATTTGCGTAATGCTCCTTCGGCTCGCAGGAATGCTACTTCGGAGGCAGTCATCCATACATAAGGATCGCTGGCGGTCATCAAACGATTGGAGTACGATGTTATCATGTCGTCATCAGAAAATGGTGAATTTATGCCGATACGCATGCCGTAATAACCTTCCTGGTCGTTATTCTTCACCTTGGTAAAATATTTATCCCGACGTGGGTCTGCATAACCATTCATGTAACAGATGATATCGGCTCCTACACGATAGTCTTTCCAATCGTTGAAGCAGAGTGCTGAGCGATTTTCTGCTACATGGAATAAGGCATTGTCGTCGTTCTTTTCGATCACTCCTGCCGTTACGGCTTTCTCGGCAATGCTTTGGGCTTCGGCAGCCATATCGGTGTAGCATAGGCGCATAGCCATGCGTAGTTGTAGTGAATGGAGAAAAAGGCGCCATTGTTGTAGTTTTCCGTAGTAGACATCATCCAGCTTTTCAAATCCGCTATTGCCTTCTGTCATGTTGTCTTCAAGTGCCTGATCGGCTTCTTCAAGTTCTTGAAACATACGCATGTAGACATCTTTCTGTGAATCGTAAGCCGCATTCAGTCCATCGCTTTCAGAACCTTCTCCGGATACTAACACTTTGCTATAGGGGATAGGGCCGTAAATGTCCGTCACGCGTTGCATGATAGTTACTCGTAGCAGTTTGGCTAATGCAAGGGCTACAGGGGCATCTTCATGTTGTAAGACTGCATAATATTTAGGATATGTTTCTGATATAACATCTGTAAATGGTGCCTTCAACCAGTCGGTTTTAGGATTATAGGTAGAGTATTTCTCCAGCCATCCGGTACGTGTTTCACCGAAATATCCTGCATAAGAACCACCACACATGGCTTCCATGAATTGGTAAAGATGCTCTTGTGCAGGTATTACTAAGCCTTGCAGGCCTCTGATAGTGGAGCCGAGGTCGTAGTTTTCACGGCCGATTTCTTCGCTGTCCACTTCGTATTTATTACGGTTCATGTCCGTATCCATGCAACTTCCCAAAGGCAGAAGCAGGAAGGCTGAATATACTGCTATCAGCATATATCGCAGGTTTTTCATAAATTTCATGGTTTTAGAAGTTAAACTTAACATTAAACCCGATGTTGCGGGTGCTCGGCATCATGAAGTAATCTATCCCTTGATAATAGTTGCTGGTAGTAGCGACTGATTCGGGATCGAAAGGTGCTTTGCAATAAATCATCCAGAGATTACGCCCTACCAAAGACACGTTGATATCACATATGTTTTTCAACCAACGGCGGGGAATAGTATATCCGATATGTGCTTCTTGCAGGCGAATATTAGTCGCGCTGTAAGTATAGTATTGCGGGAGTCCGCTGGAACTGCCAATTGTTTCGTACCATTGCTGGGCATTGATCATAGTGCGTCCGTTGATAACTACACCGCCTGCGTCGCGGGCTTTTGCACTGGCTTCAGATACTCCGTATTGGTCGAGAGCTGCTTGCGTAGCAGAATAAACGATACCTCCCAACCGGCAGGAAAGCAAGAAGCCGGCAGAAACACCTTTGTATGTGAACTCATTACTGAAAGCAAAGTTGGCTTTAGGTAACACGCTTCCCAATTTGATCGGTTCTACGTTGGCATCTTTGGCCAAAGCACCATTGGCGTCCATCTCAATATAACCTTTGTCATTACGTACAAGGTCAGCTTTAGAGTAGAGATCGCCCAAAGTTCCGCCTTCTTTCAAGATGAAACGTGAATAGCCCAGACCGTTCATCTCAAGTTCGGGTATATTGAGGATTTTACCAGTTTCGGGATGGTGAAAATCTTTTACCAGTTCTATGATCTTGTTTTTATTCCATGAGAAAGTAAAGTTGCTATTCCAGCCAAATTCATTCCAGCGGTGTCCATAACTTAACATTCCTTCCATACCCATATTACGTACATAACCTGTCTGTACGTAGAATTTAGAATACCCGAAAGAGGCGGATATTTTGGGGTCGAAGGTTTGGTTATAAGTATTGGCATAGTAGAATGAAGCACTTAGGCGAAGGTCTTTGAAGAAAGTGGCGTCTAAGCCGACTTCCCATGAATCCGTACGTTCCGGATAAAGCTTACCGATAGGATAATGCGTTTTTGGCAGCCATCCTAATATAGTGGTATCATATTTATAAGTTGGGATAGTCAGGAATCGGGGGTAGGGCATACCTACAGAACTGAATGATCCACGCACTTTCAAATAATCAATCCATTCGGGGAGTTTGACCATTTCGCTGATCACGCCGGAAAGTCCGACGGAGGGATAGAAGAAAGAGGTTTGTGACGAACCCAGTAATTGTGAAGCCCAGTCGTTACGTCCTGTTAAAGTAAGATAGAGCATACTCTTCCATCCCACTTCCGCACTTGCAAATATGGATTGGGTCATTTCTTCCCATCCTTCTTGTGTGGCGCGTTTCTTTGTGTTATCAAGGTCGAATACGTTGAATACATTAGGTATTCCTTTTTCCTGTATCGGACCGTTGTAGCCTAGCATATCATAGCTGTTGTCGCTTAATGATGTACCAATATTGGCTACGATAGTGAAGTCGCCCACTCTCTTGTTAATATTTACAAGAAAGTCAGCGTACGTCTGGCTGTTTCCACTCTTTTCTATGCCGTAGTATCCTTGTTCGCTACCTTCGGTAAGTGTAGTGATGGTACTTGCATAGTATTTTTGCTCATACGTGTTGTTTGAATTATCTATGCGGATGCGTCCTGATAAACTTAGCCAGTCGAGTACGTCGTAAGTTAATCCTGCAGAGAGCATATAACGTTTTTTACTGTTTTCACGTAGATTACGATAGGCTATCCAATAAGGATTCTGCATGCGGAGGTCACCTTCGCCCGATGGCCAGAACTGTTCGTTGATTTTGCGAGCTTCGTTGTAGCGTTCAAAGACCTTGACTGTAGAGAAATTATCACCACGCGGATAAAGGTAAGCAGGAACTAAAGGATTGGAATACTGTCCCTGATTAGTCATATTACGGTCGTTTTGCAGGATGTAGCTGGCTCCTACGTCTAGTTTCATCTTGTCATTGAGGAAACTTGTAGTGTTGCGGAAAGTAAAATTATATCTGTTATACCTATTGTTGGGAATCATTCCGTCGGAGTTCAGCGCAGCGGCAGAGAAGAAAGTCTGGTTCTTTTCCGTACCGGTGGATAAAGTGACTGAATTGTTGTAAACAGCTCCTGTTTTTAGAAAGTCGTTGGGGTCGTAGCCAGGACTGTTTCCCATCTTCGGTCCCCAGCTCCATACGGTGGAACCGTCAGATTTACCGTTACTTCCTGTCCCGTAACGGTTTTGAAACTTAGGCATTACGAATGGTTTCAACCAGTCGATGCCGGTAGAAACACTGGCCTGTAATTTCCCTATTTTCCCTTTTTTTGTAGTGACAATAATAGCTCCATTTGCAGCATTGCTACCATAAAGGGCGGCTGCGGCTGCTCCCGTAAGAACGGACAGACTTTCGATGTCATCCGGATTGAGGTCGGCAATACTTTCCGTCTCTCCTTTTGAACCAAATTCTGTGCTGCCACCACCTCCGAAGTTATACATAGGTATACCGTCGATTACATAAAGTGCATTATTACTCTTTTCGATGGATTTTGTACCGCGCATCACTACTTTGCTGGCACCGCCGACACCGGAAGAACTGCTATTGATAATGACACCTGCTACCTTGCCACTCAAGCTGTTGACGAAGTTGGCGTCTTTGATTGTAGTCAATTGATCGCTCTTGACTTGTTGTACATTGTAACTTAACGCTTTTTGTTCGCGTTTGATACCTAAAGCGGTGACTACCACTTCGTTCAGTTGTTTAGTATCACTTGCCAATCTTATTTCGTAGATATTCTTATCTGTTATTTTTACAGTTTGAGGTGTATATCCCACGTAAGTGAAGCTTAATGTGCTGCCTTGAGGAGCCATTATATTGAAATTACCATCAATGTCGGTGATTGCACCTTCAGAGCTTCCTTCTACTTTAATATTCACTCCGATCAGTGGCTCATTATTTTCATCGATTACTATTCCACTTACTTTTTTTGTAGGAGTTTCTTTAAGTTTCTTGTCGGGAATAATCATGATATACTTATCTTTGAACTGATAAGTAAATCCACTTCCCCGAAGGATTTGCGAAAGGGCATATTCAAGTGTCGCTGCTTTTAGGTCAAGATTTAAAACAGGCTTGTTTTTCAGTTGCGAATCATTGTATCCGACAGAATAATCGGATTGTTTTTCTATTTCCTTAAGTGCCTCGATAACAGATATATTTTTCTTCTGAATCGTGATCTTGGCACTATTTTGTGCAAAGGAGGGTGTTTGCATCATCAACAAACAGAAAAAAAGTAAAAAACTTCTTCCCTTTGCGGTTTGATCTACTATAAATTCATAAATTTGTAGCATTTTCTTAGTATTAGGTTATTAACTAAATTATTTCACGGTAATTGAATAGAGTAAAACTCTAATATTGAGAATCTTGATTTCATATCCGGGATAGAGTTAGGGCTCCGTTCCGGATACTTTTTTGCATGAATCTTTAGTGGTTAAAAAGGTTATTATATTGTTGTTTTTTTACTGTTTTTCTTTTGGGATGATACCCATTACTTTGGGATTAAGTAGCAGCGGTCTCCTTTTATCTTATAGTTCATTTGACCTACTACATTTACTATCACATCCATTACCTCAGATAGTGGTGCCTGGTCTTTAAACCGGAAACTGTATCTGTCGTCTTTCAGCGTTTTGAGCTGATACTCGAATGTATAAGGATATTTACGTTCAAGGATTGTGATGATATCTTTGACGGACATTTCTCTGAACACAAGTTCTCCACGTTGCCAGGCGGTAACTTCTTTCATATCCGGATGGTCCAGGCTATGGTAATGAGTATTTTTGTTGTAAGCCAGCTGCTCATTCGGTTTTAGAATCACCTGCGATTTTAAATCATTGTATTCTACCAATACGCTTCCTGAAATCAATGTGGCTGCCAACACCGGATTTTCCGGATAAGCCGAAACGTTGAACTCCGTACCCAACGCCGTCACCTGAAAATCATTGGACTTGACGATGAACGGATGTTTTTTATCCGGTTTAACTTTAAAGTTGGCTTCACCAATCAAAAATACACTACGATCTTTACCGGTAAAGTTTTGCGGATATAAAAGTGTACTTTGTGAGTTCAGTTGTACCTGAGTTCCATCGGGTAGAGTGAGAGTCCTAATTTCAGCAGTAGGAATATATTGTTGAATAAGGTTTTCTTCTGCATCTTTACCGATTGTAGAAAGGTAAACGGAAGAAGCCGCTACTATAAATAAAACTGCAGCGACAGTCTGCCATATATGAATCGGTCGGATTGTTCTTTTTCGTTGTATGGGAGGTATTCCGGCATTCTTTTTCAAAAGTTCATAAGCCTCCTGCATGTCGGTTGCAGTTCTCTGTTTATGAGCCTCATCCCATAATTTTTGTAATGCTTCGTCTTTTTCGGAAGTATGCTCTTCATCTACCAGCCACTTGTAGAAATCTTGCTGGGTCGATTCCGGATAGTCGTTTCCGGTGAATAATGTTATTATTTTCTGAAAGTAATTCTTCATATTGAGGTATTAATATTATAACTGTTATATTAATACTTCAATTAACTAAGGCAGCTTACTTAAGGGAACAGCAAAAAAAATGCAAAAAAGATGATTTTTTTCATTTCAAGCAGAGTTAAGTAGATGTGATGTTCCACTGTTCGTTTCGAAATATTTAGTTTCTCGGCTATCTCAAGATTGCTCATATGCTTGAAACGACTCATTTCGAAAATCATTCTGCGTTGCTCCGGAAGGCGTTCGAGAACTAATTTGATGATTAGTTGAGCCTCTTTATAATAGATGGGATTGAGTGTATCTTCTGATTGGAAAAGTTCGTCGATGAGAGACTTTTCTATAATTTTCTCCTGATAAGCCAATTCTACTTTTTTGTGTTTGATAAAATTGAGAGTTGTACTTTTAGTAAGGGTATAGATATAAGGAGTCGGATTAGGAACTTCCGTCCATAATTCAGGCTTAGTCCATAGTTTAGTGAAAACATCTTGGGTAATATCCTTTGCGTCTTCTTCGGATTTAAGCAGCATTAGGGCGAAATATTTCACTACCGAATAATATTTCGTGAATATTGTTTCGAATTGTTGCGCTAAAAGTCTTTCGTCTTGGTTTGGGGTCATCGGGTTAACAGATTATTGAAATCGAAAGACAAATGTAAACAAATTAAATTAAGATACGAAGAAAAAAGGAATAGTTTATAAAAAAGAAAAAAGATAGTGACACCATCCGGTCCGGATAGTGTCACTATATGAGTGGGATGCTGACACTATCGCAACAGGATAGTGTCACTATCTTAAAGTTAGTTTTTACCAGTTTCTTTTCACTGTACGGTAGCCATAACCGATGATTACCAGGAAGCAAGTGAGCGGCAAAATGAATGATACATTGACAGCCGGCATGGAAGCTATTTCTTTCATGTCAATAATACTTGCTTGCAACGGAGGGAGCACGGAACCTCCCAAAATAGCCATAATCAGACCGGCTGCTCCGAACTTGGCATCGTCTCCCATACCTTTCAGTGCAATTCCGTAAATGGTAGGGAACATCAAAGACATACAGGCAGAAACTGCTACCAGACAATATAGTCCGAAGATATTCTGAAGGAAGATCGTTCCTAATGTGAAAATGCCTCCGAAGATGGCAAGGATCATGAGCAACTTTCCTGCATTGAGATAGCGCAGAATGAAAGTACAGATAAAGCGGCTGATACAGAAAATAACCATCGCTACGATATTGTATTGCTGGGACAGTACTTCCGCACTTTTTTCATCCATGCCATATTCCGGCGACATAAACAGGCGTGTACCATACTGAATGATAAAGGTCCAGCACATAATCTGAACACCCACATAGAAGAATTGTGCTATTACACCTTCCCGATAGCGTGTCTGGGTGAAAATACGTTTTAGCGTGGGAAAGAAATCTATTTTGTGATTCTGATCTCCATTCTTGGGCATTTTTACAAATCGTATCAGAAGCAGCATCGCCAGAATAACGAGTCCGATAATGAGATAAGGAGCTATCAGCACGGCAAGATCGCTTTCCTTGATGGCCTGAAACTCACTGTCGTTCAGTAAAGCGCGTTCATCAGTGCCCATCGGGTGCAGTTTAGCCTGAATAAATTGCATCGCTACGTACATTCCGAGCAGCGATCCCATCGGATTGAAAGACTGGGCAAGGTTCAGACGTCTTGTAGCTGTCTCTTCCGTTCCCATAGAAAGTATATAGGGGTTGCAACTGGTTTCCAGGAAGGAGAGTCCGCAGGTCAGAATAAAGTAAGCGATCAGAAACGGGTAATACTCTCCTGTCATCTTGGCGGGAAAGAATAAGAAGGCTCCGAAAGCATACAGGCCGAGTCCTAACAATACTCCGGCTTTATAGGAGAATTTGCGGATGAACATGGCGGCAGGGAAAGCCATGGCAAAATATCCACCGTAGAAGGCTACCTGAACCAGTGCCCCGTCGGTAGCACTCATCCGGAAAATTTTGGAGAATGCCTTTACCATCGGGTTGGTAATATCGTTCGCAAATCCCCACAGTGCAAAGCAGGAGGTAATAAGTATGAATGGAATAAGATAGCTGACGCCATCCTTTGAGATAATAGACTGCTTAGTGTGTTTCATGGTAATTTCTTGTTATTTTAGGTATTATATAAATGGAACATTCTCTCCATGGGGATCCATTTCTCAGCGGAACTCATTCCCGGAGCGGCCTGCTGGAGGATGGACATGTATTCTTCCCATTCTTGTTGCCGGGGGAGAGTGTTCAGACGTGCCATGGCTGTGTCCCAGTCAAAGTCGACGGGTGTTTCGACGATCATGAACAGACGGGTACCGAGAATGTAGATTTCCATCTCAAGGATACCTACTTCACGGATTCCTGCAAGGATTTCGGGCCATACTTCTGCCTGACTGTGTCTTTTCCGATACTCAGCTATTAACTCCGGTGAATCCCGTAGATCAAGAGTCTGGCAATATCGCTTGACAGGGACGTTGTAGGTTTTTACTTGATAGCCAGTTTGAGGTGTTTCCATATCTTTCTTATTTTTCAGGGTAATATACTTGTGGTGTAACACTGTGGCTTACTACTTCTCTGATTTCCCGGAGGCTGGATATTTCTCCTTTCGCCATTGCCTGAGTCAGGATATTCCCCATTGCTGTGGCTTCTACCGGTCCGGCATAAACAGGGATGCCGAGTGCGTTGGCAGTAAGTTGGTTGAGCAGTTTATTTTGTGAGCCTCCTCCGATAATGTTTAGCCGGTGAATCGGAGAGGGGAGGCAACGATTGAGCTGTGCTACCGCCTCGCGATATTTGAAGGCCAGTGACTGTAGTACGCATTTCACCATTTCTGCCTTGTTTCCGGGAACTTTAAGTGAATGATTCCGGCAGTAGTTCAGAAGGGCTGTTTCCATATTTTCGGGGTTCATGAACTCTGCATCGTCCACAGGAATAATCGTGTCAATTTCTGCGTCCGCAGCTTGCGGAAGAATCGTATCATAACTTTGTTCTTCGCCACGTAGCTTCCATTCGCTCATCAAGCGTTGCAGAATCCACAGTCCGGTAATGTTTTGCAGGAATCGGATGTGACCACCTACGCCTCCTTCATTGGTAAATTGAGCCAATCTCGCTTCTTCCGTCAATATGGGTTCATCCACTTCGACTCCCAACAATGACCAGGTGCCGGAACTGAGAAAGGCTACTTGACCTTCGGTTGCCGGAACGGCAGCAACGGCACTGGCTGTGTCATGCGAGCCGACAGCGATAATGTCGACAGGACCTAATCCTGTTTCACGGCCTATCTCTTCTTTAAGTGTTCCTCTGACAGTTCCCGGCAGAATAATTTCTCCGAATAAGTGTTCGGGGAGTCCCAAAGCACGGATGGTATCCATCGACCAGTTTCGTTGGCGTGCATCGAGCAGTTCGGAGGTGGAAGCTATGCAATATTCATTATTGGCTACTCCCGTCAGGTAATAGCTGAAGAGGTCGGGCATAAAGAGAAGCCGCTGTGCAACTTCTAGCAGTACGTCCTGATTCTGTTGCATGCTGTAAAGCTGAAACAGTGTATTGATAGGCATTACTTGTATGCCTGTGCAGGCGTAATGCTTTTGTGCATCCAGTATTTGAAATACCTTGTCCGGCATTCCGTCTGTTCGAGCATCCCGATAGCAGACGGGGTTGCCCAGTAAATTTCCTTTTTTGTCAATCAGGCCGAAGTCTACTCCCCAGGTATCTATGCCGATTCCTTTGACATGATATCCTTTTTGTGCAGCAAGTTTCAGTCCGGTTTTCATATCTTCGAACAGGGCGGGAAAGTCCCAGTAAACATGATTCCCGAGTTTAACCTGCCGGTTGGTAAAGCGGTGTATTTCTTCTAATTCCAGCTTTCCCTGGAGAAGGGAGCCGGCGATGACCCGACCGCTTCCTCCTCCAAAGTCTACTGCCAAATATGTGTTTCTTGTGGTATCTTTCATGGTATTCCCGGATACTTATTTGGTTTTCTTTCCTAATACGTATATTTCCAGGTCTTCTATTTCTTCCGGTGTCAGTACGGAGTAATCGCCGCCGGACTGAACTATGATGCGGCAAGCCATTTCGAAGAAGGTAGCCCGTTCGTAAACTTGGTCGAAGTCTTTTCCGCATACTACTTGTCCGTGATTGGTCAGTAAGACGGAATTATGCTTCAGCATTGCTTCTACTACCGCTTTGGCCAATTCGGGAGATCCCGGCCGATAGTAAGGAATTACGGGAATTTCCGACCCGACATGACAAGGTATTTCTGCCGTTACGTTGAAATTTGTCGGTTTGTTTTTCATGCAAGAGATGGCAGTGGCATATTCCGACTGGAAATGGAGTACTACATTTACATCCGGCCGTTCGCGGAGAACGCCAAGATGGAATGTACTTTCCATAGATGGTTTTACGCCATTCGTCGGTGTACCGCTGGCTATATTACAGATAGAAACTTTTTCTTTGGCAAGGGTAGGGACCCATGAACCTGTACCCGAAATCAGTGCTTCTTCTCCGATTCTCCAGGAAAGATTACCGCTGCTGCAAAGCATTAATTTTGCGTCTCCATAGCGGTGTGCCTGTGCCAGAAACAGTTCGATGTGTTCGTCAGTTATCATAGTGTTTTTATTTAAGCCGTCATATAGTGGAAGCTTGTGTTTGAAGACAGCTTCCACTATGATACGGCAAAGTTAAATTATTAAATCAAATAGGACGAAAGATTCTTGTTTATTTATAGATAGGACCGTAAGTTGTACAAGCTCTGTAATCTGCTCCTTCTTTGTCCATACCGAATGCGTTCCATGCAGCCGGACGGAAAATTTCGTTTTCATCTACATTGTGCATGCAAACAGGGATACGAAGCATAGAGGCAAGCGTAATCAGGTCTTGTCCGATGTGACCGTAGCTGATGGCTCCGTGGTTAGCGCCCCAGTTGTTCATTACAGAATATACATCCTTGAAAGCGGATTTATCACACAGACGAGGAACGAACCACGTAGTCGGCCATGTCGGATCGGTACGCATATTCAATTTCTGATGGATTTCTGGATCGATCTCAACAGTCCATCCTTCTGCGATCTGCAGGACAGGGCCTAAGCCTTTGATCAGGTTCAGACGCATCATAGTAACAGGCATTCCACCTTTTGAAAGGAAGTTGGACGAGAAGCCGCCGCCACGGAAGTAATCGCGGTCTGCCGGATACCAGGTCGTTGCTTTGAGGCAGTTTTCTACGTCTGCATCAGTCAGGTTCCATGGTTCTTTCATGACAGGATTTCCTTCTGCGTCTAATGACTGGCCGGAACCGTCGAGTGTTGTTGCACCGGAGTTGATCAGGTGGATGATACCGTTAGCTGCCAAGCCGGTCAGTTCTTTACCGGTAACACGTTTTACGGCTTCAGGGCTCCAGTACGTACGTACATCAGAGAATATTTGTGCACGGTTGGTCAGCAAGTGTCCGAACAGCATGGCTACTCCGTTGCAGGCATCGTTTTCGGTAGCCACTACGAATGCTTCACGAATACCGTTCCAGTCGAAAGAAGTATTGAGCAGTGCTTCCGGATAGTCACCGTTAGGATAAAAGTCTGTCCATTGGCGTTGTCCCTGGAAGCCGGCAGCGATGGCATTATGTCCCAAAGCTTCTTCCTTGAATCCCATTTCTTTCAGTTTCGGGTTTCCGGTCATCAAGTCACGCATGATGATCATCATCTTCACGACAAATTCCCAGTCAGCATCTTTTTGTTCGCGGTTTTTGCGTTTCTCCGGACGGTTCTTGAAGTCGTCGCCCTCATTCACTTTACAGTATTTTTCAGTCCATGCCATTGCTTTTGCATATTCTTCGTGGTCATAGATGCCTTCTTCCATGCGGCGGATGATTTCCGTCAGGTCAATTGACTCATTGCGCATTCCCAGATATTCCTGGAAGAAGTCGGGGTTGACGATAGAGCCGGCGATACCCATTGATACACTGCCCATTGACAGATAAGATTTGCCTCTCATCGTCGCTACTGCCTGTGCGGCACGTGCAAAACGAAGAATTTTCTCTGCTACGTCTTCAGGGATTGTATTATCGTCGAGGTCTTGTACGTCGCGTCCGTAGATACCGAATGCGGGAAGTCCTTTTTGTGCGTGTCCTGCCAGTACGGCTGCAAGGTATACTGCTCCCGGACGTTCGGTTCCGTTGAAGCCCCAGACAGCTTTCGGATAATGAGGATTCATATCCATTGTTTCCGCACCATAGCACCAGCAGGAAGTAACGGTGATAGTGGACCCTACGCCTTCTCTTTCGAATTTCTCTGCACAAGCAGCGCTTTCGGCTACACGACCGATTGTACTGTCGGCAATTACACACTCTACAGGACTTCCGTCGCCGTTTTTCAGATTATTGCTGATTAACTCAGCTACTGCTTTGGCAAGGTTCATTGTCTTTTCTTCAAGGCTTTCACGAACGCCGCCCTGGCGACCGTCGACAGTGGGACGAATCCCGATTTTCGGATACTTTTTCATGGTTTCTTAATTTTTTTGTTATTTAGTGGTTAATATCTGTGCTGAACTGTGCTGTAAATACGGCAAAAAAAATCACAGGGACTTTCGGAGTCTTACTTCGGTAGGCAGGTACTTTTGTATCGGGACATTGTTCAGGACAAAGTTTGCCGCTTCATTTCCCATCATCTCCCAATCAATACTCAATGAAGTAATTCCTTCGTCGATCACTTCGTAGGAAGGAATATCATTGTATGCCAACAGACCGAAATCTTTTCCGCATTTCAGTCCTTCCAATCTTCCTTGTTTTACAACCTTCACTACATCTTGTTGCTTGATGGCTATGTAGACTACTCCTTTGCGTACAGTCAGATTCTCGATATCTTCCTGAATTTCGCATAAAAATCCTTGTTCCTCACAAAAACGGGTAAAATACTCTTTACTGCTTTGGGGATGCTTCAGATTTTTAGAGAATAACAGAACCAGTTGTGGATAGTGCCGTAGTCTCTCCTTCAGCATGAGTAATGCCTGATAGAAAGCTTCATCAAAATCCTGGCAGATATAAGAATACTTTTCTTTCTCGAATTTACCGAAGTCAAGAAGCAATAATTTTGTTGGATGAATCTTATTGAGAACCATACTGAATTTCTCATTATCGAAATTCATCACTATGTATTTATTATATTTTCCGACAGATTCGCGGATAATAGTATTGAAAAGCCGTTCATTATATTGATGAAACAGCAAGTCTACTTTGTAATTAATAGGCAGATGTTTGACGAAACTGTTGTAAAGGGCTTCTTTAAAAGGAGTGTACTGGTCGAGCAGGAGCAGGACGTTGGTCACCTGACTGGTTACATAATATCCTTTTCCCGGAGTTGAATCGATCAGTCCCCGTTCGCGCAAATCAAGAAAAGCCTTGAAAACGGTATCGCGTGATACTCCATATTCTGCACTTAACTGATTGATGGAAGGCAAAGAATCTCCTTCACGAAATTTTTTCATGGAAATCGCCTGGCTTAATGTATCCGCTAATTGCGTAACCTTGCTGGACTGTTGACCGAATGTTTTCTTTTTATCAGTTCGTCTCATACTGTTATAAGATAAATGACTGTGCTGAGCTATGCTGTTGCAAAGAAAGGAAATTTATTCAGAAGTAGAGAACTATTTTAATATGTTCTATAGCAGGAAATAAAAAAATCCCCTTCAGCGAACCGAAGAGGATTTATAGCTTTTTCCAAATTTCTTGTTAGGAACCTGCCGAAATTTATTCAGCAGCAGCTTCTGTTGCAGCAGCTTCTTCAGCCGGAGCTTCAGTTGCTTCTTCTGCAGGTGCTTCAGCAGCAGCTTTTTCAGCAGCTTCAGCAGCTTTCTTTTCAGCGAGTGCTTTTGCTTTCACTTCGTTGATCTTCTTTTCTGCTTCCAGACGTGCTTTAGCTTCAGCTTTCTTTTCTTCGTCTTGTTTAGTTTTCAAAGCAGCCAGACCTGACTGTTTGTTGTTCTTCCAAGCTTCGAATTTAGCTTCTGCTTCTGCTTCTCCGAATGCGCCTTTTGCAACACCGCCAAGAAGATGTTTCTTCATGTAAACACCTTCACGAGAAAGGATATTACGTACAGTGTCACTTGGTTGTGCACCTTTCAGTACCCATGCCAATGCAGCGTCGAAATTCAAATCTACTGTAGCAGGATTGGTGTTAGGGTTGTAAGTACCAATCTTCTCAATAAATTTACCATCACGTGGTGCTCTGCTGTCTGCAATTACAATTGAATAAAACGCGTAACTTTTACGTCCGTGTCTTTGCAATCTGATTCTAGTTGCCATTTTTAATAATTGTTTTTAATTAATGATTTGAATTATGCTATTAACTCGTAATAGCGGGCGCAAAGATACAGCTTTTCTTTTGATTGACAAATATTTCCTTTCTTTTTCTTATGAATACCTCCTCGGATATCGGAACAGGATAGCGAGCAGGGCACAGACTCCCATCGTAAACGGATAATAGAGATTGCCGATAATACTGATAGGAGAGATGTTGGCCAATCCGGCAGCGATCAGCATTTGTGCCCCATAGGGTATGATGCCTTGTATCAGACAGGAGAATGTATCTAGGATACTGGCTGTTTTTCTCCGGTCGAGATGGAATCTCTTTGCAATATCCTTTGCAATCGGCCCTGTGGTGATGATGGCAATCGTATTGTTGGCAGTGCATAGGTTGGCGATACTTACCAGAGCGGCGATACTCAGTTCCGCACCACGCTTGCTGTTGACGTGACGGGTCAGTTTTTTGATGATGAAATCGATACCTCCGTTATAGCGGATTGTTTCGAGCATACCGCCTGCCAGTAATGTGATGATGATCAATTCACCCATGCCTGTGATACCCGTACCCATTGCCCCAAACCAATCGAATACGCCAAAACTCCCGGTAGCTATGCCGATGATACCGCTGGTCAGGATACCTATTATTAATACCAGCATCACGTTCATTCCGGCAATGGCTGTTCCCAGTACTATTATATAAGGTATGACTTTTATCCATTCGATAGTCTGTACTTGCGCGGGTGCAGTGATGGATAGTCCTTGAAAAATATAGATTCCCAGTACGATAATCGCTGCCGGAACTACAATCATGGAATTTACCCGAAACTTATCACGCATCACGCATTCCTGAGTTTTGGTTGAGGCAATGGTAGTATCGGATATAAACGACAGGTTATCTCCAAAGAAAGAACCTCCGACAACGACTGCTACCATAAACGGAAGGGCGATCTCTGTCTTTTCAGCCAGACCGACAGCAACCGGAGTAAGGGCTACAATCGTCCCTACACTGGTTCCGATGGATAATGAGATAAAACAGGCGGCAATGAATATCCCGGCCAATAGCAGATTATCAGGGAGGATATGCAGTGTCAGATTGACGGTTGCATCAATAGCTCCCATCTGCTTGGCGCTTTGTGCGAAAGCTCCGGCAAGGATGAATATCCATATCATCAGAAGAATATTCTTGTTGGCGGCTCCTACGGAGAACTGGTAGATTCGCTGGTCGAGCTTCAATCCCCGCGTAATGGCAATTGCGTAACAGGAAGACACGAGGAAAGCCACAGTGATAGGTACTTTATAAAAGTCATTAACAAGAATGGAAGTTACCAGATAAAGGCAGAGAAAGACGAGTAACGGGCTCAGTGCCCACCAGCTGCCATGACGTTCTATATGTATTTTTTCTTCAGTCATAAATTGATATTGTGGTATATATTCGAACTGCAAAGATAGTAAGGAAACACATAAGTACGATAAAAGGCTCAAATTTTCATCTTTTCTTTTTCCGTTTTAGCTCTTTCTTTTTCCGCTTCGGAAATTAAATTCCGGTTCTTTTTTCTTCTTTCCGTTACTTTCGTGCCGTTGACAACGTAACTAATGTAGAATAGAATGACAACGACTAATTTTTCATTGTGTATTTTTTGTCTTTGCCTGCTCACATCGTGTGGTAAGGGTGAGAAGAAAACAAACGAGCCTGTACGGGTAAAAGTGGCGGAAGTGGAAATGCTGGTTCCTTCTGCAGAGCGTGAATTTTCATTTATTGCCAAACCATTCAAGGAGACCGAACTCTCTTTTCGGGTGGGCGGACCGATTGACCGTTTCGAAGTGTATGCGGGGAATTACTATCATCGGGGAGATATCATAGCTGAAATTGATTCCCGTGATTTTCGTATTCGTAAGGAACGGGCGGAAGCTATTTATCATCAGGCAAAAGCTGAGTTTGAGCGAATCAAAGTGTTGTATGAGAAAAACAACCTGTCTGCCAGTGCCTATGAAAAAGCACGTGCAGACTATACTTCTGCCAAAACTGCTTATGAAACAGCCGTAAATGAACTTGAAGATACGAAACTTATTGCTCCTTTTGACGGATATATAGGGGAAGTCTACATTGAAAAATATCAGGATGTGAAAGCGACTCAGTCTGTCGTTTCTTTTATCGATATCACTCAGTTGAAGATAGAAGCGTATGTTACTCAGGAGATCGCATTTCAAGCGAAGGAAATCAAGGAAGTGGGGATTCGTTTTGATGTTCGTCCCGAAGCAGTATATCCGGCTAAAGTGATAGAGGTTTCAAAGAGTACGACGCGCAATAATCTTTCTTTCCTGATGACGGCATTGCTGCCCAACAAACAAGGAGAATGGCCGGCCGGTATCTCAGGAAAAATGTTGTTGAACCTTCCTGCTACATCATCTGTTCCTGTGGTGACCGTTCCGCAAACGGCCCTTAATCATCGTCCCACTGAAGGAGATTATGTATGGATGGTGGATCAAACGACAGGACAAGTCGTGAAGAGAAAAGTCGTTTTAGGCGAATTGCTTCCCAATGGAAAAGTAGAAGTGAAAGACGGATTGCAGGCAGGAGATAAAGTAGCGGTGAGTAAATTACGTTTTCTTTCGGACGGAATGCCTGTAGATATTATTTCTCAGAAAGAAAAAAGGGCGGTTACCGCTCAAAAGTAAGTAGAAGAATATGAAGTTGGTAAAATATTTCTTGCAGAAGAAGTCGGTGACTATTCTGCTGTTGATATTAGTGCTGGGAGGAGGATTGTTTTCTTATATCAAGATGGGGAAACTGGAAGATGCTCCGTTTACTATCAAACAGGCATTGGTGATGACTCCATATCCGGGTGCTTCCCCTTCCGAAGTACAATCTCAGGTGACGGATGTATTGGAGGAATCGATACAGTCATTAGGCGAATTATATTATCTGAAAACTGAAAATCGGGCAGGCTTATCCAAGATCACGGTGTATGTAAAAAAAGAAATCCGGGCGGATGAAATGCAGCAGTTGTGGGATAAACTTCGTCGGAAGGTCAATGATGTACAGTCGAAACTTCCTGCAGGAGCCGGTCCTTCAGTGGTGAATGATGATTTCGGTGATGTGCTGGGTGTCTTCTATGGTCTGACAGGTGAAGGATATTCATATCGGGAACTGGAAAATCAGGCGAAGCTTATCAAGAATGTACTGCTCAGGGTGAAGGATGTGGCAAAAGTGGAGATTTATGGTGTACAGTCCCCAACGATTGACGTCATTCTTAATCCTTCCGTTATGGCACGGAGTGGAATTACGACTACGGATATTTCACGTGCCTTCGATGCACAGAACAGGGTAGTGGATGCCGGAGGGATTGATGCCGGTGTGAACAGGATACGGATTGAATCTACCGGTAATTTTTATTCTCTGGATGATATCCGGAATATGACTATCGTATCACGTACAGGAGAGCATTTCCGGCTGGCTGATATTGCAGAGATTGAAGAGAGTTATCAGACGCCTCCAAGTAATAAAATGCGGATTGACGGAAAACCTGCGGTAGGTATTGCTATTTCTACGATACCCACAGGAAATGTTGTCGATATGGCAGAGGCGGTAAAACTGGAGATTGACCATTTTGCAGAGACAATGCCCGAAGGTTTTGAACTGCAGACGATTTATGATCAGGGTTATGAATCGGCAGTGGCCAATCAAGGATTTATTCTGAACCTGATCATATCTGTGGTAACGGTAGTAGCTATTCTGTTGTTTTTTATTGGATTCAAGAATGGTATTTTGATTGGCAGCGGATTGGTGTTTTCCATCTTTGCGACTTTGATTGTGATGCTTTCACAAGGAATTGCCTTGCAACGTATGTCACTTGCTGCCATTATCATTGCTATGGGAATGTTGGTAGATAATGCCATTGTGGTCTCCGATTCGGCATTGGTCAATATGCAGCGGGGAATGCGGAAACGGGTAGCCATATTGCGGGCTTGCTCTTCAACTTCGCTGCCCTTATTGGCGGCGACAGTCATTGCGATTCTAACTTTTTTACCTATATATTATTCGCCGCATATTACCGGCGAGTTACTGTCATCCTTAGTTGTAGTTGTCGGCGTTTCGCTGATGTTCAGTTGGGTCTTTGCGCTGACGCAGACTCCTTTCTTTATTCAGGAGTTTGTCCGTCGGCCAAGACCCAACGAACTTAAGGCGGCTCTTTTTGCAGGCAAGTATTACGATAAATTTCGTTCTGCATTGAGATGGGTGATTCGTCACCGATATGCAACGATTGGGTGTATGGTCATTATGCTGGTATTGTCGGCATGGAGTTTCAAGTTCATTCCTAAGGTCTTTGTTCCCGCATTGGATAAGCAGTATTTTACATTGGATATGTGGTTGCCCGAAGGGACACGGATTGAAGAAACAGATAAGATGGTGATGGATATGGTGGAGTATATCCGCGGACAGGAAGAAACGGAAATGGTATCTACTTATGTAGGACGGACTCCGCCGCGTTATTACTTGTCAAACGTTTCCTTTGGACCTCAATCCAACTATGCACAAATTTTGGTGAAATGCAAGACTTCGAAACTTTCCCGTCAGCTGCATGCCCGTTTGCAGGACTCTGTTTCGTTGAAGTTTCCCGAACCGTTGATTAAAGTAAATAAATTCGAGCTAAGTCCGTTGACGGAAGCGGTGATCGAGGCTCGTTTCCTCGGACCGGACCCTGCTGTACTTGATTCTTTGGTAGGGCAGGCCATTGAGATTATGCGACAAAATCCTAAAGTTTCGGATGCCCGGAACGAATGGGGGAATATGTCGATGGTTATCCGTCCGGTATATGATCCGGTGAAGGCCGGAGCATTAGGGATTACAAAAGCTTCGATGATGGAATCGGTGAAATCGATTAATGATGGTTTGCCTGTCGGTGTCTATCGGGATAATGAGAAAAAAGTTCCCGTTCTTTTGAAATCGGGTAATGTGGATATAACGGACGCCCATTCTTTGGGAGACTTTTCGATATGGAATGGAGAAAGGTCGGCTCCGCTTTCACAGGTAACGGAACGGATAGAGACAACCTGGGAGTTTCCACAGGTGAGAACTTATAACCGTCAGTTGTCAATGGCTGCAATGTGTGGCGTGAAACCGGGGCATACGATGGCGGAAGTACATGGAGAAATCCGGAAAGAAATAGAGAACATCCAGCTTCCCGAAGGATATACTTTCTTTTGGGATGCCCAGTATAAAGATCAGGGTGAGGCGATGCAGGCCATTGCTAAATATTTCCCGTTGGCATTCCTTGCATTAGTGGTTATCCTGGTAGGGCTGTTCGGTAATTTCCGTGAACCGGTCATCATTCTTTGTGTCCTGCCTTTGTCTTTGATAGGTATTGCGGTGGGGATGCTCTTGACCGGCTTTGACTTCGGTTTCTTTCCGATAGCCGGTTGGCTGGGGTTGCTTGGAATGATCATCAAGAATGTGATTGTACTGATTGATGAAATCAATGTGCAGCATCGTAGTGGAATTGATCTGTATTCCTCTATTATTGAGGCTACGGTTTCCCGAACCCGTCCGGTATTGATGGCGGCAACCACCACCATCTTCGGTATGGTCCCGCTATTGTTTGATGTCGCTTTCGGCGGAATGGCTGCGACTATTATTTTCGGACTGACGTTTGCTACGGGGTTGACCTTGTTTGTCACGCCTGCATTATATTCAATGTTTTATAAAGTAAAAGGAAAATAAAGATGAAAATAAGGATATATAGCTTGTTATTGTGTGGTTTTGCTTTGGGGTCTTTGTCTATCTTTGCCCAGCAAAGTCCTCTTCTTGAAAAGTACCGGACTATGGCATTGGATTACAATCACGACCTGAAAGCGGCTGAGAAGAATATAGCTGCCAGTATGGAAGTGGAAAAATCGGCACGGGCAGATTTGAAACCGAAACTTTCCGGAGCAGCCAACTTTCAGTATACGGGGAATCCGTTGGAATTGACTCTGGATGTCCCTTCTTTAGGATTGTCAAAAACAGTGGAAGGGAAACAACTGAACTATGGTGGTTCTCTTTCCATTCTGCAACCGGTCTATACAGGAGGACGCGTGCTGGAATCCATCCGTATGGCACAACATCAGCAATCATTTGCCGCCAATCAGGCAAAGGCATTGAATGATGCTGTTTGCTATCAGACGGATATTCAATACTGGAGTGCTGTAGCCCGGCAGGAGATTGTGACTGTTGCCGAAGATTTTCGTAACTCAATAGCCGCTTTGGTTAAAACAATCAAAGAAAGGGTAGAGGTGGGGCTGGTTGATCCGCAGGACTTACTGATGGCGGAAGTAAAACTGAACGAAGCGGAATATCAGTTGCTCCAGGCACAAAGTAATTTTGAAACAGGACGGATGGCATTGAATTCTATGATTGGTGTCCGGCTGGAACTGGATTCGCAGATACCGGTGGTGGTTGTCGATGATTCTACATGGTTGTCTACCGGTATGGCACGTCCTGAAATTCAGATGGCATACGACCGGATTCGTATGGCCGAGAGTACGAAAAAGTTGAATGATTCGCAGTTCAAACCTCAGTTTTATGTGGGAATAGACGGGAGTTACTCTTCTCCCGGATATAATTTCAAGAAAGATCTGGATCCCAATTATGCTGTTTATGCAAAGGTCTCAGTTCCTATTTTTGAATGGGGAAAGCGTAAAAGTGAGAAGCGTGCTTCTTCCTTTCGGGTAGGTATGGCAGAAGATAATCTGAATAAAGTGATGGATCAGGTTGAACTGGAAATAGGAGTGGCACGTAAAGCCCTGTCACAAGCTATGGAACGGGTTCGTTTGAGCGAAAGTTCACTGGTGAAGGCGGAAGAGAATGAAGCGAAAGCAATAGAACGTTATAATGAAGGAAAGGTGTCCGTGGTGGAAGTGATTGATGCGCAAACCTATCGGCAGACATCGCAAGTGAATTATGTGCAAGCTAAAGCTGCGGCACAAGGACACTATTCGGAGTTAATAAAAGCGCTTCACGGATATGATTGTCGATAAAAAGCACTAACTTTGTATGAAAAGAGCCAACTGTATGAATGTAAAGTTGAACACCTTATTATATGTAGCGCTGTTTTCAGGATTGGGTATATTCTCTTTCCTGTTACTGATAAATTATGCAACCTTCTCTGATCGGGTTGCCGATATGCTACATTCAGTCAGTACACTGGGGTTCTTCATACTGGCTTTTAATGTGCTGGGATATGCTACCATCAGGTTGAGCTCATGGATCGATAATCAGTATGCGTTGAATCTGCATCGGCGTTGGAAGCTGGTTTCAGTCTATATTATCGTAATGGGGATGTTTCTTTTGCTAAACTACGGTTTAATGGTAACCGCCAAGTTGTTGGCAGGAGCTTCTTACCCGTTTACGTTTCCCAACGGAGGCTGGCGGATTCTTATTATCGTATGGCTGGTAGAGCTCGTCATCCTTGGATTGTTGCTGGCCAATCGCTCGATGCGGAATACGTTAAGATTACAACAGAAAGCGGCTGCCTTGCAAAAAGAGAATAATACGGCACGCTACACTGCTCTACAGAGTCAGTTGAATCCTCATTTCTTGTTCAACAGCCTGAATACCTTGATTTCTGAGATTCGCTACAATCCGGCTAATGCGGAATTGTTCACCCAGCATCTTTCGGATGTGTATCGCTATATTCTTCAGTGTCAGAATCAACGGCTGACAACATTGCGGGAGGAACTGGATTTTCTGAACTCTTATATTTTTCTGCATAGGGTTCGTTTGGGCGATTGCATTCATATTGACAACCGTATTCCGAAGACTTGTATGGAGGCTCAGTTGCCTCCGCTTACCATTCAATTGTTAGCGGAGAATGTAATCAAACATAATGTCATTCATACAGGGAAGCCGATGACTATCGAACTTCTTTATATGGAAAAGGAACGGGAACTGATTGTCAGAAACCGGATACAAACTAAAAAAACGGTGGTGACTTCCGGAATGGGACTTAAGAACCTTTCTGCCCGATATATGTTGTTGTGCAACCGTGACATTGTGGTAGAAAATGACCGGAAAGAGTTTACCGTAAAAATACCTTTGCTCTATGAATAAGATAAAAGCAGCCATCATAGAAGATGAAATTCCGGCAGCCCGTCTGCTGAAGGATACGTTATTGTCTCTTCGTCCCGATTGGGAGATACAGTTATTGCCCGGTAATATTGAAGAGGCAGTAGAATGGTTCGGGCAGCATCCTCATCCGGATATCCTGTTTCTGGATATTCAGTTGACGGATGGTAATTCTTTTCTTTTTATAGAACAGGCACATCCGGAGAGTATGATTGTATTTACTACAGCTTATGATGAATACGCCGTGCGTGCTTTCTCTGTGAATAGCATTGACTATCTTTTGAAGCCGATTCATGAAGACCGCTTGATGCAGACCATTCATCGTTTTGAAGGATTGACGAAGAATTATATCCATGATTTCAATCAGGAAAGCCGGATGCTGGAAATATTGCAGCAACTTTCTGCTGCACAGGAGACCTCAGTCTCTGCACAGAAAAAGTATCGTACCCGTTTCCTTATTTCCGGCGGCGAGAAACTTTTCACTTTACAGGTGAGTGATATCGCCTACTTTTATTCGGAAAATAAGCTCACCTTTGCCGTGACTCATAAGAATCGTGAGTATCTCATCGATCTGGCATTAGACCGATTGAGCGAACAACTCGATCCGGATCACTTTTTCAGGACGAATCGTCAGACATTAGTCTGTATTGATGCCATTCAGCGTATTGAATCCTATTTCTTAGGAAAGGCAGTCGTTCATGTACAACCACCCTTCAAAGATAAGATAGTGGTAAGTAAAGACAAGATGGCTTCATTCAGAATGTGGCTGAATTATTAATTGTTTTGTAATCTTCCAAAGGTGAATTGAGCCCCCTTTTTATAACAATACGATACGTTTTTGCATAATAGCTGTCAGTTGCGCTTTCAACTGACGGGCATTGATAGGTTTCGGCATATATCCGTCAAAACCACTTTCCATCACCCGTTGTTCGTCCGAAGCGTATGCAAAAGCCGTAATGGCGATAATCGGTACTTTGGCAGAGTACTTGCGGATTTCTTCGGCTGCTTCATACCCATTCAGAACAGGCATATTGATATCCATTAATATAATTTGCGGATTATATTCCTTGAACATATTTACAGCTTCCTGGCCATCCCACGCATGAATCAGATGATAATCATATTTTAGAATAGATTCGAACAACTTATAGTTGCTTTCATTATCTTCAGCAATCAGAATGACCAGTTTATCTTTTTCTATGGTAATGGTTGGTACGTCTTTGGGGAGAGGCTTTTCTACAGTTTCCGCTTGTTTGTAAGGCAACGTGAACCAAAATGTAGAGCCGTTTCCTTCTTCTGATTCTACTCCGATTTTGCCTCCCATATGGTCAACGAGTGTCTGACAGATTGAGAGTCCCAATCCCGTACCTTGCGCAAAGGAATTTAATTTGATAAAACGTCCGAAAACACTTTCTTGCTTATCTTGGGGAATGCCGCAACCTGTATCAGTTACATAGAAGTACAATTCATCATTTTGACGTTCATATCCAAATCGAATACTGCCCTGAACGGTGAATTTGATGGCATTAGTCACCAGGTTAATGATTAACTGGGATAGTCTGTTCTTTTCTATATGCGCAAAACAAGGTTCTGCGGGAGCTACGAATTCCAGTTTTACAGCATCCGACTTAAGTTTCAACTGGCAACTGTTCTCCAGATCTCTCATTAAGTCATTGATCTCGACATTGGAATAGTGCAGGTCCAGTGTTCCTGCTTCTATTTTTGATAAATCGAGGATGTCGCTGATGAGCTGCAATAATAACGTATTATTGTTTTCAATGATACTGACGTATTCTTGTTTTTCCTCTTCTTCCTCTGTGGATGCCAGTATACCAGAAAAACCGACGATGGCATTTAAAGGAGTACGGATTTCATGACTCATATTGGCAAGGAAGGCGGACTTCAGGCGATTGGACTCTTCGGCACGGTCTTTGGCGTTAATCAGTTCCATCTCCATCTTTTTCCGTTCGGTGATAACGAGCGAAGAACCGACCAAAGTCAGTGGTTTGCCATTCTCATCCCGCGTTTCAACGGCAGCCTGGGCTTCCACCCATTCTATTCTATGAAATCCTTTTTGTGTGCTGACTATGCGATATTCTTCTTTTACTTTTTCCGAATGACCCTCTATTAAGTTCTGATAAGCTTGTTCTACCCGCTTCCGGTCTTCTTTAAATATTTTGGAGAAGTATTGATGATCGGGTACTGCCAATTGCTCTTCAGTTATTTCTTTTCCTTGCGTACTAAGCTCTATCGGTTTGTTGATGTCGCATAAAATCGTTTTACTCCGCAAGTCCCATTTCCACGGCACGATATTAGCCACGTCAAGTGACATGGCGAGTTTGTTGTTGATGGTACTTAGCTTTTGTTGAGCCCTGTGTAGCTCTGTACTGTCCAGACAGAATACATCAATCATATTATTTTGCCGGTTTGCTTTAAGTACTATATCGTAGAAGGTATCTATTTTTTTGAAATAGTAGGGGAATGTTATTACCTTATTTTCAGATAAAGCTATTTGGGTGAAGTGCAGGAAGTCCGGCATTGATTCCGGGAATATTTCACTCGCCTTTTTTCCGACAACTTCCTCTTTGCGGAAAAAGTTCTTCTCGAAATGCGCATTCACATTGCGGTAAATCAGTTCTACGGGAATACCATTTTTGTCAGCAACCACTTCCTCCTGCATATAGAGAATAGGCATGTTATTGACCAGATTCTTATAATTGGCCATTGCGTCAATTTCCTTTTGCTGTGCTTTTTTGATGCAATTCAGACTATGGATACGATAAAAGAATACGATTGCCAGTAATATCATAAAGGATAAGGTACCCATAATGAAATATTTGTTCTGTTTCCAGAATCCAGGCGGTTTATTCAGAAAATGTGTGTTTGGCGGACACATGGAAGGAGAGAACCCTTTGCGGAGTAATATCGTATAGTTGATAATAGGCGCGCCATCCGATGGCATATAAAAGGGAATTTCTCTAGCCTGCTTTCCTGCAAGTATTTCTGAAATAGTATGAATTAATTGCTGGCTGTAGTGCTTTTGGTTATAGGTATAACCACCTATCATACCACCGTTTTCTTCTGTAATGTCAGCCATATTGAGGGTAAAAATAGGAGCTGTAGTTGTTACGATAAGTTTGTGAGCATTGGAGATCAATGAAGTGTTACCTGCAAATGTAGTTTTGTAGAACCAGGAAGCAAATAAAATTCCGGTTGTGTTCGGATCGATACGATACAATGAATCCAGTAATTGGTTTGTTGTCATTTTTTGTGGCGTGATGTACTGGTATTCAATATCAGGATTTATGGCTTTTAACTTTATCTGTATATCCAGATTATTGGTTTGGTTGATTTCTCTCTCGTCACCGATAAACATAAATTTCTTCATATCGGGGATTATGTGAGAGATCAGTTGGATATTTTCCCGCAAATAAAGGTTTGAGTATAAAAGCACCAGATTGTAAGGATCGGCAAGTTGGGAGACCGGAATACGCTCCGCCTGTGTAATTGGCTGTTTGTAGATGTAGGTGTCTTTAGGACCTATGAACTTTTCTTCCGAACAGAGTACAATAGGGATGTCTCCCCAAAGTTCTCTATATTCGTCACGTAGTAATAGAGAAGGGCTTCCCAATAATATTAGCAGCCGTGGGCGGTGATGTTCGTATTTCTGAGAGATCATATTCTTGAATTCCCCCAAAATCGTATCGTTATCGATCATTAAAGTAGTCATATGTTCCGCATATAATGCCAGTTTAGGGTTCTTTTGAACGTATTCCGATACGGTTGAGATCATCCTGTTACTCCAAGGAGAAGATTCTGCATAGGAATTGATGCATAAAATATAGTTTGAAATATCTATGTGGTCTCTTTGTGCTAAAATAGGAGTAATAGATATGAAGCATAGAAAAAACAATAGCAGATGTTTTCTTATATTCATGGAGGAATGATGTTTGTGTTCGATATATTATTTGTTGATTTGATACGGACAAAAGTAGTAAAAACAATCTGAAAAACGATAATATCCAATTAAAAAATAATACGGAAAGAATGGGAGACAATAGACTTTTCTAAATGAGGAGGAGTGATAGGTAGATGCATGAAAAGGGATATGCTTGTTTTTTATCAACAATGGGCTTGTTATTTGTTTGTTTTTATTAATAAATGAGGCTGTACTATTTGCTTGTTAAAAGCGGAATTCGTAAATCGCTGATTATTAATATTGTATGGATGTCTATTTTTTCCTTTTAAACCAACGAGCCGTTGGTTTAAAACCAAGGACCCGTCGCACACCGAGGAACGGGCCGTTGGTTTTAAAGGAATGGATGATTTCACCATTCAATTGTATGAATAATACTTTTTATGTGTAGATTTATTCCTTGATATACTATCGGGACTATTTCAATGCTTCTATGACTTTCGGTAGCATTGTCCAGATCGTATTCTCATCTTGTGCAGTAAAGAAGTTACCATCTATCTCAGATTTTTCATCCGTGGCAATTCCGTTTTGAATGGCAGGTTTGGCCAGCGGGTGGACAGCGACTTTTATACCTTTTGTTATACCTGTAAAGTCAAACATCATTGCACCGGCACAGTGCCCGATCATCATCTTTCCTTTTTCTCCGAAAGTCTTGATGACTTCCATCAAGTCCACATTGTATGGCTGGTTTGCATACTGCTGGAATACAGGTACTGCATCTCCACAGGAGAATACAAGTGCATCAAATTCGTCTTCATGCCCTTTTAGATTAGCAATCACATCATCTACTATCAGGCCCATTCCTGAATTGGTTTTGATCTCTTTCGTATCTGATACGGCAAATACTTTATAGGAAATGCCATTTTCGAAAAAGGCTTCCAAGTATTGGAATAAACCACAACCATTTACCGGATTCACTGCTAAAACTGCTACTTTTTTTGCCATAATCATAATTATTTAAATGAAACAATAGTTATTTTTAGTAAGTTTATTACTTTTGTGATGCAAATGTATCTACCTTAATTGAGAAATACAAGAACGTACCTCAGAATAAGGTAGTTACATGGAAGTAACTATTGTTGAAACTCAGTATAATACAAAACGTTAAAAAGATGAAAAACTTTCACCCGACAGGGAATTGCCCCGTAAGAGATGTCATAAGCCGCTTGGGAGACAAATGGTCGATGCTGGTACTGATTACTTTGAATGCGAACGGTACGATGCGTTTTAGCGATATTCATAAAACGATAGAGGATATTTCACAGCGGATGCTGACTGTTACTCTTCGTACGCTCGAATCTGACGGTTTGATTGAACGGAAAATATATGCGGAAGTACCTCCCCGTGTAGAGTATTATCTGACAGATACAGGAGGAACTTTGATTCCGCATATTGAAGGATTAGTGGGCTGGGCTTTGGAAAATATGGATACGATTCTGGAGCATAGAAAAAGTAACTGACCTGATTATGAATAAAGTAGTGGATACTGTTCTATAAAGTATTCACTATTTTATTTCATTCCATTTCGGCGGAGTTGTATTTAATAGATTGCGCACGAAGAAGTCATAGCGTTTATGTTCACCGAAACTTTCTCCCATAGTGTGGTGAGCACCGGGAATAACCACTAACTCAAAATCTTTATTGGCTTTGATCAGCGCATTTGCTACTTGCATGGTAGAAGCCGGATCTACGTTATCATCCATTTCACCTACTACCAGCATTAACGGGCGACTGAGCAAGTGAGCATTCTCAACATTCGATCCTTCTTTATATTGTTCACCAACCGGATAACCCAGCCATTGTTCATTCCACCATATCTTATCCATACGATTGTCATGGCAGCCACAGGCAGAATATGCTGCTTTATAAAATTCGGGATGAAACAGTACTGCTGTCATTGATTCCTGTCCACCTGCGGAACAACCATAAATTCCGACACGATCTATGTCCATATAAGGGTACTTTTGGGCAGCGGATTTTATCCAGGCAATATGATCGGGCAATCCGGCATCTTTCAGATTCTTGTAACATACGTTTTCGAAAGCACGTGAACGGAAAGAAGTTCCCATGCCATCTACCATGACAACAATAAAACCGAGTTCGGCAATGCCACTCATAAAGTAGTTATAAGGAATAAAGGTTTTGGGTACGTATTGATTACCCGGTCCTTGATAGATATATTCCAAAACGGGGTATTTTTTGTCAGGATCAAAGTTGCCGGGACGAATGATGATTCCCCACATATCCGTTTTTCCGTCACGACCTTTGGCAGTGAATACTTCGGGAGCTTTCCAGCCTTCAGCTTCCAGACGACTGATATCAGCCGTTTCAAGTGGCATGATGACTTTACCGTTTTTGGCATCCCGGAGTACGGCTACAGGAGCTTTGTCTACCATAGAATACACATCAACCAGATATTGCATATCTTTTGAGAACCATGCATTATGCATTCCTTCTGCCGGAGTGAGACAAGTGAGATTCTTACCGTCGAAGCCGATACGATAATAACGGATCAGGTAGGGATCTTCTTTAGCTTGTACGCCATTTGCCGAGAAATAAATAAGTTGGTTGGTTTCATCTACCCGGAGGATATCACGTACGTACCATTCGCCTTTGGTTATCTGACGAATAGGCTGGGCCGTAGTACGGTCATACATATACAGGTGGTTCCAGTTGTCGCGTTCACTCATCCATATCATTCGTTTTCCATCTTGTAAATCATGTCGGAAACGACGGGAATAATTAACGTATTTGTCGCTTGTCTCTTCTATTAACGGGCGTACCTTTCCTGTTGCGGCAGAAAATTCCAATACCCGGTAGACCTGATGTCCGCGCTGATTGTATTCGAAAGTGATGGCTTGACTGTCGCTGTTCCATTCGGGGGCCGTAATGTAATATTGTTGAGAGAATAAATCTGTCGATGGAATCATACTGTGTCCTGTTTCCACATCGTATATGCAGGGTATCTTGAACGGAAGTTCATCGCCCGGTTTGGCATACTCTTGTTTATGGAGTTTGGGTTGAAGTTGATCGCTTGGGGAGGATTCCACATAATATACATAGCGTTTTTCTACCGGACGAATTTTGCAGGAAGCGACTTTTTTGCTGTCGGGAGACCAGCGGATATAGGCTGAGTAATAATTTCCCAAGGTACCGTCCAGACTTAGCTGTTTTTCTTTTCCGGTAGCTGTTTCTTTTACATATATATTATGATTCTTAATAAATGCTGTATATTTCTTGTCAGGAGAGGAGACGGGAGCAGCCGTCTTTTCATCATCTGTTTCCATCCAGTGGCGTTGTTTGCGTGGAGTGGGCAGAGCACCTTCATCTGTTAGCTGATTTTTGTCGATGACATACACCCAGCGATGATTGTTGAAAACGAAACGTAGCGTATCCAGTCCGTTGTTGACAGACAGACGATCCAGGTAAAGAGAAGTGGCTTCTATTTTGCGTCCCGATGCCTCACTTAAAGCTGCTGCCACGAGTTTGTGGTCAAATAAGTCTTTTCTGTTTTGAGTGTCGGCATCCACTAATACATAGATACGTCCGTCGGGAGTATTTCGTACATACCAGAAATAATGCGTTTCACCAATCCACTTCGGATTGACATTGGAATAGAATACTTTGTTTGCACTGAATTTTTCTCCTGTTGAGTAAGCACGACGGTAATCTTCTATAGTACCTTGTGCAATGGCTATGTTTGTGCAGAAAAACATGGCTGCTAATAAAAAAATAGATCTGTTGAATTTCATAATAATGATGGTATACCTTACTATAGAAACTGTTTTTTTAAGGTAAATGATTTTATTAATATTTTTTCTGTCAGGCAAAGATACGAAAAAATGAAAATCTTCTGATGTGATTTCTGAAGATGAGCTAAAAATAGTGGTGTATTTTTCGCTCAATTATGGGTGAAAAAATGAGCAGAGTTGATTTTAGACCTTACGTGATAGTATTTTGTACTTTGTTTTAAACTAAAAATATCATATTTGCAGTAGAATTTCTAACGGATATTAAATAGATAAAAGAGAAGATAACGATAGGTAATTAGAAAAGGTAAAAGAATTGTTTTTGGGATTTTATCGGTGTTGATTAGTGATAATATAATAAATTAATCTTTGTTAATATGACTCGTATGAAAAAGAAGCATTCCTTTTATAATAAAGAGGATTTCTTACATAATCCTTAATTTTTATTTATCTTCCGAGAGAATAAAAGAAAATTCTCGAGCAAAAGATATTGAGAGATTAATAGATGGTTAATCTGGTAAACTATACAGGTAATATCGAAATTTAACTATTAAATTTATACATGAAAATGAAAACGAAAAGAGACAGATTTAATCTGTTCGAGAAGAGATGGTCAATGCTGCTTCTCTTATTCATGATGAGTGTCGCTTCTTTTGCGATGTCCGACCAGTCATCGGCAACCGTTCGCGGCCGTGTAATTGATTCCAATGGCGAGGCTCTTATTGGAGTATCGGTTCTAGTACGTGGAACACAAAAAGGTACCATTACAGATAGTGGAGGTAATTTTTCTATTTCGGGTGTATCTGTCGGTTCTGTTCTGGAATTCAGCTATATCGGTTTTGTTAAAACTGATAAAAAGTTTGATGGTAAGGAGATGACAGTCATTATGTTGGAAGACAATACTTCATTGGATGAAGTTGAAATTGTGGCTTTCGGAACTCAAAAGAAAGAAAGTGTGATTGGTGCTATTACTACTATTGCTCCGGCTGAGTTGAAAGTACCGTCCAGTAATTTGACAACATCTTTTGCCGGGCGTATGGCAGGTATGATTTCTTATCAGCGTAGCGGAGAACCGGGTGCTGACGATGCTTCCTTTTTTATTCGTGGAATCACTACATTCGGTTACAATCAGAATCCTTTGATTTTGATTGATAACATAGAATTGACTACTGCCGACTTGTCCCGTTTGAATACGGACGATATCGAAAGTTTTTCAATTATGAAAGATGCTACTGCTACGGCACTTTATGGAGCACGTGGCGCAAATGGTGTGATTTATGTGAAAACAAAAGAGGGTCGTAAAGGAAAGGCAAAGCTGAATATCAGAGTTGAAAATTCGATTTCACAGGCGACAAGAGAGATAGAACTTGCCGACCCTGTAACTTATATGCAACTGTATAATGAAGCAATTGTCACACGTGACCCAAGCCAGCCGATTTATTTCTCAGAGGATAAAATTGCGAATACGGTTCCCGGTTCTAATTCACTTATATATCCGGCTACTGATTGGAAAAAGGAATTGCTGAAAGATTTCACAATGAACCAGCGTGCTAATGTAAATATAAGCGGTGGTGGTGACGTAGCACGTTATTATGTGGCAGCTTCCTTCTCACAAGATAATGGTATCTTGAAGCAGGATGGAAACAATAACTTTAATACCAACATTAATTTAAAGAAGTATACACTAAGATCGAACGTGAATATTGATGTTACAAAGACTACCGAATTGCTCGTGCGTCTGAGTGGAGCTTTTGATAATTATTCGGGACCGGTTACTTCGGGTACTGAATTATATAATATGGTAATGAAAGCCAGTCCGGTATTGTTCCCTGCCAAATATCCGGTTGATGCAGATCATCAGTATGTAAAGCATACACTTTTTGGTAATGCGAGTGACGGAGTCCTTTACCTAAACCCTTATGCAGAAATGGTACGTGGTTATAAAGAGTATGAACGCTCGAATCTGGGCGCCCAGATCGAACTGAAACAAAACCTTAAATTTATAACTGAGGGGTTATCTGCCCGATTGATGATCAATGCGTCCCGTATCTCTTATTATGAACAGCCCCGTTGGTATAGCCCGTATTATTATGGATTGTCAACTTACAACCAGTATACAGGAGAGTATAGCATCGATATGCTGAATTCGGAAGGAACCAATAAAGGTACCGAATATCTGACCTATGATACAGGCAAAGGAAAGAAGGAATTGACTTCGACAACTTATATAGAAGGAGCTTTGAACTATGCACGCGATTTCAAAAAGCATGGAGTCGGGGGACTTTTGGTCTTACAGATAAATAACCGCAAATATCCTAATTCTTCCACGTTGCAAGGTTCGCTGCCTTACAAGAACATCGGTCTTTCAGGACGTTTCACTTACAGTTATGATAAACGTTATTTTTCGGAGTTCAATTTTGGATATAATGGTTCGGAGCGTTTTGAAAAGAATAATCGTTGGGGATTTTTCCCTTCATTTGGTTTGGGATGGATGATTTCGAATGAAAAGTTCATGGAACCATTGCAAAATACGATCTCCAAATTGAAACTTCGTGCATCTTATGGTTTGGTTGGTAATGATAATGTCGGAAGCGAACGTTTTTATTATTTGTCCGAGATTTCAATGAACTCTTCGGCAGTCGGTGCCAGTTTCGGATACAATAAGGGAGCCTATGGTAAAAATGGAGTTTTGGTGACTCGTTATGCCAACCCGGAAATCTCATGGGAAAGAGCTACAAAAGTGAATTATGCATTGGAACTGAGCTTGTGGAACGAATTGAATATGACCCTTGAATACTATACGGAACATAGAAAGGATATCCTGCAATCGCGCGCTACCATTCCTAATTCGGTTGGATTAAAAGCTACTCCGTATGCGAACATCGGAGAAGCAAAAGGTAACGGTGTCGACCTGGCCCTCGACTATAATAAGATGTTAGGCAAGAAAGGATGGATACAGGCACGTGCAAACCTTACATATGCTAAGAGCAAATATACCGCTTATGAAGAAATGGATTGGGGCTATCCCTGGAAAAGCCGCATCGGATATCCTACTACTCAGACTTGGGGATATATAGCCGAAGGTCTCTTTATAGATGATGCAGATGTAGCCAACTCGCCCAAACAATTTGGTACTTATGGAGCTGGTGATATTCGTTATCGTGATTTGAATGGAGATAATGTGATTACAGAAGCAGATCAGGCACCCATCGGATATCCTACCAGTCCCGAAATTATTTACGGTTTTGGTCCGAGCTTTGGTTTCAACAACTGGGATTTCTCATTCTTCTTCCAAGGTTCCGCACGTTCCTCCTTTTTCCTGAGTTATAGTGCAATGTCCCCTTTCTTTAAGGCGAGCGGTTCGAATGGTATGGGAGGAGATTATGGAAGCAACAAGATGACAACTACCAACAATCTGGCAAAAGTAATAGCTGATAATCATTGGTCGGAAGATAATAGAGATGCCAATGCACTTTGGCCTCGTTTGTCTACCTATTCTATCAGTAACAATAATCAAACCAATACCTGGTTTATGCGTAACGGAGCTTTCTTGCGTCTGAAACAAGTGGAAATAGGATATACATTACCGAAAAGATTATTATCTAAATTAGGTGTCAGCAATTGCAGGTTTTACTTGTCGGGAACCAATCTGTTCTGTGTATCCAGTTTCAAAGACTGGGATGTTGAAATGGCCGGTAACGGTTTGGGATATCCATTGCAACGGGTATATAACATAGGCCTTAATTTAACTTTTTAAATGCTTGAAGATATGAAATCGATAAAACAAATTATATTTATGGCACTTGTCATAGTTACATCTGCGTGTAATGATTATATTGATGTAGTGCCGGATAATGTGGCAACTCTTGATAATGCTTTTGCGTTACGGAACGAAGCCGAAAAGTATCTTTTTACCTGCTATTCCTATTTACCACGACACGGAAGCGCAGATTATAATCCTGCTTTCTTCGGAGGAGATGAATTGATTCCGGGAAGAGATTATGCTAATGGCATAAATCCTCACTATCTTATCACAGGCCGACAGGGTATCTCAACAGTCTATATGGATTTTTGGGGTGGCTATAACGGAGGACAAATGCAAAGGAACAACGAAGGTGGAAAAGGTGCTTATGACGCAATTCGTGATTGCAACATTTTCCTCGAAAACATAGGGCGGGTACCTGATATGACGGAAGAAGAACGTCAGCGTTGGATTGCCGAAGTTGAGTTCTTGAAGGCTTATTACCACTTTTGGTTAGTAAAGCAATACGGTCCTATTATTATTGTTGACAAGAACCTGCCGATTGATGCGGGTATAGAAGAAGTAAAACAGTTCCGAAATACACTGGACGAATGTTTTGACTATATAGTGGGATTGTTTGACAAGGTCATTGCCAATGAATATCTTCCGAATAAGATAACCAACGAGGCTGAAGAGTTGGGAAGAGTAACACGGATGATTGCCAAAGCTGTGAGATGTGAAGTTCTGATAAACCGGGCAAGTCCGTTGTTTAATGGCAATACATTCTATACCGGGATGAAAGATAAACGGGACATTGAAATATTTAACCCTAATAAAAGTGAGGACGAGAAACGTCAACGTTGGATAGATGCCCGTGATGCGTGTTTGGATGCCATTCAATTTGCAGAAGGTCTGGGACATAAATTGTATTATTATATTCCGGGAGAATATCCGGGACTAAGTGAAGAAACGTTGGCAAAACTGAATATCCGTATGGCTGTTACCGACAAATGGAATACCGAGGTTATTTGGGGGGATGCTAATAGTTGGGTCGGAACGCAAGGCAAAGATTTGTCACTCCATTCATTGCCTCGTGACCTTGATCCGAATAAGATTAAGAATACGACACAGCGCAATAACTATGCGGTTCCTATCAAGATAGCAGAACAGTTCTACTCTAAAAATGGAGTACCTATTACAGAAGATAAAACGTGGAATTATATAGAACGCTATAAGCTTCGCCAGGCAACAGAAAATGAGAAATATCTCATTAAAGAAGGAGAAACAACCTGCCAGTTGAACTTTGACCGTGAAATACGTTATTATGCTTCAGTTGGCTTTGACCGTGGCATCTGGTTCGGACAAGGAAAGACTGATGACAATACCTGTTATTTTGTTCAGGGACGTTTTGGAGAGCCAGCAGCCAATTCTGTACAGAACTCATGGAATTACACAGGACTTTGGCCTAAGAAACTCGTTCATTTTAAAACAGTCATTTCAGAAGGTACAAGCGGTCAGACTGCCGTAGAATATCCATTTCCTATCATTCGCTTGAGCAGTCTGTATTTATGGTATGCCGAAGCTCTGAATGAATCGGGAGAAACGGACATCAACAAGATATTCGAATATGTGGATAAAGTCAGAGAACGCGCCAGCCTGAAGGGAGTGGAAGAATCATGGAAAGCATATTCTACCAATTCGGATAAGCTGAACACATTGACCGGGCGAAGAGAAATCATCCAGCAGGAACGTTTGATTGAATTTGCTTTTGAAGGTCAGAGATATTGGGATATGCGCCGTTGGCTGCGTGCACATACGGAATTTCCTAAACCATTGACCGGTTGGAATCTGAAAGGGGAAACAGCCGAAGATTACTACAACGAAACAACGGTGGATATTACGCCTGTATTCAAGATTAAAAACTATTTCACTCCTCTGAGCGAAACAGAGATGAAACGAAATACTAATTTGTTACAAAATTACGGATGGTAAAATATAAAATACAAAGATTATGAATAGAACGATTATATATAGTTTATTAGCCGTCTTTTTATGTTTGTCATTTGCCAATTGTGGTGACGATAACGTAAATGACCCCAGAGGAACAGGTGACATTCCGGCTCAAATTGATGTCAACACAGTGAAGATAAAAGACATGAGCGGTACTTCCTATATTTACTACGAACGCCCGAATGATCGAAACTTAAAGTATGTACAAGCTGTATATACACTGGCTGATGGAACAGAACGGAAATTCAATGCCTCGTATTTCACCGATTCACTCGTGGTCGACGGATTTCCGAAAGAGGGTGAATATGATGTGAAACTGTATTCGGTGAGTTATGCAGAGAAACGTTCCGAGCCGGTTGTTGTGAAGGTGCATCCGGAAGAGCCTCCTTACAAGAAAGTACTGACAGACTGTAAAGTTGAAGATACTTTTTCCGGTTTCCGTTTTATCTCAAAGGATGAAGTCGGAACCGATCTGTCCATTATTTTTTTGAAACAAGTTGATAATAAGGACTGGGAAGAGATAAGCGCTTATTACACACGTAAGTCCAATTCTTTATTACACATTGTCAGAGGAATGGAGTCACAAGAGACAAATATAGGAATTTATGCTACGGATAAGTGGGGACATAAGTCGGATACTACTTATGTGACTGTAACACCTTGGTATGAAATTGAAATTCCTAAAAAGAATCCGTTGTGGAAAAACATGGATTTACCGGGTGATGCTGAAATGCATTCATGGGGTAGCAGTTCGCATGTAGCCGTAGAGAAGTTGTGGGATGGAATCACTGTAGAAGTAGCAGGAAATGATGCCTGGAATACTTGTTATCATACGATACCCGGCAAAGGGCTTCCCAAATGGACTTCCATTGATTTAGGTGCAAAATATGTCTTCTCACGTGTCGTGTTTCATTGGCGTGGAGGTACTACCAGTTCTGCTTTTGGCAACTACACCCCGAAAGTGCTTGAGATGTATGGTAGTAATAATCCTACAATGAGCGGTGAATGGGATGACAGTTGGACGAAACTTGAAACATTCAACATTGTTCGTGAAGATGGCAGCCAGACACCACAGTCTGAAATGGCTTTGACTGCTAATGAGAAGCTGCAGGCGGCAGAAGGTTATAATCTGGATTTCCCTGTTGGAATTGAGGCTTATCGATATGTACGTCTGAAAATAATCAGTACGTTTGGCGGACTTGATTATACGGCAATTGGAGAAATGACATTGTATGGGCAGGAACCGGAAGAATAATAAAATCTGATTAGACATGAAAACATTACATATAATAAAGACCAATTTAATAGGTTTCATATTGCTCGCTGTCGTATCAGCGTGCGGAGGAATGGATGAAACTTACAAAGATTTTATAGGAGACAAACCGATTGTATATTTGGCGAGAAACGAGTCGGATTCAATAAAGGTACAAAACGGGCGTGAAAGAGTGAGAATGACTATACCGCCGACAATGGATCCCAGAATTGAATATGTCAAGGTAACTTGGAACAACGGTATGTACGAAAAGAAAGTTCCGGTTGTTTATAAAGAACCGACAGTGTTTATTATAGATGAGAACTTGCCGGAAGGAATGTACGACTTTGTCATCACTAATCATACGGAAGATGGCTTGTATTCTATTTCAGCATCGGCAACAGGTGAAACCTACGGAGCAACCTATGAAAGTTATTTGCGGAATCGTAATATCCAGAAGATAGAGGTAGATATGGCAACGAGCGATATGATACTTCACTTTCCTATGTTAAGTGATAGTATTATTGAGGGGACGGAATTGAAGTGGATGAAAGACGGCATCGAAAAAACGGAATATTTTCCTAATACGGAGGATAATATGATTTCGATTGAGAATTTTCCTTTTACTGATGAAGAAATAGGAGAGTTCCAGTACCGGGTACACGTCCTGCCCAATAAGGATGCCATAGACGTATTCTATAGTGAGTGGCAAACCTGTCGTTTCCAGGTGAAGGAAGAAGTAGTACCGGCATTGATTGAATCTGTGGACTGGAATATTACGACTTCATATCCGACTCTGGTGGATGGAAGTAACGGACCTGCAAAACTCTTGATTGACAGTGATCCAAAGACTTTCATGTCATTGAGGAAACCCGGTAAGAATGAGATTCCGGCAGGTACAGAGAGCTACTTTACTATTGATATGGGAGAAGAGAATACATTCGACTATATCGAATGGTATCATAGAGGCGGTGATACGCAACTGGGATTGAGAGCTTGGGCGATAGTTGTTTATGGAAGTAATGACGGAACGACCTTTACGAAGATCGGAAATGATATAAACATTCCGGGCGAAACGGACAGGACTATCATGAATGCGACGCTTTCTCTTCCGGAATCAACCTGGCGGTATCTCAAAATAGAATTTACCCGTTGGGATAAAGTCAATAACTCAGCAATACAGGTGGGAGAATTTAAACTTGGATATTCGAAGACTCAGACAGGTAAAGGAGTTGGGGTAGTGCTGTAACGCTACATACAAAGTAACGTAATGATAAAAGAGAAATACGGAATGACTGAAAATTCCGTATTTTTCTTTTTTATTTATGCTTCATCGTTTTCCGAAGGCAAATGATGGAATCCATTTGCAAGAGTACTTCCTTCGGCATTCTTCATTTTCTCCTGATACTCCGTAGGCGTGATTCCAAATTCATCTTTAAAGCATTTGGTGAAGTATTTGGGTACTGAGAACCCCGTAGCATAGGCTACTTCCGATATATTAACGGATTTGTCTTTCAGCATCGTGCAGGCATGTTTCAGTTTTATATTCCGGATAAATCCCAGAGGAGTAAGTCCGGTGATCACTTTAAATTTCCGTGTTAACGTAGAGGTAGACATATTCAGCTCCATAGCCATTTGTGGAATATCGAAATCGGATTCACTCAGATGCGTTTCAATACATTCGATGGCGCTGTTCAGAAATTGTTCGTCGACACTCTGATAATCCAGAGTTGAAATATTCATTTCTGTCTTCGAACGGAAACTGAGTTGCCGTGATTCGCGTGCTTTGAGCAGATTCTCTATACGGGCTTGTAATATTTTCATTTCAAAAGGCTTCGCGATGTAGCTTTCGGCACCTGCCTTGTAACATTCTATCTGGTCTTCTGTTCCGTTTTTAGCAGTCAGCATCAGTACCGGGATGTGGTTGGTCTGTACGTCAGCTTTCAGGCGACGACAGAATTCAAGTCCGTCCATTTCAGGCATCATCAGGTCACATATTGCTATATCTATATTGTTGCCGGAAAGTAATTCGAGTCCTTCAATTCCATTTTTAGCTGTAATGAGCTGATAGCTTTTCCCCAGGATATTTCTCATTAGTTCCCGCAAGTCTTTGTTGTCATCGACAAATAAAATGCATGGTTTGTCATTTGACTTCTCATTTTCTATCATGGATTCAGCCTCTTCGTCAGCTGATACTGTTGCTTCTTGGATTTCTTGTTTGCTGTATATTTCTTTATCAATAGGAAGTTCCACCGTAAATACAGAACCTTTATTGGCCTCACTTTGTACTTCAATGCTTCCGTGGTGTAGTGTTATCAATTCTTTTGTCAACGATAAACCGATGCCATTGGATTCACACCCCGGTAGCCTCTTGTTGTTATAGAACTTATTGAATATCAGTTTGATTTCTTTGGCAGGAATGCCGATACCTTCGTCTTCTACTTGGATAAACAGATATCTGTATCCATCCCTGTGCATTACTTTTAAAGTCAGATGAATTTGTTTATGTTCAGGGGTGTATTTGATGGCATTTGACAGTAAGTTAAATAATATCTTGTCCAGTTTGTCGAAGTCAAGATAGCCTTGAATGCCTTCTTCTATCTGAGTGATCAGCCGGATATCTTTCTTTTGAGCCAATGTCTGGAAGTTGGATGCTACAATTTCAGCGGTAAAAGAGGATATATCCCCTTTACAGACATTAATAATCATTTTACCGTTTTCTACTTTACGGAAATCCAGAATTTGTTGCAACAGCCTTTTGAGACGGTTCACATTAGCCCGTAAAATGGAGATTTGATTCTCCGAAGTTTTATCATTCTGCTCCAGGTCATCTGCAACACAAGATATGATGGTCAGTGGCGTCAGCAATTCATGGGATATATTTGTAAAATAGTTCAGTTTTATCAGGGTCAGTTCTTCCTGAAGTTTGATTGTATTTTTCTCCTTTATTCTTCGGATATAGATTCTGAAACTATAATAGATAAAGGCAATGATAATTATGGCATATAGGCAGTAGGCATACCATGTTTCATAAATGGCAGGCAGCCTGTGAATGGTCATGACACTTTCTTCTTCAATCCAGTTGCCATATTGATCAGTAGCCTTTATCCGGAAAAGGTATTTCCCTTTGTTCAGCTGATTGTAGAAAGCGGAATGTTTGCCTTCGTCGATATGGGTCCATTTGGTATCCATTCCGTCCATCTTATAGGCATACTTTATCTTTTTCTTGTGCGTATAGCTGAAAGAGGAGAACAATATTTCTATATTTCTGGCATCTGAAGGTAATGTAATCTCGCAAACAGAATTTTTTGCATTCTGTTTATGAGGTGAGAATAGAAGAGAATGGCTGTCTACTTTTACGTCTGTAATTAGGACATGATTGCCGGAACTCTTTTCGGGAGGATCATTAGCAGGCATTATTTTTATAAAGCCTTTGTGACCTCCTGCATATAAGACCCCTTTGATATCGATAAAAGCGGCTCCGTAGCGGAAAGAGGATATAAATATATTGTCGTCGGCAACTGAATAAGTTGTGTTCTCAGCTTGTTTCAAATCATGACGGACAATATATTTATTGTATACAATCCATATGTTTTCTCCGCATGATCTTATTTTTCGTATTTGGTTGCCTTTCAAGCCCCATGCCACTGTCTGGTCTGTTATCTGTTGTGTCTTTGGATTATATGTGATCAGCCGGCCCAGTGAAGTGGAAAACCATATCTGATTGTTTTCATCAATGCATAAACTATTAATGGATTCGTCATTGAGGAAAGCAAATTCTTCAATGTGTTTTTTTACTATTTTGGGGTGCCCGTCATAGGAAAGTTGGTAAATGTTTTGTTTGTTGCTTATCCAAATATAGCCGTTTTCGTCTTCTGCTACATCGGTAATATTGGATATTTCAAAAGGAGTTTTTGATACACGTGTGGAATCTGAACTCCTTGTGAATAATTTATTTTCGGTTCCAATCCATAAATTTCCATTTCTGTCTTCGAATACTTGGCTGACAAAGCCCGGAGAAGGATCTATTTTAAATAAATCGATTTCTTCCAGGGTTGATATTCTCATATCATCCTGTTTCATTTTCCAGACTTTTGAAGCTTCCCGACTACCTAACCACATGGTATCATCTTTTCGAGAAGGTTCGATATTGCCTATATCAATGGAATATAAGCTGTTTCTGGCTGGCCCGTAGACTATTTTACGGCTTTGCTCGTTGTATAAACAAAGTCCATATCGTGCCTGATTAAACCAGATGATGCCTTGGGAATCCTTATTCAGGCAAATGATATTAGCATCGAGTCCTATTCCTTTTTGGATGTCGTCAATGATGTGATTTTCTATTTTATTTTTTTCAAAAGTAATAGAATATCCCCGGTCGAAAGCGCCTAACCACAGATTACCATTGTGGTCTTTTATAACCCGGCTGTACGATTTACTTTTGTCGATAGGGTAATTTTTGTTGGACAGATGTTCTGTATCTGCTATTTCTAGTTCGTTGTGTTCATTTGCTTTTAATGTGTATAAGCCAAAATGTGATAATGCCCATAAATATTTGTAGGTATTGTCTTGTATGATATCATAGAAAGTCATTTCCGGGGTGTTTCGTACCGGATTATTGATCGTTTGTTGGCGAAATAACTCATCTTTGGGGGCTCCGGGGAGAAAGTTCCAGATGCCGTCGCCCCAGGTTGTAATCCAATAACGGTCCTCATTGTCCTGGAACATTCTGATAGGATTGTTGCTGTTGCCGATTTGGGGTAAGTTCAAAAAAGAATCATCGTTAGGAGAGTATTTAAAGATCCCCAATCCCCATGTTGTCACCCATATATTGCCGGCATGGTCCTCAAAAATGGCATTGGGACATGCTTGAAAAGAAGAGGAGGAAGAACTGAAAATATATTTCTTCTGAATTTTCAGGTCAGAACTACATTTGAATACTTCGCTTCGGGTGGCAACCCAGGTTTGTCCGTTCCGATCCGTCAATAGATCTCTGATCGGCTTTTGCATGATATGCGGATCGGGGAAGGGGATAATTTGATAATCAGTTTTGCGGATCAGATTGACTCCTTTGTCGGTGCCCACCCAAATATGATGTTCATCATCAGCAAAACAATTGATATTATTGTTGATCAGTTGCTGTGGAGTTTCATAGTTATTATTGAAAATCTGCGTTTCATATCCGTCATAGCGGACCAGCCCATCGGGAGTTCCTATCCAGATAAAACCTTGCTTGTCCTGATGAAGTGTTCTTATTTCATTGGAAGAAAGCTGATCGAGAAATGGAATTGGTTTCGCAATGATTTGTTGGGCATGAATGGCTGTCATTCCGGATGTCCAATAAAAAAGACAACATATCGATAAGGTTGAAAAGAGTGTTTTCATCATATACTTCACTTGTTAACGTTTAGGACAAAGATAACGAATTTAAATAAAAACAGCTTTTATTTTTTTAAACTATGAGGACTTAAATTCATGCATTTATGGGTGAAAAAAACGTCATTACCGAATTTATGGACTATAGAGAACTAAATTTGTACGTCTTTTAACTGGAGAAATAGCATCTTTGCTTATGAAACAAAAAAAATGGGTAACATGAGAAATAGTTTTTTTATCGGGTGGGTTATTTTCTTAGGAATAACAACAGGCAGTTGTACCGGAAAAACAGAAGATAGTAAATCAGATGAACAGGTAGTCAATCCTGCTGATACTATTTATCTAGGAGATTTACGTGAAAAATTTGTAGGTGACTCTTTGTTCTTTATGGTGGTTGCACCAGATCTGATTTTGGATAATAATCAGTATTTTTGGACAGTAACTGAATCGTCAGCCTTGGAGAAAGGACTGACAAAAGAATATTATAAGAAAGTCAAGCAAGAAATTTCTGCAACTAACAATGCTATCAGGCGGGGAGTGATGAAAGGAGCAGATGTGAAACGCATTTATGATTTTCAGAAGACAGAACCAACAAAATAGAGAATGAATAAAAATCACATTGAAATATAGCAAAACTAAAAATATTACATATGAAAACTAAAATTTTACTCCTGTTTCTTCTTATATCCATCGCCGGAGCTATCCCATGTATGGCAAAAAAAGCAAAAGTGAAGGATGTTATGGATATTATTTATCAAGTGAATGATTATTGGCAGTCTACTCATCCAAGGCATGGACGTGCTTTTTGGGACAATGCTGCATATCATACAGGAAATATGGAGGCCTATTTCCTGACACAAAAAACTGAATATATGAATTATTCGCTGGCCTGGGCTGAACATAATCAATGGAAAGGAGCAAAATCTAACGATAAAAGCAAATGGTCATCTTCCTATGGAGAAACGGATGAGTATGTATTGTTTGGTGACTGGCAGATCTGTTTTCAGACATATGCGGATTTGTATTCGGTTCAGCCGGAACCTGAAAGAATAGCCCGTGCCCGAGAGGTAATGGAATATCAGATGAGCACATCAAGACATAACTATTGGTGGTGGGCAGATGGTTTGTATATGGTAATGCCTGTAATGACAAAGCTTTATAAAATTACAGAGAATCCGCTTTATCTGGAAAAATTGCATGAATATTTGGCTTATGCCGATAGTCTGATGTATGATGAAGAGGCGGGACTGTATTATCGGGATCGTAAATATGTTTATCCCAAACATAAGAGTGTGAATGGCAAGAAAGACTTTTGGGCAAGAGGGGATGGCTGGGTACTTGCTGGATTGGCTAAAGTGCTGAAAGACCTTCCTGAGACGGATAAATATCGGAATGGATATATCGAACGTTTCCGGACATTGGCAAAATCTGTCATTGCGTGCCAGCAACCGGAAGGTTATTGGACTCGTAGTATGCTTGATCCGGAACATGCACCCGGGCCGGAAACGAGTGGTACTGCATTCTTTGCCTATGGGTTATTCTGGGGGATTAATAATGGTTTCTTAGATAAGAAAACGTATGAGCCGGCAGCAAAGAAAGCCTGGAATTATCTCGCAAATGTGGCATTGCAGCCTGATGGTAAGGTTGGCTATGTGCAACCTATAGGCGAGAAAGCTATACCAGGACAAATAGTCGATGCCAATTCTACAGCCAATTTTGGTGTTGGTGCTTTTTTACTGGCTGCTTGTGAGTATGTGCGTTTTTTATCGGGAAAGTAAGTTTAGGAATATTGTAAAGTCATGAAACGTAATATAGTTATCATCCTGTTTGCGATAAGTTGGATTACAGGCTTATGGGCAAAAGATGGATTATCTAATGGTGTTTTAGATATTTGTAGTGAATCCCCGGAAGTCAGTTCTTCCTTTAGTGGTTATGAGATAACTCCTAAAGGAGCCTGGTGCTGGTTTGCCGATCCGAGAGCACTTCATTATGAGAATCAATCGGGGACAATAAGAAGCACTTATATCGGTTATATCGATGTGCATGGCAATATTAAAGCTACTCAGTATGATCATCTGACCAATCAGGTCAGTGAGGTGCTGATACGTTCATATTTCCAACCGGATGATCATGATAATCCGACGTTTCTCGTTTTGCCGGATGAGCGTATCATGATTTTCTATTCAAGACATACGGACCAACCTTGTTTTTATTATCGGGTATCCCGGAAAGCAGGTGATATAACGACCTTAGGAGAAGAGAAAAAGCTGATGACGAAGAATAATACCACTTATCCGTCTCCTTTTATATTATCATCAGATCCCGATCATATTTATTTGTGCTGGCGGGGAATTAAGTGGCATCCGACCATAGCAAGAATACTTATTCCGGACAGGAATGGGGATACGAACTTTGACTGGGGGCCTTATCAGATGGTACAATCTACCGGTGCACGTCCTTATGCTAAATATATGTCGAATGGCAAAGACAAAATCTACATGACATATACGACCGGACATCCGGATAATGAGCAACCGAATCATGTTTATTTCAATTATGTTGATATCAATGATATGAAGTTGAAAGATATTCAGGGCAAAGAACTTTCAATCATACAGAATGCCCCACATCGTGTTAATAAGAAATCCGATTATATCTCTGTTCATCCGGCAGCCGTTGTAGATCATTCCAATTTTCGGAACTGGGTCTGGGAGCTGGCATTGGATGCTCATGAAAATCCGGTGATTGCTATGGTACGAATAAGTCCGGATAAAACAAAACATGATTATTACTATGTAAAATGGACCGGTAATGAGTGGCGAAAAACATATTTGGCTCATGCCGGGAAGCATTTTCATCAGACTCCTGATACAGAAAGATGCTACAGCGGTGGAATGTCAATCGATAAACGATTCCCGGAACAGATTTATTGTTCGGTTCCTGTCAAAGGAGACCATGGGACTGTATATGAGATTGTCAAGTACTCGGTAGATGTCAATGGAAAGGTGAAGCAGGAAGCTGTGACTTACCATTCCAAAAAGAATAATGTCAGACCTTATTGTATACAGCATGCGAATAATCGTTCTTTGGGAATGGTCTGGATGTATGGAGATTATTATGACTGGATTGTCAGTTCTGCCCGTCCGTTGGGATATTCTACAGCTATTCACGGGATAAGTCCGCTGCCGGTTGCGCCTGTCGAATTGGATAAAGGTCTTGTGAAGCATAAAAGCTTTGACCGCAGGAATTCCGGTGTCGGTGTGCAGAAAAGGATGATGGAAGTTTCTGCAGCAAAAGAGCGGAAGCTGGTGAAAGGCAGTTCTGCAAATACATTCACAGTATCTCTTTCCTTGTGTATTTCTCCGGACTCTTATTCCGGAAATATCCTGAAGTTGGGGGATATTACTTATTCCTTGGATGCTACTGCACAAAAGCCTGTTGTTACAGTCGGAACTAGTATTTATAAAAGTACTAACGTGCTTGGAAGGTCAGATACATGGAAGCAACAGAAGAGAGCTACTGATGGAAAATGGTATGCTCCTGAAAAACTGAAAACGTTTAACCTGAGTATAACTTATGCTGACGGTGAGTTGCGTACTTTCCTGAACGGACTTTTAGATCAGACAATAACTGTAGGCAAACTTGTATTGGGAGATGTAACACTTGGAGGATTTAACGGACAGGTTGCAGAATACTTTATTTATAATCGCGGATTGTCTCAGGATGAAGTTAAATCACTCTCTGCCCGGGTTGACATGACCAGTGACACTTTAAGAAAAGATGAGAAAAATAAATTTTAAGTAGTATCTTTGTATGGTCGCAAAGAAATAGATAAAAGTGACAAAAAAACCTTTATTTGCTGGAAGTATGCGCTTTCCTACTTCAGCCTTTTTTACGAGGCGCAGTGCTTACAGCTTAATTTAATAAGTTAAGTCTATGAACATGAAAATAGTTTTTCTTTTTATAATAGCTATAGCTTTATCATATAGCTGTGCCCATTCACAATCTGCTGATAAAGGGCAGAATTATTATGTGGATGCAGAGAATGGTAATGATGCAAATAATGGATTATCCCAGCGACAAGCATGGAAAAGTCTGGATAAAATAAGAACGTTACAATTAAAAGCCGGTGATAGCTTATTATTCCGTCGTGGCTCCGTATTTCCCGGTATTTTGGAAATAAGTGCGAAAGGGCGTTCGGACCGGCGGGTGGTGATTGATGCTTACGGAAAAGGACGAAAGCCATGTATTACTGCTCCTGATAGTTCTCTTTATGCAGTCTGCATTAAGAATTCGGATTATGTAACTCTTCAGAATCTGGAAGTGATCAATAAAGGAACAGAGCGCATGGCACGTCGTACAGGAGTCAAAGTGTTGTGTGATAATTATGGTATATCACGTCATATCATTCTTAATGCACTGGATATACATGATGTAAACGGAAGTCTGATAAAACATGATGGCGGAGGTTCTGCTATTCTGATTCAGAATAAATGGAAGAAGGACAGCATTGTTTCTGTTTTTGACAGCCTGACTATCGAAAATTGTGCCATTCGTCGTTGTGAGCGTAATGCCATCATTTGGAGTGCTCCCTGGAGCCGCAAGAATTGGCATCTGAGTACGAATACTATAGTACGTAAAAATCTGATAGAAGAGGTTCCGGGGGATGGAATTGTACCTATCGGATGTGACGGGGCATTGGTAGAATATAATCTGATGCGTAAGTGCACGGCTCTTTTACCCGACGGGCAGGCAGCCGCAGGTATCTGGCCCTGGAGTTGTGATAATACTACTATCCAATTCAATGAAGTGAGCGATCATAAAGCTCCTTGGGACGGGCAGGGGTTTGATTCCGATTTTAATTGCACCCATACACTGATTCAATATAATTACAGCCATCATAATGATGGAGGATTCATTTTAATCTGTAATGCAGGGAAGGGAGAAACGAATCCTGCTGATAACATCGGAAATAAAGGATCGATTGTACGGTATAATGTCAGTTTGAACGATGCTGTTCGTGCACGAAAAACGCATATCGGCATTTTCTCGCCTACCATACATATCAGCGGACCTTGCGAAAACACCCTTATCAATAATAATATCTTGCATGCAGGTGTGAAACCTGCCGGACATATTGAAAGGAAGATGATCACTTCTAATTCCTGGGGAGGGTATGCCGATCAAACTACATTTAAGGAGAATCTTTTTTATGCTGCCGAACCTTCCGCGTTTAATTTTACTCAATCTACTCGTAATACTTTTGATGGAAACTATTATCTGGGGAGTTTCGAAGCAAAACCGGTAGACAATCAGGGACGTAACGCTTCTGTATATTATAGTTCGCTTATAGAAAAGGATTCGGAAGATTTCGCTTCTCTTTCTCACTTATTTGAGGAAATAGAAGTAGGGGATGGGGCGGCTATTCTTAAAGCTGTAAAGAAAGAAGCAATTCATCTTTTCTTTGAGAAGATGAAAGCCGCAGAATAAACCGGGATTTAAGAATGTACGTTAAGTTCCTTATTTTATAAATGATAATAGTCGGTGAAATGAATATGAAAACACAATTTATAGCCTTATCGCTTTGCTTGTTGGCTTTTTGTTCTGTGGTAGAAGCCAAAGTCTCTTCCCGTAAAAGCAGTAATTTCAATCGTGAATGGAAGTATATGCGTGGAGATCATCAGGGGGCGGAGCAAATAATCTATGATGATAGTGGATGGGAACAGGTCGGGCTTCCGCATTCTTTTAGCATACCTTATTTTATGTCGAAAGACTTTTATACAGGCTATGGTTGGTATCGTAAATCTTTGAAACTGACTGAAAATGAACTTTCGCAAAGAATATTTCTTGAGTTTGACGGTGTATTTCAGGAGGCGGAGATTTTTATTAATGCCAAGCCGGCAGGAAATCATGTAGGTGGATATACCGGTTTCTCTATAGATATTTCCTCTCTGGTGCAGGCGGGTGATAATATGCTTGCGGTACGGGTCAACAATTGTTGGAAGTCCAATGTCGCTCCGCGTGCGGGCGAACACGTTTTTAGTGGAGGTATTTACAGAAATGTCCGCTTGGTTATGAAATCTCCGGTGCATATTGACTGGTATGGTACGTTTGTGACAACACCGGATTTGGGTAAGAATCAAGGGAAATCTTCATCGGTGAAGATAGAGACCGATGTATGTAATACTTCGGAAAAAGAGGGAATTTACCGGTTACTGACACAGGTACTTTCGCCTGACGGTAAAGTCATTGCTTCCGTAGAAACCAAAGAAGCCATTGCCGCCCGTAGTAGCAGGAAGTTTTCACAGGCTACCCGGACTTTAAATAATCCGCAGTTATGGAGTTTGTCTGCTCCCGTTTTGTATAAGGTAGTCAGCAAACTTTATCAAGGGAAACAATTAATGGATGAAGATGAAACCACTTTCGGTTTCCGTTGGTTTGAGTGGACGGCAGATCGTGGTTTCTTTCTGAATGGCGAACACCTTTATTTTAAAGGCACCAACGTGCATCAGGATCAGGCCGGTTGGGGAGATGCCGTGACAGAAGCGGCTATGTATCGTGATGTCAGCATGATGAAAGAAGCGGGATTCGATCTGATTCGTGGTTCCCATTATCCGCACGCACCTGCATTCTCCCGGGCTTGTGATGAGCTGGGAATGCTCTTTTGGTCGGAAGCTCCCTTTTGGGGTATAGGCGGGTATAAGCCTGATGGATATTGGAACTCAAGTGCGTATCCGGTGAATAAGGCGGATGAGGCAGATTTTGAAGAAAGTGCCTTGCAGCAGTTACGCGAAATGATACGTATTCACCGCAATCATCCTTCTATCGTAGTGTGGAGTATGAGTAACGAAGCCTTTTTCTCCGCTCCGGAAGCAATGCCGGGAGTACGTCGTTTGTTGAAGCGCATGGTCGATTTATCACATCAGCTGGATCCTACGCGTCCGGCAGCTGTGGGCGGTGCCCAACGTCCGCTTGGTGAAGAACGCATAGATAAGATCGGTGATATTGCCGGATATAATGGGGACGGGGCAACGCAGTCTGATTTTCAGAATCCGGGAATTGCTAATGTTGTTTCTGAATATGGAAGCACCACTGCCGACCGTCCGGGAGAATATGCGCCCGGATGGGGAGATTTGAAAAAGGATGATGGTTGGAAAGGGCGTACATGGAGAAGCGGGCAGGCTATCTGGTGTGGTTTCGATCATGGAAGCATTGCCGGAAGCACATTGGGTAAAATGGGAATTGTGGATTATTTCCGTATTCCTAAGCGTTCGTGGTACTGGTATCGTAATGAGTATACGCAAGTAGCACCTTCTTCATGGCCGATAGAAGGCGTTCCGGCACAGTTGAGACTGGAAGCGACAAAAAACGATGGCGTTCTCACTGACGGTACGGATGATGTGCAATTGATGGTTACAGTGCTGGATGCATCGGGAAAGCTCTTGAAGAGTACTCCGCCCGTACAATTAAGACTGATTTCCGGACCGGGAGAGTTTCCTACGGGCAGTTCGATCTTGTTTGAAAAAGACAGTGATATCCGCATCATGGATGGACAGGCTGCTATTGCCTTCCGCTCTTACTATGCAGGCAAGTCCGTTATTGAAGCAACTTCTCCCGGCTTGAAGCCGGCACGTGTAGAGATTCACTTTACAGGTACACCCGTATATGAGCCCAAAGTAACGCCGGGCGTAAAGGAACGTCCTTATGTTCGTTTCGTACGCGGGAATAAAGAAACGATTGTGCAGACTTTCGGACGCAATAATCCGGCATTTGCAAGCAGCCAGTCAGGAAAACAGAGTGCAGGTCTCGCTGCGGACGGGAGTGTGGATACCTTTTGGCAGCCGGCCGGAGAAGATGATTCCTCTTGGTGGATGTTGGATACGGAAAAGGGGCTGACATTGCGCAGTATTAATGTACGTTTTCCCAAAGCTGCTGTTTACCGTTATGCTATAGAAGTTTCGGATGATAATAAAGAATGGAAAATGGTACTGGACAAACGTAATGCGGTGACGGAAAGTCAGAAGGTAAATAAGGAATTTGCAGTTCGGGAAGCACCGACAGGACGTTTCATTCGTATCAGTTTTGCAGGAGGATCGGCTGCTGCCATTTCAGAGGTGGAAGTCAGCGGTGTGGTGTGTGAATAGTATTCCGGAAATATCTTGTTGTATTATACGGAAGAAGCTGCTCAGGAGTTTTCGGGAACAGTATATGTTCCCGAAGACCTGGAGAAAATACTTCTCTGATATATGTGATGCAGTAAGCCGCCATCATTGTATTTTATCCCTTTACGCCCATAAATTTGAAAGGCAACGCTGTTTTAAAATTCTTGGCTGTATTTCCATGATACATCTCCCCATTGGCTATAGACAGTTTGAACACCGGAGCCCCTTCCGATAAATCGAAATCCTGCAGATTTACCCAAAAGGTATTCGGAGTCAGACTTGATTCGAAAAAGTATCTCAGGTTCTTGCTCTCCGAAACGGTTCTCCATTGCGTAGTGGAAATCTCGGGATTTTCGGGAGTGGATATCCCGTAAGGAACAGAAGCATTGCGTACAACACTGAATACACTGGCAACAGCTATTCTTTTATCATCGGTCGCGGGCAATGCGTTGATGTAGAAGCTGGCTCTGGCAAAGCGGTCGGCAGCGCGATTCGTACCGGGCAGAAAGCTCAGTCCTCCTATTGATTTCCAGTATTCGCTCAGTGCCAGCTGCTTGTTGTAAGTAGGAGAGTTGGTCATAACCTTGTATTCCTTACTGTGATATACCGTGAGTTTCCCACCGATATATTCAAAAATGGCACAGTCACCTGTAGCATCCGAAATAGATAAATGTAAAGTGGCCAGACGGGAACCGTCCGGCATCATATCCGAAACGACCTGAAAGGTATCTTCGTCAATGTATGCTACGGCTTCTTCTACGGTGGCAAAATTGTCCAGCATATATTGCACCCAGGCTGTAATGGCAAGTCCCGGTTTATTCTTATCTCTTACGGGGTATTCGGTTTCGGGCAACCAAAGCAGATTGGCGACCAGCCCTTTCTCATTCATACCGTCCGTACTGGCGATCTCGAAAGCGGAAGTCACTACGCTACCGTATCTGGAGGTCCATTCCAGCGAGTTCTCTCCGGTTTCTCCGTTCCGTTTCATCCCTCTGGGAAACACCCAAAGGTTGCTGTGCATATCTGTTTTCCAGTCCATAGAACGACCGGTTGCTACCATACCATTGCTTCCTGAATAAACGACTCTCGTACACATAATTTCGATTTTTAGTTATAGGTTTATTATTGGTTATTCATCTGTGAGATGCAACCTGTTCGGAATTTTGTCACAGAACTATCAGTCACGATAGTGAGAAGTTAACAAGAATATGCCCTTAAAGTTCAGCGTTTGTATTGATAGCGCGAGATTGCTGAGCCGGTTTTTCAAGATATACTTTCGGGAAATTGTTTATCAGGTGAATTTTTATACCTTTGCAAGATACTGATGAAAGGTTCAAAGTTTTAAAATATGGAGATAAAAAAAGTAATTTCGGATAAAAAAGAGTTCCTGGAACTGTTGCTTTTGGCTGATGAACAGGAGAGTATGATCGACCGCTATCTGGAACGCGGCGATATGTTCGTCCTGTATGATAACGGACTGAAAGCGTGCTGTGTCGTAACCCGTGAAGGGGAAGGGATTTATGAAATCAAGAACATAGCTACGATCTCTTTTTTCCAGCGGCAGGGATATGGAAAACGCTTGATTCAATTTTTATTTGAACATTATCGGGGGAAATGCTCTGAAATGCTGGTCGGTACAGGCGATGCACCTTCTACGCTTTCTTTCTACGAACATTGTGGCTTCACCATTTCCCATCGGCTAAAGAATTTCTTTACCGACAATTACGACCATCCTATGTACGAAGACGGCAAGCAACTGGTGGATATGGTATATCTGAAAAAGACATTTTAGTATTTGCTTTGTGATGGAGATGGATATAGACCGGTTGGTGAAAGAGTATGGAAACATGATTTCCACGATTGCCTGCCGAATGATTCAGAATAAAGAAATCGCTCGCGAAGCGGCACAGGAAGTCTGGTATGAACTATGCAAAAGTTATCATCAATTTAAAGGCGATTCGGAATTTTCCACATGGATATACACTATTGCCCGTCGTACAATCGGCAGATATGCGGCAAGGGAAAGACAGATGAAAATGTCGGAGGCTGAATATTTCCGTTCGTTGCCCGATATCGAGTATTCCGGTGCGGAAGAGGCGAAGCGGGAATGGATAAAAGAAAGGTGCGACTGGTGTTTGACAGCTTTAAATCATTGTCTGAATAATGATGCCCGGCTGATCTTCATCTTCAGAGAAAATGTAGGTTTGCCCTATCGGCAAATCAGTGAGGTCATGGAGCTGAAAGAAAGTAATGTACGGCAAATCTATAACCGTTCGATTCAGAAAATCACTCTTTTTATGAATGATACCTGTCCGTTGTATAATCCCGACGGTGCCTGTAAATGCCGTATTTGTAAACCGGTGCATTCCATTGATATGGATAAGGAATACACAATGATGCAGCGAATGATGAGGCTTGCCGACTTGTATCTGAAGTTTGAAAAAGAACTTCCGAGGAAAAATTATTGGGAGAAATTCTTGCTGTAAGTTGTCACAAACTTCTTCTGTCTTTCCACTAACTATATGTATTATTTAAAAACATATAGTTATGAGTAAAATTGATTTTTTAAAGGAGCAGCTTATAGAAGCCCGCACATTTGTAAATCGTCTAATGTCAGAGTTGCCGGAAGATTTGTGGTATACTATTCCCGAAGGTACAGATTCCAATTTCGTCTGGCAGGCAGGGCATTTGCTCGTTTCGCAGAATTTTCATACGATGACTGCTGTTACAGGTGTGAATGAGAGAGTAGGGAGGTTAATACCGATTAAAGAATACAATCGGCTGTTTAATGGCATGGGAACTTTGCATCGTTCCATCAAGAAGGATTTAATTCCTGTTACAGTATTGAAAAAGCAGTTGGAGACTGTTCATCAAATCTGTATTGAAAATCTAGAAACGTTGCATGATGATGTATTGGCAGAATTCTTGGAACCTCTTCCATTTAAACATCCTGTGGCAGAAATAAAATATGAGGCATTGGCATGGAGCTATAAACATGAAATGTGGCATAGTGCAGAAATGGAAGCTATCAAAAGAGATTTAGGTTATCCGATTGTGTGGATGAAATAATAGAACTGTATGTTTATATTATCAATGGAAGAACCCATAATATTGATAGTTTCTTCATCTGAAAAGAGAGGTCTATTATTCTTACATTTATTATTTCCGTTGTTAATAAACGCAGTTTCCGTTTCTAATAAACTTTTTGCACGTTTATTAGAAACGGTATCCGAGTTTATTAAAAACTATTTTTTGAGTTTTGGAAGAAAATATAAAATAAATTAAGCGGAAATATAAACAAAATGGGGCAATAATCATCCGACTATTGCCCCATATCATGGTTGCTCTGATATAAAGATATATCAGTTTACGTGTATGTTATGTATCTATTTTTCTAATAATACTCATCCTTTTTCTATTTTTCTTTCCTCAAAGATACAACATTAAAAGCCGTTTGTCAAGTGTTTCATAAGAAAAGCGGGTTATTCATCGAATAGCTCTGATTTTATTTATAAATCATATACGGTTACAGCTATTTCTTTGGTGATAAGTTCTTCTTTGAGTAAATACAAATTTGATTATAATTAAAGCGTGAATAAATAAAATTAAATAATTGATTAATATTATTGATATAATGGTTTGTTTTATTCGAACTTATCTCTACTTTTGCATCATAAATGAAGATGATATGAATGAAGTAAAGAAACGGTTACCATTGCAATGTCCATCCTGTGATGCTCCATTGAAAGTAGGACGGTTGTTTTGTGAAGAATGCAATACGGAAGTTTGTGGCAATTTTGAATTGCCTTTATTGGCGCGCCTGTCGGAGAAAGAGCAGCAATTTGTTCTTGATTTTGTAAAGTCGAGCGGCAGTTTGAAAGATATGGCAAAGAACATAGGAGTCAGCTACCCTACAGTTCGGAATATGTTGGACGATATAATAGATAAACTAACTAAAATGGATATGTGATGAAAAACAAAGTAAAATTAATAGTGAATCCGTTTATTCGGATTGCAGGTGGTCAAGCGTTGATATGGGGCTTTCTAGGCTTAATAGTATCTACTTTATTATGTTGGATATCGGGTTATCATTATCATGGTTTGCTTCATTTTGGACCGGCCCCCAATCCGGCTTGGTGGTGTTATTTGGCGGAGCATCTGATTGTGTGGCTGATTCCTGCACTGCTCTTTTATTTGGGAGGTCTTTTTCTGTCTCATTCCCGTATTCGTGTGATAGATGTGCTGGGTACTGTTTTGTTTGCTCAGCTGCCGTTGCTTGGAATGAATCTGATCAGCCTGTTGCCGGCCATGCGGATGATGTCGCAAATGAACATGAATATGTCTCCCGAAGAAATGCTGGCACAGCCTTATTTTGTCCTGGCAATGATTCTTACACTGTTGGGATTGCCGTTTCTGATACTTACTTTGATTTGGATGTTCAATGCTTTAAAAGTGTCTTGTAACTTGAAACAATGGAAGTTATGGACAGTCGCACTTATAGGAATTATTGGTGGTGACGTCTTGTGCCGATTGTTGATAGAATGGTTGTATTAATGGTCTAAAATATAGTGACACTATCCCGACGCGATAGTGTCACTATGTCTCTGTGATAGTGTCACTATAACGAGCGGATAGTGACACTATTTTTAATCATGGTAATTACTACACCATAATTAATTTTACTCATTAAACCAGTCTATCTTCTTGGAGAAATACATTACCATGGCCAGAATGATAAATAGTCCCAGACTGCCTGCTAATAATGCAAAGGTTTCCAGTTGAATCAAAACGAAGATATAAAGGTAGAGTACACTTAATAGTCCGGACATGATCAATGACGGTTTCTTCTTTTTGGTGATTCCCAACATATATCCGCCAACTAATATAATAGTCAGTGCTGCAGATAACAAATAAGCAGGGTTAAAGCCGATATGTTCGGAGAAGGAGAGCAGCAGACTATAGAACAGGCAGAGTGCTAAACCTACCAGCAAATACTGTAACGCATGAATACGGGTTTTATTCATGATTTCAGTGAAGAAAATGACGCCGAACGTCAGCAGAATAATCAGAATAGCATATTTAGCTGAACGCATGGACTGCTGATACTGCTCTACCGGTATCTTGAAGTTAACGCCGAAACTGGAGTTCTCAATATCCTTGATATTGGTATTGTTGTAATTCACCATGACCTGCGAATAGTTGCGGTTCAGATTCAGTACCTGCCACTGTGCCGAGAATTCTTTTTCTGTAATCTCGCGGTTGTTGGGCAAGTAGTTTCCTGTAAAACTTGGAGTATTCCAGTTGGCTTTCAAATCAACACGGGTCGTTTTACCCAGTGGGATAAAGTTGATGGACTGCGAACCTTTCAGCTTGATTTTAATCTCATAAGGCAGTTTCTTGTTCTTCTTCAGATCGGATAAGTCGGTAATGGCATGTACTCCCGTAGCGCCTATCCCTCTGTTATCCATTCCCGGTTCAAAGACGTAAACAGAATCTCCCAGCGTGATACTGATCTGCTCGCTGATGCCCCGCATATCCGTCAGGTTCAGGCAGATGGCAGCTCTGTCAAATTGCAGTTGTTCCATATCCACCCTGCTTTTTATCAGCTCTTCGGGACTGAATGAACCTTTCAAAGTCAGTTCCGACTGATACACGTTCACTTCATAAATACTTCTTTTGAGTATTTCGGTTTTCAATTGTCCATTGACCAGAAGTTCGTCCGGAAACAAGAAAAGGTCCTTGATTGATACCTTCTTTTCCCCGTTGTTCTCTGTCGTTACCGGATACTGGATATTCAGATAGGGACCGGTAATGGTTTGTGCAAGACTCCATTTCTCGCTTACTTCATTAATAGCTTCTTCCTGCGTACGTCCCCGCTCGGAAATAAGATCTTCGATCATGAACATCGGTATCATCAGAAGAATGATTAATCCTCCGATAATGATAACCTTGATTGTTTTAGAGAAGCGGCGGAGGCATCCCAGCGGTTGTTGTTCCTGCACTTGCTCAGTTGATTTTTCATTGAAACCGTCCATAAGATAATAGTGTTTAGTGAATTATTATGTTGACTTTAGAAAATTCTCCAGGGCTTCAATATGAGATTTGAAGGCTTCTCTGCCTTGCTTTGTGGCCCGGAAAACAGTTCGCGGTTTTCGTCCTACAAAGCCTTTGCTGCATTCGATGTAGCCGAGTTCTTCCAGCGCACGGGTGTGGCTTGCCAGATTGCCGTCCGTCAGTGAGAGTTGTTCTTTCAGAAAATTGAAATCAGCTTCCTCATTGACCATCAGAACAGCCATAATCCCTAGCCGGACCTTGCTCTCGAATGCCTTATTTATATTTTGAAATGCTTCTATCATTTATGACTGCTTTCTTTCGTAATGTAAATAGAACAGTATTCCATAAAGGATGTGAAATCCACCGAAACCTATCGTCCAGAACAGTAAGGCGTGGCCTTCCCAAAAACTATCTATGACTCCCAGACAGATAAAAGCGTATCCCAACCAAGCTATATTGGCATAGGTAAATTTAGAAACATTGACCAAAGTCAGTCCATAGAATAAAAGCATGACCGAGGATAAAATGTCATAATATCCATGCAGCAGCAGAGAAATACATAAAGCGCCTCCGGTCAGCATCGGAAGTGAAAAATTCCATAATGCCCGATAGGTCAGCTTGCTGAAAAACTTTTGTCGCAGCTTTTTGGATTTGTTGTAAGACAGTATGCCGGCAGTGACGGCGGCAGCTGCCAATACAAGGATGGCCACTATAATCATCAGCTTCAAGGCTGTGATTAATGTTGTGTCCGGGGTAACAAGGCATGTGGCGATGTATGTACCCGCTAGTGCGTAAACTCCGGCCATGATAGCCGCTAATCCACTGATCGAGATAAACTTGGAGGACTTTTCCATCAACTCTTTTATCTCATTTACTGATTCTAATGCTTTATCTTTATTCATATAAAAAGTACTTTGTAGTGCAAAGTAAAATAAAAGATTTCAGATGAACAAAGATTCTGCTCATTTATTTTGAAAATAAGAGATTAGTGTGGGTGAATGGAACAATTTATAGAGTCGTTTTACATGAAATTAGTCAAACGTTTGACTAATTCGGTAGAAATACATACCTTTGCGCCCGGAAAAGGTAAAAAGTACTTTTATGATAAGAGAAGGAGCAGAGTTTAGAGAACTCATGCTACAGGTTTTCCGCACCCGCATGGCTTTCCGTAGGTCGATGCAGCGGACACTGAGAAAGAACAACGCAGGTATCACATTCGAAATGCTTCAGGTACTGAGCTGTTTATGGCATGAACAAGGCATTAGCCAGCAAATATTGGCTGAACGTATCGCAAAAGACAAAGCATGTCTGACCAATCTGATGAACAATCTGGAGAAGAAAGGGTATGTCTACCGGAAGGAAGATCCGGCAGACCGCCGCAACAAGCTGGTTTATCTGACTCCGGAAGGAGAGGAGTTTAAGGAACAGATTCGTCCCATACTGGATCAGGTTTATGTACACGCGGAACAGGTGATTGGCATAGAAAGCATTAAAGTCATGTTATCGGAATTAAAGGGAGTATACGATGTTCTTGAAAACGTATAGGGTATATCTGCTAGGGCCGCTCTGCCTGATCTTCACCGGTCAGCCGGCAAAGGCGCAGACGGATTCTTTATTTCTTTCCGTAGACCAGCTTTTCGAACGGGGGGTGCAGCATAGTTTGCAGCTTCAGGCGGATGCGCTCAAAGAAGCCATGGCACAAGAACGGACACGGACGGCACGCACATCATCACTGCCCGACCTGCAAGTGGGATTGAAAGGAGGTTTTGTGGGACAGCCGCTCGTTTGGGAACGGGGATTGTCCGACCCGACATATCCGGACATTCCGGACTGGTCGCAGAATTACGCCATCGACTTTTCCCAACCACTGTATCAAGGTGGCAAAATCCGGAGGACTATCCGTAAGGCAGACATGGAAAAACAAGTTGCCGAGTTGCAGACATTGACAGACCAGGCGGAAATCAAACTTGGTTTGCTGAACCAATACATGAATCTGTTCAGCCTTTTCAAGCAGCATGAGATATTGATGCGGAACATTGAGGAATCCGAATTACGCCTGCGGGATATTCGCCGGATGAAAAAGGAGGGGCTGATAACGAATAATGATGTATTGCGCAGCGAGATGCAGTTGACGAACGACCGTTTGTCTTTGCAGGAAACGGAAAATAGCATCGTACTTGTGTCGCAGCAGCTGGATATTTTATTGGGACAGAATGAGAACCTGTTACTAAAACCGGATACGACCCTACTGCATCAGGCAGTTGCTCTGGAAGCGTATGACGACTATATCACCCTTGCTTACACAAATGATCCGGCAATGAAATTGCTCAGAAAACAAACGGAACTTGCCCGGAACGAGATCCGGTTGACTCGGTCGTTGTCTCTTCCCAGCATATCGCTGTATGCCTCAAATACACTGGCACGCCCTGTTTCGCGTACATTGGCGGATATGTACAACAATAACTGGAATGTAGGACTATCGGTTTCTTATCCTTTATCCTCAATCTACAAAAACAGTCATAAAATAAAGGAAAGCAAACTGGTGGTGTCTTTGCGTAAGAATGATGAAGAGCAGAAGATGCAGAGAATCCGCATGGATGTGCGCACTGCTTTTCTGCGGCATCAGGAAGCTTTGCAACGGGTAGAAGCCTTGCAGTTGTCTGTCCGGCAGGCGCAGGAGAACTACCGCATTATGCAGAACCGTTATCTGAATCAGTTGGCTATTCTGACTGACTTGCTGGATGCCAACTCTGTCCGTTTGAATGTAGAGTTGCAGCTGGTCACTGCCCGCACTCGTGTGATTTATACTTATTATCAACTTCAGAAGGCTTGTGGTCGTCTATAATATATCAAGGTTATGGCAACATTAAAGGAAAAAAAACGGAAACTTAAAAAAATGAGAGCTCGCAATATCATCTTAAATATGGTGTGTATATGTTTGGCTGTCTCCGGGCTCTGGTGGACTATTACTTATTTTTGGCGTTACATTAGCTATGAAGTGACCAATGATGCTTTTGTAGACCAATATGTTGCTCCTTTAAATATACGTGCTTCGGGATATATCAAGGATATCCGTTTCAAGGAACATCAATATGTGCGTCAGGGAGATACCTTGTTAGTGCTCGATAACCGTGAATATCAAATTAAAGTGAAGGAAGCCGAAGCAGCTCTGCTGGATGCGCACGGTTTGCAGGATGTTCTTCACTCGGGCATCGAAACTTCCCATACTAATATAGCCGTACAGGACGCCAATATAGCCGAAGCGAAGGCGAAGCTCTGGCAACTGGAACAGGATTTTCACCGCTTTGAACGTCTGCTGAAAGAAGAATCTGTGCCGGAACAACAGTACGAGCAGACCAAAGCCGCGTATGAAGCAGCTGAGGCACGCTATCAGGCATTAGTCGCGCAAAAACAGGCTGCTTTGTCGCAATATGCGGAAACGAGTAAAAAGACAACCGGAGTTCAAGCCGGTATCTTGCGTAAAGAAGCGGATTTGGATCTGGCTAAATTGAACTTGTCTTATACGGTACTCACTGCTCCATACGATGGGTATATGGGCAGGCGCACCTTAGAACCCGGACAGTATGTCCAGACGGGGCAAACCATCTCTTATCTGGTACGCAACAAGGATAAATGGATTACTGCTAATTATAAGGAAACACAGATTGCCAATATCTATATTGGTCAGCAGGTACGTGTTAAAGTAGATGCGTTGCCCGGGAAGATTTTTAACGGGGAAGTCACTGCTATCTCGGAGGCAACCGGGTCGAAATATTCTCTGGTTCCCACAGACAATTCCGCGGGAAACTTTGTAAAAGTACAACAGCGTATCCCGGTACGGATAGAGCTGGAGAATATCTCTTCAGAAGAAATGGCACAATTAAGAGCGGGTATGATGGTTGAAACAGAAGCTTTACGCAAATGATAACAATGAAAGAGTTGGGAGTACCCGTTCGTTCCTGGGTGCCCGATTGGCTGGGGTTCTGTTGCATTTTCATTGTTATTCTTCCGGTTACCATGCTGAATGGTTCGTATACCGGAAGCATGCTCGAAGTATCGAATACGCTTGGAACCAATTCGGAAGATATAACGATGGGATATTATGCGGCTTCGGCAGGCATGGCCATTGCTTATCCTATTATTCCTAAAGTGCTGGCAGCCGTTTCGGTCAAGTTTCTCTTGCTGATAGACTTGCTCCTGCAGTTCTTTTTGAGTTGGATTTGCGCCCGTTCGCAGAATGCCGATATTCTGATTGCCTGCAGTTTTGCTATCGGCTTTCTGAAAGGTTTTCTGATGTTATGGTTTATTCGTTATGCACAGAAGATTTTCAGTGCGAAGAATATCCGCAGCGAGTTCTATTCTTATTTTTATCCATTAGTGTACGGGGGCGGACAGGCTTCCATGTTGGTCACTGCGCAATTGGCATATCACTATAACTGGAAGTATATGTATTACTTCATGATGCTTTTGATTCTGGTTTCTGTTCTGTTTGTTATCATCTGTTTCCGGCATAACCGCCCGATTAAATCGGTGCCGTTATCCGATTTGCATATTCGGGAGATGTTTATCATTTCGGTAGGGCTGCTGATGCTGATTTACGTCATCAATTATGGGAAAGTTCTGGATTGGATGGCTTCTGCCAAACTTTGTGCTTATATTGTAATTTCTCCTATACTGATCGCATTATTTATCTGGATTCAGCACCATTCGAAGAATCCCTATGTAAGTCTTGCCCCTCTGTTTCAGCCTAAAGCAATCATCGGATATTTCTATATGATGCTTGTTATGTTTTTCAGTACATCCACCACATTATTGACCAATTACCTGAGCATCATCCTGAAAGTTGATAGCACGCATACCTATTCTCTTTATATCTTTTTGCTCCCGGGGTATGTAATCGGAGCTTTTATCTGTTTCTGGTGGTTTCGTTGGCAGCGTTGGCGTTTCCGGTTTCTGATAGCGGGCGGAATGAGTTGTTTTGTTATTTTCTTTGGTATTCTATATTTTGGCATTGCGCCGAACAGTACGTATGAAATGTTATATCTGCCCATCTTTTTTCGCGGATTGGGTATGTTGACTTTGATTATAGCCTTTGCCTTGTTTGCCGTAGAAGATTTGAACCCGAAGTTTTTGTTGTCGAATGCTTTCTTTCTGATAATCTTCCGTTCGGTACTGGCACCTATCATGGCTACTTCTTTTTACAGTAATATGCTGTATCGTCTGCAACAGAAATATATATATTCTTTGTCGGAGACTATCACGACTGCCGACCCGCTGGCTGCGTCCCGTTATACTCAATCTCTGAATAATGCGCTTGCACAAGGACATAGATATGATGAAGCGGTACAGATAGCTACCCATTCTCTTTATGGAACTTTGCAGGAGCAGAGTCTGTTGCTTGCACTGAAAGAAATATTAGGTTATCTGTTGGTGATATCGGTCATAATAGCTGTTATCTCGCGTTTCATTCCGTTTCATAAGACGATTCGTGTTACATTTGCCAAGACGGGAGATGATATGGTATAGCATATAAAAAAGAGTAAATCATCCCAATTTTTCAATTCTTTTTCCTATATTTGGCTGGTAATCACTGGAGAACAGATTCTCTCCGGAGTAGGACAGATCTAATCTTAAACACGAATTTGAAATAGATGAATTATGATGAACAGGGCTACCCTCGTCTTACTATTCCTCTTGTCGGCACTGCCATTTTCTTTGCAAGCCCAGATGCCGGACAGCATTGTTCGTAAATTATCGGGCTATATTGAAGCTGTGCAGAATTTCGGAGAAATGCTGCCACAGGAAAAAGTCTATTTACATTTCGACAATACCTGTTATTATCAGGGAGACCCTGTTTGGTTTCAGTGTTATGTTGTGACATCCGAACTGAACCGCCCGTCGGATTTGAGTAAAACCCTTTATGTCGAATTGCTGAATCCGGGTGGGGAAGTCATAGCGAAACGTGTATTGCCTGTTAAGAACGGCCGTTGCCACGGTAGTTTCGAATTAACACAACTACCTTTTTATTCCGGTTTTTATGAGGTTCGTGCCTACACGAAATATATGTTGAACTTTGGAGAGGAGGTTATTTTCTCCCGGGTTCTTCCGGTATTTGATAAGCCTCGGGTGGCTGGTGATTTTAAAGAGAAGAACATACAGAAATATGCTGTTTATAAATATCCGCAGGTACGGAAAAAAACGGCTAAGGAGAAAAAAGCCAATCTGAAGTTTTTTCCTGAAGGAGGAAATTTGGTCGAAGGCATTCCTTCCCGCGTTGCTTTTGAGGCAACGGATGCCTATGGAAATCCGATTGCACTGTCCGGAACGGTTATCAACCGGGAAAAGAAAGAAATCGCCTCCTTTGCCACTGTACACGAAGGACGTGGCACTTTTGTATATACTCCTACGAACGGAGGAAATCATAAGGCTGAGGTGGAGTTGAATGGAAAAAAGTACCGTTTTGATTTGCCGGAAGCCCGGTTGCAGGGATATGTCTTGCAGGTTGACAATCTTTCTTCGGAAGACAGTATAGCAGTCAGTGTACAAAAGAATCCGTATACACCGGAGTCTGTCTTAGGTTTAGCTGTGCTTGGTCATGGGAAACTGCTTAATTATTGTCTGTTGAACATCCGGAAAAATACGCCTGTCTCTTTCAAACTTGACAAGACGGAATGGAAGGCAGGGGTGGTACAGATCATATTGTTTGATACGGCAGGACAGATTATTGCCGACCGCCTTATCTTTATGAGAAAACCGGAGCCATTGACAATCAGTGTCCGGAAAAACAAAGAGGATTATCAGCCGTTTGATCGTGTCTTATTGGACTTTTCAGTACGTGACACGGCGGGTAAGCCTGTATCCGCTCCGATGTCAGTATCTGTGCGTGACGGATGGGAAGAAGTGGAAAGCCGGCATTCTATGTTAGCGGACTTATTGTTAATGTCTGAGATTAAAGGCTACGTTCATCGTCCGCTCTATTATTTCGAAGCGGATGATAAAGAGCACAGAACAGCTTTGGATCATTTGTTGTTGGTGCAGGGATGGCGGCGTTATGCATGGAAATACGAGTCGGGGGTAGAACCGTTTGAATTGAAGTACATGCCCGAACAAGGGATTGAAGTGCATGGACAAGTTGTTTCATTTGTTAGAGGTAAGCCTAAACCAAATATACAAGTCTCTTCTTTTCTGGCGAAGCGGGGAGATGAGGAAACTTCGCCGGGAGCGCTTTCTCTTAACCTGTTTGAAACAGACAGTGTGGGACGTTTTGCTTTTATTACCGATATTATTGGCAAGTGGAATCTGATTCTTTCTGTGATGGAGAAAGGTAAGCGGAAAGACCACCGGATTGTATTAGACAGAGTCTTCAGTCCTCAACCTACACAATATCCGCTGGGAGAAATGCAGATAAGCCTGTCCGGCAGAGATAAACCGGGAGCAGAACAGGAACTACAGACAGATACTGTGATTGGTGATGATATTGATTATAACCGTTTTATGGATGCTTATGAAGATTCTCTGTCAAAACGGGGTATGAGAGAGAAAAATCACCGTTTGGGTGAAGTGGTGGTGAAGGCTAAGAAATGGAGTCGTGAGAAGGATATTTATGAAAATCGTTCGAAGTCGGTTGCTTACTACGATGTACCTTCGGAGATGGATGATATTTTGGATAAGGGAGGTTATATCGGTGAAGATATCCACGAGTTACTTGTCCGTATGAATCCCAATTTCATACGCAGGTATAGTGGTGGTGAGGAATGGTTGCAGTATAAAGGTCGCTCTCCCTTGTATGTGATAAACTATAAACGAACGGAGGCTACTGAAATAGATCAGACCCGATACCGGACACTTCGCCTGGTGGCTATCAAGTCTATTTATATCAACGAGGAATTATCGGCAAGATGTCGTTATGCTGACATCCGTATGTCTCCGATGGATGTAGATGAAATATATGGTTGTGCTGTTTTTATTGAAACCTATCCGGAAGGAGAGATTCCCGTAAAAGGAGGCAGGGGAGTCAGAAAAACTTGGTTGGATGGCTATAGCGAACCTGTAGAGTTTTATCATCCCGATTATTCTGTTCTTCCCAAAGAAGAGGACTATCGCCGCACATTATACTGGAACCCGGAAGTGATGCCGGATGAAGCAGGGAATGCTCAGGTGAGGTTCTATAACAACAGTCGTTGCCGCAGGTTAAAAATAACGGCTGAAATGATTTCTGCGGATGGGGCTATTGGCATGTTTAACGAGTGATATAAAAAAGAGGGTGTTTTGATACACCCTCCCCATAACTGTAATATTTCCTTTGATGGTGAAACGCTTATAATGTAACTCCTGTTTTAAAGATGGCAATTTCACGATAACCTTTCTTCTCGTTATTAACGAACTCACCGCTTGCTACTTTAATCACATACTCGATAAAGCGTTCGCAAGTCTTTTCCATCGGTTCGTTCTCAACGATGACTCCGGCATTGAAATCAATCCATCCCGGTTTGTTTTTAGCCAAAGTAGAATTGGTGGAAATCTTCATCGTCGGAACGAAAGTGCCGAAAGGAGTACCACGTCCGGTGGTAAAGAGTACCATATGGCATCCGCTTGCGGCAAGGGTAGTAGCAGCTACCAGGTCATTGCCAGGGGCGGAAAGCAGGTTCAGTCCTTTCTTTTGCAGACGTTCTCCGTAAGGCATCACGCCGGATACATAGCTTTTACCACATTTCTGTGTACATCCCAGTGCTTTTTCTTCCAGAGTGGAGATGCCGCCGGCTTTATTTCCCGGAGATGGATTTTCACCCACAGGCTCGCCATGGGACAGGAAATATTCTTTGAAGTCATTGATCAAGTGTACGGTCTGTTCGAACAGGTCTTTGTTCTCGCAACGGTTCATCAGAATTGTTTCCGCACCAAACATTTCCGGAACTTCAGTCAGCACGCTTGTACCGCCTTGTGCAATCAGGAAGTCTGAGAACATACCCAGCAACGGATTGGCAGTGATACCTGAGAAACCGTCGGAACCACCACATTTCAGTCCGACACGAAGTTCTGACAAAGGTACTTCCGTACGTTCATCTTTGGATGCTTTGGCATATAAGTCACGCAGAATATCCATTCCTTCTTCGTATTCGTCACCTACTTTCTGGGTTACCATGAATTTCACACGGTCCTGGTCATAGTCTCCTAAGAATTCACGGAATACGTCCGGCTGGTTGTTTTCGCATCCCAAGCCTACTACCAGCACTGCGCCTGCATTCGGGTGAAGTACCATATCGCGAAGAATCTTTTTCGTGTTTTCGTGATCGTCGCCAAGCTGTGAGCAACCGTAGTTGTGCGGGAAAGCCATGATGGCATCTACCCCTTTCCCTTCCGTTTCACGGCGAAGGCCTTCGGCCAGTTGTCCGATGATACCATTAACGCAACCTACAGTCGGGATAATCCAGATTTCATTTCTTACGCCGACATCACCATTCTTACGGCGGTAGCCTTTGAAAGTAAGGTCTTTATGAGGGATGTCCAGAGTAACCTGAGTCGGATGGTAGGTGTACTCCAACAGTCCGGCAAGGTTCGTCTTGATATTCGTTTCATTCATCCAGTCTCCCTGTTTCTTTGCCATACGGGCATGACCGATAGGGTAGCCGTACTTGATTACGTTCTCGCCTTCTGCAAAGTCTTTTAATGCAAACTTATGTCCGGCAGGAATGTCTTCGTTTAGTGTAATCTCTATTCCATCTACGGATAGATGCTCTCCTGCCGGGAGGTTAACAATGGCAACGGCAACGTTGTCGGCAGGATTAATTCTTAAATACTTTGTTTCCATGTACTTGTTTAGTTGGATTTTGTTGTTATTTGCTATGGTAATAGTCTATTGTCTCTACAGTCAACAAGTCAATCGGCATATAGTTGATGCAAGTCACGTCTTTCTTGAAAATGAGGTGATCGCAGAGCGCCTTGATACCGTTGAGGCCTTGCAGTTCCGGTTGCTGGGCGATAAGGAAGGAAACGCTTCCTTCTTTCAGGCAAGTGACATTCCGTTCCAGAAGGTCATAGCCTATCAGATTGAAATCTTTCTTTCCGCGACTTTGCAGGTATTCGCCGACAATGTAGACTTTTGAATTGAAAGTGATTCCATTCTTTACGTTCGGGTGAGAACGGAAGAATTCATCCAGCATTTCGTTATCTTCATCATTGCGCTCGGCATGCAAGTCAAGCTCCAGTATAGTACAAGACGGATGATGTTCCTCCATGTACTGCCTGAATCCGATTTCCCTGTTTTCTTGCTGGTTAGAGCCGACAATTCCTTCATGTATCTTACGGAAAATAACGATCTCCTTTTCGTCTCTGGCAAGCAGCATCAGCATACGGGCGGCAAAGTATCCGCTTTGGCGTGAGTTCTGACCGAAGAAGGCGAGGGGAGGCACGTCTTTGATATTTGAGTCTATATATATATAAGGTATATCCAACGTTTGCAACTGATCGGTAAAGCCTTTCGTATATTGCGGAGCTGTAGGGGCCACCATCACTCCATCCGGTTGCTGAGTCAGGATAGCTTCGCTGGCGTCTACAAACGAATGATAGTCGTATGGATCGTAATAGTTGATCTTTACCGAGGTATTGAAGTCCGAGTAGGTAGCGATAGCTTCGTGGATACCCAGTTCTACTGCTGTCCAGTATTCGCCTTCCAGGTGTTGAGGCAGAAGACAGATGAATGTGTACTTCTTGTTGGAAGCCAGGGCACTGGCATACATGTTAGGTTGATAGTCAAGCTGCTTCAGAATTTCTTCCACCCGTTTTTTGCTTGCTTCTGATACTCCGCTGCGTCCGTGAATGACGCGGTCTACTGTTCCTACAGACACGTCTGCTAAACGGGCGATGTCTTTGATTCTGATTCTTTCGGGCAATTTATTCATACGATCACCTTATTTATATAGGTTTATGTGCTCGCACACAATAATAATCTTAATATTTTCGATACAAATATATAACAATTTTTGTAATTACGAAAATTGTTGTATCTTTGTGCCCGCACACGAAAGGTGTGTAATGTAACTCTGTTTACATATTAATGCTCATGTAATCAGTAGTTTAACCCCTAAAATAGGGCAAAAATGATAAATTGAAACTTCATAATATTAATAACTTAGAATTTAAAACATAAGATTATGGGAAAGAAAGTCGTTACATTAGGCGAAATCATGCTTAGATTGTCAACTCCGGGTAATACCCGCTTTGTTCAGTCTGACTCTTTTGATGTAGTATATGGTGGTGGAGAAGCGAACGTTGCAGTAAGCTGTGCCAACTACGGACATGAAGCCTATTTCGTAACCAAATTGCCGAAACATGAAATCGGACAGTCTGCTGTAAACGCATTGCGTAAATATGGTGTAAAGACAGACTTTATTGCTCGTGGTGGCGACCGCGTAGGTATCTACTATCTGGAAACAGGCGCTTCTATGCGTCCCAGCAAGGTTATCTATGACCGTGCTCATTCTGCTATCGCTGAAGCTGATGCTGCCGACTTCGATTTTGATGCTATTATGGAAGGTGCTGACTGGTTCCACTGGTCCGGTATCACTCCGGCTATTTCTGACAAAGCTGCCGAACTGACTCGTCTGGCTTGCGAAGCAGCCAAGCGTCATGGCGTAACTGTATCGGTTGACTTGAATTTCCGTAAGAAACTGTGGACAAAAGAAAAAGCACAGTCTATCATGAAACCGTTGATGAAGTATGTAGATGTATGTATCGGTAACGAAGAAGATGCGGAACTGTGTCTGGGCTTCAAACCGGATGCTGACGTTGAAGCAGGCCACACAGATGCTGAAGGCTACAAAGGTATCTTCCAGCAGATGATGAAAGAATTCGGATTCAAATATGTTGTTTCTACATTGCGCGAATCTTTCTCTGCTACTCACAATGGCTGGAAAGCTATGATCTACAATGGCGAAGAATTCTATACTTCCAAACGTTATGATATCGATCCGATTATCGACCGTGTAGGTGGTGGTGACTCTTTCTCCGGTGGTATTATCCACGGTTTGATGACTAAACCTAACCAGGGCGCAGCTCTTGAATTCGCTGTTGCTGCATCTGCTTTGAAACACACGATCAATGGTGACTTTAACCTTGTTTCTGTAGAAGAAGTGGAAGCATTGGCTGGTGGTGACGCAAGCGGTCGCGTACAGAGATAAGTTGAGAGTTTGAAAACCCAATTCATTTAAAATAAGAAATTAAGATGGCAAAATTCGATAAAATAGCCGTATTGAATAAAATCGGCTCTACAGGTATGGTTCCTGTATTCTATCACAAAGATGCGGAAGTGGCAAAAAAAGTAGTAAAGGCTTGTTATGACGGTGGTGTTCGTGCTTTCGAATTCACCAACCGTGGTGACTTTGCACAGGAAGTATTTGCTGAAATCGTGAAATACGCAGCAAAAGAATGTCCTGAAATGGCTATCGGTATCGGTTCAATCGTTGATCCGGCTACTGCTGCTATGTATCTTCAGTTAGGAGCTAATTTTGTGGTAGGTCCGTTGTTCAATCCGGAAATCGCTAAGATATGTAACCGTCGTCTGGTAGCTTATACTCCGGGTTGTGGTTCTGTATCTGAAGTAGGTTTTGCGCAGGAAGTAGGTTGCGATCTTTGCAAAGTGTTCCCGGGTGATGTATATGGAACTAACTTTGTGAAAGGTTTGATGGCTCCGATGCCATGGTCTAAGCTGATGGTGACAGGTGGGGTAGAGCCTTCCAAGGAAAACCTGACTGCATGGATCAAAGCAGGCGTGTTCTGCGTAGGTATGGGGTCAAAACTGTTCCCGAAAGACAAGGTAGCAGCAGAAGACTGGGCTTATGTGACTGCAAAATGCGAAGAAGCTCTTGGCTATATTGCTGAGGCCCGCAAGAAATAAGATTAGAGAGCGAAAGCTATCTATAAATAAAAAAGAGGCTGATGCGTCAGCCTCTTCAAAATATGCCTCAAAGGGTTAGTTAGTTTAGTTAGTAATGAGGCATATTTTCCATTTTGTTTAAAGGTGTTTAAAGGGGATAAGTCATCGGAATGAGTGATCATTTCGGTGACTTGTTTTTTTGGTTGTTGTAAACGTTTCTTTTAAGAATGATGTGGCATTCGCATTTTGATAATCCGTCCGATAACGAGTGCTGCAATGTACGCCACGGCAAAGCCTACGATTGAAAAAACAAACGGTTTCTGTTCATTGAAAGTACGGCGTGGAGGTACAGCGGTATAAGCCTCGTTGGCTGTAGTCTGATTGTCAGACTTGGTGGCTGCTGTTACTTGCAGTGTTGTTTCTGTTGCTACCATTTGGCAGCTATCTGTGGTTGTGGTTACAGTATCCACTAATATTTCTGTAGACATCTTTCTTACCCTTTTAAGTTATACGTAAATTCCTGTTATGGTTTCAACACAGTACTTAGGGTTTAGTTCAAAGGGATTCTTAAAATCGGCGCAAAGGTAACTAAAAAAGTGAACGATGGAGCATGAGGAGCATATTCTTTTCAAATGATTTTTTCTGGCTTTCTTTGTTGTGTGAACTAATTTCTTAGATAACTGTTTTCTAAATATATGATATAAAACTATTTAGAATATGGAACCTCATCATCACGAACATAATCATCGGATAACATCTCTTAATAAAGCCTTTATAATAGGTATCGCTCTGAATATCTCTTTCGTTATAGTCGAGTTCGGAGTTGGTTTTTATTATGATTCTCTGGGACTGCTCTCTGATGCCGGACATAATTTGGGAGATGTGGCAAGCTTGATTCTTGCTATGTTGGCTTTCCGGTTGGAGAAAGTACACCCGAATAGTCGTTATACTTACGGATATAAGAAAAGTACCATCCTCGTTTCTTTACTAAATGCAGTCATATTATTGGTTGCTGTCGGGATAATTATCGCTGAAAGCATAGACAAGCTGTTTCATCCGGTATCAGTTGACGGTTCCGCTATTGCCTGGACTGCCGGAGTGGGAGTGGTGATCAACGCACTTACTGCCTGGCTTTTTATGAAGGATAAGGATAAAGACCTGAATGTAAAAGGAGCCTACTTGCACATGGCAGCTGACGCACTGGTCTCTGTCGGAGTAGTTGCTTCCGGTATTATTATCATGTATACGGGATGGAGCATCATCGATCCGATTATCGGATTGGGCATCGCTGTGATTATTATTGTTTCTACCTGGGGATTACTTCATGACAGTCTTCGATTATCGCTGGATGGTGTTCCGGTGGGAATCGATACTCAGCAGATTCAGCAACTGATAGTGGAACAGCCGGGGGTAGAAAGCTGTCATCATCTGCATATTTGGGCCATCAGTACTACGGAAACGGCTTTGACTGCACACGTTGTAGTGGATAATATAGCAAAAATGGAGGAAATAAAACATCGTATAAAGGAGGCGCTTGAAGCAGCAGGTATCCATCATGCTACATTAGAGATAGAGGGCGAGGAAGTGACTTGTAGCACAGAATGTTGTGAGGATTGAAATAAATCCGTACCTTTGCGCCCTTAAACTAACTAACCTTTAAAAAACATGTTTACTGACTTATTGCATTCCTCTTATTTCTCGCTCTTTCTGATAGTAGCGTTGGGATTTATGTTAGGAAGAATTAAGATTAAGGGGCTATCGCTTGATGTGTCAGCGGTGATCTTTATTGCTCTTCTTTTTGGACACTTTGGTGTTATTATTCCTAAAGAATTAGGAAACTTCGGTTTGGTACTTTTTATTTTTACCATCGGTATTCAGGCTGGTCCCGGATTCTTCGACTCTTTCCGTAGTAAAGGAAAGACGCTGATTCTCATTACTATGCTTATTATCTGTTCTGCCTGCCTCACGGCAGTAGGTTTGAAGTATGCGTTCGATATTGATACGCCGAGTGTAGTCGGATTGATTGCAGGAGCTTTGACCAGTACTCCGGGATTGGCGGTAGCAATTGATAGTACACACTCTCCGTTGGCATCCATTGCTTACGGTATCGCTTATCCGTTTGGTGTAATCGGAGTGATTTTGTTTGTGAAGCTGCTTCCCAAAATCATGCGTGTAAATCTGGATCAGGAAGCCCGTCGCCTTGAAATAGAGCGCCGCGGACAATTTCCGGAGCTTGGCACTTGTATCTACCGTGTCACTAATGCAAGCGTATTCAACCGTAGTTTGATGCAGATCAATGCACGGGCAATGACAGGTGCTGTTATTTCCCGTCTGAAACATAAAGATGAAATATCCATCCCTACCGCGCATACAGTATTGCACGAAGGAGACTATATTCAGGCAGTAGGCAGTGAGGAATCACTGAATCAGCTGTCTGTATTAATTGGTGAACGTGAAGAAGGCGAACTTCCTTTGGATAAAACACAGGAAATCGAGTCCTTACTATTGACCAAGAAAGATATGATTAATAAGCAACTGGGTGATCTGAACTTACAGAAAAACTTCGGTTGTACGGTGACCCGTGTTCGTCGAAGCGGTATTGATTTATCTCCGTCGCCGGATTTGGCTTTGAAGTTTGGTGATAAGCTGATGGTGGTAGGAGAGAAGGAAGGTCTTAAGGGAGTAGCCCGCTTGCTGGGAAACAATGCGAAGAAACTTTCCGATACTGATTTCTTCCCCATCGCGATGGGTATTGTGCTGGGTGTTTTGTTTGGTAAGCTGAATATTTCTTTCTCCGATACACTGTCGTTTTCACCTGGATTGACCGGAGGAGTATTGATGGTGGCGTTGGTTTTGAGTGCCATTGGTAAGACAGGGCCTATCATTTGGTCCATGTCCGGTCCCGCCAATCAACTGTTGCGGCAGTTAGGTCTGTTGCTTTTCCTTGCCGAAGTCGGAACCTCTGCCGGAAAGAACCTTGTGGCTACTTTTCAGGAAAGCGGCTTGCTGATGTTCGGAGTGGGTGCAGCTATTACGGTAGTACCGATGCTGGTGGCAGTAATTGTAGGACGCTTGGTATTCAAGATCAACATACTTGATCTACTGGGAACCATTACAGGAGGTATGACCAGTACTCCGGGACTGGCTGCTGCCGATTCGATGGTGGACAGTAATATTCCAAGTGTAGCATATGCGACCGTTTATCCGATTGCTATGGTATTCCTTATTTTATTTATACAGGTGATATCCTCAGCTGTGTATTAATGAAATTCAATATACGTAGGAATTGATTGTTAAAAAAATAGTTCGTATCTTTGCCGCCTCAAAATTTAAGATGAGGTGAAACGATTGTCATTGAATATCATGCGCTGCTTCTTGCCGGTACTGTTTGTATCGTATCTGGTAAGTATCACATTCTTTGCTCACATACATGTGGTCAATGGCGTGACAATCGTCCATTCGCATCCTTTCAAGAAAGGGGCGGCACATAAGCACTCAACAGTCGAACTGTTATTAGTTCATTTCCTGTCACACCTGACAACGGACGGTGCGGCTGTTGTGTTTGCTCTTTCTCTTTTTATTCCATTCCTCTTGTGGCGGTTGCATGGTATTACGCAGCATACGCACTACCATTCTCCCTATCATGGGGTGGTGGCACTCAGGGCCCCTCCTGCTATTCGTTTTTCCGTTATTTGAACCGATGGTATCCTGCTTTATAGTAAAGCGGGAGGTCCCCATCTGTTTGTTCACATCATCACTTAACGAAAACGAATAACAAACGAAAAATGAAGAAATACATCTTTTCGCTTGTCTGCTTGTGCTGTGCATTGTTGCCTGCCCTCGAAGGACAAGCTGCTCTCCATGAGCATCCCGAATATCCGGATTTACGTAAATCGGATGCTAACATCGTAGGTCATATCCTTGATAAAAACACCAAAGAACACCTGCCTTATATTACTGTGGCATTGAAAGGTACAACGATCGGTACTGTGACCGATGCTACCGGACATTACTTTTTGAAGAACCTTCCCGAAGGTAACTTCGTGCTTGAAGTCAGCTCAGTAGGTTATAAAACCGTGAGACGCAATGTAACACTGAAGAAAGGCCGTACGCTGGAAGAAGATTTTGAAATAGAAGAAGATGCGGTTGCCTTGGACGGCGTAGTCGTTTCCGCCAATCGTAACGAGACTACCCGTCGTTTAGCGCCTACTTTGGTGAATGTAGTCGATATGAAAATGTTTGAAACGACCAACTCCACTACTCTGGCACAGGGATTGAGCTTTCAGCCTGGAGTACGCGTAGAATCCAACTGCCAGAATTGTGGTTTCCAGCAAGTACGTATTAACGGTCTGGATGGTCCTTATACACAAATCCTGCTTGATTCCCGTCCGATCTTCAGTGCACTTTCGGGTGTATATGGCATTGAGCAGATTCCTGCCAGCATGATAGAGCGTGTGGAAGTTATGCGTGGAGGTGGTTCGGCTTTGTTCGGGTCGTCTGCCATTGCCGGTACAATCAATATTATTACTAAAGAACCGATTCGCAATTCAGGAATGTTGTCTCATACCATCACCGGTATTGGAGATGGAGACGCTTTCGATAATAATACTGCTTTGAATGCCTCTCTTGTAACGGACGATCAGCGTGCCGGTTTATATATCTTTGGTCAGAACCGCCACCGTTCGGCATACGACCATGATGGAGACGGATATTCTGAAATACCGAAAATACATGGCCAGACAATCGGTTTCCGTTCCTTCCTGAAAACGACTACTTATTCAAAACTGACTTTCGAATATCACCATATGGAAGAATTCCGCAGGGGAGGAGACTTACTGAACCGTCCGCCTCACGAAGCGAATGTGGCCGAACAGACAGAACATTCCATCAATGGCGGTGGATTGAAATATGACTATTTCTCACCAAACGAGAAGCACCGTTTTAATGTGTTTGCATCCGCACAGCACATCAATCGTGACAGCTATTATGGTGGCGGGCAAGACCTGAATGCTTATGGAAACACTACCGACCTGAACTGGATGGCAGGATCACAATATGTCTACAGCTTCGGAAAATGTATTTTCATGCCTTCGGACCTGACTGCCGGAATCGAATTCAACCAGGATAAACTGGAAGACAATATGTGGGGATATCACCGCACGGTAGATCAAAAAGTAAATATCGGTAGCGCTTTCCTGCAAAATGAATGGAAGAACGATCATTGGGGATTCTTGCTTGGCGGTCGTCTGGATAAGCATAACCTGATTGATCATATTATATTCAGCCCGCGTGCTAACCTGCGTTTCAACCCTACCCAAAATATAAACCTGCGTTTGAGCTATTCTTCCGGTTTCCGTGCACCGCAGGCTTTTGATGAAGATTTGCACGTGGAGAACGTAGGTGGAAATGTGGCAATGGTTGAGCTTGCAAAGGATCTGAAAGAGGAAAGATCACAGAGCTTAAGTGCTTCGGCAGATATTTACCACCGTTTCGGTGCATTCCAGATTAACTTTTTGGTGGAAGGATTCTATACTAAATTGTCGGATGTCTTTGCATTGACTGATGGCGAAGTAAAAGACGGAATTCTGACACGTACACGCTATAATGCTCCCGGAGCACGTGTGATGGGACTGACACTGGAAGGAAAGATGGCTTATCTGAATAAATTCCAGATTCAGGCAGGGGCTACTTTGCAGCAGAGCCATTACAGCGAGCCGCACGTGTGGAACAAAGAAGCTCCGGCAGTAAAGAAGATGATGCGCACCCCGAATACTTACGGCTACTTTACAGCTACTTATACTCCGGTCAAACCGTTGTCTATTGCCCTTTCCGGTACCTATACCGGTTCGATGCTGGTGCCTCACGAACCTGTTCCCGGATTCCTCGACAAACCGATAACGGTCAATACGGAGGACTTCTTCGATATCGCTCTGAAGGCGGCATACGACTTTAAACTGTATAAGTCGATGAACTTGCAGGTGAATGCCGGAATACAGAATATCTTCAATGCTTATCAGAATGACTTTGATAAGGGAGCCGACCGCGATTCGGGCTATATTTATGGCCCTTCACTGCCGAGAAGTTTTTTTGCTGGAGTGAAAATTAGCTATTAATAATGGTTTAATAATCTTTTTAGCTTATAAATCCTTATAAATGGGGATTGTTTCGGAACCGGACAATCCCTATCTTTGCCGCAGAAGATAAACCTTACCTTCGCTGCACAAAAACTGACGAATGAAACAAATATACCTGAATATAATGAAGTGGTTTCTGCCTGTACTGTTTATTTCGTACATGGCAGGGATTACTTTGTTTACCCACTCTCATGTGGTAAACGGGGTTACGATTGTTCATTCACATCCCTTCAAGAAAGGTGGCGAACATAGCCATACGACAGTAGAGTTCCAGTTGATTCACATATTGGACCATACATTGGTGACAGATAATGGTTTGACACCTTTGTTTGTGACTTCTGTCCTGTCTCTTTTATGTATTTTTCTCGCCTCTCCGCAGCGTATGCGGTATTGTCGTCCCTGTCCGGGCGTCATTTCTCTCAGAGCGCCTCCTGTCGTTTAGTCTGCATCACGTAGAAGCAGGCAGGTCTTCTTTGGAAACTGCTGTTGCTTCCCATCCTTATTATTTTTGATTTAAAACATTAAAAGACTAACGACAATGAAAAAATATCTTTTAGTCCTGGTCAGCCTATGTTGTGCCTTGTTGCCTGCATTGGCTGAACATCCGGAGTATCCGGAATTGAGAAAATCCGATGCGAATATAATTGGTCATGTATTGGATAAAAAGACAAGTGAGCATCTGCCTTATATTACCATAGCATTAAAGGGAACCACGATAGGAACCGTCACCGACGCTACCGGACACTATTTCCTGAAGAATCTGCCGGAAGGAAACTTTATGATGGAAGTCAGCTCGGTAGGGTATAAGACGGTTACCCGTAATGTGACCTTGAAAAAAGGTAAAACGCTGGAAGAGAACTTTGAACTGGAAGAAGATGCGATTGCTCTGGACGGAGTAGTCGTCTCTGCCAACCGTAGTGAAACGACCCGACGTCTGGCACCGACTCTGGTCAATGTAGTAGATTTGAAACTGTTTGAAACCACTAATTCTTCTACATTATCACAGGGGTTGAATTTTCAGCCCGGTGTCCGTGTAGAGACTAACTGTCAGAATTGTGGTTTCCAGCAAGTCCGGATCAATGGGCTGGACGGCCCCTATACACAGATACTCATCGACTCCCGTCCCGTGTTCAGTGCCCTTTCCGGGGTATATGGGCTGGAGCAGATTCCTGCCAGCATGATCGAACGTGTAGAAGTCATGCGTGGGGGAGGATCGGCATTGTTCGGCTCTTCGGCCATTGCGGGAACGATCAATATCATCACGAAAGAGCCTCTGCGAAATTCCGGTCAGTTATCGCATACGATCACTTCCATCGGTGGCAGTTCCGCATTCGATAACAACACCTCGCTGAATGCTTCCCTTGTAACGGACGATCATCGTGCCGGATTGTATATCTTCGGGCAGAACCGTCATCGGTCGGGATATGATTATGACGGAGACGGATTTACGGAACTTCCGAAACTTAAGAATCAGACGGTTGGTTTCCGTTCTTATCTGAAAACGAGTACTTACTCCAAACTGACGTTTGAATACCATCATATGCAGGAATTCCGTCGTGGTGGAGATATGCTGGACCGTCCTCCTCACGAAGCCCATATTGCCGAACAGTTACAACACTCCATAGATGGCGGAAGTCTGAAATACGATTATTTCTCACCGAATGAAAAGAATCGTTTAAGTGTTTTTGCCTCGGCAGCCAATACGGATCGTGACAGTTATTATGGTCCCGGCAACGATCCTCTGAAAGCATACGGAAAGACGACCGACCTCACTGCTATGGGCGGTGCGCAATATGTACACACATTCGACAAATGTCTTTTCATGCCTTCCGACCTGACGGCGGGACTCGAATATAACCGTGACCGGCTGAAAGATAATATGTGGGGATACGACCGCCATACGGATCAGACGGTCAAGGTTTACAGTGCTTTTCTACAAAACGAATGGAAAAACAAACACTGGGGAATTTTGATTGGCGGGCGTCTGGATAAGCACAATATGGTGGATGATGTTATTTTCAGTCCGCGTGCCAACCTGCGTTTCAATCCTACGGATAATATCAATCTGCGTTTGAGCTATTCTTCCGGCTTCCGCGCCCCACAGGCATTTGACGAAGATATGCATATCGAAAATGTAGGTGGAACAGTGGCGATGATCGAGCGTGCAAAGGACTTGAAAGAGGAAAAATCGCAGAGTTTCAGTGCATCCGCAGATATGTATCACCGCTTTGGCGCTTTTCAGACTAATCTGTTAGTAGAAGGATTTTATACGAGACTGACTGATGTATTCGTGTTAGGTGAACCCTTTGACCGTGGTGACGGTGTGCTGGTGAAAATACGCAGCAACGGTCCGGGAGCCAAAGTAATGGGATTGACTCTGGAAGGAAAGATTGCTTATCTTTCTTTGCTTCAAATACAGGCGGGACTGACATTGCAGCGCAGCCGTTACGATGAACCGCATAAATGGCACGATGATGCGCCGGCAGAAAGAAAAATCTTCCGTACTCCCGATACCTACGGTTATTTTACGGCTACTTATACTCCCGTCAAACCGTTGTCCATCGCTCTCTCGGGGACATATACCGGCAGTATGCTTGTGCAGCGTATGGACATCAGCGCAGAAAACGCAGCAATGGGCGATATGCCCGAACGGAAGGCGGAAGCCATCCGGACACCCCGGTTCTTCGATATGGGAGTGAAGATAGCGTATGACTTCAAGCTCTATAAAACGGTAGACTTACAACTTAGCGGAGGTGTTCAGAATATCTTTGAAGCATATCAGAAAGACTTCGACAGAGGAGCTAACCGGGATTCCAACTATATCTACGGTCCTTCGCTTCCGAGAAGTTTCTTTGCCGGAGTGAAGATTAGTTATTGATACGATACCGGTCCGTTATTTTCAGAACATTTTATGCATCCGGGAATGTGATAAAACGATTGCTTCCCGGATGTTTTATAAATAAGCGACAGATTTGGCATTGATGATTTCAACGATAATCATGTCTGCCTGACCGATTTTTAGTATTTTTGGCGATTGTAAGTAAGCGATTCAAAGTCTTATCAGATTGTATTACGGATTATGATAAAAAGAAGATGGACGAAATGCTTCATTATTACGAATGTAAAGGCAGTAAAATAATTAGTTTGAATGACCTATTATGGCAACAGAAAATAAAATAAAGTATTTTGAAAATCGGGAAGACTGGAGAAAGTGGCTGATGGACAACTTTGAAACCGAAGACGAAATTTGGTTTGTATTTCCTCTTAAATCGTCAGGTGAAAAAAGTATTGCATACAACGATGCTGTTGAAGAAGCTCTTTGTTTCGAATGGATTGACAGTACGATAAAACCGCTTGATAAAGAACACAGAATTCAGCGTTTCACGCCTAGAAAACCTAAAAGTACATACTCACAAGCCAACAAAGAAAGACTTAAATGGTTATTGGAAAAAAAAATGATACACCCTGAATTTGAAGATAAAATACGCACTGTTTTATCTGACCCTTTTATTTTCCCCAATGATATAATGGACAGATTGAAAGAAGATGAAATAGCATGGAGAAACTACCGGCATTTTTCCGACGCATATAAGCGTATCCGAATTGCATACATTGAAGCAGCAAGGAAGCGACCGGAAGAATTTGAAAAGCGATTAAACAACTTTATCTGTAAAGTGAAAGAGAATAAGATGATAACCGGATTTGGCGGAATAGAGAAATATTATTGAGATTGTCCGAATCTTTATGGAAGAATGGCCTTATAGTCTGATGGAAGCGATGGAGCATCATTAGTAGTAAATCACTAAAAACTTTTCTTTCCCTTTTAGTAGTTTGCCTGTTTGAGTTGTATTATATATAGATAGTCAATAAAAGTCAAAGTAATCAACTTATTAAACAGTTAACCTTATGTTCAAACAACTAAGTACTTCTCTACTGATTGCATCAGCATGTATTTTGTCCTCTTGCACGCCTACGGTGAAGCAGGAGATCGCAATTTTACCTACCCCCGTTAGTCTGACGGAACAGTCGGGTACCTTCGTTTTAAAGGATGGAATGAAAATCGGCGTTTCCGATCAGTCCTTATTTCCGGCTGCCGGATATTTGCAGGATATTCTTCGGAATGTGGTGTCTACTTCTGTAGAGGTGACCGAAGCCGATAAGGCGGATATCTATCTCCAGCTAGGGCAGGATAATGGAAAGCCCGGCTCTTACAAACTTCAGGCTACCCCCAAGTCTGTTCAGGTTGAAGCCGGAGATTATTCGGGTATCGTTTCCGCCATTGCCAGCCTCCACCAACTGCTGCCTGCCGGAATAGAAGTGCAGGGAACGAAACAGACTTTCTCCATTCCTGCCGTGCAAATAGAGGACTCGCCGCGTTTTGAATGGCGTGGATTTATGCTGGATGCTTCCCGTCACTTCTGGAATAAAGATGAAGTGAAATATATACTGGATCTGATGTCCTTATATAAACTGAATAAGTTTCACTGGCATCTGACGGATGATCAGGGATGGCGGATCGAAATCGAGAAATATCCGTTGCTGACGGAAAAAGGAGCGTGGCGTAAATTTAACAAGCACGACCGTGGTTGTATGGAGCGTGCGGTAGAAGAGGACAATACCGACTTCCTGATTCCGGAAAACAAAATACGGATTGTAGAAGGAGATACTCTGTATGGTGGTTACTATACGCACGAAGATATTAAAGAAATTGTAGATTATGCTGCACAGAGAGGTATTGATGTGATTCCGGAAATAGATATGCCGGGACATTTCCTGGCTGCTATCACCCAATACCCGGATCTCGCTTGTGACGGACTGATCGGCTGGGGAGAAACATTCTCTTCTCCTATTTGTCCGGGAAAGGATACGACGCTGGAATTCTGTCAGGATGTCTTTAAAGAGATTTTCGATCTCTTCCCTTATGAATATGTACACATGGGGGGTGACGAAGTCGAGAAAAATAACTGGAAAAAGTGCCCCCGTTGCCAGAAGCGAATCCGCACGGAAGGACTTAAATCGGTAGAAGATTTGCAGGCATGGTTTGTGCGTGATATGGAGAAGTTCTTCCTTGCCAATGGAAAGAAACTGATAGGCTGGGATGAAGTTGTTGCCGACGGACTGACTTCGGATGCTGCTATTACCTGGTGGAGAAGTTGGTCGAAAGAGGCGGTGCCTATGGCCACTTCGCAAGGACAAAGAGTGATTGCCTGCCCGAATGAATATTTCTATTTTGATTATGCGCAGGATAAAAACTCCGTGAAGAAGATATTGGCATACGATCCGTATGCAGACGACCGCTTGTCACCCGAACAGAAAGAATGTTTCTGGGGCGTGCAGGCTAATCTCTGGGCAGAATGGATTCCGTCTATGAAACGTATCGAATATCTGATACTTCCCCGTATGGTGGCGTTGAGTGAAATAGCCTGGGTGCAGCCGGAGGCGAAACCGGATCTGAAAGAGTTCTATCGTCAGCTTGTTCCGCATTTCAAGCGGATGGATATCCTTGGATTGAACTACCGAGTACCCGATTTGGAAGGATTCTACAAAGTGAATGCTTTCCTTGATGAGGCTTCGGTTGATCTGACTTGTCCGTTGCCGGGCATTGAAGTCCGTTATACTACTGACGGAAGTATGCCGACTAAGCAATCCACTCTTTATGAAGGAAATCTGAAAGTGACGGAAACGACAGGTTTCACTTTCCGCACCTTCCGTCCCGACGGTACTCCATCGGACGTAGCACGTACCCGATACGTCAAAGCTCCTTATGCGGAGGCAACTGCTGCTCCGGCTTCTTTGAATTCCGGACTGAAAGCGGTATGGCATAAATTCCGTGGTAATCTTTGTGAGGATATCGATGCGGCTCCCGTGAATGGTGAGTATATCGTAGAATCTGTTTCTATCCCCGAAGAGGTGAAAGGAGATATCGGTCTGATACTCAAGGGTTACCTAGAAATACCTGCAGATGGCATCTATACATTTGCCCTTCTTTCGGACGACGGCAGTACGCTGAAACTGGACGGTGAATTACTGGGAGATAATGACGGAGCACACTCGCCGGTAGAGATTATAGTACAGAAGGCCTTGAAGGCCGGACTGCACCCGATAGAAGTACGCTACTTCGATTGCAATGGCGGAGTTTTGCAGATGGAATTAGTCAATGAAAAGGGTGAGAAAGAAGTGCTTCCGAAAGAATGGCTGAAATATGAATAAATAGATCCCCTGAAGATTTTTTATCAGGTATTAATATAGATAAGGTTTGATAGAAGGCGGGTAGAAGTAGGGATACTTTTATCCGCTGTTTTTATTCTGTAGGTAATTCTTGTTGAAATATCCCTATAAATGGGTATTTCCCAAATCAAAAGTTCTTCTCAACTTTGCAGAGTGAATAAAACGCCACTATGCAATATTTGAAAGAAGACATACAGGAAAAAATCCTCCACATAGCCGAAGAAGTATTCTCCGAAAAAGGATATAAGGATGCTTCCATGCGCGAAATTGCTTCCCGAACAGGGATTACAGTCAGCAATATCTACCATTATTTCACCAATAAGGATGAGATATTCCGCACGATTCTGAAACCCGTGCTGAATGATTTGTATGCCAAGATATACAGCCATGATGCCAATCAGATGTCCATAGAAGTTTTTACGAATTCGGACTATCAGCAGGAATCCGTGCAGGAATATATCGATTTGGTTTCTGAACACCGTGCCCGGTTGCGTATGTTACTTTTCCAGGCATAGGGATCATCCCTGGAAAACTTCCGTTCGGAGTATACCGATAAATGAAAAGGTATGTTTACCGCTTGCGGTTGCTGTCCTGTTGCTTAGCAATATCGCCCAGCGTAAGCTGAGTGTGCGGCAGATTGAAGCTAAGATTAATGCCGGAAACCGCTTGGAAGAATATCTGCAAGGCATACGGGTGATGAAAGCATATAATTTGTTGGGAGGCAAGTTCGAACGCCTGAAAATGGCTTATAGTGATCTCCGTCGTGCCTGTATCCGGCAGGAGGCGCTTCTCGGCCCATTTATCTTATTCTCGGTTACATTGATTCGTGCCGGATTGACATTCATGATACTTTGCGGTACGTACCTGTTGATAGGAGGCGAACTTTCACTGCTCACGTTTGTCATGTTTCTGGTAGTCGGTTCCCGTGTTTTCGATCCGTTGACATCTGCCTTGACTAACTTTGCCGAGTTTCGCTACTTCTCCATCGCAGGAGGACGTATCCTTACGTTGATGAACGAATCGGAAATGAAGGGAAATCGTGATGTGCCCGAAAGCGGAGATATTACTTTTGATCATGTATCTTTCGGCTATCAGGAAAAGGAAATACTGCATGATATTTCCGTGACTCTTAGAAAAGGGACGCTCACTGCTTTGGTCGGTCCTTCCGGAAGCGGAAAGAGTACGATGCTGAAACTTTGCGCACGCTTCTATGATCCGCATAAAGGCTCGGTTCGTTTTAACGGAATGGATATGAAAGAACTGGAGCTGGAGTCATTAATGAAACATTGTTCCATGGTTTTTCAGGATGTCTATCTGTTTTAGGATACGCTGAAGAATAATATCCGTTTCGGCAGGACAGATGCTACGGATGAAGAAAATGAAGTGGAAGTGCAGCAAGCTATCAATACCTTGATTGCGGGGCGGACGGTAATCGTTATCGCTCACCGCCTCAAAACGATCCGAAATGCCGACCGGATTATTGTGCTGGAAGAAGGACGAATTGCGGAACAAGGCACTCATGATGAACTTTTGAGCCGGCCGGGGCTGTACGCCAAACTTTGGAATATACAGGAACAGACATCGGGATGGAAACTATAAAAACGGCTCATCAGAGATAAAACGAAAAGGTCCGGCTTTCACAAGCCGGGCCTTTTGTTTACTAGAATTTATGCTATTTACACTTATTCTGTAATATTGAATACATTATATGGTTTTTTTAAACTAACAACCAAATGTGAGAATGCGGGAGAATCACTTCGGCCGATTCCAATGTTTTCAATGTGGCTACGTAATTTTTAATTATGACTAATTAATTCAATTCTGATATTGCAAAGATAGGGGCTTTGACGATTTCCTGCAATCACCTGAAATGGGTATTCTTGGGCGGGTTACTAGCAATATATAGTGGGTCTGAATCTTTTATTCCGGAACATTTGCAGAGTTTCCTGTCAACCTGTTCAGATGACATACCAGTAGTTTTCCTTCATTATCTCTCAAATGCATACCATTGCCTTGACAATAACGGAAGTATTTGCATCGGGCGCACTCGTCTTTTTTCATCCATGAACGGTCGCGATAAGGCTGGAATTTCGTTTGCCATATTTCCCAAAAATCATCCTGATAGATATTTCCTTGATGGTAGTTGGAGCGGATGCTGCTACAGGCACTGATAGAACCGTCAATCAAAACGGAGCCGACTGATATTCCGGCACTACAGAAGAAAGGAGTATTCCGTACTTCACCTTCATAGTTACCCAGGAAACCTTCGCAGCCGTAACTCGCACGGATAATTCCTTCCTTTCGGGTGTCACGGATGAAGTCGAGTACTTGTTTCAGTTCTTCTCCGTTCATACGGAATTCCGGTTCTTCGGCGGCTCGTCCTACCGGAAAGATGGTAGATACTCTCCATCGTTTGACTCCGAGACTGATAAGTAACTCTTTCATAGCCGGCAACTGTGGCAGGCTACGGCGGGTGACACAGGTAATGACGTCGAATGTCAGTTCAGGGATAGCTGTGATTTCCCGTATGGCATTTACGGCACAATCGAAACTTTCGGGATGTCGTCGCATCCAGTTGTGTACATCCTTCAGTCCGTCAAGGCTGATGGATATACTACGCATACCGCTGCGGATCAGGTTGTGAAGCCGTTCGCGTGTGAGACACAGGCCGTTGCATACCATGCCCCACGGGTATCCCCGTCGGGATATTTCTTTGCCGCAAGTTTCCAAATCTTCACGTACGGTTGGCTCTCCACCGGAGATAATGACGAATACATCGTGCGGATTGGTATGTGTTGCTATGCTGTCCAGTACTTTTAGAAAATCCTGCAGAGGCATATCCGGAGTAGCGGGAGAGGACTTGCAGTCACTGCCACAATGGCGGCAACGTACATTACATCGTAAGGTGCATTCCCAAAAAAGCTGTCTGAGCGGATGTTCTTCCACTCTTTCGTGTTTCATCCGGCGAAATATTTCTAAAGCCAGCCATCGGCGGGGAGTAAGGGGGATGATACGTTTCATTCTTCTTCTTTTTTCTCCTCTTTAAGTAAAGTGACTTTTCCCTCTTTTCCAAGGTCTTGTATTCTAATCTTTTTTGTCTGGTATGCGCCATTCTTTTCGCCGTCTACATCTGTATACTCAAGGTACATTTCAGATTTTTTTGGAGGATACTCTTCGAATTTAAATGTATTGATTGCTATACCGCCTACCGTATAATGCTCTATTTCACGTGACTCGGTATAGGCAGTATCTGTAATTAATGAATCTTCTTGATTCATATAACTGGATACTACGCGAATACCATTAATATTTTCTTTTTCTTCATTTTGTACTTGACTGCTTATTATAATGTCAGGAGTCCAGTCGGGACCGGGACCATAATAACAAGGTTCGTCCCAGATTTCGTTATTATTGCCACATCCGGAAAAGCCTAAAGCGGCGAGCAGACTTAGTAGATATTTGTTTCTCATGTTATTAACGTGTTTAGTTCTTGTTGGGACAAAGATAATTAATCTTTGAATCGGTTGTTCTCTATTGTTCGTTTTATTTTTTGAATGAGATGATTTTAGAGATTGGGGATGATTGTATAATGGGGTATCAGGAAATACAATCTTATGGGATAAAGGAGAAAACATCTTGATTCTTTTGTGGGTAATTAAACAAAACCGTATTAAATGGGGACAGGTATTTATCCACAGGATGTGCGAATTGATATTCTCCCCTTTTCGCATATATTGGGAAAAGGTATGTGTAATAGCAAAAAGTGCAATACTTTCTGTGATATTCTTTCTTTTTGATTTGATTTAAGGTAATTTCCTGTCGTTGTATGTTGTAGAATAACCTCAAATAGCGATTCCCTGCTCTCTGAAAGGAGTTCTTCTACTCCCGGCCCGGCTCTCAGAGTGCTTCAGCACGGGGCTTATTAGCGTGAAGAGTAAGGTTAGACAAGATATAGAGTAAGTATACGGTGCATATAGTGTAAGTATACGGTGCGTATAGTGTAACTATAGCCTGCGAATAGCGTAACTATACCCTGCAAATAGCGTCAGTATCCTGAAAAGAAGGTGGAAATAGACTGTTTTTTGTCTTTTCCCTTTCTATTTCGTTCATAGACTTGAACGAAATAGTTAGAGCAGAAGGGAAGACTATTGGCTAAATTGTTCGCTTAGAGAACCGGAACGAGAAAGATGAAGGTGCAGAGTGATATCATAATTGCTATAAAACTTCGATATTGATAAATCGCTGATTGCCTAGAATCCGATAAAAATTCCGAGGGTAGAGAAGGGGCGGAATTAGCGAAACTCTGAGCATTACAAAATACAAATTGTCACTTTTGACAATTTGTATTTTGTTTCTTGGAATGAACGTTAACTATTTGCATAGCTATGTATTCCACCCAAAACATAATTCACTCCGAAATATGTCATCAGAACAGTGAGGAATGCTAGTATCATATAAATGTGGAAGAACAAAGGCTTGCGGAAAATCTGCAGACTCTGTGAATGGAATGCCACACCATATACAAGGAAAGTAATCAATGCCCAGACTTCTTTCGGGTCCCATGCCCAATAGCGTCCCCATGAAACATTTGCCCAGACTGCACCAAGAAAGATGCCTGCTCCCAGAAAGAATGTGGCAGGATAAAGCAACAGGCGGCTAAGCAGTGTCAATTGTTCTACCCGATTATCCTGTCTTTCATCCCCCCCGGTAATATGGTTTTCTGTTTCTTTTTTCCGCAGACATAGTGCCAGTATTCCATTCAGCATGATGAAAGCCAATAGAGCATAAGACATCATAATCAGTGAAACATGAATGCTAAGCCATGGAGAAACGAGCACCGGCATTAAAGGAGTGATCTGTGGATTCATTTGTCCCAAATAAGAAACTAACAGGGCAAAGCCGGAAAGCAAGAACCCGAAGGGAAGTGTGAAAGGGAAGCGACGATGGAGCAGGCAGGCCACCAGGAGTATACATAATGCCATGAATTGCATCGTTTCATAACCATTACTTAGGGGAATGCGTCCGCCGATATACCAACGGAGGCAATATCCAGCCAAATGAAATAGAAAAGCCGCATAAAGCACCACGGAAAAAGAGACTCCTGCTATATGTGAAACTGTTTTGACTTTTGGTGGAAGAGCTGTGCTCCGCAGGCAGTTGTGAAGCAGAAGCAGGAAAGACAACAGTCCAAAAGCCAGATTAACCATAAAGAGAATCTTGCTGAATGGAATACTGTTGTAGAGCAATTCAGCTTTCACTTGTATCTCGGAGAGAGGTTTCACACTGCCATCGGCAGGTAATGGCTGAATGAATGTCCCTTGCTCCAGCATGAGAATGAGTCCTACTTTCTCATCTGTCTCTTGGATGGCTTTTGCCAGTTTGCTTTGTCCCTGTTCCCGTTGCCAATGTTCCCGTAAGCGGTAAACTGATCCGTCGAATAAATCAGTGAGGCGTGCGTAAGGTGTTTTCAGGCCGAGCAACTGTTGTAGTTCTGCACTTTTTATGTATATCAGCGATTCATTTCTCCACACTTCGGGATAGAGTAACCAGCCTCCGATTACTTGTTCGGGAGTCAGTCCTTTGTAGGACGATTTGCCTGTCAGCTTCTGAACAAAGTCGCGGGCTAATGTATTGAAAGGTACTACCCGGTCGTGGTAAATCACTTGCTCGCGTGCCAGGCTATCTGCTTGTATCCGTTTGAGGGCAGGGAGTGATCTCTTTTGCGCCTGCGCTGTTCCGGCAAGGCAGAAAAGGAATAAGATGAACACTCCTCCTTTTTTCAGTAACGGATGATTCAACAAGCGACGGAACTCACCGTTTTGAGAGAACAGAAGCCAGATCATGGAGATGCCCAGCAGAATATATCCTGCATAAGTAACCCTCGTACCCCATGGATCATAATTCACCGTCAGCCAACTTCCCTGCCCGTCATCGTCGAAAGACGACTGATAGAAGCGGAAGCCTTGCGAAGTAAATATGCGGTTCATTGAAATTTGTTCATGAAAGAAAGTGTCTTTTTGTCCGGAGAGAGAGTCAGATAGTGAGACGGGAAGGGAATGACTGATATAACTGACGTAATCGGCAGGCGCTTCCGTTCCCGGATAATATACTACCCGGAAACTGTCCAGCCGCATGATAAACGGCAGTTTTATATTCTTTCCGCTTTCCGGTTCCTCGAAACTATTCATTGCTACGCCGGGGCGCAGATGTATATATCCCTTCTTGCTGCCGATAAACGTAATCATGGCCCCCACCAGGATAACGAGGAAGGAGCCATGCAACAACAATATGGGAAGCCGCCGCCATAAGGCACGCCGGATGAGAGCGGCAAGTGTTATTACGGCTATCGCTCCCCATAAACAACAAAACCAGATCGTATGATATATATTTCTTTCCACAAAGTCCGTCCCATACGCTTGCTCTACGAAGGTAGTCACAGCAAGCAATCCCACCAGACAGACATATAAAATAACAAGTAGCCTTTTCAACAGTACAATCTTTTGGTGATATTAAAAGGAAGCATAATCCTTGTTTTTACAGGCTTTCACTCCCATACATTCCATCTCTATCAACCATCCCGGACGACATACGGGGGCATGAACAAATACTTTAGGCGTGTGCGGAAAGCGTTTGTCGTACATACCTTTAACGACAGTATAGTCTGTGATGTCACGCAAATATACGATCATCTGTCCCAGATCATCAAATGTGCAGTCGGCTTCTTGCAGTAGCACCTCTACATTCTCCCACATTCGTTCGGTCTGCTTGCGGATATCACCGGGGTGCACTACTTCACCTTTGTTATTGATGCTTGCCGTGCCGGAAATGAATACTTGGCGGCGATCTCCATAGTCTACATACGTGCCACGTTCAAAGCTCACTCCGTATTCGTAAGTCGGGTTCAGATGTGTGGGCGCATAAAGAAAGTGAATCTGCTCCGGTTTCACGCCGGCTATGGCATACGTATCCATTTGTACCAGTACTTTCGGGTCGGCATGGCGTCCGCCAATTCCTGTGCTGGAGATGTAATGTGTCTTTTCTGTCAGGTTCTGTGTCACAAAGACCTCATTGCGTGCTTTCACGACTCCGGCATAGTTTACGTCTACGTTCTGCACGAAGAACCAGGTACGAATACAATGATCTGCCAGTCTGCATCCTTGTTCCATAAGTTGCATCACGTAATCATTCAGCAGCAGGCGGGTCTGATACTCTGAGTTGGCTGCACGGTTGAAAGCGCTGCCGGCCCAAAGATGGCGGTACGCACCGTGCTTCACTTCGAAAAGGCCGTTGTGCAGTACTTGCGTCTGTATGTCGGTTTGCAGATAAACCCACAGGGCAATCTTTGTTCCGTCCAATGGTGGCTGCTCCACAATGGAAAGTGCGCAGTCGGAACCTTCGGTGGTCAAAGCCAGCAGCGTATCTGCCTGATTGGCAGCATCGCTCAGGAAATAGCGCTTGAATACGGCAACCCCACCTTTGAGTTCTTTGGCAAGTAAATTATCATAAGTATTCAAAACTGCATTCAGCTGTTCTTCGTATGTATCTTCCGGTTTCGTGGAATGTATCATTACGTGATACTCCGAAGCTCCTGCCTCTGCATTATATTTAAAAATCTCAGTTAGAGTCTTTTCAGACTGGATGTTCTGTTGTTCTTTGTTGTTCATATGCAATTTTTCAATGACTAATAGTTCTATTTTACTCTTGCGCACCGTCGTCAATCCAGTTGTCAATCAGTGTCAGGATGTTGGATGAAGTGACCATCTGTGAATGGTCTATCCCCCAGCTTGAACTGATATTCGTATTCAATATCTGGTGTAAAATGCTTTCTTTGGCATTGCGGGGTTTCACCCGTAACACATCGTTTACGATGGTCGAAGGTTGGTTGACTAAGTCTTCATAGCTTTCTCCGGTCAGCAAATTCAGTTCGGCTGCGGGCTTGGCACTTCCTCCGTGACAGGCTGTACAGGTTTTATCGAAAACCTGTTGCTGGATGGTATGATACATACTGACATCAATCGTGCCTACTTCCATGAAGGTAGTGTCGGCAGTTGCCGTGAAATCTTCGATGGTCTGGAAACTGACGACACGTTTTCGCAGTCTGTTGATGACACATAGTTCTATCTCGGTCACTTCCTCACTGATACCAGACAGTATCACTTCCACTTCACCGCCGTCGGTCTCCGGAGTAGGAATAACTTTGGAAACAATGGCATACTCGCTCTCATCATCGAAACCTGCCACCACTATGCTGTATCCTTCGGACCATTTGTTGATACCACTGAATTTGCCGGACAGTTTCAGTACCCGTCCTTCTCTCGGTACGAAACCTGTATTTTCATAAATCCTGCCGTCGTCACAAGAAGTCAATCCCGTGACAAGCAGGGAAAAAGCAAAGAAAAGAATGTATTTCTTCATAAACAGATCCTTTCTCGCATTAGTTAGAATGTATATTGAAGTAAGATACTGGCTGAGTGTACGGCTATTCCTAAGTCATCATTGTCACGATCGAGCTGTGTGTCATGACCTGTACGACCAATGTACTGATACATCGCCTGTAACTTGAGATTACAGTTCTTAAAGAAATAGTTTACTCCTACGGCAGGCATATTCAGAAAGCCATTTGTATCTGTTCCATTCCGGTTGAAGAAATCATAGCGCAGTGCTGCCTGCAGGCGCGGGGCAACGAAGTACCCACCTTGTACGTATCCTCCTAAGTAATTGTAGGAGTCAGAAATCTTTTGTCGGTTGGTGAATCCTATGTTCATATAATACATTTCAGCACTCAGATAGAGTTTGTTTTTCAGCATTGCAAATTCAAGTCCGGCACGGAAGTCATTGGTACTTTCATTTTCGCTTTCTACATTCATCGAAGCGGATACTCCGAACATGATTTTATCTTCATGCAGACGGTTCGGATTTCCCTGAGTGGCGGGCATCACGCCTTTGGGCATATAAGTAAATCGCCCGGCATAGAGCAGGGAAGGGATGTGCCAATCATCACTCAGCGTCTTTGTAGCCGTATTGACCGAAGCGCCTGTGCCGTTGAACAAACCGATTTCATAGCCAAACTTGTCGGCAACCAAACCGTGAATCTCTACTCCCAGATCGAAGCCGGTACCGATATTGGGCGTCACCGCATTCAGTGAATGGGGGAGAATAACAGGGGCAGTAAGCGATACAGGCAGTGATGGCAAGAGTGTTTCACCCAATGTCGTCAGATAGGCGTGTGAGAACGGGGTCTTGAACTTGCCGACACGGATCGCAAATTGTTGTTTCAGTTGTACGTCGAACCACGCTTGCTGTAACAAGGCTCCGCCACTGGCTGCGGCATTCATGGAAAGATTGAACGATACTTTTCCAAAAGCTTTCCCCGTGAAACCGAGTACGGCGTAAGGGATAGAAAAACCGGAGTTGGCTACATTATCCTGATTGTAGGCTTTGTCCAGTCCTTCCTCGTCATACCAGTTGAAATTGCCACTGGTCTGTACAAGCAAATAGGGTTTGAATACAAAGTCTCCTTTTTTGGTCTCAATGGTGAATCCTTCTCTTCCTGCCAATGAAACTACGCCGTTTTCCGTATCTTCTTCATGTTGTGCCATAGCGACGAAAGGCAAAGCCGACAGCATGGCAATGAATATATATTTTTTCATAATAACTGATATATACTGCTTTTTTATTAAAGTGAATTTATAAATGCAATCAATGCGTCGCGGTCTTCTTTACTCATCTTTTTGAATAAGTTTTTTGATGCTTCGCCTTCGCCGCCATGCCACATGATGGCTTCAGTCAGGTTGCGGGCACGACCGTCGTGCAAGAAGTAAGTGTGTCCGTTCACCTTCTCTTGCAGACCAATTCCCCAAAGAGGGGTGGTACGCCATTCGTTTCCACGTGCCAGACCGCTGACATAATTGTCGTTCAAACCGACTCCCATGATTTCGGATCCCATATCGTGCAACAGGAAATCTGAATAAGGGTGGATGGTTTGTCTGCCCAGCCACGGAAGCTGGGTGTTGTTCAGCAGAACGGTGCCACGGGGTTTGGTGTGCAGGGTAGTTGTATGGCAGAGGTGACATTTTGCTTGGTAGAAGTTTTGTTCTCCTTTGACCACCTGCGGATCATTAACATTGCGACGGGCCGGAACACTGAGGCACTGCATATAGAGGTCTACGTCTTCCATCTCCTCGGTGGTAATATCCAGCTGATCATAGGAGAGTCCCATCATGCTTCCTTGGTTGACTTGTATTTGTCCTTCGCAAATCTCTTCGGGATAACGGCTGTTGGTAACACCCATGTCACTGGAAAAACCGAGTTCTACAGTAAGGTCGGCATGCTGCGCTTTATTGCCGGACAATCCCAGAGATCTTACTCCCCGTTCGGTGATGTAGTTGCAACGTCCGCTGATTCCATATTCCGGATAGTTGCTTTTCGCTGCAAGTGCTTCTATTTCGGTAGGGTCCAATGCCATCATTTGTCCCATACCTACATGGCGCAAGGGGATGCGGACGGTACAAAACAAATCTTCCGGTTTGATTTCTTCGGCATACCATTCGGATATGGTGTAAGTCGGTTTGCAGAGTTCGTATTTCTCACCGTCCGGGAAGGAGAAACTTTCGTAGGTATATTCTACAGATAATTTTCCCTCCGGTTTTACGCCGTAGATTGCCTGGTCGTGCAGTACCCGGCCGTAGTCTTGAAAAAATGCACCATTCTTGCGGCTGATATAAACCAGCATGGAAGAGAAACCATAGCTGCCGGAACCACCTTCGCTCCATAATGTCGGTTTGGTACGACCGGCATTCCGATGACAGCTACCACAGGAGTAACCGGCATAAACAGGACCGAGTCCGCCGCCATGACCATTACCGCTTGTCCGTACATCATCGTAGAGTCTGTCTCCTTGATTGAAACGGTTTTCATAGACACCCGACACCCAGTCTGCCGGAGTGTCGTAGGCTAATGATGAGTTCAGAAAATTGGTAGCTGTACCTGCCGACAGAGCGTATCCATCCGGTATCTCTATATCCAAGATGTCAATTCCGTCATTATCGCAAGCGCTGCACGCCAATATAGAAAGGAGAGAGAATGAATATTTTAGTATGCAATTCATCTTTAATTGACTTTATTTAAAATAATATGCTCAAACATACCAAAGAAGTAAAAGGAGATTTAGTCAATCTCGCCTTTACTTCTATATGCTTTTATGGGGTAATCCCTTATTTCACTTTACGAGCCTGTCCGTCTTTGAAGAGCAGGAATTCCAGTGTGTGGAAACCGCGTACATTCTGAGCGGCTGCGATACCTTCGTTGTCTTCATCATAGTCACCGCTCCAGTTCAGCTGGTCCCAGTCTCCTGAATTCAGAAGCTGTACGATAGCGTTCTGGTCTAGTGGCCAGCTGTCCATATTCGGGTCAAGACCCAGGCTGGCAACCGGACCAAACAAGAAGGCTTCACTGACTTCCCATGGCTGGCGTGCCTGTAACCAAGCGTCACACGCTGTTTCAAAAGCTGTATTGGATGGAGAATTGGAAAGAGCTATCACTGCATCATATAACGCATCTACTTTACTTTTCAGTGATGCGTAAGTCGGCAATACGACTACTTCAACGTAAGTTTTTACCACCGGCTGAAGTATGGCATCAGAGTTAATGCTTGCTGTACTTCCGATATAAGAGTTCAACTCTTTCAGTACAGTTTCCAAATCTGAACAGGCTTCCATGGCTTCTTCTGCTTCCGAACTGTTGATGTTGTTGCGGAAAGGTTGTGGAATACCCCAGATGGCAGTCGCTGCCTTATTGATGGCTTGTTTTACATTGTTGTTCAATGTTGAATTGCTGCCTTCGATAATTTTTGAGATAGAATTATCGGCAACGGTTCCATCAAGTGTTCCGTAATAAGCATTGCGGATAGAATAGATGTTATTTCTATAGTCTTCGCGGGAGTGCCAGCTATACCATGATTCTACGGCATAAATTGCTTCCTGAATATTTCCGGCTTTATATTTGCTCACCGGGTCGCCTATTTTCTGTGAACCTACTTCACCGGCAATATCAATACAACCTTCGATGATTTGCTGTACACAGGTCTTGGCAGTTGTGAATTCACCGTTATGGTTGATAAAAGCGTCTCCATATCCGCCTGTTGTCCAGGCTGCCTGAAGGTTTGTTGCATCTGTTTGCAGAAGGCGGCCTACATTTTTCATATAGTTGTGCCAGCTTGTTGCATTCTCTGAGTTGTAGTCGATATCAGCAGCAGATACTTCATTATCATCATCATTACTACAGGAAGTAGCTGTAAATGCCAGTCCTAACATAAGGGCTGCAACATAGAAAAAACTTTTTTTCATCGTATAAAAATTAATTAATAGATTGTTTCTTATTTCTTGATAAACCATCCGACATAAGCAATGCCGATAGAGAATTCGTTTTCGCTGTTGTATTTTCCGGTTCCGAATACTTTGCTTGTTCCGATCTGCCGTGTCGAGTAGTCAGCTTTTACTACCAGATTAGGGAGAGCATACCAGTTCAATCCGGCTGTCCACATACTGACCTGACAACGCTTTTCCATTGTCTGTCCTTTTTCTCCTTTTTCCTGCGGATTGTAGTATTCGTATCGGGCAAACGGATAGATCACAGGAACTTTATTGTTTTTGAAAAGAGAACTGATGTTGAAACCTGCTTCGGCTGCATAGCTTACAGCATTTTTTGCAACAGGAATTAGCCGGCTGTAAGGAGATTTATTCGATTGTCCGATATTCACTTTACTGACTCCGGTAGAATTGCCCAGATTTCCATAAACGATATTACCACGTGCAATTACATATTTATTGCGGTATTGTGCATCTGCCGTGAATATTCTCAACGGGACTTTACTTGAATAACTATCAAGTTTGTCTGAATTGGAGCCCGCATCGGCACAATAGTAGAATGACGCACCTACACGCAAACCGGGAACGCCTTTGTAATCCAGGCGTGCTACATAAGCCGGAGACGAGAAGTTGTCTTCTTCAAATATACCTTGTTTGCCACCGGCTACCCATGTGTTGCGGTCAAAACCATTCGGATTCAAACCTGCCACAATCATGGCCTGATAATCGAAACTGGCATACCCTTTTCCGAAGGAACCGAAGAATTCCAGACCGTTCTCATGCCAAGTGGAAGGAAGGATTGTTGTTTCACCTTCCGGACGGGATGTTCCGAAGAAGTTGACCGGCTCATGATGTGAATTGGTTAATCCCACAGGGACAATGATATGTCCGGCACGTACATTGAAAGACCGATGGATCAGGCGTGTGATGTGGAACTGTTCAATAGCGACTTCGCCACCTTTTTCCACCTCTGTTTCATATTCACCGTTTTCGGAGTTCTCCAGCTCAAAAGCTGTGCCTGTACCGCCGGATTCAAACTCTATTTCTGCTCCGAGTATCCATTTCGATGTAAATTTATAATCGAAAGCAAGTACGAAACGGGGGATGGATATGGTATTCCTTTTTTTGTTAGGGTTACCGTCATTTCCTCCATAGAAGCGGTTTATACCATAGTCCTTGAAGTTAGCGACCATCTCTCCGTATCCGCCAAAACGGAACTTTGAATACTCCTCTGTAGAAGGCTTGTCGTTTTTAGAATTATCTTTCGTTTCCTGAGCCGAAAGTGTGTAGAAAGAGGACAGGAAGCAAAGAACAACGATTGCAGTTAATTTTCTCATCTTTTTAATAATTTTATCGACTGCAAAGTTATATGAGGTTAAAAAGGCTGGCAATACCTAAAAGTAGGCATAGTTATTTCTTAAATTCAGTATATGTAGGTAATTTTTAGCTAAGAATGGGAAGTAAGGAAATTTAAAAGGGTAAATGAGTAAAAGGTGCATATCAGCATTTTTGCTTTTTTGCTGATATACACCTTCTTTTGTTTTTAGATTTTTCTGACTTGCTTTATTTGACAGTAATATTCTCTTTCCAGGTTATACCACTTATATCTGTCAGAATTAGTTCGTAGTCACCTTTGGGCAAGTCCACAAAAACATCACTTCTGATTGTAAGGGTTGCTTTACTTCCCAAAGGAATGATGAGGCTGTGCTTTCCCGGAGCTACTTTGGCTACATAGTCATTTTTTATTCGGGTAAGTGGGAAGCGGGCTAGCTCTTCTCCATTCTTTTGAAGTATTGTTTTTCCATTCTCGTCTTTTAGTGTTATGCCGATCAGGAAGGAACCGTACACGTCGGCTCCTTCTATCCGGTATACTTTGAACGTGAGGATATCCTCTTGAATCTTTGCGTTGGATATTTCCAGTTCCGGTTTGACCGATTTGTTGTGCAAAGGTCCCCAAACACCGTTATGGAAGACTTGGTTAGTATATAAGGTCAGTATGAAAAGCAGTACTGCACCGCTTATTGCGACTTTACTGAATTGCTTGATAGATAGTGGAAGTTCACCGGAAGTAAGCCATACAAGCCATTTGTTCTTGGAAAGTTTAGGCAATAACAGATAATCCAAAGAATATTTTCCGCCGCCGGACAGGAAAATAGTGAATCCGGCTGACACTCCCAAGATGCCGATTTGCCATTCGTCGAGGCAGGTAGTACCCAGCCAGCCGGAGCCTAAAAGAATGCCGAATGCCAGACTGAATACGCCGATACTCATTAATCGTGTGAAGAAACCGAGCATATAGAGTAACCCGACGATGCCTTCTACTAATGTGAAAATTACCATTGCCCACCAAAGTAAATCCGGTGTGCTGACCAAGTATTCAATAATCGGTTTGATACCAATGGAATTGGGAAGGAAATGATTGAACTTTTCTCCAATGTATCCGGTTCCATCCGGAATGAGTTTGTTTTCAAGGACGAGTCTGCGCCAAAAAGCTGAGAAATAAGTCCAGCCGACGATCAGTCGTAAGGAGAGAGTGAAAATGCCCGCAAGTACGTAGGCTTTGGATGGTTCTTGTTGTTGTGTCAGCATACTGTTTGTTGTTAGTTTGTTATTGAGAGAATCGTTTCTTATTAGAACAAGTTTCCAGTGGAAAATGTTTTTGTGAAAACCTGTTTTTTTTGAAACGATTCTACTCAAGATAAACTACATACAAAACAAAGCTAACAATGCAAAAGTTATTCTTTAAACGGCTATCTTTATACCTTCTTTTTTATTACAATACCGTTTGCATTGTTGGCAAAGGTCGTATCCCAGCATGGCTCCCAAGATGAAGTCCTCTTCGGCAGACAGTTGATTCAAGGGGCGAATGATGATATGCCGCATGGCTTCCATACATTCGGGTTTGCCGAAAAACAGATTAATCTTGTTAGTACCTACTTCTTGTATCATATAACTGATCTTCTGATTCTTCAGCCGGCGGATGGCAAACTCTTCGTGCTCTCTGCTCATCGTATAGAGTACCATGTTGCGTACGCCTTTCTTGAACTCATAAATGTGGTTGAGGAAAATCCGGATTTCTCCGGGAATGATTCTTTCGGTAGCCATGATGTAAACTGTTATTTTATATGGAGATAAAGATTAGCTGATTTCTTGTTTTACTTGTTCAACCCATGCGCTGATACGTTCATCTGTCTGACCGTCTTCATTGACTTCGTCGAGTGGAAGACCTACGAACTTGCCATTAACGACAGCGATAGAAGAATCGAATGTATAACCGGCTGTGTCCACCGCTCCACAGAATTTGCAGCGCGTATCTTTCAGTTCTTCATAAAGAATACCGATAGCATCACAGAACGTATCGCTGTAAGAATCGGAATCACCACAACCGAACAAGGCTACATATTTGTGAGACAGATCGCATTTCTTTAAAATTTTAATTCCGTCGTACCAGTCATCCTGTAATTCACCGGCTCCCCATGTGGAACTGCCTAGTACCAGTACATCATATTCACCGACCAAAGCTTCAGTGAGTTTGGATACATCATAAATATGTGCGGAAGGAACATCTAGTTTCTCTGCAATCCGACGGGCAAGGTCTTCTGTTGTTCCGGTAGTGGAACCGTAAAATACTCCAATTTTATTCATCTTTGATTCTATTTTAATGTGATGGTGCAAAGATAAAGGGTCTCGGAGAAATAGGAAATCCCCATTTATAGTGGAATAATTGCTTTATTCTCATTATAAATGGGGATGTTCTCTCGCTTTTTTTCTACAAGAAATGCAACTTTTATTAAAGTTGTTTTTAAATAATGTATTATCTTTGCAGAGATCAAAACAGACACATATACTATATGAATATGAGAAGCTTAAAGTATTTTTCTTTTGGAGTTATCGGCATGGTTCTTGCTTCATGTGTAGAAGAGAAAAATTTGTATAATCCGGATGAAGGAACGCCTGAGGATACTCAACTCGGTTTATCTACGGATTTCTTGTTGAAAACGCAAAGGAGTGTATTTATTACTGCTGTCGATGGTGATGGAAAATCACAGGCCGGTGTGAAATTCGGTGTGTTTATGAGTCAGCCTTACACGGGCGAAGGAGTTATTTCTATTGATCCGGTCTTTGTCGGATATACGGATGCTTCAGGTAAGTTGAAAGCTGAAGTGGTGATAGGAAATAATGTTTCCAAAATTTATGTGGCTCCTCTCACTGCTGGTTATGGTCAGGTGAAGGAAGCGGATGTTCAGGATTTTGTTTCATTGGAGTTTCAAGGAGTCAGTTTTCCTCATATGGCTGTCTCGCGTGCTTTTTCGATTGAGATTCCTTCATTTTCCGGACCGATCAGTGGTCTGTATCAATTGTATATCCCTTATAAGAATGTTGAAATAAGTAGGGATGGTATTCCGCTGCAGGGTGGGTGTTCTTTGGTCTCTAAAGAGCAACTATCTCCTGCTTTGATTAATCAGATTGATAGTTGGTACCCAGAGAGGCAGAATGTTCAGAAAGCAGATTTGGATAAAAACTCGGATTTACGGGTCGTTGATGAAAATGGAGCCAGAGTTTGGGTGACTTATGTCGGTGATGGTGGTTTCTATGTCGCTAATCAGACTGTTTATAATTCATTGATGTATTATAATTATAAAGAGGAAGAACTGAATAGTCCAAATGACATTGATCATCTTCGGATGACTATGTTGTTGCCTAATACTAACCAGCTGCAGTGTCCGTCGGGTTTGAAAGTTCAGTTACTTTATTGGAATGGAAAGGAGTATACTGAGATTTTCCCAAAAGGGACACGGATAGGTTTTGTTGTAGCACGTGCCGGTTATAAGAAGGATGGTACGGATGTAACAACGAAGAATGCGTATTCTTTTAAAAATAAAACGAATCCTGTTGTTAATGGTGACGTCTCTGGAATGTATTACTCTACTCCGGTATTGAATAAATGGGGAAAATCTCAGGCTGTAACTCGTCAGTTAGATGGTTATAATTGTTGTGTGACCGGATTTGATATCCGTCCTTTTGGCGATAATCAATCAGATTATGATTTTAATGATGTAATGTTGAAAGTGACTGCTACTCCTGAAAAAGCAATTGAACCGGGAGAGGATATTCCGGTTGAAGAAGAAGTAGTTGTAACTGAATCTATTCATGGTACATTGGCTTTCGAAGACCAGTGGCCTAATGCCGGTGATTATGACCTGAATGACTTTGTAGTAAATTATGCATACGGTTTGGGAAAGAATACGGAAAACAAGATTACAAGCATTAAATTGCGTTTTAAACCAATAGCCAAAGGGGCTGCCGCTTATACAAAGATCGGTTTTGGCATTGAACTTCCATTGGCAGAAAGTTATATTGATGCTGCAAAGGTGATGGGAGCGACTTTCGAAAGTGGTAATTCAAAGGCGACTTTTGTGATTTGGGAAGATGTAAGCAGACTCTTTCCTAATATAAATGGTTTTGTAAATACAGAAAAGGGGACGAGTTTTGTTTCAGCAGCGGAAGTTGAAATCACTATTCCGCTGACTATTCCGGTTGACAATGTTTCAATGATGAAATTCAATCCATTTATATTTGTGAACAACCGTTCTCATGAAATTCATTTAACAGACTTTGCTCCGACTTCGAAGATGGATACAAACTTGCTTCAAACTGCGGATGACTGTTCTGATGCATCACGAAATATTTATTATCGGATGGAAGATATGTCTTGTTGGGCATTAGATTTTCCTCGTACTTCAGCAAGCGACCCGGCATGGAGATATCCGAAAGAAAAATCGTCAGTAGTGAAGGCTTATAAGAATTATAGCAAGTGGGTAATAAATAAGACGGACTTGTCTTGGTTTGATTTCACTATTTCAGAGAATGTAGATGAGGATGAATTATACTAAAATATTTTTGTTGGTTGTGGAGTTGATGCTTTAAAAGATACCCTTATTTTTCTGAGCAGGTCTTAAAACATAAGAATCCCCTTTATAATGGAGAAACGGATTAGTTTCTATTATAAAGGGGATTCTTATGTTTTAATGATGGAACAAGCGAATGCCTGTGAATGCCATTGCCATATTGTACTTGTCGCATGTACCGATAACATGATCATCTCGTACTGAACCTCCCGGTTGTGCGATATAGCTTACACCGCTTTTGTGTGCACGTTCGATATTGTCTCCGAAGGGGAAGAATGCGTCAGAGCCCAAAGCTACGCCAGTCATTGTATCCAGCCATGCACGTTTCTCTTCGCGGGTCAGTACTTCCGGCTTTTCTGTAAAAAACTGTTGCCAAACGCCGTCTGCCAATACGTCATCATGATCTTCTGAAATATAAACGTCGATAGTATTATCACGATCTGCACGGCGGATTTTTTCAATCCAGGGCAGATTCATTACTTTCGGATGTTGGCGGAGATACCAGATATCTGCTTTATTTCCTGCAAGGCGCGTGCAGTGAATACGTGACTGCTGTCCTGCACCGATACCAATCGCCTGTCCGTCCTTTGTATAACATACGGAATTGGATTGTGTATATTTTAAGGTGATTAAAGAAATGATTAGGTCACGTTTGGCTTCAGCCGGAATTTCCTTGTTTTGTGTAGGTAACTCTTTCAAAAGACTTTCGTCTATTTTCAGTTCGTTTCTGCCTTGCTCAAAAGTCACTCCGAAAACATCTTTGTGTTCGATAGGAGCCGGGCGGTAAGCCGGATCTATCTTGATCACATTGTAAGTTCCTTTTCTTTTATTTTTCAGGATTTCCAAAGCTTCGGGAGTGTAATCCGGTGCAATCACACCATCGGATACTTCACGGTTGATAATGCGTGCAGTCTCTTCATCACAAGTATCGGACAATGCGATGAAGTCTCCGTAAGAAGACATACGGTCGGCACCGCGTGCGCGTGCATAGGCTGTTGCCAGTGGAGACAGTTTTACATCATCCACAAAATAGATTTTCTTCAGTGTGTCACTCATTTCTACAGCAACAGCAGCACCTGCCGGGCTGACGTGTTTGAATGATGCGGCAGCCGGAAGTCCGGTAGCTTCTTTCAGTTCTTTTACTAACTGCCAACTGTTGAATGCATCCAGCAGATTGATGTAACCGGGATGTCCGTTCAATACCTCAATGGGTAGTTCGCCTTCTTTCATGAAGATACGGGCAGGCTTTTGATTTGGGTTGCAGCCGTATTTCAGTTCGAGTTCGTTTGCCATATTATTTAATTATGAATTACTGATTACAAATTGATAGCGACAAAATTACTAAAAAAAGAATAGCCAGCCTAGCCTCCTGTTATAAATTAGTAACAAGTAATTAGTATTGGGGAAACTGTGGGTAGCGAAAATACCTATTTGTGGTGATTGCATATCCTCGAAATATTCCGTTTCTTTGCAGTCTCTAATATAAATAGGTGTAAATGGATAATTTGCAAAAATACAAACCAACTGATAAGATGATTGATCTCATCAGTGATAACTATTCCTTGTTACAAGTGATGAGCCGTTTCGGCCTTTCGTTGGGATTTGGTGACAAAACAGTGAAAGAAGTTTGCGAGCTTAATGGAGTAGATTGCAGGACTTTTCTGATTGTAGTCAACTTTATGTCTGAAGGCTTTTCGCGGATGGATGGAAGCAGTGAGGATATTTCTATACCTGCACTAATCGATTATCTGCGGCAAGCCCATATTTACTTTCTGGACTTTTCTCTTCCTGCCATTCGCCGTAAACTGATTGAAGCGATTGACTGTTCGCAGGATGATGTAGCTTTTCTGATTCTTAAGTTCTTTGATGAATATACACGAGAGGTACGTAAACACATGGATTATGAGGAGAAAACGGTATTCAAATATGTGGATGCGCTGATAAATGGCAATGCTCCCCGGAATTATCAGATTAGCACATTCTCCAAGCATCATGACCAGGTGGGAGAGAAGCTGACAGAACTGAAAAATATCATCATTAAATATTGTCCTGCCAAAGCCAATGAGAATCTGTTGAATGCGGCTCTTTTCGATATATACGCCTGTGAGGCTGGTTTGGAATCTCACTGCAAGGTTGAAGACTATATTTTTGTTCCTGCCATTCTGAAGTTGGAAAGGAGGATTAGGGAAAATGAAAAATAACGAAGCCATTCGAATTGCGATCGCCGAAACCTCAGTGATTATCCGGGGTGGGCTGACCGCTGCATTGAAGCGTCTTCCTAATGTGAAGGTGCAACCTATAGAATTACTTTCAGTAGAGGCTCTGAGTGATTGCCTGCGTACGCAATATCCGGAAATGCTGATTGTAAATCCTACTTTTGGTGACTACTTTGATGTAAATAAGTTCCGGGAAGAAACTGCCGGTAAGAAAATACGTTTGATTGCTTTGGTTAGCTCTTTTGTAGATGCCTCTTTGCTGACTAAATATGATGAGTCGATTTCTATCTTTGATGATCTGGATATTCTTTCTAAAAAGATTCATGGTCTGCTAAATCTGGCTTCGGAAGAGGAGGAGCTTGACAATCAGGAAACGCTTAGCCAACGGGAGAAAGAGATAGTGATCTGTGTGGTGAAAGGTATGACGAATAAAGAGATTGCAGAGAATCTTTTCTTGTCTATTCACACTGTCATTACTCACCGGAGAAATATCAGCAAAAAGCTACAGATACACAGTGCGGCTGGCCTGACTATTTATGCTATTGTAAATAAGCTTGTTACGCTAAATGATGTGAAAGATTTATAACCTTAAAAGAATGTTATAAAATCTGAAGCCGTTTGCGAACACGGAATCTTTTCGTACCTTTGCAGTGCAATTGGGAAATTGCTATTAGTTTAAAAGGTAAAAGAAAAGATTATTAAGGTATTAGATTTAAATAATTAAGGTATTAAATTTTTTAGTGTTCAATAGGACATTTTTTGGTAAAAGGTAAAAAGGATAACAATAGGTAAGAAGTTTAAAAGGTAAAAAGAAGATTAGTTTTCAGGAATTGAGGTAATAAAAGAAAAGCCTTTCTGGCTTTTCTGATGCTGTGGCGAGTGGTTCCCTTCTAGGAATTGACTCGTTTTTTGTTTATAGACGCAGGGGAGCCGAAAGGTATATAAATACCGGGATTGCTAATGCCAGGAGTGTATAAAATAAAATCCCGACGAAATCGCTTCGGCGGGACTCTATTTCATTTTTACTTAAATGTGGCTACGTAATAAAATTATGACTAATTAATTCAATTCTGATACTGCAAAGATAGTGCGTTTCTGTATCTGTCACAATCCCCTTTATAAGGTATATTGCGTAGCTGTTCTCACTATTAATGATTAGTGGTGGATATCATTTTACTTTTTTCCACTCTTTCGTTGCGAAATCATATGATTTGATCACTTTGGCAGGGCAACCGGCACAAATAGAGTATGCCGGGATGGAACGGCTGACAACGCTTCCGGCAGCCACTACACAATGTTTCCCTAAAGTTACTCCCGGCAGTATGACGGAGTTTGCACCTACCCATACATCCTCCTCAATAGTGACAGGCTGTGTACTTACTCCCTGTTCGTCGATTGATTTCTCCGCATCTTGATAATTATGATTAAGTCCTGTGACTGTTACATTCTGTGCAAGATTCACATGATTCCCTATATGAACCGGACCGATAATGGTATTTCCCAATCCGATGCGGGTATAATCTCCAATGATTAAATCTCCTACCGCATTATTAAGGCAGGAAAAGTCTTCTACTACCGAATAGCGTCCTAGCGAGAACTGATTAAAAGGAGGAAGGTCTTTGCGGACACTGCGATAAATTACGGAACCTTTTCCACGTTTCAGATAAACAAAATAGAAAAGGCGTATCCACCAGTTGGGACGTGTCTTTACGGGATGCATAATAAAACGATGTACGGCTTGTTTCAAAGCCGGATTCTGTTTGATTCGCTGTTTCAGTGTCCTTTTCTCCATATTGAATGTTTTTGTTTCTTTTTATCTTCTACTAAATAATCCGGTATTGCCAGACTGTATGTGATTGCCAATCCTAAAAGCAATATCCACCATTTGAGTGACGAGGTCCAGTGGTATCCTGTTATCAATAAAGTCCAGATACTGACGAAGGTACATAATTTCATCGGAGAAGGTATCAGCTGCTGGGCTATACGGTTGCAGAAATTCCAGTTGCCTTCTAATAAAGACGGCAATAGATAAGAGAGGGTCTTCCGTATGCGCCTGCGATAGGGATAAACAGGGGCTGAGTCACAGTGTACAATCACATCCGGCAGATATTCAATATATATATTCTGTTTGAATAACTTCCGTTCGAGATTTGTTTTGGCAGTTCTTTGATTCTTCTGTAGCCATTCTAAGTCGAAAGCCATATTGGTTCCGAAAAGACTTGAAGAAAAGCCGATCTGAGTATTCCCCGATCTGAAAAGACTGTTATTGATTTCTTCGGATAGAGCATGGAGGCGTTTCCGAAGTCCCTTACGATTATTAATGACCGTATGTAACTGCATTGCCTGTATTCCGGCGTCGTAGGCATTATAAATCTTTTCCAGAAAATGGGGTGATAAAGCACTGGCTTTATCAGAAAGAAGGATGACTAATTCGTATCGTTCTTTATCTAATGAATCAATTGTTTCCAGCAAATCTTTATATGTGATGAATTCATATGATTCCTGTTTATACATGAAAGGAAGGAGGCTTCCGTCAGAAACTAATATGGCACACTGATACTGTTTTCTGGCTTTGGGATAATTGGAATGTTTGAAATGTGAGGCAACAGCCAATATGAAAAGGTATAGGAGTAAAAGTCCTATACACAAAAAGAAGAAACCATCTGCTATGTAGATAAAGTTGTCCATCCTGCAGTGAAGGAGTTATACGTTCTCTTTTTGAACAAATGCAGTAACTGTTTTCAGAATGATTTTTATGTCCAATCCGAAAGAGAAGGTTTTTGCATATTGGATGTCCAGTTGCTTGCGTTCTTCTGCGGAGAGCTTACCCGCTTCACCTCTTTTTTCAACCTGCCACAGTCCGGTAAGTCCGGCTGGTCCCATAAAACGGTCGATATGTTCATCACTGGTCAGTAACTCTGCCTCATAGAGTGGGAGAGGACGATTGCCTACTATAGACATATCTCCTTTGAGGATGTTGATAAGCTGTGGTAGTTCATCGATGCTGTATTTACGGATAAAACGTCCTATCTTTGTGATTCTAGGGTCATTCTCCAGTTTTACGAAAGCATTACTTTTCTCTTTTGATTTTTTGTGAATATAGTCTTCTTCCGAAATCACAAAATCGTCGGATATCAGGAGAATTTCTTCTTCATCTGCTTCTTCAGAGATACTGGATTCTTCTCCCCATATATCTTCTTCCTCTTGCTCTTCCTGTTGGTATTGGTTGAGAGCATTAAAATCCTTCAGATGTTTATCGGCATCAGTATACATCGAACGGAATTTGAGAAAATCAAATATCTGATAATTGCTTCCTACACGTTTGGATTTATAGATAATCGGTCCTTTGCTCTCCAGGCGAATGGCTATAGCAGTAGCTATTAAAAGAGGTGAAAGGAAAAGTAATGCTATTCCGGAAAAGAATATATCGAAGATTCTTTTCCACGAAGGCAGGTGAAAGGCATTTAAATTCTGTGTCTTGAGTTGCAACGCCTCTATTTTTTGCTCTTTTCTTCGTGTGAGAAAGGTTGACAGATCTTTCAGAACTTCACTGTTGGTTTCGTACTTAATTGTGTTGTTAACTCCTGCCTTCAGGTACTCTGTAGCTTCTTCCTTAGTAATGGAATCTATAACCAGTACCATATAAAGTCCCGGATACATTTTTCGTATAGAGCGAATATCCGTAATATCTTTTGATAGTTCTACCTGCTCGATAAATAAAGCTGCATCGTATTTTTCCCGTATCTTGTCTAACACTTTAGTTGCTTTATAGCAATTTGGTGCTGCATAGAATACTCCGGTGCTTAACTTCGAAAACAGTTCTATCGTTTTGTTGTGTCTGCCTATGTAAACAAAATATTGCATTTAAAGGCTGTATTAGTCGATAATCTTTTTGATTCGGATTTTTAGTTCCAAAGGATTGAATGGTTTCAGAATGTAGTCTTCTGCTCCTTCTTCCAGTAATTTGATTCTTTCCGTGGTACTTTCTTCGCTGGACAGCATAACGATGGGAATTGACTTGAATAACTCATTGGCTTTCATGTATCTGAGGAATTCATCTCCTCTCATTAACGGCATACGAATATCGGAAATAATGAGATCGGGTATATTACCTTCATTAAGCCATTCTATTGCTTTAATGGGATTCTCCAAATACATAACATCGTAATCCTTGCCTAAATATATACTTGCAACTTTTCCAATAGTCGCTTTATCGTCAACTAATAGTATTTTTTTTTTCATACAAATAGAACCTTTCTATCGCCTGCTTTGCTACTTGATTTATATAGATTAAATTGAATCTCTTGCCTTTGTTTCACTTCGTGCAAATATATATATAATTTTAGAATAAACTTCCAATTAGCGGAAGTAAAATTCATGGGATTTATTATTTTATTTATTAATAGAATATATCTGATGCGTTTAGTGAGGAAAAAACACGGATTTCATTATTTTTATGAAACCCGTGTTGATAAGGGAGATTAGTTTTTATTTGTTTGGAATACCTTATTTACATCAAAATCATTCCACCATTTTTCATTTTCTGTACCACCGCTCGTTACCCAGTCGCTAAATTGCGAATAAGCAGTTTTGATGTTTACATATTCCAAAGGCCATTTGAAGTTGGATGGAACCATGATGCCCCATGCCAGATTCTCTTTACTGATATAATATTTTTTGCTGCCATGATGACTGTTATCGTTGTTTCCGCCAAACAGGTCGGTATTTGCCAATTTGGTTGGCTGGTAGCCTGCAACATGTATTTCCTTACGTGGGTTTCTGTTGCCGTCTACGATGATAAAGACATTCAAGTTGTTGACATTAAAGGCATCTGCTGATATTGTCGGATTATTGAATGTAATGGAGAAACTGATATTTTTAGGTTGAGTATTGCCTGCATAGTCTGAAACAGTATTAATCTGTTCATACCGATCTCTTCCCAATACTTTATGAGCATCATCAAACAGAGGAATCACAGCATAATCCTGACCATTTTCGATATTGTTATTATTTAGATTGAAATTCTTGGCAAGAGTATTGTCGCTGAATTCTACTGACTGTGTAATGGCATTAGCAGGCACATTGTCCAGCATAATAGCTGCTCCAATGCTTTTTGTTGCTCCGGCTGCGGATAAGTCAATACTCAACTCGAATTTTGTTACTTTATTCTCTTTATTAGTATATATTTTCCTTTTCTGAATGGTCAAAACGATATCATTCATATCATAATCTCCATATAGTGGCCATTGGTCTTCGAAGAGGTAGGTATAATTTTTGTTGTCTTCCACTTCAATGGGGAATTCAGGATTAGTAGGCGGAGTAGGAGTTCCTCCATTGTATCCATTACTACATTCTGATTCTGGTATTGAAACCGTGTTCTTACCTTCTTCTCCCCATTCTGCGCCACCGGTTATTGTCCAGCATATGTTCCAGTCATCTATTTTTTCAATAGGATGTTCAGAACAAATAACCTGAAGGTTACCGGAATAGTGAATGAGATTCGGTTTTAATGTTTCAGCAACAGCTTTCTTAATGACGAGAAGTGCTTTTTCTGTTCCTGTACCTTTGAATCCTCTCTCTTTGGTTTGGTATCCGTATGTAGCTTCCTTTATCACTTCAAACAATGCTTTAGCTCCCAATTCCACTTTTGCATTATTCATGTATAGTTCTTCACATTGAACAAAGCCCCCACCGTCAACTACCAAATGACCTTCTGTCATTTTTAATTCGTCAGTTACTATTAGTTTGCATTTATTATAACAATAATCATTCCATGCAGATATATTCATTTCTTCTGTGGTCCATGTTCCTTCATTAACCCAGGAGGCTCCAGTGCTGTTGATGACTGTTTCTTCTACTTCTACACGACCTGTGTTGATTATGTGGCTATCTCCTTGAGTGTATATTTTTTCTGCTTTTAGATTCCCCGAATTGGATATGGTACTTTGACCATTTTCTCCGCTCAACCTGTTTTCAATGTTGGCAGTACCGGCATTGAAGAATACAGAAGAATTGGTGCAGATTAAGTTTTCAGTATTAATTGTTCCTAAATTGTAAAGTTTGTAATTACTGTCTATCTGTATTGTTTTGTCTACTGTCAGAGTTGCTCCAGTACCTATCGTAATCATACAATTTTGTTGGCCATTATTTTGGGATTGAGGCATAGATACTTTCTTTCCAGGCAGAATGTAAAGGCAAGAGCCTGGAGATAAGTATATCTGCTCAGACAACTTGATATCTTCTGTTACATATAATTTTAAATTATTTTTCCATAAATTGATTATTCCTGTGGAAGCAGTCACTTCATAACTTCCGCCTTCTACACAGTCATTAACACTAATAAACTTCTCTATACCACTTGGACATTCCAAAGGAAACAAAGATGTATCATCAGGATTTGGATCAGTTATTGTCGTAAAACCGCGAGTTGAAGCAGCAAGACTGCGTACAGAGGGGATCGTTGTTTTAAAACTGCAATTGGCAATTCCATTTGTAATTTCTGCACTCCTGACTGTAGCAAGCCCCGTTGGAGTGATTTCTTTTACAAAAATAGTTTTGATTGTATTTTCGATTGAAATATCTGAAGTATATGGCTCATTTCCTTTTGCAACACCTTTATCGAGGAGGTGTGCGTCTGATGAAATAATAGGATTGGTATCATATAATTCCACTACATAATAAAATTCATCATCAGTTGAGGCATTAACTTCTACAGTTACTTTTATATTGGAGGTAGTTGCCCAGTCAAATCCATCCGGTGCAGCAAAACCGTCCCCCATTGGATTGGCTGTCTGATAAGACGAATCATATAGATCCTTTTCAGAATCTACACAACTGAATAACATGCTTACTATTGCTATCGCAATAATAGGTGTAAGCAGAATTGTTTTTTTCATCATAATGTCTATTGTTTGATTGTTCTTTTTTTGTTTGTTACAAAGATAGTTGCATATTTTGAATCTAAGATGTATTTATTGATAATTCTTGTGTAAAAAACAACAATAATTCCGTTTTGGTTCACTTCTTTCGAAAAATGAAAAGGTGTTTGTCGTGTTTTCCTCTTGCAGAAACGTTAAATAGTAGAAATCAGAGAATTACTATAGGCGGTTCTTTCTCTAAGACTTGGTTATTTCCCCTATTAAGCAAGAGTTCATTTTGTATCGGATGTCTTTGTTGGGCAGCCCGTGTCCCAGCAGAAACATCAGTTTAGTTACAGCACATTCGGGAGTACTGTCATATCCACTGATAACACCTGCTTCGAGTAGATGCATTCCGGTCTCGTAACGTCCCATTTCTACTGCTCCGGAAGCACATTGTGTGATGTTAACAATGATAATTCCGCGATCAGTAGCCTCTTTCAATTCCCGGATGAACCATTCTTTTTGCGGTGCATTTCCTGAACCGAATGTTTTCATGACGACAGCTTTCAATCCGGGGACATGGAGTAGTGAATGAATGATCTCCTCCTGGATGCCGGGAAAAAGAGTTAATATTACCACATTCGTATCAAACAGATAGTGTGGCTTTAGTGGTTTGTCCGGGTCCGGTTTGCGAATAAGGTTGGGCTCGTATTTAATATGGATGCCTACGCGTGCCAATGGCGGGTAATTGAAAGACCGGAAGGCATTAAAGTTCTCAGCATTGATTTTTGTGGTACGATTACCCCGCATCAAGTGATTTTCAAAGAAAATGCATACTTCGGGGACAATAGCTGTACCGTCCGAATTCTTGGCAGCGGCAATCTCGATTGCAGTGATCAGATTTTCTTTTCCGTCCGTACGCAGCGTTCCGATTGGCAATTGAGAACCGGTCAGAATAACAGGCTTACTCAGATTTTCGAGCATAAAACTTAGGGCAGAAGCCGTATAGGCCATTGTATCCGTTCCATGCAAAATTACAAAGCCATCGAAATAGTCGTAATTATAGTTGATGATCTTTACAAGTTTTGCCCAGTAAGCAGGCTCCATATCCGAGGAGTCGAGAGGAGGATCGAATTGATAGGAGGAAATGCGATAGTTGAATCTTTTCAGCTCAGGAACGTGCTTGAGCAAATGGTCGAAATTAAAGTTTTCTAAGGCACCTGTCTCCGGATTTTCTATCATTCCGATAGTTCCACCCGTGTAAATTAACAAAACGGAAGGGGTCTCTACTCTCATAATTGATGAATTTCTGTTAAAACGCTGACAAAGATATAGATTAATTGCGAATTATGAATAGTAAATGATGAATTTGTTCGTAGTTTGTAGTGAAATGTTATAAATCTGAATATTTATGCGGAATTATACGATGGATTAAAAGAAAAAATGAAGTGAGTCGTAAAAATAGTCAAGTAGCTAAAATTGTTTGGAAAGAATGGTTATGCAAAGCAAAACGATACTGCCCGGCTATTTTAGCTACCATTTGTCTGACTATTTCCTATGTCTATTTAAGCGCATCTTTCAGTTTTAGAATGGCTTTTTCCGGATCTTTTTCTTCTTCAAGCAGAGTGACAAAGCGGCTACCGATAATAGCTCCGGAAGCATGTTCGCAAGCTGCTTGAAAAGTAGCTTTGTTGGAGATACCGAAACCTACCATTAGCGGGTTGCGTAGATTCATATCTTCGATCTTTTTGAAATAGGCACGTTTCTGTTCATTAAAGTCTTGTTGTGCGCCTGTAGTTGCTGCGGATGAAACCATATAGATGAATCCGTCTGTATGTGCATCGATCTCACGTACCCGCTCTTCGCTGGTCTCTGGGGTGATGAGCATGATTACTTTGATTCCATAACGTTCGGCAATGATACGGTAGTGATCCTGATAATCTCTGAAAGGCAAGTCGGGGATGATAACGCCGTCTATTCCGCATTCCACGCATTTGCGGCAGAAGTTTTCAAATCCGAACTGCATAATAGGGTTTAAGTATCCCATAAATACCAATGGAATACTTACTTCCTGGCGAATGTTTCGTAATTGTTCGAAAAGGATTTTCAATGACATTCCGTTGCGTAATGCCTGAGTGGCGGCATTCTGGATAACGATGCCGTCTGCCATAGGGTCACTGAATGGAATGCCGACTTCGATCATGCTGACGCCATGTTTTTCGAGAGTACGGATGACATTGACTGTTCCATCAAGGGTAGGATCACCTGCACAAAAATAAATAGAAAGGATGTCTTTCTTGTTGCTATTAAAGAGTTGATTAATTCTGTTCATGATTTTGAGAATTTAAATTTATGACTTTAGTTCATTTAGAAACATCCGGATTCGTTCCGGATCTTTTTCCCCGGGCTTCAGTTCGAAACGACTGTTCAGGTCGTAGCCTGCCAGACGGGGATGGTCGAATGCTTTCAATGCATTGGCACTGTGTGAGTTGATTCCGCCACTCAATAGGAATGGAACTTGTCCGTTGTAGGTATGCAGAATGTTCCAGTCGAATTGGTTTCCTGAGCCACCATACTGCTCACATTTCGTATCAAACAGGAAAAGATTGCAAGCTTTTTCATACTTGCTTACGTGATTCAAATCTTTTGGGCGAGCCACAGAAAAAGCTTTGATAATTTTCAGGCCGGAGGTGCGCAATGACTGACAGTATTCCGGTGATTCTTTGCCGTGAAGCTGGATATATTCCAGTCCGAAACGGTCGGCGTACATTGTGATTACCTCTTTGTCTTCATTCACAAAAACTCCGACGCGTCGGACATGAGCGGGCAGGTAAGCGGGAAGTTCGTAGATATAACGGGGAGATTTGGGATAGAAGATAAATCCCATCATATCCACTCTTTGCAGTGACTCCACATCCCGTATATTTTGGGCTTCACGCATACCGCATACTTTGATGATTTTTCCGTTGATCATAGGGCTGGCCGTTTTTGGAAGTTCATATATTTATTGGATGGCTTTCAGAAAGTTCTGCAGAGTTTCTCCCGGTTGCGGAGTTTTCATAAATGTCTCTCCGATGAGGAATCCCCGGAATCCGGCGGTCCGAAGACGTTTTACCACTTCCGGATCGGAAATGCCACTCTCCGATACTAATACCGCATCTTGTGGAAGTTGTCCTGCCAGTCGGAAAGAGTTTTCTACATCTGTGAAGAAAGTACCCAAATTGCGATTATTAATCCCAATCATATCAATTTTGCTATTAATATAAGGTAACTCTTCCGCACTATGGATTTCAAGTAATACTTCCAGTCCCAGTTCATGTGCTTGTTCTGCCAGTTCCTGACATTTATCCTGTTCCAGTGCGGCGGCGATAAGAAGCACAGCATCCGCACCGACAATTTTAGCTTGATATAACTGATATTCATCAATGATGAAATCTTTTCTTATAATGGGCACATCGACCAAAGGACGTGCTGTACGGATATCTTTCAGACTTCCTCCAAAAAACTTCTCATCAGTGAGAATAGAGAGGGCGGAAGCACCTGCCGCCACATAAGACGGAACAATCTCTTCGGGACGTGCCTCCTGTTTGATCCACCCTTTGGATGGCGAGCGACGCTTAAATTCGGCTATAATACCGGAATCGGAAGAAGCCAATGCCTGTTTCATAGAACGGGAAGCCGGAACTTCATTGATACCTTCCTGCAATTGTTCGATGGAAATAGCCTGCTTTTGTAAATCGACTTCAAACCGTTTGTTAGCTATAATCTCGGATAATATATCTTTCATTAATCTTAAATTTTGAATCAAGGCAAAGGATATCGCATATTCATCATTTACCACTCATCATTTATTACTTATAACTTATTACCTATTACTTATTATTCAATTCAATGAATTTCTTCAGTGTAGCCAATGCCCGGCCACTTTCCAGTGATTCTTTAGCGAGGGCGATGCACTCTTCAATCGTTTTTTCCGGACGAACTACTTGAATAGCGAAAGCTGCATTGATAACAACCACATTTTTCTGTGCTTCCGTAGCTGTATTGTTCATAATGTTATCAAAGATTTTAGCGGCATCTTCCGGTGTCTGTCCACCATCCAGATCAGCATCCTGATAACGTGCAAATCCGAGACTTTCCGGAGTATAAATCTTCTCATTGCCGCAGGTGGCTACCTTAAACTCGTTCGTCAGAGAAATCTCATCATACCCGTCCAGACTATGTACAACGGCAAATTTAGTCTTACTTTCCTGATAAGTATAGGTATAAAGGCGCAAAAGCGGAAGATTATACACGCCTAAAAGCTGATAAGTCGGCAACACCGGATTGACCAACGGACCGAGCATATTAAAGAATGTACGTACCGCCAATCCTTTACGGATCGGGGCAACTGCCTTCAGTGCCGGATTGAATAAGGGAGCGTGCAGATAAGCAATATTACATTGTTCCATGCTGCGCCGCATCTGATCAACATCACTTGTGAACTTAACCCCATGCTGCTCCATCACATTGCTGGCACCGCTGACTGAAGTAGCTCCATAATTGCCATGTTTTACTACTGGAATACCTGCTCCGGCTACTGTAAAGCAGGCCGCCGTAGAAATGTTGAACGTGTTTTTTCCATCTCCTCCCGTACCGACAATATCGATCGGAGCAAACTCGCTCAAATCAACCGGAACCCGCATTTCCAATAATGCATCACGGAATCCGCATAATTCTTCGACAGAAATATTACGCATCAGAAAGACAGTAATCAGTGATGCTACCTGTACGTCATTATATTTCCCTTGTGCGATGTTTTGCAGGATAGTACGTGCTTCATCGCGTCCCAGATATTGGTGTTCGAAAAGTTTATATAGAATCTGTTTCATAAGTTTATTCGTTTAAGAAGTTTTTGATGATTTCTTTTCCTTGCGGAGTCAGTACGGATTCGGGATGGAACTGGATGCCGTGTACGTCATAGGTTTTGTGGCGTAATGCCATGATTTGTCCTTCCTGACTTTCAGCTGTTATCTCCAGGCATCCGGGAAAACCTTCCCGACTGACTACCCAGGAATGATAGCGCCCGACAGGTATCTCTTTGCCCAGTCCCTCGAAAAGTACGTCTTTCTGCAGGATGCTGATCGGTGTCTGTACACCGTGATATACTTCCTTCAGGTTTTCCAGTCGTGCACCAAAAGTCTCACCGATAGCTTGATGTCCCAGACAAACGCCTAAAATACTCTTTGTCGGTGCATATCGTTTGATAATGGGCAATAGCAAGCCTGCTTCTTCGGGTATTCCCGGTCCCGGTGAAAGTATGATCTTATCAAATCGTTCCACTTCATCAAGGTCTATCTGGTCGTTGCGGACTACTTCGACGTCTGTAGCTCCCAGTTCTTTCACTGCATGCAGCAAATTGTAGGTGAAAGAATCATAGTTATCTAAAAGTAATATTTTCATTTTATTATCATTGTAAAATTGTTGTTCAAATAGTTTTTCTGACTTATCAGGCAGACTGCTCTGAACAGTTAGTTTTTTAAATTAACAGCTAAATCGATAGCCTTTTTCAGAGCTCCTAATTTATTGTTTACCTCTTGCAGTTCGTATTCATCCTGACTACGTGCTACGATACCGCCTCCGGCCTGGAACCACAATTCGTTATTCCGGCTGACAAAAGTACGGATGGTGATTGCCTGATTCAGTTCTCCGTTAAGTCCGATAAAACCGATACAGCCGCCATAAGCACCGCGGTTATGAGGTTCGATTTCGCTGATCAGCTGCATGGCACGTACTTTCGGTGCTCCGCTCAACGTTCCCGCAGGGAAAGTATCGATGAAAGTTTTAATCTTATCCGCCTCCTCATTCAACTGACCGCTCACGCGGCTGACCAGATGAATCACATGACTGTAATACTGTGGTTCCTTATAAAACAATACCCGTACATCATGGCAATTACGTGAAAGATCATTTCTTGCCAGATCAACCAGCATCACGTGCTCCGCGTTTTCTTTCGGATCGGCAAGCAGTGCTTTCGCCAGTTCGCGGTCTTTTACCGTATCTCCGGTGCGGCGGGTTGTTCCGGCAATCGGATCGATGTAGGCACGTCCGTCTTCAATTTTACAGTGAGTCTCCGGTGAAGAACCGAAAATGCGGTATCCTCCGAAATCGAAATAGAAAAGATAGGGAGAAGGATTGATGCTGCGAAGAGCACGATAAACTTTGAAATCATCTCCGGCATAAGGCTGAATGAATCTTCTGGAAAGGACAATCTGGAAAACGTCGCCACGCATACAATGAGCAATACCTTTGCGAACGTTCGCTTTATGTTCCTCATCGGAGATCGGGCTGCTGACAGGACCTGTCACCGAGAAATTATAAGAAGCATAATTTCTGTTTTCGATGGCAGCCTCCAGTTCCGGCAAACCGCTTTCTTCACCTTCGCCCAGCATTTCTACCAATGTCAATTCATTCTTGAAATGATTGAAAACGATGATATACTTATATAATATGTATAGCAAGTCCGGAGCATCATTCTGCTCATCATGACTTTCTTTCACCGGAATATGTTCGAAGTATTTTACTGCGTTGAATGTGGTATATCCGTAAAGTCCGCATACATTCTTATTTTCTCCGGTCACTTGAAACTGACTGATGAATTGATTCATCGCTTTTTCTACGGTGAATGATTTGGTGAGCGGCTCTTCCTTCCGACTGTTGTCGGGATAACTGGCAGTGACTGTTCCGCTATTGACACCGATACTTGCCAGCGGACAAAGAGCGATGAACGAGAGGGAATTTTCTCCTGCATGATAATCGGAACTCTCCATCAATGCAGACTGCGGGTACATATCACGTACTTTCAGATAGATACTGACAGGAGTGTGCATATCTCCGAGTACCTGTTTGCTATGGGCTGTATAACTGAATGTTTTCATTTTTATAATTTCTAAAATCAAACTACAAAACTAGATGTTGATAATCACTTTTCATTGAAAGACAAATAAGTTTCAATGTCCTTGTCGCCTCGTCCCGATACGGTCAGTACAACCACATCTTCTGGTTTGAACTTCAATTTTTTCAGCGCACCCAGTGCGTGGGCAGATTCCAGTGCGGGAATGATTCCTTCAAGTTTGGTCAGTTCATAAGCGGCATGGATTGCTTCGTCATCATTGACAGCCAATACGGTAGCCCGTCTTTGAGCGGCAAGATTGGCGTGTATCGGTCCGATTCCCGGATAGTCCAGTCCGGCGGAGATGGAGTAGGGTTCTTCGATCTGTCCGTCTTCGTTCTGGATAACGTAAGTACGGGCTCCATGAATAATGCCCATTTTCCCAAGCTGTATAGTGGCGGCGGTCATTCCGGTTTCTATTCCTTTTCCTCCTGCTTCTGCCAGAATGATGCCTACCCGTTCGTCATTGATATAATGATAAATCGTTCCGGCGGCATTGCTTCCTCCACCTACGCAGGCTATCAGATAATCAGGATAATCACGTCCTTCTTTTTCCAAAAGTTGTTTTTTGATTTCTTCGCTGATTACGGATTGCAGGCGTGCCACCATGTCGGGATAAGGGTGGGGGCCTACCGTAGAGCCGATGATATAATAAGTGTCGGCAGGATGACAACACCAGTCGCGGATTGCTTCGTTGGTCGCATCTTTCAGTGTCATGTTGCCGGAAGTGACAGGGATTACGGTGGCTCCCAGCATCTTCATTTTTTCGACATTGATGTGCTGGCGCTCAACGTCCGTTTTACCCATATAGACGATACATTCCATATCCATCAAAGCACATACTGTAGCTGTTGCTACGCCGTGTTGTCCGGCTCCGGTTTCGGCGATGATACGCTTCTTGCCCATGCGGCGTGCCAGCAGAATCTGTCCGATAGTATTATTGATTTTGTGAGCACCTGTATGGTTCAGGTCTTCCCGTTTCAGATACATTTTGCAACCATACTTTTCAGAAAGTCTGCGGGCGAGATAGAGTGGAGAAGGGCGTCCTACGTAGTCGCGCAACAGCTGGTCAAATTCCTTTTTGAAATCTTCGCTTTCGAGCACTTCGAGGTACGTATTCTTCAGTTCCTCTACACATTTGTGGAGAATTTCCGGAACATAAGCGCCGCCGAACTCTCCATAGTAACCATCCTGATCAACTAAAAAACTTTTCATAATCCTATTTTTATTTATTATTATTTATTCGATTTTCAAAAACGGGCAAATAAAAAGAGCCCTGTCGCAGGTTGCGACAGGGCTCTTTCAAATTTGTTATATCTTTAATGAGGTATATACATACGAGCACTGCTCCCTTACGACTGTCGGAGTTGTAACGGGCGCCACCACCAATATGTATTTACTAACATTGTTCTCATTGTCTTTTGTTATTTATCGGGGACAAATATAGACACTTTGTTTGAAACAACAAACAAAATCTTACTTTTTTTCTTTTTCCCCTTCATTTTTCTGATATAGAACAATTTTCTGCCTGATCTGTTCTTATAAATATTGAATATTTAAACGAAAAACAATTATGAAACAGAGAAAAGTCTTAGTAGGTATCGCTATTGCCATTTTTATTATATTATTGCTTTATTGGTTATTGGTAGCTGAAGATATGAAACCTTGGCTGTCCGCTATGGTTCCTTCAGCCTTGCAACAATTCATTGCCTGATCCCGACGGGTTTCAGATAATTGGCGTATATTTGCAAGGTTAGTAACTAATAACCAAAATAATAACAATAGACAGATATGGAAAATTTTATCTTTCAGAATCCCGTAAAGCTGATTATGGGGCATGGAATGATTGCCCGGTTGAGCAAAGAAATACCATCCGACAAACGTATCATGATAACTTTTGGCGGAGGCAGCGTGAAAAAGAATGGCGTGTATGATCAGGTAAAAGAAGCGCTTAAAGATCATTTTACAGTAGAGTTTTGGGGCATCGAGCCTAATCCGGCCATCGAAACGCTTCGCAAGGCGATTGCTTTGGGCAAGGAGCAGAAAGTCGATTATCTATTGGCTGTAGGCGGTGGTTCTGTGATTGATGGTACGAAATTGATTTCTGCAGGTTTGTTGTACGACGGTGATGCATGGGATTTGGTACTTGCCGGACGTCCGGCTACCAAGACTGTTCCGCTTTCTACCGTATTGACACTTCCTGCCACAGGTTCGGAAATGAATAACGGAGCTGTCATCTCCCGTCACGAAACCAAGGAAAAATATCCTTTTTATTCCAATTTCCCTTTGTTCTCTATCCTCGATCCGGAAGTAACTTTTACTCTACCTCCTCATCAGGTGGCGTGCGGATTGGCGGATACATTCGTTCATGTGATGGAACAATACATGACAGTTACCGGACAAAGCCGTGTGATGGACCGCTGGGCGGAAGGTATCCTGCAAACTTTGGTCGAAATAGCTCCGAAGATTCGTGAGAACCAGCATGATTATCAGCTTATGGCAGATTTCATGCTTTCTGCAACAATGGCATTGAATGGCTTTATTGCAATGGGAGTATCTCAGGACTGGGCGACTCACATGATCGGTCATGAAATCACTGCATTGCATGGACTGACACATGGGCATACGCTGGTGATTATTCTTCCCGCAACTTTACGTGTACTTTGGGAAGCGAAAGGAGATAAGTTGGTACAATACGGCGAAAGAGTATGGGGAATTACTTCCGGAACGAAAGAAGAACGCATCGATGAAGCGATTGGTCGTACTGAAGAGTTTTTCCGTTCATTGGGCTTGACTACCCGTCTGCATGAAGAAAATATCGGTGAAGAAACCATTTTGGAAATTGAACGCCGGTTTAACGAACGTGGTGCCAAGTATGGAGAAAATGAGAATGTGACAGGAGCCGTTGCCCGTAAAATATTGGAGGCTGCCCTCTGATCGCTTCTTTTATAATCTAAAATAATAAAGCTGCCCGAAAGGATTTGTTTACTGTCATGATGGCAGAGATAAATATACTTTTCGGGCAGTTTTGTTAGTTATAATCAGTATCAGGCTTTATGCTTTTTCATGTATCGGAAGTCTGAACCAGAAGCACGAACCTTCTCCTTCTTTAGAATCTGCTCCGATGGTGCCGCCTAAGCGCTCTACGATCACCCGGCAGATAGCCAGACCAAGTCCCGTACCTTTTGCGAATGTATTCAACTTGACGAAACGTTCGAATACTTCGTTTATTTTATCCGCCGGAATCCCAATGCCCGTGTCTTTTACGTAGAAGTAGATTTCATCTTTTGCTTCGTCAATCCGATATCCCATTTGGATGGAACCTTTCGGAGTGAACTTCATCGCATTGTTTGTGAAGTTGATGATTACTTGCGAAAGACGTACGCGGTCTGTGTTGAGAATACATTCTTCCGCTTTCTCCGTGAAGGTGATTGCCACGTCGGGGGAAGTGTTTTTCTCCTGCATTTGCCTGCAAATGCCTTCCATCAGATCATTGATATCGGTAGGGGCGAGGGTAAATTCCATCGTACCGGCTTCGATTTTGGAGAGATCGAGAATATCATCTATCAATTGTAGTAACAACTCATTGTTACTGGACACTATCTTCATGTATTCCTGTTTCTCTTCTTCTTCACCCGTTTGACAAATCATGTCAGAGAATCCAATAATCGCATTCAACGGAGTACGTATCTCGTGACTCATGTTGGCAAGGAAAGCTGATTTCAGACGGTTTGATTCTTCTGCTTTTTCCTTCGCTTCCTGTAGCATCTTGTCCATTTTCACCTTTTCGGTGATGTCTTCGAAGCGCAACAGACCGCCGATGATTTCTGTTCCTTCATTATCATAAACCGGAGTAGCTGTTATCTCAAAGTCTACCCGATCTATCCGGATGGTATGGCGTATGATTTTTCCATGTTTAATCGCTTTCTGAAAGGCGCATTGTTCGCATGGAGCATCCCGGAGTGCACTTGTCTTGTAGCAGATTTGTCCCGGTGTATAATGCCTTCCTTTCACCAGGCTGGCAATTTGCGTCGTTTCTTCCCATTGCACCAGATAGTTTTTATCAATATAAATGAGCCCGAAGTTGACGCTCTTCAAAGCTAACTTTTGTTTGTTCAGCGCTTTTTCCAGTTCTTCTTTGGCGGCAATCAGTTCCCGTTCGTAAGTTTTTAGCCGGGTGATGTCCCATCGGGTCACTAACAGCCATTTTTTCTTTTCTTTCCATTTGATAATCGATTTTACGGCAATCGTATCATGTACTATTCCGTCTACTGTGCTGTAGCTTTCTTCTGCACGGTATACCTTGCCTGCCTGCACAAGTGATTCATCCACATCACGGTATCTTCTGCCCCGTTCTTCTCCATAGATTTCATAGTCTGTGCATCCTACTGCTTCTTCCCGCTTAATGCCGGATTGCAGTTCGGATTCTTTGTTCCAGTAATAGTATCGGAAACTATCCTGGATATCTTTTACCATAATAGGGAAAGGGAGGTTATCGAGTATATCGAATAAAGAATGATAGTAATCTTGTTCTTTTCCTATATTCTTTTTAAGTTGTCGCAATCTGTATAATAAAAAGCAGACGATCAGGAGTAAAAAGCCTATTAGTAAATAATAATAACTCCAATGCTGGTCTGTAATCCATATAATGGATAAAATATTGTTTGCCATAATTTATGTTTGTACTAAATCTGTGGTAAATATATGCATTTTTTGTAATTCACAAAGGAAATTTCTGAAATATATTGTTCATCAGCCTTGTGAAACCCTACAGAAAGGAAAGTCCACCTGATTTGTAGAACTTTGGTGCCTTCTATTTCCGGTTTGGTTTTAAAATGTTTTTGATGGAACGTATTTTCGTAGAGAGTAAGAATGTATCAAAATATTAAATGATGTCCCGTGAACCAAAAACAATTCTAATTTGTTTTTATAACGGCGAAGTATTTTTTAATTTTGCTCCTCCAAAATAAATCTTTGATACATTCAGGATAAAACAATCATTTTATTTTTTGCTTATGTTGATAACCATTATCATTCTCGTTCTTTCGGCTATCTTTTTTGTAAACGGTAAGATACGTTCGGATCTTGTGGCACTATGTGCATTGGTAGCTTTGCTTATCTTTCAGATATTAACACCCGACGAAGCCCTTTCCGGTTTCTCCAATTCGGTAGTCATTATGATGATCGGATTGTTTGTCGTGGGCGGAGCTATTTTTCAGACAGGACTGGCAAAAATGATTAGTTCGCGTATTCTTAAACTTGCTGGAAACAGTGAAATTCGCCTGTTCTTGCTTGTTATGTTGGTAACTTCCGCTATCGGTGCGTTTGTCAGTAATACCGGAACGGTGGCACTGATGCTTCCCATTGTGGTCAGTCTGGCTATGAGCGCCAAAATGAATCCGAGTCGGTTGCTGATGCCGTTGGCCTTTGCCAGTAGTATGGGAGGTATGATGACGCTGATCGGTACACCGCCCAACCTTGTCATACAAAACACATTGACTTCCGCAGGCTTCGAACCGCTTTCTTTCTTTACTTTCCTGCCTGTAGGTCTGGTGAGTGTGGCTGTCGGTACGCTGGTTCTGATGCCGCTTAGTAAGTGGTTTCTTTCTAAAAAAGGGCAGAAAGATGATAACAGCCGTTCGGGTAAGTCACTGAAACAGTTGGTGAATGAATATGGTCTTTCCAGTAATCTGTTCCGACTGCAGGTGATCAAAGACTCCCGCCTTTTGGGAAAGACCATCCTTGATCTGGATATTCGTCGTAAATATGGACTTAATATTATGGAAGTCCGTCGTGGAGACGCTTCGCAGCACCGTTTTCTGAAGACTATTACTCAGAAACTTGCCGAACCGGATACTATGCTGGAAGCGGAAGATATTCTGTATGTGACGGGAGAATTTGATAAAGTGCAACAGTTTGCCGAAGATTATCTGCTGGATATCCTTGATGATCATGCCACGGAAGAGACGAAAAGCACTACTAATTCGCTTGATTTTTATGATATCGGTATTGCCGAAATTGTATTGATGCCTGCTTCCAATCTGGTCAATCAGACCATTAAAGAGTCCGGATTCCGTGATAAGTTTAATGTGAATGTATTAGGTATCCGTCGTAAAAAGGAATATCTGTTGCAGGATTTGGGAAATGAGCGGATTCATAGTGGTGATGTGCTTTTAGTGCAGGGAACTTGGAGTAATATTGCCCGGCTTAGTAAGGAAGATTCGGATTGGGTAGTGTTGGGACAGCCTTTGGCAGAAGCGGCTAAAGTAACGTTGGACTATAAAGCACCTGTTGCTGCTGCTATCATGGTATTGATGGTGGCAATGATGGTATTCGATTTTATTCCGGTTGCACCGGTTACGGCTGTTATGATAGCTGGTATCCTGATGGTTCTGACGGGATGTTTCCGTAATGTGGAAGCAGCTTACAAAACAATCAACTGGGAAAGTATTGTATTGATTGCAGCCATGCTTCCTATGTCTTTGGCATTAGAGAAAACAGGAGCTTCGGAGTACATCTCCAATACTTTGGTAAGTGGACTTGGATCTTACGGACCGGTAGCATTGATGGCTGGAATTTATTTTACGACATCATTGATGACTATGTTTATCAGTAATACCGCTACTGCTGTCTTGCTTGCACCGATTGCTTTGCAGAGTGCTTTGCAGATTGGGGTCAGTCCGGTTCCTTTCCTGTTTGCCGTGACGGTGGGTGCAAGTATGTGTTTCGCTTCTCCGTTCTCTACACCGCCTAATGCGTTGGTGATGCCTGCCGGACAATATACTTTTATGGATTATATAAAAGTGGGATTACCGTTGCAGATTATCATGGGAATTGTGATGATATTGGTGCTGCCTTTGATTTTCCCATTCTGACAGATAGAAGGAAATTAGTATAACGTTATAGCAACTGCCCTGTAGTCTGATATCAGACTACAGGGCAGTTGTTGTTATATCAATATAGGAAGGTTATTGTTATGCCGCGGATTTTCATCGACAAACAAATACCTGTTTTCCCGAATTATCATTAAATGCTTCTTCTTCAAATCCTCCATACTTATGGATAATATTAAAACCATTCCATTTCAAGTATGAATCCAGTTCTTGAGGGAAAAACATTCTCATATCCAAATTTTGGATAGAATTGAATTTACCATTGATATAATAATGCCATTCAATGCGATTAATCTGGGTTTTATTTTCATATCGCATCCTTTGCTTTATCAATACTTCTCTTCCGTCATCAGTGGTATATGCAGCAATTTCCTTCTGTTCTTTTTCGCCTTCAACGATATATTGAATATTTGGATTGAAGCAATCTAATAAGAATAAACCTCCGTCTTTGAGGTGGTTTTTAACGACATTAAATACCTTAAATAAGTCCTCATTCTTATATAAATGATGGATTGAATTAAATGGAATAAAAATAAGGTCGTATCTTTCTTGTAGATTTAAAGTCCTGATATCTGCCTCAATGAAGTTGATTTCTAATCCTGCTTCGGAAGCTTTGAGTCTTGCTTGGGCAAGCATTGAGGGAGTGTAATCAACTCCACTAATATCATATCCATCCCTTGCTATTGGAAGAGTAAGCCTGCCTGTTCCACAACAAAGTTCAAGTATTCGGGCACCTTTACTTTGGGGTAGCCACCGCTTATAAAATTGCAAATCAGATAGGTCGGTATTCATCCCGTCATAAATATTTGCATCATAAATTAAATCACCAACTTTATAATCTATATTCATTTATATCCTCCAATATCTATTGTTTATTAATAAAAATCGCAATAGAGTTTCCAGTCTCCTGTTTGGCTGTTTTTAGCAAAATACATATTTCCACTATCTACAATTTCCAGATTTGCTTTTTCATCTGACGCTATTTGAATCAGAAATTCATATCCTTCACCAAAGTCTATTCCCGATTGAATAAAGTTAGGATAACCACCTATTTTATGTCCTTCGTTTATTTCCACATAATCGAAATAATCGGTTATTTCTCCCGATTCTTCCATTTCAAGAAGTTCACTTTCTATTTCAGCGGGTATGCCTCCTCCATCCCATACGGGATAATCTTCTTCAATCAATTGGCTTTTCAATGGAAATGGCTTTACGAATGATGCTTTATTTACTAAATCTTTTACGACTAATACATCATTCATTTTATATTCCCGAATAAGCCAGTTATCCCCATTTGTTACTAAATCCATAGGTATATCAGCAGACGCAAAAATAGTCAGCACTTTAGTGTCTTGCAGGCTTGCCGGAACATAGGGCAGACTTTCAAGACAAACCTGAAATAATGGGATCATTAATTTACCATTGTTATCGGTTGGAATTTCTTCATCTTCTTTATAAAGATAAACTCGTCCAATCCAACTTTCTGTGTTAGAGTTTGTTGGTCTGAATCCACCTGTGGTGAAGTTTGTTGCTTTCTTTACAAGCTGTTTTTTTATTGCTGTAATTTTATCCATTCTATGATTCTTTAGTTTACAGGTAATGGTTGGTGAATAGCCGACCGACTATTAAGGTAGCTCATTTGTCGATAGTATCCGGTAAATAACTGCCTATTAGGGGCGTTTATTCAATTGTTAGCTATTTTCCCATTTAATTAGAACTTTCTCAAAATCTTCTTTTAATAGGCTGCAATCGTATTCAACTTTCTTTTTCTGCAATTTATCAGAAACATATTGCATATAATACAAAAAATCACCTACGATTATTTTCTTTTGTTCCAATAGTGGTAATTCTCCAAAAATACGGCTAAAATGACGTTCCACCTTTATATGATATACTCCGTCTTGATTTACTAAACGCCCCCATTTATACTGAGGACGAATATAATATTTGCCTTCAAATCCTACTGGAACTTCATTCTCACAATGGAAGTATTCGTATCTGACTGTTCTGTTTTCATCATCGTGATGACTGAAATACATTGAAATACCAATATAGGACAAGCTGTCACCATATTCTTTTGGCCGCAGTTCATGTACGGCCAATTTTTTTAGTTTATCAAGACTTTTATATAAAGGCTGAACAGATTTCTGATAATTCCCTGATTTCTGCCATCTAATAGGGGATTTGGGTAATAGGTTACGTTGTGTCTGAAATTTGTAGCCGACATAATAAGTTAGGTCAATTCCATTTTCCAGAACATAGGAGTCTTTTAATTTACTCCAGCCTTGTTCATCTTTAGTTTCAAAATATTGATTCATCAACGAAGTATAGTATCTGCCATTTATCCAACATTTAGCTTTTGCTTCCAATGGTTCTCTGTCACCCCAACCAATAATTTTTAAAGATTCACATACTCTTACAAGTTCGTTCCATTCCTTTATATTGGAATAATGGTATAACTTATCAAACTGATTAATAAGCCAATTTCTTGCCATTTCTTTATTTTGTTCACTTAAATAAAGAGATAACTCTTTTATACTTTCTATGTTGTAAATTTCATTCATATTCTTTAAGCCTAATGGGTTGCAGCTAATCACCATTTAAGGCGATTGAGGTGCGTTATCATACTATATAGACGTACTATTTTTGATCGAATATACGCTATATGCTTCAACTTACAGACTATATAATTATTGTCTCTAAAAATACGGTTTTGTTTAATTTCCCACAAAAGAATTGGGTAATTTTTTTCCTTTATCTAATGAAAAAGTATGAAAAGTGATATTGCATATTATATTTTATAGATTAGTTAAATTCAGGTGTTGATTAACGCGCTTTTGTTATAATGTTTGCATATTAGTCTTTTTTCTGTCATTTGTTTACGAAAAAATCCGATTTGCTTTCCTGCCCGTTTTTTAATAATCTTCTGTTAGCTTGGAAAGGTGGTTGAATTACCGCAAATATACGGTTGATTTGCATGAAATGACCGTATGATTCGGTGAAAAACACCGTATTGTTTGTGAAAAAGATGCGGATGAAGTAACCAAAAGATGCAGATGGTGTCACTAAAAGGTAGGTATGATGTAAGTAAACCATTGCTATAGTGTCATCATACCGATAAAACTGTCTTTATTTAATACTTTTGATCTTCTCTGTTTTCTATTTCGCTCTTTGGAAAGTTCAGATGGCTAATGTTGAAAATAAACAGAACCAATGAAAACGTAATCATGTAGATATATAAGTAGAGTATAATGTATTAATAAGTGTCGAATTAGATGCAAATGCTGATTTTCTGATATATGCTAATTGCCCTACAATCGCGAAAAACTATCAATAGTAGTATGACCGGCTAAAGAAGCCCTTCTTGATACATTACGAATTACAAACTGTCAAAAACAGACTTATCTTTCAGAATGTCATTTTATACATGAAGAAAGATGGAAATTATAAAAAAGGCTCCTGATGCAAATAAGTTGTCATTCGGATATCAGGAGCCTTTTATCTATTTATTGAACCTGTGGAGCGACAGGTGTATTCATATTCTGAGTGTACAGGCTGTCGATAATCCCGTCGGACAGTCCGATGGTAGGTACAATTATTCCGGTAGCTTTCACATTCGTAGCTACTTCCAGAAATATCTCCGCGGCCGGAACGATGACATCCGCCCGATCGGGTTTTAGCTTATACTGTTTGATACGTTGCTCGGCAGGAAGAGCTTGCAATGCTTCGTAAATCTCACGTAGTGATTCGACGGGTAGGAGGGAAGCCTTTTTGTCTTTCTTGTCTGCCAAACGAAAAAGTTTATTGATGTTTCCTCCCGAACCGATGATGCTGATAGGTGCGTATTCCGCAGCAAGCCCTATGAGGTCGGTGCGTAAAGCCTCTTTTTCTTCTTCTTTCACCATGCCGCTGAGCATACGAACCGTTCCGATATTGTATGAACGGGAATTTTTCAGTTCTCCGTTACTGATCAGATTAATCTCGGTGCTGCCACCGCCGACATCTACATACAGGTAGTTTTGTCCGGAAGCAAAAAGTTGCTCGATATGGTTGTCATATACAATGTGTGCTTCTTCTTGTCCGTCGATGATATCTACGCGGATACCAGTTTTCCTGGCTATTTGTCGGGCGATGTCCTTTCCGTTGCGTGCGTCACGCATGGCGGACGTAGCACAGGCACGGTAATCTACTACGTCATATATCTTCATCAACTGTTTGTAGGCTTTCATCAGCCGGATCAGTTTCTTTTCTTTTTCAGCAGAAATAACTCCTATGGTAAAAGCATCTTCTCCCAGTCGTAAGGGGATACGGATGAGTTGTACCTTGCTCATTAATTCGGGAGCGTTTTCTTCGTTTACGCATTTTATCAATAGCCGCACGGCATTCGAACCTATGTCGATAGCTGCATAATTAACTTTCTTCATACTTATCATAATGTATTCTTGTATTTTCTATATAATTCTTCTTGCGAACGGAAAACTACAGTGGCTGCCTCTGCTTCGGCAAGGGCAGGAGTGAAGTCTTTGCAGAGTGTGGAAGGTCGGTTTTCCCAAGGTCGGTTTTCTCCGGTACCGTCTACGATACGCCCTTTGGCCGTATCCCGATATCCGTAGCAGACAATTCGTTTTAAGTCTGCCTGTATATCTTTGTCGTACACCGGAGCCAGTACTTCAATCCGGTTATCAAGGTTGCGGGGCATCCAGTCGGCAGAGCCAATATAATATTTTTCTTCTCCGCCGTTGGCAAAGATAAAGATACGGGAGTGTTCAAGATATCGGTCGATAATGCCATTGATATGGATATTTTCACTGATACCTGCGATGCCTGTCACCAGCGAACAGTTGCCACGCACTACCAGTTCCACCTGAACTCCGGCTGTCGAGGCTTCGTAGAGTTTTTCTATAAGCGCATGGTCGGTAATATGGTTTACCTTTGCCAGAATATAGGCTTCTTTCCCTTGTTCCTTGTTCTTTATTTCCTTGTTGATGAGAGCAATCAGACGTTTGCGCATATCGTTGGGCGAAACCAGTAATTCTTTGAAATTGACAGGAGTGTATGGTTTCTCAATAAAATCGAAAACGGCGTTCACTTCCCGTACCAGCGGACGATGGGCGGTCATGATGGTATAGTCGGTATACATACGTGCGTTTCCTTCATGAAAGTTTCCTGTGCTGATGCAGGCAATGTCTCCGTGACGGGTACCGATATGTACCAGTTTGGAATGAATCTTCAGTCCCTCCACTCCGAAGATAACGTGGATGCCTGCGTCCTGCATTCTTTTGCTCCAGTTGATGTTGGATGCTTCGTCGAAACGTGCCAGTAGTTCGATGACCACCGTTACTTTCTTCCCGTTTTTGGCTGCGCAGATCAGTGCTTTGATCACTTTTGATTCTTTAGCGAGCCGGTAAAGTGTCATCTTGATGCTTTTTACTTCTTTGCTGATGGCTGCTTCACGAAGTACGCGGATGAAAGTATCGAAGCTATGGAATGGATAATGCAGGGAACGGTCTTTCTGACGAATCAATGTCAGCAGGCTTTCTTTGCCGTTTAGTTCGGGCTTGAAAACCGGTTCCCAGACGGGATACTTTAAGTCATAGCGACCGCATACCGGAAATTTCATCAAGTCTTTGAAGTTATGGTAGCGTCCTCCTGCCACACGGGTATCGTTTTTGTCTACATTCAGCCGGTCAACTAATCTTTTCAGTAAATCTTTGGGAATCTGTTCGTCATAAACGAATCGAATCGGTTCTCCTCTCTTCCGGCTTTTCACTCCTTTTGAAATCTTCTGAAGTACGCCTGTCCGCAGGTCACTGTCTATTTCCATTTCCGCGTCTTTGGTGAATTTAAAGGTATATGCCTCGTAATCCGTATATTTCATGCCGACAAAAATCAACGGCAGACAATAGCGGATCACATCATCGAGAAACATCAGGTATGTTTTCCCCTCCGAGTCCGGCAATTGGATAAAACGACCGTATTCTTCGGTGGGCAATTCGATCACTGCATAATCTTTCTCTTTTATTTTTCCTGTTTCGTCTTTACGAAGCAGGCGGATGGCGAGATAAATATCTTCGTCAGTCTGGTCGTCCAGCGGTCGGGCTCCGTTGAGGAAGAGAGGGGTGGTGGAGCCATTCAGTTTATTGCGATAGAAGGAGGTGATAAATGTCTTTTGGTCATCCGTCATTTCGGTGTCTTTGATGACGCAGATGTTCTCCTTCTTCAGTTCTTCCATGATGGAAGCGAAAGTTTCTTCAAATTGTTCGTAGAAGCGGTTGTGTAGTTTGCTTATTTGCTTCAGCGTGCGTGTAGCCGTTTCTTGTTCTTTCTGTATGTTTTTATCTGCGTATTCGATGATCCGGTTCAGCGTGGCTATGCGGACGCGGAAAAACTCATCCAGATTATTGGAATAGATGCCAAGAAAAGTCAGGCGTTCCAGAAGAGGTACTTCCGGACGGGCAGCTTCGAGCAGGATACGCTGATTGAAGTACATCCAGCTGATGTCACGTTCTACATAAGGGCACTTCTTTTTTGTTTCGCTTGATTTCATGATGAAAAACCTGTTTATTAATTTTCTGCAAAAGTATCTAAGTGAGGTGTAATGGCTATAACGATTTTGTTACGAACTTATTACAATCTACGTTTGTTATTTTTATATGTGAATAGAAACACTTATATTCGCAAAAGTATTGAAATGTACTTCGTTAAAAAATATAGAATATATGAAAACAATGAATTACTCTCTGGTTCGCATTTTGTTTGCGCTTGTCATAGGTCTGGTGTTGGTACTTTGGCCAAATACAGCAGCTAGTTATATTGTCATTACGATAGGAGTGGCTTTTTTGATTCCCGGTGTCATCAGTCTTTTCGGCTTTTTCGGACGGAAAAGATCGGAACATGAACCGGCTCCCCGCTTTCCTATCGAGGGAATTGGCAGTTTGTTATTCGGACTTTGGCTGATTGTGATGCCTGAGTTTTTTGCGGACGTACTGATGTTCCTTTTGGGCTTTATCCTGATCATGGGAGGAGTACAGCAGATCGCTTCTTTGTCGATGGCCCGTCGCTGGACACCTGTTCCGGGCATTTTCTATCTGGTGCCTTCATTGATTCTTATCGCAGGTGTTATTGCGCTGTTCAATCCGACGGGAGCACGTAACACTGCTTTCATTATTATCGGTATCAGTAGCTTGGTTTATTCTCTGTCCGAACTGATCAACTGGTTTAAGTTTGCACGACGTCGTCCTAAGACTCCGGTTACGCCTCACGATGAGGATATTGAGGATGCTAAGATTATAGAATAAAAAAGAAGAGGACTACCGTCACGGTACCCCTCCCCTGCAAACTTAAAACAACCAACAAAAGAAATAGATAATTTCTATCTTAATGCTGAATGAAGATATTCTTCATTCAGCATTTCTTTTTTATCTTACAAACAACAGTTCTCTGTATTTCGGCAGTGTCCACATCTGGTTGTCTACGATCAGTTCCAGCTTGTCAATGTGGTAACGAATCTCTTCCAGTGCCGGAACGATTGTATCGTGGTAAGCGATCGCTTTTTCGCGTTCGCTTTCGATCTTGTTCGCCACTTTTCGGGCTTCAATCATTGCATCTACGTGCTCTTTGATGAAGGCGGTGCGGTCGGCGATTTCTTCGATCAGTTCCAGATTCTTGGCAGATAGTCTGGCTGCTTTATCTGCTGGAAATAAGGACTGCATTTTATAGACATTATTAATCAGATCCGTCTGATACTGAGTAGCGACCGGAATAATGTGGTTCATTGCCAGGTCGCCTAATACGCGGGCTTCAATCTGAATCTTTTTCGTGTAAGTTTCCCATTTTACTTCGTTGCGGGCTTCCAGTTCCTTTTTCGTCATCACACCGATTGCTTCGAACATAGCAATTGTCTCCGGTTTCAGATAGTTGTCGAAGATAACAGGAACACTTGTTTCACAGTCCAGACCTCGACGGGCGGCTTCTACTTTCCATTCGTCGCTGTAACCGTTGCCATCGAAGTGGATAGCCTTACATTCTTTGATATATCCGCGAATTACTTCAAGGATAGCGGAAACTTTCGGTTCCCCCTTTTCGATCAGAGCGTCTACATCCTTTTTGAATTTCATCAGCTGTTCTGCTACGGCAGCGTTCAATGCAATCATGGCACTTGCGCAGTTAGCCTCAGAACCCACGGCACGGAACTCAAACCGGTTTCCGGTGAAAGCGAAAGGAGAGGTGCGGTTGCGGTCTGTATTATCAATCAGCAATTCGGGGATTTGAGGAATATCCAGCTTCATTCCCTGTTTTCCGCTAAGGTTGATCAGATCGTCTTTGGTGCTGTTCTCAATATGATCCAATACCTGTGACAACTGTTTGCCGAGGAAAGAAGAGATGATAGCGGGAGGTGCTTCATTGGCTCCCAGGCGATGAGCGTTGGTAGCGCTGGAAATAGAAGCTTTCAGTAATCCGTTGTGACGGTAAACTGCCATCAGCGTATTCACTACGAATGTGACAAAGCGCAGATTATCCTCCGGTGTCTTGCCCGGTCCCATCAACAGGATACCTGTATCGGTTCCCAGTGACCAGTTATTGTGCTTGCCGGAACCGTTGACACCCTTGAACGGCTTCTCATGAAGTAATACACGGAAACCATGACGGCGGCTGACTTTACGCATCAATGACATGATCAGTAGGTTATGGTCATTTGCCAGGTTGCATTCTTCGAAGATAGGAGCTAACTCAAACTGGTTCGGAGCTACCTCGTTATGACGGGTCTTTACAGGAATGCCCAGTTTCAACGCTTCAATTTCAAGGTCTTTCATAAATGCGGCCACACGGGTAGGGATGGCACCGAAATAGTGGTCTTCCAACTGCTGGTTCTTGGCACTGTCATGTCCCATCAATGTACGTCCCGTCAGCAATAAGTCCGGACGTGCGGCATACAAACCTTCATCTACCAGAAAGTATTCCTGTTCCCATCCCAGATAAGCAACGACCTTCTTTACTTCAGGATTGAAATAGTGGCAGACGGCGGTTGCGGCTTTATCTACGGCACGCAGAGCTTTCAGTAACGGTGCTTTATAATCAAGGGCTTCACCCGTATATGCGATAAATACAGTCGGGATGCAAAGCGTATCATCTACGATGAATGCGGGTGAGGATGGGTCCCATGCGCTATATCCGCGTGCTTCGAAAGTATTACGGATACCGCCGTTCGGGAAAGAAGAAGCATCCGGTTCCTGTTGTACCAGCAGCTTACCTGTAAACTCTTCCATCATGCCTCCTTTACCATCATGTTCGACGAAAGCGTCATGCTTTTCTGCCGTACCTTCGGTGAGCGGTGCAAACCAGTGAGTATAATGAGTGACACCCATTTCGACAGCCCATTTCTTCATTCCGGCAGCTACTTCATCGGCGATGCTGCGGTCTAGCGGGGCACCATTGTCAATAGCGTCAATCAGTGCGTTGTATACCTTGCTTGGAAGGTATTTGAACATCTTTTCCTTGTTGAACACATACTTACCGAAGTATTCCGAAGGGCGTTCGGCAGGTGTTGCTACTTCAACCGCTTTCTTCTTGAAAGCGGTCTCTACGACTCTGAATCTTAGTTTTGACATAATACCTAATTTGATTTGTTGTTAAATATGTTAGAGTAAAAAATCTCTTTTTTTAGCTTAGTTGTAAGCTGATTCCCCGTGTTCGTAGATGTCGAGACCTTCTTCTTCGACACGTGCCGGAACGCGAAGCCCGTGAACCTTGTCGAGTACCTTGAAAATAATGAACCCCATACCTGCCGCCCAGACTCCGACAACAACCGCACCGAAAAGCTGGGCACCCAGAAAGCCGGCTCCATGTCCGTAGAACAACCCTTCACTGGTAGAGAACAAACCGGTGAGCACTGTTCCCAAGAAACCACAAACCCCGTGTACGGAAGAAGCACCGACAGGATCGTCAATCTTCAATACCTTGTCAATAAAGTCGACTGCAAATATCATAACTACACCACAAATGGCGCCGATTAATACCGCTCCTGCGGGAGCTACAGCGTCACATCCGGCTGTGATACCTACCAAGCCTGCCAAAACACCATTCAGTGTCAGTGATAAAGACGGTTTGCCATATTTCATCCAGCTCACCGCCAGTGCAAAGAAACCACCGGCACAAGCCGCCAGATTTGTTGTCAGAAATACATGAGAGATAGCCATTGCATCTGCTTCAGTACTTGCTGCCAACTGTGATCCGGGATTGAATCCGAACCATCCGAACCAAAGGATAAATACACCCAGTGCAGCAACCGTCAGATTGTGTCCCGGAATAGCTCTTGACTTACCATCTTTGCCATATTTACCGATACGGGGACCAAGAATAGCAGCGCCTACCAAAGCAATCCAACCACCAACAGAGTGGACAATCGTTGAACCTGCAAAGTCATGGAACGTCGTTCCGAAAAGATTCATCATGAACGAACCTTCTTCTCCGTTCATCAGCCAGCCGCCGCCCCATGTCCAGTGACCGGAAATCGGGTAAATCAGTACGCTGATAAAGATGGTATAGACCAGATACATGGAGAACTTGGTGCGTTCCGCCATCGCTCCCGATACAATCGTGGCTGCCGTTGCGCAAAATACTGTCTGGAAAACCAGAAATCCTTCTTTGGGTAAATCACTGTCGAGAAATGACAGATCAAAGAAGTGTGGCATTCCGATGAAACCTCCTGCGCCAAACATCAGACCGAAACCGATGAACCAGTAGAGCAAAGAACCAAACATGAAATCCACGAAGTTTTTCATTAAAATGTTGGCGGTATTCTTAACTCTGGTAAAACCCGCCTCAACCAATGCAAACCCCGGCTGCATAAAGAATACGAGCATTGCCGCAAGCAGCATCCAGACTGTATTCAATCCTAATGCCAGTTCCCCGATCGTATCGGGAGTTGTTTCGGCAGAAGCAGTGGCGGCTTCAGTAATTTCAGGTGTAGTTCTGACTTCAGTAATTGTCTCCGTAGCTGTCATAAAAGTATCTGCATCAACTGCTTCCTGTGCAAAAGCACTGGTTGCGAAACAGCAGAAAATGAACATAGTAGTGGCTATCCACAGCTTTGTGAAGCTGTGTCTCTTATATGTTTTATCCATAATGATTATCTTATTTAATACCTGTTTTTATAATATTATCATCCGAAAGGAAATCTGGCCCCGGCACCTTGCCGGTTATCGTTCCTGTTCGGCGTTATAGAGAGCGATGTCGCCACGTTCGGCGGTGCGGATACGGATGGCGTCCTCGATAGGAATGACGAAAATGCGTCCGTCACCGATCTCTCCGGTTTGTGCGGCTTTGATGATAGCCTGTACGGTCTTCTCTGCATTTTTGTCGCGTACTACAATAGAAACCAGAATACGTTCGATAGTACTGGTATCATATACCACTCCACGATAGATACGTCCTTGCCGTGCTTTACCGATCCCTCTTACATCGTAGTAAGAGAACCATTCAATGTCCGCTTCGAGCAGGGCGTCTTTCACGTCCTCGAATTTGGTTTTACGGATGATAGCTTCAATCTTTTTCATATACCTTAAATATTAGTGTTGACCTGTAAAAAGAAGAGGTATAGGGAGGTGGCAGCCATCGCAGGTTACCATACAACAAACCGATAAAATATAAACTCTAACTACCTTCCTGTTCCCTATACGCTCTTTGACTATATAAACTCTCTCTCTCTTAAAAACTTAATCCGAATGTGAAGTAAGCGCCTTCCGTACGTGGATTTACTGATACTTTAGCAAATGCCGGAACCGAGAATGAATCAGTAACCCTGATCTCCTTGACAGCTCCGAGACTGATGTCGGAAACGCAGAATCCACTTGTGTATCCATTATAAAAAGTAGTCTCCCAAGGTACCATTCCTACATCTACTGTCCAGTCAAGTCCTCCAAGGCTGAATGGTGCACTAAGTGCGAGGTAGGAAGAATAAGCCCTTTTCCCATTTTCTTTAACTCCGTCGGCACCTGCAAAGTTCGTGTACCAGTTGACTGCCAGCGGACCAAAATCATATCCTACCTGTGCTTCAAATACATGAGCGGTTGAATGAGCGCCATATTTGAAATACTTGTTGGAAGGTACCTGAGTGTTGAACCAGTAATCCGTTACCGAGATGCTGAAACCACCGGTTGAATAACCGAGAGTCAAATCGAACTCTTTAGTATCCGATGACTCAAACCCTACCGATCCCCATGCTCCGAGTGAAAGTCCTTTGTAAGAGATTCCTAATGAAGGCTGAATGCTGACTCCGCCTAAATCCTGACCACGCCAGATATAACCACTTACCAAGTCTGCTCCTACAGAGGCTTCTACTTTATCCTGTGCCATCATACCGGATGGTACAAGTCCGATCAGTAATAACGCTACTGCTATGCCCCTCAATTTTTTGTTAATCGTCGTTTTCATCGTCTTTTTACCTTTAATAGTTAGAAAAATGTGGATGTACGGTCCAGTGTTATATAGTAGCGCGCAAAATACTATCAAAGCCAGTTCTTTATTCTTCTCATTGCTTCCATACAATCGTTGTGATCGCCGAATGCTGTCAGTCGGATATATCCCTCACCGCTGGGGCCGAAACCTACACCGGGGGTTCCTACTACATTGGCTTCATACAACATCTGTTCGAAGAATCGCCAGGAAGAGAGTCCGTTCGGGGTTTTCACCCATAAGTAGGGAGCATTGACTCCTCCGTATACTTTCAATCCGGTAGCTTCCAGTCCTTCCTTCATGATCTTCGCATTGGTCATATAATAGTTAATCGTTTCTTTAATCTGTGCTTTGCCTTCTGCACTGTAGACGGCTTCCGCTGCACGTTGTGTGATGTACGAAGTACCGTTGAATTTAGTGCACTGGCGGCGGTTCCATAATTTGTTGAGTGGAATCCGGTCGCCTTCCAGTGTGGCAGCTGTCAGTTCTTTCGGGACTACGGTATATCCGCAACGTACTCCGGTGAAACCGGCTGTCTTTGAGAAACTGCGGAACTCAATAGCACATTTCTTGGCTCCTTTGATTTCGTATATGGAGTGGGGGACATCCGCATCCTGAATATAGGCTTCGTATGCGGCATCGAACAAAATCAGTGTATCATTTGCCAATGCGTAGTCTACCCACTTTTTTAGTTCCGGTTTGGTCAGTGTCGTCCCTGTCGGGTTGTTCGGGTAGCAGAGGTAAACAATGTCTATCCGTTTGTCGGGAATCTCCGGAATGAAGTCATTCTCACTTGTACAAGGCATATAAGTCACATTGCTCCATTTGCCTGTTCCTTCTTCCAACACTCCGGCACGTCCGCACATGACGTTACTGTCAATATATACCGGATATATAGGGTCTGTTACACCGACACTATTGTCGTGGCGAAGGATATCGCTGATATTTCCGGTATCACTTTTGGCTCCGTCGCTGACGAATATTTCTGATGGTGAGAAATGAATGCCACGTGGGGCGAAATCATTCTTTATAATAGCTTCAATCAGAAAATCATACCCCTGCTCAGGACCATATCCGCGAAACGTATCTTTACTTGCCAACTCTTCCACTGCTTTGTGCATAGCCTCGATACATACTTTGGGAAGCGGCTGGGTGACATCTCCGATACCTAACCGGATAATATCCTGCTTCGGATGCGTTATTTTGAATGTATTTACCTTCTTCGCTATATCCGAGAACAAATAGCTCCCCGGTAATTTCAAAAAATGTTCGTTTACTAATGCCATATTGTTATTGTTTTAAGTTTCTGCAAAACCTGTTACCTATTACTTATTACCTAATACCTATCCCTCCATCTCCCCATCAAAAACTTTAGTTGCCGGTCCTGTCATTAATATGTGTCCCGTTGCTTCTTCCCATTCGATGGTGACGGTTCCCCCGTCCATTATTATATCACTTTTTCTTCCTGCCAATCCGTTGAGAACAGCGGCTACAGCCGTGGCACAAGCACCTGTTCCGCAGGCTTGAGTGATTCCTGAACCTCTTTCCCAAACTCTCATCCGAATGGTGTCTTTACTAACGATCTGAGCAAACTCTACATTTGTCCTGTCCGGAAAGAGATGATAATTTTCTAACTGCGGACCAATTTCCGGCAGATTGATTTGGGTAATATCTTCTACAAAAGTTACCAGATGCGGGTTTCCCATTGATACCCGGGTAGACTGAAAAGGAAATTTATCGCCGAAATCTACCGCTTCCGTTTCCAGAGGACTACCCATATCTACAGTGACTGCCGTTACCTTTCCTCCTTCTACATATAATTTCAGAACCTTAATGCCCGAACGGGTGTCAAGTGTGATTTCCTTTTTGGCAGTTAATCCGTATTCGTATACATATTTGCCTACACAACGGCTTCCATTGCCACACATCATTGCTTCCGAACCATCTGCATTAAATATACGCATACTGAAATCTGCTTTGTCAGAACTGCCAATCAATATAAGTCCGTCACTTCCAATTCCCGTATGAAACTTGCTCCATTCGATTGCTTTCTTTTCAGGGTCTGCTATCGGATATTGGGTAGTATCTACATATATGTAGTCATTACCTGCTCCATGCATTTTTGTGAACTTAATTTTGGTTGTCATTTTGTTCTTTATTAATTGGTTGTTGTATCCTTTTGTTTTATTGCTTTGCAAATATATGACTTTTTGCTTTATCTTTTGATAAAAAGATGTCTAATCTCTATTTATTTTATATAAACTTATAATCGCAGGATATAAAGCCATGTTTCGTTATAAATTGAAATTATACACACCTTTATATTAATAAACTGTTATTTAGTTTATTTGTTTTGCATATCCTTCCATAATATATGAAGAATATTTGGGGTAAATCAGCCCTTGTATTCGATCTAAAATGCGAATTTTCTCTTTTATAATAGGTCGATATGCTAGTGATTTTCTGTTTTATATATCATATTGCTTGTTTGCAGTGGTACAGAACCTTTTTGTTATAGCATTGTTTAGTCACTAATAAATATAATAATTTAGCAATATGGATATAGAGAAACAATTGGAAGTTGCGGCGCAGAGCGGCCATTTGGTATTGGTTGTGTTTTATGCCGACTGGTCACCTCATTACGAATGGATAGGGCCTGTGCTCCGTACTTATGAACGGAGAGTCATTGAATTGATTAACGTGAATATCGAGGAAAATAAAACTGTAGCCGATTCTCATAATATAGATACGGTGCCTGCGTTCCTTCTGTTGCATAATGGACATGAATTGTGGAGGCAGGTAGGAGAGTTGACCATAGGAGAGTTGAAAGAAGTATTGGAAGATTTCAAATAAGTCCTATTTGAATTTTATGTAAAAAGCACCATTATACAGCAAATAAATTTGTATAATGGTGCTTCTTGTATCTATCGAATATTTGCAAAAAGCCTCTGTCGGCTTTTTACATTTTCAGAGAGTAACTATTTCAGTATTTCCTGTGCCACAGTCGGCTCGTTGGTCGTAATGAAATCCACCTTTTGGTCTATCAGCCACTTCATGTCTTCTGCTTTATCTACAGTCCATACATTGACTTTCAGTCCAAGATCATGGGCTTCTTTGATCCATTCGGGATGTTTCTTGATTACTCCCATGTGATAGTCGAGTCCGGCTGCACCGAGGTCTTTCAGTTCTTTGGGAGATAGCTCGCCGTTGAGATAGAATACCGGAGTTCCGGCAGGTGCCAGGCGGATAAACTCTTTCATGGCGTGTAGTGAGAAAGTGATATATTCCATACGGTTTTCCAGTCCCATCTTTGTTACCAGGGCAAGAATTTCCTGTACGGCTTTCGTTTCACGCTTTTTGCTGTTAAGTGCTTTTAGTTCCAATATAAGTTTGGTATTGCATTTTTTACCAGCTTCCAGATACTGTTCCAGGCTGGGCAGGTTCTCTCCGTTCGACAGTTTCAATCCTGTAAGAGCATCACCTTTGGAATACTCCATGTATTTCATCTTATAGACAGGGTCATGATTGATAACCAGTTTATTGTCTTTGGTAAGCCATACATCAAATTCGGAGCCATAGCAATGGATAGAATCGGCTTTTTGAAGTGCTGTGATACTATTTTGCGCAGAACCTGCTGTTTTCCAATAGCCACGATGAGCGATAACTTGCGACTTTTGCGCCTGGACACTAGCTACTGAAATGATAAGAGCGACCATTAGAATAATTCTTTTTATCTTCATTGATAGTACATTTAAAAAGTTTATGAGTCCAAAATTATAAAAAATAAAACACAGATCAGCCTGTTATTATGCTAATCTGCGTTAATTGACAGCTTTTTATGCATAGAAGTCTATACTTTTTATTCCTGACTTTACAAACTGATGAATATCTGTCAGCGGATGTCTTCCTGAGAAGAAGATCTTTTTATAGTAATAGGAAAAGTAAAGCGTTGGTACTCCGGACGGTATTTCCCATTAATATATAGAACTTCCCATGGATAGATTTCTCTTAACTGCTTTTTGACAGTTGTTATTATCGGATGGTTTTGGTCTTCGGTCATGACTTTATCCAATCGGATTTTGACGTTGCTGTCTACATAGCGTCCATCCGCAGTTAAATCGAAATCAGATAAAAAGATGATAAGTCTTTTTTCGATTATTTCGGGGAACTTTTGCCAAGGAAAATACGCCAGTAGGGTATCTCTGATTTGTGTTAGGCCGGCCCCTTCCTTCCGGCTGTTGTGATAGGACACTCTGTCTATGATAACACCGTCTTTAATGGTCAGTATACTCTCTTCCATATAGTTCCTGTCGAAACCTCCGGTACCCATGCGTATCACATCACCCCGGCCTATCCGTATCTTTCCACTGAACCAGGAGGCAAAGATTCCATCATCTGTTTTAAAATCACTAAAAAAAGACTCTAATCCTTGTACTTCTTTCTTTTCCGTTTTTTGGTTTTCCGACATCTCAATGATGACCTTCTGAAGATATAACTGATGATTCTTTATTTCCCAGACTCCCGTATAGCCATTCCAGTTGGCAGTATTCCAGTTGCGTTCTTCAGGCAGAAAATTTCTGAATCTGTAGTAATGTATGGAATCTATGTCAATCGGTTTAGCCAGCATATCCCATTCCTCTCCATCCATGAATAGTATTTCCGAATCTTGTGGAGTGGAGAATGCAGATGTAATGCCCAATAACGAAAAACTGAACCAAAGCAATAAAAACCTGAAGTTCATTTGTTTGTAAAATTATAGATGACGAATATATATTCAAAGATATGAGTTTATTTCGGACATCTATCATTTTTCAGCAAATTTATTTTACCTCTTCGGCATAGGCTTCTTCATGTACTCCTCTCACTGCTCTGCCGCTTGGTTCATTCAGGTTACGGAAAGCTGCATCCCATGCCAGCGCTTCTGCTGTAGAGCAGGCCACACTTGGTACACTTGGTACGCTGCGGGCTGCGCTTTCACTCGGAAAATGCTCTTCAAAGATATTCCGGTAGTAATATTCTTCCTTGTTGAGCGGAGTGTTAATCGGGAAACGTTCGGCAGCGTGTTCCATCTGTTCATCACTGACGGCAGCCGCTGTAATCTCTTTTAAGGTGTCAATCCACGAATATCCTACACCATCACTGAACTGCTCTTTTTGTCTCCATGCCACGCTTTCAGGTAACAAATCGGCAAAAGCTTCACGTACAATTCGTTTTTCAATCTCCTTTCCGGGGCACATTTTAGCTTTTGGATTCAACGCCATCGCTACATCCAGAAATTCTTTGTCCAGGAATGGGACACGTCCCTCTACACCCCAGGCTGATAAACTCTTATTGGCACGAAGGCAATCGTACATATGCAGCTTTGATAACTTGCGTACTGTTTCTTCATGGAAATCCTTCGGAGTAGGAGCTTTGTGAAAGTAAAGGTAACCGCCGAAAACTTCATCGGCACCTTCACCGCTCAATACCATTTTGATCCCCATGGATTTGATCACACGTGCCAGTAAATACATGGGAGTGGAGGCGCGTACCGTAGTCACATCATAGGTCTCGATAAAATAGATAACATCCCGGATAGCATCCAGCCCTTCCTGAACCGTATAATTGATTTCATGATGAACCGTACCGATATATTTTGCCACTTCACGTGCCTTTATCAAATCGGGCGCCCCCTTCAGGCCGATAGCAAAAGAATGAAGTTGAGGCCACCAGGCGTCACTTGCTCCATCTGTTTCAATACGTTTTGCTGCATATTTTTTGGCGATAGCTGAAATCACAGAACTGTCCAGACCACCTGAAAGAAGTACTCCATAGGGAACATCACTCATTAGCTGACGATGAACGGCATCTTCCAATGCTTCTTTTACATCACTGACTTTGGCATCATTGTCTTTTACAGCCTCATAGTTTGTCCATTCACGTGTGTACCAACGCTTCATTTTGCCTTCTTTACTGTAAAAGTAATGTCCCGGAAGAAATGGTTCGTACTCATCACAGAATCCTTCGAGTGCTTTCAGTTCACTGCCGAAGTAGATTTTGCCATCCTTGTCTTTTCCTATATATAAAGGTATGACTCCGATAGGATCACGGGCAATGAGGAACTCGTCTTTTTCTTCATCATAAAGTACAAAGGCGAAAATTCCGCTGATCTCTTCCAAAAAGTGGATACCTTTATCTTTATAAAGGGCAAGAATCACTTCACAGTCGCTTCCGGTCTGAAAATCATATTGTCCGGCATAGCGGGCGCGTATATCCCGATGATTGTAGATTTCACCGTTCACGGCGAGCGCTTGTTTCCGGTCGGGGGAGTATAAGGGCTGCCCTCCGCTTTGCGGGTCAACTATCGAGAGGCGTTCGTGTGCCAGAATGGCGCTTCCACCTACGTAGATACCACTCCAGTCCGGTCCGCGATGACGGATTTTCTGTGCCATTTTCAGTGCTTTGTCTCTTAGCTCTTTGGTTTGAGTTTTTATGTTGAGTATACCTGCTATTCCACACATAACTTTGAGTATTTGGGAGTTAATATAATTTGTTGATTCTCTGTTTTTAAAAAGTCGGTTCATTACTATTTATTCGTTTTCCCTGGCTTTTCCTTTCGTTTGGCCTGGGTCATCTTTTAGTTCAACCTAGGTTGTTGTTTCGTTCAACCTAGGTCAAACGAATAAATAATAGTCTATAAACTTCATGGCGTTCCTTGCTGTAAGGGTTACTTCACCAAATAATGATCTATGTCCGCAGCAGCCTTTCGTCCTCCTGCCATCGCTCGTACTACGAGGCTTGCTCCGGTAGCTGCATCTCCGGCAAGGAATACGTTTTCTGCAAATTTCGGTTGTTCCGGTTTCAGGAACCCCATGGCCAGCAGCACCATATCTGCTTCGATTACTTCTTTCTTCCCTGTGAGGTTCATAGTCGGACGTCCGCCATCTGTTGCCGGTATCCATTCTACTTCTTCCACCTCGACGCCGGTTACTTTACCGTTTTTTCCCAAAAACTGATTGGAAGTCAGGCACCAGCGGCGTGTACAACCTTCTTCATGGCTGGAGGTTGTTTTGAAAACTACCGGCCATTGCGGCCAGGGCGTAGAGGGATTGTGCCCAACGGGAGGTTTGGGCATAATTTCAATTTGTGTGACGCTGGTTGCTCCCTGTCGTACACTGGTTCCGATACAGTCCGAACCGGTGTCTCCACCGCCGATCACAAGTACTTTTTTGCCTTTGGCATTCACCAGTTTGTCTTTGGGGAAAGTTTGTCCTTCCAGAATCCTGTTCTGTTGCGCCAGCATTTCCAGTGCGAAATGGATTCCTTTCAACTCCCGTCCCGGAATACTTAAATCACGTGCAGTCGGTGTACCCGTGCAAATGCAATATGCATCGAATCCTTCCGGCAAATGGTTAACGTCTATTTCTACTCCCATTTCAAACTGAATACCTTCTGCGGCAAGTATTTTCATGCGGCGGTCGATTACGTTTTTGTCCAGCTTAAAGTTTGGGATACCGAAGCGTAATAAGCCTCCGGCAGCTTCATCTTTATCAAATAACGTTACGGTGTATCCTTTGAGATTCAGCTGGTTGGCAACTACCAATCCGGCCGGACCGGCACCGACAACTGCTACTTTTTTGCCGTTCCTTTGGGGATGCTGCACCTGTATATATCCTTCGCGGAAGGCGGCTTCTACAATAGCAGCTTCATTTTCACGGATAGTCACTGGCTGGTCACAGGATAGTTTCAGTACACAGGACTTCTCACAGAGGGCAGGGCAGATGCGTCCTGTAAATTCCGGAAAGTCGCAAGTGGATGACAGTACTTCATACGCTTCTTTCCATTTTCCTTTGAATAAAGCGTCCTGCCATTCCGGCTGTTTATTGCCTATCGGACAGGCCCAGTGGCAAAAAGGTACTCCGCAATCCATACACCGTGATGCCTGTAATTTGCGGCTGTTCGTATTCAATGTCTGTTCTACCTGACTATAGTCAGTGATGCGCTCGCTAACGGGGCGGTATCCCGCCTCTTGCCGAGGTATATTTAAAAAAGCTTTAGGATCTCCCATCTTGTTAAGTAATAAGTAATAAGTATTAGGTAATAGGTATTAAGTATTAAGCAATAAGTATTAACTATATGGATTAAAGATGTTTGAAGCTACGGTTAATACCTAATACTTAATACCTAATACTTGAATTAATAGTCTCTTTGCATATCTGCTATTTTTTGCTGTAATTTTCTCATCTGCTCTTCCTGTAGTACTTTTTTATATTCGATAGGTACTATCTGGATAAACTGATAGACGTAATGGTTCCAGTCATCGAGCATGGTACGTGCCAGTTTCGAACCTGTGTACAGGTAGTGCTGACGAATCAGTTCGTGCAGTTCTTTGCGGTAACCGGCTTCTTCGATCAGTGACAGTTCAACCATTTCCATGTTGCAGAAGTAGTCAAAATTGCCGTCTTTGTTCCATACGTAAGCCACACCGCCACTCATACCGGCGGCAAAATTTCGTCCGGTTTGCCCCAGAACCACTACACGGCCTCCGGTCATATATTCGCAACAGTGGTCGCCTACACCTTCCACTACGGCAACAGCCCCTGAGTTGCGCACGGCAAAACGTTCGCCTACGCGGCCATTGATATAAACTTCGCCGCTGGTTGCACCATAGAGCAGGGTATTGCCTGCAATCGTGTTCTTTTCGGCTTCGAAGTTGCTGCGGATAGGGGGTAATACAGCAATGCGCCCGCCGCTCAATCCTTTACCCAGATAATCATTCGCTTCACCTTCCAGCTTGAAATTGACTCCCGGAACGAGGAAGGCACCGAACGACTGTCCCGCAGAGCCTTTGAATTTCACATTCAAGGTATGTTCCGGTAAACCCTTCTCTCCGTGTTTTTTGGCAATGACACCGGAGAGCATGGCACCTGTCGCACGGTCCGTATTGGCAATTGTGTATTCCAATGAAACTTCTTTTTCGTGTTCTATTGCTTCTTGGGCAGCATCAATGATTGTCACATCCTTCACTGTAGAAATACCATGATCCTGATTGACGACGTGACGGATAGCTGCACTGTTATCCACACGTGTCAGTAGCTTGGTGAAGTCAATCAGAGCGTGCTTCGGATTCGAGTCGTTTGCATCGGATTTACGTTCAATCAAGTCCGTGCGCCCGATAATATCATCCATTTTGGTGAATCCCATTTCCGCCAGATATTCACGGACTTCCTGTGCCAGGAAGGTGAAAAAGTTGATAAGATACTCGCTGCGCCCGTGAAAGCGTTTGCGTAATTCCTCATTCTGCGTGGCTACTCCTACCGGACAAGTATTCTGGTGACATTTGCGCATCATCACACATCCCAGCACGATCAGGGCGGAAGTAGCGAAACCATATTCTTCGGCTCCCATTAATGCCATTAAGATAATGTCGCGTCCGGTTTTCAGTTGGCCGTCGGCCTGCAGGATGACTTGCCCCCGCAGACCGTTCAGAACCAAGGTTTGCTGTGTCTCGCTTAGTCCCAGTTCAGGAGAAATACCGGCGTAACGGATGGATGAAGCGGGAGAGGCTCCCGTACCCCCCTCGGCACCGGAGATGACAATCAAATCCGCTTTTGCCTTTGCAACGCCTGCGGCGATGGTGCCTACGCCACTTTCTGCTACCAGTTTGACACTGATTTTGGCTTGTGGATTAACGTTTTTCAAATCAAATATCAATTGCGCCAAATCCTCAATCGAATAAATATCATGATGGGGAGGAGGAGAGATCAGCGAGATTCCCGGAATGGAATGGCGTGTTTTGGCTATGACGTCGTTCACTTTGAATCCCGGAAGCTGTCCGCCTTCCCCCGGTTTAGCTCCCTGTGCTATTTTAATTTGTATCTCATCGGCATTCACCAGATATTCGGCGGTGACTCCGAAGCGTCCGGAAGCTACCTGTTTGATGGCACTTCGCATGGAAGTTCCGTCCGGTAGCGGGTGGAAACGGGAAGCATCTTCGCCACCTTCACCCGTGTTGCTGCGTCCGTGAATGGTATTCATGGCAATCGCCATTGCTTCATGAGCTTCCTTGCTGATAGAACCGAAAGACATGGCACCCGTTACAAAACGACGGAGAATATTCTCTATCGGTTCTACCTGATCGATGGATATAGGATTGCGACGGAATCCCAAGAAATCACGCAGGAAAATAGGTTTCTCCTTATCGTCTACCAAATGAGTGAACTCTTTGAATTTTTTGTAACTGCCTAAGCGAGTGGCTAGTTGCAATGTGCTGATGGTTTCCGGGTTCCACGCGTGTTTTTCTCCGTCCTTTCGGAAGGCATACAGTCCGTTGTTCTTTAATAATGGAAAATTGAAAGTTGAAAATTGAGAGTTGCCGTGCGGTGCTTCATTTTCCATTTTCAATTCTCCATTTTCCATTCCTTCAGCTCCTTCTTCGTGGAAAGCGATTGCGTCTCTTGCCACTTCCTCCAGGCGGATACCTCCGATGGGTGAACCGAGTCCGCCGAAATAAGCCTTGCTTAACTCTTCGCTGAGTCCGACAGCTTCGAAAATCTTTGCACCGCGATAAGAGCGGATAGTGGAAATACCCATCTTACTCATGATCTTGAACAGACCTTTGCAGATAGATTTGATGTAGTTTTTCTCAGCGGTAGCATAGTCCAGCTGAATATCTTTCTCTTTTACCAGCTTGTCGAGGATGGCAAATGCCATATACGGATTCAGTGCGCTGGCTCCAAAACCGAGTAGTAAAGCGGCGTGCATTACTTCACGCATTTCTCCGCTCTCTACAATCAATGCTGTCTGCACACGTTTTCCGACAGATATCAGATGGTGATGCACGGCACTTACTGCCAGTAATGAAGGGATAACGGCATGAGTTGCGTCCACATCACGGTCGGTCAGTACAATGTAGTTTGCTCCGTCCGTAACTGATTCCTCCGCCATTTTGCAAAGGTTGTTCAGTGATTCCTGTAATCCGGCTTTCCCTTTGGATACTTCAAACAGCATTGGTAATTTTACAGTCTTAAAGCCCTTGTAGCGGATATTGCAAAGAATATCCAGCTGTGTATTGCTTAGAATCGGATGGTTCAGACGTACCATTTTACAATGACTCTCGCTGGGAGTCAGGATATTCATGCCTACCGCTCCGATATATTCCGTCAAAGACATTACCAGTTCTTCGCGTAGCGGGTCGATCGGCGGATTCGTAACCTGTGCGAATTGCTGGCGGAAATAGTTGTAGAGTAGCTGTGGCTTATCGGAAAGTACAGCCAGCGGTGTATCATTACCCATTGAGTGGATGGGTTCGGCACCCGCGCTCGCCATCGGCATAATCAGCCGTTCGATATCTTCTTTTGAATAGCCGAAAGTACGGAGCATCCGGTCGTAGTTTTCTACGTGATGAGGCACTTTACGACCGCTTTTCAGTTCGTCCAGTTCGATACGGTTGGTCGATAGCCACGTACGGTAAGGCTTCGCTTCGGCCAGTTGTTTCTTCAATTCGCCGTCATAGTAGATTTCCCCTTTCTCTGTATCGATCAATAGAATCTTGCCCGGTTGCAGGCGGCCTTTTTCCTTGATATCTCCCGGCTCAAAGTCCATTACGCCCACTTCTGATGCCACTACCATCATATCGTTTTTGGTGATCAGGTAGCGGGCAGGGCGCAGACCGTTGCGGTCGAGCATACCACCTGCAAAACGTCCGTCGCTGAAAAGCAAGGCTGCCGGTCCGTCCCAAGGTTCCATCAGGATAGAGTGGTATTCATAGAATGCTTTCAGATCTTCACTGATCGGATTCTTCTCGTTGAAAGATTCCGGTACGAGCATAGCCATTGCATGAGGCAGACTTAATCCTGACATGACCAGAAACTCCAGCACATTGTCCAGAGAAGCACTGTCGCTCATGCCCGGCTGTATGATCGGGCGTATTTCTTTGATATCTCCCAGCATAGGAGTGGAGAGTACGCTTTCACGGGCTTCCATCCATCCGCGGTTGCCACGAATAGTATTGATTTCACCGTTGTGCGCCAGCAGGCGAAAAGGTTGGGCCAGTCCCCATGTCGGAAAAGTGTTGGTGCTGAAACGGGAGTGTACCAGAGCCAGTCCGCTGGTGAAGTAACTATTCGTCAGATCAGGATAATAGTTGCGTAGCTGCAATGACGAAAGCATACCTTTATATATAATACTTTTGGTAGAGAGCGAAACGACATAAAAATCGTTTCTCGTCGGAATAGCTGACAATCTGACTTTATTCTCTATCCGTTTGCGAATCAGATACAGTTTGCGGTCGGCGGTTTCCGTTTCCGTAAAACCGGTAATAAAGACCTGCTTGATATCCGGTTCGTTAGCCAGAGCCGCTTCACCTAGAATTTCCGGACAGGTGGGTACATTGCGCAGATGCATCAATGTAAGTCCCTCTTTTTCTATTTCTTCAATAATGATACTAAAAATAGCTGCCTGATCTTTCTCGTTTTTCGGTAGAAAAAGCAGACCGGTGCCGTACCGTCCCTTTTCGGGTACGGGGATGCCTTGCAGTAAAATAAACTCATGTGGAATCTGTAACATAATACCTGCACCGTCGCCGGTTTTGTTATCCGCCCCCTCAGCGCCACGGTGACGCATATTCTCTAATACCTTTAAAGCCGACTCAACAATGTCATGTGACTTTTCTCCGTGAATGTTCACCAGCATACCAACCCCGCAGGCATCGTGTTCGTATGCCGCATCATACAAGCCCATTTGTCCGGGCTGTCGTTGGTAGGGGATTTTTCCTGTTGCGTTGTTAAAAAGTTCTTGTTTCTTCATTCTTTTTAGCTTTATTGTATGATAATACCTGTTTGATGTATCAAATTGTTCGGCAAAGTTAGGAGTTTAATTTCATAATGATAGTGTATTGTTTGTTTTGTGTGACACAAAATAAGATACCTTTTCTTTATTCTTTTAATTTGTAATCAAAATGCTCTGATTTGCTTATAATTTATCAGTCTGTCCGGTTTTATTTTGTTTTGATTGTAATTTGTTTCTTTTTGAGCTTAAAATAATATATTATTTAACGTTTTGATGTGTTTGTAACTTTTTTATGTGCTTATGTTAAATAAATATTGAAAAAGTTATCTTTGTGTCATTTTGAATGTGTATATTTGCACCCGAAATAAAAATATCATAATATGTGTGGAATAGTAGGCTATATTGGTAAAAGAAAAGCCTACCCCATCCTTATTAAAGGGCTGAAGCGACTGGAGTATCGTGGATATGACAGTGCAGGGGTAGCATTGATCAGTGATAACCAACAGTTAAATGTGTACAAGACGAAAGGGAAAGTCTCCGAACTTGAAAATTTCGTCACACAAAAAGATATTTCCGGTACAGTCGGAATTGCCCATACCCGTTGGGCTACTCACGGGGAACCTTGTTCCGTTAATGCTCATCCTCATTACTCTTCTTCCGAAAAACTCGCTCTCATTCATAACGGTATCATTGAAAATTACGCCGTTCTCAAAGAAAAACTCCAAGCCAAAGGTTACGTCTTTAAAAGTAGTACTGATACTGAGGTGCTCGTTCAATTAATCGAATATATGAAAGTTGCCAATCAGGTCGATCTGCTTACTGCCGTTCAGTTGGCTTTGAATGAAGTGATTGGTGCTTATGCGATTGCGATTCTTGATAAAGAACATCCGGAAGAAATCATTGCGGCTCGAAAAAGCAGTCCGCTGGTGGTAGGTATTGGTGAAGATGAGTTTTTCCTTGCTTCGGATGCCACACCGATTGTAGAATATACAGATAAGGTGGTGTATCTCGAAGATGGTGAGATAGCGGTGATCAATCGGGGAAAAGAATTGAAGGTAGTCGATCTCAGCAATGTGGAGATGACTCCCGAAGTGAAAAAAGTAGAATTGAAGCTTGGTCAGCTGGAAAAAGGCGGTTATCCGCATTTCATGTTGAAGGAGATTTTTGAGCAGCCGGACTGTATTCACGATTGTATGCGCGGACGTATCAATGTGGAAGCCAATAATGTGGTGCTTTCGGCAGTAATAGACTATAAAGAAAAGTTGCTGAACGCCAAACGCTTTATTATTGTGGCTTGCGGTACTTCGTGGCATGCGGGATTGATCGGAAAGCATCTGATTGAAAGTTTCTGCCGTATTCCGGTAGAAGTGGAGTATGCCTCCGAATTTCGTTACCGTGATCCGGTGATCGATGAGCACGATGTGGTGATTGCCATTTCTCAAAGTGGAGAAACGGCGGATACGCTGGCGGCAGTGGAACTGGCAAAAAGTCGGGGTGCATTTATATATGGTATCTGTAATGCGATTGGTTCCTCCATCCCCCGCGCTACGCATACGGGGTCGTACATCCACGTCGGACCGGAAATCGGAGTGGCATCGACCAAAGCATTTACCGGACAGGTGACTGTGCTGACCATGTTGGCATTGACTCTCGCCCGGGAGAAAGGTACGATAGACGAGACACAATACCTGAACATTGTACGGGAATTGAATAGCATTCCCGGCAAAATGAAGGAAGTATTGAAACTGAATGATAAGCTGGCGGAACTGTCGAAAACTTTCACCTATGCGCATAACTTTATTTACCTCGGGCGCGGATATAGTTATCCGGTTGCTTTGGAAGGTGCATTGAAATTGAAAGAAATATCGTATATTCACGCCGAAGGTTATCCGGCTGCCGAAATGAAGCACGGACCGATAGCCCTGATTGATGCCGAAATGCCGGTAGTAGTCATTGCTACCCAAAACGGGTTGTATGAGAAAGTACTTAGCAATATTCAGGAAATCAAGGCACGAAAAGGAAAGGTGATTGCATTTGTAACCAAGGGCGATACGGTGATCAGTAAAATAGCCGATTGCAGTATCGAACTTCCGGAAACAATCGAGTGCCTTGATCCGTTAATTACTACGGTACCTCTCCAGTTGCTTGCTTATCATATTGCGGTATGTAAGGGGATGGATGTAGACCAACCTAGAAATTTGGCTAAGTCGGTAACAGTCGAGTAGTTTAAAATGTAAATAGTCAAATAGTAAGAGATAGATTAATGGAACAATTGAAACATGAATGTGGCGTTGCCATGATACGCCTGCTCCAACCCCTGGAGTATTACGAGAAAAAGTACGGAACATGGATGTACGGTCTCAACAAGCTCTATCTGTTGATGGAGAAACAGCATAACCGGGGGCAGGAAGGGGCAGGACTGGCATGCGTGAAGCTGGAAGCAAATCCGGGTGAGGAATATATGTTTCGCGAACGCGCGTTAGGTTCCGGTGCCATCACCGAAATCTTCGAAGCTGTACAGAGTAACTTCAAGGACCTCACTTCCGAACAGTTGCATGATGCGGCATTTGCCAAACGTACTTTGCCCTTTGCGGGTGAAGTATATATGGGGCATCTGCGTTATTCTACTACCGGAAAATCCGGAATCTCGTACGTACATCCGTTTTTAAGAAGAAACAACTGGCGTGCCAAAAATCTGGCTCTCTGCGGAAACTTCAATATGACGAATGTAGATGAAATCTTTGCCCGCATCACCGCTATCGGTCAGCATCCACGTAAGTATGCCGATACTTATATCATGTTGGAACAGGTGGGGCATCGTCTTGACCGTGAAGTGGAACGCCTCTTCAACCTTGCTGAAGCCGAAGGACTGACAGGGATGGGAGTCACCCATTATATAGAAGAACATATCGAACTGGCCAACGTATTGCGTACTTCCAGCCGTGAGTGGGATGGGGGATATGTGATCTGCGGTCTCACCGGAAGCGGCGAATCTTTTGCTATCCGTGATCCGTGGGGTATTCGTCCCGCTTTCTGGTATCAGGATGATGAAATAGCCGTACTGGCTTCCGAGCGTCCGGTGATTCAGACTGCTTTGAATGTTCCCGTAGAAAAAATCAAGGAACTGCAACCCGGGCAGGCATTGCTGATCAGCAAAGAAGGCAGACTGCGGACTTCACAAATCAACAGGCCTCGCGAGCGGCACGCCTGCTCGTTCGAACGTATCTACTTCTCCCGTGGCAGCGATGTAGATATCTATAAAGAACGGAAACTCTTGGGAGAAAAACTGGTTCCGAATATTCTGAAAGCCATTAATAACGACTTGGACCATACTGTATTTTCCTTTATCCCGAATACGGCCGAAGTTGCCTTCTACGGAATGTTGCAAGGGCTGGATGACTATCTGAATGAAGAGAAAGTACGGCAGATTGCGGCATTGGGGCATCATCCCAATATGGAAGAGCTGGAGGTCATTCTTTCCCGCCGTATCCGCAGTGAAAAAGTTGCCATCAAAGATATTAAGCTCCGTACATTCATTGCCGAGGGAAACAGTCGGAATGACCTGGCTGCCCACGTATATGACATCACGTACGGAAGTCTGGTTTCCGGTGTCGACAATCTTGTGATTATCGACGATAGCATTGTGCGTGGTACTACCTTGAAGCAAAGTATCATCGGTATTCTCGACCGTCTTGGTCCGAAGAAGATCGTGATTGTATCTTCTTCTCCACAAGTTCGTTATCCGGACTATTACGGTATCGATATGGCGAAGATGAGCGAATTTATCGCTTTCAAAGCTGCCATCGAACTCCTGAAAGAGCGGGATATGAAGGATGTGATTGCTGCCGCCTACCGGAAATCGAAAGATCAGGTAGGATTGCCGAAAGAACAAATGGTGAATTACGTGAAGGATATCTATGCGCCGTTCACCGATGAAGAAATATCTGCCAAGATGGTAGAACTCCTGACACCGAAGGGAACGAAAGCGAAAGTGGAAATCGTCTACCAACCGTTGGAAGGACTCCATGAAGCCTGTCCGAACCATCAGGGAGACTGGTACTTCAGTGGAAACTATCCCACGCCGGGTGGTGTGAAAATGGTGAATCAGGCATTTATCAACTACATTGAGCAGATGTATCAATTCTAACAACCATACAACGATTCAAAAATAAGAATGAGAAATGTGACATTAATCCTTGACGACGGGAGCCGGTTTTCCGGTAAGTCGTTTGGCTACGAGAAGCCGGTGGCGGGCGAAGTAGTTTTCAACACCGCCATGACCGGATATCCGGAGAGCCTTACTGACCCTTCCTACGCCGGACAGTTGATGACTCTTACCTATCCTTTGGTGGGTAATTACGGAGTTCCTCCTTTTACCATCGAACCCAACGGACTCGCCACTTTCATGGAAAGTGAAAAGATTCATGCCGAAGCGATCATCGTAAGTGACTACTCTTCTGAGTACAGCCACTGGAACGCAGTGGAAAGCCTTGGCGACTGGCTGAAACGTGAGAAAGTACCGGGCATCACAGGCATCGATACGCGCGAACTGACCAAAATACTTCGTGAACACGGAGTCATGATGGGATGTATCGTCTTCGACGATGAAATTGTCGAAGAAATTGACAATGGACAATTGACTATTGACAATTACGCTGCCGTTAATTACGTAGACCGTGTTTCCTGCAAAGAAATAATCTCCTATCTTCCCGATGGAACATCCCGTTCTTTTCCATTAACCATGCCTGTCGCGCAGCTTAATTGTCAATTGTCAACTGTCAATTGTCAATTAAAGAAGGTTGTTTTGGTGGATTGCGGTGTAAAAACCAATATTATCCGTTGCTTGTTGAAGCGTGGTGTAGAAGTGATCCGTGTACCTTGGGATTATGATTTTAACGGACTCGAATTTGACGGGCTGTTTATCTCCAACGGCCCGGGTGACCCGGATACCTGCGATGCAGCTGTGCAGAATATCCGCAAGGCAATGGCGAACGAGAAACTTCCCATCTTTGGAATTTGCATGGGCAACCAGTTGCTCTCGAAAGCCGGAGGGGCAAAGATTTACAAACTTAAATATGGACACCGTAGCCACAACCAGCCGGTACGCATGGTGGGTACGGAACGTTGTTTTATTACTTCGCAGAATCATGGTTATGCGGTAGACAATAATACGCTGGGGGCAGATTGGGAACCGCTGTTCATCAATATGAATGATGGTTCTAACGAAGGAATCAAACACAAGAAAAATCCTTGGTTCTCTGCACAGTTCCATCCCGAAGCTGCAAGTGGTCCTACGGATACGGAATTCCTGTTCGATGAATTTGTAAACCTGCTTAAATAACCGACTATCATGAAAGAAAATATAAAGAAAGTATTGCTGCTGGGTTCCGGTGCCTTGAAAATCGGTGAAGCCGGTGAGTTTGACTATTCCGGTTCGCAGGCACTCAAAGCCTTGAAAGAAGAAGGGATTGAAACCATTCTTATCAATCCGAATATTGCTACCGTACAGACATCCGAAGGAGTGGCAGATCAAATTTACTTCCTTCCGGTCACTCCGTATTTTGTAGAGAAAGTAATCCAGAAAGAAAAGCCGGAAGGTATTATGCTGGCATTCGGCGGACAGACCGCGCTGAATTGTGGAGTTGCTTTATATAAAGAAGGAATCCTTGAAAAGTATAATGTAAAAGTACTCGGTACTCCCGTACAAGCCATTATGGATACGGAAGACCGTGAACTCTTTGTACAGAAACTGAACGAAATCAATGTCAAGACCATTAAAAGTGAAGCTGTAGAAAATGCGGAAGATGCCCGTCGTGCAGCGAAGGAATTGGGATATCCGGTCATTGTCCGTGCGGCTTATGCGCTGGGTGGCTTGGGCTCCGGTTTCTGTGACAATGAAGAGCAACTGGATGTACTGGTAGAAAAAGCCTTTTCTTTTTCTCCGCAAGTGTTGGTGGAAAAATCGCTTCGGGGGTGGAAAGAAGTCGAATACGAAGTCGTCCGCGACCGCTTCGACAACTGTATTACAGTTTGTAATATGGAGAACTTTGACCCACTGGGGATTCATACCGGTGAGTCTATCGTTATTGCTCCGTCTCAAACACTGACCAACAGTGAATATCATAAACTTCGTGAACTGGCTATCCGTATTATCCGCCACATCGGTATTGTCGGCGAATGTAATGTACAGTATGCTTTCGACCCCGAATCGGAAGATTATCGCGTCATCGAAGTAAATGCCCGTCTTTCCCGTTCCTCGGCCCTGGCCTCTAAGGCAACCGGATATCCGTTGGCATTCGTGGCTGCCAAACTGGGACTCGGCTACGGACTCTTCGACTTGAAGAACTCGGTGACAAAGACTACTTCTGCTTTCTTCGAACCGGCTTTGGACTATGTGGTATGTAAGATTCCACGTTGGGACTTGGGAAAATTCCATGGTGTAGACAAGGAACTGGGTTCTTCCATGAAGTCGGTAGGTGAAGTGATGGCAATCGGACGTACTTTTGAAGAAGCTATTCAGAAGGGCCTCCGTATGATCGGACAGGGAATGCACGGATTCGTGGAAAACAAAGAACTAGTAATCCCTGATATTGACAAAGCACTGCGCGAACCGACCGATAAACGTATTTTTGTGATCTCAAAAGCCTTCCGTGCAGGATACACCATCGATCAGGTGCATGAACTGACGAAGATTGACAAATGGTTCCTTCAGAAGTTGATGAATATAATGAAGACTTCGGAAGAAATGCACGAATGGGGAAATAATCATAAACAGATTGCCGATCTGCCTGTGGAACTGCTTCGCAAGGCTAAAGTTCAGGGCTTTTCCGATTTCCAGATTGCCCGTGCTATCGGTTATGAAGGTGATATGGAAAATGGAAGCCTGTATGTCCGCAAGTATCGTAAGGCTGCCGGTATCCTTCCGGTGGTAAAACAGATCGATACACTGGCTGCCGAATATCCGGCGCAGACCAATTATCTGTATCTGACCTATAGCGGAGTGGCAAACGATGTACATTATCTGGGTGACCATAAATCCATTGTCGTATTGGGTTCCGGTGCCTACCGTATCGGTTCTTCTGTAGAGTTTGACTGGTGCGGTGTGCAGGCTCTGAATACCATTCGCAAGGAAGGTTGGCGCAGTGTTATGATCAACTATAATCCGGAAACGGTATCTACAGACTATGACATGTGCGACCGTCTCTACTTTGATGAACTGACATTCGAACGGGTAATGGATATTCTTGAACTGGAAAATCCGCACGGTGTCATCGTATCTACCGGTGGCCAGATTCCGAATAACCTTGCCTTGCGTCTGGATGCCCAGAACATTCACATACTGGGAACAAGTGCTCAGAGCATCGACAATGCCGAAGACCGTGAAAAGTTCTCTGCAATGCTCGACCGTATCGGTGTAGACCAGCCACGCTGGCGTGAGTTGACATCGCTGGAAGATATTAACGAGTTTGTCGATGAAGTCGGTTTCCCGGTTCTTGTCCGTCCGTCTTATGTGCTTTCGGGTGCTGCGATGAATGTCTGCTCCAATCAGGAAGAGCTTGAACGTTTCCTGAAACTGGCTGCCAATGTATCAAAGAAACATCCGGTGGTAGTAAGCCAGTTTATCGAACATGCGAAGGAAGTGGAAATGGATGCTGTGGCGCAGAATGGTGAAATCATAGCCTATGCAATCAGCGAACATATTGAGTTTGCCGGTGTACACTCCGGTGATGCTACTATTCAGTTTCCTCCGCAGAAGTTGTATGTGGAAACTGTCCGTCGCATCAAACGCATCAGCCGTGAGATTGCCAAGGCACTGAATATTTCCGGTCCGTTCAACATCCAATACCTGGCAAAAGATAATGATATCAAGGTAATCGAATGTAATCTGCGTGCCAGCCGTTCTTTCCCGTTTGTCAGCAAAGTGCTGAAGATAAACTTCATTGAGCTGGCAACCAAAGTGATGCTGTGTCTTCCTGTGGAGAAACCGGAAAAGAATCTCTTTGAACTGGACTATGTGGGAATTAAGGCTTCGCAGTTCTCTTTCAACCGCTTGCAAAAGGCTGACCCTGTATTGGGAGTGGATATGGCTTCTACAGGTGAGGTCGGCTGTATCGGAAGTGACACTTCCTGTGCCGTACTGAAAGCCATGCTGTCTGTTGGCTACCGTATTCCTAAAAAGAACATCCTGCTTTCTACGGGTACAATGAAGCAGAAGGCTGATATGATGGATGCGGCACGTATGTTGGTAAACAAGGGATACAAACTCTTTGCAACCGGCGGTACTCATAAAACCTTTGCTGAGAACGGCATTGAAAGTACGCTTGTCTACTGGCCGAGTGAAGAAGGACATCCGCAGGCATTGGAAATGCTTCATAATAAGGAAATTGACATGGTAGTCAATATCCCGAAGAACCTGACTGCCGGAGAACTGGATAATGGATATAAAATCCGTCGCGCGGCTATCGACCTGAACGTGCCGTTGATAACGAACGCCCGTCTGGCAAGTGCATTTATCAATGCTTTCTGTACGATGACCGTTGATGATATTGCCATCAAGAGCTGGGAAGAGTATAAGTAAGATATAATAAGTTGTTATATAATAAGTTGGAAAAGTCGTTCCCGTGTATTCGGGGGCGGCTTTTTCTTATGAATGTCTGTTTTTTGGATAGTGTCACTATTTTTTTTTAATGTCTATAAAGTTGCATGATTGGACAAATTGGTGTAAATTGCGCAATTATTTCACAAATATTCTAAAACAGGGGAGTAATATGAGCATGGATAATCATATCGTAATTATGGCTGGTGGCATCGGTAGTCGTTTTTGGCCGATGAGTACACCGGAATGTCCCAAGCAATTTATTGATGTAATGGGATGCGGGCGTACGTTGATTCAACTGACTGCTGATCGTTTTGATGGCATCTGTCCACGGGAAAATGTGTGGGTAGTGACGTCCGAGAAATATATTGATATCGTCCGGGAGCAATTGCCGGAGATTCCTGAAAGCAATATCCTTGCAGAGCCTTGTGCACGAAACACTGCTCCCTGCATCGCCTATGCTTGCTGGAAAATCAAGAAAAAACATCCGAACGCCAATGTGGTGGTGACTCCGTCGGATGCATTGGTTATCAATACAGGTGAATTCCGCCGGGTAGTAGAGAAAGCACTTCGTTTTACTGACAACAGCAGTGCTATCGTAACGCTGGGTATCAAACCGACTCGCCCGGAAACCGGATATGGATATATTGCTGCCGGAGATCAGATCATGACTGATAAAGAGATTTTTACGGTAGATGCATTCAAGGAAAAACCGGACAGGGAGACTGCCGACAGATATCTGGCCGAGGGTAACTACTTCTGGAATGCAGGAATTTTTGTTTGGAATGTGCGTACTATCACTTCCGTGATGCGTGTATATGCTCCGGGCATAGCGCAAATCTTCGATCGTATTTTCCCCGATTTCTATACGGAGAAGGAAAATGAAACGATTAAAAAGCTGTTCCCTACCTGCGAAGCTATTTCCATAGACTATGCCGTAATGGAAAAAGCACAGGAAATCTATGTACTTCCGGCTTCTTTCGGTTGGTCGGACTTGGGGACCTGGGGAGCGCTCCACGGACTGTTGCCACAAGATAAATCCGGAAATGCTACGGTAGGGGCCGATGTCCGTTTGTACGAAAGCAAGAACTGCATCGTACATACCAGTGAAGAGAAACGGGTCGTTATTCAGGGTCTGGATGGATATATCATTGCTGAGAAAGATAATACACTGTTGATTTGTAAACTGGATGAAGAACAGCGGATAAAGGAGTTTTCAAAGTAATCCTTAATTCTTTTGATATTCCTGAGGCGTCATTCCGGTCATTCGTTTGAAAAACTTGCTGAAGAAAGACGGATTGGGAAAGTTTAATTCATCTGATATCTGATAAACAAGGCGGTTGCTATGTTTTAGCAATACTTTAGCCTCTAGTATAATGGACTGGTTTATCCAGTCCATTACTGTTTGCTGGCTGGTTTGCCGGATTACAGTGTTCAGATAACGGGGAGTGAGACAAAGTTTATTCGCATAGAAACTGACATTCCGCTCTGTCTTGCTATAGGTGTTGACCAAAGAAATGAAGCGCTGAAAAATGTCGTTTTGATGGGTTAATGGACTGAGTTCGGCCTGCCCTTTGCTTTTGGCTATATACTCTATATTATATAGTAATCCTACCAGTAAATGCTGAATGACCTCTTTTCTGAATACAGGTTCTTGCAATACACTCCACATGACCGTCACAAAATTCTCTATCTGTATTTGTTCTTCGGTAGACAGTGGAAACAGGAGATTTTTCTTTTGTTGGAGGAAATGGGTGAAGAATTCTTCCTTTCCGGATATCGGCAGAAAGTTCAGGTCTACTGCCATCATGTGAGCATCAAAATCGTGAGATACTTCTATGATTTGTATGATAGAGTTGGGAGCTATCAGGGATATATGGTCGGGCAGGAAAATATATTCGATCAGATTGATTAAAACACGTGCCGAGCCATTAGTGACAATAGCAATACGGCCTTCCTGTAGCCGGTACGGTTGTCCGACACTGAAGATAGTCGTTTCCATTTTAGAGAAACTTGTCACAAATCCGAATTCGGCATTGATGAAGCGAAATTCGTTGTGACGTACTATATTTATATCCTTCAACAGTTGGAGGCCTAATTCCATCGGTTTCTTCTGTTCCATTTTCTCAGTTCTTTTCCGGCAAAGATAAGAAATAGCCCTTGAATCTTCTCTTTTTTTAGGATGAATCGAACTATTGGGACATATTTTCCAACTATCAGAATGTGAAACTATTACTTAAAGGTCTATCTTTGTCTTTTGAAGAATTCATAGAAAAAATGCGTATGAAAAGAATTATTTTTAGTCTTTCGCTTTTACTGTTCATGCCCGGAATGTATGGGCAGACCGGGCATATAACATTAGAAGAATGTCAGCAAAAAACGCAGGATAACTATCCGTTGGTGCGTCAATATGATTTAGTGGAGAAGACGAAAGAATATAATCTGGAAAATGCGGCGAGGGGATACTTGCCTCAGTTTGCTCTTTCGGCAAAGGCGTCTTATCAAAGTGATGTGACGGAGTTACCCATTGCCATTCCCGGTGTGGATATCAAAGGGATGGCCAAAGACCAGTATCAGGTGATGCTGGAGTTACAGCAACAGATATGGGATGGCGGAGGAATCCGGATGCAGAAGAAAAAGGCTACGGCGGAAGCGGAGATTGACAGGGAAAAGTTGAACGTCGATATGTATGCGTTGAATGGCCGTGTGAATGATTTGTATTTTGGAATTCTTATGTTGGATGAGCAGTTGGCTCAGAATGCCTTGCTGCAAGACGAACTGGGACGGAACTTCCGTCAGATTACAGCTTATGTGGACAATGGAATAGCCAATCAGGCCGATCTGGATGCTGTGAAAGTGGAGCAATTGAATACCCGCCAGAAGAGAGTGGAACTGACTTCTTCCCGTATGGCTTATTTGAAGATGCTTTCGTTATTGATGGGAGAGGTGCTTTCGACGGAGACAGTATTGGAGAAGCCTGTTCCTCAAAACGAACTGTCGGCTGTCAGTGAGATTCGCCGACCGGAACTGTCGTGGTTTGACGCACAGGGAGCCGGTTTGCAGGTACAAGAGAAAGCCTTGAATGTGCGCCATCTTCCTCATTTCGGATTGTTTGTGCAGGGAGCTTACGGTAATCCGGGATTAAATATGCTGAAGAATGAATTTTCTCCTTATTATATTGCAGGTGTCCGGCTTTCATGGAATTTCGGAAGTCTGTATACGTTGAAGAATGACCGTCGGGCGATTGAAAACAAACGGCAGCAACTGGATAGCAATCGGGATGTGTTTCTTTTTAATACGAGACTGGAAATGACGCAGCAAGATCAGTCTGTCCGTTCGTTGGAGAAGCAGATGCAGGATGATGATGAAATTATCCGGTTGCGTACGAATATTCGTCGGGCTGCGGAAGCCAAAGTTGCGAATGGTACGTTGACAGTAACAGAAATGCTCAGAGAACTCACGAATGAGAGTCTTGCCCGTCAGGCGAAGGCAATGCATGAGATTCAACGGTTGATGGGTATCTATCAATTGAAATATACTACTAATCATTAATAAAAATCTGTCAGATATGAAACGAATGACAAAAATAGGAATATACGGGATGGCAGTATGGATGCTTTCTGCCTGTGGAAACGGAACGCCCGATTATGATGCAACAGGAACCTTTGAAGCTACGGAAGTGATCGTTTCCGCCGAAGCGGCGGGAAAACTGCTGCAACTGGAAGTGGAAGAAGGAACAAGATTGAAAGCCGGCGAAGAAGTAGGGCTGGTAGATACTGTCCAGTTATATCTGAAAAAGTTGCAACTGGAAGCAAACATGAAATCGGTGGAAAGCCAGCGCCCCGATCTGGCCAAACAGATAGCCGCTACCAAACAGCAAATTACTACAGCGCAAAGGGAAAAGAAGCGGGTAGAGAACCTGCTTGCTGCCGGGGCTGCCAATCAGAAACAACTGGATGACTGGGATGCACAGGTAACCTTGCTTCAGCGGCAGTTGATTGCTCAGGAATCCTCATTGATGAAGAGTACGAACAGTCTGACGGAACAGGGAAATTCGGTCGGTATACAAGTGGCACAGGTAGAAGACCAGTTGAACAAGTGCCATATTCAGTCACCTATTGAAGGTACGGTACTGGCAAAATATGCGGAAGCGGGAGAACTGGCATCCGTTGGCAAACCGTTGTTTAAAGTGGGTGAGGTAGACCGGATGTATTTGCGGGCTTATATTACTTCAGAGCAATTGTCCCAAGTGAAATTGGGGGATAAAGTGACGGTGTATTCCGATTATGGAAATTCGGAACAGAAAGCCTATCCCGGTGTGGTCACTTGGATTTCGGACCGTTCGGAGTTTACCCCCAAAACGATTCTGACTAAAAATGAACGTGCCAATCTGGTATACGCAGTGAAGATTGCCGTGAAAAATGACGGTTCGTTGAAGATTGGTATGTATGGAGGTGTGGTATGGAAAAAGGAGAACCCATAGTCGTTGTAAAGGAAATCAGCAAGAGCTACGGGAAAGTAGAGGCACTGAAAGAGGTTTCTTTTGCGGTAGAGCAGGGAGAAATTTTCGGGTTGATCGGTCCTGACGGGGCGGGGAAGAGTACCTTATTCCGCATCCTGACCACTTTACTGTTGGCTGATAAAGGTACGGCAACTGTCAACAGACTGGATGTGGTGACGGATTACAAGCAGATTCGTACGAAAGTAGGATATATGCCCGGACGGTTCTCGCTTTATCAGGACCTTTCCGTAGAAGAGAATCTGGAATTTTTTGCTACGGTATTTCATACGTCGATACAGGAAAACTATGATTTGATTAAAGATATTTATCAGCAGATCGAGCCTTTTAAAAAAAGAAGGGCAGGCGCTTTGTCGGGAGGTATGAAGCAGAAGCTGGCATTGAGCTGTTCCCTGATTCATAAACCTGATATTTTATTTCTGGATGAACCGACTACGGGTGTAGATCCTGTGTCTCGAAAAGAATTTTGGCAGATGCTCCGTAATTTGAGAAAACAGGGGATTACGATCATTGTTTCCACTCCTATTATGGATGAGGCTCGTCAATGCGACCGGATTGCTTTTATTAATCACGGACAGGTGCACGGAATCGATACGCCCGAACGGATTCTTCAGAAGTTTGCTTCCATTCTTTGTCCGCCACCCTTGGAACGGGAGGAGGCGCAACAGATGGCAGCTCCTGTTATCGAGGTGGAGCAGCTGACCAAATCCTTCGGACATTTTACGGCAGTCGATCATATCTCTTTTCAAGTGCAGCGGGGAGAAATTTTCGGTTTTCTTGGAGCCAATGGAGCAGGTAAGACGACTGCGATGCGTATGCTTTGCGGATTGAGCCGTCCGACTTCGGGAGTAGGAAAGGTGGCAGGCTATGACATCTTTCGGGAAGCCGAACAAGTCAAAAGGCATATCGGATATATGAGTCAGAAATTCTCTTTGTATGAGGATCTTAAAGTCTGGGAGAATATCCGTCTCTTTGCCGGAATTTATGGGATGAAGGAGATGGAGATTGAAGAAAAGACAGATGAATTGTTAGAACGCCTGGGATTTGCAGACGAACGGGATACGTTGGTGAAAAGCCTTCCCTTGGGTTGGAAACAGAAACTGGCCTTTTCTGTCTCTATCTTCCATGAGCCGAAAATAGTTTTCCTTGATGAACCGACCGGAGGAGTCGATCCTGCTACTCGCAGGCAGTTCTGGGAGCTAATTTATCAGGCTGCCGATCGGGGAATCACTGTATTTGTTACCACGCACTATATGGATGAAGCGGAATATTGCAACCGGATTTCGATTATGGTGGACGGCCAGATCAAGGCACTGGATACGCCGGCCCGGCTGAAAGAACAGTTTGGTGTGGAGACGATGGATGATGTGTTTCAACAACTTGCCCGCCATGCGGTGCGTAAAGCGGATTGATTATGAAACAATTTATTGCTTTTGTAAAGAAAGAATTTTATCATATTTTCCGTGACCGGCGTACCATGCTGATTCTGTTGGGAATGCCGGTCGTAGAGATTATTTTGTTTGGTTTTGCTATCACTACGGAGGTGAAGAATGTCCGACTGGCTGTTCTTGATCCTTCGAATGATATGGTGACTAGGAAAATCATAGACCGGCTGGATGCGAGTGAGTATTTCACAGTTACTACCCGTTTTCATTCTCCGCAGGAGATGGAAGCTGCTTTCCGGAAAAATAAGATAGATATGGCGATTGTATTTGGAGAGCGTTTTGCCGACGGACTTTATACGGGAGATGCCCGTGTACAGCTGATAGTCGATGCAACCGATCCCAATATGTCTACCTCGCAGAGTAATTATGCAGCCAGCATTGTTTCTTCGGCGGGGCAGGAGATGTTGCCTCCCAATGTGTCCGTTTCGCGTTTGACTCCGGATGTCAAATTGCTGTATAATCCGCAGATGAAGAGTGCCTACAACTTTGTGCCCGGAGTCATGGGATTGATTTTAATGCTGATTTGCGCGATGATGACCTCTATTTCCATAGTTCGTGAAAAAGAGACGGGCACGATGGAAGTATTGCTGGTATCTCCGGTAAAACCATTATTTATTGTACTGGCAAAGGCAGTACCTTACTTTGTTTTATCTTTTGTCAATCTGACAACCATTTTGCTGCTTTCAGTCTTTGTACTGGATGTGCCGGTAGTGGGGAGTTTGTTCTGGCTGGTGATGGTGTCTTTGCTCTTTATTTTCGTGTCGCTGGCTTTGGGCTTGCTGATTTCCTCTGTGACAAGTACACAGGTGGCGGCCATGCTGGCATCCGGAATGATATTGATGATGCCTACTATGGTTTTGTCCGGAATGATTTTTCCGGTAGAAAGTATGCCGGTGATTCTCCGGGCCATATCGGACATTATTCCCGCCCGCTGGTATATTCAGGCTGTGCGCAAACTGATGATTGAAGGAGTGCCGGTTGTACTGGTACTTAAAGAGATTGGTATTTTGTTGCTGATGGCAGTAGGGCTTATTACCATCAGTATCAGGAAATTTAAATATCGATTGGAATAAAGGAATTTATTATGATAAAATTTCTGATAGAAAAAGAGTTTAAACAGTTGCTTCGCAATTCGTTTCTGCCGAGATTGATTCTTATCTTTCCCTGCATGATCATGTTATTGATGCCTTGGGCTGTGAATATGGAAATAAAGAATATCCAGCTGAATATTGTAGACAATGATCATTCGGTGATTTCTCAGCGGCTGGTGAATAAGATTGCGGCTTCTACCTATTTCCGTCTGACGGAAGTACCGGCATCTTATGAGGATGGATTACGGAATATTGAACTGGGAACAGCGGATATTATAATGGAGATCCCCAGGCACCTGGAGCGGGACTGGATGAACAAAGGAGAAGCCCATATACTGATTGCAGCCAATTCGGTAAATGGGACGAAAGGAGGGCTGGGCAGTTCTTATCTGGGCACTATTATCAATAACTATGCAGCCGAGTTACGTTCAGAATATCCTGATGCCGTATCTGCGTCGGGCATTGCCCCTTCCATTCGTATCGATATGCAGGGATTATTTAACCCGAATCTGAATTATAAACTTTATATGATTCCTGCTTTGATGGGAATGTTGTTGACTTTGATATGCGGATTTTTGCCCGCCCTGAATGTGGTTAGTGAGAAGGAGGTAGGAACGATCGAACAGATTAATGTGACTCCCGTACCGAAATTTACTTTTATTCTGGCTAAACTTTTACCTTACTGGATCACAGGCTTTATCGTATTGACTTTGTGCTTTTTGTTAGCCTGGCTGCTTTATGGAATAACTCCTGTAGGGCATTTCATCGTGATTTATTTTTTGGCGATTTTGTTTGTATTTGTTATGTCCGGCTTTGGGCTCGTTATATCCAATTATTCGGCAACTATGCAGCAGTCTATGTTTGTAATGTTCTTTTTTATGCTGATTCTGATGTTGATGAGCGGATTATTCACTCCGGTGAGCAGTATGCCTGAATGGGCGCAGGTGATCACTTATTTCAATCCTTTGAAGTACTTTATGGAAGGAATGCGTATGGTATACCTCAAAGGAAGCAGCTTGTTGGAACTGCTGCCTGAAATAGGAGTCCTGCTTCTTTTTGCACTGGGGTTCAATACCTGGGCGGTGATCAGTTATCGGAAAAATCAATAGTTGAGAATTTGATTATATAAAAAACAGCTCTTATCCTTATTGGTTGGAAAAGAGCTGTTTTTATTATTGTTTTCACCCCTTGGGATGAATCGTGGTTACTGTATTATTTTACTTCGATTTGCTTTTCGGCCTTCTTCACTTCTTCTTCAGAAATCTTAGGAAGTTGGACGCTCAAAACCCCGTTTTCTACTGCGGCAGAAATTTTTTCTTTATCTACATTATCCGGCAGAATCATGGTCTGCTGAAACTTAGAATAAGAGAATTCGCGACGTAGATAGCGACCTTCTTTCTTCTCTTCTTTGTTTTCAGTCTTCTTCTCCATGGAGATAACGAGGTTGTTGTCTTCATCAATGCGAACATTGAAGTCCTCTTTTGTCATTCCCGGAGCAGCCAGTTCAACTTTGTATTCTTTTTCTGTTTCAAAAACATTGATTGCAGGTGCAGTTGCATTTGCTTTTACCATCCAATCGTTATCAAAGAAATCGTTAAAAATACTTGGTAACCAACTTTGAGTTCTTCTAACAGGCATCATAATCTTAGTCTCCTATCTTTTAGTTAAACATTCGGTTTATTCACTCTTGAATTTCGGTTCGGTGCTTTCCGCAGAGGGGGGCATCCCGACTCTTACTGTCTGCTTTCGAACCGTCGTTCACTGCTATTAGTGCAAACCTTATGCCAAAGGAAATCTGAGACTAAAAATGTCTATTTGTCATTTTAATAATGCCAATTTTGCCTGTTTGGTGACAAAATGTAACCGCAGTATATTTATTTTATATAATATAGATATTAATTTGATAATCTATTTTTTTTCAATGAGTTTGAATCTTAACCTTAAAGTTTGCCTTTCTTCATCGTAATCATGACTGATGATTTTGAAGGTTCCTACTTCTGAGGTATTGGACACGTGTAACCCTATACAGGCGCAGGCGTCATAATCTCCTATGCGTATAATACGAAGAGTCTCACTGGCGTCAGCAGGAAGTTTGCTCAGATCTACGATGTCTTTAGCCTGTTCATGAGTCATAAATTCAACAGTTACGGGCAGATTTTGACTGATAACTTCGTTTACCTTATCTTCTATCGCTTGTATCTCCTCATCTGTAGGACAAGCAGGAAGAATATAGTCGCACTTACTCTTTTTCCTTTCTATATGGGCATTTCTTGAGCGAGGGCAACCGAAAGTTTTTACCATAGTGGCATTTAGTAAATGCTCTGCTGTATGCATAGGAGGGTACTCCTGTTTGTTGTGATCATTGAGTTGAGGTTGTTGTTCCATAATTATTTTAATAACTTTTTGTTTTTGATGTTTTCTAATATACTCATTTGCTGGATAGCAATCTGATTTAATTTTATAAGTCTGTCTTTTTGCGTCAGACCTTCATTAATAAATACTGCATTTAAGTTTTCCATGTTTGATAAGCAGATAAGCTCATTGATTGAAGCATAATCGCGAATATTTCCTTTTAAATTGGGGTGTGTATCACGCCATTCTAAAGCTGTCATTCCAAACATGGCTACATTGAGAACATCAGCTTCGCTGGCATAAATCATGGATGCTTGTTGTGAAGTGATTTCCTGCGGAATGAGATGCTGTTTGATTGCATCAGTATGAATATGGTAATTAATTTTAGATAGTTCTCGTTTTGCTGACCAGCCAAGTTGGGCTTGTTCTTGCTCTTTCAAGCGTTGGAACTCTTTTACTATATATAATTCGAATTCAACAGAAATCCAACTTGCGAATTTGAACGCAATGTCTTTGTGGGCAAAAGTACCGCCATATCTTCCCGATTTGGATATGATTCCAATGGCACAGGTCGTTTCTATCCATTTTTGAGGCGAAAGAGTAAACGCGTTTAGTCCTGCCTCTTTTCTAAACCCCTCGAATTCGAGGGGTTTAAAATGGGGGTTATACAATGTTTCCCATAATCCTAAATATTCAATTGTCATTCTGTTACGTAGCCAGTTGGCAATGACGGCATTGGCATCTGTTGTTTTGTATTTAGCTATGTCGGTCAGTGAAATGTAATCTGTATCGTTGATTTTTAAGATAGTAACGTCTGTCTTTTGAACGGTTATCTTTGCCATATCTTTATTTTTTCAGTAAAGGTAAAGTTATATTCCGAAATAAAGAAATGTATGTTACTTTATATTCAGGATTTATTGAGTTCATCTTTATACATTAGAGTGACCTATATCTGTTATATTCATTGAACTTGGCTTGTTGCTCCATATCATCATTGTTTTTCATATTATTGGTCAGAGGAATTATCTTTTAGAACCAAGAATAATCATTTCTCCTAAGAAATGTGGCTGCTTGTCTATCTCTAAATCAAGAAACATCTTGACTCTTGCAAATAATTCTCTGATATTGGTTTTCAATCCTGCATAGGCATACTGATAACACAAAGTATGGCAATTATCAGTGTGATATAGAATAGCTTTTTTTCATTTTCCGAATAATTCACTCATATAATCAAGGGAACGGCTAATGTCGAAATACATTTGATTTCCTTCATAGTACTGGCATTTATCAAACTCTATCAGATCACATTTATTGACTAGCGATTGACCTTTCATGTTTTCCATTTTGAATAACATGTTCAGCAGTTGGTATTCGTCATTTACGCAGATAACCTTAAATGCGGTTTCTTCGCTTGTACCGTCACCTGTAAGCGCAATCATAGTAAGCAGGGCTGCGTATCTCTTTGAATAGTGTTTTATTTCCCGGATGTCTTTTTGAAGCAAACCGGCTATTCCGTACATATTATATAATAATTGGAGAGATACCGGGTTCTTTTTTAGTAGTTCTTTGCCGATATTATAAGCGTCTTCATACTTTTCTTCTTTAATCAACTTCCGGAAATCCTGAAAATCATCCATACTTCCTTTATAAGCTGGTGTGAATGAATATCCGTAATATAGCATGACATGATCTTGCCGGGTGAGTAAGGTATCATTCTCTTCAAAACGTTGCATGAGCTTTTGGAACTCCGTGTTGTGATTAGTCACGTACTCTTTGATGGCCGGATAATCCACTTTTAATATTTCTTGTGCGGAACAATAAACCTGAAGGCTAAGTATGCTTATAAATAAAAGAGTAATGAGCTTTTTCATGACAGTGTTTTTTTAGGGTATTAAGATTCACAAAAATACCATTCTTTTTCAGGAAACCAAGCGTATAGGCATAAAAAAAGGAGCAACGCCTTGCTCCAACCTTTGTTAACCTTAAATCTAATACTATGAAAAACACATTGCAAAGATACGGACTTCTGTGACCTTTGCAAATTAACCAAGAAAAATCTTATGTTATATAACATAGATTAAGAATTTTCCCTTTCCGCTTAACGGATATTCGGTATTTGATCGTTCATATAAAGAGTTTTTTTATCTTTGCAACCAATTTGAATTACTAATCTTTATACTACGTATATGAAAAAGAAAAGACTGGGTCAATGGATGTTATTGGCCATCGTTTGTTTGAGTTTCTCAGTAGGAGAGACCTATGCACAGAAACATGAGTTCGCTAATTACAAGCGTTATGTGACAGAGAATGCAGCACTTGCACAACCTGTAAAGAAGGAAAAAAGAGTGGTCTTTATGGGCAATTCCATTACGGAAGGATGGGTGAGGACACATCCTGATTTCTTCAAAACAAATGGATATATCGGTCGGGGTATCAGTGGTCAGACGTCCTATCAGTTTTTACTTCGTTTTAGGGAAGATGTGATCAATCTTTCTCCGGCATTGGTTGTCATTAATGCAGGAACAAATGATGTAGCCGAAAATACAGGTGCTTATAATGAAGATTATACATTCGGAAATATTGCATCTATGGCAGAACTGGCGAAGGCAAATAAAATCAAAGTGATTCTGACTTCAGTATTGCCGGCTGCTGAATTTCCGTGGAGACGGGAGATTAAAGATGCTCCTCAAAAGATTCAGTCATTGAATGCCCGCATAGAAGCTTATGCCAAAGCTAATAAAATTCCATTTGTGAATTATTATCAGCCAATGGTGGTGGGTGAGAACAAGGCCTTGAATCCTCAATATACGAAAGATGGAGTACATCCTACAGGAGAAGGATATGATATCATGGAAGCACTCATTAAACAGGCTATTGAAAAAGCGCTTTAATTATAGATAGAGTGTAGATAAAAAATGCCCTTTGATAAGATTTCAAGGGGTATTTTTGTAGGATCGGAAGATGCTAAGATGGGGTATGGGCATAAAAAAAGGAGCAACGCCTTGCTCCAACCTTTGTTAACCTTAAATCTAATACTATGAAAAACACAGTGCAAAGATACGGGCTTTTGCGAAATCTGCAAATTATTTCTCCTAAATAGGTGTTTTTATAACACTAATTAGCAAAAGCACGGGTTTCTTATAGATTTATTGATATTTATAAGCCGTTTATCCCCACTTTTCTTTCATCAAATCTTCCAGTTTCAGCAGCTCGTTCCGATATTGGGCAGCTTCGATAAATTCCAGCTTTTTGGCGGCCTCCTGCATTAATTTGCGGGTACGCTCTATGCTCTTTTCCATTTGAGCTTTGCTCATATATTGTACGATTGGGTCGGCTGCGATATTAGGTGAAGAAGGTTCCACATAAGCGTGTTTTTCTTTCAGCAACTCATCGGCTTCGGAACCTGGACTGCCAAATACAGACAAGTTTCTCGCCTTTTTGATTTGTTGTGGGGTGATGCCGTTCGCTTCATTATAAGCGAGCTGTTTCTCGCGTCGACGGTTTGTTTCATCGATCGTAAGCCGCATACTGTCTGTTATTTTATCTGCATACATGATTACTTTTCCGTTTACATTACGGGCAGCACGTCCTGCAGTCTGGGTCAATGAGCGATGCGAACGGAGGAAGCCTTCCTTATCGGCATCGAGAATAGCGACAAGGGATACTTCCGGAAGGTCAAGACCTTCACGAAGCAGATTGACACCGATAAGTACGTCATAAACGCCTTGTCTCAAGTCATCCATGATCTTCACACGCTCTAATGTATCCACATCGCTATGGATATAGTTACATCTCACATTATTGTTGAGAAGGTATTCTGTCAGCTCTTCCGCCATACGTTTCGTAAGTGTCGTTACAAGTACCCGTTCTTCTTTTTCGATACGCAGCTGAATTTCTTCCATCAGGTCGTCAATTTGATTGAGACTCGGGCGTACTTCAATAACAGGATCAAGCAGACCGGTAGGGCGGATCACTTGTTCTACAACGATCCCTTCCGATTGTATCAGCTCATATTCTGCCGGGGTAGCACTGACATAAATCACTTGTTTTGTCATCTCCTCAAATTCTTCAAATTTCAGAGGGCGGTTGTCCATTGCGGCAGGCAGTCGGAACCCATATTCTACCAGATTGATTTTACGGGCACGGTCGCCTCCATACATGGCGCGAACCTGCGGCACGCTTACATGACTTTCGTCAATAACCAGCAAAAAGTCATCCGGGAAGAAATCGAGAAGGCAATAAGGACGGGTGCCGGCAGCGCGACCATCGAAATAACGGGAATAATTCTCAATGCCGGAACAGTGCCCTAATTCCCGGATCATTTCCATGTCATACGTAACTCGCTCGTACAATCGTTTCGCTTCATATTCTTTGCCGATAGATTCGAAGAACGCTACTTGTTTGGTTAAGTCATCCTCTATTTCGTGGATGGCACGAAGAGTAGCTTCCTTGGTGGTCATAAATAAATTGGCGGGATAGATCTTATAAGCTTCGAAAGGAGCGGTAGTCACACCAGTAATCGGGTCCACTTCTTCTATACCATCAATCTCGTCTCCCCAGAAAGTGACACGAAGCAGAGTGTCTGAGTACGCAAGGAAAATGTCGACCGTGTCTCCTTTAACGCGGAAGTTGCCACGATTCAAATCGATATCATTACGGACATACAGGCTGTCCACAAGACGACGCAGAAAAACATTACGGTCAAGCATCCGCCCCCGTTCAATTTCGATTACATTTTTATAGAAATCCGACGGGTTTCCCATACCGTAAATACAGGAGACAGAGGAAACGACTACTACATCTTTCCGGCCTGAAAGCAGGGAGGAGGTAGCGGCGAGACGTAACTTGTCAATCTCGTCATTGATGGCGAGATCCTTTTCTATATAGGTATCTGAATTTGGCAGATAGGCTTCCGGCTGATAGTAGTCATAATATGAAACGTAATATTCTACGGCGTTATTGGGGAAGAATCCCTTGAACTCGCTGTATAACTGCGCAGCCAATGTCTTGTTGTGGCTCAATATCAACGTAGGTTTGTTGATGTTGGCGATTACATTGGCGATGGTGAACGTTTTTCCCGATCCGGTAACCCCCAATAAAGTCTGTGCGGGCACTCCTTGAAGTACCCCCTCAGTAAGCTGAGCGATCGCTTCCGGTTGATCCCCGGTAGGTTTGTAAGCTGATGTTAGTTCAAAATTCATAGTTAAATCCTAAAAAGTGGAGCAATATTCGGCAAAATAATTGAGATAACAAATCATTTTTCCAAATAAATCCTTTACTTTGCAACATATTAATATCATGAAACAGATTCATACAACTAATAATACCAAGAGAACATGATTTGGAATGAGACCATTGAGTGTATGGACCGCGAAAGTCTTCGCAAGATTCAAAGCATACGACTCAAGAAAATTGTGGATTACGTTTATCACAACACGCCTTTTTATCGGAAGAAAATGCAGGAAATGGGTATTACTCCGGATGATATCGATACGATTGACGATATCGTGAAACTGCCGTTTACCACGAAACATGATTTAAGAGATAATTATCCTTTCGGACTTTGTGCCGTGCCGATGAGCCAGATCGTGCGTATTCATGCCTCTTCCGGAACGACCGGAAAGCCGACGGTAGTGGGATATACCCGCAAAGACCTTGCTTCGTGGGCAGAATGTATATCGCGTGCTTTTACTGCTTATGGAGCAGGACGCTCAGATATATTTCAGGTTTCCTATGGTTACGGACTTTTTACGGGTGGCCTGGGAGCACACGCCGGAGCTGAGAATATTGGTGCTTCTGTGATTCCGATGTCCAGTGGTAATACAGAAAAGCAGATTACATTGATGCATGATTTTGGATCAACGGTTCTTTGCTGTACTCCTTCGTATGCACTTTATCTGGCGGATGCCATTAAAGATTCCGGTTATCCGCGGGAGGAATTCCAACTGAAAGTGGGAGCCTTGGGTGCGGAGCCCTGGACGGAGAATATGCGTCATGAAATCGAAGAAAAACTCGGTATTAAAGCATATGATATCTACGGACTGAGTGAAATAGCCGGACCGGGTGTAGGTTACGAATGCGAATGTCAGCATGGTACGCACTTGAATGAGGATCATTATTTCCCTGAAATTATTGATCCGAATACATTGCAGCCGGTAGAACCCGGACAGACGGGCGAACTGGTATTTACGCACCTGACAAAGGAGGGAATGCCATTGCTGCGTTATCGTACGCGTGACTTGACGGCCTTGCATTATGATAAATGCTCCTGCGGACGTACATTGGTTCGTATGGACCGCATCCTGGGACGTAGTGACGATATGCTGATTATCCGTGGTGTCAATGTATTCCCGACTCAGATCGAGTCCGTCATTCTTGAGATGGAAGAATTCGAACCACATTATTTGTTGATAGTGGGTCGTGAAAACAATACCGATACGATGGAACTTCAGGTAGAAGTGCGCCCGGATTTCTATTCGGATGAGATTAACCGTATGCTAGCGTTGAAGAAGAAACTGGCAAGCCGTCTCCAAAGCGTACTTGGACTGGGAGTCAATGTGAAACTGGTAGAACCGCGTAGCATTGAACGCAGCGTGGGCAAAGCTAAACGAGTGATTGATAACAGAAAAATTTAAAATAGGTAATAGGTAATAAGTATTAGGTATTATCGTAGCTGCAACATGGAATCCGTGTGGCTATTACCTATTACCTAATATTTAATACTTATTACTTAATACCTAATACTTAAAACTTTACGATAATGGTAGCAAAACAACTTTCTATCTTTTTGGAAAACAAGTCCGGCCGTTTGACGGAAGTGACTGAAGTGCTGGCAAAAGAGAACATCAATCTTTCTGCCTTGTGCATCGCTGAAAATGCTGATTTTGGCATTTTGCGTGGAATTGTATCCGATCCGGATAAAGCATATAAAGCATTGAAAGATAATCATTTTGCCGTGAATATAACAGATGTGGTCGGCATTAGCTGTCCGAATGTGCCGGGAGCTCTGGCAAAAGTGCTGGGATTCTTGTCGGCAGAAGGGGTCTTTATTGAGTATATGTATTCGTTTGCCAATAATAACGTGGCAAACGTTGTGATTCGTCCTAGTAATATGGATAAATGTATTGAAGTACTGAAAGAAAAGAAAGTCGACCTGTTGGCGGCAAGTGATTTGTACAAGCTGTAACCGGACGGCGGACCATAAGCGAACGGTGAACGAAGAACGATAGCGCTGGTATACCAATGACATATAGCGCGCTTGTTGATCGTTCACCGTTTATTATTGACTGTTTATAGCTTCCTGTTCGACGTCGTTTTTTCTCTTTTCGTCGATGTTTAACGCCTTTTATGTATTAAAAAACATAGATTAATTGGTTAATTCCCCGCGAATAAGTAACTTTGCGCAATATTTTTTAAAAGGATGAAGAAAAATATCATTATAACTTTGCTCGCAGCAGCCTCTCTGACATCGTGTGGAGAGTACAATAAGTTGCTGAAAAGTACCGATTACGAATACAAGTACGAGGCCGCCAAAAACTATTTTGCTAAAGGGCAGTATAACCGCTCAGCTACCTTGCTGAACGAATTGATTACAATCCTTAAGGGAACCGATAAAGCGGAGGAGTCTCTGTATATGTTGGGTATGAGTTACTATAATCAGAAAGATTATCAGACAGCTGCCCAGACGTTTATCACCTATTTCAACACTTATCCCCGTGGTACTTTCACTGAACTGGCACGTTTCCATGCAGGTAAATCCCTGTTCCTGGATACTCCGGAACCACGTTTGGATCAATCAAGCACTTATCAGGCTATCCAGCAACTGCAGATGTTTATGGAATATTTCCCGAACAGTACCAAGAAGCAGGAAGCACAAGATATGATTTTTGCTTTGCAGGATAAACTGGTGTTGAAAGAACTCTATTCTGCAAAGTTGTATTATAATCTGGGTAACTATCTGGGTAATAACTATGAGTCCTGTGTAATTACAGCTCAGAATGCTCTGAAAGATTATCCTTATACAGATTATCGCGAAGAACTTTCCATATTGATTCTGCGTGCCAGACATGAAATGGCTATTTATAGTGTAGAAGATAAGAAGATGGATCGTTACCGTGAAACGATAGATGAATATTATGCTTTCAAGAACGAGTTTCCGGAAAGTAAATACCTGAAAGAGGCTGAAAAAATATTCAATGAATCACAGAAAGTAATTAAAGACTAAATTTAAATAGATTTATGGACTACAAAAAAACGAACGCTCCCGCTACGACGGTAACCCGTGACATGATGGAACTCTGTGCTGACACAGGGAATGTTTATGAAACTGTTGCCATTATTGGTAAGCGTGCTAACCAGATTAGTGTGGAAATTAAAAACGATCTTTCTAAGAAATTAGCAGAGTTTGCTTCTTACAACGATAATTTGGAAGAAGTATTCGAGAATAGAGAGCAGATCGAAATTTCTCGTTATTATGAGAAATTGCCGAAACCTGACTTGATTGCTACACAGGAATACATCGAAGGGAAAATTTATTATAGAAATCCGGCTAAGGAGAAAGAAAAACTTCAGTAATTTATTTTCTAACGAAAGAATTGATAGTCAAGTAGTAAGCGGGAAGCATTTTCCTATTCCTTATTGCTTGGCTATTATTGTTTAACTTAACTACTATAGAATACTTATGATTCAACGAATTCAAAGTTTTTACTTATTGATTGTAACAGGGTTGCTGATTACAGCAATGTGTTTACCGATGGGATATTTTATTGACACTACAGGAGAACATCCTTTTAAAGCACTGGGGATAGACGTGAATGGAATTTTCCAGTCTACTTGGGGGATATTTGGTATTCTGATGCTGAGCGCTCTGGTAGCTTTTGCGACTATTTTTCTGTATAAGAACCGAATGTTGCAGATTCGTATGTCAATCTTCAATAGCTTGTTGCTGGTGGGCTATTATATTGCCTTCATTGCTTTTTATTTTGCATTGAAGAGCGATGCCAATCTGTTCCGTATTGGTTGGGCGCTTTGCTTACCATTGGTGTCTATCGTTCTGAATGTGCTGGCTATTCGTGCTATCGGACGTGACGAGGTGATGGTAAAGGCTGCAGACAGACTTCGATAAGAATGCGGGAAGCTCTCGCATTGGGAGTTCCTGATAGAATAAAACAGGCGCGAATTTCGCAGACTCACGGAAATATAAACCGTAGGTTCGAGCGAGATTCGCGCCTGATCTTTTTGGGTACTGCTTCTTATTTCTTTAAATCGAATAGATAAGTAAGCTTCACTGTAATTGTGCCATGAGCCGCACGGGAGAAATAGTCTTTCTTCGTTGTGCTGTAAAAGTCTGACAGAGCAAAATAATAGCGTCCTTCGAGCAGAAAACTACCGGCTTTCTTTGTTCTGAATTCTATTCCGCCGCCTCCGGCTATACCATAATCGAATTTGTTTTGGATTTTATCCCCGTAAACAGCTTTTTGAGTGTCTGTCAGGGCATTCATGTCTATATTCTCCATGCTTTCAGATTCACCGATCAGAAGGCCGATCTGAGGACCTGCATTGATAAAGAACTGTAGTCCTTTTTCATTGCCGAAAGCCAAGTGGGCGAGGAAGGGAATATCGAGATAGGTCATCTTTCGGGTGTATTTGCGGGTAGGATCTTCTACGGGTTCTCCATTCTCCCCCGGTACTTCAAATAATTCATCCCAGCCACGTTGGGAGATATTTAACTCTACTTGCGCACCACAGATCATGGCAAAATACTTTTCGGAAATGTAGCGTGCCGTCAAACCTCCGGTAATACCCATCAATGAGTTCTGTTTGATTTTAGGAGTGAATGAAGCGCTGTTTAAGTTGACTCCTCCATTAAATCCGACAGAAAAGTTCTGGCGTGGTTCGCCGATCTGTGCGGTGGCAGGAAGTGCAAGTCCCATCATCAGGGAAGCGGCAATCAGAAGTGATTTTATCTTTGTCATTTTCGTCTTATTCGAAGTCAAGTTTTACTAATTCAAAATTCTTCGTGAAATGGATAAAGAATACTTTCTTATTAATGAATCCTCCCCAGTTGTTGACACGTTCGAATTTGAAGCCTGTCTGTATCGGAGTCAGGTTCATTTTCGGTAAATTGTTTTCCAGTTCCGAGCCATAGCGTGACAAGCCTTTCAGGAAGAAGAAGCCTGTGTCGAAACCAAGCATTCCGTAGCTTGGGAATTTACTCACCAAGTCCTTGCTATACCATTTGTGATAATTGTTGGTGAACTGTATGGCAGCCGGAAACAATGTATTTGTGTAGAACGATGAATAGAAATAGGTATCCAGTTCAAAGAAACTTTCCAGGTGATCCCGGGTATATGTCTGCCATTCGGGATAACCGAACAGATGAATATTCTGCTCCGGAGTATCTCTGACCAGTAGAATCAGTTGAGGAAGAATCTTGATTAACATGACATTTTTGCCGGAAGTCGGAATGAAAATATTGTCTTTGTCAAAGCGGAGAGCTTCCTTCAGCATATCCTTGGTTGCGTTTTCATTGACGGTTTTCATTGACATTCCCTTGCTCTTCAGCTCTTGTTTCATGCCGCTGATAAACTCGGCTTTTTCTTTATCTTCGCTGGTTGGTTCAATAAAGATGACATGGGCATTGGGGAATTGACGGGTAAAGTGTTCGTATACTTCCGAATATAAATAGGATTGCGGGGTATTAATCTGGTAGATGGCAGGATTATTAAATACTTCTTCCCCTTTCGAAGAGAAAGGAATCACCAGTCGTATATCATTCTTTTCTGCAAAAGTAGATAAAGGTTTGATCTGTTGCTGGTGCATCGGACCGAAAATGACATTCATGTTCTTCATCTCATTTTTCGCCAGAATAGTATTTAATGTAGAAACATCTTTTCCACAGTCATATACATATAGATCAATAGAAGTACCCGTACGTTTCAGGCTGTCTACCGCCATCAGGAAACCTTCGTAGTATTCCACCATACGTTTGTCTTCCTGGAAAGGCAATAGCAGGGCCGCTTTGATAGTAGAGATTGCTTGAGGGGCTTCTTTACTCTTGCGGAAAAGCTCATTGTTACTGGGTGGGATAGCGTACGGATCCTCTTTGGGAGCCGTCGGTTGCATGGTGGTTGCACTGGGATAGGGGATACAGAGGTATTGTCCCTTTTTCATTCCCTTTTTCAGTTCGGGATTGGCTGCAATCAATTCCTGTTCGCTGATTCCATATTCGCGGCTTACACTGAATACGGTTTCTTTGCGTTTTACCTTATGCATATCTTTGCATCTGGATTGTACAGGCCCCTGTATAGCGGGTTTTTCAGCCGGTGCTTGTGCAGTTTCCGTTTCCTGCTCTTGTTCCAACGGAATGAGAATAACCTGACCGATACGGAAGTTTTCAGCGCTTAATCCCGGATTGGCTTCACAAATGGCTTTTGCAGATATATTATAAATGGTAGTCAGTTTGTATAAAGTTTCTCCGGCTTGAATTGTATGGAATGTTTCCCCTTTTTGGCTTTCTTTTCCTTTAGGGATTTTTATAGCTTGTCCGGCATAAATTTTTTCATCACATCCGGGATTCAGACGTATGATGTCGTTTGTTGTGACATTATACATCTTGGCAATGGAGTATAAACTCTGTCCTTTTTCGATGGTATGCAAGAAATAAGATTGGTTCTCTTGTGCATAACTAATAGCGTATGAGGCGCTTATAAAAAGCAAAAATAAGAATATTCGGCTTATCGGTTTCATCAATTTATAACTATTGGTTCTTGAAATCAAGGAACAAAGGTACGAATAATGCCCTATATCTTCATAAGATTTGAGTTAAGAAAATAATATTGTGCTTTTTTAGGAGCATATTTCGGGCGGAAACATTAATTTTGTACCGTTTATGAAGGATATGAATATGCAAGAAACAGAATATATTAATGTGTATGGTGCCCGTGTGCACAATTTGAAAGATATTGATGCTGAAATTCCCCGTAACAGTTTGACAGTGATTACCGGATTGAGTGGTAGTGGTAAATCTTCCTTGGCTTTCGATACGATATTTGCCGAGGGACAGCGCCGCTATATCGAGACATTTTCGGCCTATGCCCGCAACTTTTTGGGGAATCTGGAACGTCCGGATGTCGATAAAATAACAGGGCTGAGTCCGGTTATCTCTATCGAACAGAAGACTACGAATAAAAATCCCCGTTCTACCGTGGGAACAACAACGGAAATATACGATTATCTTCGTCTGCTCTATGCCCGTGCAGGTATTGCTTATTCGTACCTGTCAGGAGAGGAGATGGTGAAATATACGGAAGAACAGATTCTGGATTTAATCCTGAAAGATTATAAAGGAAAGAAAATATACTTGCTCGCACCCTTGGTTCGCTCACGTAAGGGACATTACAAAGAACTCTTCGAACAGGTGCGAAAGAAAGGATATCTCTATGTACGGATAGACGGTGAACTGCGTGAAGTGACGCACGGTATGAAACTCGACCGTTACAAGAATCATGATATTGAGGTAGTCATTGATAAACTGATAGTAGCCGAGAAAGATGATAAACGCTTGAAACAGAGCGTGGCAACTGCTATGCGCCAAGGTGATGGTTTATTGATGATTCTTGATGCGCAGACAGAAAGTGTCCGTCATTACAGTAAACGCCTGATGTGTCCGGTTACCGGACTGTCTTATCGGGAACCGGCTCCTCATAACTTCTCGTTCAACTCTCCGCAGGGAGCGTGCCCGAAATGTAAAGGATTAGGCGTGGTCAATCAGATTGATGTCGATAAAGTGATTCCCGACCGTGAACTTTCCATCTATGAAGGAGCGATAGCACCTTTGGGAAAATACAAGAATGCCATGATTTTCTGGCAGATCGGTGCTTTGCTGGAGAAGTATGAAGCTACTTTAAAAACTCCGGTGAAGGAATTGTCGGATGATGCGGTTGAAGAAATATTATATGGTTCGGATGACCGGATCAAGATCAAGAGTTCGCTGATAGGAACTTCTTCCGATTACTTTGTAACCTATGAAGGAGTCGTAAAATATATCCAGATGCTTCAGGAAAAGGATGCTTCTGCTACCGCGCAGAAGTGGGCGGAGCAGTTTGCCCGTACCACTGTTTGTCCGGAATGTAAAGGTGCCCGGTTGAATAAAGAAGCATTGCACTTCCGTATTCATGACAAGAACATCAATGACTTGGCCAATATGGACATCAATGAGCTATATGACTGGTTGATGAACGTAGATCAATTTCTGTCCGATAAACAAAAGAAAATCGCAGCCGAGATTCTGAAAGAAATTCGTACGCGTTTGAAATTCTTGTTGGATGTAGGATTGGATTATTTGGCATTGAACCGTAGCTCGGTCAGCCTGTCCGGTGGTGAAAGTCAGCGTATTCGCCTGGCCACACAGATTGGCTCGCAACTGGTGAATGTACTTTATATCCTGGATGAGCCGAGTATCGGGTTGCACCAGCGTGACAATCTGCGTTTGATCCGCTCGTTGAAAGAGCTTCGTGATATGGGAAACTCGGTTATCGTTGTTGAACACGATAAAGATATGATGCTGGCTGCCGATTATGTGATTGATATGGGGCCTAAAGCCGGTCGTCTGGGTGGGGAGGTAGTCTTCTCGGGAACCCCGTCAGAAATGCTTCAAACCGAAACGATGACTTCGCAGTATCTGAACGGAGAGATGAAAATAGAAGTACCCACCAAGCGAAGAAAAGGAAATGGAAAATCTATCTGGCTGAAAGGAGCGAAGGGAAATAATCTGAAAAATGTAGATGTTGAATTTCCGTTAGGGAAGTTGATTTGTGTGACCGGAGTATCCGGAAGTGGTAAATCGACGTTGATTAATGAGACTTTGCAGCCGATTCTTTCACAGAAATTCTATCGCTCTTTGCAGGATCCTCTGGAATACGATTCTATAGAGGGACTGGAAAACATAGATAAGGTAGTGGACGTGGATCAATCTCCGATTGGTCGTACCCCCCGTTCCAATCCGGCCACTTATACAGGTGTATTTTCCGATATCCGTAACTTGTTCGTAAGCCTTCCGGAAGCTAAGATTCGCGGTTATAAGCCCGGACGCTTCTCCTTTAATGTATCGGGCGGCCGTTGTGAAGCCTGTACCGGAAATGGATACAAGACGATTGAAATGAACTTCTTGCCGGATGTGTATGTGCCTTGTGAGGTTTGCCACGGCAAGCGGTATAATCGCGAAACGCTTGAAGTACGTTTCAAAGGAAAGTCTATTGCTGATGTGCTTGATATGACTATAAACCGTGCTGTCGAATTCTTTGAGAATGTGCCGCAGATTCTGAATAAGATAAAAGTCTTGCAGGATGTCGGTTTGGGCTATATCAAATTGGGCCAGTCATCTACCACTCTTTCCGGTGGAGAGAGCCAGCGTGTAAAACTGGCGACGGAATTGTCAAAACGAGATACGGGCAAAACGCTTTACATTCTCGATGAACCGACTACCGGACTTCACTTTGAGGATATCCGTGTATTGATGGGGGTACTTAATAAGTTGGTGGACAAAGGTAATACCGTTATTGTGATCGAACATAATCTGGACGTCATCAAGATGGCGGATTATATCATAGACATGGGGCCTGAAGGTGGTAAGGGCGGGGGAGTACTCCTTAGCTACGGAACACCGGAAGAGGTTGCGAAGAGCCAGAAAGGTTATACTCCTAAGTTTCTTCGCGAGGAATTAGGACTTTAATATTGAAGTATAAGTGTCGGCTTACTAAAAAGAAACAACAAGATGAAAATCAATAAAACGAATGCGGCGCGTTTGCTGGATAAAGCTAAAATAGCTTATGAACTGATTCCTTATGAAGTTGACGAAAACGATCTGAGTGCCATTCATGTAGCTGCCAGCTTAGGCGAGAATATAGAACAGGTATTTAAGACACTGGTTCTTCACGGTGACAAAAGCGGTTATTTTGTTTGCGTCATTCCGGGTGAGCACGAAGTCGATCTGAAGCTGGCAGCAAAGGCTTCCGGCAATAAAAAGTGTGATCTGATACCGGTGAAAGAACTTCTTCCGCTGACGGGATATATCCGGGGTGGCTGCTCACCTATTGGCATGAAGAAACATTTTCCTACTTATATTCATGAAACCTGCCGGCAATTTCCGTATATTTATGTAAGTGCCGGTGTACGGGGGCTGCAGATAAAGCTTGCACCGGATGATTTAATCCGTGAATCGAGGGCAGAAATTTGCCGTTTGTTTGAGGAATAAATCCAAAAAAGTATATATTTGCAGAATATATGTCATTAGAAAAATTATCAATCATTAATTAATAAATTTATATCTATGTTTGACAAACACCCTAAAGGACTGATAGCAGCCGCTTTAGCCAATCTAGGTGAACGCTTTGGCTTCTATACAATGATGGCGATCCTCGTGCTTTTCTTGCAAGCTAAGTTTGGAATGAATGGAAAAGAAGCGGGATTTATTTATTCAACTTTCTATTTTTCCATTTACATTCTTGCTTTGGTTGGAGGTATTATCGCCGATAAGACACGAAACTACAAAGGAACTATTTTCACGGGAATTGTGCTGATGGCAGTAGGATACTTGTTGTTGGCTATTCCATCCAAGACTCCGGTAGACAATCAAACCTTTTATCTGGTCATTACTTGCGCCAGCTTGTTTGTGATTGCATTTGGTAATGGATTATTTAAAGGAAATCTGCAAGCTCTGGTAGGGCAGATGTACGATAATCCTCAATATGCCAGTATGCGTGACTCCGGTTTCTCCTTGTTTTATATGTTCATTAATATCGGTGCAATCTTTGCTCCGTTTGCAGCAGTAGGTGTACGTAACTGGTGGTTGTCTACTTTCGGTTATAATTATGATGCTGATCTTCCTGCATTATGTCACGGTCATTTGGCTGGTACTCTGTCGCCCGAAGCTACGGAAACTTATCATACGTTGGTAGAGAAAGCTTCCAATGCTCCGGTACAGGATTATACAGCTTTTGCATCCGATTACCTGAATGTCTTTACTACAGGTTTCCATTATGCATTTGGAGTAGCTATCATTGCTATGGTCATTTCTTTGACTATCTATTTGCTGAATAAGAGAAACTTCCCCGATCCCAGCAAGAAAGCTGCTGCGTCTTCAGCATCTTCGGCTACTGTAGAAATGAGTACTCAGGAAGTGAAACAACGTATGTATGCCCTGTTCGCAGTGTTCGGAGTTGTTATCTTCTTCTGGTTCTCTTTCCATCAGAATGGTTTGACTTTGACTTACTTTGCAAAGGAATACACTGACCTTAACTTGTTTGGTATGCCTATTTCTGCTGAGTTGTTCCAGTCGTTGAATCCGTTCTTTGTTGTTTTCCTGACTCCTGTGATTATGGCAATCTTTGCCAGCCAGCGCAGACGTGGAAAAGAGCCTTCTACTCCTAAGAAGATTGCAATTGGTATGGGTATTGCCGCATTGGCCTTTATCGTAATGGCTGTCGGTTCTTATTTTGCCAATCTGCCTTTGCACAAAGATATTATCGCTGTAGGAACTTCACCGGTGAAAGTGACTCCGTTCTTGTTGATGTTGACTTATCTGATTTTGACGGTAGCTGAGTTGTATATTTCTCCGTTGGGAATTTCATTTGTGTCTAAAGTAGCTCCTCCGAAATATCAGGGTATTATGCAGGGAGGATGGTTAGGTGCAACTGCACTTGGCAATCAGCTGTTGGTGATCGGTGCTATTTTGTATGAATCCATTCCTATCTGGATGACATGGACAGTGTTTGTGGTAGCTTGTACTATTTCAATGTTTACCATGATCTTCATGCTGAAATGGCTGGAACGCGTAGCGAAATAAGCCCGCTTGGTAATAAATAAACGAATGCCCCGGAACATTGATTGAATAACAATCCGTTCCGGGGCATTTTGTATATGGTTACCTTACTTTTCAGATATCCAGTCCCATGATATAATCATTCATATAGTACCCGTTGCCAATCGGAAAATCCCCTTCCCGCAATTTTCTCATACCCATCCGTTCATAGAACAGCAAAGCCTTGTTGTTACGGTTCACGTTAAGCTCCATTAAGCAAGGTTCCGGATGCACCTCCTTGATATATCTGACAGCCTCTCTGAATAAAAAACTACCGCAGTGTGCGCCTTGAAAATGGGGGAGGACATAGATTTTCTGCAGATGGAATACATTCTCTTCCTGTTGCTGTACGGAGACATAGCCACAGGGCTCATCCCCTTCATACGCGATAAAATAAACATGACCTTCTTCTTCCATTTGTTTCCGGATATTTTCGGGAGAGTACATCCAGTCCATCATATAGTCCAGTTGTTCGGGAGATAAGATCTCTTGGTAAGTGGCGGGAAATACTTCACCGGCCATTTGGTTGATCAGACCGCAATCATCTATCCTTGCTTTTCGAATAGTAAACATACGTATTTTCTTTTTTGTGGTTTTATGAGCTGCAAATATAGCTATTATTTCTTTTTATAATAAGGAGAAGACTTCTTAATGATTTAATTATTATTAAATTATAGTACTTTGCAATGCAAGGTACTAAAGTAATGCATATATTTGTCCTGTCAAAAAGAAAAATATCAATGAATGTAGACAATGTAAAATCTCAGATGAGAAAAGGCATGTTAGAGTATTGCATCATGCTTTTACTGCACAAAGAGCCGGCTTATGCTTCTGATATTATTCAGAAGTTGAAAGAGGCACAGCTGATTGTGGTGGAAGGTACCTTATATCCATTGCTGACACGTTTGAAGAATGACGATTTGTTGAGTTATGAATGGGTAGAATCCACGCAGGGACCTCCTCGCAAGTATTATAAGCTCACAGAAAAAGGAGAGGCCTTTTTAGGCGAGCTTGAGATATCCTGGAAGGAACTGAACGAAACCGTGAATCATATTGCTAGTAGATAATTCGATAAAGAAGAAATAATAATGAAAAAAACATTGACTGTAAATTTGGGAGGAACTGTCTATCATATAGATGATGATGCCTACCGCTTGCTGGACGACTATCTGGCCAACCTGAAACATTTTTTTCGCAAACAGGAGGGGGCGGAAGAGATTGTGAATGATATCGAGATTCGTATTGCCGAGCTGTTTGCCGAGAAAGTGTCCGCAGGGAAGCAAGTCATTACCATTGCCGATGTGGAAGAAATAATTGCCCGGGTAGGCAAGCCGGAAGATTTTGGTGTATCTGATGACGAATCCGAACCGCATAAGAAGGAACAGACAGCTTCTTCCGGTCAGGGATATACACGGACCACTACAGCCCGTCGCCTGTTCCGTGATCCGGATAATAAGTTGCTTGGAGGAGTAGCTTCCGGGCTGGCAGCTTATTTTGACTGGGATATCACGCTGGTGCGTATCCTGATGATCGTATTATTGTTTGTTCCCTATTGCCCAATGATTATCCTTTATATTATAGGATGGATTATCATTCCCGAAGCACGTACGGCAGCTGAGAAGCTGAGTATGCGTGGCGAAGCGGTAACCATAGAAAATATAGGCAAAACGGTGACGGACGGATTTGAACGGGTTGCCGACGGGGTCAATAACTTTGTGAACTCGGACAAACCGCGTACCTTTCTGCAGAAAGTAGGAGATGTATTTGTGACGATCGCCGCTATCATTCTTAAGATATTCCTGGTAGCTCTTGTCATCATTTGCTGTCCGGTATTGTTCGTGCTCGCTGTGGTGATAGTAGCTCTTGTGTTTGCGGTGATTGCTGCGCTTGTTGGTGGCGGAGCTCTGCTTTATGAAATGCTTCCGGCTATTGACTGGACGCCCATAGCTACCATATCTCCTGTGATGACATTGCTTGGCACCATTTCAGGAATTGCACTCATTGCCATTCCATTAGGAGCTTTTCTGTACACCATAATGCGCCAGTTGTTCCATTGGTCACCGATGGGGACCGGCTTGAAATGGTCTCTGTTTATCCTATGGGTATTGGGACTGGTCATCGTGATTATCAATTTGTCAGCTCTCGGATGGCAGCTGCCGTTGTATGGACTGCATTGCTTTTAATGTAAGATCGTTCTATTAAAAAAGAATAATATTTATTCTTTTTCTGAGAAATGTGCCCCGATAGTGTGTCCGGGGTACATTTTTTGTTTGTCCCTCTTTGTAAATCGAGATTTTTAATTAAGTTTGTGAGGACTTATTCAATAGATAAAGAAAATGGGTGAACATATATGTTTCAGGAGAAACGAACGTTTGGCTACCGTCAATCCTTATTGGAGAGGAAATCCGATGGTACGCGGACGTTTTTTTAACAGGCAGCACCGTTTCCGCCCCGGTATGGGAAGTGTGTTGAAATGGCGGTTGTCCCCCAATCCTCAGCGGAAAGAAAAGAAAACGGTGAAGTGGGACCCAAAAGTCTGTTATCTTCGTTCGCTGGATGCTGTGGTGGGAGATTCTTTAATATGGCTGGGACATAATTCCTTCTTCCTTCAGTTGGCAGGCAAAAGAATCATGTTCGATCCGGTTTTCGGAAACATCCCTTTTGTGAAAAGACAGAGTGAGTTTCCTGCCAATCCCGACATTTTTACAGAAATTGATTACCTGCTTATCAGCCATGACCATTTTGATCATTTGGACAAGCAAAGTATCACCCGTTTGCTGAATAATAATCCGCAGATGAAACTGTTTTGCGGTTTGGGAACCGGAGAACTGATAAAGAGCTGGTTTCCGGAAATGAGAGTGATCGAGGCCGGCTGGTATCAGCAACTGGAAGATGAAGGGCTGAAAATAACTTTCTTGCCGGCACAGCATTGGAGCAAACGCTCCGTACGTGATGGAGGGCAGCGATTGTGGGGAGCTTTCATGCTGCAGGGGAATGGTGTTTCTCTCTATTATAGCGGAGACACAGGGTATTCTACCCATTTTAGGGAAATCCCGGATCTGTTCGGAGCTCCGGACTATGCCTTGTTGGGTATCGGTGCATATAAACCCCGTTGGTTCATGCGTCCCAATCATATTTCCCCTTATGAATCACTGACTGCCTCCGAAGAGATGCATGCAGGAATAACCATTCCGATGCACTACGGTACATTTGATTTGTCTGATGAACCCTTGCATGATCCGCCTAAAGTATTTGCGGCAGAAGCAAAGAAAAGAAAGATTCGTGTGGAAATCCCTTATCTGGGAGAAATCGTAAAACTGAGTAAAAGAAAGTAATTATAAAATAAACTGAGAGATGAAGAAGTTAGAAGTAAAAGACCTGAAAGAAAATTTCTTTGAGGCGATTGGCAAAGAATGGATGTTGGTTACTGCCGGCACCAAAGAGAAATTTAATACAATGACTGCCAGCTGGGGTGGCATTGGCTGGCTTTGGAATAAGCCCGTTGCTTTTGTTTTTGTCCGCCCCGAACGATATACGTATGAGTTCATCGAGAAAAGTGATTATCTGACACTTTCTTTTTTGGGCGAAGCAAATAAGAAGATTCATGCAGTTTGTGGCTCAAAGTCCGGTCGTGATACGGATAAGGTGAAAGCAACCGGATTGAAGCCGGTCTTCACAGAACAGGGGAATGTGCTTTTCGAACAGGCCCGCCTGAGTCTGGAAGGAAGAAAACTGTATGCGGATAACATTAAACCTGAATGTTTCCTGGATAAAGACTCCTTGGAGAAATGGTATGACGATGCTCATGGAGGTTTTCATATAATGTATATAGTAGAAATCGAAAATATTTGGGAGGGAGATTAATTCTCCCTTTTTTTATTTTTTATCGGTAAAGCTTTGATAAGTGATATAAATATTATACATTTGCCCTAAACTAAACTATTGTAACACAACTAAAACTAAGCGTTATGAAAACAAAAATGTTCTTTCTTGCAGGTATCTGTGCTGCACTCGCAGCTTGTAGTAGTGATAATGAAGATATGTCTCCAAAATCTGTATTATTGAAAGTTGTTTCCTGTGACTTTGTGCAGGAGGATACGGATAAAATAATCCCAGTAGAAGGTGAAGCTTTTGGAGTATGGTCTGCAATAAACGGGGTAAGTACTCCTGCTTTAATTGAATATAAATGGGAAGATGCTGGTAAATACTCTTCATTATTCGTTTTATCTGAAGGAGAAATGCCAAAGGCTGATAATTTAGCGTTGTTAGACATTACTATTCCGACACTTAAAAAAGATGGTACATTTTCTGATACTGGACTCCCGGTTCCTATCTTTATGGGATATACTTGGGAGTATGATGAAGGAGTAAAGACTCCAACGTGTGTTGAATTTACGCTTCCTGAATATTCAAAAGCTAAAGTGTTTGCTCAAAGATCTGGCTATGAATGTAATATGACTTTCTATTTAGTTTTGGAAAATATAAATACAGGAGAAATTTTTAATCTAAAAGGCAGGTGGAAAGGAGTACAGATGATGAATAGAACATTGACTCCTTCTGTGTCAAAAATGGATTGAATGATTTATCAGTGAATGCAGAAGGCTCTGAACTCAATTTGATTTGAGAACAGAGCCTTCATTATTTGTCTTATATCAAAGATTTATTTTGCAGGAGTCTTCAGCCACTTATCCAGCCACTCAAAGAAAGTGCGTTGCCACAAGACACCATTCTGTGGTTTCAGTACCCAGTGGTTCTCGTCCGGATAAATTAGCAACTCTGCAGGTACACCACGCATTACAGCGGCATCAAATGCAGCCATAGCCTGATTAGCCAAAATACGGAAATCTTTTTCTCCATGAATACAGAGAATCGGAGTATCCCATTTTTCCACGAAGAGGTGAGGGGAGTTGGCGAAAGTACGTTGTGCTATCGGATTCTGTTTTTCCCAGTACGCGCCGCCCATATCCCAGTTGGCAAACCATTTCTCTTCTGTTTCCAGATACTGCATTTCCATATTGAAGATTCCGTCATGAGCGATAAATGCCTTGAAACGTTTGTCGTGATGACCGGCTAACCAATATACGGAGAATCCTCCGAAACTAGCGCCCACACATCCCAGACGATCTTTATCTACATACGATTCTTTTGCCATCTCGTCGATAGCAGTGAAATAGTCTTTCATACACTGACCACCATAATCACCACTGATCTGTTCGTTCCATTCCACTCCGAATCCCGGTAATCCGCGACGGTTCGGGGCTACAATGATATAGTCGTTGGCAGCCATAATCTGGAAGTTCCAGCGATAAGACCAGAACTGGCTTACCGGACTTTGAGGGCCACCTTCACAGAACAGCAATGTCGGATATTTCTTGTTCGGATCGAACTGGGGAGGATAGATCACCCATGTCAACATATCCTTGCCATCCGTCGTTTTCATCCAGCGACCTTCTACCTTACCCATTTCCAGCTGATCATAAATCTCCTTGTTCTCCTGTGTCAGTTGAGTGGCAGAACCATCCAATGCTACCGCATAGATCTCATCACCCATACTCATCGAATGACGTTTGGCAATCAGTTTGTCACCGAAGAGTGCTACCCCTTCATAATCATACATACCCGAAGTAATCGCCTTTACAGAATCATTCGTCAGGTCAAGAGAATAAATCTGAGTTTCTCCGTGCCATACACCTGTAAAATAGATGGTCTTGGCATCGTTGCCCCAGACAAACGCATCCACATTAGACTCAAATGCTTTGCTGACAAAACGCTTCTCTCCGGTTTCCAGATTCATGATAAACAAACGGTTCAGATCAGCTTCGTATCCATCGCGCTCCATGCTTTGCCATGCAATGTACTTGCCATCCGGAGAGTATTGCGGATTGGTGTCATACCCCTTGTTTTCTTCGGTGATATTATCCGTTTTCTTTGTATTCAGATCATACACATAAATATCCGAATTGGTAGAAACAGCATATTCCAGCCCTGTTTTCTTGCGACAGGTATAAGCCACTTTGTCCGAAGTCGTATTCCATGCCAGTTGCTCAATGCCGCCCCAAGGTTTCATCGGACTTTCGTATGGTTCTCCTTCCAGTATATCCACGATATTGGAAATACCGTTACCGTCAAAGTCTGCCACGAAAGGATGAGGAGCAGTTGTCACCCATTCATCCCAGTGCTTATACATCAGGTCGGTGACAATAATACCTGTAGCTTTCGGCAGGTCCGGATATTTATCGGCAGTGCTTTCTTTGGTTTTCACTTGCGAGATGAACAGCAGTTTCTTGCCGTCCGGTGAGATAGAATAACCCTCGATGTCACCGTCGTAGTTGGTCAGTTGTTTACGGCCGCTACCGTCCGGATTCATTTCGTATAGTTGGCTGCTTCCGTTGTCGTTGCTCAGGAAAGCCAGCTTCGTTCCTCCTTTTATCCAGGTCACCTCATTCTCCTGATAAGGAGTGCGGGTGATTTGCCGGTTATCGCTGCCGTCCGCGTTCATGACGAAAACTTCGCGATTACTCTTGTTCTCCGGTACACTGTAGTATGCTACTGTATACGCAATTTTCTTTCCGTCGGGCGATACCGCCAGTCCTCCGATACGTCCCATTGCCCAAAGGGCTTCAGGCGTCATACGCTTCCCTTCGATCTTAATATCGGATTTTTCGATAAGCACCTGATCCGTTTTGCCCGCGTCTTTTGTTCCACCGCAGGCAGCTAACAACATTGCTGCCGACATCATAAATAGATTTGCTTGTCTCATATTTTATAAAAATGTTTATTTTCTTGCGAAGATAATGAAAAAAGGATTTAAATCTGCTTTTTCTGCCAGTTTCCTTTCTTCATATACCAGTAGCAGAAGAGGAGGATAAAGATTCCATACACACTTTCTGTTGTCCAGGCAAACGCAATGTCCATTTTAAGGTAAAGAATAAAATAAGTAGCGTAAGCTACATAAATTGTCAGTACACAAAGTTCCATGGCCAGTGCCGTGCGTGTGTTACCTGTTCCCGATACCGACTGGAAATACACATTGGCTGGTACCAGCACTACGTAGGCTGCGCATAACACCCATAAAGAAGGGATGGACGCATCCCTCAAATCGGGCATATCCGTGTATATGCGCAGAATCAGGTCGGGAAACAGACAGAAGAATATCAATATCGGCAGTACGAACACATATCCGATACGGATGTGCTGATTGATGGTTCCCCGTACACAATCTTTTTCGCCCGCACCGATAAGGTTGCTGACCAGAGATCCGCAGGTTGCAGCAAAAGCCATGGCGATCATAAACGGGATACCCGACACATTCCGGATAATGTTCGCGATAGCCAATGACCGTTCTCCCAGGTGTTCCACGAACAGGAAGAACATAAACCAGGTAGATAAAGAAACGAAGTTCTGAATCATTGTCCACACGGAGACATTGAGAATTCGCTTCAATGTCCGGCTTTGGAATTTCGGCAGGATATTCAGTGCATACTTCTTGCAGTCGATCCGCTTCCAGGTATAGATGATAAAGAAAATCACCGATACCAGCTCGGCGAGGGATGAACCGATGGCTGCACCGGCAATGCCCAGTTGTGGGAAACCGAACTTACCGAAAATCAGGATATAGTTGAATACCACGTTAGAAAGCACCATCACGATGGAGTTCAGCGTCAGCGTCTTGGTCTGTGTCGTACCGACAAAGAAGGCACGGAACATCACTCCGACAAATGAGAAAAAGAACCCGTACACCCGCCAATGAATATAACTTTCCGCAGCATCATAAATGTGAGGGGACGAAATGATATTCTTTAAAATAAATGGCGAGAATACGATGGAAAGTGTAAACAGAATCGCAGCAACCACTACCAGGAAATAAATCCCCTGATAGAAAATCGGTCCGATTTCCTTGTAGTTTCCTTCCCCGTTGCGACGGGCGATCAATATCTGTGCTCCTACGCTGAATCCGAATGCCATCATGAAAATAGCCAGGTAGTAAACCCCGGCGATGGCGGATGCCCCTAATTCAATTTCCCCGACACGTCCAAGAAAGGCCGTGTCCGTCATGCCGATCAGCTGCTCCATAATCAGGCTGATCAGAATAGGGTAGGCGATCGTCCAGATTTGTTTATAAGTATATTTTGTCTTCATATTAAGTTTGTTTTTTAGAGAAAGAAAGCCGGACAAACCCCTTTCGGTTGCCCGGCTTTCTCAGAATATATCTTCGGATAATTTCTTATCGCTTATTCTGTTTTTGCTGCTGTAACTGTTCCTGTTGCTTTTGCATAGCTTCCAGGCGTGCAGCAAATCCGGTCTTTTTCATTTGTTTCGGGTCTTTTTTCTTAGCTTCCAGAATAGCCAGTAATTTTGTTTCGTCTGTAGTTTTACGCAACAAAATCATGGTTCCTACACTAATCAGTGTTGACACGAAATAATAATAGTTCAATCCCGAAGGATAGTCGTTCAGTACGAACAGGAACATAATCGGCATCAGATACATCATCCATTTCATCGCAGCCATTTGCGGTTGTGCTCCTGTATCCTGCATCGTCATTGTATACTTTGTGTTCAGGATGTTGGTTACCGTCATCAGCAAGCAGAACAAGCTGAGATGGTTGCCCAGGAACGGGATATGGAACGGGAATGTGATGAACGCGTCGTAAGTGGACAAGTCGTCCGCCCACAAGAAGCTCTGCTGACGTAACTCGATAGCGCTCGGTACGAACATGAACAATGCCATCAAGATCGGGAACTGCAATAACATTGGCAGACAACCGCCCATCGGGCTCACGCCATACTGGCTGTAAAGGCTCATCACCTCCTGCTGTTTCTTCATCGCATCTTCCTGCTTCGGATACTTCTTGTTGATCTCGTCGATTTTCGGTTTCAATACACGCATCTTGGCAGAAGACATGTATGTTTTCCAGGTAGCAGGGTAAACTACCACCTTCACCATGATTGTCAGAATCAACAGTACGATACCCATGCTCAAGCCCCAGCCCGACAGCCAGTCGAATACGTTGATCGTGATAAACTGGTTGATCCAGCGGATTAACGGCCAGCCCAGATATACCAGTCTGTTAAGTTCCCATTTCTCTGTACGTCCTTTGTCCAGTGCCTTCAAGGTCTTGAAGTGGTTCGGGCCAAAGTAGAAGTACATTTCTGTCGGTTGTTTTCCGCTCGGATCGAAGAAGGTACTCATTTCTGCAGAATAATCCTTGATATATCCGCTTCCTTGTTGTTCCATTCTTGACTTCACAGAAACCTTGTTGAAGTCCTGGTCTGCGATGAATACAGAAGAGAAGAACTGGTTTTTGAATGCTACCCAGTCTATCGCTGTATTGCCCAGATCCTTTTCGTCATCCTTGGCAGCCGACAGATTATCTACATTGTCACCTTTTACCTTATAAGTCAGCTCTGAGAGGCGGTTTTCGTAAGTGAATCCCTTTTCCAGCTGGCGTGCACGCTGTGTCCAGTCGATGTCTACATACTCCGTACTGGCCAGTTTGCCTTCCATGCCTGTTGCTTTGATTTCAAAGTTCATCAGGTAGCTGTTCGGTTTCAGCGTATAGATAAAATCGATGTAGCTGGCGTTGTCCGCAGCCAGACGCATAGTTACGCTGCTGTCTGTCTTATTGACAGCTTCGAAGTAATAGTCCTTTGTCTGGATGGCTCCTTGCTTGTTGTAGAAGTTGAAACTCATGGTAGCATCATCACCGTCGAACAGTACGACAGGGTTTGTCTTGTCCTGTCCTTTGTATTCTTTCAGCATAGCCGAATATACCCGTCCGCCTTTCGTAGTGAAAGTGATTTCCGCTACGCTGTTCTGGATGCTTACTTTGGAATCAGTTCCATGCATCGCGTTGAAAAACAGGGCAGAAGAATCTGCTGCCGCCGCTGCACCTTTGTTTTCATTGGCGAGTGCGGCTTCTGTTTTTGCTTTCAGCGCTTCCTGCTGCTGTTGCACCACGGCAATAGAATCGTAGTATTTCTTCTGCGCAGCTATCTGCTCCTCGCTTGGACGGCTCAGATAACTGAATCCTACCAATAATATACCTATTAAAACGAGACCTGTAATGGTGTTTTTATCCATTCCTATTAATTATGAATTATAAATTTTTGAATAATAAATTGTCAATTGCCAACTGTCAATTGTCAATTCTTCTCGTTCTCGATGGCTGCCTTCACGAAAGCCACAAACAACGGATGCGGGTTCAATACCGTACTGCTGTATTCCGGATGGAACTGAGTGCCGATAAACCACTTCAATGCCGGGATTTCAACGATTTCCACCAGATCCGATTCGGGGTTGATACCCACGCATTTCATACCAGCAGCTTCGTATTGAGCCTTATAGTCATTGTTGAACTCATAGCGATGGCGGTGACGTTCCTGAATATGTTCTTCGCCGTAAGCAAGGTATGCTTTCGATCCTTTCTGAAGCACACATTCGTAAGCGCCCAGACGCATCGTACCTCCCATATTGGTGATCGCTTTCTGTTCCTCCATAATGTCGATCACGTTGTGCGGAGTCTTTTCATCCATTTCGCGTGAGTCGGCATCGGCATATCCCAATACGTTGCGGGCAAATTCAATAGCGATACATTGCATACCCAGACAGATACCGAAGGTCGGAATATCATGTGTACGTGTATATTTGATGGCAACGAACTTACCGTCGATACCACGCTGACCGAATCCCGGACCGATCATCACGCCTGCCATGCCTTTTAAGGCTTCGGCTACGTTCTCATCTGTCAGTTTTTCGCTGTTCACAAAGTGAACCTCCACTTTGCGGTCGTTGTAAGTACCTGCCTGTGACAATGCTTCACGGATTGACTTGTAAGCATCCTGCAAGTCATATTTACCTACCAATGCGATGTTGATGGGTTCTTTCGTTTCAGCAGCATGACGGCGTTCCAGGAATTTACGCCACGGACCTAGTCCCGGAGTTTCTCCTACGGGCAGCCCCATCTTTTCAAGGATTGTGCTGTCCAGTCCCTGTGCCTGCATCAGGAGAGGTACTTCATAAATTGTTTCTGCGTCGATAGACTGCACGACAGCCTTGTCATCCACATTACAGAATTGAGCTACTTTTTTGCGGAGTCCGTCGCTCAGCGGGTGTTCGGCACGAAGCACCAATACGTCCGGCTGAATACCTACGCTCTGGAGTTCCTTGACAGAATGCTGTGTCGGTTTGGTTTTCAGCTCTCCGGCAGCGGCAAGATAAGGCACATATGTCAGGTGTACGCAAAGAGCGTTCTTACCCAACTCCCATTTCAACTGGCGGATACTTTCGAGGTAGGGGAGTGATTCGATATCACCTACCGTACCACCGATTTCGGTAATTACAAAATCGAACTTGTATTTGTTACCGAGCAATTTTACGTTCCGTTTGATTTCATCCGTGATATGAGGAATCACCTGGATCGTTTTACCCAGATAGTCTCCGCGACGTTCTTTGTCAATAACACTTTTGTAGATACGTCCCGTAGTGATGTTGTTAGCCTTTGTAGTCTGAATACCCAGGAAACGTTCGTAGTGTCCCAGGTCAAGATCGGCTTCATGGCCGTCTACGGTCACATAGCATTCTCCATGCTCATAAGGATTCAATGTTCCCGGGTCGATGTTGATATACGGGTCAAACTTCTGGATGGTTACATTGTAACCTCTTGCTTGCAGCAATTTACCGATGGAGGATGAGATGATCCCTTTTCCTAAAGAAGAGGCAACACCACCGGTGACGAAAATATACTTTGTTTCTCCCACAGCTATAACTGTTTTAATTATTTTTACTTAGTAGTTTCTTACGAACTTAAAAAGCGCAAAATTATAAAAAAAAGGGGAAGAATGCAGACTTTCCCCTCTACAATTTTATTAAAAAATGCAATTTTGAAAGATTCCTATGTTTTCTAAACAAAATAATGTAGATTTGCACCAAATTAGGAATATTATGAGAAGAGAGTTATTATCATTCGTAGTTTTTACCTCGACTTTATCTTTATCGCTTTCAGCACAGACCGCCACTCAACCTTCTACCGTAGTGGCAAAAGCGAAAATTGTGAAGGCAGACACGCTTTCGTCAGAACTTCAGAAGTATTTAATGCTTAAATTGAATCTGTCCGGAGAAACTCCTAAATTGGACACTGTATCAATCTTATATAATAAGTATATCGGTCAGTTGGACTACCTGAATGACCCGTCTGTACCAGAACGTTATATTCCGTCCGATCCTGACTATTTTCGTCTGTTTACTCCGTTAGCCTATTATTATGCTCCGATGGCGCAGTATTCAAAGGTGGATTGGAAACCGGTACAGTTTGACTCTTTGCCCGACAACTTGAATAAGTTGACAGCGGAACTTCTTCCTTATGATACTTTGGCATATACGAAGTCCGAGCGTGCCAATCAATCGGTCAATAAAGCACTGATGGCTCTTTATCTCAATCATCCGGAACTGGTTGTCACCACGGAAAACCGTATCATGAGCCGTGATGTCTTTCGTAGGGATGTGAAACCGAAGATTTCTCCGAAGGCATCTGTTGTCCATCTTTTCCAGCCGGAAGAAATGAGCAACGATGTGGGCAAGGCAAAAATGAAAATCAGCCGTCCTAACTGGTGGGTTACCGGAGGTAACGGTTCTTTGCAAATCAGCCAGAACCACCTTTCTGAGAACTGGTACAAGGGAGGAGAAAGTAACTTTGCCGGTCTGGCTACCTTGCAGCTTTATGCCAATTACAATGATAATGAGAAAGTCCTTTTCGAAAATCAGTTGGAGGCTAAACTGGGTATGACATCCACACCGTCGGATAAATTCCATGATTACCTGATTAATACCGACCAGTTCCGTCTGTACAATAAGTTAGGATTAAGAGCGTTAAAGAACTGGTACTATACTATTTCTTCCGAGTTTAAGACTCAGTTCTGCCACGGTTACAAAGCCAATAGCGAAGAACTTGTTTCCGCATTCCTGTCTCCGGCGGATTTGGCAGTCAGTATCGGTATGGACTACAAATTGAATAAGCAGAAATTCAATCTTTCTGTTTTCATCGGTCCGCTGACTTATAACTTGCGATATATCGACAATTCGGAAGTAGATGAAACCAAGTTCGGTCTGGAGAAAGGCAAATGCTCTAAAAACGACTTCGGTTCTCAGTTGCAGTCAACGTTCAACTGGAAAATCATTTCGGCTGTTTCGCTGGAATCCCGTCTGAACTATCTGACCAATTACGAATGGGTACGTGTGGAGTGGGAGAATACATTCAACTTTGTTTTGAACCGCTATCTTTCTACTAAACTTTACGTACACGCCCGTTTTGACGACAGTTCAAAACCAACCGTTGAAAATGGCAGCTTTTTCCAGCTGAAGGAATTGCTGAGCTTCGGTATTAACTATAAGTGGTAATTTTTTTAGGCACGGATTACACAGATTTCACGGTTTCAGGAATTGAGTAACTAAAAACCGTGTTAATTCGTGTAATCCGTGCCTTATTTTATCTCTATGTCCTCAACGTTGAAATGATATACCTTCCCGGATTATCAATCTTTCCCCACTTGGTGGTAGACAGCGTGATCCATATCTGCGTCCCCTTCTTTCCGTAATCCGACAGCTTGAGAATAGCTGTAATTTCTTTCTTGTTTGTTACTCCATGTTGTGCCAGGCTGTCCAGAAGTCCTTTGACGTTGTGCGTACTCTTGTTGTAGGCATAACCGGGGATTTCGAGCGAAGGCGAAGCCGTATTGTCTTCTTCCTCTTCTGCTTTTCTTTTCTCTCCTTTACTTTGTCCGGAAATGTCAGCAATTTTGGGTGAAATGTTCTCATTTTCCAGTTTCAATTCACCTTGTACTGACGAATTGTTTGCATCCTTTGTATTATTTTCCTTTTCCTGTTTTTGGGTGTCATTGACCAACAGGTAGGGCAAATCTTCTAACTTTCTTTTCCTGCGGCAGGTAGCATCTATCCAGATGTGCTGAATTTCAAGGGAAGTCAATATCTGAAACTTCTCATAGCTTTCTTTGTCAAAGAATCCTTTGTCAAGCAAAATTTGAATGATTCCGTCTATCTCTTTTCCTTTCAGTTCTCCTCCCAGTTTGCGGGCAAAAATCAACGATTGTTCCTCACCCCATGGGATGTAATATCCTTCTTTGAATATTTTACATAGAAGTTTGCATACAGCTCCATCCACTCTGATGCCATATTTGGCTTCAGCCAGTTCAATGGCATCTCTGTCGAAAAAGTTTACGGTAAGCGGAAAATAGTCTACGCTTAAATAAGTTGTGCTCATATCAGTCTTATTGTTTGTTTTTAAGTTTATACAATTGGTTTCCAATCGAGAAAATTCTCAATCTGAAAGGTTCTCCATCCTTTCTCTTCCATGCACCAGAATATGAAGGTACTGTGTATCTGCTTCATGTCATAAGAGTGGTGAAAGTCTTTGGAATAAGAAATGAGAGTTCCTGTAACTAACTGAAAACTACCGTTCTGTCTATAATATGCGATGATGGCATGGCCATATTGCATGTAGTCTGCCAGTGATTTCACTTTTTCGGCTATTCGTTCTGCGATCGTTTCCGAATAACCTTTCTCTGATACGATACGTTTTTTCCATACTTCTGTTAATCGATCTCTTTCTTCTTCTGTTTTGTTAGTGGCTATCAGCCGTTTTTCTTTTGTCATTACATTATAAATTTGTTAGTAAAATAGTTATATTTAAAGAAAAGGCGGAACTATCTGTAGGATGCTTACACTATCGTGCGATGATAGTTACACTATCCTGCCGGGATAGTGACACTATCTTGCTGTTATAGTGACACTATAATTTCTGCAGGATAATTCGTTCATTTCTTTATCTAAAAAACGGGGGCAAAAGTATAAGTTGTATTTTTTCGCTCCAATTATTCTTGCTATTTTCTACTGTGATACTTTGATTTGTATTGTTCTTTCTCTTCTTTTTCGTGCTTCGAAATTATTCCGATTCCTTTGCTTAAACTGCTAATTTCGCTGAGTATACTCCTGAATTTCATTAATCTATATCCATGATGTGTGTTTACGTAAAAGATTCTCCAGTCTGCAATGTACTTGGCTAGTCCTGTTAAAGATTTTACGTAGGAATTAAACTCGTCATCTTCGTAATAAGTGCGAAGACAGGCAATGAAATAGTGTTTTTTTTCGCCTGTGATGCCATTTCTTTTTCTAACCTCATCGATGTCAATAATTTCGTCATCATCCTGATAATCAGTTTCAAGACTTCTCTTCTTTTGTGTGCCAGTTGCATTTTTCAGGCATTTTTTTGTCGTTGTCATTTCTTTTGATTTAAATAAAATTAATAAATGGCATTAAGATGGAAATTCCAAATTTTCGCCCTATAATTGTATATAAAATAACTAGTGATGCAAATAATGAATAAAAATGGATTTAGCCGATGTGGGGAACTATACATCGGCCTTTTACGAAAAGAAGGTCGTTTTTCTACGGCACATGTCTATCAAAATGCTCTTTTCTCTTTTAATAAATTTTGTGGTAATGCCAGTGTATCTTTCAGGCAAGTCACTCGTGACCGATTGCGTCGTTACGGGGAACATCTGTATGATTCGGGCTTAAAACCGAATACGGTATCAACGTATATGCGTATGCTTCGCAGTATCTATAACCGTGGGGTAGAGTTGGGTAGTGCGCCCTATGTACATGGCCTGTTCCGTGATGTGTATACAGGAGTGGATATCCGTCAGAAAAGGGCTCTTCCGGTGAGTGAACTCCGACGGCTTCTTTACGAAGATCCCAAGACGGATTGTTTGCGGCGCACACAATCGATTGCTGCTTTGATGTTTCAATTCTGTGGGATGTCTTTTGCCGATTTGGCTCATTTGGAAAAGTCGGCTTTAGATTGTAATGTGATCCGATATAATCGAATTAAAACCAGAACTCCAATGAGTGTGGAAGTTTTGGATACAGCTAAGGAAATGATGAATCAGCTTCGCAATTCCCAGTCATCGCGTCCGGGTTGCCCCGATTACCTTTTCAGTATCCTTTCCGGTGATAAGAAACGTAAGGATGAACGTGCTTATCGTGAATATCAGTCTGCACTTCGCCGGTTTAATAATCATTTGAAAAGTTTGGCGAGGGCTTTGCACCTGACTTCTCCGGTAACTTCTTACACGATTCGCCATTCTTGGGCAACTACTGCAAAGTTCCGTGGAGTTCCAATTGAAATGATCAGTGAATCTTTAGGGCATAAGTCTATAAAGACGACACAAATTTATCTGAAGGGGTTTGAGTTGAAAGAGCGTACAGAGGTAAATCGTAAGAATTTGCATTACGTGAAGACTTGCCCTTTAGGTCGAATTTGAATGGTTAAAAAATTGATAATCAGCACTGATGCTGGTGTGTTACTTCTTAGGTAACGGATTTAAATTTGACGCAAAGATAGACAAAAACACATGTATTAAACAAATAAAAACCTACTTTTTTTCGATTTAACCCTGAATTTGAAAAAAAATGTATCTGAACATGAAAAAGGCCTATTTTCATGCTTAGGAATTTATATGCCCAATTTTCCTAAGAATCTCTACTTTTTCTAAAGCCAAGATGCTCTCAACCCTCATTAGTCGATACTTTTCGACTTTTTCCTTCCGATTTATTATGAAGTGTACTTTTCCGTTACCTAAGAAGTAACGGAAAAACATGGGGTAAAAAAGTATGATTTTAACAAAAGAGAAATCACTAAATGCTGGGCCTATTTATGGGACAGGGGAAGGCGTAGCACACTCAAAACGCTGGTATGTTGCATTAGTTCGTATGCATCATGAAAAGAAGGTTTCCGAGTATTTGAACAAGGTGGGGATTGAGAATTTTGTACCTGTTCAGAAGGAAATCCATCAATGGAGTGATCGCCGTAAATTAGTTGAATCCGTTCTTCTTCCGATGATGGTTTTTGTACACGCTGATCCGAAAGAACGTATGGAAGTCCTGAACTTTACTACTGTGAGCCGCTATATGGTGATGCGCGGTGAGAGCAGTCCTGCTGTTATTCCTGACGACCAGATGGCACGTTTTCGTTTCATGCTTGATTATTCGGATGAAACAGTCTGTATGAATAGCTCTCCTTTGGCACGTGGTGAGAAAGTTCAAGTAATTAAAGGACCTCTGCAGGGGCTTGTGGGTGAGCTTGTCAATGTAGATGGTAAAAGTAAGATTGCTGTTCGACTGAACATGCTTGGTTGCGCCTGCGTAGACATGCCGATTGGCTATGTTGAGCCTATAGGTGAAAAAAACTAAGTGGGTAATGACGACTTCCTGTTTACAAGAAAAAATCGATAAACTTCAAAATACAGTTCATGCTCTGCTCCATAAAAGTAATTATATGGCGGGTGTGTATGTTGATGATCTTGCACGACTGAACAACGAAATTCATGAACAGATCAATGATCTGTATCCTTGTCACGGTAAGACTGCTGAGCAGGAAGCTGCTTTGTGTCTGTCTCTTCTGATGGGATATAGTGTGTCTATGTATGCCAATTCAGAGGATGAGGCAAAGAAGAAGACTGTTCTGAGGCGTTCGCAAATGATTCTGAAAAACCAATTGCCTTCACCATTGA
>OGIO01000022.1_pt1 | contig 209184 bp, 209 predicted proteins | sample 1571841 | NCBI WGS metagenome assembly OGIO01 (sample SAMEA2582111, study PRJEB24529) | metagenome | biome: Human gut stool | place: China | collected 2011
GGAATATCTGGTGGAAAGGACAGCCTTACACTACTCTATGCACTGAGTGAGCTTAGGAAATTCTATCCTAAGAAATTTGAAATCTATGCATTGACGGTGCATTTAGGGATAGGTGGAATGGATTTTTCCGAGGTAAAAAAGCTGTGCCATGAACTTGATATCCCATATTATATAATTGATACCGAAATAAATGATATAGTATTCAACATAAGAAAAGAGACTAATCCATGTGCTCTATGTGCAAAGTTGAGAAAAGGTGCATTCAATAATAAGGCGTTGGAGCTTGGCTGCAATAAGATAGCCTATGCACACCACAGAGATGATATAAATGAAACCTTCCTGATGTCACTTATATATGAAGGAAGAATACATACGTTTTCACCTATGAGCCATCTGGACAAGACGAAGCTCACCATGATACGCCCTCTTATATATGTACCGGAGGCTGATATTATAGGATTTACCAATAAATATAGGCTTCCGGTGGTTAAGAATATGTGCCCTGCTGATGGCATAACCAAGCGCGAGGAAACAAAGGAGCTGATAAAAAAAATTAATTCAGAAGCTCCGGGCTTTCATACAAGACTGTTCACCGCCATTGTCAGCGGTAACCTGGAGGACTGGCCTGAAAAAACGGAACATATTAGAGGTAAACATATTCTATAAATAATCAGGCGCAGTGTATACAGGAATCATAAGCTTCGAACCCGCATATATGGAATCACCGGTAAGGCCGTTCAAGGTCATGACTTCGCGGATATACTGGTATATGGAGGAATAATGTTCATCTGAATATTCACATGCAATACTCCAAAGAGTGTCATTCCGGGATACAGTTATGTATGTATAGCCTTTCACAGAATTATCGGCTGCATGCTCATCACCGGCGTGGACTATATTGCTGAATATGATTATGGTAAATACGGCTATGAGCACCAGAATAAATGATATAATGCTAATCTTCTTTATTCTTTTTCTACGTGCTACCGCCTGGCGGCTCTTTCTTAAAATCTCATTGACAGATAAACCGCCTTCAACTACTGTAAAATTCCTGGCTGTAGTTATTTTCATAATGATTCCTCCTATGCAATGTATCGAACATATATTTGTTAACCTGTGAGTACAATATAACATCCGAACACGCGTTTGTCAATATATAAATCGAACATTTATTCGGAACATTTATTTTGAACATTTGTTTGCATTTCTGATAGGTTTATGATATAATATACAAAACAGTTTTAACTAATTTAACTAACGGCAATTTTAAATGTAGTGCTTTTAGAAAAAACATAAGATAATCAGCCTATAGCTGTAGAGTTATAAGGTATCATTACGGTTAATTGGATTTATCGATTACATAGAGGAGGATTTTATATGCCAAGTGGAAGAATTACACCTAAACAACAGGAAATATTAGATTTTCTTAAGAAGGAGATACTTATGAAGGGATATCCGCCGGCAGTGCGCGAGATTTGTGAGGCAGTGCATCTTAAGTCGACCTCCAGCGTCCACTCCCATCTTGAGACACTTGAGAAGAACGGATATATAAGAAGAGACCCGACTAAGCCGCGTGCAATTGAGATTATGGATGATTCATTTAATTATCTCAGAACAGAGACGGAGATCGCAAGTATTCCGGTTATAGGAACTGTGGCTGCCGGACAGCCGCTGCTTGCAGTCGAGAATATTACCGACTACTTCCCTTTCCCGGCGAATCTGCTTCCTAATAAGGAGACATTTATACTTCGTGTCAAGGGAGACAGCATGATTAATATGGGAATTCTTGACGGGGATTATATCATTGTTGAGCAGACTAATACGGCACAGAATGGCGAGGTTATCGTTGCTCTTGTTGATGATTCTGCGACGGTCAAGAGATTCTATGCGGAAGACGGACATTTCAGACTTCAGCCTGAGAATGACTTCATGGAGCCGATTATTGTTGATCATGTGGAGATACTCGGAAAGGTTATACGTCTTATAAGGACACTGGTAGATTAAACATACGTATATTATAAGCCATGAGAATGAAATTACTGCTCACTTTTTTGAGCAGACCAGCTTCATTCTCATGGCTTTTTGCTTAAAAGATAATCATTGCTTTTCCTATATTGATTCGGGTGTCAAAACATGCTGTATATAGCTAGCTGTGCATAAATATAATACGTTATACACTCATAAACTAAATTGACATGTTTTGACACTCGAATCATATATTATAATTAAGATGTGGGTAGTATCTTGAAGTGGATTTCACTTATTTTATTTACCTATTTTATTCTGCTCAAGTTCTGCAAGAAGCTCCTGCACCACAGCACGCTTGACCGGGTGGTATGCGTAAGGTGCAATATCGCTGAGCGGCTTAAGCACGAACATGCGGTTGTGCATGTCGATATGTGGAATACAGAGTCTTTCTGTATGCATAATCAGGTCATCATACAGAAGAATATCTATATCAAGTGTCCTTGGTCCCCAGTGGATTTCGCGGGTACGGTTGTTCACGGCTTCAACAGCGTTAAGAAAATCCAGCAGCTCATTCGGTTCGAGAATTGTATCGACAGCGGCACAGCAGTTCAAAAAGCTCTGCTGCTCTACTCCGCCGTATGGCTCAGTTTCATATATAGGTGATACTTTATTCAGACGGATACAGGAATGGTTCTGCAGGGCATTAAGTGCGTTCTGCAGGTATATTTCACGCTCCCCCATATTGGAGCCAAGTGATAAATATACACGGTGCCAGCCTCTTGTAAGTTCAACAGATACAGTTTCCATTGGCAGCTTTACAGGAGCCCAGGGCTTCTTTATTTCAAGGTGTATTTTGTGTAAGTGCGGTATCGTTGTGAGCAGATACTCCGCAAGCCTGCTTGCAGCCGTCTCAATAAGTTCATAGGTATCATTTGTCAGAAATTCTGCAATTTTTTCAGATGCCATTCCATAGTCTATGGAAGAATCAAGGTCTTCCGGTGTGTAGCCGGCATGCTGAAAGTCCTCAGTGAATACACGATGTCCAACTGAATTCCTAAAATCAGTATACAGGTCAGCGTTTATTATAAATTTCTGCCCAAGACGATTCTCCTCCTCAAATACACCATGATTGGCAAATACTTCAAGATTTTTTATATGAATTATGTCCATTTGTAGTACTCCTTCTGTGAAGAATATATTTCTATAGAATGACGTAGTGGTCAAAACATGCTAATTTAATGTACGAGTGTATAACGTATTATATTTATGCATATTATGCATTAAAGCTTTTTCCAATAACTGCTGCTGCCATCTTAAGTGCGCGGAAGTTCTCCTTAACATCATGTACCCTGAATATTGAGGCACCGCGCATAAGCCCGATAACGCTTGTGGCGACGGTTCCATCAACGCGCTCATCCCTTGGAAGGTCGAGTGTGAGCCCGACTACGGATTTTCTTGAGGTTCCAAGAAGAACAGGGTAACCCAGTGCACAGAGCTTGTCAAGCGTATTTATTGCAATCAGGTTTTGTTCCAGCGATTTGGCAAAGCCGACGCCCGGGTCAAGGATAATATTTTCCTTAGATATGCCGTGCTTTAACGCACAGTCGATGATAAGTCTGTTATCATCAAGATAATCGGTGATAAAGTCATTGTATTTATCTGATTTTCTGTTATGCATAAGACAGCATGGAAGACCGGATTTTGCGAGCAGCACAGCCATTGGCGATACAATGCTGCCGTCATCGGAGGTGCTTGTGTTGTGCATAAGCCCCCATATATCATTTATAAGGTCTGCACCTGCCTCAATTCCCGCTGCTGCAACACCTGCCTTGTATGTATCAAGTGATACAGGTATGTCAAAACGTGCTTTTACAGCTCTGATAACAGGCACAACGCGCTCAATCTCCTCATCATCAGATATCATCGTGTAACCCGGACGTGTGGATTCCCCACCGATATCTATAAGAGCAGCTCCATCCTTTATCATTTCCTCCGTATGAAAAAGAGCAGCATCAATATTATTGTAACATCCTCCGTCTGAAAATGAATCGGGTGTTACGTTTAAAATGCCACACACATAGGCACTGTTTTCAAGGTCAAAATTCTTATTTCCGATAAGCATAAATATTCTCCTTAATGATTTATGAGACAAAAGAAATTAATTGTGCTCAGTATTTTATCATATTCAGTACTCTGTCCACAGCCGCACTATCGTTCTCAAAGGAACCTCTGCATACATAGGTCATTGTCCTGCTGCCTGGTTTTTTCACACCGCGCATGGTCATACACATATGTTCGGCCTCGATAACAACCATGACTCCATCTGCATGAAGATATTTCATAATGGCATCAGCAATCTGTGCGGTCAGGCGCTCTTGAAGCTGCGGGCGCTTGGCGTACTCCTCCACCGTTCTTGCAAGCTTGCTAAGACCTGCTACCCTGCCGTTTGAAATGTAGGCAATATGTGCCTTTCCGTAAAAAGGAAGCAGATGGTGTTCGCACATTGAGTAAAAGGTGATGTCCTTCTCGAGTATGAGCTGCCCCTTCTGCGCCGCAAAGGTTTTTGAAAGGATGTCGCGGACAATTATCTCATCATTATCCTTAGAAGCTCTCTCATTTTTATCCGGAATATCCGGATATGAAGCCGATGCCCTGTATTGTGCGGTTCTGTCCTTATCTATCCCGGCAAATATCTCCTCATACATACGCGCGATTCTGCCGGGTGTTTCAAGCAGCCCTTCGCGTGATATATCCTCACCGATTCCTTCAAGAATCAGCTTAACCCCATCCTTTATCTTTTCCTTATCCATTCGTTGTATGCCTCTCTTATCCGGTTAAGATGCGAAAGTGAGCCAAATGCAAGCACCGCCACATCACCGTTATTATAAGTAACTGCTCTTTCGACTGCTGCTTCGATATTACAGCATGCCTCGGCAATATTTTTCTTTTTGTTTATATGCTCCGCAAGCTCCTCTGCCGGCATAGCCCGGACATTGCCGGGAGTGGCTATTGTAAAAATATGGTCAGCCATAGGGAGCATAAGTTCGATTATTTTCTCATAGTCCTTGTCTGCGAACACACCCATTATGTATACCAGCCTGCGGCAGCCAAGGCTTTCGGTTGTAAAATATTCAAGAACAGATGTTCTAAGCTGCCTTGCGGCGGGCTCATTGTGTGCTCCGTCAACAAAGAATGGCGGCTGGCTGCCGATAAGACTTAAGCGTCCAAACCACTGCGTAGCATAAATACCAGCCCTGATGTCTGAATAGGAAATATTATACCCCATGTCCATAAGTGCCTCAACACATGATATTGCAAGGCATGAGTTGATAATCTGGTAAGTTCCGCGTAGTCTAAGCCTGATAAGTCCTGCCCTTCTGTGGGTGTAGCATGTACAATCATCATCCCAGGGACATGAGGCGTAGCTTATGTTCATGGCGTCTGTCATATAATCTGATATTATAAGCCTGCTGCCGGTATCTGAACACTTGTTCTCAATAACAGTCATCGCCTCACTTTCCTGTGTGGTGGTGATGACTGTTGTCCCAGGCATGATGATTCCTGCCTTGACTGAGGCAATCTCATTCAATGTATTCCCAAGTATACCCATGTGGTCTAAGCCGATTGATGTAAATACACAGCACAGCGGATTTGAACATACGTTAGTTGCGTCACATTCACCGCCAAGACCGGTCTCTAACACAACGAAATCCACCTTCTGTCTGTAAAAATACAGAAATGCCGCCGCAGTCTCAAGCTCAAAAGCAGTCGGTAGCCTTGAAGCAGACAGCTTCATAGCCTCAACTGCATCCGCAAGCTCTCCCATGATACCGGCAAAAGCATTTTCTGAAATATATTCACCATCAATCTGTATCCGTTCGAGGTATGTGACAAGGGTTGGTGAGATATACCGTCCGACTTTATACCCAGCCGTGGTGAGGATTGTCGAAAGCATCGCAAGAGTCGAACCCTTTCCGTTCGTTCCGGCAATGTGTATCACCTTTAGCTTGTCCTGAGGATTGCCAAGATGACTCATAAGCTCACGCATGGTATCCACACCCATGATGCTGCCCGCCCTTTCTGCATTGTGGATAAGCTTCATGGCATCTTCGTAGCTTAATCTCATAAATCCTTAACCTCTATTTCCCTGCCGTCACGCCATATTCTCTCAAGGTCATAGAAAAATCGGTCATCCTTGGAGAACACATGCACTATAACGTCCGTATAGTCAAGTAGAATCCATGAGGCACTGCGGTATCCCTCCACGTTCTTAGGCTCCAGTCCAAGCTTATACAGCTCTTCCTTGACATTGTCTGCAAGAGCCTGTACCTGATTGATATTGCTGCCGTTAGCTATCACAAAATAATCTGCGATAACGGATACCTTGCTGATATCAAGTATCTTTATATTTTCACCCTTCTTATCATCAAGGGCGCTGTAAATTATTTTCGTCAATTCCTTTGAATCCATAAATTACCTCCGGATAAATGTATTATTTAGCCTTGTAAATTATATTTTGGCTTTTAGGCTTTCATATGCCTTAACTGTTGTATCATCTATTGTGCCGTTTTTGGAGCGCACATATTCAATAGTGCCTTCAAGGATCTCGTAGGTGCACTGCCTTAAGTCCTTGAAGGCAAGCTCACGATAATAAGGAAGCCTCGGTGCCTTGTCGCGGTTCGGCTCTATATAATCAGCCACATACACTATCATATCAAGCAGATTCATATCGGGGCAGCCTGTTGTATGGCAGCGGATAGCGTGACATATCTCCGGGTCCGTAACACCATGCCTGTATTCGGCATAATAGGCACCAACCTTCGCGTGCAGCAGATCCGGCTGACGTTTTTCTGCCTCACTCACCTCAAGACCGAACCTGGCACATTTTTCTAAAAGACGTTCTCCGGAAAGATACTTTGCGCAGTCGTGCAGAAGTCCCGCCATAAAAGCCTTGTCCATGTCATAGCCGTATCTCATGGAAAGTGCGGCGCTCGTATATGCTACACCCAGTGTATGCTCGTACCTTGAAGGGGTGAGCTTCTTCATAAGGTTTTTCTTTATAAGTGTAATCTGTTCGTTGTCCATTTTTGTCCTCGATTCTAATTTCTATTTATAATTACATATCAGACCCATTTCTTTTGCCAGTTCCTCATTGAGAACTTTAATCTTTATTTTCCAGATTTTATGATATTGAAGTAAACGATTGTTTAGTTCAGCCAATGGTCCGGCAAGCCAGGCAATCTTCAACTTTATTTCACTCCAATCTCTTCTCTGTAAAGCTGGTGGAATGTATCCATTATTGTGTTGTGTTCAAGTAACTCAAATTCATCCGATGTCTCACACTGAATTTTATTTTCATCGTCTTTATATAAAGAAATATATTGTATTGCACTTTCTTTAGTACGTTTTATTTCAATATATTTGGATAAGAAATAATCATGTGTGGAGACAAGAATCTGCACTCCTTCACTTTCAAGCATAATCAATAGCTCGGCTAATACAGGGATATATTTGGGATTAATATTTGCCTCAGGCTCATTTTATTTCTGTTTACCAAGCGCCCTATGCTGGATTGATCCGGACGGAAAAGCATTGCAGTTTTATATGGAAAAGAAACATCATGCTTGGATGCCTGACATGCGGCATAAGCCAATTTCATAATATAGGTTTTTCCCATACCGTTTTCTCCTACCAAAATATTAAGTCCTTTGCTGAAAGGAATTGTAATATTTTCAAACACTGTAAAATTTTCAGCCTGAAATCTGGTCAATGGCATTATACTCACCTCACACATTTATTTTGAACCTGTCCCTTATTATATTACAAGATGACAGTTCTGTGAAGCAGATTTCTTTAATAATGTAAAAACCCATACAAAAAGGATGTCTCAAGTGTCATCAACTTTTCCAAAGGTACTAAATCACCTGTATTGTCTTCTTTATCAAGGGTAATACCCTTGATATTCGCCGGCGCTTTGCCCTCTTTCATAACCGGAACATAAAACTTAAAGGATATATTCTTAATCCAATTACCGTCCTCACGTCTTTCCGGAAAGATATCTATGCGGTCGATGAACGTCTGCATAAATTGCTTTCTCTCTACCTCTGATGCCATAGAATATAATTCATCAAAGTGTAAAAGAAATTCATAAATACTCTCGCTTGAAATCTGATCTCTACGCAAATAAGGATTGCCTAATCTGATAAGCAATTACGTCCTTTTCTCTTGGACTTCTTCCGGTGTTAACCGCATACTGATTCTTTGTGATTTCAAATTCCAGATCCACAGTGTCAGGATCACATTCATAAGATGATACATATTCCCCGGCTTCTGTTTTTTCATCATTTTTCGCGTAATCAGTTCTTTCCTTTAAGCATTGTCCCATGCTCCTGCTCTTTTGCAGATGCATGGGAATTAATCTCGTTGCCGCCATAGTACCGTTACCTCCTACTGAATCTTTGCAAGTTCAGAAAAAATATCGCGGAGCAACTTCTGTATTTCTCTCTGCCCCGCGGTAAGCTCTTCAACATCACTCTTATAAACAGCTCCAGTTTCGTTCGCATGTTTTGCAATCTGATTTATATTGTTGGAATTGATTCTTGCAAGCCTTTGAATCTCCTGCAAATCACCTAAATCAAGCTTTAAGATATATCCATCCATCGCCATTTTTCTTAAATATGCAGAAGAATGTTTGATTCCTGCCTCCTGCATTTTCTCACTGATACGGGCATATTCGCTTTCTGTAACTCTGAAATTAATCTGCTTCGTTCTATATTCCTTCATTTGTCATTTTCTCCCATTAATGATTTCTTTTGTCGTCTCCCCTCCTCAATTCCTGGCAGGTAACCTCTGGTTTCTTTAGCCCTGTGGACTGTTTTGGACTGTGCCGTTATCACGACCTTGGCTCGCTCACGGAATTCCGATCATCGCTTAGCTTCCCCGAATCGGTATTGATTTGGAACGCTCATTTAATTTTGGTTTGTATAGCGATTTTCTCAAAAACCGAGGCCGTTTCCCGTATATCCAAAAAGTAGGATTTAAGGCAAAAAAATAAGAATTTCCACGCTTATGGGAATTCTTGCTGATTCGAACTGTTGTTCTGCTGTATAATGTGTCAGTAACCGTTTATAAATGAGATGAAAGAAGTGATATACATGAATTGCAAGCTAACGCTTGGAGAAAAATTAAAAGATTTAAGAACAGCTGCAGGACTATCTCTAATAGAACTTGAAGAAGCTACCGGGATATCGAAATCCGCGCTAGGCAGCTATGAAAGCGATGATACTAAGAAAGAAATCACCATATGAATTCAAAACCTTTACGGATATTCTTCAAAGATATTCAGATGCTTTTAAGACTCCTAAAGGCAATGGCAGGGGCAAGAAGAAATGATAAAAAACAAAGGCACATTATACCTACTGTTGTAGATAAAATGTGCCTTTATAAAATCAAATAACAATTTCTATTCAGCAACATCAACAAACAATATCACCGGTGGAACTGGCTTTTCATAACCTTTCAAGAATAATCCACGCTCCCTCGCCTCATAAATCAAGGCGCTTGGAAAGTAACAGCAGGTATTTATGTATCGCAGAAAATCCGGCACATCGGCCTGTATCTGTTTTGGAACCATCACAGGATTTTTTATCATAGTAATGAATGAATCGTGGAATTCTGTACATAATACATCAGAATAAGCCCCCATAAGTTCATAGAACTGTTTCTTTTCATCCATACTAAGTATCGGAACGTTCAAGATCAAATTTCCGGTTGCTGATCTTTCTACAAAATCCAATTCAATAAATGTTTCAATATTTGTAAGAAGTTTTTGAGATATACTTGGCAAGAAGCTTTCGTTGTCACAATATACCGCATATAAGAATTTCATTACTGACTCTCTTGCATCACTCCAATTTCCTACACAATGATAAGCAGAATGCGTTTTTCCCAAAGCTTTCGTATCATAATCATACAAGCCAATCGTACGCGCTCCAAGCAGATTCTCATAGTTTCCACCTGCCTCACCGCTAATACCATATTCACTCTGAGGACTCTTGTCATAATCATAATTTGCAGGATAACGAGTTCCCATAGCATACCATCTGCCACCATTTTTTCTGTCCGGATAATCATACTTCGAACCGTTTCCGGCAACCTCATCCCTGACTCTTATCACAGCTCTGTAAACAGAATGTAAGACAAAATATCCCTCCAATTTCATAGCTTGTGATGAATTCTGCTTCTTATAATAAGCCGACAATCTTAATTCTCTTAGTCCTTCTTCAACATGCTTCCAAATCTCTCCACATAAGTCACCAGCCAGTTTCTTTTGCAATTCTAGTGTATTTGTCGAGTCCTTTTGATTGTAAATAATAAAATCTGTAAATACCTTATCTCCAACCTTCTTCATAAGTTCGCCTTCAACAAGGCGCTCTACAACAGGTTCAATATATGCAGTAGATATTCCGATTGCATCCGAAAGTTCCGGTATCGTAACCGGCTTTTCATATGCCAAGATCAATAAGTTCATTGCAATTTTATCATTGTTCACCAGCGAGTGTGGCTGATCATTCAATCCAATGTATCCACTGGTTGAAATCCATAAATCCTCAGGTTCAAAACTCTGCTTTTCATATTTTTCCATAGCTAATTCCTTTCTCAATTTATCCCTGCCTAGTCTAAGGCGGCTTTTTACCGTGTTCTCAGGCAGTGATAATTCATCCGCGATTTTCTTTACTTCCTGTCCATGAAAATAATGTCTTACAACGATTTCACGGTATAGCTTTGTCAGATGTGCAACGGAGCGTCTGAGATTTTCCTCTTCCGTCAATCCATCTTCATCTACATCTGTTGCCTGATTATTTACTTCTTCCATCGCGACATCGAAATCCATCCCATAAAATTCTAATGGTTTACGGTATTTTTCACGTAACAGGTCATAATATTTTCTGTTTAGAACTGTGCACAGCCAATTTCTGGCATTATTAATATCCACGCCTTTCCTTATGGCATGTAATCCGTCCAATATTGTCTCTTGTACAAGATCCTGCGCATCCTCCCAGGAATCACATTTACTTACGGCTATATGCATCAAGTAATCAGCTTGTGCCAACATTTCTTCTATTTCCATTAGAGTCCCCCAATGCTGTATTATTATCACAGATAAAAATATCTGTTTTGAAGCTTCACCCTATAGTCGCGTGAAATCGAAAAAGGTTCACTGCTTTTTATAAAATAATTTACGGCAGCTTGATTTACAGGCCGCCGCTATATCAAAAAGCTACTACTTAGTGACAATATGAATATGCTGAAACTTTTGATAACTATTGCTTAACATTAATATCATTAATTATGTTAAGCATTTTTCTTTGCGCTTCGCTGATATCGTCAACATTCCCCTGCACATTTTGCAAAGTTTCAGCAATAACACCAATCAATCTGTCTGATAGATTCTGCAATAAACGAATTCGTATTTCTTTGGATGTACCAGCCAAAGCTTGGAGGAATTCATCGTTTTCCATCTGCCTAAGCATCATCTGAATATGATAATCATCTGTATTAAGCAGAGAATCTAATACCCCTGTATCCTCTACTCCGATATCCATGAGCGCTATTTTTTCTATTTGCTCATCTCTCGTTAACTGTGCCTTCTTCAGAATAAGCCCGGCATATTTTCTGCCTAGGAATGAACTGATAACGTCCTTCACTATCTCTTCGTTCTCTCCGGAAAAAATCAGTACAATCACCTCGCAAATCATGTTCGCTGTTCTTGAATCCTTTTCAGCTTCTGCATAACGTACAAGATACGGCTTGCAGTCCATAGGCGTTATCTGCTTGTAAAATCCATCCAATAGGAAATAAACAGCAAATTTGCAGTAAATAACTGCCATCTTTATGTATTAAGCATAATACAGTTAGTTCTACTTGTTCTGTACGCATAATTTGCCGCTGTCCTCCTCTACTATTTGTTTTATTTCATATCTGATCTATCAGAATACCATTTAGGGACAGTATTTTTAAAATCATTGAAATTAGTCATAGAATTTCTTGCTCTTCTTACCATTCCATCAATTTCATCCTGTCCAAACTTCTCGGCCCACTTAATGGAAAATAATGATGCCTGCGCCACATATACCGCATTCGCCGTCCAGAAATCTTCAGGAACATCGTCATTAAAATAAGAATCAATCTGTCCTATGCAATACGGAACGCTTATCTCTACACCAAAGCTTTCAAGCTTGTAAAACTCCTCATAGGGATCTCCCACTTCCCATCTGTTGAAATCTATTACACCAATATTCCCGTCAGGCATATAAATCAAATTCCCCGGATGGAAATCCCCATGCATATACACTGGCGTTTTATTCCAAATAGAATTGATATTATCTTTTACATATGCTACAGCTATCTCGTCACCGGATATTCTCACATCCGATTCTTCATAGCGTGCCAACTGCATCAGCTTTTTCTCGCGCTTCGTTGTTGCAGGAACATCTGCCGAATCAAGAGGTATTGAGTGTATCTTTCTGAGAATTATTCCCGCTTGACGACCAAGCTTATACTGTTCCTGTTCTGATAGCTCCGGCAGCACTTCTTCCAAGTCACGACCTTCTATCCAACTAAGCAGCATATATACATTCTTATCTTCGTTACAGGTTCCGAATTCTATCGGCATAGACATACTGATACCAAGCTGAGAATATTTTGTAATAATTTCATATTCTTTCTTTTTTGTTTCATATTCCTCAATGTCTGAAATTCGCAGAAGCTGAAATTCTCCGTTAGCCGTTTCGACCAAATATTTTTTATCACTAGACCAGCCCTTAGAAATCAGGGTGATATTCTTCCAGTCTTTGCTTATTGCAATATTCATAAACATAAATTTCACCTGCAATTGTCGCGTTACAAGAGCTTCTATAGCGTTAATCACGTTATTCACCGCGCGCTCCAGGAAACCCTCATATTCTTCTCTGGAGAAGCCCACAAAAGGATATCTTCCCTCTTCCAATGTTGGCATGTAATACATCATCTTAACCTTCATGGGTATAGCCCCTTTGGGAAGATAATCAATATAATCCGGAAACTCTTCAAGTCCTTTTATTTCAGTAAAGTATCCGGAATCAGGATGTTCATCCAAATATTCACGTTCAATCACGAAGAAGTTCATTCTCTCCTCACGATTCGGCATAAGTTTCTTAAAGCAATCCCAGTTTTCTTCTAGTCCATCTGCCAGGTCACATAATTCCGGTATTTCTTTAGCACGTTTCCACGCAGCTGCAACGCGCTCATCATCTCTTATTGTCTTTTGAAGCTCTGCATCTGTTATTAAATGGGCATAATATCCTAATAAAAACGAGAGTTCTTCTTTTGTTTTTATCGAACCCAAGCGAGCTATTATGTATTCATCGTAAAATCTGACACAATCGGTTGCTTTCTTTCTATTGTCCTGCATCCAATGTGTCACTGCTCTGGGTGGTGTAAACTCTGTCCAATCTTCATTCGGAATATTTGCCCCTAAGCTCAGTCAAATCCATATCCTCCAAAGAGAAATCCACTTTCACTTTTCTGAAATTATCCTTGTCGACCACTCCCTTGGAAAGTAAAACAACCGTCTCCACGCTCATAGTGAAAACATCCCATCAGATATTATTAAAGCTGTCTTAAATCATTCTCTATATTTATGAATGTCTACATATACAGCCTATTTTCAACAATATACTCATATACCGCCTCAGGAACCATGTAACGCGCGGAGGCTGGTTCGCCCGCAAGCCGTTTCCTTATATCGCTGGAGCTGATTTCAAGCTGCGGCGTATCGACAAGATATATCCTTGCGCCGTAGCTGTCCTCAAGCTGCCTTTTGACCATCTCAAGCTTATCATCAGGAATATTGTTCCTGTCGGCACATACAAGAGCCGTGTGCTCACAGATAATCTCCGGATGATACCATTTGTCAAAATTGATGAGTGAATCGGCACCCATGATGAAGAAAAATTCATGTTCGGGGTACAGCTTGTCAAGCTCCGTCATTGTTATGGCGGAATAGCTAGGTCTCTCCTTTTCAAGCTCATAAGTGAACAGCTCAAAATCAGGATTGTTCTGTATTGCAAGCTCTACCATGCGCTTCCGGTTGTCCTTATCTAATATCCTGTTATTCTTGTGCGGTGGGTCACCTGCCGGCATGAACCATATCTTATCAAGCTTCAGCAGCGTGAGTGCCTGCTGTGCAATGATAAGGTGACCTGTGTGTATCGGGTTGAAGGTTCCACCCATTATTCCTATACGTGACATACTATAATCTCCCCTGCTGCTGTTCATGGCATTTCAGCATAGTTGAACAGTACACAAGCTATACTGAACAATAGCCAAGCAATGTTGAGCTATTGTAAAAAATGATAATTACGTATCGCTGTAATGATATCGGCATGCCAGAATATATACATTGCCGCTATCAACTTTATATATCAGTCTCTCCTTATCATTTATGCGTCTGCTCCAGAAACCGACAAGATTTCCGGTTAAGGGTTCAGGCTTTCCTATTCCCACATTGCCGTTTCTGCAAATATCTTCTATAAGATTATTTATCTTTTTTAATGTCTTTCGGTCCTCTGTCTGCCAGTAGACATAATCCTTCCATCCGTTATCCGTAAATATTTTATTCATCAGTATTAACCTCTGAAAGATTATGAGCAGATATTTTTCCGTTCTCCAACTGGGCTTTAGATTCCATGAGCCAGTCGTAGTTAGCCTTATTTCCCATGACATAGGCATTTTCCATCAGGTTATTATAGGCTTCCTCCGAAAGGATGACAACATTCTTATTATCTTTTCTTGTGACAATCATTGTTTCGCAATCATCGGTGACCTTATCCATGTAGGTTTTCATATTATCACGAAGATTCGTATAGTTTACAGCCAGCATAACAAACACCTCCATTCTCAATTGATTACTTTTGGCGGTATATACATTCTATTGCTTACATAGTTATCTTTTATATTTATAGTATAAAGTACAGAAAACTGTACGTCAAGTAGCTGCTGAAAAATTAAATATTATTTACTAGATTACAGCCAATAGAGTTACAGGCAGCGGTTAAGTTGACTGCAAATATCCGTTTTAATTTATTATATGAAATCAGGGGCAAAAAATACTTTGCCCCCGGATTGATTCATTATATATAATTATATTTCTTTCTATAAACCACCAAAAATATCACCGAGATGATAAGCGCGAACACCTCAGCATTCGTAACCGACCACCATATTCCGTCGAGCTTCCAGATTAACGGCATAATAAGCACTGCCGCCATCTTGAAGATGAAGGTACGCAGAAATGATATCGCCGCGGATACACCGCCGTTGTTCAGAGCGGTGAAGAAGGATGAGGCAAATATCGTAAAGCCGCTGAAGATGAACGCAAGCGAGAATATTCTGAAAGCATGCTTTGTCATGGCGAACAGTTCCGGGTCATAGCCCACAAATATTTTTGAAAGCGTTCCGGCAAGTGTAAATGCAAGCACAGCCATGATGACACCGGCAATTCCCATGATTATATTGCTCTTTTTGAACATGTTTCTGAGTTCATCTGTGTTGCCGGCACCATAGTGGTAGCTGATAATAGGCGCCCCGCCCATGGCATATCCGATAAACATTGCAATAAAGATGAACTGGACATACATAAGGACACCATTTGCGGCAACACCGTCTGAGCCGGCATATTTAAGAAGCTGGAAATTATATACAATTCCGACAATGGATGAAGCTGTGTTTGACACAAATTCAGAGGCACCATTCCAGCAGGCGCGGGCAGTGCTCTTTATCTCAAGCTTTGTGCGCACCATTTTGAGCAGACTGTTGTTAGGACGTATAAAGTATATCAACGGGATAATACCGCCTACAACCTGGCATAAGCCTGTAGCAATTGCGGCACCGGCAACACCCCATTTTAACACACCGACCAGCAGCGCATCGAGCACCATGTTCGTAAGACCGGCAGCAACGGTGGTCACAAGACCAAGGTGCGGCTTCTCAGCGGTTATAAAGAAACCCTGAAAGGCATTCTGCAACATGAATGCAATATTAAATATCATCATTATTCTGCCGTATATCACACAGTCGGTGATGATTTCACCTTCCGCACCGAGCCATATTGCTACCGGGCGCATGATAAAACAGGCTATGAGTGAGATTATGGCACCGACAATGGCAGTTCCCGCTACTATCATTGTAAAGTACTCATTGGCTCTTTCCTTCTTTTTTTCACCCAGAGTCATTGCGACAAGCGCGCTTCCACCGGTTCCGAACATGAAGCCGACACCGCCGAATATCATAAGAAACGGCATTATAAGGTTGATGGCTGCAAAGGCATCCTTGCCTACGAAATTAGAGACAAACAGACCATCCACAACACCGTATATAGATGTGAATACCATCATCACTATCGATGGAAACACGAAGCGCAGGAGCCTCCTGTATGTGAAATGGTCGGATAACTGGATTTTCATGGTTTTAACTCCTTTTTAACTAAAAATACTTAATAAAATTTCTTATTGTGAATATAAATTACTCTCTGATAATATGTGTTGCCTCATTTAAAAGACGAGTGAATTTATCGAGCGCCGATATGAGAGCTTCCTTCTCCTCGTCCGTCATACCGTTGAGCGCGGCATACTCTGCATGTCGAACCTTTACGATGGTTCTGCTTATTAGTTCTTTTCCGGAAGCTGAGAGCATTATCTTCTTACTTCGCCCGTCACTGCCGGGAACAAGGCTGATAATGCCGTCTGCTTCAAGCTTTTTGAGTGATGAGTTGATTGTCTGCTTTGGAAAGCAGGACATTGAGCAGATTTCACTCTGGGTTATTCCATCAGAATAATCGTACAGCATATATAATATCCAGAAAGTGCTGTCGGACATTCCAAGAAGCTTGCCAGCCTGCTGGTACCAGTCATCGTTTTCCTTTAATCTGTGGTTCAGAAGCCAGAGATATTTGTCATTGTCCATGGAAAAAGTTCCTCCTTTTATTTCAAAATTCGAATATGCAGGTTCTATACATCAGGTAATGGAATGATTTTATATAAAACAAAAGTCCGAAATCAGACTTTGTACAGTATAGTCCGATTTCGGATGGTTGTCAAGCTGGGAAAATAAAAAATGCCGAAGCATTTGGCTAAGGCATTTTTAGGAACGGTTATTTTAGTTGCTTTCTGAATAGAGAATAATATAAATTCAAATCATTTGGTTCAAATTGAATATTTTTTGGCAGAAGAGAGAGTAATTTATCTTTCTGCGATTCAATCTCAGGATATTTCTCATATGAAATATAATTGATATCCAGAAACTCTTTAATCATTTTTAGGGCTTTTGCAGCCTTGTCGCGTTCAACGAAAAAATCCATGTTATATCTTGTCTGGGCTTCCCATGCTGTTAGTTTTTCTGTGTTGTCATCAATCCATTCGGTGATTGTAATGCAGGCACCATTGTTCTTGCACATTCGCACCAATTTGGAAATATCGTGCGTTGATGGCACGATGACACCCACAAATTCAAGATGGCATTTTAAAACCAGTTCCACAACCTGTTGTAAGCTGTATGCCACAGTGTTCATTGTGTATTCGTCAGCCTGCCCTGCCTGATATTCGCGTACAGCAGTCTTGTATAAAGACAATGCCATTTTAAAATATCTGATATCACACATGTTTATCTGTCCTCCTTGCTATCTTCTATCGAACAAAATAATGCCGTCCCTGTCTATCGACCTATATATTCCGGATGTTTTGGAGATATCATATATTAAATCGACATCTGAAAGTACGTTATCAGGAATAGCCGGAATATTATTGTAATCTCTTAGTTCAACATAGATATCAATATCACTATTGGAATGGCACACCATATTGACTGTGCTTCCGAATATCACAAGAAGGAGCACGTTGTCATCCTGTATCATGCTGTCATAGATAATCTGGATGTCCAACTGCTTTAATGGGTGTGTATATTTGGCAAGAGGATAAGTCACTCCTGCTTTTACAGGTAACTGCGCATGATTTTCAAGGTCATTCATAGAAAGCTCCCCTTTTGATAATATTATGCACTTATAATTTTAGTATTGTTGGGCTGGAACGTCAAGACAGTAAATGGGATGAATTTATATCTGTAAACAATTTAACCCCTGTGACTTCCTGTAGGCGTCCTTGAGGCTGATATTATTTTTTTGAAACTGTTGTTCATCCATGTACAACTCTTCCGCATTGTCACAGTAGAAATATTCGGCTTTATAAATGACTTTTACGTTCTTGAATGTTGAGGTAGCTTGTATAAGTACTGTTTTCACTTCATGTTCTTCCATGCAACAGATACATAATCTTTTTTCGCTATTAATAATTTTCATATCCATGAAAACACCTCCTACTTCTCAAATATTTTAAATATGCTATTACTCTATAGCTTCTAAAGTACAGATATAAAATTTTTCATCTTCTTTCTTTATAACGAATTGATTACCTACACCTGCTCTTACGTATGTTCCATCAATGCCCTGCGAAACAAAATTTAATTCTTCATCAATGGCATAGATTTTATCGTTTAATACAACAAGAGCCTGTCCATCAATGAAAAGAGAAGCAGCATCATACCAATTAAGCTCTTCAAAATCTTTCGATAAATAGCCAAATTTATCATCTTCATTCTTTGCGAGAATAGGACTTTCATGGCTATTTGATATATCTACATATTTATATTTTTTGTCCGACATATATTTATCTTCGGCTATATTCCATATATAATAGGAATCTGTTGAATCATAATTTATTAACATCATATTATTAGATGATATAGTCACTTTTCCGGAATCTTCCCATTGCCATGAAAAGTCTCTGATACCTCCGGAGATTAGGTATGTATTATAATCTCCATTCCATTCTTTTGGATGGATAAATACAAGTTTTTTTGTATTTATATTGTATAATGCATAAGCGAACAAGCTAGGTGAAGTTGTTAAGATATGTCCATCATACACATGTTCACCACCATTAACATAATAATCAAGGGAATCCAATTGCGAATATATAACATATCCCAATACCCATCCATCATCGCCAACCGAAGTATCAGGGATAAAATTGATTGTTGCAATATCTTGACCTATATATTCGGGAAGTGAGACAACAACTATGCCATCATCTGTTATACCATCCGTTTCACTTACGATAAATTCGTCGCTATAAATATCTTTTAAGCATATAGCAGAATAGTTTGAGCTGGACACATCGGATATAATACTTTTGAAATTGCCATTTCTATCACAGCTCTTGAAATATGTATCATAATAAGATAATTTCACAGATATTCTTCTTGAATTAATATAACCGTTATAATATGGAAGTAACCAATTTGAAGCTGTTACAGCATAACTTCCGTTATCATTATACTCAGCACCAGTTGATTTTTCACGAAAACTACCAACCCATGCCAGTTCATTATCCAATGAAGAATAGATTATGGAGTTATTATTGCTTAAATCTAAATAGATATATTCATTTCGTGTTTCTGAATAATAATTGTCAGACCGGTTGTACTCAATGACTGCGTTATCAATTATCTGCTCAACCGGTTTAATTAATTGGATAACATTATCATAAAATCCACCAATATAATAATCAGGGTAATCATTGTTTGAAAAAATTATGTTTCCATTATTATCATAAAGAATACACGTAAATAATCCATTATTGTTGTAGTATAAAGTGAAGCCGTCATCAAATATTTTAAAATAACTATATTCGCAAGGAATTATCATTTCAAGGTCACTGTTGAGTGCTCCGAATAAGTCATTTTCGCTTGTAATATAGCAGTTGCCTGCCGGTATAAGCATATTGTAACCATCTGGAGATAAGGTAAGCTTGTACTTATTCAATATCTCCATCGGGGTTTCGGCTTCATTGTCCGAGGTTTCTGTTTCAGGGATTTTCTCAGTAGTGCTTTCAACCTCATCGGTAGGTTCATTACTATTATCTCCATTAGTGTCATCTAAGGCTAATAGTGTCTTGGTCTTTTCTTTCAGTGCTAATATAACTTGGGAATCAAGGTTGTTTTCGGCTTGAGCAACTACTTCTTCTGCTTTGTCATAATTCCCCATCACAATATATAAATCTATTAACCCAATGTAAGCTTTCTCACACTTCGGGTCAATCTCTATCGCCGCCTTGTAAGCAAGAATTGCAGCTTCATAGTTGAGTTCAGACATATACTTCTCAGCAAGCGTAAGCTGTCTGTCACGGAGGTTTGAGGGTAGATTATATACTGCAATGGCTGAAATTGCAGCTATCACAGCAATGACTGCAATGATTGTCGGCAAGAGCCACTTTTTCTTCTTGTTAGTTGTTAAATTTTGTTCTTCCATAGGGATACTCCTTATGTTTGTATAATTTAGTGCATTTTACCTTATATAAGCATAGAATTATTCATATATGTATTCGTATTCAGTACGATACCAGACAGTAGAATCCCTATAATACCAAGTTTCTTTGATTAAATTTCCATTGATATCATACTCATATTCAGCACTTCTTGTTTTATCGAAGTGCTTATTAGTTAATTCTGTATCATTGTAATAATAGCTAGTATATCTAATTTCTTTTCCGTATGAATCATATTCATGTTTATATTCAAGGTTTAAGTATGGTCCGTTACCAATATCGATATATTCTTGCATACTAATTACATTTCCGTCTTTATCATATTCGTAAGAGTTGGTAACTTCTGTTTCTCCGAAGGAATTTTTCTGTAAAGAATAAGTAATGTTTTCATACTGGTCATATTTACATTCATAGCTCTCAGATAATTCACCATATATGTAAGATTCATACTTAATTTTATTGTTATTTTTATCATATACAGTTATCCATGATAGTGTATCGTTAAAATATTGACTTTCCATTTTGTTTCCTAATTCATCATATGAATATAAAGTTATACTGTCTTGAATAAACGGTTCACCATCGTAAGCGGAATAGTATGTTTGAGATTTTAGAGTGCCATCTTCATAATATTCATACTCCGTTTTATATTTGTCATTGGAATATTGTGTAGAGAGTTCTGTCATTAACTTTTCTCCGACGTATTCATATTCAGTTTGATTATATACTTCTCCAGAAGCATTATAATTAACTTCTTTTAAGATATTCCAATTAGAATCATAAAAATATTCATTTTCGACATAAAGAGAATTATTATCATAATCTTTTGTCAATTCTGATATATGGATACTTCCGTCACTTTCATATTCACATGTTCTCTGCGAAGTTATACTTCTATCTTCATCATAAGATATACTCTCAATGACGTTGCCATTTGTATTATAGTAAGATTGTGATTGAATACTTCCGTCACTAAAGTATGAAACATACTTTATTCTGTTGCCATTTTCGTCATAAGTATTTTCAGTATGCTGTTCTATATCACCATTCTCATCGTAGCTAATAGCGCTTAATTGATTTCCGTTGGAATCATATTCTGTTTTAGAGGTTAAGTTTTTGTTTTCATCGTAGCGTGCAGACATAATAAGATTGTCATTGTTATCATACTGGTATTCCTCAGAACGATATGCCGTTCCGTTCGCGTCATAAAATATTGTATTAATGATATTTCCGTCTGTATCATATTCCTCTTTTTTTATTGAGGTTACATTTCCTTCCGAATCATAGCTTGTTGCCTGCATATACCTCAAGTAAGGTTCTGATTTGGTTGTTGCTACGGTAGTGGTTTCATTTTCTTTCTGGTTAGTATTTTCACTCTTATTATCTGCTTCAGTGTCAGCAGATGCTAATAATGTATTAGTCTTTTCTCTCATTGCCAATATAATTTCATCGTCAAGATTGTTTTCAGCTTGTGCAATAACTTCCTCAGCCATGTCGTAAGCCTCCATGGCAATGTACAAATCAAGTAATTGTAAATAAGCATCCTCACACTTCGGGTCAATCTCTATCGCCGCCTTATAGGCAAGAATTGCAGCCTCATAATTGAGTTCGGACATGTACTTCTCTGCGAGCGCAAGCTGTCTGTTAAGGCGGTTAGCAGGCAGGTTGTATACTATGATGGCTGAGATTGCGGCTATCACAACAATGACAGCAATGATTGTTGGCAAGAGCCATTTCTTTTTCTTTTTGGTTGTCAGATTTTGTTCGTCCATCGGAAGCCTCCTTATTTTTGCATAATTGTTTTTATTTTGTAGGTAACATAGCTTAGCAGCTTTTTTTATGAAATATGCCGTAACATTAAGCTACGGCATATTCACTGTAAGTGTACGGCTGCGGTTTTAGTAACCTATATAATATTTTGCATATCCGACAGCTCCTAATGTGTCACCGAAAAAGCAGGTACAGAATTTACAACTATAAACCTGTTCACTATCATAATCGCTCATTATATGGTCAAATGCATACATATACTCATTGGCATCATCACAAAAATATTCAGAAGAAACTATTTGATTGGCTCCTGTGCGCCAATATACATCTAAAACTGCGCTGTATTGACCTGATTCATAAGTATTCCATCTATACCATCCTTCTTTTTCAGCCGGTAACTGTACCGGTTCACCGTTGACAGCGTCATAGGACATATCGTATACACGATTACCGTAGTCGGCATCATATGTCAGTATATTTGTAACATGTCCGTTCCACAGTCCGTCTGTAAGCTCACCACTTGTTTCTACGGTGCCATGTTCGAATTCATAATATACTCTTCCTGCACCGTTAGGGTCATTATTTTTCCATTCACCGGTAAATACATATTTGCGGTTACCATCCCATTTCATGAACGTGGAACCATTACCTTCTCTCATACCATTTACAAAATCGCCATAATAAAAATAATATCCATTATTTCCGAACAGATAGATTCCTGCGCCTGTTCCGGTATGGCTTCCGTCATCATCAGGTATATAGATGTAGCTTGTCTTGTCATGTGCGACAAGAATATCAACTACTGCAACAGCTTCATCAGAACCGTCCACAGCAAGCATTGAGTCATAGTCCTCAGAGCTCATATACTCAAATACATTCAGCATGAGGGCAAGCTTTGTGGCAGCCTCCTGCTCAAGGGTATCAATCTCAGCGAGCATGTCATCAAGGTTCATATCAGGGAATGTTTCCTTGAAATCATCGGCAAGCTTCTTTACTGTTTCATAGTCTTCGTCTTCAAAAAGCTCATTGATTACATCCTCTACCAGCTTCTCATAGTCAACATCAGGTTCAATTTCCTTGTATTTGTCAATGAGCTCCTTAGCTGTATCGGAATTGCCATCTTTGAGTAAATCTGTAATGTAGTCGGCAAGAAGCTCCTTTCTTGTGTCGGAAATGTCTGTGTTGCCGGCATCGAGGTCAAGAAGCTTGTCACACATATCAAGAAGCTTATCATAATCAGGAGTCTCATCCTTCTGGTAGTCATCTATGATATTCTCATAGGTGTCCACAAGACTGCTCTTTATCTCCGGGTCATTGTTGGTCATTTCGTAACCCTTCTCAAGAACCTCTGCTGTCTTCTCATTGTCATCATAGACATTGGAAGCGGTCAGGTATATATCCTTTACAAGTTCGATTGTTGCGTCGAGTTCTTCTGCGCTTAACTCCTCAACTACAGTGAGAGCGTCGGCATACAGAGTTTCAAAGCCGTCCTTGTTGTCGGCAAGTGAGTAAGCCTCAACTGCACCGTGGTAAGCCTCAACATTCTTCGGGTCAATCTCTATCGCCGCCTTATAGGCAAGAATTGCAGCCTCATAGTTGAGTTCGGACATGTACTTCTCTGCGAGCGCAAGCTGTCTGTTAAGGCGGTTAGCAGGCAGGTTGTATATCGCTGCTGTGGCAATTGCGGCTACTACAACGATGACTGCGATGATTGCCGGCAGAAGCCATTTCTTCTTTTTCGCTGTTGTCAGATTCTGTTCTTCCATTAGTATGTTCCTCCGTAAATGGTTTGGTTTTGTATACATTTATAATGTATTCATAATCTTATCTATCAGTTTTTTTCTGCTGATATTAAAGCTGATACGCAGAATGATGAAAAGCAGGATAAATAGTGCTCCTCCACCAGCCCCGAAGTACATCATCTGCTGTCCTGGTGATAAATCCATATTGTCACGCTCCTTTCCGTAATGAGGTTTTAGTTTTGATTAAGCCAGCCTAAATCCTTGAGTGATATATATATCTGCTCCAGCCTCTGCATATCCATATCCATGTCTCCGGCTACTCCGGATGTGGCAAAAAGTTCTTTTGCCTTTGTGTAGTATTCGTTAAAGTCACTGTAATCTCTTGAATCATTCTCAAAGCCGGACTGGCGTTGTGCTTCGAGCAGAGCCATGTTCTTGTACGGCTGATAGCTTTCGCCGTACTGCTTTATAACTTCATCGTAGGTGGCAAAGCTCTCATCGTAGCGTTCATCCGCGCCGTACATGAGTGCGAGGTTCATATACACGCTGTAAGTTGCCCAGCCAAGGTCTATGATCTTGTTGAGATAAGCGGCAGCTTCATCATAATAGGAGCTGTCCGATGTGAGTGAGGCGAGAAGGCTGTCCGCCTCCGCTATTCTCTGATATATTATTACGCTGTAACTGTCGGACACTCTGCCGTCTGCCTGCTTTAAAATAGCAAGATTAGCTCTTATAAGTTCTTCGCTCTCAGCGTAGTTTTTTTGATTTATGTAACATTCGCTATATTTTATGTATGCCCTTGACAGACAGTAGGAATCGTCTGTCAGCTCAATGGACTGTGCGAAATAGTTGATGGCTTCGTTGTATGCCTCTGCTGTGAGGGCAAGCTCTCCGGATACAAGGTAGATGTATTCATCTCCGGCACCGGCGTCGACAGCCTTTTTAAGTATCTCTTCCGCTTCAGCACTGTTGCCGCTGTATGCGAGTGCTATGGCATAATTACAATAGATACTGCTGTCACCATCCTGAATCTCAAGCGATGAAGCGTAGAGCTTCGCGGCGGTGTCATACTGTTCGAGCTCAAAACAGCATTCAGCAGCCATATAATACAGATTGGCAAGTTCTGAGGTACTGTACTGTTCCTTGTCATTGAGAGCCGTACCGACTATGTAATTGTAAGCGTTTTCATAGTCACCATTTTCATAGTATGTGAGTGCGGTGTTATATAAGTCATCTGTTTTCTCCGTCAGTGTACGTCTGTAGCCCATCACGGCGGTGAGCACACATGCGGCTGCGGCGAGGAGACAGAGAATACTTATGAAATCCTGCACGAACAGGAGATGTCTGTATCGCTTATCCTTCTTTGCCACGGCTCCGAGAGCCTTCCGCATCTCGGCAGCAGTCTGGAATCTCTTCTCAGGCAGCGGGCGCATCGCCTTGTCTATGACATAGGCAAGTCCTTCGGACACCTGTATGCCGGTTTTGGATACAGGGATTGTCTTTTCACAGTCGGCTTCCGGTTTCCTGCCGACAAGCAGGTGGTACAGTGTGGCTCCGACTGCGAATATATCTGCTCTGGCATCGACCAAGATTGGAGCGCTGTCCGGCTGGTCATTCACCGTAGAGGTTACAGTGAGTGTTTTTTTTGTATTGCCGTCATCTATCGCAGTGCTGTTATCTATTGCCGTGTTATCATTTAGTGCTGCACCGTCATCTATAGCTGTTGCGCCGTCGAGCTGTGTTGTATCATCAAGCTGTGTCACGTCATCTATCTGCGCTGAATCATCCGTGGCTGCTGCCTGCAGGGAGACATTGACTGTCTGCTGTTGCTGTGCCTTGTGCCGCCTGCGCGCCTCCTCTATCGCCATGCACTGCTCAGGTGCGGCATAGCCTCTTGTGAAGCCGGCAAGATTTAAGTTGTCGCTGAAACCGGAGATATTGAAATCGATGAGACATATATTGTCATCCGGGGTGAGCATTATGTTGTCGGGCTTGATGTCGCCGTGTATTACAGGTATTTTCCTTGTGTGCAGGTAATCGACGGCATCACATAGCTGGCAGGCGTATTTATATACCTGATTGGGAGTGAAGGTCCTGCCTTCCTTAATTAAATCTCCCAGCGATTTGCCGGGGATGAAATCCATAACGGTATATATGCCGGTTTCGTTCTGTATGAAGTCGAATACCTGCGGAAGATATTCATGGTGCAGATTCTTTAAGATATCCGTCTCCATGCGGTAATCAAGCTTGACACCGTCGCGCACCTTTTTGATTACGACGTTTTTCTGCAGACGGTTATGGTATGCAAGGTATACTGTTCCACCGCCGCCGGAACCGATTTGTCTCACTATTTCGTAGGTGTCTCCAAGATTAATATTTTCATTTTCCATGTTGGGTTGCTGCCTCCAAGTCTAAATTACTTCTTGACTGTAAATAAATGTTGTTTAATAATGTTCGTATAATAAATCTGTTTTGAAAGGAATTTTTATGACGGCATATCCATTTTGTGTGCTTCTGATCGGAAGCTTTCTCATCGGTTCCGTAATCGGCGCGTACTTCTGTACTGCGGATTACAGAATCAATACAGATAAGGCACTCATAACAGCCAAGTGTATCTGTCCGGAATGTGGACATACGCTGTTACTCACAGACCAGATACCTGTTATAAGCTGGCTGCTTTTAAAGGGCAGATGCCGGTATTGCGGCAATCCGATATCTGTCCGCTATCCGCTCACTGAGGGCAGCTTTATGCTGTTCTACCCTGTGTGCTTTGCGATATTTCACAACACTCCTTGGCTCTATCTCTTACTGTGGTATGTATTTGTGACTGCAGGACTGATTTTGAAATGCCATGGACATATAAGAAGCCTTATAAAGGGAATTTCCATTATGACAGTATTTCATCTGGCAATCTCAGCCCTGTATCTTGTGCTTGATACGGCTGTAAGATATTCGGCAGGTTTATAGGCGCCATAATAATCTCCTTCTTGGAACTGCGTACACAAGTGCGCAGGAGACATTGTCTGTCTCACCTCTTTCTCTCACTGTCTGTATCAGTCCAAAGCAGGTTTTTTCTATATTTTTCTGCGATAGGCCTGCGGATACAGAGGAGATATCCTCATTGCAAAGCTTTTTAAACAGCCCGTCTGAGCCTATGATATACATATTTCCAGGCTTGATTTTTCCACCGGTTCTTACCATCCATATATTTTTCTGTTTTGCCACATAGTTGGCGAGAAATTCCTTCACTATTCCATTCTTTTCTTTCACAACCACCTCATCCCTTGTAAGCTGCTTGATAACGTCCGATACGAGATATATGCGGCTGTCACCGACATGAAAGATATAATAGTCATCGCCTGTCGTGAATATGACGGACATGGTACAGCCTATGGCATTTTCGCAGGATATCCGGTATTCATATATGCTCTCATTGAGCCTTTTAATCTCCTCCTCCAGGCTGTCCGCCATATCGGTGCCGTTCATAATTTCAGGGTAATAATCCTTGACGCGGTTAAGCCATACGGAAAGCCCCGATGTCATCATTTCGGAGGCGATTTCGCTCATCTTGAGGCTTCCTATGCCATCGCATATACAGGATAAGGTGAGGATATTCTTTCCGCTGCCGGCGGTTAGGGAGATTATTCTGTCCTGATTTTTTTCCCTGTACTCACCCTTGTCGGTGGCACAGCCTGCTATAACATCGAACGGCTGCATATCACATCACCCTGTAGCTGACCGGTGTCTTATCGGTGAAGCGGATGACATCGCCGCGGCTTATCGGGTATCGGTTGTTAGGGATGAGCGGGTTTTGGTTGAGGTAAGTATGGTTAGTCGAGGCAAGGTCTATGAGATACATATTGTTTCCGTCTGTCTCTAAGCAGCAATGGCGTCTGCTTATGGACGAGAACGAGCGCTCAAAGCAGAAATCGGCGTTCCTATTTCCGGCTGAATCCACTCTTCCGATGACGAACTGGTTGTTGTTAAAGGTAATGTTGATTCTCCTTGGACAGTTCATGCCGTTAGAATCGACAAGTTCAAGATAGAGTGAGCTGTCATCCTCAATATCCGTTCCATCTATGCTTGTCACGTCCATTGCCGGAATGACAGGTGCGGTGTACTCCTTTGCCGCCGGAATAGCATGTGGTGCTGCAGGATTATTAGCGGTCTTTGCCGCCTTTGGTTCGGAGGTATCCTCATTAGCATGCTTTTTGCCTCCGAACAGGTTGAAAAAGCCTCCATTCTTCTTCGCTTTCTTAGGGGACTCATCGCCGAACAGGGCATTTACAAGGCTATCATCCTTCGCTGTATCCGCCGGTTGTGGTTTTTCATTGATTACAGGCTGTACATTGACTGTGTTCTTAGTCTGCGGTGCAGGCTGTACAGGATTGACATTGTTTTCAGCCGGCTTGTTTTCAATAACCGGGGAGGTCTTTTTCTCATTAAAGCCGCCGGTCATATCGCTCTTTAGCTTCTCATACAGTGAATGGATGTTGGAATCCACCACAAGGATACGGATAAGCTCAAGCTGGAAATTCTTGTCATCCGTAATCTGCAATTCGGCAATCAGTTTGTTAAAGAAGCTTACAATCCTGCTGTCATCATTTTCGTATGTGTCCGTGGGAATGTACACATACTTGACATTCTTGCAGTCCTTGCCAAGATAGATATGGTTCTCATCAAGGTAAAGCTTATGTATATCAAGAAAATAGTCGGGACATTTTTCAAATGCCTCTAACATGTTGAGAAGAAGCTCCACAGTCTCCTTTTTGCTCATGGAATGATTCTGTAGATTGAACGCCACTCCCCCTGCCACCTCATATCGAAGCTCTGTATCGCCGTCAATCTCAACTACCCTCATAGGCAGCAGGAACTCAGGACAATCATTTCTTATAACCTTTACTGCGATTTGATCCAATGAGGTTCCTTCGCTTAATTTCACCTTTTCGTACAGTTTATTGGCAATTAATGCTGTCTCAACCATCTGCTTTTCCTCCATTTAAAAATATATTGAGCTTTATTCAAAGCTTGTATAATATGTGAAGCTTATTATCTTCTCCTCACCACCGACTGTCACAAGCGTATAGCCGTCTGTGAATGGATGTGCCTCTTCAAAATCCCCTTCAACCACAAGCTGTCCCTTTGAATTGATGTAATTCCATGCGCCATCCTTTTTTACTGCGCCTACATTGTCCGAAAATGAAAATGCGTCATCATACTGGCAGGCAATCGCAATTTCTCCTGATGGGCCGGCATAGCCCCATCTGCCCTGTGAATCCGACACGGCATAATATGTCCCCTCAAAGCCCTTTGCGCCCGGATAACGGACACCGTTAAGCTCTTTTCCGGTGCTGTCGATGACGAAATAGCCCTGTGAATCTTTTACCACTCCATATTTGCCGGCAAAAACCTCATTATGGCTGTTGAGTACTACCTCATCGTATATATAATCGGTGACAGCACTTCCGTCTGTGGCGTTTATGAGAGCCCATTTTCCGTTTTTCTTTGCTGTTACGATTTCGTTGCTGCTTATGTACGCCTCATCGAATTTTTCGCTTATTATGTTAAAGTCATAGCTGCACACGGCATATTCGTTATTCTTGACGGCAATTATTCTGTTGCCGCATATACCTGTCACTTTGTCAAGCCCGGACTTGTCCACGGCGTACCAGTTCCCCTGCTTGTCAATGAGTGTGTAGGTACCGTCCAATCTTACTACCGCATAATCGCCGGAAAATGCGGTCGCCTCCTCATATACCGGCGATAACACCATATCTCCGTCGGAATTTACATAGCCCCATGAGGTGCCGTTATAATATGGTATCAGGTCACCGTCCGCCGGAAGCGTGAACTCATCAAAGCCCACAGTGACGGTCTTGTATTCATACAGGAGGGAATTATAAATATTCTCAAGCTGTGTGCTGGCATACGCGGAAAGTCCGCGGCGGGCAATGTCAATTGCATCCTCCTTGCGCCTGCTGTCGGCATAGCGCGTGGAGAGTTCAATGTATTCGTCCTCCTCTGCCCTTGCCGCGTCAACACGCTCCTCCATAAGTGAATAATATGCACTTGAATCATCGGCTTCCTTATACAGCTCCAGCAGCTCACGCTCAATATCTGTGTTGTAGACAGTGTCATAATCTGTCAATGCCTGTGTGTACAGCAGTTCAGCTCTTTTATACAGCTTATCCTGTGAGAGCTGGCGTGCCTGCACGACAAGCTCATTCTGACTTCCGACAATATCCTCACCCTGCGCCGTTACGCTTATAAAAGTGACAGTCCAGCCTATTATGAGCAGGAGCACGCAGACAAAAAGCAAAAGTCTTTTCTTTCTCTTAACCATGATTACACCCTATCCCATCAGATACCTGATTATCAGCCCTGCATATAAGAATGGCACAAATGGAATAAAATCCTTTCTTGTTATTTTTTTCATCATCAGCAGTGCTATCGATACAACCGCTGCGGCAAGGCAACCATACAGTATTGCAGCAGTCACATAGCCGGCAGGGAGACATAAGCCCATTAAAAGAGCCAGCTTGACATCCCCTGCACCTAATTTTCCGCGTGATATTATGTAGCACAGCCCGAAGCTTAACGCGCAGAACAGGAAACCAATGCCGTATTCGACAACAAGCCCAAGCATATACTGCATATTGCTTATGAAGCCTACGCCCGCTATTATTGCCCATAACAGCAGTGAGATAAGAATTATTCTGTTAGGCACCTTATGCTCCCACAAGTCCGTGAAGAAAAGGATCGTCATCGCGGTGAGGATAAGGTACATCAGGTCGAACTGTATATTGCCGAATGAAGGCATGCCAAAGGAAAGCCACAGCCTTATAAGAGCTGTCTCACTCAGAATTATGACGGCGGCTTCCCACAGCGAGGTCATCGGTCTCCTATTCCGGTTATTTTCAATTGAAAAATCCGCACGGCAGTACAGAACTGCTCCAATGTACAGTAACGGAAGCATGAGAGCCATTACCGCTATACTTATATATGACACACAATCACCTCACTTTTTCTTGTAGGATTTTCCATCACCGTCGAGCCATGCGGGTATATCAACCCTTTGAACTACATGAAGTGAATTATCCTTTAAAAATAAACCCCAGAAATACAATTTAATATCATATTCGACAACAATCTTTATAGAATTTCCGGCACCCTTGAAAAATTCGCTTTCGCCAAAATCAAGACCGTTCATTCCGTCCTTCACATCATAGCCCAGAAGGTATTGGTCCGCGGTCTTATTTCCCGCGGCTTCGGCGAGATATTTATCAGCCAGTCCGCTGACCATAACCTGAAGAAGAAGGTTCTTGCCCGCCTGCTCAACATTCTCTATGCCAAGGTACACTACGCCGCGCAGGAGACTTTTAGGGTCCTTTGCGAATTTTTTACCGGTCTCAAGAATCTCCTTTGAGGTTTTATAGGTCTTGTTTCCGTCATTGCAGATACTTTTTATTGTCTCATATATATCCGCATCGTCATCGTTGAGCTTTTCCACATCACCCTGGAGACTGGATATCTCCCCCATGAAATCTGTGACCTGTGATATGGCTTTATCAACAGGCTCCGTATTGGTGTCAATATCCTCATTGAGCTTTTTGTCGGCGGAATGAATGCCGAGTGCCTCATAGATATATGTGTAGGAGCCCAGCTCACTTCCCGCCCCATAGAGGGCATATTGTATGCGGTTGTGTACAATAAATACATTTATCAGCGATATTATTCCGAGAATCAGCAGCATGAATGGGATGAGACAGAGAACTGCCTCAACCGTGATCATCCCGGATTGTGTGCATTTATCGTTTCTGTTATTTCTGCTTTTCATACTTAATCCTCATTACGATACATTAGTAGCCACGTATTACAGAGTAGCTGTATGCTTCATCTTCAATAGAGCTAAGTTCAGACTGCGTCTTGTTATCCTTAAGAAACATTTGCATGAAGCCCTTTGGCGCTATGACGAATTTGTCCTTAATGCTGCATGTAGCTTTTACGGCGGTCACGGTGTCGGACAGCTTGAAATCCAGCTTTGTCAATTCGTCATCAGTCTGTGCGTAGTTTACATTGAGTGTTATAAGGTTTCCTGTTCTCTTAGTGAGATTATCAGAATCAACCATGAGAAGAAGCATTACCCACACATATTCCTCATAGCTGAGACTGAGCGCTTTATCGTCATCGCCGCTGAGGGCATTATCACCGCTATTATTGTTGTCCTCAGCTATATCGCCGATTAAGTCTGTGAGTTCATCGATACAGTTAAGCTGTGAGAGCTTCTTTTTCTGGACAACAACCTTTTTTCTTTCCTTTAACATTTTCCAGTCTAATGCGGTTTCGCATCCGGCAAAGGCAGCTCTTAAGGCACCGCTCACTGCCACCTTCACAATCGGAGCAAATGGTGCACCTACACCGGTTGCAGCCACAGCCTCTGCGGCGGAATTGGATACATTGGTTATCGTGGTGTTTAGCTCCTTGATTGTGTAGGTTGATATGTAATTGAGTGCCATTCTCACTGCACATATCATGTTGCGGACGGACTTGAGATTATCTGCGGAGCTTGTCTTTCCGGAATACAGGTATTCAAGTTCGGCACCATAGAGATAGTTGTAGCCGGAGCTTAACGGAATACCTGTGAGGCTCATCTCATACTCTTTGGTGTCATCGGTATTCTCATTAGTCTCTTCCTTATCCGTTTCTTTAGTCCCAATATTAGTCTCAGCAATATTTTCTATGGCGGCTTCTTTACTGTTATCCTCCGTCTTTACATTCGTGACACGGCTTGAGAACATTCCGAAATCGTAAGTTATAAGCAAAAGCTTATCAAGCGTCTGTGTGCCGATACTGCCCAATGCTTTAAAGGCGGACGAATTATTGAAATAATCGATAACTCCCGGAACGGAATATTTTGAGCTGTCGGTTTCGAGCTGCTTGGCGATATCGTCCGGGATGTCTCTTTTTCCCTTCTCATCGGAGTCATCCTCCATTTTTGCGACGGCTTCCGATTCCTTGTCGGCTGCCGCCTTTTTCTTCTTGTCTGCGGCATTTTTGTCACCTGCGGCGCCGCTTGTTGTGGAGCATATCTTGTCGAGACTGTCATAGAGGGTGTGCGCGTCGGTGTCCTCAGTATAGAAATCCCACCATGAAAAGTCTGTATTGACATCGCTCCATTGGGCGTCCGGCTTGAGGCTTGCATTGTACAACTGCACATATAAACCGTTGGTGCTGTTGTCAAGCTTACTTTCGCAGGCGTCCATATTGGAGCTGTTGTCCTTGTTCAGCTTAATGATGTCATGCTTTTCTAACTGCTGTGCAACATAGATGAACTTTCCCTTGTAATCAAGGATTTTCTCCACGTCCGCAATCTCACTTTTCATAGACTGTTTCAGGTCATCACTGCACTTATCCAGCTCAGAATTAAGTTCATCGACCTTTGCCTTAAGTTCATCAAGCTGTGCCTCTAACTTTCCGGCATTTGAAAAGAGCTTATCGTACAGGCTCTGCACAGTCGAAAAGGTGACATTAATCCCTGTGAGCTCTCTTTCCCTTACAGGATACGAATATTGATTGGAGAGCTTTCCGAGGGTATCCCTGCGGTATGCGTTCTCATCGAAATCATCATTGCACAGACCTTTTTCCTGCTCAGTGAGCTTCTCCTTGCCGTTGTTTTTCTTGGCAACAGCGGCATCAATTGCCGACTTGTTTTGAAGATAATTGTAGAACTTTTTGTAATTGTCACCCTTAAATTCACCCTTTAACGCGTTGTTGTATGCGGTGACACGCCCGGATAAAGTTTCAATATAATCCGGATACGCTTTGAGCTTTTGTAAGGTCTTATAGTAATCCGATATGCAGTCTAATGATTCGGAAAGCTCTTTTGCGAGCTTGTTATACTGGCTTACCGCATTCATATCGTCTGAGGAGCCGGATATCTGTTCGATCGCTTCGAAAATCGGGTTGTCGCCCGAGAGCAGCTCCTGCGCCGCACGGAATTTCATAAATGCACTTATCTGCGACAACAGCACGTTGGGGTTACTTAGTGTTGCACCTTCGACGGCGGAATGGCTTACCTTGACAGTGGCATTCTTATAGGGCATAAAACCAGATAATTTACCGTCATCGCCGTTGGGGTTGAAGGCATATGCCGCCTGTTTTGCATATTTTTCAATCGTCTTTTTGCCATCCTCAGACTGTGTGACTGAGAACAGACCGTACATCTCTTTTAATACATTGTCATATTCGCTGAGCACGGCTTCACCGTAGCCGTCGGCGGTGACAACGGCAAGGGAACTGTACAGCTTAAGTCTTGCCAGATCGACCATGGTTCCGGTAAATACCACAATAGGCACCATAATCAGTGTGACAAACACGGTTATCACTCCCCTGTTTTTGTAAAAAAAGCTCATATCTGCTATGCCTCCTTACTTGCTTGCCAGAAGCTTGGTAAATTTTTCATACAGCTCCTTGACCTTGTCTGCAATATTAGAAGCAGCTTCACCAAGCTTTGTTTTTTTCAAGAGAGCAACTGCGTAATCTGTATTTCTAATCATATCATCATGGTCGCTTACAGCTATTTTTGCGTCCGCCGTGATGGTATACTTATTGTCCAGACCAATAAACGAAAAATCAATCGGAAGCTGTATCGTCTGTACGGCACTTGCCTCCAATTCTTTGTAAATGACATAATTTTTGTATTTGAATGTAATTTCAACTTCGCCGGAGAACAGCATATTTCCGGCAACGCTGTTAAAAAAGTCTGTAAAATCCTTCTGATTCAGTTTGTGGACATTGCCGAATAATTCCTCATAGGGATTAATCGGGGAAGCTGCATTGTATATATTTCCATCAGCGGATGTTGTTCCATCTTTTGCTTCATAGACAGCAGCTTTCTGGGCACTTACATACATATCCGTCACAGTGGACTTATAGTAGGTAAGTGCCGTTTCAAGACCTGCCTGAAGATTCGCTTTCTGGAAAAGAATAATTGACAGATACAGCAATATTATTACCATCAATATAGCGGCGGGAAATATAACTGCTGCCTCCACCACTACATCACCTTTTTGATCCTTTAATGCTTTCATCATCATTCTTCCCTCAAGTCATCTTTAGATTAAATCATTACCAGCTTCCGGAAGTCTCAACTTCATTTCCGCCATTCTTAATCTTGTCGATTAAATCGCCGAGCCATCCCTGCAGGAAGCCCCATAAAAGACCAAGAAGCAATACAACAATAAGCACAAGAATGATTGTAGCGACAATGTTGGATACTCCGTCGTCGCTTTCAAAGAAATCAACTACATTTTCTTTGAACTTGGTTAATCTTGTTGTAGCTTTGATGTACAGATTGTCAATTAATGACATGTGCACGCCCTCCTTTTTTATCTCAGCTATAGGTGCTGATTGTAATTTATTATTAAAGCCTGAACCCTAGAAATTGAATCCGGAGAGTACAGGAATAATAATTATGACAAGTATTCCGACGAACATGATCATTGTCGGAACGAATAATTTATTGGCGACGGCTTCACCCTTTCGTCTTGCTATATGCTTTTTTTCAAGCCAGCAGTCATCATTGATTGATTTTAAATCGGAGGCTAACCCCATATTTCCGGAGGTATAGCTCTTGGTTATGATACTTATAAGTCTGTCAAGATATCTGTTACTGCATCTTGACTGCATGTGCATGAAGGCGGTTTCAAACGATACGCCCTGCCCGGTTTCGGCTAAGGTCTGCCTGAGTTCGCGGTAGATTACGCCGTTGCCGCCGTTGGCTACTTCGATGAGCGCCTTGTTGATGTTCATTCCGGCGATGACCAGAAGCGTGAGCTTTGATACCGCATCGGCTATCTCCATGTCGATAGCCTCCTTTCTGATAGCCGCTTTATTCCGGACTGTGTCAAGTGGTACATACGCGAGAACAAGCATTATCACAAAGCACACAACAGGGGCAATGAGACACATCATGCCTGTCATGCCCATCGCGAGCATAATGCCGGAGATGAGCAGCGCCAGAATTATTCCGCACAGACTGTAGGCAATGAGTGTGGCATACATGTATGTGGCGTATATCATGGCATTTCTCTTTTCACCGGTCTTCTGTTCCTTGTCAAGAAGCCTGAAGCCGGACTGCTCACAGGATGTTATTATGCTCTTAAAAAAGCCGCTACCCATCTGCAGCTTGAACATGCTGATAAAGCCATAGCCTGCGAGCACAAGCAAATCTGCAATCGACAGTTTCTTTCCGCTTGAGTAGCCGCTTGACAGCTTTTCGTATTCAGCCTGCTGTTTTTCTAATGCTTTGACCTTTGAGGCTGCCTTCTTATCAGACTGTCTGTGATATTTCCGGTGCTCTGATATGCAGCTCTCCTTCTTTTCCGCTATATCCTGGCTCAGAAAATTGTAGTACCATGACCTGGAAGTGATTATTTCAATCACATTCTCCTGCGGTGCCGTGAGGGTTAGGTATAACAGGAAGATAACAAGCAGTGTGGCTGCCACCATCAATAATATTGAAATCATATTGTCCTCCTACACATCTATATTGGTTGCTTTCATCGCAAGAACATAAGATACAATCATTGAAATTACACCTATTGTGGCGGCGATTCTGCCGCTTGTCGTGGTGAAAAGTGAGTCCATGAAGCCGCTTCCCATGGCGGACATTGCTATGACAATCACAAGTGGCATTATTAACATCATGTATGCTTCGGATTTCGAGGATGTAATGCTGGTCTGGATTTCCATTATGATTGCCGTCTTGTCGCAGATAATGTCATGTGTCTGCTTTACTATGTACCCGAAGTCGCTGGTCTTTCCTTCAATGGTGGATAATACCGCCGCAAAACTCTTTATATCTTCTACATCGCTTCGCTCACCCAGCTCCATAAAGCTCTCAGACATTCTCCTGCCAAGCTGGTAATCGGCGATTATAAGTCCGATTTCCCTGACGATATCGGAGCTCTCACCATACAGCATTTTCAGTTCCTTTTCCGAATCCTTTATGGCGTTCTCAAGGTTCCTTCCGCCACCGCCGCTTATCGATATATTGATAATTTCAAGAAAATCCTTGAACTGGCTTCTGAGCTTATTCTGTCTCTTCTTTATGGACTGGCGGGCATATATTTTTTCCTGAAACAGGGCAATAACAGCCGCACCTATGAGAGAGACAATTATGTTGTGGTAGTAAATGAAAAGTATGACGGAGATAATTGCCACAAAGATAAGGTACGCGGCAAGGTGCTGTGCCTTTGTGAGATTACATTCATAATATTTTATTCTAACCTTCTCTTTAGTCATCAGGTGTCCTCCTCATAATCGTATATTCCTGCCGAGAGCAGTTTGTCATGGTTCACAATCTTATTGCCGGTGCGCACAAGAGCACCTGTGACCTTTCTTATATCACCGTTTTTTTCTTCCTTGAATTCGTATATCGGGTTGAGAATAATCCTTCCGTTCTCATAGCCTGTCACCTCAGTTATGGACATTACCTTTCTTGAAAAGTCGCGCAGACGCGAAAGGTGTACTATATAATCAACGGCAGAGCTTATCTGCATTCTTATCGCATCGAGCGGCAGATCTGCACTTCCGGTGAGCACCATCGTCTCAAGTCGGCTCAACATTCCCTCAGGGGAGTTGGCATGTCCGGTTGAGAGTGAACCGTCATGTCCTGTGTTCATAGCCTGGAGCATATCGAGAGCCTCCTCTCCTCTTACCTCTCCGACAATGATTCTGTCGGGACGCATTCGAAGGCTTGCCTTAATCAGGTCACGGATGGTTATTTCGTTGGCTTCCTTGGAGTTGGCTTTTCTGGTCTCAAGGCTCACAAGGTTGGGAACATTTCTTATCTGGAGCTCCGCCGAATCCTCTATTGTAATTACTCTTTCCCATTGAGGGATGAAGTTGGACAGCGCGTTAAGGAATGTGGTCTTACCGCTTCCGGTTCCTCCGGCAATAAAGATGTTGTGGCGGGAGACAACAAGCTTTCTTAGAAAATCAACTGCCTCCGGGGTGATTGCTCCGTACCCTAACAGCTTCTCCATGGTCATAGGATTCTTCGGGAATCTTCTTATTGTCACGGTAGGCCCGCTGAGCGCTACCGGAGGGAAAACAACATGCACTCTTGAGCCGTCCTCAAGTCTTGCATCCACGATAGGATTTCCGGCATCAATGGTTCGGTCCATTTCACTGACAAATTTCTGTACTATTCTTATAAGGTCCTCATCGCTCTCAAAGTGTTCGTCAAGCTGCATAAGCTTTCCTGATTTCTCAACAAATATCCGGTTGTATCCGTTAATCATTACCTCCGTTATATCAGTGTCGGTGATAATCTTGCCGAGGATACCAAGTCCCCCTACGGATTCGGTGACGGTATACCTTAGTACGCCCTTATCCTTGAAGGACATATTCTGGTAAAACCTGTATATGTCCGTGTTGTTTGATTTTGCCCAGATTATCCTCTTGTCTATAAGCTCATTTACCAGCACTTCAAGCTCTTCCGGATTATATTCCCTGAGCCTTCCGGCTTCCTGTACTTCCTTCTTTAGCTGTGTGACTTCATCCATAAAAAATTCTTTTGACATCGCGCTATCCTCATTATCCGATTATGTTATCAATGGAAATGCTGCCGTTTCTTAGTGTCTCACGTATCAGATCCTCCATTGAGATGGTGCCGTAATCGGAAATATATCCGATATTCGGAGCATGTACATTGTTCTTATCTGTGTATGAACCATGTGCAAAATTGTCGATAGTGACAACCTTCTTCCAGACATCCTGAATAGGCGGATAAGAGCTTATTATGTTGAACTTGCGCCTGAATATCTCATTGTCCTTCTCTACTATTACAATCCTGTCCGCGAGCTCAAATACCTTATTGGAAAGCTTGTCGAGAGTGCTGTTCATATCGACGATGACGAAATCGGAACTGCTTACACTCTTAATCTTCTCAAATAGCTTCTCTATATCGTCCTCAGAGACATCCATGTAGTCAATGACACGGCTGAAGCCTTCAATATAGCTTGTTCTGCCGGAGCCTTCCTTGCCGGTGCTTCTAAGCTTTATCTCAAATGAGCCTGTGTCATTCGATTCGCTTCCGGATACTGCCGCGATGAGTTCGGTTATTCCCTCCCTCTCATGCGGGTATATGATAGTTGAACTGTCCGTCTGTTCCAGACTTATGAACAGGCTGTTGTATCCCGCAGCCTGAAGCTGCTGTGTGAGCACCAGTGCCGCTGTGGTCTTTCCTGTTCCGCCCATCGGGGAATATACGGCAACAATCTTTGTTCCAATGCCGTTTGAAAAATCAGGGGTATATCCCGCTTCATCGGCATAGCTGTCAATCAGCTCATTATAAATACTGCTTATACGCTGGTACTTTCTGATGAATTTCAGTTCTTTATACAATCCACTGTGCTCCTGCTCCTCATCATACAGGCAGATGGCAAGCTTAGCCGCGTTAAAGGTGATCTTAGAATCATTCAAATCCGAATTAAACAGAATAATATCATATTTGCTATTATTCATGGCTTTTTCAAGCTTTTCATAGCTTGTCGCGATTGAGATATCCAGTTCACTGTATTCCTGTAGCTTATCAATAAGCCTGTCAAGGTACTCCTTAGATTGGTCAGCAATCAAAATCTTAATGTTCATAAGTCTCTTCCTCATTAATCTGTGGTTTTGAATAAAATGTATTGCACTTATTCCGTTATTATGGTAATAATATCGCTTTAAATCCAATATGTCAATCAAAATATCACTTTCATTCCGTTATAATGTCAACAGTGTCGGATATAATATTGGATTGAGGTGGTTTTAATGCATGATGAAACTTTGTACGATGAGAAGTTCGTAAAGCGAATGACACAGCTTCGTATGGAAAAAGGTGTATCGGCGCGCGACATGAGTCTTTCAATCGGACAGAATCCGGGATATATCAACAACATTGAATCCGGGAAGGCACTTCCGTCTATGGCTAATTTCTTCTATATATGTGAATATCTGGATATCTCTCCCATGAAATTTTTCGATTTTGATTCTAATATTGATGTTCAGGATGTCGATAAGCTGTACGGCGCAATGAAAAAGCTGACACCTTCGCAATTTAAGAATATACAAGAGATAATATATGATTTGACAAACTGCAAATAAAAAAGCTGTAAAACAAATGTAATCTTGTTTTACAGCTTTTTAGCTATATTATAGCAATATTTTATTTATTGAAGTTTTTTGAGGTATTCCTCCACATTTATATATGTGACGCCGCAAGTGTCACTTGTACTGTTCTCTACATTTGCAGGAGGTGTGGCTGCGCCGCGATAGATAACATATTTCCCGGTTATATCGCCATAGCGGAAGGAGGCTTCAGAACATTTCTTTTCATCTATAAGATGTCGGGACTGTTCCTTTGTCCGCTCTGTGCTGTGCTTTATTTCGTATAGCTCACAATTTCCTTCGTCCGGATTAAAAACAACCATGTCAAATTCTCCGACGGCAAACTGCAGCTTGAAAACTTCACAGTTTTTCCTGCTTAGCTTAGTCTCAAGGAGAACGATATCCTCCATCATGCGACCCTTTATCTCATCAAGTATGCGTTCAGTGACACGGTTTCTCTCCGGCAGGGACAGATTGCGGAAGCGCTCATCCTGCATGAGGGATTTAATCAGGGCTTCCGCCTGCGAGTATCTTATTCCCGGCTGTGAAAATACGGTTCGCGTATCTTTTCTGTTGAAATCCGTCATCCAGCGGGTTTCAATCTCAACGGTGAGGTCAAGCAAATCTAAATACTCCTTTATCTCAACGCGGTGTTCGTCAAGAAGCTCAACGCTCTGCTCATCCTTGTTCTTGATTTCCAACAGGTTCTTGAGGATGTCATTAACCCTTGCGATATCTATGTTGTCCAAGATATCGTTAGGATTCTGCCTGTCCTTTCTCAGATTTCTTGCGGAAATGCCAAGGTCATTTGACTTAAAATCCCTAGTTAGAACTTCGAGCGTGAAGCGGTGGTTGATGTCCTCAACTATCCGGTTGATGGCGCTTGTCAGCTCATTCTTATCATATAATTCCTTAAGTGACCGGAAATGTCCTTCATTCTGGTAGTTTTTAAGGGAGTGTTGTATGTTGCGTGCAATTGCACTGTCAATATATTCATCGGTACTCTTTTTGGTGGCAAAAATCATTGAGTCATCATTATAATAAGTCCCACCGCGGCTCATGGTTCCGCCGTATCGAATGTAATTGTCTATCCCCGCAATGCCCAGTACCGTTTCAAATTCACGGTATGGAATGAAGGTTGTATGTGACATAATGCAACGGTCATACAACTCTTCATCCTCCGTGAAGATAAAACCCAGAGAATCCGTTCCGGACAGGACAATTTTCATTCCGCTGGCAGCATATATATCTGAGAACAATGCGGCACCTTCTATGAAATCATCAAGTAAGGTCACTTCATCGATAAATACATATCGGTATCCGCCATCTTCAAGGCATTTTAAATCATGGTTCAAATCGCTCAAATGCTTGTTGTCCTGTATCTGCAAAAAAGCAGTCCGGCTACGCATTGCTTCGTCCATCTCTGAGATAATCTGCCGGATGAGTGTTGTCTTGCCGGTGCGTCTCAGCCCATACAAAATATATACCCTGTCGCAGGTATCACCGTATACATAATCCTGTAACTGTCTATAACATTCCCTTTTCTTATATGTTGAAACAGGCTTGACAAAATCGTCCAGCTCACGTCCGGTTCTGGCGATACAGCGGAATGAGCCAGAGGTGTTATTGATGCTGCTATGCGTGCCGTATCCTGCCTGGGCTTCCTTAAGAATACTCTGATAGCCTTTGCGGAGCGCAATCTGTTCGGACAGTGCGTCAAGTTCATCTGCCTTTACACGCCTTGAGCGCTGTCTGCCATCTTCACGCCACTGGTAATATGCATATTTTCTACCATTTATCTTCTTGTAAGTGATACCGCCTGATGGCAGAGAAGCGATTTTCTCCATCAGTCTGCTGTAATTCTCATCAGTCATTGATAGCACCTCCTCAAAATAGTATTCCCTCGACAATTACATTTTAACTTTTTTAACTTCTAATGTAAAGATAAAAAGTTAAATAATAACTATTTGATAATGCAGTTTAAAATCTCATCCGCCGTCTGTCCTCACTGCCGTTTATTTCTTTCAGCATTTTTAATTTTACATTTTATGCAAGTAAATCCCCGCTTATATTGCTGACACAATATAAGCGGGGATTTACTAAAAATATATAGTTATTAAACGTATTCAGCTAAAAATTATTCAGTAAAATTATCTAGGAAGCTCAATCTTCCTATTCTTCTTGTCCGGTGCCTGCTTGTAGAGCACAATCTTCTTGCCGATAACCTGTACGATCTCGGAATGTGTGCGCTCGGATACAATCTGTGCAATCTCGTTAGGGTCGTCAAGACAGTTCTTGAGAACGCTGACCTTGATTAGCTCTCTCTTGTTGAGAGCCTCATTTAGAGCTTCGGTAAGCTCAGGTGTGAGGGAGGACTTGCCAATCTGGAAAATAGGGTCAAGATTCATCGCTAAGCCTTTTAAAAAAGCGCGCTGCTTGGTTGTCATCATATCTATGGTTCCTTTCCTTTTAAATTATTTTATAACAGTGGTAATATTTTTAAATATATCGGTAATTATATAATTTCTTCATATTGCAGAAACTAACATATTAACATGCCGATATACGCATAGTTTTACGAAATATAAAGGCATAAAATAAGATATCTGTCTTTGAAGAAATTTTAAATATAAACAAATTATTAGAAGTAGAAATCAAACTCCATATACTCTCCGAGTCGGACTGTATCGCCCTCCTCAATGCCCATGGCAGTGAGCTGGTCGATAATGCCGTTCTCCTTCAGGAAGCGCTGGAAGAAGGCGAAGCCCTTCTCGTCGTCAAGGTTCGTGTAGCCGAGCATTCTGTCAATTTTCTCACCCTCGACAACGAATACATGGTTGGTCTCCTTGTATACGTTGAGCGAAGCTTCCGTATCATACATCTCCTCAGGGAAGTACTCTCTCTCGAACACAACCGGCTCCTTGTCAAGGCTGTCAAGCATCTTCTTGACCTTGTATAAGAGCTCCTTGACACCCTTTCCGGTGACTGCCGATATAGGGTATACTTCTATGCCCTGAGGCTCGAATTCGTCCTTGAGACGCTGCACAGGATCCTCTGAGCCGTCACCTGTGTAGATTGCATCAATCTTGTTGGCTGCGATAATCTGTGGACGCGATAGAAGCTCAGGATTGTAGGCCTCAAGCTCTGCGTTGATTGTCTTGATGTCCTCAACAGGGTCACGTCCCTCAGTGCCTGCTGCGTCCACAATATGGATGATAACCTTGGTTCGCTCTATATGGCGGAGGAACTCATGTCCTAAGCCGATGCCCTCTGAGGCGCCCTCGATAAGTCCCGGAATATCCGCTATAACGAAGCCGTCCGTACCCTCAAGGTCAACAACACCAAGGTTAGGGTTCAGTGTTGTGAAATGATAGTTGGCAATCTTAGGCTTGGCGTTGGAAACGCGGGAGAGAAATGTCGATTTACCCACGTTAGGGAAGCCGACAAGTCCTACGTCGGCGATTACCTTGAGCTCAAGGCGCACCGTAAGCTCCTTCGCCTCCTGTCCCGGCTGTGCGTACTTAGGAACCTGCATGGTAGGTGTTGCGTACCACTTGTTGCCTCTGCCGCCTCTGCCGCCATTTAAGATGATCTCGCGGTCATTGCCGTTGCTCATGTCGGCTATTACCTTGCCTGACACGTCATCGTATATTACGGTGCCCTCAGGAACTTTTATTATAAGGTCAGCACCGTCCTTGCCGTGGCATAATGCCTTGCCGCCCTCGGCTCCGCTCTCAGCCACGTACTTTCTTATATGTCTAAACTCATTCAGAGTATTAAGTCCTCTGTCAACCTCGAATATTATATCGCCGCCTCTGCCGCCGTCTCCGCCGTCAGGACCGCCCGCCGCAACGAAAAGCTCACGTCTGAAGCTTACATGGCCATCGCCGCCCTTGCCTGATTTAATAAAAATTGTTGCTCTGTCTGCGAACATATATTACACCTCTTTCCTCTGGTATCTGTCTTGTATCGGAATATAACTGATATTAAAAATCTATTCCTTTTCAATTAATGCTAAGCTTGTCAAATATGAAGCCGGATATGAGATATCATGCTATTCCGTACAAAATAAAACATCTGTCTTTGAAGAAAAAAGGCTTCAAACCAAAATGATTTGAAGCCTAAAGTTACTAGTTGTTTGACTCAACCGGGTATACAGAAACCTGCTTTTTGTCTCTGCCCTTTCTCTCGAACTTAACAACGCCGTCAACAAGAGCGAATAATGTGTCATCACCGCCGATGCCTACGTTGTTGCCTGGATGAATCTTGGTACCACGCTGTCTGTAGAGAATGTTACCGGCTAAAACGAACTGTCCGTCAGCTCTCTTAGCACCTAATCTCTTAGACTCGGAATCTCTTCCGTTCTTTGTAGAACCAACACCCTTTTTATGAGCGAAAAACTGAAGGTTCATTCTTAACATGCTTACACCTCCTCGAATGTAATGGATATATACTTCTTATTCTCATTTCTTATGTTGGTTATGCCTAACACGAAGGAATTCAGCAGAAGCTGTGACTCCCTGCCGTAGCCCGGCTCCAACGAAAATGTAATCACGGCATTCTTCTCATCCTGTGTCCCCGAGAAATCATCCTCGGTGAGCTGCTCAATGGAATTGATGGTGTTAAACACCAGTGCCGAAATTGCTGCACAGACAATATCTCTTCCTGCCCTTGCAAAGCCCGCATGGTCCTCGCATCGAAAGCCTGTGATATCGCCCGTCTTATTCTTATAGACTGTTATCTTAGTCATCGGATATTCCTAATTAAGCGTTGATCTTCTCAATCTTAACCTTAGTGAATAACTGTCTGTGACCGTTCTTCTTATGGTATCCGGTCTTTCTCTTGTACTTGTAAACGATAACCTTTCTGTCCTTGCCCTCAGCAACAACGCTTGCTGTAACTGTAGCTCCGGCAACTGTTGGATTACCAACCTTAACATCAGCATCATTTACTAAGAGTACCTGGTCAAATGTAACTGTCTCGCCAACTGCGTTGCCGAGCTTCTCAACCTTGATTACATCGCCCTCAGATACCTTGTACTGCTTTCCACCTGTTGCAATAATTGCGTACATTAGTGTTCCTCCTATATCATTACTCGCCAGTTGTGGTGTGTCCTTCCGGACAAGCTTATAACCTCACTGTGCGGCACACTTGATTATGATAATATTTTACCTGCGTTTTGTCAATACTTATTTTGAAGTTTTTTACAGTTTTTTTCTTAAATGTATTTTATGCTCTGCAGCCTTTTTCTGAAAAATATCTTCCTATTTAATATTAAATCTTCCTGCCTGGTTATTGTTTACACCTCAATAACCGGGTTCATTCTGAAATATTCCATGAGAAGTTCAACCATCTCAATGTTGATTTCCTTTGCGATGGTACATTCCCTGTACATCGGGTACTCGCCTGCCCCGCTTGCGCGGTAGTTGTTAAGACATAGTGTGAGTATCTGTTCATCCGTCACGGGCTTTCCCTGATATTCAAGCTTCACTATTCTGCTGCCGATTGGTTTTGATGGGTCGATTCTATAATCAACACCTGCAAAATAGTCGTAGTTGTAGTGTTCAACCTTAGGACTTAAAAACTTGTCCGATATTGTGAGCTTTCCTTCAGAATCGTAGGCAAAGTATTCAGCACTTCGTTCCATGGCAAGCTTAAGGTTCTTACCTGATATATTAAATACAACCAGTGTGTTCGGGAAAGGATATGTTGCGATAATATCTCTTGTGCTTACCTTCTCCTTAAAGCCCGCTATGTCGTTGGCAAGCCCCACAGCGGACACCTGTGCTCCCGAGAAATAGAGCTGGACTCTGTTGATGAAATCCGCTATCGGAGTCCCGTTATAAGCCATGTCAAGCTTATCTGCCGGAAGGAGTGCACGGCTGAGAGTTCCGATAGGCTGGTTTAACCAGTCCTGAACCTTGTTCTCGTAGAACATATATTTCTCATAGAGAGGTTCACCCTTTTCTATGCTGTCGGTATTATTTTCGTCTTTTGAGACAGTAACGGTTACTGCTGTTTTTGCAAGCTTATAATCTGCCTTGATTTTCTCAGAAGTTACCATAATATTGTTATTGTCAACTACATTTATCTCTATAAGATGGTACTCCTTGGCGGCGTCGAGCGGCTGGACAACATAAGTTTTATGACCGGTCCTGGAGGTTATAAATCGTCCGTCGACCGACATGTGCTGATGACCTGTGAGCAGTATGTCAAATTCAAGCTCCTCACATATCTTATATCCCACATTCTCAGTAGACTCGGTAAGTCTTCTGCCTGTGTCAAGGTCAGCCTCAAAACCGCCGTGATATATGCATATATTAATGTCGGTCTTTCCCTTAAGCTCTGAGAGTGCCTTTTGTGCTTCGATGAACGGGTCAACAACCTGTACACCCACAAGATTCTCCTTCTTTTCCCACACGTTCACATAATCGGTCACAATACCGACAATACCGACGCGGAGCCCGTTAGGCATAACCTTAATCTCGTAAGGATACAGATGGTTTCCTGTGTCATCAAGCACGTTCTGGCATACACAGTGTCCCTTGTGATTGTCGCGGTACTCCTTCTGATACTCAAGACCGTAGTTGAAGTCGTGATTCCCCAGTGTGTAATAGTCGTATCCGCAGTCGTTCATGATGTCTGCGAGAATCTTCGAGCTCTTCGGCACATGATTCGTAAAATATGAAAAGGCATTGCCCTGAAGCACATCTCCTCCGTCGATTACGAGCGTGTTCTCGTCCTTTTTCCAGTTGGGAATACATGAGAACAGACCGACATTCTTCGGAATCAGGTCGCCGTAGGTTGTCGGGTAAAAATAGCCATGTGTGTCAGATGTAAAATATATTTTAAGCTTTCTGTTATCCATAATTAACCTCGTTTCTGTATTGCATTACTTTATGATATGGCTCTTTATCTTTCCAATCGAGATATATCTGTCGAGCACATAGCGGATGTCGGTATTCTCTGGGGCATCCGTCACGGGAAGCCCGGCAGCAGTAAGTGAAAATGAGCCGTCCTCGTAATCCTCTCTTATATAGTGGTCGGAATAGTACTCCATCTGTGCAGGCTTCGCATCCCAGATAATTCCCTTAACCTCGTCAAGCGTACAGCCCGGAAAATTAACGTTCCATATCTCGCTCGTCGCAGGCATATTGTCTAAAAGCTCCTTTGTTATCGGAAGTATGTACTCGTCAACGACATCGTATATATCATTCATTTCCTTTGAGAAGGCGATGGCAGGAATTCCGGCAGAGAGAGCCTCCATTGCCGCTCCGACCGTTCCCGAGTAAAGTATGTCATAGCCGCAGTTGTAACCGTAATTGATTCCTGAAAATACAATATCAGGTCGTTCAGGCATAAGGTGATAAAGCGCAGCCTTTACACAGTCCGCAGGTGTCCCGCCCACGCTGTAAGCCTGCACCGCCGGTACGGGAAAATCGATGCGCTTAACCTTCATATCGCCGCGCACGGTGATTTTCTGTGACATGGCACTGCACTGGTCATCAGGTGCGACAACCCACACCTCACCGAACCTGGCGGCGAGCTGTGCGAGCCTCTTTATTCCTTCGGACGTGATTCCGTCATCATTTACAACTAAAATTCTCATATTAATCCTCCACGTCACTGCTTTTGCAGTGACCAAAATAGTATTGAAAAACGCCTTTTTGCGTTTTTCCTGTGTGAAATCGTAATACATTTTAAACAATGTATTACGATTTCGCACTATCCTGATTTCTATTTTTTGCATGTTGCCGTTAATTGTACAATATTTTGGAAACAAATTCAACTAATCCAATTAATAACTTCTCGTTCCATCCGTTCAAAATATTCCGTCATAAAAAACAGAAGCAGTTGTCCAAAATTTTGAGACAACTGCAAAGGGTTTATCGGAAAGCAAGCCTCATCTGGTGCCACACGGCATTTCCGTGTGTGGACTTGTCGGACACACCCTCATCCACAAAACCGAACCTGGCATAGTACGGAATGAGCTTCTGCTTGCAGGTCAATACAAGTCCCGCTCTGCCCTGAGTTTTCGCATCATTGATGGCATATCGGATTAATTCACCCGCGTGCCCGTGTCTGCGGTACTCAGGGAGCGTATTTACGCCGAATATCATTTGCCATGCCCCGTTTTCATTGTGCATGGATGCCTTTTCGTACATCTCATCCGTCAAATCGGGCTCATCCGTGACAAATCCGTCAACGAAAGCAATCAGCTTATCCTCATCAAACATAAGCCAGAAATGATTGCCATAATATTTTATTCTTTCCTCAAACGATTCTTTTGCTGCGGCTTCGGCAGCAGGGAAACATTCGGCTTCCACCGCCGAGACGGCATCAAGGTCTTTTATTGTTGCATATCTTATTTCCATGATAGTGCTCCTTTGCCAATGATATTCGCAATCCGCTTCGCGGCCTGCTCACATAACCTCATATATGATATATTCATGGTCAAATTCATAACCCAGCTTTTCAGCAAGCTGGACGGAATTTATGTTTTGCGCATCCCAGCTAGGGTAAAGTCCCTCGTACAGACAATTTAATATCAGTGCCGAGCAGGCTATGGTCGCAAGATGCTTTCTTCTTTCGGCTTCGATGGTATCGACCTCAATTTCTATGCCTTCGTTGTAGCGCGTATACGATGACGCGCCGGACACGATTTTTCCGTCTTTTAGGATAACCATGCCTCTGCCTAAACGCAGATATTTTTCCCTGCTCCCGAAAGCCGACACAAAATCCTCCGTAGCAGGGCTTTCCAGACATTGCTCGTAAATATCCGCATCTATTTTTCTCAATTCATAGCCGGCTGGCAGCTTCAGTATTTCATTTTTTAACATTGTTATATCAAATGCGGTTCCTTTTTTTATTGCATATCGCGTGGCTTTTTTAGCCGAAGGATGGCATTCCTCTATCAACGCCGCCCACTCATTATTCTGTGGTGTCATAATCACAAAGCCTTCGGGCTTATTCAAAACCAGCTCACGGTCAGGTACACCCGCATAGAATCCGAAGCAGCCCACGAATGCCAATGCGGATTTCGGCTGTTCGGGATTCGTGACATAAATCTTTCCCATCACATTTTGGAGACATGAAAAAATCAATGTCTCATTCCATCCGTCAAACAATTTTTTTACTTTCGATGTGTCTTTAAGTTCGTATAACATTAATGCCGCCTTTCTGATGTTTCGCATGTATTACCTGCTTAGCGAAGCAGAATATCCATCCACTCTTCCTTAGTAAATGCCTTACGACCATTCTTTACCTCATCCATATCCACATGTGGCATTTGAATTGGTGTCAGCTTTCTGATGCGGATAGGCTGTATATTCTTCTTGTCTTCCTCGATAAACTCATAGTCAAGCTGGAGAATACACCAGATACCGCCACAATGCAGGCGGTCATAATCCTTTACATAGTCAGCACTCATAGTAATATTCTTAATGCCGAGGTTAGAGAAACGCAATATCAATTGTCTGTGCATTGTAATGTTCAATTCCAAGTTCCTTGAACTTCTCAATTCGATGTTTATTTTTCCAGAAATTGCCATACTGCGATAAATGCTCCTTAAAGCGATTATCAATGCCAATCTCCTGTGACATCTGCGATACTCTATCTGTATAATAAGGTGATGAGTAATAATACATATCTGCAAGAGGATTCTCAGCATCACTTGGCTTTGCAAAGGCTGCATAGACAAGATATTTACTCTATTTATCCTCTTCGTTTAATAGATACTTTGAATAGAGCCAGCTTGTACCATCTAGAATGTGCAGCTTTACATCACCAAGCTGCAGTTCCGATACCTCATCCTCGTATTCTCCTTTATCGTCAAACCAGAATATGATTCTTGTCTCTGACTTGGCAAATTCTGTATTTAATTGCTCCTGTATGTTCTGTAAATCCATATTTCACCTTCTAATCCATTTGATATTGGTAATGGTGGTCACTCAATGAACGCCTGTGACCATCTACTGGTCACTTAGTGGTCATTTTATTTTAAAAGTGACCATCTACCGGTCACTCTTTCATTTCAAGTGACCAGTAACCTATTCTTTAATTTTATAAATCGTCTTGTTTCCTTCTCCAATTTTTTCTATCAAATCCACTTTTATCATTTTATCTATTAACTTTCTTGCTCCGGTTCTAGAGCTATAGTTACAGGTTTCCATTACTTTTTGCATTGAAATACTTCCATTTTGCCGAATATAAGCAAGCACTTTGTCCTTGTATGATAATTAGGAAGTTAATTATCACACGTTTTCTTTCTTTTAATATCGTGGTTCAATACATTTAGATACTGTGGACTTTTGATTTTTCCCTGTAGCTTTGACTACTCGAAGGAGTGTATTGCCGCTACCTTTATCTGAATTGTTTATAGCTGGATGTTGCCGGAGTAATCCGAGTACTTATTTCCATCAAGTCTACATAGGTTACGCTGTAACCATTAGATAATCGCTGGTGGATATCACGGTATCAGACTTTAGAAAGGGAGGTGCAACCTCATGATTTACGTAGGCATTGACATTGCCAAACTCAATCACTTTGCCTCAGCCATATCTTCTGATGGTGAAGAACTAATCAAGCCGTTCAAATTTACAAATGACAATGATGGCTTCCAACTGCTGATTTCCAAGCTAGATCCTCTAGACAAGGACAGCCTCATCATTGGTCTTGAATCGACGGCACACTACGGCGACAGCCTTGTTCGATATCTTGTTGCTAAGAATTACAAAGTGTGTGTGTTGAACCCCATCAAGACTTCTACTATGCGTAAGAACAACATTCGCAAAACGAAGTCTGACAAAGTCGACACATACATCATTTGCAAAACTCTCATGATGCAGGAATCTCTCAGATTTGTGGCCTTCTATGATCTTGATCTGATGGACTTAAAAGCCCTTGGACGATTCCGTCAGAAAACCATTAAGCAGCGAACCCGCCTAAAGATTCAGCTGACTTCTTACGTGGATGAGATATTCCCTGAATTGCAGTATTTCTTCAAATCAGGTCTGCATCAAAAGTCTGTCTATGCGCTTCTAAAAGAAGCACCAACACCGGAAGCTATTGCTTCTATGCATATGACTCATCTGGCTCATCTTCTCAAAGTGAACTCACACGGACGCTTTGACAAAGAGATGGCTCAGCAGTTAAGAGTTCTCGCACAGAAGTCTGTCGGTGCCAGCGACAGTATTCCTTCGGATAGAAAAACAGACAATTAATCCCGTCGTTCTTTACCGCGAGCTTTACAAGTAAAATATACAGCAGACAGTACAGTGCGATTTGTAATAAAAGTAACATATAACAGTACCTCATTAAATTATTATGATTTTATCAATTCAGCCACAGGTTTGTTGGACTGTCTTTTACTTTCCCACTCAAGAACCCTCATAATTGTTGAGCGCGATTGACAGATAATTATTCTCCATGCAACTCTTCAACCACAACATTCGCATAATATTTACCACTTCTCGGATTGATTGATAATCCTCTTTGGAAAGCGTCTAACATCTCTATTTTCTTTTCATATCCTTCTAACATATTATCCAAATATACTACCGAATAAGGATCTTCGCCGTATAGTGCTCTTATCTCTGATACACTTGGCAGCAGTTCGAGATTCAGAGCCTTCCTATTAAACACCTGGTCTAACATTTTCTCCTCTGTTTTATAGAAAGATGTTAATGGAATATTCGTAATTGTATCTTTATTATAGATACCATTATAGAACATTGAGTTTCCGGTATCAAATAGAGGTGCAGGCTTAACAAATTGCAAGGTTTTTACATCCCGTAAGACACCTAAATTTAATAAATGCCTGTCAGTATTCGTAAATAAAAAATCTGACAGAACCATATAGTCCATAGCCTCCTGCATAGTGTCCCTGTCAATACCATAAGCTGTACACGCATCTATATACTTTTGATACACAGATTTACCATTATCCTTGTCTGATATAAAGGTAACATCGTAAGCAGGAATAAATTCATAGTCTATGTTTGTAAAATTTTCAGAGATACAACCTATCCCTTCACCCATAGTAGTAGGAAGATGTATTAATTTGTAATCCACGGCATCTTTTCCTTGTTCTTTATGAACTAAAGTTGCAAACACTTCGTTAATACTCTGTCTGTACATGCTCCCATAATTCCCTTTAACAAGGCATCTTTTTCCATCTTTTATTATCCATCTTTTTTGTAACTCTCCCTGTGTAGTGGCACTTGGCTTAAATGGGCTTATATTTTCTAAATCAACATATGAAAAATCGACCTCTGCAAAATCATTCTCATATAGATTTACGCTTTCCCATGTATAGTCATTATCGTCATCCACAGGCTTTATCCAATAATTGTCAATCAATGACAAACTTAAATTATTCATCATATATACCATATTAGTGTTTCCACTAATTAGTACTCGTGAATTATTCTGGTTCTTAGGGACCGCTCTTCTTTCCCACCAATTATTGAAAGCCTTTTTATCCCCACACATATATGGCGAATGTTCTTTATTGATTATATTATACGATAATAAATATCCTGTATCAGCATCCAGTTCCAACAACATAGCAGGAGTGGTGCCATGATATAATATATACTTTTTGCTTTGTAACATAGAGCCTCCTTCAAAATCAGCTATAGAGTGACTGGTTTTATATTAACATACTTTACCATCCGATACAAATATAATATCCGCTTGTTTATGAGTTTAATTTTTTGTGGAATAGGAACGAAGCTTCCTATTGCACAAAAAACAAGTCCGTGAATATTGTAAATATCCACAGACCTGTCTGAAAGCATATATCGAATTATTTCATACCATGTGCTCAAACAATTTATAGCTTCGTCACTACTCCATCCTTAAGCTCATACGCATCCCCGTACTCAGGAAGAATGCGGGTTCCAGCCTTTGCGGTGTTGACCTGCTCTGGGCGGAAGCTGTGAAGAGGAATGAGCGTCTTAGGCTCTATCGTGTCAAGCATTGTTCTTAAATAATATGGCTTAGCGTGTCCGCCAAGTCCCTTGAAATCATAAGCTATGCCGCACACCTCGAGGAATTCCTTCATCTTTGCAAAGGAAGGGTCATAAGCTCCGAGAGGTGCACCGTCCATGTGGATGTATCTTGATACCACATCCTTTAAGTCGGTCAGCTCATACATATCTGCATAGTCAAGCTGGAGAGTGTACTTGGAAGGATTCTCAATAAGCTCTGCCCTGCTTATGAGCTTCCATCCTGAAGGGATACCCTCGCGGCATATTCTAGGCTTGTTCTCCGTTACAACAGAGCTGTCGCTGCATGCCTCGTTGTAGGTCTGCTCATATACGGCAATCTCATCCTCAGGATAGAATGCAGCCACATAGTCTGCCTGTACAGGGTCAAGAACAAGAGTTCTTCCGCCGCTCTTAAAGGTATTGATCATGCGGTGTACGCGCTCAACATTTCTGTTGTACGGATTTACAACTATAAGACCATTATCCTCTTGGGCTGCAGCATGAAGCTCTTCCTGTAAGCCCTCCTCTGTTCTGTCAGGCTCGGCTGGCTTCTCAAGTGAGAGCATATCGATATCCTCGAAGCTTGCGGTAACGCCCTCTGTGATGACCACATCTGCTCCGTGGCAGGTCTTTCCGAACTCCTCGGAATATGACGGATGGAAGCCGTGGAAGCGGTAATCTCCTGTGTAGCATACATTTCCGTCAGGTGTTGTGATTAAGAAACCACATGCTCCGACTACATCGTGGTCGACAGGAACACACTTTACCGTGATGTCGCCGACAGTGAACTCGGCACCGTAGTCAACTCCGATGCAGTTAGGGTGCTCTCTGTGCTCAACGTCACCGTTCTTGGCAAGCTGACGGTATAATCTGAGTGAATCGGTGCTCATGTATACGGGAATATCAGGATGGAGGCATCCAAGACCGCCCATGTGGTCAATGTGCATATGGGAAATCACAAAAAAACATTCCTTGCCAAGTTCGCCGTAAGGCACAAGTCCGGTTTTTTCGGCAGTATACTTGTCATAGATTCCGTCGGCAGGTGTGAGCATGCCAAGACGAATATAGTCTACGGCAAAATCATCCTTTCTTTTGCGGATTTTTGCGTCCATGCGTCCTGCAACTGCAAATCCGAAGTCGAACATGCACTTGGTGCTCTCTGTCTCTATGGCAACGAATGTACCACCGATTTCCTTTAAACCATTAAAAAATGATATTTTTGTCATCTTCCATAACCTCCATATATTTCAAAATAGTATATTATTCTAACATAGATAGATTGTTTTGTAAATGTATATTTTGAATACTTATTTCGATTACAGATAACATATAAAAACAGGGAGCTCCAACAGAACCTCCTGTTTATATAAAAAATAAGAGGGCATCCATACGGACACCCTCTTTGGGTTTCAGAATAAATCTTAAATTACTTCTGAAGAATATCGTTAACTGCCTTTACTAAAGCATCAAGTGTAGTCTGTGCGTCGGACTCAAGGAGAATCTGCTCCTCCAAGGTGTTGTTGACAGCTATCATTACATCATAGCTTCCCTTGAATGCAGGCTGGCTGATGAAGTAAGCAGACTGTGAGTAAGCTGCTACAGATGTAGGGTCAGTTGCCATGAACTGCTGATATGTCTCAGACTCATAAGCGGATGTTCTTACAGGAAGGTAGCCTGTTGTCATAGCCCACTCTGTTGTTGCATCAGCGCTTGTTAAGAACTTGAGGTACTCCCAGGCAGCCTTCTGCTTGTTGGCATCCTGTGAGAACATAACGATGTTAGTACCGGCTGCGTTAGCTGCCATCTCTGTATTGCTTACAAGTGGAGCAACACCAAGCTCCCAGCCATCGGCTGTGATGTAGGAAGCACCTGTTGATGAACCAACGTAGGAAGCGATTAACTGGTTGCTGATTACGTTGGAGAAGTACTTATCCTCACCGACAAGACGTGCATAACCATTGTTGTAAAGGTTCATGATGAACTCTACTGTCTCAAGACCCTTCTCATTGTCGAATAATGCACCGTTCTCATCAATGTAACCGCATCCGTTCTGGGCAAGCATAGCCTGGAACATTCCGGCAAGGTCATCCCAGCCGATAGTCTCTATGCCCTTCTCCTCCTTGATTATCTTAGCCTGCTCAAGAAGCTCATTCCAGGTAAGAGGAGCTGTTAAGTCAAGCTCATCGAACATAGTCTTGTTATAGAAAAGAACATAAGTACTCTTGTTGAATGGAACACCGCTGATAAATCCGAACTGGCTGTTCTCATCTCTGTAACCGGCTACGATATCATCCCAGTTGTCAAAATCATTAGCTACGAAATCGTCAAGGTGAACAAGCTTATCTGAGTAAGCTGATAACCAGTTATTGTATGCCTGTGCAAGATCAGGAAGTGTGTCAGCAGCAGCGTTAGCTGTAAGCTTGGAGCTTAAATCCGAGTATGCACCCTGATTTGTAAGGTTAACTGTGATACCATACTCATTTGTCTCATTGAACTTGTTAGTGAGAGCTGTGAGCTCTTCCTCCTGCTTGTTGTTCATTGCATGCCAGAACTCGATTGTACAAGACTGGATACTACCATCGTCTACAGCTACAGAACTATCTGTTGCAGATGTTGACTCTGACACAGAAGTTGTCTCAGCAGATGATGTACTGTTAGTAGTCTCATTGTTTGAGCCGTTGTTACTGTTGTTACATCCTGTAAGTGTACCGAATGCCATTGTTGCTGTAAGTGCTACAGCAAGTCCCTTTTTGAGTTTCATTTCTTTTTCTCTCCTTTTTGTGTACGAACAGCTATGCTGTCCATCTATTGCTTCACAAGTAGTTATCGTACTACCTTAGGCAATCCTTTGTCAATAAAAAATCGAAATAAAATGATTTTTATTTCGATTTTTTACCAAACAGTTACAAATAATAGAAATATTTTTTGCACCGGAATATTATTTAGCGCCTGAGCTGTATTTTAGCTCTTGAGTCCACTCTGTGTTACACCCTCAATAATATACTTTCTCAGGAATAAGTATACAATGACGATTGGCATAACCATGATGGTCGAAGCCGCCATGATGAGCTGATAGTCTGAGCCTGCCTCTGTCTGGAAACGGACAAGACCGTTGGAAATTACACGCATGTTCTTGTCATTTGTTACAAGCAATGGCCAGAGGAACGAGTTCCAGCAGCCGATAATGTTGAGAATAGCTATAGTAGTTATGGCGCTCTTGTTCATAGGTACCATTATCTTCATCATAAACTTGAAATCGCTGCACTTGTCAACCTTGGCTGCAAGATAGAGCGAATCCGGTACCTGCGAGAAGAACTGTGTCAGCAGGTAGATGTAGAATACATTTGACATGTACGGAACGATCATGGCAAGGTATGTGTCAATCCACTTTAACTTGGTGATAGTGATGAAGTTAGTGATTATCAGCATCTCGCCGGGTATCATAAGTGTTGCAAGGAAAAGTGAGAACACAAGCTTCTTTCCCGGAAAGTTAAGTCTTGAAAATGCAAAAGCCGAAAATATAGCTGTTGCAAGCACACCTATTGTTGAAAAGATAGTGACTATAATCGTGTTCAAGAAATATCTTGGGAACGGAGCCGCACTCCATGCCTCCGTATAGTTGGACCACTGCGGTGATGACGGAAGCAGCGTAGGCGGAATGGCGATTATCTCAGCAGGTGTTTTGAGTGAGGAAATTATCATCCACAGGAACGGCATAAGCGTAAACAACGCTCCGAATATAAGGATGACATACTTCAACACAGCCGCTATTATATTGAATATTTTTCTTTTTTTGCTCATATATGCCTCCTACTTCTTCTTTCCCATCATTCTCTGTACAACAGTAAGAACAAGAATAATAAGGAACAATATAACTGCCGCCGCCGATGCAAGACCATAGTTGTGGCTGTTATAGAACTTATCGTAAATATAGTATACAACCGTAATCGCACTGTTGGCAGGACCGGCCTTGCCGCCCCAGAGCGAGAACACTTCGTTGTATACCTTGAATGCACTGATAAAGCCCATGATAAATGCATAGGAAATCATCGGTGCGATTCCCGGAACCGTAATCTTCCAGAATACTCTCCATCTAGGAGTTGAGTCAACCCTTGCCGCATTGTAGAGATCCTTAGGGATTGTCTGAAGTCCGGCAAGGAATATCAGAATATCAAAAGCCATACTCTTCCATACACTGAAAATGATGAGCGACGGAAGCGCATATTTAGGCTTGTTAAGCCACTGTACCTTGGCTATTCCGAACCAACTGAGAACATAGTTTAACAGACCATAGTTGCTGTTAAATATCCAGCTCCATACAAGACCTATAGCGATAACGCTGGTTACATACGGAAGGAAGAATATTGTCTGGAACAAGCCCCGGAACTTGATGTTGCTGTTCAAAAGTACTGCAATAAGAAGCGACAATGCGATTGAACAAGGAACAACAAACACAACATAGATACTTGTGTTTCTGAGCGCCTTTGTAAAATCCTTATCACCAAAAAGGTCCTTATAATTGCCGAGACCAATTCTGCTGTATTCACCGCTTATCATATTGTAATCTTCATAAAAGCTCATAAGAAAAGCTCTTACAAGAGGATAAGCCGTAAATAAAAGAATGATTATCAATGCGGGCATAAGATAAAGATAGCCCTTCATGCTCTTTTTTTCCATAGTCAGTCTCTCCTCAATTAAAATTTGCCTAAGCTCTTCTCATCAGCGTCAAAAATCATAATCTGATTCTTGCGGGCGCGGATAGTGAACTCATCGCCCTCTTTAATTGAAAGGTCAGAATGAACAAGTATTCGAAGCTCAGTGTTTCCGATTGAAAAATGGATAAGGAGGTCACGGCCTGTCATTCTTACATGGGAAGCCTTGACTGTGATACCCTCATCTGCAACCTCAAATGACTCCGGACGTATTCCTGCTGTATATGTTCCGTCCTTAATCTCACAGCCAGAACGCAGAAGTGCTCCATTACAGTATATGCTTCCACCCTTCACTTCAACAGAGAAGGTGTTAACCTGCGGCATGCCAAGGAACTGCGCAACAAAAAGGTTGTCCGGGTTCAGATACATTGTCTGCGGAACCTCATATTGCTGTACAACGCCGCTCTTCATAACTGCGATACGGTCTGAGATACTCATTGCCTCCTCCTGATCGTGTGTTACGAAGATGGTTGTTATCTTAACCTCCTGCTGGATTCTCCTTATTTCCTCTCTTGTCTCAATACGCAGCTTCGCATCAAGGTTGGAAAGAGGCTCATCAAGAAGCAATACCTCAGGCTTTTTAACAAGTGCTCGTGCAATGGCGACTCTCTGCTGCTGTCCGCCTGATAATGCCTTAGGCTTACGCTTCAAAAGGCCGTCAAGCTGAACAAGCTTTGCCATCTCATTGGCACGTTCCCTTGCTTCTGCCTTCTTTACCTTACGGTTGATGAGTGGGAACATAATGTTCTCCTCAACTGTCATATGCGGATATAACGCATAGTTCTGGAATACAAGACCAATCTCTCTGTCTTCCGGTGCAACCTTAGTTACATTCTTGTCTCCGAAATATATGCTTCCGGAGGTGGGATCTGAAAGACCTGCAAGCATGAATAGCGTTGTAGATTTTCCACATCCGGAAGGGCCTAAAAGCCCGACAAGCTCGCCGTCTGCTATATGAAGATTCATATTGTCGACTGCTTTGAAATCTCCATAAGCCTTTGTCAGATTCTCAATTCTGATATCCATTTGGGGTACCTCAATTTCCGTGTTTTACACATTTTTATATTATTTTTTTAATGTAAATTTAATTATATATAAAAGCCGCGTAAAAAACAATCCATTAACTGTAATTTTTATGAAAATTATGAGAAAAAGCTTCATGCAGAGGTTTTTTAATTTTCTTTCGGGTTATCTCAACAAGCCCCAGCTTTGTCATTTCTATAAAAAATGATGGGACGGGGTCTTTTGCCAGTTCAGCCTTCAAAAATTCAATGATTGATGAATTATTTTCAGGATTTTCCATATTTATAAAATCCACAATTATTATTCCGGATATATTTCTGAGGCGCATCTGTCTGCATATTTCTGCTGCTGCTTCCAGATTTATCTTAAGGAAAGTGTCTTCGCGGTTTTTCTTATTTCCGTCGAATTTTCCTGTATTTACATCAATAACGGTGAGTGCTTCAGTAGGTTCAATTATAAGGTACGCGCCTGATTTAAGCCATACATGCGGACTCAGAGCATCGTGTAATATTTTTTCGAGGCTGTAACACTTATATAACGGAAGAAGCTTATCCTCGTAAAGGCTTGTTATATCCTTTAGCCTGGGAACACAGGAGGTTATGTTTTCTAACAGCTCAGGTTCATCAGACACGATGCTGTCGCTGTTCGTAAGCTTGTACTCCCTTATATCAGCAACATACTGCTCCTCCTTCATATATAGGCACGTAAAGGCCGGCCGTGATGTCGATTTAATATGGATTGACTGTTCAAGGCCGCTCATATATTCAGCTTCTTTTAACAGCTCATTCTCATCGGCCTTGTATGCCGCAGTTCTTACCACGAAGCTCATTCTTCCGTCTGAGGCTTCAATATATGGCTTGAGTTTTTCCTGAATATTTTTTCTGAAATGGTTGTCCCTTATCTTGGCGGAAACGGCAACCTCACCCTTGTCATCAAGTGACATAACGATATAGTTTCCGGTTATGCTTATCTGTGATGACACAGAAGGCACCTTAGTCTTTATAGCCTCCTTTGAAACCTGCACGAGCATAAGGTCACCCTGACAGACTTTACCGGTATTTTTCCGGTTTAAAAAATGATGCTGTGTGTTATCATTAAGCGAATAATAGCATACAACATCCTTTGCAATCTCCACAAATGCGGAATTGATATTTTTGACAACATTCTGGACACGGCCTATATATACGTTTCCGAGGAGGGCAGCCTCCTTATCACTGTCATTTTTATCGTAGACATTGATAAGTGAAGGCCTGCCCTCCTCGAAGGTGACGGCTGTGATTTTATCAGAAAATGTTGTGATAACAATTTTTCTCATAACATCTGCTCCATATTCAATATTTATTATCAGCGTTTTGAAAGCTCAGCGGTAATCTCCTCCCATGTGACACCCTTAAGAGACATAAGCACCATCACATGGTACAGAAAATCAGATATTTCGTAAATGATTTCTTCAGGGTCGGGATTCTTGGCTGCAATGATAATCTCTGTTGCCTCCTCACCGCATTTCTTGAGAATTTTGTCGATTCCCTTGTCGAATAGATAATTAGTGTAGGAGCCTTCCTTAGGATGGATTTTTCTATCCTCTATCACTGACATGACATCCTTAAATACCTTGAGCGGATTGGTCTCCACATAATCCTTTGATACAAGGTTTCTGTAGAAACAACTGTAATTGCCGGTGTGGCATGCCGCTCCAAGCTGTTTTACCTTCGCTAAGAGTGTATCATTATCACAGTCAATGTCAAGAGATTTTACATATTGGTAGTGTCCCGAGGTCTCGCCTTTGACCCACTGCTCCTTACGGCTCCTGCTGTAATAAGTCATAAGCCCGGTCTTTAATGTGTTATCGAAGGCTTCCTCATTCATATACGCAAGCATAAGCACTTCATCGGTTTTATAGTCCTGGACAATAACCGGGATGAGCCCGTCACTGTTCAGCTTGAAATCCGCAAATGCAATCAATGATGTGAAGCTTACAATCTCATAGCCCTGTTTTTTTAATTCCTCCTTATATGTATTATAATCAGAGTTTATGTCGGCTTTTGTCAAATAGAAATCGGAATTTGCATAAAATCCGTCAAAATTCGCATTAAAAAGCGACACAATCTTATTCTCAGCACATAAATCTGCAAGCTCAGTGTCAAAATCAGCATCCGATACAAGCACACCTATTTTTTCACATCCGAACCGGCTGGCTACCTCTGTCATCATGGCGATGTCAGCCTCAACCGAGGCATCGAGAACTGCTCTTCTTCCTCCTGCGTACAGGTATTTTTTTACATCCTCCACGCGCTTGATATTTCCACCTACATTGAGAGGCAAATCAGTCTCTCTTCCGATTTCCCTTATTACGGATATAGCGCCGTCATGTGAGGCGTCATCGTATGATAAATCCATAATAAAGAGTTCGTCCGCACCGGCTGCTTCAAGCCTTAGGCATATCTGCACCGGTGTAAGTTTTTCATCAATCAGGTTGAGGCAGGCTTTATCGCTGTATGCTTTTTTGTCCTTTAAGAAAAGAACAGGAACTATTTTTTTCATGCAAAAATCCTCCAGGTTTATTTTGTCATTTGCCAAATAGAAATTCAGAAGCTATATGGCACGATTTATAGTGCGCCCTTTGTTGAAAGAACATCTATTATACGCGGGTCAATGGAAACCGCTTCGTCAATCGCCTTTGCGAATGCTTTGAACATAGCCTCTATGATATGGTGGTTGTTATCGCCATCTAACTGCTTTATGTGTAAATTCATGCCGGCACTGTAGGACACTGCATAGAAAAATTCACGAACCATCTCCGTATCAAAGTCTCCGACCCTGTCAGTGGTGAACTCTCCTTTGAAGTTAAGATATGGTCTCCCGGACAAATCAATTGCACAAAGGACAAGAGTCTCATCCATCGGGAGCAGCATGCTGCCATAGCGTTTAATGGATTTCTTATCACCGAGAGCTTCCTTGATGGCTTCGCCAAGTACAATACCTGTATCTTCTATGGTGTGGTGACAGTCCACATATAAATCACCCTTGACCTTTACTGTCAGGTCAAAAAAACCATGCTTTGCAAAGCTTTTTAACATGTGGTCAAGGAAACCGATTCCCGTTTCAATATCTGCTTTGCCTGTTCCGTCAAGGTTGAGTGTAATAGCAATATCTGTTTCGGATGTTTTTCTCTTTATTGATGCAGTTCTCAAATTCAGCCACCGCCTTTTCTGATATTGAAGTGAATATATATAATTCAGCCTGATTATTTATGCTCAAATCTGACCTTAATTGAATTTGCATGTGCTGTGAGTCTCTCAGCGTTTGCAAACCTTATGATATCCTCATGGATTGGCTCAAGAGCCTCGCGCGAATAGGATATAATGCTTGACTTCTTAATGAAATCATCCACGCCAAGAGGTGAGAAGAACTTGGCTGTTCCATTGGTAGGAAGCACATGGTTAGGTCCGGCAAAGTAATCTCCCAGAGGCTCAGAGCTGTACTCGCCTAAGAATATTGCACCTGCATTGCGAATCTTTGTCATCACGGTGAATGGATCCCTTGTGACAATCTCAAGATGCTCTGAGGCTATCTCATTGGCTGTCTCAACAGCCTCATCTATATCCTTTGCGATGAGAATATAGCCATAGTTTTCAAGAGATTTGCTTATAATCTCACTTCTTGAAAGCTCTGCAACAAAGCCGTCTATCTCCTTTGAAACTTTGTCAGCAAGTTCCTCACTTGTAGTGATTAGAATTGCAGACGCCATTTCATCGTGCTCAGCCTGTGATAACAGGTCAGCGGCTACATAGCGTGGGTTGGCTGTCTCATCGGCTATTACAAGAATTTCACTTGGTCCGGCAATGGAGTCTATGCTTACATGGCCATATACTGCCTTCTTTGCGAGTGCCACATAGATGTTGCCGGGCCCCACAATCTTGTCTACTTTCCTGATGCTGTCTGTGCCGTATGCCATGGCGGCGATTGCCTGAGCACCTCCAACCTTGTAGATAACATCAACGCCCGCCTCATTGGCGGCTACAAGCGTCCCCGGATTGACCCTGCCATCCTTTCCCGGAGGTGTTGTCATAATAATCTGGTTTACCCCTGCAACCTTGGCAGGGATAATGTTCATAAGCACTGATGACGGATAGGCGGCTTTACCTCCCGGAACATACACGCCTACACGGTTAAGCGGAGTTACCTTCTGCCCTAATATCGTTCCGTTAGGTGTTGAGTCAAACCAGCTATACTGCTTCTGCTTAGCGTGGTATTCGCGGATGTTGACAAGGGCTTTTCTGATAACCTCCACAAGCTGCTCATCGACAAGCGAATACGCTTCATCAATCTCTTCTTTAGTTACTACGATATTCGCCGCATTTATATCGGCACCATCGAATCTTTTGGTGTAATCGAATACTGCCTCATCGCCTTTTTCCTTTACATCTGCAAGGATAGCTGCGACGCTCGCCTCGAATTTTCCATAGCTGTTAGGGCTTCTCTTTAAAAGATTCTCAAGTATATCCTTCTTTGTGTCTTCACTTAATATAACCTTTCTCATACCTTACTTAGCCTCCACATATTTTCTCAAATCGTTAATAATCTTTAAAATACGTTCATTTTCCATCTTCATGCTTACCTGATTGACCACCATTCGCGCCGAAAGGTCACATACCTCGTCAAGCACGCATAGACCATTCTCGCGGAGTGTTGTGCCTGTCTCAACAATGTCTACGATGACCTCGGACAGACCTACAATCGGCGCAAGCTCTATGGAACCGTTCAGCTTTATTATCTCGACAGTCTGGTGCTTTTTGTTGTAAAAGTAATCCTTGGCTATATTAGGATACTTGGTTGCCACACGTATAAGCTCGTGACCGTTTAGATATTTTCCGGCGCTCTCAGGTCCACACACACACATGCGGCACTTACCTATTCCAAGGTCATAGACCTCATATAGATTACGCCCCTCCTCAAGTATCGTGTCCTTGCCGACTATGCCGATATCAGCGGCACCGTATTCAACATAAGTAGGTACATCGTTTGCCTTTGCAAGGAAAAAGCGGAGTCCAAGCTCCTCATTGGTGAAGATGAGCTTTCGTGAGCTCTCATCCTTCATCTCCTCACAGGTTATTCCTATCTGTTCAAACATCTCAAGGGTCTTTTTTGCAAGACGTCCCTTAGCTAATGCAAATGTTATATATCTCATATATTACACTAACCCCGCTTTCTCAAGTGCTGCCCTGTCTGCCACAATAACCGCTTCATAGCCTCCGGAGAGTGCAAGCTCTTCATAGTCCTGCTTTGTTCTTCCTATTTCAAAAGGGAAAAGACCAACGCTGATTCCGGATTTGCGGTAATGTGTTGCAAGCTTAATCGCCTCTGAAGCCTCACCTTCATGATAAAGTATCATTAATGGAAGTCTGCTGGCGGGAAGTGTTATTTTCTGTCTATTGAGGGCAAGAAGCACGAAATCTACATTAACGGAAAAACCAATTGAAGCTGCGGATTTACCATATTGGCATATAAGCTCATCATAGCGTCCGCCGTTGGCAACAGGCTCGCCAACCTCGTATGTAACTGCGCGGAATATGATTCCTGTATAATATGTAAGCTCACTCAGCATTCCAAGGTCAAAGGATACATATTTTTCATAACCGTACACCTTAAGAAGCTCATACACTTTCTTAAGATGTTCTATTGCTCCAAGTGATTCATCGTTATGAACATAGGACTTTGCCTCATCAAGCTTGGCGGCGGAGCCGAAAAGCTGTGGAAGCATAAAGAGGGCTTCTCTCACAGAGTCGGAAAGTCCATATTCCCTTGCAAGCTCCTCAACACCGAAAAAATTCTTCTTCTGGATAAGAAGCCTTAATTCATCCTCCGTGTCGGAATCAATGCCGGCTTCATTGACAAGACCTTTAAAGTAGGCTGTCTGTCCCACTTCAACCTGAAATTCCATAAGCCCTGCTGTAAGAAGTGCTTCAATCATCATGGCAAGCATTTCTGCATCTGCGGTAACCGAACTGTCACCGATAAGCTCACAGCCAAGCTGAGTTGTCTCCTTAAGCCTTCCCTGATATGATTTCTTATTTATAAAGGTATTTCCAAGATAACACAGCTTGATAGGCAGCTCTTCGTTTTCAAAATACTTGGCTGCACATCTTGCAACCTGTGGGGTCATATCCGGTCTGAGTACAAGGGTATTTCCTTCACGGTCAAAGAACTTGAACATGTTCTTTGAGGCTACGCTTCCTCTTTCTTTGTTAAATATATCAAAAAATTCAAATGACGGCATCTGTATATCTCTGTAGCCATACAGCTTTAAAACCTGATGCATTCTGTTCTGCAGCAGAAGCTTGTTCTCACATTCAGTTCCGTATAAATCTCTCACACCTTCAGGTGTGTGCAGTAGTTTGCGTTCCATAAGCCCCTCACTTTCACTGTAATACACTTTATCGTGGTAAAATGGTAAAATGCTACCATGTGATAGTACTATATCAGAATGTCAGAAGAATGTCAATCTTTTTCACTTCGCTCGGATAAATCCAGCTTAATCTGTTCAAGATAGTGCAGCATCACACCTGAATGTGAGCGGATTATGTATGTCTGGTCAAGCTCCTCATAGCGGAAGCTTTTTCTTCCGCCATCCTTCATTCTGTTCCAGAATTTTAAAACATGTCTGTACGGAACATATATTTTTTCATCCCTGCACGAAAAGAGTATGATAAAAAATGAGATTCCCCCCTGCTTTTCGAACTGCTCCATGAACTCCATCTGGTGCTCATGGATGTTCTGCAGCGGAAAGGTATCGGTTGTACATTCCTTGGCATCAAAGCAGACAGGTATTCCCTGCACTATGCCTATATAATCCACAGTACTTTTTTTGTCAAAATAGGCAAGAGTTATGTGGTTGTGTTCCTTGTCCATCTTAATAGGGGTAATGGGGGTAGGGATTTTTTGTATAAGTGCAAGATTTTTTTCTCTATATTTATCATTGCTCCGGTTTATAAGCTCCTCAAGGACGGAGCCTCTAAGCCCCCTTGAGTTCCATGTTGCCATGAAAACACCTCACTTCGGTAATAATGTTGTTCGGGTAATGCTTAGATATAAAAGCATGTATATTCTGTAAAATATAAACTAGAGAATATTTTTAGTGAATTTCTCCAGCTTAGCCGGAACAGGTGCCTTATACTCCCTACCATCGGGGAGAACCACACGGTATGCATGCAGGAGCTGGTCCTTAAGCTTATATTTTTCATTGATTTTTCTGTCACCGTACTTGAAATCTCCGAGAACGGGATGTCCAAGCATTGCAAGATGAGCGCGGATCTGATGCGGGCGCCCGGTTATAAGATGCACTTCAAACACCGTATAATCCTCGCCATGGCCAAGCACATGATAGTCCGTTCTTATGAAGCGTTCATCCTCAGTGGGAGCCATACTGCCATCAACCGGGCGGACACTAACCTTGTTGGCGGCTTCATCCTTTATAAGAAGGGCACATACACTGCTGTCATCAGTAACTTTTCCCTTAACCACGGTGATGTAGTATTTTTCAAGGGTTCTGTTTTTGATAATCTCCGATAGTTCACGGCTGCCCTTTATGGATTTGCCGGCAAGCACCAGTCCGCTGGTGTTGCGGTCAAGCCTGTTGCACACTGATGGTCTGAAGGTCCTAAGCTGTGCCTCATCGATTTTCCCTTCGTGAAGAAGATAGCCGATTATGTATTCGTTTAAGGAGACATCAGCCGGTGAAGCCTTCTGTGTGAGCATTCCGGATGGCTTATTTACAAAAAGAACATCATCATCCTCATATATTATATCAAGCTTTTTATAAGGGTAATTCTTGCTTATCTTAGAAAGCTTCTGTGTTCCGCTGAACTTTTCGATGGTTTCATCGGAGAGAAAGAGCTTAACACTGTCTCCGACGGACAACTGCTCCCTGCCGGTACACTTCGTCCCATTGAGCACGATATTCTTTTTTCTCATCATTTTATAAAAAAATGAAACAGGTGCTTCCTTAAGTATCCTTCCAAGATATTTGTCAAGTCTCTGTCCTGCCTCGTTTTTGCCAATAGTAAATTCCTGCATATTACTGCCTCACTTTTGTGGGACAGGGGTCTGACACCATTGTCCCAGAATTGGGACAACGGTGTCAGACCCCTGTCCCATGAAATCAAATAGAAAGTATCTTAATATTATGGGCGATATCATCGATACGCTTCTGCTCTTCCTCAGTGTATTCGGAAGGAGCGGAGGTATTTACAGCCGTCAGTCTTTTCCTGAACTTATTGAGGTCTGTGTAGAAGCCCACATCTGTTGTAATACCGGAGCGCTTGAGAAAATCCTTTATGTATCTGCCGTGGTATGCGGTGTCAAGCTTCTTGTCTGCACAGTAGATAAGGATGTGAGCCTTGTCGATTGCGACATATGGCAGCTCGATACTCTTTTTCTCAGGTGTGATGAGGATATCCGATAATATAGTCACTCTGTCATTAGACCTGCACATTTCATCATATTCTGAAGTGTCTGCCTGTCCTTTTCTCGGGTACATGAGGAAATTTACGGTCATCTTTCCTGTCGGGAGCATCATAAGTATTGCTGCAACTGTCAGAAGATTTCCACGGTCAGCAAAAATGATTATTCCTGTAAAGAAAAGAAGAAGAACCAGCATATAGCCGCTTACCATCGCCACTCCTGTCCTTATCTTTCTGTTCTTTAAGTACCCGGGAGCACCCTTTGGCACATTTTTTATTAAATTTCCCATTAACATTACCTCACAGTCTTTATGTAACATATATTAGAAGAATTTCATCAGGAGCCTGTGCGGCAGGAAACGCCCGGCAACGTAGGCTAACTTCATGCTTCTTCCGTAAATGCTCAGTTCATTGCCAAGAGCGGCATCCTTGATTGCCTGTTCCACAACCTTCTCAGGCTTAGCCATGACCATGCGTTTCAGGAACTTGACATCTTTTCCTGCAATATCAAAAAATTCGGTATCGACTGGTCCCGGACATACAGCGGTCACAGTTATTTTTCTTGATTTAAGCTCCTTGTTAAGTGCCTTGGAAAAGCTCAGGACGTACGCCTTGGTGGCTGCATATACGGCAAAATCAGGCTGGGGCATGAAGCCGGCAGCGGAAGCAAGCTCAATTATTCGTGAGTTCTGTGAAATATATGGAAGGCAGAGCTTTGTGACTGCTGTGAGAGCACGACAATTGACATCAACCATGCCAAGCTGTTCATCACAGTCAAGCTCTTCAAAGCTTCCGCTCCTGCCATATCCTGCACAGTTAACTAAAAGCTTGATATCAGGTGCATTTTCTTCAAGAAGACCTTTAAATTGCGAAAGCTCATCAATGCTTGAAAGGTCAAGAGAGATAACCCGCGATGTGAGCTTTATCTCTGCAGCTACCTCCTCAAGGCGTTCTGTTCTTCTCGCAACCAGCCATATCTCGTCGAATCTGGAATATCTGGCAGCAATCTGCTTTGCAAACTCCCTGCCAAGACCGGATGAAGCTCCTGTAACCACTGCTATTTTCATATTAATCCCCATTTCCGAAACCATAAGCTTTAAAGGTTTCTATCTGCCGTTCTTTTTTTGAAAACCTGTCCTTTTATTGTTTCTGTTATCCGCAGAACCTTTTGCGGACATATTTCTGCCGGTGTTTGGCCGGCTGTCTGTATTACTATTTTTATATCTGCCGGAGCTGCCCTTGCCGGTAGTGCTCTTAACTGTGGTGTTTTTTCCGGTACCGCTGCTTTTCCTGCCGGATTGTGGCTTATTGCCCTCATTGCCGTTTCGTATACTCTGAGTGTTTCCGGATGCGTGCCTGTCGTTATTTCCCTTGTAGGACATCTTTCTTGGTGGGATAAGGCAGTGCTTGTCAAAACCTATTAAATCCTGCCTGTGAGCCTTTAGCAGTGCTTCTTTTACAAGGTCATAATTCTCAGGATTTTTAAACTGTATAAGTGCACGCTGCATTGCCTTCTCATGCGGATTGGTCGTGACATACACCGGCTTTAAATCGCGCGGGTCAAGCCCGGTGTAATACATACAGGTAGATATGGTCGATGGTGTCGGATAGAAATCCTGCACCTGCTCAGGCATGTAGCCTAAATCCCTGATGTACTCCGCGAGGGCTATAGCATCATCGAGCGTTGAGCCAGGATGTGAGGACATGAGGTATGGAATTGCATACTGCTCCTTGCCAAGCCTGCTGTTGATGGCACTGTATTTTTTAAGGAAGGCTTCATATACGGAATTCTCCGGCTTTCCCATCAGGCGCAGTACATTGTCCGTTATATGCTCAGGAGCCACACGCAGCTGTCCGCTGATATGATATTTGCACAGCTCCTCCATGAATGTATCGTCAGTGTCCGCCATGACATAGTCAAAACGTATACCGGAGCGGACAAACACCTTTTTCACATCGGGAATCCTGCGCAGCTTTCTCAGCAGCTCCACATAGTCGCTGTGGTCAACCTTGAGATTGGCACACGGCTTAGGGAAAAGGCATTGCTTGTTGGTGCATACTCCCTTGGTAAGCTGCTTGTCACAAGATGGACGGCGGAAATTGGCTGTCGGACCTCCTACATCATATATATAACCCTTGAAATCAGGTTCCTGTGTCATTCTCTTTGCTTCTTCTATAAGGGATTCATGGCTTCTTACCTGGACAATTCTGCCCTGATGGAAGGTGAGCGCGCAGAATGAGCAGCCTCCGAAGCAGCCTCTGTTGCTTGTCAGGCTGAACTTGATCTCAGCGAATGCAGGGACACCGCCGAGTGCATCGTATGACGGGTGCCATGCATTCATATAATCCATTGAATACACATCGTCAAATTCCTGCTGTGTGAGAGGATATGATGGCGGATTCTGGATAATATACTCTGTATCTTTGTATTTTTCAACAAGGTGCTTTGCTACGAATGGATCCGTATTGCAGTACTGCTTATAAAAGCTTTCTGCATAAGTCTTTTTATCAGAACATATCTCATCGTAGGATGGAAGCATAATATATTCATCATACAGATGTTCAAGATTTTTAGCTTTATACACAGTTCCGCGTATGAAGGTTATATCCTTGACATCAATTCCTGCGTTGAGAGCATCTGCTATCTCAACTATAGAATGTTCGCCCATTCCGTAAGATATAAGGTCGGCACCGCTGTCTAACAGAATGGAACGCTTTACTTTATTTGACCAATAGTCATAATGTGCAAGCCTTCTGAGGCTTGCCTCAATTCCTCCGATAATTATTGGTGTCTTTTTGTAGGTCTGCCTTATCAGATTACAATATACAATAGTGGCATAATCAGGTCTTTTACCAATAACTCCTCCCGGTGTGTAGGCATCGAAGTTCCTTCTCTTTTTAGATACAGTATAGTGGTTGACCATCGAATCCATATTTCCTGCTGCTACAAGGAAGCCAAGCCTTGGTTCGCCAAGTATGGAGATACTGTTCTTATCCTTCCAGTCCGGCTGTGGGATTATTCCAACCTTATATCCGTTTAATTCCAGTATTCTGCTTATAATTGCATGACCGAATGAAGAATGGTCCACGTATGCATCACCGGATATATACACAAAATCACATTGTGTCCAGCCGCGCTTGTCCATATCTTCCCTGCATATTGGTAAAAAATCTTTCATATAACTCCTTATATCTGTCATACTGTAAAAACATGAACTTAGTTATCGTTACAGCATCGCTGCGTGTATAATTATTTTATTTGTGTAAAATCATCTATAAAGTAATCTGCCAGTTTCATTTTCTCTTCGCGCATTCCGTGTGAATAGTCATCCTCCACGGCAGCAGTTGTCATGCCAGCCAAATTGCCTGCGGTGATGCCCATAGGAATATCCTCAAACACAAGGCACTCCTCCGGTCTGACACCGAGCTTTTTTGCCGCAAGCAGATATATATCCGGTGCAGGCTTTCCTGCTCCTGCTTCACAGGCGGTTGTTATCGCATCAAAGTATTCTGCCACACCTTCTGCCTTTAATACACCATTTATAAGGGCTTCAGAGTTGCTTGAGGCGATACCGGCAAGAATGTGGTCTGATTTTAGGCGTGCAAGGAACTCCTTCGCACCTTTTTTTAATTTAACCTCTGAGGTGTACTTATCATAAGCCATTCTGTTCCAGTGTGCCTTGATATCCTCCACATCGTCCTTGATACCAAAGCGTTTCTTAAAGTATTCGGCTGTCTCGGTGAAGCTCATTCCTTCGATTTCCTTTTGCAGATCATCGGGAAGTTCTTTACCTATTGCACTTAAAAAATCAATATCAATATTGCGCCATACCCACATAGAATCAACGAGTGTTCCATCAAGATCGAACAGGACGGCGCGCTTGTCCTTCAATAAATCATTATACTTGTATTCCATATATATATAAACGGTCTATGCCGTTGCCTCCTTAAGCAGATTGATTTCTTCTTCGGTTAATCTTCTGTACTCTCCCGGCTTAAGCTCCGCGTCCAATGCAAGAGGTCCCATTGACAATCTTTTTAGATATGTAACCTCCGTCCCTACAGCCTCGAACATACGCTTTACCTGATGGAACTTGCCCTCATGGATTGTGAGCTGTATTTTAGATGTGTGCTCCGCTTCATTTACCTCCAATATAACCAGTTCGCCGGGCATAACAGTTGTTCCGTCAAGGAGTGTGATGCCGGATGCAAAAAGCTCGACATGCTCTTTCGTGACAAGCCCATGTATATCGGCATAATAAACCTTGTCGACATGCTTTTTAGGTGCTAACAGACGGTGAGCCAGATCCCCGTCATTCGTTATAAGAAGCAGACCTTCTGTATCCTTGTCAAGCCTTCCGACAGGAAAAAGGTCATTGCGCGTTCTCTCATCAATTAAATCAAGCACTGTTTCAGCCTTTTTGTCCATGGTGGCGGTGATTACACCTGCGGGTTTATTGAGCATAAAGTATTCCATATCAGAAAAGGCGATAAGCATGCCATCAACCGCGATGACATCGCTATTCTCATCAATCTTGATGTCGGAGGCTTTCACAACCTCACCATTGACGGTGATACGGCCTTTTTTTGCCATTTCCTTTATGACGCTGCGGCTGGCAACGCTCATTTCGACAAGAAATTTGTCCAGTCGTTTCATGTATAATCCTCGTTTGCGTAGTTTTATTTGGGATGTCTCTAAGCTACATCCATCTCCAGCCCGGGAGATATTTATTCTTTACCTGTCCGTTATTGTACTTACCCCAGCCAAGCGGATAGCCGTCAACCATTATAAGCTTAATGGAACTGCTGCCGGTAACGCAGGTTTCATCGACCTCTATGGTTTCACCTTTGAGATAACGTATAACGGCATCATCTGAGAGCTTTAAATTGATCTGGCTGCTGTACTGCCCATCCTTTAATGTCATCGCAAATGCCTGACTTGGCTCAAAGCGGTTCTTTTTAAGCTCACCCAGAAGGGTTCCCGTCCTCATTGCGCGAAGTCCCTTGAGCTTTCCGGCAAGAGGCGGAAGATAATATACATTATCCTTCTGGATAATTATGTCCGAGGATGGGATTTCAAAGTTAAGCTCATCAAGAAAAGCGGTAAGCTCATCCGGAAGCTTGTTAGGTCTTCCGTGTACAGGGCTGTCCTGAATGGCTTCCCCATCCTTTTTAAGCAATGCGACAAAGTGCCCCTCACCCTGCATCTTATGAGGGAATATGCGCACGCACTGCGGCAGGCCGATTCCTTTTGAGAAGCCCTCATAAGGATGTATGGAAGGTATCCCCGAATCGAATATATCGACAAGCGAAAAATCAGGATGGCTTTCAAGGAAAAGATGTATATTGTCCTCATCTTCAAGCTTGGAAAAGGTACATGTTGAGTACAGCATATATCCGCCCGGCTTCAACATCTGTGCCGCCTGGCTTAAAATACTCTTCTGGATAGCAGCAAAGTATTCAGGACCATTCATCTGCCAGCTCTTGATGAGCTTATTGTCCTTGCGGAACATTCCCTCACCTGAGCATGGGGCATCAATCAGAATCTTGTCAAAAAAGCTTTCAAATGACGATATAAGCTTTCCCGGTTCCTCACATGTAATAACGACATTGCCTATTCCGCTCACTTCTATGTTCTTTAACAGTGCCTTGGCTCGTGAGGCGGAGATATCGTTGGAGACTAAAAGCCCTGTGCCTCCAAGCCTGGCACCTAGTTCCGTGCTCTTTCCTCCCGGAGCGGCACATACATCTAAAACCTTATCTCCGTGCTCTATCGGAAGTATACTGGCAGGTGTCATGGCACTTGGCTCCTGAAGGTAATATAATCCCGCAAAATAGTATGGATGCTTCGCGGGCTTATCCTCCTCCTCATAGTAAAACCCATTATCTATCCATGGAATTTTCTTGAGCTTGAACGGACTTATCTTAAGAAAATCCTCTGTTGAAATCTTAAGGTTGTTGACGCGCAGTCCATATAGCCTCTTCTGACTGAAGCTGTCTAAGTAGGCCTGAAATTCATCTCCTAAGAGCTCTTTCATCGAATCTAAATATTTCTGTGGTAATTCCATATAAATCCTTTCCGTATCTGCTTTATATGTTAAAGCCGGCATTAATCACCGGCATATCAATCAACGCTCTGTGCCCTATAGCCGTCTGCAATCTTATCAAGATGTCTGCAGAATGCCAGAAGGTGTTCAAGATCGTTCTCCTGATAAATGCGGAAAAATTCGTCCTGAATTTTCACAACATCCCTCTTATTTGCAACCTTATAGAGGTTCTGGATGTTGATAAGTATATCATTGACTATATTAGCCTTGTATGTAAAAGAATTCTGGGCATCCATAATTTCTTCATGGATTGATGACATTTCCTCATCAAGCCTGAGAATCGCCTCCGCCGCTGAGCTTAGGCGCACACGGATATGCTCAGGAATGCTCTCATGGTATTTATACTGTAGCGAATGTTCTATCGTAGACCAGAAGTTCATAGCAAGCGTTCGTATCTGAATCTCAACAGGAATATCCTTCTTGCCCTTGCTGGTTTCCACGCTATAGCTTATTATAATGTGATAGCTTCTGTAACCGCTCTCCTTGCGGTTCTTTATGTAATCCTTCTCACGTATGACAGTCATATCACTTCTGCTCTTAATTATATTGACCACATCATAGATATCCTCAACGAACTGGCAGATTATTCTTATACCTGCCACGTCCTCTATCATTTCCATGATATGGTCAATCGGAAAGCCCTTTTTCTGGGCTTTCTCAATAATACTGGAAATCTTCTTCACCCTGCCGGTGACCTGTTCAATCGGTGAGTAGACCGCTTCCTGTCTGTATTCGTTGATTATGTGGTTGAATTTGACCAGCAACTCATCCACAGCCAGTTCGTATGGAGCCAAAAGCTCTCTCCATAACTGTATTTCCATCTAATAACCTCCAAAAATTACATATACTACATCCTGTTTTAAATAAAATCCTAATGCATTGATTCAAGCAATGCCACAAGGTATCTCCAGACCTTCTCAACTGATTTTACGCTGAGACGCTCGGCAGGTGTATGGATATCCTTCATATCAGGTCCTATAGAGATCATATCAAGCTCAGGCAGCTTCTCTGAAAACAGACCGCACTCAAGACCTGCATGGATGACACATACATTTGCCTTCTCATTGAACATATCATCATAGAGCTTCACTGCCCTGTCGCGGAACTCAGATTCCGGACGATATGCCCACTCAGGATAGCAGCCTGTCTCAACATACTCACCGCCGAAGAACTCAATCATATAACGAAGCTTATCGGCAAGTGCCTGCTTTGCTGAACCCACGGAGCTTCTCACGGAGAAGCTTATGTTGATGCACTCCTCATCCATCGAAAGAATACCAAGATTGAGTGAAGTCTCAACAAGTCCTTCAATGTGACCGCTGAACTTCTGCACACCGTTAGGAAGATTCATAAGAAGGAAGATAAACGCCTGCTTATTCTTTTCTTCAATGACGCCGGCGTTATCCGTGCCTGAATCCTCAACAACAATTCGGATGCCCTCATCGGTTCCGGAATACTCATTTCTAAGCTGTGCCTCAAGTATGCCACACAGTTCCTTTAAGCGTGCCTCATCATCAGGATTAATGCATAGAGTGACAGAACATTCCCTTGCTATGGCATTGTCCATTCTTCCGCCTGTGAGAGCACTTATTCCGTAGAAAAGCTCCTCATCAAGATTAAAGAGAAGTCTTCCGAGAATAATGTGCGCATTAGCTCTGCCCTTATTGATTTCCATGCCGGAATGTCCGCCCATAAGACCGGTTATGGTTACCTTGACGCTCTTTCCGGTCATCTGTGTATAGCTTACAGGGAGCTTTAGTCCGGAACGCATTCCGCCGGCACAGCCAACGATGAAGGCGCCCTCCTCCTCATTGTCTATATTTATAAGGTACTTGGATGAGAGCACGGAGCCGTCAAGCAGCTTGGCACCGTCAAGCCCGACCTCCTCATCTACCGTGAAAACAGCCTCTATAGCAGGTGCCTGTATACTTTCATCGTCGAGAACGGCGAGTGCATAGGCGATGGCAATTCCGTCATCACCGCCGAGAGTGGTTCCTCTTGCGGTAACATATCCGTCCTCAACATAGACATCGAGAGCATCCTTGGTAAAATCATGGGTACATCCACTCTCCTTCTCACATACCATGTCTAAATGACCCTGTATAATCACACCGGGAGCATTCTCATAGCCCTTGCTTGCCGGTCTGTATATAACCACATTATTATATTCATCCTGATATACTTTAAGACCTCTTTTTTTGGCAAAATCAACACAGAAATCGCTTATCTGTTTCGTGTTGTGTGAACCATGAGGTATCTGTGTAAGCTCTTCAAAAAACATAAAAACCTTTTCAGGCTGTAATCCTTTTAATGCATTGTTCATAATGTTTATTCCTCCGTCTATGGCCAAACTAAGCCACATTTTATTGTGCCACATTTTTTTGAAAAAAGCAATAAAATAAAAATGTAAACACCGGTTGCAGTGATAAAAAAATCATAAACTGAATAGTATTATCTGAGTATATTCTTAAGCAGGCTGATACAATGACAAATCCATCCGGTAAAAAAAACAGCCGCATAATGTTCACACGCATAGTCTGTGCAATGTCATGCATGCTTGTTCTGCTGTTATCGCCCGCCGCTGCACTAAATGGAGCAGCCTATGGTCTTGCGCTTTGGTACAGGACACTCTTTCCGACTCTCATGCCATTTATGGTGCTTTCAAATTTTATCGTATATACCGGGTGTGCGAAGCCAATTGGAGTTCTGCTCGCACCGCTCACTAAGCTGCTGCATCTGCCTGCCGCTTCCGGGTACTGCATTCTTATAGGATTTGTGTGCGGCTATCCAATGGGAGCTTATGTATGCGGCTGCCTTAATGAGACAGGAACGATTGACGATGATACCGCCATGCTTTTAGCTCCGGTATGCAACAACGTCAGCCCGATGTTTATGATAAGCTATATCTGTATGAGCTGTCTTGGAGATAAAGCACTCTCTAGGACAGTGATTTTTCTGCTTATCGGCTCAGCATTTGTAGGAATGTTCGTTTTAAGATATTGGGGGTGGATAAAAAATAAGCGTGAAAGAAGGAAAATCAGCAGTCCGGCAGATGCAGACGGCAGAATGGGACACATAAGCCGGACTGCAGTTCAGCAAAGAGAAGATACAGAACACCGGATAATTGAGCTTACGACATCTGAAGCCCTTTCGCACTCCGTTGAGAATGCGCTCACCGCCAGCCTTAAGCTGTGTATATATGTCATGCTGTTCTCAACAGCGGGTGCGATGATAGGTAACATAAAAATTCTTCCGGACATAGCAAAAGCCGTACTGATGTCCCTTATGGAGATTACAGCCGGCCTTGATAAAATATCTGAGCTTAATATCGAATATAATTATAAAATATTACTTATGCTGACTGCCACCGCATTCGGCGGTATGTCAAGTGTATTTCAGACAATGTCTCTCTGGAGTGGAAGAAGATTTTCCGTCGGAAGGTACATGGCATGTAAGATATGTATTGCCTGTATTACAGCATTGGCAGTGTTATTCCTCATAATCACCGGAATCCTGTAATCCTGCTGCAGCGTCATCTTCCGGCTGCTCAGGCTCTTCATCCGTGCCTATTCCGGCGAGCTCATTTCTATTGGAAAGGACAACATTGAGATCCTTGTCCAGAGCACTTAACAGGCTCTCATACTTAGCACGATTGCTATCGATGGAGTGCTCAATGATTCTCTGGAGATTGGCGAGCATATCATCCGTGTACTGAACTGCACTGTATCTCATCTGATTGGCTTCCTCTGTTGCATGATCGAGTATTGCCTGAGCCTGACTATAAGCCTGATCTTTTATCTCCTCTGCTTCACTGTAGGCGCGCTGCATTATCTCATGCTCATTGACGAGCTCCTGAGTGTGCACCTTAGCCGCATTGAGCATGGAATCTGCCTGATCCTTGGCATCGGCGAGAATGGCATCCTTATTGCTGATAATCTTCTGGTATTTTTTAATCTCATCAGGGGTCTTGAGCCTGAGTTCACGAATCAATTCCTCAATGGCGTCCTTTTCAACGATAATCTTATTGCTTGAAAGAGGAACAGGCTTACAGTTTTCAATATATTCTTCAATCGCTTCAATCATCTCTTCAATCTTGTTCATGGTAATCCTCCAATTGATATTATCTGTTATATTTTTCTAAAACCTGTCTGCGAACCTCCGGTGCAACGAACTTGGAGATATCTCCGCCGTATCTTGCCACCTCCTTAACTACACTTGAGCTTAGATATGCATAGTTGAGATTCGTCGTCAGAAATATTGTATCTATATCAGGTGCAATAATGTGGTTCGTCTGCGACATCTGCAATTCATATTCAAAATCGGTTACAGCTCTAAGACCTCGTACCACAGCGGTCGCTTTGCATAATCTTGCAAATTCAACCAGCAGACCATCAAAGGAACGTACCTCCACATTAGCGTATTCCGAAACTACACCTTTTATCATATTAACACGTTCTTCAGCAGAAAACAATGGAACTTTTGAACTGTTTACTAATACCCCGACAATCAACTTGTCAAAAAGCTTTGAGGAACGGCTTATTATGTCCATATGTCCAAGTGTAACCGGGTCAAAGCTTCCCGGATATACTGCAATTCTCATAGTAATTAATCAGGCTCCTGCCTGTACTCCTTTATAGTATTGTATAATCACATGCCATTAAAAACTTATTATTTAATTTTCCTGATAAAAACATGCATATTATTTTTATATCTTTTTATTTTATAAGCTTCAAAGCCCAATTTGTCAAGGTAATCAAAGCTTGTCTCATTCGACGCTTCAACAATAATGATTGAATAGTCATCAATAAGAGAAGAGTCGGCAAGACATGTCAGAACCTCCTTCTCATATTCATGATTATATGGTGGATCCATAAATATTATGTCAAAAATTGTTTTGCCCTCCAGCCTTTTTAAGGCAGTAACCGCATCAGTCTCCATCAGTACAGCCTCATCGGAGAGTCTGGTGAAATTGAGATTATCGCGTATACAGGCAGCGGCGGCTCTGCTGTTTTCAACAAGGTATGCCTTTTTTGCCCCGCGGCTGAGTGCTTCTATGGCTATTGCCCCGCTCCCCGAAAACAAATCAAGGAACATACTTCCCGGAACATCATTCTGAATTACGTTGAAAAGCGTCTCCTTGGTCCTGTCCTGCGTAGGACGTGTTGCCAGTCCTTCTATTGTTTTAAGAGGCATGCTTCTTCTTGTGCCTGCAATCACTCTCATATCAATTCCTCCATTATTCAATATTCATATCAATATTATACAGCGTATATCCAAGGAAATATCTAATAATATATCTTGGCTTCCTGAAGCATCTTAAAGTCAAATCCGTTTATCTCAAATATATTTACACAGCAATTCTTCTGAAAAACGCCATCCCACATATTTTTTATTTCGAGGTGATTGAGATAAATCATTATGGATTTATTCAGTGCCCCATGTGCTGTAATAAGCACCGTCGCCTCAGGCTCCTTTAATGAAAGCGGAACTATGACGCTGTCTATAAAAGCTTGTGAGCGGGCACATAGCTGTTCGTAGGTCTCACCACCCTGTGCGGGTATATATTTATCAGGTGCATCGAAGAAATAATGAAAATCCTCTGTGATGAGATCCGAACTGACTCCTTCATTCACCCCGAAACATATCTCTTTTAGTCTGTCATCGGTTATGATTTTCACTGGTCTGTCCATTCTGATAAGCTCAGCAGTCTTATATGCCCTTTTAAGCGGACTTGAGAAGATATAATCAAAATGTACATCCTTTAACGCTTCACCTGTTATCCGCGCCAGCTCAATTCCATATTCATTGAGCTGCGTGTCACTCTGTCCCTGAAGCCTTTTTTCCTTATTCCAATCGGTTTCGCCATGTCTTATAATATATAGTTTCATATTTTTATCCTTATTGTTTATCTTGAGATTTTCCACAGTACATCTTGGTGAAATTTTTCATGTGACTGTGCTTCCTGCTTCTCATACAATTTTCATTATAACATTACATCATTCTGGGAAAAAGCTTTTTTTAATGTATTCTGCAAATTGTTTTCAATTATATAATCTGCACAGTCTTTTGCTTTCTTAAGCATATCCGCATCGGTGTATATATCTGCAAGTGTAAATGACATGTCACCACTCTGCCTGATTCCGAAGAAATCTCCGGGACCTCGGAGCTTTAAATCCTGTTCAGCAATGTAAAAGCCGTCATTGGATTTACCTATGATATCAAGGCGCTGCTTTGCCTCCTCCTTTTTTGAGGTGCTCACAAATATACAGTATGATTGCGCATTTCCTCTTCCTACTCTTCCGCGAAGCTGGTGAAGCTGTGCAAGACCGAATTTTTCTGCGTTCTCGATGAGCATCACTGTGGCATTCGGAACATTTATTCCTACTTCAATCACAGTTGTGGAAACCAACACCTGTATTTCGCCCTTAGCGAATCTTCCCATAATATCATTTTTGGTATCGGCTGCCATCTGTCCGTGAAGTCCCTCCACAGTAAGTCCGGGAAGATTCTTCCTCAATTCTACTGTGTAGTCTGTGACATTCTCACTTTCACTTATTTCATTATCCTCAACCATCGGGCATATGACATAAGCCTGATGACCCAGCGCCGCCTGATTCATTATAAATCTATACGCATTCGGGCGGTACTCTTCACCGACAACGGCATTTTTTATCGGAAGCCTGCCCACAGGCATGGCATTAATTATGGATATGTCAAGGTCTCCATATAGAATGATTGCAAGCGTACGCGGAATCGGTGTTGCACTCATGACACATACATGCGGATGTCCACCTTTTCTGGCAAGTCCGCCTCTTTGGTTCACGCCAAAACGATGCTGTTCATCCGTGACAACAAACCCAAGGTTATTGTATTCCACCTTTTCCTGAATCAATGCGTTAGTGCCTATAATAATATCAGCTGTACCGTCTTTTATCTGTTCATGTGCTTTCTTCTTCTGTGAAGCGCTCATCGAGCCAACAAGCAGAACCGGTGTAACCGGAAATTCATGTTTTTTCAATAATTCACATACCGTATCATAGTGCTGCTTTGCCAGAACCTCGGTAGGAGCCATGAGTGCACCCTGAAAGCCGGCTTCCACAGCGTTGAGGAGCGCTAATACAGCTATAATCGTCTTTCCGGAGCCTACATCACCCTGAATAAGCCTGTTCATGACATGCTTCCCCGACATGTCGGCAACCATTTCGTCATACGCCTTTCTCTGTGGCTCCGTCAGCTGGTAAGGCAGCTCGGATATGAGTCTTGCAGCATAGCCTCCCTCATGTATCATACATTCATTTTCAAGATAAGTCCTCTGGGATTTCAGGTTTTCAAGCTTCATCATGAATCCGAAGAATTCATCAAAGGCAAGTCGTTTTCTTGATTCCTGCATTTCATTGATACCACGCGGAAAATGTATGTATTTTATCGCCTCATACAGTGGCTTTAATTCATAGCGTTCTATAAGCTCCTTAGGGAGATATTCCATTTCTTCAGGATTATTCTGCATGGCAAAATACTGTGTTACGGCTTTTGTGACCATGTTGTTGGTAAGTCCCTTTACCAGTGGATAGATTGGCTGGATATAATGAAGCTTCAGCTCATATTCTGCAGCAGTGTATAATTTAGGCTGTTCCATTGAGACTAAGCTTCCTCTGCACACCACTCTGCCGCGTACCATATAGCGGTAGCCTCTTCTCAGCGCACCCTTCATAAAAGGCATATTAAACCACGTCAGCTTGATACGTTCATTCTGCTCGTCTACAGCGAATACCGTAGTTATATTAAGCTTTTTCATCGGCTTCACTTCTACATCAGATGCGATGCTTAGATACAAGGTATAGATGCCGTCCTCATCGATTTCACTGATAAGTACAGGTTCTTTGTATATATCATAGCTTCGTGGATAGTAGTATGGCAGCTGTGAAGTATCCGTTATCCCTGCTTTTGTAAAAAGCTGTTCTGTTTTCTGTCCGATTCCTTTAAGACTGCTAAGCTTCATAATAATCCTCATTCTCCGGCATAATGCCGTAAATCATACTTCCATATACAAGATATCCCCTCATAGGCAGGACCCATGAGGGGACAAGATACTCAATAAATATTCTATTCTACTGAAACAATATAGTAATAGATTGGCTGTCCACCACTGTGAACCTCCAGATCAAGGTCAGGATAAGTCTCCTCAATCTTAGCTGTAAGAGAATCAACCTGCTCACTTGAAACATCCTCGCCATAGTATACACTTATAAGCTCAGAGTCATCATCAATAAGCTGGGACAGCATATCAATGGTTGTTTCTTCAATATCCTTGCCTACAGAAAGGATTGTCTTATCACCGATTCCCATTATATCGTTCTGCTTAATCTCTTTGCCATCCATCGATGTATCACGAACAGCGTAAGTTACCTGTCCCGTCTTTACGTTCTTCATCTCCGAAGACATATTATCGAAATTAGCCTCCGCATCTGCAGACTCGTCAAAATTGATAAGCGCTGTGATTCCCTGAGGTATTGTCTTAGAAGGAACTACATACACATTCTTATCTGTGACGATAGACTGTGCCTGGTTGGCAGCAAGTATAATATTTGAATTGTTAGGAAGAATAAATACATTCTCTGCGTTTACCTTGTCAATCGCATTGAGCATATCCTCTGTGCTAGGGTTCATTGTCTGTCCGCCTTCAATAACTACATCTACACCAAGTCCTTCAAATATCTCGCTGAGTCCCGCTCCGGCAGAAACGGATATAAAACCGTACTTCTTCTTAGGTTCAGCAGGCTTCTTAGCCGCTTCCTCAGCAGCCTTCTTCTCAGCCTCAGCCTTCTGTGCTTCCTTTATGAGCTTTTCCTTATGCTCCTCCCGCATATTATCTATCTTCATCCTGCTGAGTGAACCATAGGTGAGCGCTTTCTGAATTGCAAGACCCGGATCGTTGGTATGTACATGTACCTTAACGATCTCATCATCGGCAACGACTACTATTGAATCACCGATTGACTCAAGATATGCCTTGAAGTTGAGTTCATCACCGTTATCGAACTTCTTCTCAATATTGATTATAAATTCAGTGCAGTAACCATACTTGATATCTGCCTGAGTTGTGTCTGCCTCAACCTTAGCAGTGGTTGTTGTGCCAAGAGCTGCGGTAAGGTCAATCTCCTTGCCAAGAAGGCAGTCATATATTCCTGAAAGCACCTCGATAAGCCCCTGTCCGCCTGAGTCGACAACCCCGGCTTCCTTCAGCACCGGAAGCATCTCAGGTGTCTGTGAAAGAACATAGCGTCCGTGCTCAAGAACCTGTCCTAATATCTCTTCCAAATCGCCGTTCTCACATGCAAGCTCATTCATCTTATCCGAAAGACCCTTCGCAACTGTGAGGATAGTTCCCTCCTTAGGCTTCATAACTGCCTTGTACGCAGTCTCCGTTGCCTTCTGGAAGGCTCTTGCAAGTACTGGTGCATCTATAACCGTTACAGACTTAATTTCCTTAGTAAACCCTCTGAAAAGCTGTGAAAGAATAACTCCCGAGTTACCTCTCGCACCTCTTAAGGAACCTCCTGAAATAGCCTTTGACAAATTCTCAAAATTAGGTGAAGCAATATTGCTCACTTCCTTAGCTGCAGAAAGAATTGTCATTGTCATATTAGTTCCAGTATCTCCATCAGGTACCGGGAATACGTTTAATTCGTTTATTATCTCTTTTTTTGCTTCCAGATTGGCAGCTCCTGCCAAGAAGCATTTCTTGAGCATAGCAGCATCTATGGTATTAATAGCCACTTTAAAATCCTCCTTAAATAACGGTTAGTCAATTACTCTTACGCCATCAACAAATATATTGATCTGCTTAATCTTCATGCCGGCAAATTCTTCAACCTTATACTTGACGCTGTTCACAAGGTTATCTGCTACAGCAGAAATGGAAACTCCGTACGATACAATAACATGAAAATCCAAAGTAATCAAGTTCTCTTCATCAATCTTTACATTAATCCCATGTGTGAGACTCTCTTTTTTGAGAAGCTTAACCAGTCCATCCTTCATGCTTACGGCAGCCATTCCGACAATACCGAAGCTCTCTATGGCGGTTGTTCCCGCAAACATTGCTATAACCTCTGGGTCTATCATAACAGTTCCTAATTTATTTTCAATTCGACCTTTCATGGTTCCTCCAATCTCCGTGTGATTCACGGTTTACAAAGTCATGATATTGTCATTATACATTATTTCTATACAAAATCCAACTTAAAAGTGAAAATCTTTAAAAAAATATTTTTTTTACTTGCAAAATATTCAAATATCTGTTATCATAACTTCTGTTGTCAGCCGAGTAGGCATTATTAAGCTTTGAGGAGGTGCAATCATGGCAAAGTGTGCTGTTTGTGATAAGGGTGCTCATTTTGGACTCAAGGTAAGTCACTCTAACAGAAAATCAAACAAGATGTGGAAGTCAAACGTTAAGTCAGTTAAGGTTTTGACAACAGCAGGTCCAAGAAAGATGTATGTATGTACTTCTTGCTTAAGATCAGGCGCTGTTACAAGAGCGTAGTCAAGAGTTTGATGTTAATTAAGCCCCGGATTTTTCCGAGGCTTTTTTTTCATTAATGAAATAAGATTACGGTCAGACTATTTACAACTGCAGAATAGATTATATCCACACAGCATCAGAAGGACTATTATCACGATTCCCCAGAAAACATTCTCAATAAGCAGCCCTATTATCATTCCCACTGCAATCCAGAACATCATAAAACCTATTATTCTCACCACAGGAGTATTTCCTCCGTATACCTGCTGCTCTATTCTATTATATTATATGCACTATATGTGTCATTATTCACAATCACACTCTAAGCATGCCCTTAAAAATTTGCGGTATTAAAAAACAATTATATGAAACCCGTTAAGACGTTTTTCATATAATTGTTTTAATCATTTGTAACATCACCATTCTCATTGAGAATTATGGCATCACCAAGATATTTTGATTGTGGCTTTGTTTTTGCGAGAATAAAATCCTTGTTTCTTGCAAGTATTTCGCGGATTTCCCTTTTGGATTGTCCTGAATAGCTTCTTAAATCTGCCGGAACTCCGTAAGCCTCCATGCCAAGTGACTTGGCAAGGTATATTGCCCTGTACAGATGGTATTTCTGGGAAACAATAATAATTTTGTTGACGCCGAATATATTTCTGGCACGATACAGGCTGTCGTATGTAGAAAATCCGGCGTGATCCATGTATATGGCGTTTGATGGTACACCGGAAGCAATAGCATATTTTTTCATGGTTTCAACTTCATTGTAATCATTGCTGCCGTGATCACCACTCATTATTATGTCCTTTGATGCGCCGAGCTTATATAGATTGACACCTGTCATAATTCTGTCATAGAGCATATTGCTTGGAGTCTTATCCGGTTTAACCGCAGCTCCGAGAACCAGTATACAGTCTACATCCGAAAGCACAGCAGCTTCATCGGCATTCAGTATATAGGAGCCTGTTTTATATATCACGCAGCCATTGACTGCAAAAGCGTACACGGCTGCTGCAAGGACAGCCGCGCAGCATGTATAACCTATTCCCTTTATTATCTTCTTAACTGACATCGGATTCACCTTGAATGTTATTTATTATCATTTCCGGTGATATCATTTATGGCTTCATCGACCGCTTCGTCTTTTCTGGTTTTCTTTCCACCTGCAATATCGGCAACCTTGTCGACTATGTCCGGAACCATATCAAGAATCTTGGTCATAGTATCTTGATTCTTAACATTCACAAGCTTGGTCTGTCCGTTCTGTATTACAAGCACCGCACTTGGAGAGAGCTTAGCACCGAGTCCGCCTCCGGCATTATTCTTGCCTTCACCTGAGAATGCCCCTGCACCCACACCGAATGCGACGTCAACGAGTGGAACGATGATGGTGTCGTTAACCGTAACTGCATCTCCGACTACTGTCTTAGCGCTTACAAAGCTGTCCATTCCTGAAAAGAGAGATTCAACTGTTGAATTGAACTTGTTGTTATTGTCTGCCATTTAAAAATCCTCCTGTTTATTTACTATTTTTTATGGTTTTAATTATTTTTTTGACTTCTTTGTTAAAATATACTCGGGCTGCTATATATAATACTCTGCCAAGAATAATTCTACCTTTAAAATCTAACTCCGCTTCAAAAACCTTGTCATCCCATACAGGTGTTATATTTATGACAATCCCGGTCATCGCCCTGAAAACAGCTATACCTCCAACGATTTCACCGAGCAGTGCAGGGTCGTCAAGACCGAGCTTTATCGATATGGTATGGCTTCCGGGCATGATATGCTTAAACAGAAGCTTCAGTTGTCTCATTACAAAGTCTATAACGCCGCGGTTTTCTTTGATAAGAGAGACTATTGACTTGACCTTATCGATGATTCCGTCTGAATCAGAACCGGAGACTTCAGTTTTTTTGTCTGATTTCTTATCCGGGAGGCTTTCCGGCTTTCCGGAGTTATTTGACTTATCTGCTTTCCGGGATTTTCCAGCATGTGAGCTTCCTGATTCCTTCCGCTCCTTATGTCCGTAAGAAGCTTCCGCCTCGATAGCTTTTTTCGACTTAGTGAATGTATCCGTTTTGCAGAACATTTCGGCTTCATTGACTTTTTCGCTTTTGCTGGGTTCATCAGCTTCGCTGCCATTTGAAGCTTCACCTGTTTTAGCAGCTTCACCGGTTTTGGTTAATCCGTCATCCTTTACTGCACCATTGGTTTTAACAGCTGCATCGTTTTTCACAACTTCGCAGCTTTTCACCGCTTCACCAGCTTTCACAGCGTCATGTTCTCCCTTGACAGTGCTGTCGTTCTGCCCAGGGCTGTCTGCAGTCTTCTTATCATCGGTCTTTTTGCCATCGGAAATATTATGCCCAAATAACTTTATTTTAAGTTCGGATTCTTTCCCGTCCAGTTCAAAATTTACATGCAGCAATCTCAAGAGATATGTGACATGAGCTGACACGCGGGGCTTACCATAGAATGAGGCATGCACTCTATATCGTATCGGGACAAACAACAGCAGACATAGAATCAACAGCACAATGCCCACAATCGCAAGAAGTACAATTCCGATAATCTTCAATATGCATAACAGTATTTTTAAAAACAGCAACTACAACACCTCCTTGCCGGAGAATGTGTCCTCATAGAAATTGAGAAATGCCCTTATATCAAAATTACCGTTGGTATTATACATATCACCGACTATGGATGAGGCAAGCTCTATCGCATCCTGCTTTCCGCGTGCTATCCCGACAACGTATTTGCTGCGGTTCTTATAGTGAGGCTGCATAAGCTCAAGGGAGCTGTATATATCAAGTATATTGCGCTCCCTTGATTCGGGAAGGGCAAGAATGTATACGTTCGGCTCCGGCTTTCCCTTTTCAAGGCGGTGAAGCAGGCGTGTCTTTTTTTTAGCATTGTCTTCTTTAAAATATAGCTTATCGTACCAGATATAATGCACAGCAATCACGCCTCCCACCTTCTATTATACTACATATATATTACTCATTCATCAGGTCCAGCATAAGCTTCATGCATGATTTGCGTTCTGCTTCATCACTGCACTGTCCAAGTGCTACATGTATATATTTTTTGATTTCCTCCATATTGTTAAAGAAAACAGGAAGACTTCCAAGAATTCCTGACATGACTGCCCTGTTAAATGGTCTTTCATGTTCCGCGAAGAAATCTGCCAGTTCATTGGTAAGTTCATCGCATCTGCTGTTAATATATGCTTCATCGGCAATAATATTCGACAGCTTATCCTCAACCAGCTTCATAAAGCTGCTTCCTGAGCTGAGTCTCTCAAGCTTGAAAAGCTTCTCGTAATCTTCACTGAGTCCAAGCTGCTCTGCTCTTCCCATATAGGAATTGTGCACATCATCCAGAGCATAGCTGTCCGATGAGAGCTGTGTCGACAGCTTCTCCTGCACACCCTCGATTGCCACGAAGCTGTCAAAGGAATCCTCTGTAGGAAGCACGCGGTCATATATTGCATCAAGCGCCATATCGATAATCTTAAGACAGTGCTGTCTTGCTGTACCATCCACAATAGCCCTTCCGGATGTGAGGAGAACCATGTATGCGTCATTTACCGCATCCATGAGAAGAACGAAAACGTCAGTGACATTCACAACATACTCTGTAGCATCTGCAAGAACCCCGGCAGCTTCAAAATAATCTTCCTGTGTCATGCCGACATAGGAGAAGCTGTCAAGCTTATTAAGGCTGTCTGAGAGGACATCAAAGGCTGTGTCGAAATTCTCAGGTGTATGGAGCATTGAAACGGAACGAAGCATGTAAATGAAATCCTCCACCGCAGCCGTATCAGAACCTTTGTACAGTGTAAATGCATCGTGGAGAAGCTCAAAGAACTTGTTCTTTGAAAGACGCATCGGTATCTGGCTTACAACCTGCCCTATTTTCATATTTACAACAGAATTGTCCTTGTCGGAGACGATGTAGCTGAGAATATCCTTTTCAAATTTGTCATTGTAGTAATCGGAATTAATATCACATTCCTTAAAATTATACTCTATACGGTTCAGCACATACTCATACACCTGAAATCTGTCCGTAAAAGCTGTAAGAATCTCCATTCTTTCAATAAGTTCATCTCTGAGCTCATCAATATCCGCAAGAGCTTTATCTGAATCAGCTTCATCGGCATTTTCGTCTGAAATACCGGCTTTCACTGCATTTGCAAGTCTGAGTGCATAATCTGAGACAAGCTGTGTATACTGCGTATCCTCACCGTACACCTCCGCAAAGGAATACAGATTGAGTGCGAGCTTTACATAGCCCATCCTGCCATACAGTGAGTTCATTCCGTCAGCATATTTCGATAAATTCATGTCGACATTCTTTCCCTTGGAAAGCTCAGCCGCTATATTACTTAGTTCAGCCATAAATAAATCCTCTTCTGATTATTTTTCTTCTAATACCTTGTCAAAAATATGGAAGCAGTCAAATGTTGCAAAGTAATCCTTAGGTGTCTCTGCGCGTCTTATCATCTTCACTGAGCCGTCCTCACACAGCAGAAGCTCTGCTGAGCGGAGCTTGCCATTATAATTATATCCCATTGAGAAGCCGTGTGCACCTGTATCATGGATAACAAGGAAATCACCCATATCAATCTTAGGAAGCATACGGTCGATTGCAAACTTGTCATTGTTCTCGCAGAGCGAACCTGTAACATCGTACTTGTGGTCGCATGGCTCATTCTCCTTGCCCATAACCGTTATATGGTGGTATGCACCGTACATAGCCGGACGCATAAGATTGGCAGCACAGGCGTCACAGCCTATATACTCCTTGTATGTGTGCTTCTCATGTATTGCTTTTGTTACAAGGTGACCATAAGGTCCCATCATGAATCTTCCAAGCTCTGTATAAATAGCCACATCGCCCATTCCGGCAGGAACTAACACTTCCTCATATACCTTTCTTACACCCTCACCGATGGCAAGAATATCGTTAGGCTCCTGATCCGGTCTGTAAGGGATACCGATACCGCCTGAAAGATTGATGAACTTAATGTCACAGCCTGTCTTTTCGGATACCTCAACTGCAAGCTCAAACAGAATCTTTGCAAGAGTCGGATAATATTCGTTGGTTACAGTATTGCTTGCAAGGAAAGCATGAATACCAAAATGCCTGGCACCCTTCTGCTTTAAAATTTTAAATCCTTCAATAAGCTGCTCCTTTGTAAAACCGTACTTGGCATCTCCGGGATTATCCATTATGGAATTGGCAATCTGGAAATATCCACCAGGATTGAATCGGCAGGATATGGTCTCCGGAATGCCGCATATATCGTCCAGGAACTGTATATGGGTAAAATCATCAAGGTTTATGGTTGCATTTATCTTATGAGCATATTCAAATTCCTCGGCAGGTGTTGCATTTGATGAAAACATGATATGCTGTCCGTCAAAATCAAGAGCCTTAGCAAACATAAGCTCGGTAAGTGAAGAACAGTCAACACCACAGTCATACTCCTTAAGAATATTTACCAGAAAAGGATTCGGAGTAGCCTTTACTGCGAAATACTCTCTGAAGCCCTTATTCCATGAAAAAGCCTCCCTAAGCTTCTTTACGTTCTCACGTATACCCTTCTCATCATATATATGATAAGGTGTAGGATATGTCTTGTCGATCTCCTTTAACTGTTCAAGTGTAACAAATGGTTTCTTTTCCATGGCTATTCTCCTCTTCCTGTCTTATTGTCGCTGTTGTGCACATGTCCGCAGCTGCATCCCCCGTGATGAGCGCTTATATCTTCATCGGTATCTTTCTGACAAGCTTCACATACACCGTACAGTACCGTCTTAGAATTGTCTACCAGAAAATGATGATGTTCGTAAACATGTTCCTCTATCTGTTGAAGAAAATCACAGCTTACGTGAAACAGCCTGCCGCACTTTACGCATTTGAGATGAAAATGATTGCGGCATGCAGTATCCTCACCCTGGTACTGATAGCATGCCCCGACGCCCTCTTCTATATAATACTTACGAAGAAAGCCTTCATCCGCAAGCTTCTCCATATATCGATAGATGGTCGTTCGTCCAACCTTATTGCCTTCATTCTTCAGGTGGTCTGTAACCTCATCAATGGTGACATGTCCATCCTGACACTTTTTCAGGTAATCCAATATGATTTCTCTCTGCTTTGTGCGGTATGCACCCTTTTCGTTATTCTCCATATCTATGTACTCCAAAACAATACTTACTAAACATTATAATCTCAATTGTCTGACCTTGCAAGTAAATTATATCCGAAAAGAGGCAACACTCATATTTTCAGGATTCGGGTGGTAAAACATGCCAATTTAATCTATGAGTGTATAACGTATTATATTTATGCATATCAGCTCCATTGTCCGAAGCAAGATGTTCTAAGAACTCTGATAAAGGTATTCTATATGTCCGCCACCGAAGCCGGCATACATCCGTGTATGCATTGCTTCTAAAGCAGCATCCGTGCTGCTTTTGGCTGGGGACTTAGCAGAGTTCTAAGAACATCTAAGCTTCTCCCAAAAGTCGTGATATGCATAAATATAATACGTTATACACAGCTAGGTATATATAACATGTTTTGCCACCTGAATCCTGAAAAAAGAGAGTTTACGTGCAGAATCTCATTCCCTGCCCGCATACATGTATTTACATGTACACTTTAATATGGTAAAATTTAGCTTTAGAGCAGATTCATCTGCCGGATAATATTATAATGCAAAGGAGTATGACTATGCCCGGTGTACTTGCACTTTTACTTGTTATTGTTGTAGTTTTTCTTATTTTCTTTTCCGAAAATCTTCAGAAGAAAAAGATGGAAGAACAGCTGAACACTATTATTGGAAATCAGAAGGTGTTATATGGAAGTATGGCTAATCTCACTGTAGGAACAGGCTTTGTGAGAGGATATTTTGCTATCACGGAGAGATACCTTTATTTTATTGAGAGCAAGAAGGATGGAACAATCAAGCTTACAATACAGCTTAAGTTTGAGGAGATTTTAAGCCATAAGCTGCACTTCGTCCTGTTTATTGAAGGTCCTGACCACAGTGTCTATGAAATCAAGGCAGGAAACAATACGCAGGCTTACAATGTTCTTGTAAATCAGATAAAAAAAGTGGTGCCGCAATAGGACACCACTTTTTTTAATCCAAGGTTTTAATTGCGAGCTCTAACGCAGCGTCTACTGCCTGAGCTCTTATGTTCTGCCTATCACCCTGAAAAATATGCTTTTCAACCACGGCTTCGCCATTATAATAGCAGCCGATATAACATAAACCTACAGGAAAGTCCGGTGTCCCTCCGTCAGGTCCTGCAATGCCCGTAACGGAAAGTGCGACATCGGCTCCGGCAGTCTTTGCGGCCCCCTCAGCCATCTCACGGGCAACTTCCTCACTATACACGGTATATTTTTCGAGTGTTTCTCTCTTAACACCGAGAATACGCATCTTTGTTTCCTCTGAATAGGTTATATAACCTGTTTCAAATACATCTGAGACACCCGGCACATTCACAAGGGTGGCTGCAATCAACCCTCCCGTGCAGGATTCGGCAGTTGTAATCTTGAGTGCTCTCTCAAATAATATTCTTACCAATTCTTCTTCCATGATTAGTTATCCTTCAATATATCTTTATTCTGTACAAGATATACTATGAGCGAATACACTGTGAGCACAAGCGCTGCATAGATAAATATCTGCTCAACGTATCTCATAAAGGCAAACGGAAGTCTGGCTATAAGCAGGCAGCACATAATCATCTGTACGGTAGTCTTAATTTTTCCCGACATTCCGGCTGCAATGACTACATTCTTTTCAGCTGCAATGAGTCTGAAGCCGCTTATTATAAATTCACGCGCAATTATAATTATTACAATCCACGCCGGGATAAGGTCAAGCTCTATGAAGGCTATCATAGCCGAACATACCAAAAGTTTATCGGCAAGCGGATCCATAAATTTGCCAAAATTAGTCACAAGATTATACTTTCTTGCGATTTTACCGTCAAGCATGTCTGTGAGGCTTGCGATGATAAATATTGCAAGTGCAGCATATCTGCTTCCGGGAAAGAAATCTGTCATAAGGAATACCAGAAAAAAAGGTATCATGATAACTCTTGCTATTGTAAGTCTGTTTGGTAAATTCATTGTACTAATTCTCCTATCAAGTCATATTCTAATGCGCCGGTAACCTTAACCTTACAAAAATCTCCGGACATAAGCTCTTCATCCGTATTGACAAATATATAACCGTCGACATTCGGGGCATCCATATAGGTTCTTCCAACGTAGGCATTCTCATCCGCAACCTTACCCTCTATCATTACAGTCATCACTTTGCCTATCTGTGATTGTGACAGGTCGGAGGAAATCTCCTGCTGCAGCTCCATAAGTCTGTCGCGTCTTTCTTCCTTTACTTCTTCCTGAACCTGACCGTCCATCTCGGCAGCCTTGGTTCCCTCCTCAGCGGAATAGGTGAACACGCCGAGTCTTGTGAACTCTATCTCGTCAATAAATTCCATGAGCTCTTCATGATCCTCCTCTGTCTCACCCGGGAAGCCTGCGATAAGAGATGTTCTGAGCGCGATATCCGGTATTTCCTCGCGCAGCTTAGCAATACGCTCAGTCAGTTCTGCCCTGTTGGTCTTACGGTTCATTCTTTTTAAAATACTGTCTGAGGCATGCTGAATCGGGATATCAAGATAATGGCATATCTTCGGCTCCTCCTTCATAACCTGGATAAGCTCGTCATATATCTCTTCCGGATAGCAGTACATTATCCTTATCCAGCGAAGCCCGTTTATGCGGCAGAGCTTTCTTAGAAGCTCATGGAGCATCTTCTTTCCGTATAAATCAACTCCGTAAAGTGTAGTCTCCTGTGCAACCAGCACAAGCTCCTTGACTCCGCCCTCTACAAGTGCCTCCGCTTCCTTGACAAGCTCTTCCATCGGGTAGCTTCTGTAGTGACCGCGCAGCATAGGGATGATACAGTATGTGCAATACTTATCACAGCCCTCCGCTATCTTAAGGTGGGCATAATGTCCACCTGTAGTCACGATACGCTTTGCCTTAATTATATCCGGCTTGTAATCCGACATTCCGAATACCATATCGACCTCGGGAAGCTCCTTTTTAATCTCTTCCTTGTAGCGCTGTGCAAGGCAGCCTGTAACGATAAGCTTTCTGCACCTTCCCGTCTCCTTGAGCTTACCCATCTCAATTATATTGTTAATACTCTCCTCCTTGGCATCACCGATAAACGCGCAGGTATTAACTATGATAACATCTGCTTCATACTCGTTGTCTGTGAGTTCATAATGGGCTTCATGGAGCATTCCCAACATTTTCTCAGAATCGACAAGATTCTTGTCACAACCTAATGATACGTAAAATACTTTCACAATTTTCCTCATTTCTATTATTATTAATTGTAACGATGTTTTGACCACAAAATAATTGTAATATATAACATATATAAAATACTTATATAGACACCATGCAAATACACACATTACATAAGCGGTGCAAACAGTCTCAATATAGCCTTAAATGTCATGGTGATAAGAGAAACCTTTTTAGGTCTGTCTTTTTCATGGACCTCCTCGCTGATTTCAAATGTATCGAAAAAGTCCTTCTTAAGATCTGCTATGGCTTTAGAATTATATAGATATGTTCCACACTCGAAATGCAGATAGAGACTTCGGTAATCCATATTGATAGTTCCCACTACTCCAACCTCGTCATCACATACATAGCATTTGGCATGTATAAATCCGGGTGTATAGTGATATATCCGCACTCCTGCCTCCAAAAGCTGTGGATAGTAGGACTTTGTGAGCATGTACACTATTTTCTTATCAGGTATTCCCGGGGTCACTATCCTTATATCCACACCTGATTTTGCTGCAAGGCACAGTGCCTCCATCATCTCATTGTCGATTATGAGATAGGGAGTAAAGATATAAACATAACGGCTTGCATGTCTTATAATATTAAGATATGCGTTCTCACCGACACATTCATGGTCAAGAGGTGAATCGGAGAATGGAATTACCACCGCTGATTCGTCTTTCGCCTTATATTCAGGTATCTCAAAGTATGGAGAATAGTCCTTATCAGTGTCCTCAATGGAGTTCCACATCTGGAGAAACATGATGACATGATTACGCACGGCATCGCCTCTTAGGCGTACTGCGGTGTCCTTCCAATGACCATAAGGGCAGTCGATATTGAAATATTCATCACACATATTGAAGCCGCCGTTGAAGCTGACTCTTCCGTCTATGACCATGATTTTCCTATGATCACGATTATTCATAAAAATATAGAATACAGGAACTAACGGATTGAATGCCCTGACCTTGATTCCCTTTGACAGAAGTCTTTTTATAAAGCGGTTATTGACATAAGCAAGGCTGCCAAAATCATCGTAGATTATTCTTACCTCCACTCCGTCTTTAACCTTCTGCTCAAGTATGTCCTCAATCTTTTTAAAGGAATGTGCATCCTCCATTGCAAAATATTCCATAAATATGTATTTTTCTGCCCTGGATAGTTCCTCAAGCATTGCATTATATGCTGCATCCGTCTGCGAAAAATAATCTACATCCGTATTTTTGTAAGCTCCATAGCCGCTGTATTTGGATAGGTAGTGGCATTGTGACTTTATATCATCATTGTTTTGTCCAAGCTCAGACAATATTTCATCATCAGCGGCTTTGTATATGTCGAAGCGCTCGTTGATTTTCGTGAACTTGCGATTCATTTTTTTAGGAATCTTTGACTGTCCCACAAACGCATAAAGAAAAACACCGAATACAGGTAAAGCAAGTATCACTACAGCCCATACCAGTTTATATGCCGGATTATCACGATTTACAACAATCCCTAACACCATGAGTATGCCAATTATATTGGCTATCATGGAAAGCGGCACATAATAGCTGTTCAGCCTATGAAGTATGGAAAACAGCCATAAAAATTGAAAAATTATACTTATAGCAACGACAATCGCTCTTCCGAAAATAATGTTTAAAAATTTTTTCATTTTTAATCCCCGTGTCACTGCTTTTGCAGCGACTCAAAATAGTAATGAAAAACGTGCTTTTCACGTTTTTACTGTGTGAAATCGTAATATCTCAACATATATTCAATAGTTTAATCGCATTGAATTTATTATAACAGACCGCTGCCAAGAATAATACCCATATATTTTTTTAAAGAGAACAAATTATTTTTGTTAAAGTTACTATATAAAGCTTCCAGATTTTCCTCGGAATGTTCTGTCTCCTTAGAATATATTCTCATCAGAGTTATCTGTTTCTCAAAAGTGAATTCTTTTTCAGTGCGGCAGGCTGATGAACCTAAAAGTTCCTGCATTATAAGTGCGGTACAGGCAAGCTTAACTTTTTCTGACAATTTTTCATCGAACACAGCTCTCAAAAAATATCTGTAGATATAGTAGACAAGCAGATGTTCATACTCATACTCACGTTCATTGACAATGTTGGAATTTTCTCTACAATCAGGCATTCCCTCTGATACAAAAGCGATAGCGCTTGAGAGTATTTGCGTCCATTCAGGCTTAATATGCTCCAGATTATCATACAGCTTAAGCCAGCCGGTGAGAGTTTCCGGTGTTTTTTTATAATTTCCGTATTTCTTTTCAAGTCTTTCGATTCTCTTATTACAATAATTTATATCCTTATAGTTATCTAATACTCTATCTATTTTTCTGTTTCTGATTCGTTTCTGAATTGCGTGTGAAAAATCAAGCAGAAGAGCTGTACGGTACTTAACAGGCATGCTCCTGTTCTGACAAATCGAATATGCTATAGCTCTTGCCTGACAGAGCTTGAAATAAAGCGAGGCATCTATATTGTTGTAGCCTGAAACCGGCTCGCTGTTTTCTGAAAGCTTGAATGTAATCGGCTCCCTGCGCTTCATAATAAGTTCAACGGCAACAGGACATGAGAGCGAAATGCCTATTTCCCTGGTATTTCCGAATTCCGTTATGTGTCTTGGAAAGTTCGTGCATGTCTCACACAGCTTGTCTTCACCAAGCTCAGTATATATATCACACAGATTTCTGTTATTCAGAAAAGGACATCTGCCATGCTCCTGAAGAATGAATCTGTCCTCTATAGGATAATCTACCAGCATGCTTCTGAGCCTGTCTCCAAAAGCTCCTTCAACGCTTTTATAATATGCACTTGATTTTTTATCCACATCAACTTCCCATCCTGCACAGCAGGTATCAATACAGGCTCCTCCAATGCATGCAAAGTCTTTGTAGTACTCAGGTACTCTTATCTTCATAGCTCTCCTTATACATCCATATAATTTTATTTGGCTTTTTTCGCAAAAAAGAACACCAAAATGAAAACATTCTGGTGCCCTTATTGATTCATATACTATTACAGATACCAATTAAATGCACTGTTATAATAATTGTTGTACATTCCGTCTGCACCGTAAGAAGTTACAGATGTACTTGCATTCTCTGCGGCACTGCTGATATCAGATGCTCTTACAAAAGTCTGATATGCCATCGAACCGGAACCATTGAATACCTTCTTGACATCAGAAATATCCGACTTCTTGAATGTATCCTCATCAATGGACAGTGTCTTGTCTGAATTGATGGTAATGCCAACCTTCTCAAGAGAACTCTTGTAGGCATTGGTCTGACCTGTCATAAATGACACCTTACCGGTTACCTTTGAATTGGTGGTATCGGCAGCTTCCTCAAGCAAGGAATTATAATTCTTCACATAGTCCTTTACAGCAGAAGTAATATCGTTCGTTACCTTATCAGCTTTCTTGAAAAGGCTCTTGGAGGTGCTTGTGTCAGTAAGCTTGCTTGCAGCCTTGTAGAGACTGTCTGCTGCATCCCTGACCTCTGTAAGCTCTCTCTTCTGTGCAATGGCATTCTTGTTAGAGTTCACCTTAGTTGAAGTGGTATCAGATTTATCTGCAGAGGCTGTCTTACTGTAATAAGAGCTGACAAGCTTTTTATATGCTCCACTTCTTATGGTTGAATATTCCGATAATGAGGAATACAGACCACTCGTAAACGAACTGTTGGCTGAGCTGTTATTAAAACTTCCAAACAATGTATTAATCGACAACGACATAATATGCACTCCTTTCTATAATAATATGCTGTCATCTAAAAAATCTTCTTCTTCACTTTTAAGCATATACTTATTTTTTATTTTTGTCAATATTCCTGTTATAAAAAATATATATCGTATAGAATACAAGAAGTATCACGGATGCAAGGGAAACATAATATCCTATATACCAATAATTGATTCCATTATAGTATATCTTATAGTCGTACTCCCCCACAGGAACCTTGAAGGAAACATTTTTAATTGCCCCGGCCTCTGCCTGTGCAATCTGGTGCGTTGTCAGGTTCTCCACAACATATCCTCTATAATAGAACAGAGGAAGCTCAATCAATCCTTCCGCTCCCGATGAATTGGAGGCATGCAGGTAGATATTGGTATATTCCTTCTTATAATCACTTACATCGACAAATACTGTTTTACAATTCTGCTCATTCAGATTTATCGAAGGCAACGTGCCACCAACCATAGGATAGTACTCCATCATGCCGATATCGTTGGCATACTCCGTGTCATTCCGGGTTATCGAATTGAGATGTACAACATCCTTGGTTGTCATCAGTCCTATTGATGACCAGATATATTGTCCAAGCAGCATAAAAGCTATCACCGATGTCACCGTATACTTTACTTTTCTGTTTTCAAGCATGCTGATGGCGAAAACAATGGCAATAGCGAAAAACACGGTTGCAATCGTGAGAAATCGGTATGGCCACTGTATATTAGCCAATGCGTTTGCCGCGTAAAGTGTCAACTGGTTTATGCGTGTGCCAACCATAAAATTCTGGAAGAATGATATTATTCCATCCCATGGGAAGATCGCGAGACATAAAGCTGTGAAAAAAACTGCCATCGACGAAAAAAAGATGAATGGTTTATTTTTAACAGCCTTTTGTCTATATCTTATGAAAACATATATTATGACAAGCAGCCCAAGCCCGAATGCGATTCCGAGTCCGGTATACACTTCCCTAAAAAATCTGACCTCAAGAAACATCTGGGGTATATCAACTCTGAACAAATCCGCAAGGTGTATTCCGTTCGCCTGCATTGCACAGTCAATGTCCTTCCACTCGGTGATGACAACATTCTCATTCTTCATGCTGTCGAGAAAAGGGAGAATGAAATACATATTGACTGCAATAGAGGCTGACGCGGTCTTGAGCAGATTCAAAAAACGCTTCAACTTAAATGTCCTCTTAAAAAGAACCAGACATGTCAGAACAGTTGCCATGGCGACAAGTTCCGTGCTGATGATATGCGACTCAATTACCCCTGTGTAGCCTATCATTGGTACAATCCACTGGTGTGAATATCTTTTATCATCCACATCCATCGTATATATATTCCACAATCCTACAACAATAAGGGAAAAAAATCCCCATGCGGTTATCTCCCCTATTGACGCCCTTCCGTAGGTATCCGAAAAATGATAGGTGGAGAAAATAAAGAGAAACGCTCCGAGCAGTCCGTATTTTCTGTTGCACGTTATTTTCTTTACACAAAAATAAAACGATATAACAGAAAAGGCATTAATCATGAAAATAAACGCTTTGAAAGAAAACTGCAATGTGAAGCCCATAAGTCTCATAACTGCCGGAATATAAAGGAATGCATCACCATAAAACAGAGGTGTCGCATATCCGTATCCTGAATTGATGAGAGGATATATGCTCACTGGGAACTGCCCCGATAAAAGTCCTTCTTTTATTCCTTCGATTCTATCAAGGTGGAAGCGTGAATCATGACCTAAATAAATCACATTATTATACAGAGGAACACACGATATTATAATCATTCCGGCAAGAATAAGAGCTGTAGCTGTCTCCTCTTTTGTCGGGCATATTCTGCCGGAGCCTATAAGCCCGGCGAAACATGTTATGGTAAAAAGCAGAATGACTGTAATCAGACCCAAATAGTATGTATAATCAGTGCGCTGGAAAACAATATTATCTATTTTCACCGGAGCAGCATTATTTGACAGAAATGTGCAGCTCACAGGATTACCCAGTCTGCCGAACCATGTTTCCAAGGACTGAATATTATTTTCTGCTGTGAGGCTTATACTCTGTATTGCTTTCTCACCATTATATACATATATGATTGTTGATGTCTCAGCACATTCGTAGTTAACTTTAAGAAAGTATCTTCCCCTAGGAAGTGAGACAGGCTCCGTGACATACCGGTACATCTCACCATTGTTCAGGGAAAATGCCGCAGTGTCTACTGATTCACTGTATCTGCTTCCCGATATATCTACGCTGTATTCCCTATCCGGCAATAAAATTAATATAATAAAAAATAGAGCAAGCACTAATTCTATTGCACATGGAATAATATATTTGTTCTTTTTTATTTCTTTTTTCATAGTTATATTCTCCTTATTTTCACAATATTAAGGCTCTTCCCGGGGAAATTATTTGTAAAACAACATGCTGTAAAGGTATCCTATAAGAGCATTATCGCAGAAACATCATAACAAGCACAAGTATACCAAGAATGATTCTGTACCATCCAAATATTGTGAAATCATGTTTCTTTATATAACCCATGAGAAACCTGATTGCTATAATGGATACCACAAATGCTACAACCATTCCAAGTATAAGCGCAGCTGCCTCAGCAGCGGTGAATGCGAAGCCGAACTTGATAAGCTTTAATAGGCTTGCACCGAACATTACAGGTATTGCAAGGTAGAAGGTAAATTCAGCGGCAGCAGTTCTTCCTACACCGATAATCATAGCACCTACAATGGTTGCTCCCGAACGTGAGGTTCCCGGTATAAGGGCAAGCACCTGGAATATTCCTATGAGCGCAGCGGTTTTGAATGTAATGCTTCCTATATCATTAATCTTAAATGCTTTACCCTTGTGAAGTTTTTCGACAATTATAAATGCAATACCATATACAATGAGCATAACCGCAACAATAGGCGCATTGTAGAAAAGCTCATCGATTTTATCGTTGAACGGAATTCCGATGATTGCGGCAGGAAGGCATGCAACGAGTATCTTGCACCATAAAATAAGTTTATCCTTGTTCCATGCAGGCTTCCTGGAATTATCCTCCTTTTTTACCAAATCAACAGGAAGAAGCTTCTTGAAGTATATAACAATTACAGCCAGAATCGCTCCAAGCTGTACAAGGACATCGAACATTTCCTTGAATGCATCACTCATATTGAGCTTCATAAATTCATCAACAAGAATAAGGTGCCCTGTACTGCTGATAGGAAGCCACTCAGTTATACCCTCCACTATTCCTAAAATAATAACCTTTAAATATTCAATCCATTCCATGTTATGTATCCCCTTAATCAAAAATAAAGGACTGTCACACTAAAAGCGAAACATTAAGTATAACAGTCCTTTTTCATTCATTTATTCTTCGTCATTATTATCTTCACTGATAATCTTAATCTTGGATTCGTAAAGCTCCTCAATAGCAATTGATAATGGCTTATCAACTGACTTAACCTTTACAAGAGGTTCATCGCCTGCAATAAGCTGTCTTGCTCTCTTAGCGGTGGCAAGCACAATTGAATAACGGCTCTGTACAATAGGCTGCTCGCCCGGCTCAACATCGCTGTTAACAACTTCCATTAAGTCTGTATAAGATGGATGTAACATTATAATTCTCCTTCCATGACGGATATTCGTTCATATATTCCATTGACAAATGCTTAAGCTGCTGCTGTTTAATATATATACTTTAGCATTATGAAATATTGCCATAACTGTTATTATGTCTTGTTTTTTTTGTTTTGTCAATAGTTATTCTATATTCTGTATCTGTTCACGAACCTTTTCAATCTCAGTTTTCAAGGTGATTGCCCAGTCAGTGATAGATAAATCACTCGCTTTCGACAGGATTGTGTTGGCTTCACGGTTCATTTCCTGTGCTATGAAATCAAGCTTACGCCCCACACTGCCGCCTTCTATAAGAGTTGCCTTGGTACTCTCGATATGGCTTCTAAGCCGCACCGTCTCCTCGTCCACACATATCTTATCAGCAAATATTGTGACCTCTGTAGCTATCCTGCCCTCGTCAATGGATGTATCGGAGAGAAGCTCTGATACCTTATCCTCAAGTCTTACTCTGTATTCATCGACCACGAGGGGACTCCGTTTTTCTATCCTGGTTACAAGCTCAAGCATATTGTCAAGCTTATCGATAAGGTCATTCTTAAGGTGCTCACCTTCCGTTATTCTGGTCTGTACGAAGGCCTGACATGCCATATCCACCGCATGCTCCAACAGATGCCATATAGTCTCGTCATCACCGTCCTGATCCTCCATTGTAATAACTTCGGGCATTCTTGCAAGTGTAGATACATTCACATCATTATCTATGCCGAACTGTTCCGACATATATTTAAAGATACTAATATATTCACCTGCGAGGTCTTCATTATAGTGCAGGCATACTTTACCTTCTGAAAAGTCTTCAAAGGTGATAAATACATCTACCTTGCCTCTGCTGATATATTTCTTAAGTACATTTCTTATTCCCGCCTCATAGAAATTAAGCTTCTTAGGCATCTTAATACCGGTTTCAAGATATCTGTGATTGACAGACTTCATTTCGACCGTAATCTTATGGTCATCATCAGCAGCTTCATATCTGCCGAATCCAGTCATGCTTTTGATCATCGGATTTCCTCCATAATTATATATGTATTGCACTATCAGCACATACTTTGAAAAAATTATATCATATTTATTCAAAATATGCTACAATTATAATATGTTTTTACGTTTTTCACGGTAAATAGTTTATACATACAGCTTACAGTGTTAGCTGTTATTTTCCTATCGCGAAAATGCAATTACCTATGTAATATAAAAGAAAGATGAGGAATCAAAATGGCATTCGATGGTTTTGTAGTCGCTGCACTTGTCAAAGAAATGAATGACAAGCTGCTTGGTGGACGTTTATATAAGATTGCGCAGCCCGAGGAGGACGAGCTTTTCATCACAATCAAGAATAATAAGGACCAGTACAGGCTTCTTTTATCTGCGAGCGCAAGTCTCCCGCTTGTATATATATTGCAGGACAACAAGCCAAGTCCGCTTACCGCCCCGAACTTCTGTATGCTCCTCAGAAAACATTTGAGCAATGGAAGAATAGCTGCCATCACCCAGCCGGGACTGGAACGTATTATACGATTTGAAGTTGAACATTTAGATGAGATGGGCGATTTGTGTAAGAAGTTTCTAATTGTCGAGCTTATGGGAAAACACAGTAATATTATATTCTGCGATGAGAACGATATGATAATCGACAGCATAAAGCATATTCCTGCGTATGTAAGCTCTGTCAGGGAGGTGCTTCCGGGACGAAAATATTTTATTCCCAATACCACAGGAAAGCACAATCCGCTGGCTGTCAGCATGAATGATTTCAGCATATATATCGATGAAAAACCAATGCCCGTTTCCAAAGCACTCTACTCCTCATTTACCGGAATAAGCCCTGTAAGTGCTGAGGAAATATGTCATCTTGCATCAATTGACAGCCAGACATCTGCCAATTGCCTGTCCGAACCGGAGCTTACACATCTGTGGGGAAATTTTCACAATGTTATGGAAGATATTATGTCCGGTGTTTTCTCGCCATGTATTGTGTATAAAAATGATGAACCGGTAGAATTTTCAGCGGTTCCGCTAACAATGTATAATATGGAAAGTAATGTGCAGGACAATGTACATGCGGATAGAAATATATCCTATGATTGTAATGAAAATTCCGCTCCACTGTACAGAATAGAAAACCTCCCTTCCATAAGCGCAGTACTCCAGAGCTTTTATGAAAAGAAAAACAATATTACCCGTATACGCCAGCGCTCAGCCGATTTAAGGCAGATTGTAAACACTGCTCTTGAGCGGAACAACAAGAAATATGACCTTCAGCTTAAGCAGCTTGCGGACACAGAAAAGCGTGAAAAGTACCGCATATACGGTGAACTTCTCAATGCCTACGGCTATGATATACCGGAAGGTGCCAAGAGCTTTGAGGCACTTAACTATTACACCAACGAGATGGTAACCATACCCCTTCAGGAGGATTTGACTGCACATGAAAATAGTGTGAAGTATTTCGAGCGTTATAACAAACTCAAGCGCACCTATGAGGCACTCAGTAAGCTGACGCTCGAGACCAAGGAGGAGATTGACCATCTTGAGTCTATAAGCAACTCACTTGATATAGCCGTGTCCTATGATGACCTCGTACAGCTCAAGGAGGAGATGATTGAGTACGGCTATATCCACCGCAAGGGAGCTAAGAGCAAAGCAGGTTTAAACCGAAAGGAAAAAATAACCAGCAAGCCTTTTCATTATATCTCAAGTGACGGCTTCCATATGTATGTTGGAAAGAACAATTACCAGAACGAAGAACTCACCTTCAAGCTTGCAACAGGCAATGACTGGTGGTTCCATGCAAAGAACATTCCAGGTTCGCATGTCATTGTGAAGGCGGATAACAAGGAGCTTCCGGACAACACCTTCGAGGAGGCAGCAAGACTCGCAGCCCACTACTCCAAGGCGAGCGGTCAGGAGAAGGTTGATGTCGACTATATCCAGAAAAAACACATCAAAAAGCCTGCGGCAGCGAGGCCTGGATTCGTGATTTATCACACCAACTACTCCATGACCATCGACAATGATGCTCATAAGATGGGAACACTCATAGAAGAATAAGTTTTTAATTGGGACAGGGGTCAGGTACGTGTCCCAGAGTAAAACGCTTGGGACACGTACCTGACCCCCCCTGTCCCAATTAAAAGGTCGATTTAACATATCAATAATGTTAAATCGACCTTTTTTATTAACGGCTAAATATCATTTACTTAGTGTATCGTTCACCGGCAGATATTATACAGGGTAAGCGCCATCCTTGGCAACGGTAGCGTCAACCTTAGTCTGCTGTGCTTCTCTATACTTGAAGAAGTCAGTGGCAACCTGTGGGAAGAGTGCGTATGATAATACATCCTCGTCCTGCTGCTTGTACTGCTTCATCTCAGACTCGAGCTTAGCAAGCTCAGGCTTAAGAGTATCAGCGAAACGGCATGTGATTGGCTGCTCGCCTGTAAGCTCAATAGCCTTCTTCTGAACCTCAGGATTGAAAGGCTTAACAGTCTTTCCGTACTTACCGAGAAGTAAGTCTCTTGACTCCTTAGTCATGTTCTTGTATCTCTCACCGAGAACTACGTTGAGAACAGCCTGTGTACCTACAATCTGGCTTGAAGGTGTAACAAGAGGTGGTTCACCGAAGTCCTTACGAACTCTTGGAACTTCCTCGAGAACCTCTGTGAACTTATCCTCAGCCTTCATTTCCTTTAACTGGGAAACGAGGTTGGAAAGCATACCGCCAGGCACCTGGTAAAGAAGAGTCTTAATGTTAACGCCCATAACCTTTGTGCTCATAAGACCGCTCTTAATCCACTCCTCGCGAAGAGGTGTAAAGTAAGCTGCAATCTCAGCGAGAAGGTTCTGGTCAAAGCCAGGATCATAAGGAGTTCCCTCGAATGTCTTTGCGAGAACCTCTGTTGCAGGCTGGCTTGTACCCATAGCCATAGGTGACATAGCTGTATCGATTCTGTCACAGCCTGCCTCAACTGCCTTTAAGTAAGTCATTGAAGCGACACCTGATGTGTAATGTGTATGAAGGTCAATAGGAAGGGAGGTACCCTCTTTGAGTGCCTGTACAAGCTCTGTTGCCTTGTAAGGAACCAAAAGACCTGCCATATCCTTGATACAGATGGAGTTAGCACCCATATCCTCAATCTTCTTAGCCATATCCTTCCAGTAATCAAGTGTATATGCATCACCTAATGTGTAGGAAAGAGCTACCTGAGCTTCAACACCCTCTGAGTTGGCAGCCTTAACTGCTGTCTCGAGGTTACGGATATCGTTAAGACAGTCGAAGATACGAATTACATCGATACCATTGGCAGCGGACTTCTTTACGAAGTACTCTACAACGTCATCTGCATACGGACGATATCCGAGGATATTCTGTCCACGGAATAACATCTGAAGCTTTGTATTTTTGAAGCCATCCTTGAGCTTACGAAGTCTCATCCATGGATCTTCCTTTAAGAATCTTAAACATGCATCAAAAGTAGCACCGCCCCAGCACTCTACAGCGTAATATCCAACCTTATCCATCTTGTCGATGATAGGAAGCATCTGCTCTGTAGACATTCTGGTGGCAATAAGTGACTGATGAGCATCACGCAAAACAGTTTCAACAATCTGAACCGGTTTCTTTTCTGCCATTTTATTTTCCTCCTGAAATATATATATAACTTGTCGTATGGTATAAGCTGTAAATTGCATGCAATTTACAACATCAATTCAAAATAAGGCTTGGCAGCCTTATTTCGAATCGCTGCTGCCATTTCCAAAGCATAGCTGAAAATGACTGCAGGCAGTCATTTCAGTTATGCTTTGAAATGAGCTTATACACCGAATATCGCCATGAATGTTCCTGCAACTACGGCTGTACCGATAACACCTGCAACGTTAGGACCCATAGCATGCATGAGTAAGAAGTTAGTCGGGTCAGCTTCTGCTCCGACCTTCTGTGATACTCTGGCAGCCATAGGAACGGCAGATACACCTGCCGAACCGATGAGCGGGTTAACCTTGCCCTTGGTTGCGAGGCACATAAGCTTGCCGAACAAAACTCCTCCTGCAGTACCTACGGCAAAAGCAACAAGGCCAAGTACGACAATCTTGAGTGTATCAGCCTTTAAGAATGCCTCAGCACTTGTAGTAGCACCTACGGATGTACCGAGGATGATAACTACAATGTACATAAGAGCATTGGAAGCTGTCTCAGCAAGCTGCTTAACAACACCGCTCTCCTTGAAGAGGTTACCGAGCATGAGCATACCGATAAGTGGTGCTGTCGAAGGAAGGATAAGTACAACTACGATTGTAACAATGATTGGGAAGAGAATCTTCTCAAGCTTTGATACAGGACGAAGCTGCTCCATCTTAATCTTACGCTCCTTCTCAGTTGTGAGAAGCTTCATGATAGGCGGCTGAATAATAGGCACGAGAGACATATAGGAGTATGCTGCTACGGCGATAGGTCCCATAAGCTCTGTCTGTCCAAGCTTACCTGCAAGGAAGATGGATGTAGGACCATCAGCACCACCGATGATGGAGATAGCTGCGGCTGCCATACCATTGAATCCTAAAATGATAGCAAGGAAATATGCGCTGAAAATACCCAACTGTGCTGCTGCACCTAAGAGAAAGCTCTTAGGATTGGCAATGAGCGGTCCGAAATCGGTCATCGCACCTACACCCATGAAAATAAGGGATGGCAGGATGCTCCACTCATCAAGTAAATAAAAATAATGTAAAAGACCTGCTGCCTGACTTCCGGAAGCCTTAGCCTCTTCAACTGTCATCATAATGTCAGGGAAAAGGTTAACAAGGAGCATACCAAATGAAATCGGGACAAGGAGAAGCGGTTCATAACCCTTCTTAATTGCCAGATAAAGGAAGAACAATGCCACTGCAACCATTATGAAGTTCTTGTAGGACAATGTCATGAATCCTGTCTGGTTAAGCAGGTTGACTAATGTTTCTGTAATGATTTCCATCTTTATTCCTCTCCGTGGTTTTGTTAATTAGTTCATTGTAGCTAATACGGAACCAGCCTCTACGGAAGCACCTGTTGCAACATCAACGCTTGCAAGAGTTCCGTCCTGAGGAGCAACTACGTCGTTCTCCATCTTCATTGCCTCAAGAACAAGGATAACCTGTCCCTTCTTAACTGCTGCGCCGGCATTAGCCTTAACTGCAACAATCTTGCCCGGCATCGGGGCTGTAATCTTAACTGCGCCTGCACCTGCCGGAGCTGCTGCCTTAGGTGCTGCGGCAGCCTTTGGAGCTGCCTTAGGAGCAGCCTTTGGAGCTGCGGCAGGAGTGCTGCCTGCTGCTCCCTCTTCTACTGTAACATCATACACATTACCATTTACTGTGATTGTATAATTCTTCATGTTAATCCTCCTGAATCAGGCATTATTTAGCCCATCTACTGTTATTTGATCTTCTGATTGAGCGGACTACGAATCCGTCTGTCGAAGTTCCGGCTGAAGCTGCGATAGCTGCTGTGATAACAGCCACAAGCTCAAGGTCATCTGAAAGCTCTTCTTCCTCTTCCTTAACCTCAATCTGTGATACGGTGTTGACAACCGCATTCTCTGCAAGCTCTGTCTTCTTATCCTTCTTTGATAAAGCAGCCTCAAGCTTAGGAATGTACTTGAAAAGGCTGATTAAGAAGGAGATGAAAATAAGTACCGCGAATACAACGGCAAGACAAATTACTGTATTGATACCCGCATCTGAAATTGCGCTGCAAATTATCATACATGTCACCTCGTATTAAACCGTGCCATGCTTCTTGCTTGGACGGTCTTCCTTCTTGCTGTATAACATCTCGAATGCACCAATGACATACTTTCTTGTATCGGCAGGAGCGATGATTGAATCAACGTAGCCTCTCTTAGCTGCGGATACTGCGCTTGTCTGAAGTGCTGCATACTCAGAAGCCTTCTCAGAGATAACCTCAGGCTTATCAGCATACATAATCTTGGCTGCCATGCTGGCATCCATCATACCGATGCTTGCGCTGTCCCATGCAAATGTCATGTCAGCACCGATTGACTTGGAGTTCATTGCCACGTAAGCGCTTCCGAAAGCCTCACCGATAACTACATTAACCTTAGGAACTGTTGCATTAGCGAATGCGTATGTAAGCTTAGCTGCTGCCTTGGCAATGTGCTTCTCCGCACATACTGTAGCCTTGTAGCCCTTGACGTTCGTAAGTGTGAGAACAGGAATGTTGAAGGAATCACAGAAGTTAACGAACTCTGCTGCCTTCTCACAGCCCTCAGGAGATAATACTGCATCGAACTTGGCAGTCTCTTTCATCTCGTCATCATATACAACTGTCCTGTTGGCCACTGCACCTACCGTAAGTCCATTGAGCTTAATGAAGCCTGTTACCATGTCCTTAGCGTAGTTTCTCTTAACTTCGAAGAATACATTATCATCTGCAAGCTCAGTAAGAGCGATAGAAGTGTCACCTACTGCATTTGCGATAGTATCGCTTACTCTGTTAAGGTCATCTGTGCACTCATCCTCGGCTGTATCCTCGTTGTTGGCAGGAAGAAGTGCTACTAACTGTCTTATCTGCTCAAGAACCGTAGTCTCATCACCTGTAACATCAACAATACCTGCCTCCTCGCTCTGGAACTTAGCGGAAGCTGTGTCAAGCTTGGATGTGTAGTTGCCGTCAAGTGCATTCGGGCTGTTGACGAAAAGCTTAGCAGACTTCTCTTCCATGAATGTGAAGTCTGTAAGAGTAGGAACTACTGCCATTCCTCCGCCACATGTACCGAATACTGCTGTAATCTGTGGAATAACGCCTGAGGCCTCTACCTGCTTTGCATATATCTGACCAAAGCCGTTAAGTGCGTCTGTTGCCTCCTGTAATCTTAATCCGGCACAATCTACAAGACCGATGACCGGTGCTCCCATCTTAAGTGCTAAATCGTAAAGATTAGCAATCTTCCTGGCATGCATCTCACCTATTGAACCACCGAGTACGGTAGCATCCTGGCTGTATACATACACAAGACTTCCATTGATAACGCCGTAACCTGTGATAACGCCATCGGCAGGTGTTGCGTTGTCGCCTAAGTTAAAATCAGTATTTCTTGCAGTTACAAGGCCACCGATTTCAACAAAACTGTTATCATCAAGCAGTGCTTCAATTCTCTTGCTTGCTGATACCTGTGCTGTGTTGCTCATTTTTCAGCCCTCCATAAACGTATTTTGGAAAATTTATTCAATTTACACCAAATGTAATTGTAGTACGAAAGTCGCAAATTATCAAGCATAATTTTCAATTATGCGAATATATAATAATTTATTTACCATTTCTTTCCTGTAAAATTTGAGTGTTTACAATAAGCTTTGAAATTTCAATTTATATATTCATCTAAGATATAATTATTATAGCGTCACATTTAACAATCTTTTAAGATACCACATATAATTTGCTCGTTCCACGGCTGCCGCAGCCGTAATCGGAAAGCTTCCCATTCGCTGTCCGTTAACATATATAATAGCTTTTCCGACAACATCCCCGACTCTGACAGGTGCATCTATATAGTCCTCAAGCTCATACACCACCCGGACATCATCCGCATCACATAAAATTAATGACAAATCACCTTTTATACATGTTGATGCGCTTTCCTCCATTCCATCTTTAACCCTTACATCCTTATAATCCTCGATTGTTGAAAACACTGTCCTTGGAAAGAAGTTATTTATGCCATATTCCATAAGCTTTCGCGTATCCTTCCATTTATATGTACGATTGGACGGCCATCCACTCCCAAGAACCACAGATATGAATGTTCTTCCGTCACTTTTTAATGCTCCGACAAAGCAGTAGCCTGCATTCCCCGTAAATCCCGTCTTTATTCCGAATGCACCATTCATCTGATTTAAAAAAGCATCTTTATTATACGCACTGCAGTTTCTGGTGCCATTCACCTCACAGAATGAATATTGTCTTGTTCCTATTATGTCATTGAATCTCTCATTTTTGATGGCGTATGAGGCTATAACAGCCAGTTCCTTTGCCGTTGTGGAATGTTTTCCATTTTCATCCTCCGCATCAAGACCGTTAGGGGTGATAAAATATGTATTCTCACATCCCAGCTCTTTTGCCTTCTCATTCATCAGCTTTGCAAATGTATGGACATATTTTTTGCTGTCATCATAGCTTCGTGCTTTTATATCTGTATTTGCAGTTCTATAATCCTGATTCAATGCGTAACACTCACCGATGTATTCCGCGATTGTAACAGCGACATCATTAAACGATTCAAGCATCATGGCATAGTACAGATCTCCAAGTCTGTACTGTTCACCTGCCATGATATTAAGCTGTACATCCGGCATGGACGCTGCATAAGGTGATACTGTGACAATATCATCCTCATTGGCATATTCGAGTGCAACAATAAGTGTCATAATCTTGGTTGTGCTCGCCATGGCGCGGACTTCATCTGCGTTTTTATCATACAATACTCTGCCGCTGTCCGCATCCATAAGACATGCCGATAAGGCATATAATTCATTGCTTTTCAACGGCAAAAAGGCATCCCCTGATTTTGCATATATCGTCTCGTTGACTATCAATGCAAAATAAAGGAATGCCATTATAATACTTACAATCTTTTTACACTTCACATTTTTCATACAAGCTCCACACAGCTTAACTTAGTATGAAATATATGTATCTGCCGAACTTATAATGAATAAATATCACGAAAATCAGTCATTAAGCTTTTTCATAATATTCTGTCCAAGGGGAATAAGGTTACCTCCAACCGCATTTCCGAGTGTCATCACGATAAGTGCAGGAAATGCCTTAGGAAAAGCTCCCGCAAGCGTGAAGTAAAACATATCGGCAATACAATGCTCAAAGCCTGCCAGAATAAATACAACAACGCCTAATATAGCGACTACAGTTACCATAGTATCCTTCTTCTCATAATGGTGCTTATATGTATCGACTGCTATGAACATAAGCATACCACAGAAAATAGCAAGAACAAAAAGACTCAAAAGACTGTCATTTAACTTGATGTCAACCATCTTCCGGCATGTCTCTGTTAGCTTATCTGCATTCCTTGTCAGCTTGCAAAGCCCCGCCATTATCGCTGTTCCGGCGAAATTACCGAGCCACACGATGGCAACCTGGCCTATATAAGCCGGCTTGTTCTGACAGATATATCCAACCTTGCCAGTGTAGAGATTAAACCCAAACAGAAGAATTGTAAGGAGTCCGATACAGAACATAAACGCTCCTACCACCTTGTTCTCACAGTTAAGATACACCATTCCGCCGATTCCGATGCAGAGTCCTGAATAGACTGCCGGAACAAAAATCTTGAAAAATTTCTTTAGCATTTTACTTTTCCTCACTTAAAATATCGTATGTTTCCGTTTCACGCCGATTATCTACGGCAAACCCATACGGCATTATAATGTAAGAAATGTGAAAATGCAAGCTTTAATATGGATTGTATTAAATTTAAAAATATTATTGTTGAATGCAAGCGTTTACTTTTTATCAAAAAGTTAGTATAATTATCTTGTTTTGGATAAAAATAAATGTTTTGTATATAATTCAGAAGGAGATTGCAATGAAGAGCTATATATGTTTCCCGGGTGGAAAATTTAAAGTGCTCACAATGAGTTATGATGACGGCAAGCTGGAGGACAGACAGCTTATATCGATATTCAACAAGCACGGCATCAAAGGTACATTCCATATCAATTCAGGAATGTTTGCGCAGGAAATCAGGATAAAACCGGAAGAATTTTCAACACTGTACAAGGGGCATGAGATAGCCTGCCACACGCTCACCCACCCGACTATCGCAAGATGTCCGCTCAGTGAGGTTATCAGAGAAATCGGAGATGACAGAGCTAACCTTGAGAAGATAACCCATCACCCTGTTCAGGGACTTTCATACCCTAACGGTTCGTACTCCAAGGAGATTGAGACACTTCTTCCGGGAATGGGGATAAAGTATTCAAGAATTGTCGGTGATTCCTACGGCTTTGAGCTTCCTGACAATCTGTATGAGTGGAAGGCTACCTGCCATCACAATCACAGGCTGCTTGAGCTTGGCGAACAGTTCTGTTCGCTTACCAAGAAGCAATATCTCTACATGATGTATGTCTGGGGACACAGCTATGAGTTCGGGCGCGACAATAACTGGGAGATAATGGAGAAATTCTGTGAGATGACCGGACACCGCGATGACATCTGGTATGCCACCAACATTGAATATGTCAGCTACATGGAAGCGGCAAAAAGGCTTGTGTATGCCTATGATTTAAGCTTTGTATATAATCCAAGTGCCATGTCTGTATGGATATGTGTAAACAACGATAATTATATTGAAGTCAAGGGCGGCACGCAGGTTGATTTAAGCATGTATTTATAAATCTCAAAAACGGTATGGACTGCACATTATATGTAATCCATACCGTTTATTTTTACTATTACGCCTTGTCCCTACACGTTCATGTCAAAGTGCTGTCCGACCCTCTTCTCATCCTCAGTCATCACATTATCGCTGAGTGTTTCATAATAGATATCATTAATTTTCTTTAACAGTTCTTCCAGCGATGAGGCTGTGACAGTTACGCTGTCGCTCTTAGCGCTGTCCTCTGTCTTTTTATCCTTCAGCTTCTCAGATTTTTCTTCCTTATCCTTCTTAGCTGCGGCTTTCTTCTCCTCTGCCTTCTTCTCAGCATTCTTTGCAATGCGCTCCTTCTGTGCGACAAGCGATTTATCAATAACAGCAAAATAGGAGGCAGTTCCATTGTCATTAATCTTGATACCATAGGATGTCACACCACCGTTCTGTGACAGACCGGACTGAATCCTGTTTAGATTAGCGGCTGCGCTAGAGATAAGTCCCTCGTACTGCGAGCGGTACTTCTCATCCTCAGCCATCTTTTCAATCTTCTCCTCGTCAATGAGAACAATGGTCTTTGACGTATTTGCATAGGAAGCAGCCTCAGCCTGCGCCTGTTCCTTCATATCCTTGCTCACTAACACGAACTCCATATTGCCAAACTTCGATTTAAGCTGCTCATAGTACTTCGCAGCCTTCTCCGAAAGCTCCGGATTTCCCACAGTTCTTCCTGCAACCTTGCCCTTCTTCTCCGCCTGAGCTGTCTTATCAGTCTTAGCTGTCTGCTCTGCGGCAAGAGCTGAGCCGTAATTAACCATGCCTGTATTCATAATATTCGACCTCCCTGTCTCTTGATTATATCTTTTATATCGACATAATTTACAAAAAAAATAGGTACTTTTATCAAATGGGGTGAAATAGAATTAAGTATGAACCGAAAATTCAAATGCAAAATCACACGCAAAATAAGCCGGGACATACCTGCCCCGGCTTCACAATTGCTTTGTTATTGCTTCACAATTGTGAAGCAATAACAAAGTGAAAGTATAGCTCTCTATTACTGTGGCTGCTTTCCTATGTATGCAAGGATACCGCCGTCAACATAGAGGATGTGTCCGTTAACTGCATCAGATGCATCTGAGGCAAGGAATACAGCAGGACCTGCAAGCTCTTCAGGCTTAAGCCATCTCTCAGCAGGTGTCTTTGCAATGATGAAGGAATCGAAAGGATGTCTTGAACCATCAGCCTGTCTCTCACGAAGAGGAGCTGTCTGAGGTGTCTCAATGTAACCAGGTCCGATACCATTACACTGGATGTTGTATCTGCCGTACTCAGAACAGATGTTCTTTGTAAGCATCTTAAGACCGCCCTTAGCTGCAGCGTAAGCTGAAACTGTCTCACGGCCGAGCTCTGACATCATTGAGCAGATGTTTATAATCTTACCATGACCCTTCTTGATCATAGAAGGGATAACAGCCTTAGATACAATGAATGGAGCGTTGAGGTCAACATCGATAACCTGTCTGAACTCTGCTGCTGTCATATCGCACATAGGTATTCTCTTGATGATACCTGCATTGTTTACAAGGATATCGATTACGCCGACTTCCTTCTCAATCTGTGCAACGAGTGCATTAACCTGCTCCTCATTGGTAACATCACATACATAACCGTGAGCCTCTATACCAAGCTCATTATATGCTGCAAGTCCCTTATCTACTAACTCCTGCTTAATATCGTTGAAGCAGATTGTCGCTCCAGCCTTTGCGTATGCGGAAGCAATTGCAAAACCGATACCGTAAGAAGCGCCTGTAACTAAAGCTATTTTGCCTTCAAGTGAAAAATTAACTGACATTTTTCATTCTCCTTTTTAAGTAATATATATTCGGCATAACTGATATGCCATGAAAATCCTTATTATCTAAGGTCTTTCATATCAACGTCATCCATATCGTCGAAATCCTGATTCTCGCCAACCATGCCCCAGATAAATGTATATGCATGTGTAGCGGAAGCTGAATGGATTGACCAGCTTGGTGAAATCACAGCTTCCTCATTTCTCATAACGATATGTCTTGTCTGCGTCGGCTCACCCATATAGTGGAATACGACATCATTCTCAGGAACTTCGAAATAGAGGTATACCTCCATTCTTCTGTCATGTGTGTGGCATGGCATCGTGTTCCATACGCTGCCCGGCTCAAGTGCGGTCATACCCATCTCAAGCTGACAGCTCTCAACCTGTCCCGGAAGAATATACTTGCGGATAGTTCTGTGGTTAGCATTCTCAAGACAGCCAAGCTCCTTCTTATTCTCAGGAAGGATATCCTTCTCAGGGTTAATGAATACAGTAGGATAAGTCTTATGTGCCGGAGCACTGTTAAAGTAAAACTTAGCAGGATTAGCTGCATCGGCACTCTCAAAAATAACTTCCTTGGTACCCATGCCTATATAGATTCCATCCTTATAATCAAAATCATACTTGACACCGTCTAAGGTCATTGTTCCCTTGCCACCGATGTTGATGACACCCATCTCTCTTCTCTCAAGAAAATATGCTGCTCTGAGCTCATCGCCCGCTGTGAGCTTAAGTGCCTTGTCTGCAGGTGTGGCAGAACCAACAATAATTCTATCAATCTGGCTGTAGATAGTCTTTATCTCGCCAGGTACAAATACATCCTGAATTAAGAAATCATGTCTCAGTCTGTCTGTATCGTAATTCTTTACATCATTAGGATTAGCTCCCGGTCTGACTTCCATAGTAATATCTCCTTTATCAAAAATTCACTGATAATTATATTAACACATAAAAATAAAATAATCAATTAACGATATTTTATTCACAAAGTATGACAATTTATTCACAAACTATTGCTTCAAGTGTCTCTCCAATGGGCTCCCTTATAATCATATCCGCCATGCTGTCGCTGGAGGTAGGTGCCTTGTTGATAAGGACAATGTGCCTGCCGGAGAAATATCTGATAAGCCCTGCCGCAGGATACACCGTAAGTGAGGTTCCGCCTATAATCAGCATATCGGCATTCCGGATATGCTTTATCGCACCGCTCACAACATTATCATCAAGTCCCTCCTCATACAGGACAACCTTTGGCTTGATAATTCCGTTGCAGACACCTCCGGTCTCATCCTTGACCTGACATCTTGGTATTCCCTTGCTTTCGATAATAGTTGAAAGAGGGTACTCCCTGCCACATCTGGTGCAATAATTTTTCATTATTGTGCCGTGAAGCTCATAGACGGATTTGCTTCCGGCTGCCTGATGCAGTCCATCAATATTCTGGGTTATCACAGCCTTGAGCTTTCCCTGCTTCTCAAGCTCTGCAAGAGCGTAATGCGCCTTATTCGGTTTTGCCTCCGTATAAATCATCTTATCGCGGTAGAAATCATAGAACTCCTCCGGCTTTTGTACAAAAAAGCTGTGGCTCAGTATAGTCTCCGGCGGATACTTGTATTTCTGGTTATACAGTCCATCTGTACTCCTGAAATCCGGGATATTGCTCTCGGTGGAGACACCTGCCCCACCGAAGAATACAATATAATTGCTCTCGTCAATCCATTTTTTTAGTGTAATCTGTTCATCTGTCATATCAATGCCTCCATTCAACAGATATTAGAACTGTACATTAAAATAACGAAAAATATATTTCAGAGCAGTTTATTTTACATCAAGCTCTATGCTATATGTCTTTCCAAGTGACTTGATTGTGAGCTTGCCGCTGCCGCTCTGCCCCATTGTCTTAACGTATGTTCCTGCTGCGCCACCTATAAATGGCACTACACAAGGTCCGATAATCTCAACAGGTCCCTCAACAGAAAGCTCAACAGGCGCATTGCAATAGTACAGATGGTTTCCGTTCTCGTCAACCGCTTCCATACGGATTGAAGCCACATCGTAGGTTGAAGCCTCGACAAGCTTTGTCTTATCGATTTTCACAATAAAATCCGCCGAGGTCATCGGCTGCTTCTTAACAACCGCAACGACTTCTCCGTTTTTGACCGCCTCAAAGCGATAGGTGGTTGCTAAATCTCCCCAGTTGCCTACATAGGTATTATACATGCGGCTGATATCCTTGAGCGTCAATCCTGAGGTCTTCATTATAAAATTCCTTTTAAGCCTGAGTGCTGCTGAAAGATTGCCGTCTGCGCCGCCTTCATCCACCATTGCAAACATAAGCTGTTTAAGCGCTTCTGATGTCTCGTGCGGAAGACCTTCGTTAGTCTCGAGAAGGTTGCCGACACGGTCATTGATAAGAATAGGTGGATTTACCATATTAGTGAACGGTGAATCCGCATGGGTATATTCGCGAATCATCTGCTCATTCTTATACAGGCGCACGCTGTCTGCATTAGTAAGGACATAGAAATCACCTACTGTACATGATGGATGGTCACCTATCTCGACAGATGACGTGACGTAGAGTACATCATTTTTATTACCCTGACTGGCATATACATAGGCGGCTGCCTTCGGATTGCGGAACATATCCATAACTCCGTGATAACATATTCTGTCACCGCTTCCAAAATCCCTGTGAGTGTTATAATCATTCATGCACCATCCAAAGCATCCTGCTATATCATCCTGCCCAAGCATATCATTTATTACTCTCGCATGTCTTACAGCGTGTGAAAGTCTATGCTCTTCATCGTCAAATGATTTCGTAGGGTACATGTGTCCGCCATACTCTGAAATCAGGTAAGGCTTTTCAACATCTGAGGTCGCCTCAGACTTTGGTATAACACCCGGATTATTTCCGACATGTGAAAAATCATTGTAGGTATATACATCCTCGAGCAGATGGCTCTTCTTAAAGCAGCGCACTCCGCCGGTTGCCCTTGAACGGTCAAGTGAATGAGCGATTTTATTCGTTCTCTCGTAAAATACATCATCGTCACCTGATTCATTTATGCGGACGCCCCATATAATTATTGAAGGGTGATTACGGTACTGCTTTACCATCTCAGCCACACTTTCACATGCGATGCGCTTCCAGTTCTCATCACCGACATACTGCCATCCCGGAAGCTCGGTAAAGACAAGCAGGCCAAGCTCGTCACATTTATTTATAAAATGCTGTGACTGCGTATAGTGTGATGTCCTGACCGCATTCACACATAACTCATTTTTGAGGATGACCGCATCGTTTTCCTGAACAGACTTCGGCATGGCATATCCGACATACGGGTAGCTCTGGTGTCTGTTAAGCCCGATAAGTCTTAACTTCTTTCCGTTAAGATAGAAGCCATCCTTTTTAAATACTGCTGTTCTGAAACCGAATTGTACAGTCTTTTCATCAAGAACTTCGTCCTTTCTTAAAAGCTTGATTGTAAGGCTGTAAAGTACAGGGGTATCAACACTCCAAAGGCTGATATTATCCACTCTTCTGTTAAGGTGCATGACATTCTTCTTTACAGGTGCCCTGAGCGAGAAGAGTTCATTTCCATCCTTGTCATTCAAGTATGCTTCCGCCGCATAGTCATCCGAGGCTTCAATATTATTCTTAAAATTGAATGTAATCTCCGATTTCAATATTGCAGGTTCTATCTCTGTAATGACATATACATCCTCCACATAGTCCTCAGACCTGATGTCAAGATATACCTCTCTGTAAATTCCGCCATATGTCATATAATCAATAACCTTGCCAAACGGAGGAATATTAAGATTCTCCCTGCTGTCACATACGACCGCAAGGACATTATCGCGGTCCTTTACAAGGTAAGGTGTGATATCTACCGTAAATGCGGTGTACCCACCATAATGTGTTTCGCAGAGAATGCCATTTATGTACACATCTGCCTTATGTCCAACAGCTTCAAACGTAAGTAACGCCTTCCTGCCTGTCATATCTTCATCAATGCTGAACCTCTTGCGGTAAATAGCTATTTTCTGGTAAATTCCCTCGTCAAAATAATTATAAGGAGTCTCGATTACCGTATGAGGAAGACGCACTTCCTCGAATTCGGCGTCATTAAACCCCGGCTGTTCCATCTCTTCTTTATAGTCCTGACAAAACTTCCAACCATTATTAAAATTGATACGTGACATACATACCTCCCGATTTTTTCCGAATAGTACTGCTATTTTATGATTGTCTTTATAAGCTTCGGTCTTTCTACAGGTTCAGCCGAATAGCTGTAAGACTGTTCAAGCTCCGATATTGCAGCCGACAGCTTATCATCGTCATTGGCATAGAGCGTTGCAACAGGCTCACCTTTTTTAACTGCATCTCCTACCTTCCTGCGGATAAGTATTCCGACCGATAAATCGATACTGCTTTCCTTTGTTTCCCTGCCGCCGCCAAGCTTCATGGCACTTATTCCGACCCTGTCTGACTCAATATGTGATACATAGCCGTCCATAGGTGCATATATTTCTTTTACTATTGAAGCCTTAGGTAACAGAGCTGTATTATATACAGGCGCACTGTCCCCGCCCTGAGCTTCCACAAACTCTGCAAATTTCCTGAGTGCGGAGCCGTCATCCAGCTTCTCAAGCAGGAGCTTTCTCGCCTCATCAATATCTGCTGCCCTGCCCGTTCCAACTGCCATGAGCGAACCTATTGTAAGACACAGCTCCAGCAAATCCTGCGGACCGTGGCCATTGAGGGTATCTATGGCCTCCTTGACCTCAATTGCGTTTCCGACTGCATAGCCCAGAGGTTCATCCATATCAGAAATTACGGCTAAGGTCTTTCTTCCAACATTATTGCCAATCTTGACCATCTCCTTAGCAAGCCTGACGGAATCCTCCTCCGTCTTCATAAAAGCGCCGCTTCCGGTCTTGACATCAAGAACAATAACATCTGCGCCTGCAGCAAGCTTCTTGCTCATGATGCTGCTTGCGATAAGAGGGATACTGTCAACTGTTCCTGTCACATCGCGGAGAGCATACAGCTTCTTGTCGGCAGGAACCATGTTCTTAGTCTGCCCGGCTATCGCAATGCCGATTCTGTTCACATTATCGATAAACTGTTCCTCGGAGATTCCGGTTGTGAAGCCTGGAAAGCTCTCCAGCTTATCAATCGTTCCTCCTGTGTGTCCAAGACCTCGTCCGGACATCTTGGCAACCGGTATTCCAATGGAAGCCGCAAGCGGTGTGAGAACTAAGGATGTCTTATCGCCTACGCCGCCTGTGCTGTGCTTATCTGCCTTAAGTCCCTTGATTGCGGATAGGTCAAGCATATCACCGCTGCGGGCCATCTCCATTGTAAGGGCTGCAGTCTCTCTTTCGGTCATTCCCATAAAATATATAGCCATCAACAGAGCAGAAGCCTGATAATCCGGTATGCTTCCATCTGTATAGCCCTTTATGAAAAATGCTATCTCCTCATCTGTGAGAGCTTCCCCATTTCTCTTTTTGATTATAATATCGTACATTCTCATGTCGTTTTCCTCATTGTCAAAAATATTTCCGGTTACATTATTTCCTTAAGGAAGCTTTCGCCTATCACGATAGGCTCTGCACCAAGGTACTCTGCAATCGTCTGTCCGATATCAGCAAAGGATTTTCTGATATGGAGGCTTGCAGGCTTGACATTCTTTCCATATACAAGAACCGGAATATACTCCCTTGTATGGTCCGTTCCCGGAGTTGTAGGGTCACAGCCGTGGTCAGAATTGATTATAAGTATGTCATCCTCCTTCATCGCCGCAATGATTTCAGGAAGTCTTGCATCGAAAGCCTCAAGCCCCTTGCCGTATCCCGCAGGATCATTTCTATGTCCCCACTTAGAGTCAAATTCTACAAGATTGGTAAAAATAAGTCCCTTGTTATCTTCCCTCATATAGCTCACAGTTCTGTCAACACCATCCATATTATCCTTGGTGTGGACTGCCTCGGTTATTCCGACACCTGCGAAAATATCCTCAATCTTGCCTACACCTATGACATCCTGCCCGGCATCCTTAACGTGCACAAGCAGATTATTCTGAGGAGGAAGAATGGCATAATCTCTTCTGTCCGGTGTCCTCTCATAATTGCCCTTTGTGCCTTTAAACGGTCTTGCGATAACTCTTGAAACATTGTGCTCACCATGAAGCAGCTCTCTCGCAATGCGGCATAGTTCATAGAGTCTCTCAAGAGGTATGACATCAATGTTGGCTGCAATCTGGAAAACGCTGTCGGCCGATGTATATACTATAGGCTTTCCGGTAGCGGCATGCTCTTCACCCAGCCTCTCGATAATCTCTGTCCCGGAAGCAGTACAATTTCCAAGCACACCCGGTACACCTGTGCGCTTCACAAACTCATCTATGACCTCAGCCGGAAACCCCTTCGGATATGTCGGAAAAGCAACCTTCGTCTCAATACCAACCATCTCCCAATGTCCGACTGTCGTGTCCTTACCGTCTGAAAGCTCCGCACACTTGCCGTATGCAGCCGTAGGTACCTGCGTTGTGTCAAGTGCCTTCATACCCTCAATGTTTCCAAGTCCCATTTTAATCAGATTAGGGATTTTAAGTCCATTATTATACTCCCATACATGTGCGAGTGTATGGGTGCCAACATCACCGAATCTGGCCGCATCCGGCTGTTCACCCATTCCAACGCTGTCCAGAATAATCCATATTACTCTCTTCATCTATTATCATTCCTTTCATATCAGATACTTATTCGATACACTGCGATTGATATTCCAGCGTTTTATCCTTATGCAGCATATAAATAGCTATAAGGCGAAATACCCCATTTATATATATTATAACTTACTTTTTGCTTTTATTCAATTAAAATACGATTAAAAGCATAAAATTCATCAAGAAACAAATATAATCCGACATTTGCATTTTACACGTTAACATGTTATCATAATTCATAAAATATATAATCAGGTCGGTTATATTCACCAAAGGCTTCTACGAATGTCACTTTTGATAATATCATCCGCTTGAAGAAACGAGGATAAAATGGGATTTGAATATGTAAAAGAGCTTCCTTCACCACAGGTTGTAAAAGAGCTTATTCCGGTGAATGAAGAGCTCGCCAATATAAAGCGCGAACGCGATAAGGAGATTGCCGATATCATCACAGGCGATTCATCTAAATTTCTGGCAATAGTCGGTCCCTGCTCTGCAGACCATGAGGATCCTGTGTGCGATTACGCATGCCGCCTTGCCAAGGTTCAGGAAAAAATAAAGGATAAGGTTCTTATCGTTCCGAGAGTATATACCAACAAGCCGCGAACCACAGGAGAGGGCTACAAGGGAATGTTACATCAGCCGGATCCTGAAAAGAAGCCTGATATGCTTGCAGGCATAATGGCTATCAGAAAAATGCATATCCGTGTCATGAACGAGACTCACCTCACACCTGCGGATGAGATGCTCTACCCGGAAAACTATGAATTTTTATCGGATATTTTGTCATACGTTGCTGTGGGAGCACGTTCGGTCGAGGATCAGCAGCACAGACTTACCGTAAGCGGAATGGACATTCCTGCCGGAATGAAGAATCCTACAAGCGGTGACTATACAGTCATGCTCAATTCTGTCGTGGCTGCACAACACGCACATTCCTTCATATATAGAGGCTGGGAGGTAAAGACGGACGGAAACCCCCTCACCCACACCATTCTGCGTGGCGCAACAAACAAGCACGGCCAGAACATTCCTAACTATCACTACGAGGATCTTGTAAGGCTTTATGAAATGTACAGCCAGAAGAATCTCAAGAATATGGCGACAATCGTGGATTCAAACCACAGCAACTCAAATAAGCAGTATGCTGAGCAGGTGCGTATTGTAAAGGAAGTATTGGAAAGCAGAAAACACTCCGCCGATGTCAGCAGCCTTGTAAAGGGCGTTATGATAGAGAGCTATATTGAACCTGGCAACCAGAAGATTGATGAACATATCTATGGCAAGTCAATCACCGACCCTTGCCTTGGATGGGAGGATACCGAAAAGCTTCTCTACTACATTGCAGAAAATTGCTGATTAGATAAAAACCCACCTTCTTGAGTAGAACAAAAAGCTCACCCTCTCGGATAGAGCAAAAAGCTCACCCTCTCGGGTAGAGCAAAAAGCTCACCCTCTCGGGTAGAGCAAAAAGCTCACCCTCTCGGGTGAGCTTTTGTGTATACATCCCGCAATCTTGAATTGGAAAAGGTTGAATATACCTGCGTTGCAGAAACATCAAGATGTCCAAGCAGCTCTGATACTGCATATATGTCTGCACCATTACTTATCATATGTGCGGCGAAGGAATGTCTGAGTGTATACGGAGTAATATCCTCCTCTATCCCCGCTTTTCCGGCATAAGCCTTAATAATCTTCCAGAAGCCCTGACGACTCATAGCCCCGCCCCTGATATTAGTAAAAAGATATTCGCTGTCATCCGCGCCGACTAAGGCTCCGCGTCCATCCTTAAGATATCGTATCAACGCCTGCTTAGCCTCATTTCCAAATGGAATAATCCGGTCATGCATGACCGTCCTGCAGTTGACGTATCCTATCTGCAAATTGATATCATCCATCTTAATGGCGACAAGTTCCGACACCTTTATCCCGGTGGCATAAAGAAGCTCTAACATCGCACGGTCCCGCAGTTGCTTCGGGGAATCGCCATCAGGTGCGGTTAATAGCTTTACAACATTATCAACCGATATTACTTCAGGTATTTTCTTTTCATGTCTTGGCGGCTTTATATTTAATGCCGGTTCATCAGATATTTTACTATTTCTGTGACAATATTCAAAAAAGGCTTTTATTGAAACCACATGCCTTGCAACCGTGGATGGCGCACACCCTTGGCTCTGCAGATACAAGATATAAGAATTGATATCCGTCTCTGTAACCTGCGCCCATTCTTCAAGTTTTATTTCAGCCTTTAAGTAATTCATAAGCTTATATAAATCGCTCTTGTATGAAGCAATTGTATTGTCGGATTTACCTCTGTTTCTTCCGATATATTCTATGTATTCGTCAATTTCCTGTTCCATGATATTCCTTCGTTCTTTCAAGTTGTAAATGATATTATAAATAAACAATAACATAAAATCAATATGTTTTTACGCCATCTGTTCAAGTACCCATGGCATTACACTTACATTTATATATGACTCAGCCATTATTCCTGCCACAATCATCATAGCGGCGAATAAAAAAACGAGGAGAAATGTAACATCAATTCCTTTTGAGGTAACAGTCCTTCTAAGAATTTTGTATAACATCATTATAATTCCGGCTGTATAAAATATGAAATGCGGAAACAAAAGAAAAAAACATATCCTGATGCCATTTATTCCATGCTCCATCAGAATTATTGAACTAATCATTCCCCATGCTGCACCAATATATGCCGGAATAATATACAGAAGCTTCTTGGCGAATGGAGTCATCATTACAAGAAACAATCCTATCATTATCAAACCGCGGATGCGCAGCAGATAGCGGAACATTGTAGAATATTTTACAGTTTTCGACATAAAAGCGGTTATATAATCTGCACTCCATACATTCATAGCCTGAACCCACGAAAAAGGAATAAGATTGGCAATTATTGACCCAACCATGATTCCAAAGAAAAAAAGAATAACAAGCTTGTCTGCTCCTGCCGGTTCAATTGATTTTCTCTGCATAAAAAAATCCCACATCCTTTCTGTCAACTATGGACAAAACAAGATATGAGACTTTTTCAAGCTTTATTACTTATTTTGCATATTTCAGCTTATATGCCATTATAGCAGCCATTGTCTTTCCGTCCTGAAGCTTCCCCGCATAGATCATATCAATCAGTTCATCAACATCATACGCTTCAACCTCAACACATTCATCCTCATCGAGATGCTGATGTGTCTTTTTAAGATTTCTGGCAACAAAGACGTCAATTTTTTCATTGCAGAATGCGACTGTTGTCTGTACAGATATGAGGAACTCAAGGTTGTCAGATCTGTACCCGGTCTCCTCCTCAAGCTCTCTTGACGCACATGTAATATAAGGTTCATCCGTTGTATCTCTTCCGCCTGCCGGCACCTCTATTGTCATTCTGTCAAGTGCATTCCTATATTGCTTTACCATCAGGACACGCCCATCATCAAGAACCGGCACCACAGCCGCAGCACCCTTGTGTCCTATAAAATCCCACTCTGCGATATGACCGTTCTGAACCTGAACTGTATCCCTATACATATTGATGACTGTACCCTTGTAGACAAGTTCACGATTAAGACGTTTAATAATTTCCATAATAATTCCTTTTCACATGAATAGTATATTTTGTAAATATATTACTTTATCCCATTGCATTTGTCAAAGCATGCATCCACAGCCTTGATAACAGAATTTCTGAAGCCATGCTCCTCAAGTGCTGCGACACCCGCAATAGTTGTTCCTCCGGGTGAGCACACCTTATCCTTTAACATTCCGGGATGTTCATTAGTCTCAAGAACCATCCTGCCTGCGCCTACAACAGTCTGCGCAACGAACTCATACGCAGACTGACGTGGCATTCCATGCTTGACACATGCATCTGCCATGGCTTCAATAAACATATATACATAGGCAGGTGAACTCCCGCTTGCACATGTGACGGCGTTCATAAGTTTTTCATCTACCAGCCTGTATGTACCAAATGACTTAAAGAAGTTATCTAATACTTCTTTTTCCTCAAAGGAAAATTCCATTGCGTCATAAGCTACTCCGGTCATGGCTTCTCCTATAAGTGCGGGCGTATTCGGCATTGCGCGCACCACACGGACCGGCTTCTCGAACTTTGCCTTGAGTGCATCTATCGAATGGCTGGGTGAAAGTGAGATAATTACATGTTCCTCCGTCACAACATACATGAGATTCCTGATAACAGCATCATACACCTGTGGTTTTACTGCAAGGATAATGTATTTTGCACTGTTAGCACATTCAGCATTTCCGGAAGCAGCCCTCACTCCTGTCTCATCGCTTACTGTCACCCTCTTTTTATCCGTAGCACATGAAAAGACAATATCAGCGGGAGAATAAGTTTTTAAAAGGCCTTTTAACATGGCATATCCCATATTGCCCATTCCGATAAATCCAAATGTACTCATCTTCTCATTTTCCTCTCTAAGGTTAAAATTATCATAAACTGAACTTTCAAAACAAATTTATTTAAGGTTCTATCTGTCTAACAGCTTTTCAACACTTACAAGCTTAACACAAAGAGTAAACAAAAGTGCTGCCTTCTTCATCTCGTCAACAGTCGGGAAAGACGGAGCTATTCTGATATTGGAATCCTCAGGATCTTTTCCATAAGGGAATGTGGCACCAGCTCCCGTAAGCACCATTCCTGCCTCTTTACATTTTGCTACTATAGCCTTAGCGCAGCCAGGCATTGCGTCAAATGATATAAAATATCCTCCAAGAGGCTTAGTCCAGGTTCCGATACCAAGACCTGAAAGCTCATTGTCAAGAATCTCCTCGACTGCCTCGAACTTAGGTCTTAATATTTCAGCCTGCTTCATCATATGCTCCATAATACCCTGCTTGTTCTTATAGAACCTTATATGTCTTAACTGATTCAGCTTATCATAACCGATTGTCTGGATTGTCAATGACTTCTTAACTTCCGCAATGTTAGCCTTCGATGTGGCGAGTGCGGCAATTCCGGCTCCGGCAAAGCTTATCTTGGATGTTGAGGCGAATTCATAAACTATATCAGGATTACCTGCCTTCTCACATTCAGTAAGTATATCAAGAATCTGAGGCTGGTTGTCCTCATAAAGATAATGAACAACGTAAGCATTATCCCACATTATCCTGAAATCCTTCGCAGCAGGCTTAAGTGCAGCCATTCTCCTGACAACCTCATCCGAATACACACATCCACCCGGGTTGGAAAATTTAGGTACGCACCATATACCCTTGATACTCTCATCCTCTGAGACGAGCTTCTCAACCATATCCATATCAGGACCGTCCTCTTTCATAGGGACGTTAATCATCTCAACTCCAAAATGCTGGGTAATGGCAAAATGTCTGTCATATCCCGGTACCGGACACAGGAACTTAACCTTGTCAAGCTTGCACCAAGGTGTGCAGCCACCTGTTCCCTCGAGCATAAATCTGGAAATAGTATCGTACATAATGTTAAGACTTGCATTGCCGTAGACAATGACATTCGACGCATCAACACCCATGATATCTGCCATAAAATGTTTTGCCTCCGGTATTCCGTCAAGACCTCCATAATTACGGCAATCAACTCCGTCCTCCGATTTATAATCGGATGTACTGTTCACAACATCTAAAATCCCCATTGCAAGGTCTAACTGAGCCGGTGCCGGCTTTCCTCTGGACATATCAAGCTTAAGTCCTAAATGCTGTGCCTTGGCATACTCTTCTTCAAGAGCTACTTTAATTGACTTTAGCTCCTCTTTGCTTAACATTTCGTACTTTTCCATATTGCTCAAACCTCCGTTAGTTAACTTTTAAAGAATATATTAACATTGAATTTCGCAAGTTGCAACATATTTCTTAATAAATTGACTTGTTAAAGTGAAAAATAAAAAAACAGAACCAATCACCGTTGCCGATTAGTCCTGTTTTCCACTATCTTTATTTTAAGCTTTTGAAATCCATATCCAGGTCATTATGTACTAGTTTCCAAGAAGATTATCGTAGAGCTTCTGGTATTTCTTAGCGGAGCTTGTCCACGAGAAGTCCTTTAACATTCCACGGTCTACAATCTTGTTCCACTCTCTCTTATTATTATAAAAGACATGCTTTGCATAGTTGATTGTATTCATCATCTCATGAGCATTGTAATTGGCAAATGAGAAGCCTGTCCCTGTACTCTCATACTCATTATATGGTTCAACTGTATCCTTAAGCCCGCCTGTTTCACGCACAATAGGTACAGTACCGTAACGAAGCGACATTAGCTGGCTGAGTCCGCAAGGCTCGAAAAGAGACGGCATAAGGAATGCATCACACGAAGCATATATCTTATGTGACATATCCTCTGAATAATATATGTTAGCAGATACTCTGTCCGGATATTTCCATGCAAAATGTCTGAACATGTTCTCATACTGTGATTCACCCGTACCTAAGATAACAAGCTGTACATCCTCGGCACATATCTGATCCATCATATATGCAATAAGATCAAGTCCCTTCTGGTCGGTAAGTCTTGATACAATTCCTATCATAAACTTCTTATCATTGACCTCAAGACCAAGCTCCTGCTGAAGGGCTTTCTTATTCTTCGGCTTCTCTTTGCGGAAAGTCTTCTGGTTATAGTTGGAAACTATTCTGGTATCTGTAGCCGGGTTGAATTCTTCATAGTCGATTCCGTTTACAATACCGGTCAGGCAATTGGAACGTGCTCTCATAAGTCCATCGAGATGTTCTCCGTAAAATGGTGTCTTTATCTCTTCAGCATAACTGTCGCTTACCGTGGTAACGGCATCAGCATATACTATACCGCCCTTAAGATAATTGGCATCGCCATATGCCTCAAGCTTATCTGATGTAAAGAAATAAGGCGGAAGCCCTGTAATGTCCTTAACCTTTTTAAGATCCCAGATTCCCTGAAACTTAAGATTATGTATCGTCATGATGGATTTCATATCACGGAAAAACTCGCCATCATGGAAGCGCTCCTTCATATAAACAGGAACAAGACCTGTCTGCCAATCATGACAATGAACTATATCAGGCTTAAAACCTAAAAGTGGCATTGCTGAGAGTGCTGCTTTACTGAAAAAAGCAAACTTTTCTATATCCTCGTGTATATAGCCATAAGGCTTCGGCCCCGCAAAGTAAAATTCATTGTCAATGAAGTAATAGTGTACTCCCGCATACTCCATCTCCAATACTCCTACATACTGGCTTCTCCATGCCAGATCCATATAAAAATGTGTAACATACTTCATCTGGCTGCGCCATTTTTCCGGAATGCACAGATACTTTGGCAGCATGACACGCACATCATAGTGTTCCTTATCGAAATACTTCGGAAGAGAACCCGCCACATCAGCAAGGCCACCCGTCTTGATAAACGGAACTGCTTCCGATGATACAAAAAGCACATTTTTCTTCATAGACTCTACCTCACATATTATGTTAGTGAATTTTTTGAAAATTCCAAAAACCTTGATACATTTTTATAAATTATAACACAAAAAGATTAAAAATGAAAGATTTTTTTATTATTAGTTTATCTCACCTTGTACTGTAAACGAAGCTTATCCGCTATAAGTGCAATAAACTCTGAATTGGTTGGCTTACCCTTTCCGTTGCTTACCGTATATCCGAATAATTCTTCTATAGTCTCCATTCTTCCACGCTCCCATGCAACCTCAATTGCATGTCTGATAGCACGTTCAACCCTGCTGGCGGTTGTATCGTATTTCTTAGCTATCGTCGGATAAAGAACCTTAGTAATGCTGTTAAGAATATCCGAATCTTCTATAGCCATTATTATTGAATCGCGCAAATACTGGTACCCTTTGATATGAGCCGGGATTCCTACCTCATGAATCATATTGGTAACATCGGTTTCTATGCTCACCTTCTGGTTTTCATTATTGATATCCGCTGCAAATCTTGTGCTGTTACCGGCTGCAGGATGACGTCCCATATTACTTCTTACATACCTTATTCGATTAAGGAGTGTGTTATTGTCAAACGGTTTCATTATGTAATAATTGGCTCCAAGATTGAACGCATCCTCCGTAATTCCCTCCTGGCCAATAGCTGTTATAATTATAAAAGCCGGCTTCCTCTTTATTCGTGAATCTGAATGTGTTTTTTCCATAACAGTGAGGCCGTCAAGCTTCGGCATAACAATATCAAGCAGAACAACATCCGGTTGCAGTTCACGTACCAAGCTTAGGCATATTTCGCCGTTTTCCGCCTTGCCGACAACCTCCATGTCCTTATCCGTCCTAATGATGTCTTCCAGAAGCTGCAGCATACGTTCATTGTCATCTGCAATAACAATTCTAAGCTTTCCCATGTTCCCTCTCACATCCCTATATATAATTTTATTTTGCCTGTTCTGTATATCTTCCTGAACAGGCCGGCACCGACCGTCAATAAGTTTATCAATGACTTACTTATATCATCCGCCAATAGCCGCATGCTGTCAATACAACACTTAGTTAATATTATAATAGTCATATACTGAGAGTTCAACAGCTTTTTTTAGGATTATGTGAAGATTTAATTCTGATTTAGTCGAATTTTGTCGAAAGTGAAACTTTCTTATAGTCCAGCCCTTCAATATCTTTCCATATAAAGCTTCCATCTTCATATATCATATAGCTATGCGGGCTGTTTTCCTTAGGAATTGATACAGAACCCGGATTTATATACCACATGCCATTCTCACAAATACATGCCGGGACATGTGTATGTCCGTGAAGAAGTACATCGCCCTCCTTATGTGGTGGCAGGCTCCGGAGATTATAGTGATGTCCATGAGTGGCAAAAATCGTTGTCTCTCCATCGAAAATCATACTGTATTCCGCCATTATAGGGAAATCAAGCACCATCTGGTCAACCTCACCATCGCAGTTGCCCCTCACACATAATATATCGTTTTTTATAGGGTTAAGCATTGAAATGACTTTTTTCGGGTCATATTCACGCGGAAGGTCGTTCCTTGGTCCATGATAAAGAATATCGCCAAGCAGAAGAAGTCTGTCTGCCTGCTCCCTTTTATATGCCTCAACCATTTTTTCACAGTAATAAGCCGAACCGTGAATGTCCGACGCTATCATAAGCTTCATAAATATATTTCCTCCATACATCTTATATATCACAATCTGCTATTGCCAATGCTGCCTGTGTCTTATACACATTATAATTGACATGATTATTATACATCGTTATGGGGAAGCGTCAATTGGAAATTATGCTTTTCTAAACGTATATGTTTTATTTTTTGTCAATACATTTTTTAAGAAACTAAAAAAGAAGGTATATTACAACCTTCTTAAATGTGCTCATTGTTTCTGTTTATATTCATTCAACAACTGCCTTATTTCATTCGGAAGCAAATCCCTGTCTGAATCATTTATTTTTTGTAGAATAAAGCGTTTTTCATCGTTAGTCCAGCGGAAATCTTTTTTCATATAGGGTAAATATATTTTATCTAATGCATCTAACTGTAGCAGGTCATAATGTTTCAAAATATCGTCATTTGTACAATCTTTTATTGCCTGTTCATCAATTGTTCCATCCTTCAAGGTATATCTATCTTTGAGCCTTTTATAATGCTTATTCTTTTCTAATGCTTTCCATACCTGCCGCCAATATATTTCAAAGAACAGGTCACTATTTTTATTTTTTCTCATAATAGAACATGGCAAGACACTCTCCTGATTTTCAATGTAATCATCATCCAGACGAAAGAAAAAGGTGTTTGGATAGTTTACATCGCTTTCTTTTCCGGAAGCCATAAAACCAATTCCGAAATATCCGTATTTATTATTTTTATCTTTATACCGCTTCCAAAACAGATACTCTATCTTATCTAGCTTCATGGAAAAGTTTTTTATCTTTGAGTAATCAAACCTTACTATTTGCCTTGCATGAATTATATCCAAAATCAACTCACTACTAAAATATTGTATTCTCACATTAAATAACTCATTGAAATATGCACTATTTTCAAATTCATTCGTATCAATCGCATCATCGCCATCGCTACACATTCTATGGTACAATTCGGTGGCACTCAAACGTTTTTCACTGTACTCAAATAGAATAGGATTATCGACAAGATGTTGCAAGCCTAACAAATGCGGCAAATCCTGTGGATTAAATGTAAATCTTATAGTGTCTCCGTTGCTTAATGGTATCTGGATACTTGTCTTTATCAGCTTTTCATAATCGGCAATAATATTTTTTATTATATCCAAAGGCTTCCTCCATAAAAAATAAATGTCTCCCGGCAAAAACCAGAAGACACTTATAGGCATTTTTCACTTTTTCCTCCGGAGAGTAAGATACTGTTGGCTCAATGCATAAACCAACGTGAAGACCTCCATTTGCATTTGGTATCGCTCACACAAACTTCATCAGTCAAGAGATTCTCTGCCCGTAAGCTAAAAGAATCTTATTTAATATATGCATAATGTATACAAATTATTAACTTTATCATACTTTGTCATACCTTATGACACTTTTGATGGTAACATAAACATGTTGATAAGTCAACAGAATTGATATAATTTTCTTATAAACTATATAAAATACAACAGTTTACCTCTGCCCTATAGCTCCCACCGGGCAGTTATTCATGACGTTCTCAGCATCGGCAGCATCTTCAATCTTTACCTCTTCATCGACTGCCTTCGCAACACCATCATCCGTCATGTCAAACACAGCCGGACAGATTCCGTTGCACATTCCACAGCCGATACAATTTTCATTTACATAATACTTCATACATATACCTCTTTTTATATTTTTATTATCCCAATAACTTCTTTAAATCCTCTTCCGGGGTTGAGATTGGACCTATATTGTAATTATCCACAAGCACCTTCAACACATTCGGAGAAATGAATGCAGGCAGAGAAGGTCCAAGCAAAATGTTCTTGATTCCAAGGTGAAGCAATGAGAGCAGAATACATACCGCTTTCTGTTCATACCATGAAAGAACCATGGAAAGAGGAAGCTCATTCACTCCACACTCAAATGCGCCTGCAAGTGCGACCGCAACCTGAATAGCACCATAAGCGTCATTGCACTGTCCCATGTCTAGGATTCTAGGGAACGGTCCGATTTTTCCAAGGTCAAGGTCATTGAATCTGTATTTGCCACATGCAAGTGTGAGAATAATGCTGTCCTGCGGGGTCTGCTTGACAAACTCTGTGTAATAGTTTCTTCCCGGCTTTGCACCATCGCAGCCTGCAACAAGGAAGAAATGCCTGATTGCTCCCGCCTTCACAGCTTCGACAATCGTGCCTGCATTTTCAAGAACAGTATTTCTTCCAAAACCGGTCATTACTGTCTTTCCGCCATTGATTCCTGTAAACACTGTATCCTCAACAAATCCGCCAAGCTCCAGTGCCTTTTCGATGACAGGTGTAAAATCCTTGTCCTCGCCGACATGTATTATTTCAGGATAGGACACCACCTCCGTTGTGAAAACGCGGTCTGAATAGCTCGCCTTAGGTGGCATAAGGCAGTTGGTTGTATAAAGGATAGGCGCCGGGAGATTTGCAAATTCCTTCTGCTGGTTCTGCCATGCAGTTCCGAAATTTCCTTTTAAATGGGAGTATTTCTTAAGCTCCGGATATCCATGTGCCGGAAGCATTTCGCCGTGGGTATATACATTGATTCCCTTATCTTTTGTCTGCTCTAAGAGCTGCTTTAAATCATAAAGGTCATGTCCGGTTATCACAATAAACGGACCTTTTTCAACGGTAAGTGTAACCTCTGTCGGCACGGGATTTCCGTAAGTCTTAGTATTAGCTTCATCAAGAAGTTCCATACATGTGAGATTAATCTCGCCTACCTTGAGGACAAGTGAAAGCAGTTCATCCATACTCATATCCGAACCGACTGCGCGCAATGCCTCATAGAAGAATGCGTTCACTGTCGCATTCTCATAGCCTAAGACCTGAGCATGGTATGCGTAAGCCGCGATACCTCTTATTCCAAAAAGAATGAGAGATTTTAATGACCTGATATCTTCATCCGCATGCCATACCCTGTTCATGTCATAGTCCGCGTTATTTCCTGAGGCCTCATGCACCTCATTAATCAGCTTCGTTATTGTTTCCTCATTGAAATTTACATTGGTGATAGTTGTAAAAAGGGACTTGATGATAAGAGCATCATTTGCTTTATTCATCTCGTTTTTCTCTGCAAGTCTTATGACTGCGCCGGTAAGCTTATCCTGAAGATTCGCAATCACTGGTGTCTTTCCGCACACACCGCTCCTTGTACAGCCTGTACATCCGGCTGTCTGTTCACACTGAAAACAAAACATATTGTTATCCATTATTAAAACTCCTTATTAATATTTTATTTTGGAACATCCGTCCCCTGTAGTAATTTCCTCTTTCTGTGTAAAATGCTGCCTTGTGGTTTCCTTTCTTTTTTATTACAAATGCATTTTATCGTTTACAGCTCAAAAATTCTGTTGCCATGGCAACAATTTTAATAGTATAATTTTAATCAAAAATACAATCATCATATATTAAACAGGTGCGAATATGGCGGTAAGTTGTCTATGCACGCGTTGACAATATAAAAAACAAATCTTCACCATTTTGAAGTGATATCCAATCTGCCATATAGAGGATAATTATTGTCATAAACAGCTGGTGAATATTTCTTTTGCGAATATCTGAATTATCGTATTTACGGAGGAGCGTTATGAGTGAGAAAGTTTCTTATACTGAATATATAGATACAATTGCAGAATGTCCTTTATTTAAGGATATCCCTGTTGAAAAAATTGAAGAAATGATACTTTTTCTTAATGGTTTTGCAAAGACCTTTAAAAAAGGGGAAACTCTTGTAAGGCACGGTGAACCCTTTAGATACGCCGGAATTATACTCAAAGGAAAAGTTGAAGTCTCGTATACCAATTACCAGTTTGATAAGTTAAATGTAAATCATTTCACAGCTCCCAATGTCTTTGGTGAGGCTCTCGCAATAAAAAAAATCAGCTATAGCCCAATTCAGGTTGATGCCATAGCTGACTGTATTATTCTTTTTATTGATTTGAATTATCTGATGTGTTCAAAGGAAAGATGTTGTTCTGCATGCACATTCAATCATCAGTTATTGTTAAATCTCACAAGCCGCATGGCTGACCAGAACATCTTTACCAACCTTAAACTTCGGATTCTCAGCCAGAAGTCGCTCCGTGACAAAATCATTGTATATCTCTACAGCTTACAGCCGGACAATAACAACGTGAGGACAATCCCCTTCTCGCAGACCGCACTGGCTGAATTTTTAAACGTCAACAGAAGTGCCCTTTCAAGGGAATTGGGTAGAATGCAGGATGAAAATATCATCCGGTTAAACGGAAAGGCTTGTGTCATTTGCGAATAATATGTATTTTCATCCATAAGTAGCATTGTGCTTCCTTACAGCTTCTACAGCATATAGTTTTAAAATCTATAACACTGTGCAGACAATATATGTTTTTGGCTGTAAACAAGTTTACATGTCCTTCTGCCTCATAATGTCCAGATGATGATTCCGCACCCAAAGGCACATATCAATTATTACTGCGGTCATGTTGATGAAATAAAACACAAAGCCAAGAATAAATATCCAGTCCAAAGCTATTCCCTGTGATACCTGCAGGCTTTTTCTTATAATTCCACAGATATAACCTATAAGAATAAAGACTTCAAACACAATGCTTTTTCCCTTAGCTGTTCTGGAAGTATAAGATTTATGAATGGAGATAGGCCATGACAGCCCCCAGCAAAAAATCATAATTGCTTCTAAAAGATTAATCATTGTTATACCCCTGCATACTGCAAGCATAGCTTGCAGTACTGCCACCAATAAGTTGTTTGAAAGTTTCACTTTCAAACTTATACACCTGCCAGATAATCAATCATAATCTGGATTCCCTTCACCATATCATCAAGCTCCATCGAATAGCGGTTGTCAAGTTCCTTTTTACCCTGTAGCTGCTCCGGCAAAAACGGGACATGTACAAAGCCCGAAATCATATTCCCTGATTTTGAGGCAAGGTGCGCACCGACGTACATCACATGATTGCACACATAGGTTCCGGCTGAATAGGAGGCGCGGCAGCCTATCCCTGCTTCATTCACTTTTCTTATCAAATCCCATACCGGCAAGGTCGAAAAATATGCATTTTCTCCTTCCGGGAATATTACACTATCCACCTTTTCCACGCCCGCAGAGTCCGCTAAAACTGCAGTTCCATCCGAATACATTCCATTGTCCATATTGATGGCTACACGCTCAACATGGATATACGGCGAATTCCCGGCTTGTCCAAGTGACAAAATAATGTCCGGGCTTTCCTTTTTTACAAGCTCTTCCAAAATTCCGGTGGTACGGTCAAACTCAACCGGAAGAATCCGCTTAATAAGCTGTATACCCTCCGGTGCTGTTATTCTCTCAACTATAAGCTGGGATGGATTTAATGTCCTGCCGTTGAATGCCTCGAAACCGGTCAGTAATATTTTTTTAGATGCTTTGATGTTTCCTTTTTCCATATTTTTTTGTAAACTCCTCCGTCATTGGCAGCTTAAGTAATCATTCCTTCTGTAATTAAAAAAATATATTTCTAAGAATATATATAATCACATTTTCGAACATTTTCAATATTACTTCATTTTCACCTTAAAATCAACTTTAATATTACTTCAGCCAATCTTTATTAGGTGCTGAATTCTAAAATAAGAGGACAGATTTCTCCATCCTCTCAAGTTTTCCGCTAATACTGCTTTATTTCTCCAACATCTCCTCAATGAATATCCCATACCCTTTAGCCGGGTCATTGACAAGCACATGGGTCACGGCACCTATCACAGAGCCGTCCTGGATAATCGGGCTGCCGCTCATTCCCTGAATTATTCCTCCTGTAAGCTCTAACAGCTCCTTGTCCGTTACGGTAAATGAAATCCCTTTATTGACATTATTGTTCGATAAATCCGCACCGGTTATATATATTTCGTAATCGCGCACAGCACCGTCTATGAAGCTTCTTATATATGCCCTGCCCTTTTTTACATCCTGCTTGTATTTCACAGGCAGAGCATAGCTGCCGATGTATTTGTAAATATTCTCATGGCAGGTGCCATAGATTCCGATTTCGGTGTTGTTCTCTATTTTCCCCAGAAAATATTCACTGCTGTAATTGATTGAACCTACAACCTCACCCGGGATTCCTGCCTTTCCCTTGACAATCGACCATATCCTTGCACAGTATAATCTTCCTCCGCCAGAAGAGACAAGCTTGCCAGTATCTATATCGCTGATGCCATGTCCTAATGCCCCGAAGCGCCCATTTTTATCTATATATGTGAGGGTTCCCAGTCCCTGACAGTCATCACGAACCCATGTTCCGATTCTTGCCTTGCCATCCTTGTCTATAACAGGTGTTATGCGTACCTGTATATAGCTTCCATTGCGGTACAGCCCGATATTGACATGCTCACTTCCTTGCGATACTTGAAAATTTAACTGATTTATAAGCTCCTCCTTTGTCGCAACACTGTTATCATTCACGCTTACTATATAATCTCCCGGCCACAGCACCTCTGAGGCGGGACACCTGAGTGTTCCATCGGTAAGAGTGATGTCACCTATATCGACAACCATAACACCCTTTGTCTCAATATAGATTCCTACCGGAATGCCACAGGGAATGACAAGAACTTCATCACATACATTCAGCTTAACATTCTTTAAATTTATGATTCCCAAAAGCCTGAAATTAAGATTATAATTGCCGCTCTCACCCGTGCTTATATTCAATGTGTCAAGAAGATTGACATTGACAGCTTTTACATTTGTCGCGTATGCCTGCACAGCTTCACTATCATCTCCTGTCTCCTTCTGTTCAACCGTTCCGACAAAAGGAACATTAAAATTCAGCCTCTCGACCGAATTCTTATTTAAATTGATTGTATCAGGAATTAAGTTTTTGACAGCATATATATAATAGACTGCACACCCGATTATCCCTGCGGCGAGGAGCCATATAAGAAATCGTCTGTATTTTTTCCTGCAATCAGTGCATACTCTTTCCATAATAACCCTCATTTCTGAGCGATTTAAAGCAAAATCACGATGGAAACATTACAAAAGACCATCCCAATCCATCATCAGGGCAACCTGTTTTCGCTCGAAACAGATTGCCTGTATTGAAGCCTTGTTATGGTCTTAGTATGCAACATATATTTATTTTAAAACAGACAGATTATGGTGTGTATCTTTTAAGCTCTCTTGCATTGGATACTGCGGTATCCGTAATTGAATCCCCGCCAAGCATTCTGGCAAGCTCCATAACCGAACCATCATAATCAAGTTCAGTTATATTGGTTACTGTCTTATTATCCCTTATTGATTTGATTATTCCAAAATGTTTCTTTGCCATAGCAGCTATCTGTGGAAGATGGGTTATGCATATTACCTGACGCTTTCTAGCAATCTGATCAAGCTTGTTAGCTACCATCTGTGCAGTTCTGCCGCTTATGCCCGTGTCTATCTCATCAAAGATAAGCGTATCTATCTCATCCTGATCTGCGAGAACAGTCTTGATTGCAAGCATTATTCGTGAAAGCTCACCTCCTGAGGCAACCTTTGCAAGAGGCTTCGGCTCCTCTCCCGGATTCACACTGATGAGATACTCAACGTGATCCATTCCGTTTACAGAAGGTTTTTCAAGCGGTTTAAAATCAATTCTGAAATCAACACTCAAAAAATTAAGCTCCATGAGCGCCTGAGTGATTTCTTTTTCAAGTCCTGCCGCGGCTTTTTTTCTTATTTTGCTTATATTATCTGCTGTTTTTACAAGTTTATCATAAGATTTTTCAAGTTCGGCAAGTACAAGTCTGCGATTGGCTTCATATTCATTAAGAAAATCATATTTCTGTTTCTTTGCTTCAAGTGCCGCAAGAACACTCTCTATACTGCCGCCGTGCTTCGCCTTTAGGTTGTTTATCACATCAAGTCTTTCTCCAAGCTGTGAATATTTCTCCTCGTCAAATTCAAGCCCGGACATATATGCTGACAGCTCCCTCTCAAAATCCGATATAAGGCTCTCTATATCTGATAACTGCGAAGCTAAGCCCTCCATCGCCTCATCATACTGCATAACCTCACTTACCGCTTTATATGCCCTGCCGATAAGCTCGGTTGCATTATCACAGTCATCCGAATTGACACATTCCTCCGCCTGTGCGAGTGCCTCAGCGATTTTTCTTGAATTTTTCGCTCTGCGGTACTCAGCTTCGAGACTCTCATCTTCTCCGGGATGTATCGCCGCCGCCTCAATCTCATTTATCTCATATTCAAGAAAATCGAGATTTCTCTTTCTCTGTTCCTCGTCCATGTCAAATTCGGACAGCCTGTGCCCAAGCGTCCTGTACTCCTCATAAGCCTTGGAATACTCCTTCATGGCTGGCTCAAGCTCATGCCTTGCATATCTGTCAAGTATCTGCAGGTGGTTAGCAGGATAGATAAGTGACTGGTGCTCATGCTGACCATGTATATCAATGAGGAGCGACGTTATATCACGGACTGTTGCCAGAGTGACATTCTCACCGTTTATCTTCATAATATTTCTGTTTTCAGTGAATTTTCTGGAAATCAGAACCTGATTATCTGTGACAAAGATATCTTTTGCGGCGAGCGCCGACACAGTGGAAGCATCAACCTGAAACAAAAGTTCAACACTTGCATAGTCCCCATGCTTTCCAAGAATATCGCGTGAAGCTTTTGCTCCCAGTGCAAGATTTATGGAGCCTAATAAAATAGATTTACCGGCTCCCGTTTCACCTGTAAGAATGTTAAGACCTTCATCAAAAAAGACATCCGCTTCGTCAATAAGGGCAAGATTCTTAACATGCAAATTAATTAACATATATTTCCTCCTTCTGACAGAATCTCTCTGTATAAAAGGTATCCCCCGTGAGTTTTACTTGTTTACCAGTTTATGTATCTTATCCATGAGGTCTTTCGTATCCTCAACTGTTCTCACCGCACACATTACAGTATCATCACCGGCTATACAGCCGACAATCTCATGCCATGGCATTGCATCTATCGCAGCGGCTACCGCCATTGCCATTCCCGAAACTGTCTTGACAACAAGAATATTCTGCGCCATATCAACTGATATATACGCTTCCTTGAGAATACGAATAAACTTCTCACTCATAGAGCTGTCTTTACCATCAAGAATTACATATTTCTGCTTTCCGGCTCCATTAGAAACCTTTGTCAGCTTTAACTCCCTTATATCTCTTGAGACGGTTGCCTGCGTCACATTATAGCCTTCACTGTTAAGCCTGTCCGCAAGATCTTCCTGCGTTTCTATATCATACCTGCGTATGAGTTCAATAACCTTGGCGTGGCGTTCAGCCTTCATATTTAATCCCCGCTTTCATTTTATATATGCGTCTATATCACACTCATTTTCTTTCCCAAAACCTGAAAGAAGCTAAGCTTGCTTGTTTTTACAATCTTCGCCTTTTTAGGTGCCCTTGTAATAATAACCTTATCTCCCGAAATAAGATTGGTATGCAGCTCTCCGTCAAATGAGGCTACTCTCTCCTCCTGATTTGAACGGCTCTTACTCATCTTCACACAGATTTCATCGAACGAATCGAGGATAATACTTCTCTGATTGATTTTATGCGGGCATACAGGTGTGAGAATAATAAGCTCTGAGTTCGGCTGGGCAATCGGTCCCCCGGCTGAGAGATTATATGCAGTTGAGCCGGTAGGTGTGGAAATGATAAGTCCGTCCGCTGTATAGGAAGTCAAATATTCATCATTTACATATATATCGAAATCAATTACCCTGAGTGCTCCGCTCCTATTAATAACAATATCATTTAAAGCAACATTAGTATAAATAAGCCTGCCATCCCTGTATGCTTTGCCTTCAAGCATCATTCTCTCGTCTATCTCATAGTCCCCTCCGAGAACACAATCAATAGCCGGAAATGCCTGATCCTTCTCTATATCAACAAGGAAACCCAATGTTCCTATATTAATTCCAAGAAGCGGAAGCTCCAGCTGGCTTAAATCTCTTGCTGCCTGAATAAGTGTTCCATCACCGCCAAGTACAATAACGCAGTCCGTATCAGCCGGAACAAGATCAGCATTTGTATAGTTATAATCAGTATTATTCACAGCCTCTCTTGCCTGCGTATAACAAGTCTTTCCCTTAGCCTCCAGATAATCTATTATGCTGTTGGTAAAAACTAAATCCTTATCCTTTGCCGTGTTGGTGACAATAAAAAATTTTTCCATCACTGTAGCCTTACCCTTCTGTAAAAAATTATATATATGTTACAACATTTCATGTGCTTTTTCAACAATTTCGCGAATATTAAACGGAAGTTCACCCGGCTCCTCATCACTCTTTCTAAGATGAAGCAGATATTCGATGTTCCCCTCCGGCCCCTTTATAGGTGAAAACTCAAGGTTAAGCGGAATAAATCCGTTAGCCGCTGCAAATGCCGTCACGTTCTCAATAACCTCAATATGGACTGCCTTATCCCTCACTACACCTTTCTTGCCTACCTTCTCCCTTCCTGCTTCAAACTGTGGCTTGATAAGTGCCGCAACCTCTCCACCGTCCCTTAACAGGGCACGCACAGGCAGAAGAACCTTCGTCAACGAAATAAAAGAGACATCAATACTTGCAAAATCAATAACATCAGCTATATCCTCCGGTGTCACAAACTTGATATTCGTCTTCTCCATCACAACAACACGTTCATCCTGACGGAGTCTCCAGTCAAGCTGACCGTGGCCTACATCAACGGAATACACCTTCACGGCACCATTCTGCAGCATACAGTCTGTAAAGCCGCCGGTTGAGGCACCTACATCCATACATACCCTGCCCTCCAATGATATATCAAAATGGGTCATGGCCTTTTCAAGCTTAAGTCCGCCTCTGCTTACATATTTCATCGTAACACCATGTATTTCTATCTGGCTTGTGACGTCAAACATGGAGCCTGCCTTATCTTCACGCTGACCATTCACGAACACATTGCCCGCCATGATGATTGCCTTAGCCTTTTCCCTCGAATCGGCAAGCCTGCGTTCAACAACGAGCACATCCAGTCTTTCCTTCATAGTAATCCTCATTTCCGAGCGATTTATCATCTGACGATGCCATAACAGCAACCTGCTCCCGCTCAACAGCAAATCGCATATACAGCTTAATAGCTGTCCAGTTTTTCTATGATTGCTTCAGGGGTAAATCCATATACCTCCTTAAGCTTATTCACTCCGCCATGCTGAATATACTCATCAGGAAGAGCAGCATTTATAACCTTTAAATTAATTCTGTTCTCATTTACCGCTCGCAGGACATTCATTCCAAAACCACCTGCAGAGATGTTCTCCTCTATTGTGAGCAGCTTTTCATGCTTATTTTCAAGCTCCTTAATGAGTCCTATATCTATAGGATTTTCAAATCGCGCATTGATAAGTGATGGGTTTTCCCCTCTTTCCTTAAGCAGCTTATACACCTGCGCTCCTTCCTCGATGGAAGCACCTATAGTTAATATGGCAGTCCCCTCTCCATCGTAGATTCGTTCAGCTTTTCCATAAGAAACCTCGTTTTTAATATCCGAAAAAATATCCGAAACACTACCCCTTGGATATCTGATTGCAACAGGTCCATCAAAGCTGTTCGCAAATTCCATCATATCCATGAACTCCAGCCTGTTCTTAGGAGCCATAACCGTCATCCCCGGTATAATATTCATATATGAATAGTCATATATGCCCTGATGTGTCTCACCATCACTCCCCACCAGACCTGCCCGGTCTATCATAAAGACTACCGGGAGTCCCTGGATACAGACGTCGTGTAAAATCTCATCGAAGCCTCTCTGCAGAAATGAAGAGTATACGGCAAAATAAGGCTTGAGACCGCCTGCTGCCAGACCTGCCGCAAATGTTACGGCATGCTCCTCCGCTATTCCGACATCAAAAAATCTCAGCGGAAATCTTTTCTGGAATCTGGAAAGACCGGTTCCTGCTGCCATTGATGCCGTGATGGCTACAATTCTATTATCCTTCTGTGCCATATCACAGATTTTTCTGGAGAAAACCTCCGTATAGCTTGTCTTAGCTGCGGCAACAGGCTTGCCGGTTACCACATCGAAAGGACTTACACCATGAAATTTCTCCGGCTTCAGTCTTGCCGGTTCATAACCTCTTCCCTTCTCGGTGATAACATGCACAATGACAGATGTGTTCATTTTCTTTGCAATCTTAAACAGCTTGCACAGCTTACCTATATCGTGACCGTCAACCGGTCCAAGATATGTGATTCCCATATCCTCAAATTTCATGCCAGGGAGAAAAAGCTGCTTTATTCCGCTCTTTGCCTTCTGCACCTGTGAAACTATCTTGTCACCATATACAGGAATTTTTTTCAGTGAGCTCTTTACATTGTCATTGATATCCCTGTAGGCATTGTCACCCCTGATGCCTGTCAACAGCGATGAAATGGCACCTACATTCGGCGAAATAGACATATTGTTATCATTTAAGACAATTATAAAATTACTCTGGTTCTCTGCAGCATTATTAAGCGCCTCAAGTGCAAGCCCTCCTGTGAGCGCACCATCACCTATAATGGACACAACATAATTATGCCCACCCGACAAATCCCTTGCCTTGACATATCCAAGTCCTGCTGAGATTGATGTGGAGCTGTGGCCTGTGTCGAAGCTGTCACATTCGCTCTCACGCCTCTTAGGAAATCCGCTCATCCCGCCATACTGTCTGAGTGAATCAAAGCCCTCCTTACGTCCTGTAAGCAGCTTATGTGTGTACGCCTGATGTCCGACATCCCACACAAGCTTGTCCTCGGGAAGGTCGAATGAAAGGTGCATAGCCATCGTAAGCTCAACCGTGCCAAGGTTAGAGGCTAAATGTCCGCCCGTATGGCTGATATGCTCTATCAGAAATTCCCTGATTTCAGAAGCTAACAGCGGCAGCTCCTCGACAGGAACATTTTTTATATCATTTGCCTTATTTATTGAATCCAATACCATAGTATACCTCGTTTCATCTAATACATACGTTTTACGAGGCTTTCTATCAGCCATAAGAGAAACTTCTTTTCGTTCTCATCTGCTGAATCGACATTCTCAAGTGTATGCCTTGCATTCTCCGAAAGTCTTTCCACCTCAGCTCTGGCTGTATCTATACCAAATAAAGTCACATAGGTTGTCTTGCCATTCTTTTCATCACTGTTAAGAGGCTTTCCAAGCAATGCAGCATCACCGGTACAATCCAGAATATCATCCTGAATCTGAAAAGCCATTCCAACGCTGCGTCCTATATCCTCAAACTGTGCAACACTCTCGTTACCGGCGCCTGCCAGTATGGCACCCATCATCATTGACGCCTCAATAAGTGCACAGGTTTTTAATCTATATATATAATCAAGTCTTTCCTTCTCCGGGTGCTTTCCCGTAAAAAGAACATCAACGGACTGACCTCCAAGCATGCCATGCGGACCGGATTTCTCTGCAAAGACAGACAATGCATGAACAGCCGCCTCCATGGTCTTAGCAGCATCAGCATATAAAAAAGCCTTCATAGCTGTCTGGGTTGACCAATGCAGAAGCCCATCCCCTGCCAACAGCCCGCATGCCTCGCCATATTTCCTATGTGTTGTAGGCTTTCCTCTGCGAAGCTCATCATTATCTATTTCCGGCATATCATCGTGTACAAGAGAATATGTGTGAAGATACTCCATCGCTGCCATGAAAGGCTCGCGGATTTCACTTTTACCACCCATAAGTCTATATACACTATCAATAAAAACCGGTCTTAATCTCTTTCCGCCTACCATAACACTATAGTTCATAGCCGAGACGAGTTCTGTTAAATATCCCTCTTCCACAGGAAGATACTTCTGTATTACCTCATTGGCATACTCCGTTCTGATACGAAGCTGCTCCTGATAGTCTGATATATTAGTTCCCATCAATTAATTTTCATCTCCATCTGAAGCCTGTGAATCAGCTTCATTTCTAAGTGTTATCAACTGTTTTTCTACCTTATCAAGCTGCTTTGAGCATTGTGCTGTCAGCTTAATACCTGTTTCATATACCTTAAATGCCTCCTCAAGAGATAATTCATTACTCTCGAGACGGCCTATAATATCTTCTAGTTGTTCAAAATTCTCTTCTATGCTGACACTCTTTGTCTTAGCCATTATCTACATCTTCTCCTTATCCGCAACGGCCGCACTGATACTTCCATCAGACACTATGATTTTTATATACTCTCCGCGCTCAACATCCTCTATCGACCTGATTGTCTTTCCCCGTGAATCCTCGAGATATCCAAAGCCTCCGCTGATTTTTGAAAGCGGAGAAAGTCCGCTTAATCTAGTCGCGGACAGCTTGAATCTATGACGGTAATTCTCCATCATTCTGTCCATACAGCTGTCAAGACGTAACCGGAGCGAATCAAGATACTGCTTATTATCAAGCAGCCGGCGCTCAGGTGCGCTGTTTCTAAGCTCCATATTAAGTGAAGCAAACCTGTTTCTATATGCGCGTATTTTCTCAGACATCGCTCTGTAGAGCGTATCTTCATACTGCCTGATCCGTTCACACCACTGCGCATAGTCAAATACAGCCAATTCCGCTGCAGCCGATGGCGTGGGAGCACGCATATCAGCAACGAAATCTGCTATTGTAAAATCGGTCTCATGGCCTACGGCGGAGATAATCGGTGTATTACACTCAAAAATTGCCCTTGCAACACATTCCTCATTGAAAGCCCAGAGATCCTCTATGCTTCCTCCGCCTCTGCCTATGATTATTACGTCAGGATTCATCGCGTCAAGCGTCCTGATACCTTCACAAATAGTCTCAGAGGCTCCTTCGCCCTGTACCTTGGCAGGATAAAGATATATCTGTACATACGGGTTGCGTCTGTACGCGACATTCTGTATGTCGTGGATTACCGCACCGGTCTGTGCAGTGACGACACCGATATTGAGTGCATACTTCGGAAGAGGCTTTTTATATGAGGCATCGAACATTCCCATCTCCTCAAGCTCCGTCTTAAGTGCAAGATAACGCTCATACAATGCTCCTGCACCATCCCTCTGTACGGACTTGACATATAGCTGGTATTTTCCGTCTCTTTCATATACACTGATACGCCCGGAAGCTATAATCTTCATTCCATCGTCCAGTGTAAATTTCATACCCGCCCTGTCACCGGCATACATGACACATGCAAGGGCACTCGCCTCATCCTTGAGGGTAAAATATATATGCCCTGAGCTGTGATACTTGCAGTTGGAAACCTCACCGGTGACACGCACATTCCTGAGCAGAAAGTCTGTCTGGAACATATTTCTGATGTATTGATTTATTTTACTTACGCTATAAGCCTCCGAACCAGTCACGTTTCCAAACCCTTTCCCAGCAATATCGTCTATTGGTATATTTATAATCCAAGCAGCATCATAATTGATACGTTACTTTGTGAGTTTTCCAAGTATTCCGTTTACAAATGACGGTGAATCATCTCCGCCATACTTCTTGGCAAGCTCTATAGCCTCATTGATTGCCACCCCGGCAGGAACATCATCGTCATATAAGGCTTCATATATTGCAAGCCTTAAGATTGTAAGCTCAACCTTACCTATACGTTCCTTCTTCCAGCCTACAGAAAGCTCTTCTATCTTCTTATCTATTTCCGGGAGCTTATCCTCTATAAGCCTGGTTCTGTCGCTTATAAGCTTCCTGTGCTCCGGTGTCAGCTCAAGCGGCTCAAAATATAGCTTGTCCTGCTCCGCTAACTCAGCCGCATCATGAAATTCCACACGGAATAACAGTTTAAATACATGCTCTCTTATTTCACTTCTTCTCATATCTGAAAATCCTTTCAATTCAGCAACAATGAAGGCCCCGAAATGCTCAAGGCCTTCATCATGCTCTGCTTATGTTCTATTTATTGTTTTCAACCTTAACGCCGGCAATCTTAATATTGACCTCAGCAACAGTAAGACCTGTCATAGTCTCGATTGCACTGGCAACTCGTTCCTGAATCTTTTCGCTGACCTCCGGTATTGAATAGCCATACTTAAGAATAACCGATATATATACAACCGCTGTCTTATCAGTTATCTCAACTGTAACTCCCTTGGACAGTACCTTCATGCCAAGCTTGCTTACAAGTTCATTGGTTATGTTGCCCGACATACATTCAACACCTTCAACCTCTGTGGCTGCAAGACCTGCAACTATACATACAACCTCATCCGCAACCTGTATATTACAAATTCCTTTATTCTCACATATTGTATATGTGCTTTCACTATTATTTGACATACGTCCTCCAATCTGCCCCCATCACGGAAGCCTGCAATACGGTAATATACATATATTATATATAATCCTTCCCTTTTTTGCAATTAGAAAATACACAACATCATTACTTCCTTTAAATCGTATTGCCGGTGGAGCATTTTTTTCTACCGCCGCACTTCAGGATACAGGCTGTGTTTCGCCATATGTTCCCTCCTCAGCACTGTCCGTCTCTGTCTGTCCCGGCACAGCTTCATCGTCCTTAATATCTGCCGATGTCTTGGCATCCTCAGCCTCCTGCTGCGTCTGTGATGTAAGGCTTACGGAAGATATTGTTATATTTTCTACACTGACACCCGACTTTCTTTTTATTATGTCCTCAATCTGTGCCCTCTCAGTATCGGAAAGACTTGATTTATTTACCACGACATCCGCCTGCCCATCCGTTATAGAGACAATCACATCCACGAACCCCTTTGCCTCTAAGAGAAGCTCTGCCGCCGCCTCTCTTTCTGCTATATCCGTAAGCTCTATCATCTTATTGACCGCCTGAGCCTTGTCGGCTTCATCAAGAGAGGTATTATTTATTATTCCCAGAAGAGACTCTTTATTCGCAGCACGGACCTGTTCCCTGTCAAGTTTGGCACTTATGATGAAATCCGACTGTGCCACCCCTAAATTTCCTGTGAGAACGGTTGCTCCAGGATCCGTGACCGAAAAATCGTCCGGCTCTGCATCGTTGCTTAACAAATCTCCCGTCTGAGCATCCGTTTCCCCCAGTGCCAGGCTGACATTTGTCTGCCTGGCATCCTTAGCATGCTTAGATACAAGATCCTTATAGTTTATGTATCCTGCAACTGCAATCATTATTGCAAGTGCTGTTATAATAATCTGGTTTTTCTTTAAAATACGTTTCAAAGGCTTATCCCTCCATTTTCATAACTTTTATTTTATTTATTTCTATCCCAAGGACAGCGCTGACTGCTTCCGTAAGCCTTACCGTCACACCTGCATCGGAGGCTCCCTGCGCAAGAACAAGAACCCCGCTTATTTCAGGATATATGGTTTTTGTCACATACGGAGTCAAACTGCCATCGCTTTTCTTACTGAAAACCACCTTCTCCTCCCGCTTTTTCTCTCCCAACCTTTCTCCATCTCCTGTAATGCCATCCGTCTTAGTGTTCTCTGTTATGTCACTTTTCACTACAGTCTCTCCCGAATCCTTGAAGGTGATAAGGACGGCAACCTTTCCCGCCCCATCAACCTGCGATAGTATAGCAGACAGTCTGGCTTCAAGTTCTGTTGTGTAATCTGATATATCTGCATATTCGTATTCAATGGCTTCTCCTGTATCCCTTGAGTCCGCTGTATTATCAGCTTCGTTTTTTCCCTTCACCGGGAGTGATATTATTACAAGAAGTACCCCTCCAAGCAGGATTAACAGTAGTTTATCCTTAGAAAGCTGAAGATTTTTCAGCGTTGAGAAAATATTATTGATTTTCACCCTTCTACCTCAGTTCTCAATTCCCTCCTTATTATCCTGCCCATCATATATGTTAATATATATATTAGCGCGTGGGATATTATAGAAGTTGGCCAAATAATTTTTTAATGTCACCACATCATAATCATAAAAACCTGAATCATTTCCCATATACAGCTTATCCTCTTTCTTCAACGCGATATCCAGCATAATAATCCTGCCATATTCATCACTCCCCTCATCAAGATTAATCTTTGTATCACAGCTTATAAGTTGATAACCGGTTTCCGAAAGATAATTCTGTATCTGCTCCTCCACACTGCTGCAGTACATATTTATCAGCTCCTCATTGCGCCCTTTCTCCGCTTTTAAAATATCGGCATACACCTCATCCGAAATCTCAAAATCAAAGTAACCGATATCAATTGTATCGTTTCCACTGCCCCACAAACCCAAAACCGGTTTAATCACAATAAAAATCATAACTATTCCGCCAAATAGTCTAAGGTATTTTGCGTACTTTTCATTTGACACTATATTTTCGATTATGCTCAATATGACATAAACACAGAACACATTCCCTATATAATCCTTCAGCTGCTCCATTTTATTTCCGTTCCAACAGACCTCCCTCATAAGTTTTATGTTCCTGAAAAGAAAGCCGCGTTTGTCGAGGCACACACGATTGCCAGTGTGACAAGAAACATTATTCCCGCATTCATCGAGCTCACCATAAGCAGTTTCACACCCTCATGCATGCCATTGATGCACTCCGTATAGTTTTTTTCTGCTACAGGTTCTAAAAATGCTCCTGCTGCCTTACATCCGTATGCAAACACAAAGAGCTTTATCACCGGAATTGCACACATCATTATTATCACAAGCATCGCGGCAACCCCCATACTGTTTTTGATAAGCGCACCCGAGCCAAGAATCACTCCTGTGACAGCGTCAACCGCCGTTCCGGCACCCGGAATCATCCCCACAAGTCTGGTTATCGCCGTTCCCTTTAGAGAATCAAGCATTGGACTTATAAGTCCCTTTATAGCATTCAGACCAATGACTGTTCCCAAAAGAACCTTGTTTGTCCATTCAAGAAGTTCCTTGATAAGCTCAGAAAGCCTGCCAAATATATTATCTCTCGATATATAGTTCATCATATTTACAAGCATATATACTGTTGTTCCGGGCAGAACCACATGCAGCAGCACCTTGTCCACAATCAGTATAAGGAACATGGCAAGTTCGTAGAATGCTATTGCACCCGAGCTTCCGCAGCCGGCAGTTATCACAACAGCGTATGTCGGAATAAGCACCTGCATAAATTCAACTATGCCGTCAAGCACATTGCGTGCCACACCTGCTGCCCAGTACATTCCGGATGTAAGCACCGCCATCAATGAAAGCTGTATTATATAGCTCCCCGTTCTGGCAACCCCCGTTTCAAAAAAACCTGCTGCAAGATTTTTAAATATTGCTCCAACAATTCCAAGAAGAAAAAGCTTCAAAAAGATTGTCTTCTGCTCATAAAATCCATCGAACACCCCGGATACAGCCGACATCGACGCTGCTCTGAGCGCCTCAGAATACTTACCTGCCGTGACAAGCTCTACAAGATATTTAAAATCAATATCATATTCCTCAATGCTGGTATCTATCTCATCATAATTGTAGTCATCAGGTGTGGCAGCATGTACTAAACATGTATATGACATTGTAAATATTACAGCGCACACTATAGTTAAGAACAGATTCCGGCACCCTCTTCTCATAGCATTTCACCAACCATTTCTAAAAGCCTCACTACAATCGGGCAGCTTAAGAATAGAAGTGAGAGCTTTCCAAAATTCTCAATCTGCACCGCCAGAGCCGAATATCCCATATCCCTGCATAGCGAGCTTGAAAATTCTGCAATATATGTAAGTCCCGCCATCTTGAGCATAATCAGAATATAATCCGAATCAATATCCACATATTCGGTCATAAATTCAAGCTGTGAGACGATTCCCGAAAGTCTGGCTGCAAGATATAGCATTATAAGCACGCATGCGGACAGATTGATGTACGTAGCGAACTCTCCCTTTGCACTTTTGAGGGCTAAAGCAAGCAGTGAGCCTATGGTTCCTATAACAGCTACCTTTATCATATCCATAATCATCAACCCTTTACAACGAAAATAAATCTTTTATTGTCTCAAAAAGCTCATAAATATACGGAACTATCCAGAACAGCACTAGCAGCAGGCCTGCAAGACTTGTCAGAAAAGCATGTTCCTCCCTTCCGCTATGCTTTAAAATCTGGGAGATTACCGAGACAAGTATTCCTACGGCAGCAATTTTAAAAATAAGGCTTACCTCCACTTAACCCCCACCCTTCATATCAATATTATGGTAAGAAAAAGCCCCGCCATCACTCCAAGGCTCATGTACATTCTGCTGGTCTGCTCGTATTTTCCCGAAAGAGCTTCGATGCTCTCATCAACGCTCTGAAGATACAGTTCAATATTATTGGTCTGCTGCGTCAAATCCAGATACCCCAGACTATCGGCAACAGCTATCAAATTGTCACATTCATTGCCATTTAAGTGGGCTGTGGCGGACAGCTTCTTTGCTTCCTCCTCCCAGACTTCCTTTAGAATACTTCCATTTTCAGTCTTAAGCCTGTTCCCGGTGTTCCAGAAAAAATCTCTCACTGTTTCCTGTCCGCAGCTACACCTTTCCCCCACATGCATAAATGCAGAGGGAAGCGTCTCAACACCATATCTAAGTTCACCCTTCAATGTTGTAAAGCTCTGTTTAATTGCCTTCAACGCCGCTATCCGGCATGACAGTTCATTTACCAGTCCTCTTGCATACAATGTTGTTGCACCGGTTATGCATACAGTACCTACTATTTTCAACGCAAACATTAAATATCCTCCTCATTCAATTGTAGATTCTGTTCATACAACAGATGTAATTCACTGTCATACACCCTGCATTTCCTGTCATTGGTCAGCTGGATATATCTCTCAAATATTTTTTCCGCAACAATCGCCTGTTCAAAGCTGTTTTCATCTGAGTGCATGGTGCATAGCAGTGCGGCACCGCATGAGCGCGCTGAGCGTATAGCCGCGATGTCCTCATTACGGTTTATTTCGTCTACCGCAATCACCCGCGGTGACATGGCGCGCAGCATCATTATTATCCCCTTGCATTTAGGAATCATGTCCATAACGTCCGTACAGTCTCCGACATCGTTCTGAGGTATTCCCTTATAGCATGCCGCAATCTCCGAGCGTTCGTCGATAACAGAAACTGTTATTCCACTGTCCGAGATATTCCTCACTATATCTCTTAACAGCGTGGTCTTTCCGCAGCCCGCCGGCGACAGGATAAGCGTGCTGTAAATCCCTCCGCTCCTGATAAGATGTGCGGCAAGTTCATCCGCAATCCCTATGTGCTGGCAGGCAAGCCTGAAATTCATGGAGCTTATATTTTTTATATGCTTGACCTCACCCTTATCGCACACTGCCTGTCCGCATATACCGACACGATGTCCTCCGGGAAGTGTTATGAAGCCATTCTTCAGTTCCTCGTTAAATGCATAGAGTGAGTAGTCGCTCATAAGCTCAAGGCATCGGTCAAGCTCTTCGCGGTGGCATATCACAACATTCGCCGACTGCTTTTTCAGTTCTCCCGCCGTACCTAAAAAATATATTTTTCCTTCCCTGAGTATTCTTACAGGTCTGTTCACCCTCAGCCTGATTTCCTCTACCCCCTTATATGCCGGAGATAGTACAAGAGCGCCCACCGCCTGCTTGAGCATGCCGGTAAAATATATTTCTATACCCATTGTTCTCCTTTCCGTTTCAGGTATGTCCTGTTGTTTATCACATACTATGCAGAGCATGTTTTTTTCATTCAAAAAAAGTTTCAGCTTTTTATTAATATTTCTTAGCCGAAATATAGGTTGAACAAAATTCCATATAAGGTTATAATAAAAAAGTTCATGCGTTATATTAATAGCATGGGTAAAAAAAAAGAAATGAGGATTAACATGAAATTTTTAATTGACCTTTTAAAAGGAATGGTAGTGGGTATTGCCAACATCATTCCTGGCGTCAGCGGCGGAACCATGATGGTTTCAATGGGCATCTATGAAAAAATCATAGGCGCTATCAACAATCTTTTTAAGCATTTTAAGCAGTCTATTCTCACCCTTATTCCGATTGGAATAGGAATGGTTGCCGGAATCGGAGTGTTCTCTTACATACTTCCGTACTGCCTTGAGAACCAGCCGCTTCCTACAAGCCTCTGCTTTATCGGTCTTATCCTTGGCGGTGTGCCTTTTATAGTCAAGCCTGCCAAAGACAGCCTCAAAAAGGACGGAAAGCATATATCCCTCCAGCATGTGACTGCATTTCTTATATTGTTCGGGATAGCTGTCGCAATGGCATTTATGAGTGAGACAGAGTCACACTCTGCCAGCTTTAATCTGAACGCACTTCTTATTGTAAAGCTGTTCATCATCGGTGTAATCGCCTCCGCAACCATGGTTGTTCCGGGTGTCAGCGGTTCACTTGTGCTCATGCTGCTTGGCTACTATTCGGGAATCATTGAGACAATAAGAGATTTTATAGATTCTCTCATAGCATTCAATGCCGAAGGTATTCTTCATTGCGTTGGAATACTTCTTCCATTCGGTATCGGTGTGGTTGTCGGAATCTTCGCTGTGTCGAAGCTTATTGAATGGCTTTTTGAAAAGCACCCATCGGTTACATACAGCGCCATTCTCGGACTCATCCTTGCATCGCCTATCGGCATTCTCGCAAAGATGGGACACAACAATATCAATGCTGTGTCTATAATCGTCGGAATCGTATTGCTTGCAGGAGCCACATGGTTCACCTACTGGTTCGGCAAAAAAACTGAAAATATTGAGAAATAAAAAAGCGGTGACAACCGCGTCATCACCTTAAAAGAACCGGGGAAATCATCCTTAATAAATCACAGGATGATTTCCCCGGTTTCATTTAAAAAAGAGGACGGACTTCTCCATCCTCTGTATTGATTATTTTCTGTAGGATAGGAAAAATATCCATACCTTAAAGTCATATTTTCTATACGAGGTTCTTTTTATAGCATACATATTCCCCGACACACTTAAAGCCAAGATGTGTTCGCATTGCTGCTCTATTTTAATTTAATTTCTTTCCATGTGCAAAACACCGGTAGCTATAGTCTCCTTAAATCGCACATCATGTTCCACGAAAAGCATCGTAGGCCGAAATGCCAGAAGCAGCTTCTCAATCTGCATTCTGGTATACACATCAATGTAATTTAACGGCTCATCCCAGATATAAAGGTGTGCCGGAGTAAGCAGGCTTGAAGCAATCAGCACCTTTTTCTTCTGGCCCTCAGAGTACAGCTCCATGTCTTTGTCAAACAGCACCCTCTCAAAATCAAGCTGACGCAGGAGCGCTAACAGGAGTGTGTAATCCAATCTTTTCTCCCTGGCAAAATCTCTCAGGCTGCCCTTTAAATGCGAGGTATCCTGGCTGATATATGATATTATCAGGTTCTGCGGCACCTCCAGAATTCCTGTGGTTTTATAATCTGATGATACCGCCTCACCGTCCTTATTACAAGCTAAAATTGCTTTAACCAGACTGGTTTTCCCACAGCCGTTTGCACCGTCAAGCGCAATCCTGTCGCCATTCTTAAGCTCAAAGGTGACATTTCTTACCGCGTTAGCTGCTGCGTCACAGTACCTTAGGGAAAAGTCTGCTGTGCGCAGCAGCCGGTCTTTATGGTAACGAAGCGGCATAAGCTTCAAATCCTGCGTTTCCTCGATGTCCTTGAGCAGCCCTTCTTTTTCTTCTATTTCCCTCCTGATACGATTTTCATAGGTTTCCACACGCTTCTGCATTTTCTTTGTCTTAGCTCCGATATATGCCCGTGCATCTTTTCTCCTGTCATGTTCCTTTACAGGGTCAAAGCCTATCTTGGTGCGCTCACTACGTTCTGCCCACCTGCCGGCTCTGTCTGCCGCTGTTTCAAGCTTCTCTATCTCCCTTGCGTGTTTTTCATTCTCTGCCCTTGCATTCTTATCCGCCTTTTCCTTGTTCTCCCACCAGCTTGAAAAGTTCCCTGCCTGGACCTCTATGGTTGCCCTGTTTAATACAAGCACATGGTCTATACATGCGTCAAGTATATCCCTGTCATGCGATACAAGTATGAACCCCTTTTTTCTGTTAAGATAATTCTTCACTATCTGTCTCGCCTCATTGTCCAGATGATTAGTCGGCTCATCAATCAGAAGAAACTCATTCTCCCCGGAAAACAGTACCGCAAGCATCAGCTTAGTGCGCTCACCAAAGCTCAGTTGACCAAACGGTCTGTACAGAAGCTCCGGCGCAATTCCAAGCTGAGGAAGCTCACACAGAACCCTCCAGCTCTCCACATTCGGTTTCCAGCGCTCCATCAGTTCATCCGCCGTATTATTATAATCTTCCTCTGAAACCTTGTATGGGAAATAGTCAAATATCACATTGCTGTTTATCGTCCCGCTGTACTCATACTTTCCAGACAGAAGGTTTAAAAATGTTGTTTTTCCCTTTCCGTTTCTACCTATAAACCCCAGCTTCCAGCCTGTGTCAATTGAAAAGGATGTATCCGTAAAAACTTCATCAAAACTGCTCTCATAGGCAAAGGTCAAATGCTCTACACTTATCTGTGCCATAAAAACGCCTCCCTTTACCCTGCAAAAGCAACATAAAAGGTCTATCCTGCATACGCAAAATAGACCCGCAAAAATAATCCTTCCGTATAAACAGCCTGATACAAAAGAAAAATGCGAATTGCGATAATCTAATTTAAGCGTACACAAAACAGCCTGCTATTGCAGGTTATAAAATCAATATGTGTCCTACTTAAATCAAACTATCTAATAATCATCTTCCCACCTTGCACCGACTGTGCTCTTTCTGTTTATTTGTCCTTTATTCACGGACATATTTATAATAGCATAGTTATGTTTCGTTTGCAATTACTTAATTTTCATCTATGTAAATAAGCGTATTTAATACTAAATGCTTTAATCATTTTTTGCTGTTTTATCTTCATAATTGGGACAGGGGACCAGACCCCTGTCCCGCAGTTATACAACTACAGTTTTCTCATACCCAAGCTCACTCAAAATACCAGCAAGCTCATTCATGTAGTCCGTTCCGGGTGTGAGCATGCGGGCATACTCCGCCCGGACTCCCATCGGCCTATAGGAAATTAACTTGAAATGAAAAGAATCCGGTTTGTACAAGTCGCGCATCATCTCTCCAATAGCCCTCACAGAATGCTTTCCGTCATAAAGCGACGGGCAGATTACGCATCTTATCTCCTCAAGCCTGCCGATTGTAGCTAACAGTCTGGCATTGGCAATCACAGTTTCATTGCCTGTCCCGGTAATTTTCCTGTGGATATCGCTGTCATAAGCCTTTATGTCCAGAAGGACGCCATCCGTCACGTCAAGTAAATCCTGCTTGCCGGCAAAATCAATGGTACCATTGGTATCTATCATAGTGCTCAGCCCCAGCTTTTTGGCCTTTGTGAACAGCTCGGTCAAAAAATCGTACTGGAGCATACATTCACCGCCGGAGACAGTGATACCTCTCACAAAAGGAATCTGCTTTTTGACCTGTTCAAGCACCTCATCGGAGGACATCTCTGTCACAGTTGTAATATTTTTATCGCCGTACTTATCCCTTGTCTCAGGATTGTGACAATACAGACAATTGATATTGCAGCCTTGCAAAAAGATTGCTGTTCTGTTTCCGGGTCCGTCAACCGATGAAAAAGGAATAATTTTATTAACTCGTGCTTTCATGTTATACCCCTGCATACAGCAGGCACTGCTTGCTGTATTGCCAATAATAAGTAGTTTGAAAGTTTCACTTTCAAATTTTATCTAACCTTACGCTCCAATATTCTGCCATTCTTCTTTGCACCCGTGCCAAGCTGGGTGGTGTTCTGCAGTACGGCATTGCCCTGCTCATACTTCTCAATCTCAGATCTCTTTACCAGATATCCTGTGATTCTGATTACATCGCTGTCCGATGAGTAAAATGAAAGGTATCGGATGTCCTTTTGCCATGAGCCCTTAATAATGTCAAGCACATACTCCGGATTCTTATGTACTGTCAAATCCACCGGGAAAATATCTCCTGTACCCGAAACAAAATACTTGTGGAAATTGCTGATTACATTGAGATGGTCTACAAGCTCCTCCGGCTCCTCACCAATCGGAATACGTGTCCCCGGTGCAATCCCCTTGTCCTCCGCAATACCAACCTGAGCATGAAGCAGGAAATGGCTGCCTGTACCCTCACAATATTTATTAAAATGATTATTATTAAATTCATTTATCATATCCATAACCTCAACACCAAGCTGTGTAGCGGCATCCGAATGACCGAATCTGTCATCCTTACCCTCTTTAGTCATAAGGACATTGACCGCATCCGCAAGACCGACAAGTCCAAACATTCCGGTGAATCTGTCCCTATGAATAAGCCCCTCTTTTGCAAGGAAATTCGATTCAAAAAAGCCCGACTGCTCTACCTCAAACGCAATACGTGCATCCATATATTTTGCCATGACATCCATAACATAAGGAAGCTGGTTGTTTTTAAAATCTTCAATTCCTGCAGAGCGCTCGGCAATATGTCCCAGAATCAGACGGCAGAGCGTGTAAGCACCACCACCAAGCAGCAAGCCATTATAACAGCTTGCAATGACGTAATTCTCACCCAGTTCATTTTTGAACATCCGGTGATTTGCAAAACTAGGCTTGGCTGTCTTAAGCGCACACTTGACACAGGCAAGTGCAAAATCATCATCTGTAATCTCCGGGTCATACTTCATTGAAATATTTGGAATTGCATTTTCAAGTTCAGCTTGAACCTCCAAAATCAGATAGCCGGCTCTGGTAGCCTTCGGTCCAATATCCGCATGTGAAAACGAATCAAGCACCGTACGGTCAACATTTGTAAAGAAAAGCTTAAGTTGCTTCTTAACCGTCGCATCATCCATATCTGTGATAAACGGCTCTAAAAGATAGTCAAGCTGTCCTAAATAAACCGGATAATTTGTAATGCTAGGCACATGCTTATATATAATAAACAGGTCATTAAGTGCCTCAAAAAAATCTGTTGGCGGTTCAAGCTGCAAAAATTCAGAGCCATTCTTAAAAAACTTCTCATAGTCTGGGATGATATATCTAGGTCTCATCGGTGCATGACCTTCAAAAAGATCACAAATACAACGGTGTTCATCATCACAGTTAAGCAAATCGTCCAGTCCCTCCGGAACGTCAAGTACCTCAAGCATACCATCCGCCGCATTGGCAAGATTGGTGAGCTTCTGCTCATGCGTAAGCGCCTTATTTGTAATAATACCAAGAATATTTTCTCTTGTCTTTTCAACTCTTTCCATTGATATAGGTCTCATAATTGTCTCCAATTGTTTCATAATATTTATGTAATAATCTAATTAATTATTTGCTTCCGGTTTCGGATTCCAATGATATCTGTCATACATGAAATGTCCATATAACAAATCTTGTATCAGATGTAGATAATAACCCAAATACAAATCATCAGCTTTCAATAAATTTCCAAATTTTCCTTATATTCTGTTAAATTATATGAACGCTTCCCCGTATCACTTCTTATATTGTCCGGCATCAAGCAAAATTCTTGCAGAGCGTAATTTTTCTTCTGACATATTTAATCTATAAGACGAAAGCTCATCCAACCTTAATTCCCTCCTTCTCGATATTCATATAATAAGGTAATATCTCCCTATATTTTTCAAATTCATCAAAAGGAACTACTGTCGGTGATACAACTACATCATTCTCAAGCCCAATATCCGCTGATATATCCCATACTATTTTCAGTTTTTTCTGTAAGTCCAATCTATTTCCCTTTACAATGGCAACAATATCTACATCTGACTGGTCTGTCTCTTCGTTTCGTGCATAAGAACCATAAAGGAGAATCTCTACTATATCATCACCATATATGTTGCGATATACGTCTACAAGTTGCGATGTTATGTCTTTTAATTGTGCTCTGGTACACATACAGTCAATAATCTCCTTTCTATAAATGTTTCTTTAAATATATCATTTACAGCGTAAATTTACAATATCTATATAAGCTCACAATCCATTATAACCATATATGAACACCATTATTTATACCCTTTTGGGACAGGGGTCTGACCCCTGTCCCAGACTATTTGTGGTACGGTTCCCCCGCAATAATACGGTATGACCGGTACACCTGCTCAAGCAGTATCACCCTCATAAGCTGGTGCGGGAATGTCATCGGTGAGAAGCTGAGCTTATAGTCGGCTCTCTTCAGCACTCTCTCGTCAAGCCCTAATGAACCGCCGATGACGAAGGCGATTGAGCTCTTTCCAGATATTCCAAGCTTATTGATTTTGTCGGCTAATTCCGTGGAGGATAACTGTTTTCCTTCTATTGCAAGTGCAATGACGTACATATCATCCTTGACTGCCGAGAGAATCCTGTCACCTTCCTTAGACTTTATTATTAGCTCCTGCGCTTCGGAGGCATTGTCCGGGGTCTTCTCGTCTGCCACCTCAATAATGTCAAGCTTGCAGTACTTTGAAAGGCGTTTTTCAAATTCCGCTATCGCGTCCCTGTAAAATTTCTCCTTCACCTTTCCGACTGCTATTATCGTTATTCTCATGCACACACTCCTTTTCATTCACCATTTTCTATATCACCATATCAACTCAAAACTCCCAAAGAATAAAAGAAATGTATCCTCCGCACCACGCATCGGATACATTCACTTAATCATTTATCGGTCTTTATAAAATAAGTTCTTATTATTCTCGTGTGCATTTTTATTCTGCATACAACTCATTGTAAACCATATCTGTCACATACTCAAGATAGTCCGCAGCAAGTTCCGGATATTCACCTGTTATCTGCTTCTCAATAAAATGATATCTGAGATTCCATTTTTCGTATGTATCTATCTCATCTGTCACTCCACAGGCATTATCGATTCCTTCAGTGGTATACAAATCATGTATAAAGGTCTTAATCTGCTCTGTCAGCGCTTCTTCAGTGAGTGCCTCTCTCTTATATCTGGCACTATTTCTTGAAGAAATAACGCCGACTATGAGAAACCCAGCAAAAAGTGCACCCATCACGGTGTTGGTCAGCAGCTTAGAGGTTGCGGAAAGGTTAAAGTCAAAAACTCCCAATATGTGAAGCAGAACCAGTACAGCACCCACGCCGCCTACAAGGAAAAATGTATATGCGCTTGATTTATTATCTTCATAGCGCGTGCGCTTAGGAACATACGCCGGTGTTACATCTTTCTCTTTAATATCCTGTGTATCGTCTGTTACATCACCGGACTTTGTATTCTCTCCATCAGCACTGTTCTGATTATCCATTGAATCTATCTCATCTTCACCATCATCGGTGCCGAAAGCCTCCTTACCTGCCTCAGACATTTCGGATTGTACGCTGTCAAAAAAATCTTCTGCATCGTTTTCCAGCTTTGCATCGTCAAGCTTCTCAACAAGCTCACAGCCGCAATCTGCACATACCTTTATACCTTCACGGTATTCATATTTACATTTTGGACACCACATAATATCATCCTCCATATTATAAGTTATTCTGGATTTCACATAACATTGTCCCTGTATTTTTTAAGCTCCTCAATATACCTGTTACCAAGCTTCGACAGATTGATACCTTTTCTGGTCACATAACCTATGGTCATCTTCTCATCGCTGTCAAGCGGAACCGCACTGTAATCACTGCCGTTGAGCTCCTCACAGATAATGCCCGAACAGAGCGTGTACGCATTCATGCCAACCATAAGATTGAGTGCGGTTGCCCTGTCATTTACCTTGATAATCTTCTTATAGCTGTAGGTACTAAGCACCTCCTCAGAAAGATAGAATGAATTGTTAAGTCCCTGCTCAAAGGAAAGGCATGGGTACTCCTCCAGCTCCTTCATCGTTATCTTTTTGTTTTCTGCCAGCGGATGACCGTTCCAGAGATATACACAGGTATTACAGGTAAAAAGTTCGTGGAAATCCAGCTCATTTTTATCGAGAAGCTTATCAAGAACCTTTGCATTAAAATCATTGCGATACAAGATACCGATTTCGCTCTTAAAGTTCTTGACATCCTCTATGACAGCAGCCGTCTTAGTCTCCCGGACGGCAAATTCATACTCATCAAAGCCGAACTCCTTGGCTACAACCACAAATGCCTTGACCGCAAATGTATAGTGCTGCATTGAGACGCAGAACTTCTTTCTGCTGTTGGTATGGCTTATATATTTGTCATCAAGCAGCTGATACTGCTCAACAACCTGTCTGGCATAGGAAAGAAATTCCTCCCCCTCCACCGTTGTCCGTATACCTCTGTTTGTTCGGATGAACAGTTCAACACCTATCTCCTCCTCAAGGCTCATAACCGTCTCAGACAGACTGGGCTGCGACAGATAAAGCTGCTTCGCCGCCTCGTTCATCGAACCGCAGTCCGCAATGGTAATGACATATTTTAATTGTTGCAAAGTCATACTTTAACCTCTTTAAATGACAATTTATCATTTATCTTTCTTCAGATATAAACTGCAGTTAACAACAATGCATATTATCCATACAATAACACTTACAATATCAAACACGAGAATAAGTGGACTAATTTTATCTATTCCATAACTGAAATCAATAAAAACGCGGATTATCGAAATAATTAAGGTCATTATAAACACAATAATTGCGGACAGTCTAACTTTCTTATTCATAAGCACATCCCAAGCCTCCGATTTACTATCAAATATGCTACTGCGCAAGATAAGCTGCCAACAATTGCATTGTCGCAAACGCTCCCGCCCTGTGGCTTCTCTCATATCCATGTGACGCATACACACCCGCACCGATAAGTCCATGTCTCACATCGTGTCCTGATTTTAAGGTTACATCGACATCCGAACCGTAGAAAGGATAGATGTCCACCGCATAGTCGATATTGTTGGCTTTTGCCGTGTTGACAAGTGCTGTGACAACATTATAATTGTATGGTCCGGCGCTGTCCTTTGCACAGATGGATACCTGTGTCTCCTTACACTGCAAGCCGTCACCGACACAGCCCATGTCTACAGAAATAATCTCCCTGACACCTTCCGGCACCGTTGCCGCAGCACCATGTCCGACCTCCTCGTAGACTGTGACATGCTGGTAAAGTTTTCTTTTAGGCGTAATTCCCTCATCCTTTAAAAACCTGGCAAATCCAAGCAGTATCCCTACACTCAGCTTATCGTCAAGGAATCTGCTCTTGATGTAGCCCGATGGAGTTATAACCGTTCTTGGGTCGAAGCATACAATATCGCCCACATCAATGCCAAGCTTCCTGGTATCATCCTTTGTGGAAACCATCTCATCTAAAAGCACTTCCATACATGCGAAGCTTCTCTTCTTTTCGCTGTATTCCTTGTTGACATGCACGGAGGCGTTGTCAAGCTGGAACACTCCTGTATAAATCTTTCCATCCCTTGTCACTACACGCACGTTCTCCGCCTCAGTGTTGTTCGCATTGAGACCGCCTATCGGAACTATGCGCAGATTGCCGTCAGCCTTAATCTCCGACACCATGCCGCCAAGCGTGTCAATATGTGTGTCAAGCATGACAGCATTACTCTCATCCTCACCGCCAAGGTCGACTAGGACACCGCCCTTTACCGTCATATCCGCCTTGTAACCAAGCTTATGATATTCCTCCATCACATACTCAGCCACATTTTTTGTATACCCTGAAGGACTGTCAATCTCAAGAATCTTCTTCGTCTCCTCTAAGATATAGTCCGCATATTTCTCTGATATCTTCATCTTTTTCTCCTCACCATTTTATGTAGTCATAGATAATTGCCAAAGGCAATCCTACAAAATCTGCCAGTTGGCTGCAGCACAGCTATTCTAATGCACTGCCGTACACCGGGCTTCACGATTATCCATGTATCAATTACGCCTGCTTCAAATCAAACTGCAGAAGATATTTCTCATAGTCTGCCATCGGCATAGGCTTTGAATAGTAATATCCCTGAATAATATCACATTCTATCTCTCTTAAAAACTCAACCTGCTCTTTTCGCTCAACACCCTCGCACACTACCCTTATGTCAAGTCCATGCGCCATCTGGACAATTTTCTCAATGATATAGCGGCTTCTCTTAGAATCATCCGTGCTTTCAAGAAACTCCTTATCAATCTTCAGTTCATCAACAGCCATATCCTTTAGCAGGTTAAATGATGAATAACCGCTTCCGAAATCATCCATTGAGAAGCTGAAGCCAAGTGCCTTCATCTTGTTGATAAGCCCTACCATTGTTTTTGAATCCTCTATAAATGCACTCTCTGTAATTTCAAAAACAACCATGTTCATAGGAATGTTGTATTTGTTTAACATATCCTGAAGCATGCTGAGATACATCCTGTCATTTACGTGAAGTCTCGACTGGTTGACATTGACCGGAAATACAGGAAGACCTTCATCCATGCGTCTTCTTAACATTCTGCATACCTGCTCAAGGACAAAGAAATCAACCTCCGTGACAAATCCGTTCTTCTCAAAAAGAGGAATGAAATCTCCCGGCGCGATAAATCCCTTCTCAGGCGAAATCCATCTTACAAGAGCCTCACAGCCAACCGGAATCTCAGAATTGATGTCAACCTTAGGCTGAAGATAGACTGTAAACTCATTATTTTCAAGAGCTTTTTTCATGCTCGCGGTCATTTCCTGATTTTTAATAAATTCTGCGTTCATCGCTTCATCATAAAGCATGATAGGTGTCTTGGCATCATCCCTTGCTCTCTTTTCCGCAATAGAAGCCTTATCAACCATATCTCTTACGCTTCCTGCTTCATTTTCTGCAAGGTACACACCACAGGTACTCTTTACAATAACCGAATCAGCAAAGCCGGAAATATTGATTTCTATGTTAGAAATATAAGTTTCAAAATTATACTTCAAAGTCTCATAATCAATATAAGGTGTTAAAAATACGAATCTGTCCGCCAGCACTCTTGCATATATACCATCGGGCTGCATCATATCATCAAGCATCCGGCTCATAAATTTAAGTACAAGGTCTCCTTGTTCTCTTCCATAAAAATCGTTTATGTATTTAAAATTCTCGATATTTATATAGCCAATAGCATATTTTCCCTCGTCAAACTTAATTTTTTCAGTCTCTTTATAAAACTTAAACTGGTTCCACCCTCCTGTCACATTGTCTGTATATGCAAGCTTTTCAAAAACCTCTGTTTTTTTTCTTTTAGTAGTGATGACTAATGTGGTTATTGTGACTATCAGTACAGCAAGAACCAGACATATCTGAAGCCGGAACCTTACAATAATATTGACAAATGGATTGCTTCTTTCTTCAGAAAATAATACACCGTTTATAATCCTGTTTTTTGACAGCTCAGGAGATATTGCAGCAATCGCCTTATTGATTATGCTGTTAAGCGAGACTTTATCATAACTCATACCTGTCATGGCGCCCAGCGGTATATACTCATCCTTATATGTGGCCTCAAGCATGGAATATGTAGGTTTATCCGAATAAATCATCCACGAATAGCTATTGATATATGCCGCATCAACCTCTCCGTTCTTGACCGCATCCAGACAGGCAACAACATTGTTATAATTGGTAAATTGTAAATCCTGCGAATATGTCTGACCGCTGACTGCAAAGATTGATGTCATGCCGACGGTCTTAGTCTTACTCTTCAAATCAAGCTTAACCTCATATACCGGCACCTTAAGATACCAGTCCGTTATACTTAGCGAGTTCTTCCTTGCCCACTCACGGTAATAAGGAACAAGTGCAATCATATCAAGCTTACCATCAAGCAGATCCTGTTTGCATTTGCCTGAATCGGCATATTCATGATACATGAAGCTGAACCCGGTATACTCAGAAAAATAATCAAAAAATCTTCTGGAAATCCCACCGAATCTTCCCTCATCATCCGTATACTGCAATGGATATGAATTTTTTAAATACCCGACATGTATAATCGGGTGGTCAATAACATACTCATGTTCCTCCCTCGTAAGAGCGACATAGCTTGCCTTGCTCTGCCAGTACTCGGCATCATAAAGACTCTGTATGTATGTGTTGTTCTGCATATTATAACAGGTTATAGTGTTATCCAGTTCATCTATAATCGGCTGCATATTTGAAGCACCGACAAAATAGAACTCGTGTTTACCGAACGTAGCGACATTTTTTACATTCTCATCTACATAAGTTAAGGTACCTGATACAGCAGCATCAATTATTCCATACTCTACATCTGCAAGCATCTTATTCTCATCATCATAGTATCTTCCCGCATAACTGAACCCATTCTGAGCCGCATATTCATCAAGCTCCTCCTCCGTCGTTGAATAGCGGTACATACCTATTGTCAAGCCATTGAACTTCTCAAATTCTTCAAAATATATATCTGCATCCTCTTCCACATAGAGGACATTATTTTCCCAAAAAACAGCTGCCTTAGAAATGCTGTACCCTGAGTATGATTTCAAATCCTCACATGTCAATATCAAATCACATTCAGAAGGAATCACCTCCTCCGGTCTCAGACCTTTATCAATAAGCAGCACATCAATATTATAGCCGACATCTGAGCCGAGCTGTGCAAGGTAATCTATGGCATAGCCTGTAAGGCTTCCGTCAGAATTACTCTCGGCAAAGCCCTCCTGTTCGCACACACCTATGGTTATCTTTTTAAGAGTTTCACTGTTCTCGTCAGCTGCAAACACTGTTGCAGCATTTAAAAAAAACATCACAAATATTGTTAGTAAAGCAATCCGTCTCTTCTTCAATGTATCATACCACCCAAACATAAAAATCAATATAGCCGCCCCTGTGGCAGCACAGCCTCAGGGACAGCTTATATGCATGTTATTACTTATTGCTTAAATAGTCATCAATTCCCTTAGCTGCCGCTTTTCCGGCTCCCATCGCAAGTATAACGGTGGCTGCACCTGTAACCGCATCGCCTCCGGCATATACTGCCTGCTTAGTTGTAAGACCATTCTCATCTGCAATTATACAACGGTGCTTATTAATATCAAGTCCTTCTGTCGTTGAAGATATCAACGGATTAGGAGAAGTACCGAGTGACATAATGACTGTGTCAAGCTCAAGCTCGAACTCTGAACCCGGTATCTCAACAGGTCTTCTTCTTCCCGAAGCATCCGGCTCGCCAAGCTCCATGCGGATACATTTCATTCCTCTTACATGTCCATTGTCGTCCACCAATATCTCTACCGGGTTAGTCAGAAGGTCAAATATAATGCCCTCCTGCTTAGCGTGATGAACCTCCTCCACTCTTGCCGGAAGCTCCTCCTCGCTTCTTCTATATACGATATGAACCTCTGCTCCAAGACGGAGTGCTGTACGTGCTGCATCCATTGCAACATTTCCACCGCCTACAACAGCTACCTTATGTCCTGCCGCAATCGGTGTATCATAGTCATCAGAGAAAGCCTTCATAAGATTGCTTCTTGTGAGATACTCGTTAGCTGAGAACACACCATTAGCATTCTCACCCGGTATTCCCATGAACTTCGGAAGTCCGGCTCCTGAACCGATAAATACAGCATCAAAACCTTCCTCATCTAAAAGCTCATCAATCGTAACTGATTTTCCAACAACAACATTCGTCTCAATCTTAACACCAAGCTTCTTCACATTCTCAATCTCAGCCTTAACTACAGTCTGCTTTGGAAGTCTGAACTCAGGTATACCATATACCAATACACCACCTGCTTCGTGAAGCGCTTCAAATATTGTGACATCATATCCAAGCTTCGCAAGATCTCCGGCACATGTAAGACCCGATGGACCTGAACCGATAACCGCCACTCTCTTGCCGTTAGGAGCTGCCGGAGCCTCAGGCTCCACATTGTTCTCTCTTGCCCAGTCTGCAACGAATCTCTCAAGCTTACCTATAGATACCGGCTCGCCCTTGAAACCTCTGATACACTTTCCCTCACACTGGCTCTCCTGTGGACATACTCGACCGCACACAGCCGGAAGAGCAGATGACTTTCCTATAACCTTATAGGCTTCGGCAAAATTGCCATTCTTAACCCCATTGATAAACTCAGGGATATGTATTGCTACAGGACATCCCTTCATACACTGTGCATTTTTACAGTTAAGGCATCTTGAAGCCTCCTCCTTAGCCTCTTCCTCACTATATCCTAAACATACTTCTTCAAAATTCTTTGCTCTGACAGCAGGTTCCTGCTCTCTTACAGGTACTTTCTTCAATACATCCATCCTAGTTACCTCCACACTGGCCGCATCCACCATGATGTGTAGCGCCTTCCTTTAATTTGAGCATTGCCCTGCCCTCTTCTGTCTTGTACATCTGCTGTCTCTTCATCGCCTCATCAAAATTAACAAGATGTCCGTCAAACTCAGGTCCGTCAACACATGCGAACTTAACCTCACCGCCAACGCTTACACGGCATGCCCCACACATACCTGTACCATCAACCATAATAGGATTAAGACTCACAACAGTCTTGATTCCAAGCTCCTTGGTAAGAAGAGCCACGAACTTCATCATAATCATAGGTCCTATCGCAACACAGACATCATACGTCTTATGCTCATCATTGACAAGTGACTTGATAACCTCTGTAACCATACCCTTACGTCCATAGCTTCCGTCATCAGTAGTAATATAAAGATTTCCCGCTACAGCCTTCATCTCATCTTCAAGAATGAGAAGCTCTTTATTCTTGGCACCGACAATGACATCTGCAGCAATGCCGTTTTCATGGAGCCATTTCACCTGTGGATATACCGGTGCGGTACCAACACCACCTGCCACGAAGAGAATCCTCTTGTTCTTAAGCTCCGACAAATTCTCCTTGACAAGCTCAGAAGGCATTCCAAGAGGACCTGTGAAATCCCTGAAGGAATCTCCCGCCTTCAAATGTGACATTCTTTCCGTGGAAGCTCCCACTATCTGGAAGACTATAGTTATTGTTCCCTCCTCGCGATTATAATCGCAGATTGTAAGAGGAATTCTCTCTCCATGTTCATCCATCTTAACGATGACAAACTGCCCCGGCATACATCTCTTAGCAACCCAAGGGGCTTTCACATCCATAAGGAATATTTTGTCAGCAAGCTGTCTTGCCTTTGTTATTGCATACATAGCATACCTCCTAATTCTTCATTACTTTATTTTAATATATTAAAGCGGAAAAGACAACTAATTAATTATTTTTTCTAAAAAACTTATATAATTTAAAAATGGGACATCTGAGGCCGCAAAGCACACCTCAGATGTCCCAATCCTTCGGATATAAATGTCTGTAAAATCATACATTGTTTATGCAATTAAATTTTCTAATATATGACTTCATCCAATGTATACACACCATTATTTTCATATACCGTGTAAACGTACGAAGACTCACTATCAACACCCATCTGGTAATTAGCCTTCATATCCCCCTGCTCTGTTGTGACATATATATCAAATACCCATATAGAGCTTCCTGATATATTTTTCTTCTCATCAAGCACAAGCTTAACCGGTTCACCATCTGATGAAAGATGCTCAGAATTCACCATATTTTTATGTTCCATTGCCTGCCACAATATTTCAAGTGCACGTTCCTGCGAAACCTTATCCTCAAGCTTTAAAACGTAGTTGCGCTTTACCACGGAGCTTTTCTGTCCATTCTTATTATATGTCACAACCGAGAGTACATTGTTGCCTGATGGCATTTCAAAAGGTCCTGTGTACAGAGTCGACTTGTTGGTAGGAGTTGTATTATCAAGTGTATAATACGCCTTTCCACCTGCCGGAATATTACCAATGACAATAAGCTGCTCCGTCTCATAGTTACCGCTTCTTGGACTGATTGTAGGTGCATCAGGTGCTTTATACTCGACCTTATATTCTGCTGATGCTACACTGCTTGCGATATTATACTGATTAACCGCAATACACTGCAGCTTGGTTGTTCCCTCGGTTATCTCTATCTTGTTCTTATATAGAGCACTATTACTTGTAGGTTCACTTCCATCAACCGTATAATAAATGTCATAGCCATAATCCGAGGTAAGCTTAACCTCCAAATCAGTTGTATATTCTCCGCTCTCAACGCTTACCGCCGGAGCTTCAACATAATACTTCGCAACCGCATCGGCAGCCTGTGTATCCTTATATTTGTTGTACAGCTCGACAAGTGCCTCTGTAACCCCTGCCTTTTCATAATAATTTTCAAGATAAACTATTGCCTCGAGATTATACTGATCCACCTGCAAAATGTTATAAAGCATGCTTATAGCTTTTTCTGTGTCGCCGGTAGCTGCATAGCAGTCATAGAGGCTGAATCTTAAGTTAACCTTGCCGGCTGCTTCAGGAAATGTGAGTGCCTTTTCAAGGTAAGGTATTGCCTCAGCGTTTTTTCCATTCTGAATATAAGCAATACCTGTATTATTGTAATAAGCAAAATTATTCTGAGCTTTCTTTAAAACAGAATTGATTGTAAAGAAAGCAAGCCCTATCAAAGCTGCAACACAGACTATAACAACACACACTATAGCAGCAATTTTACCACCATTATTCTTTTTCTTTTTGACCGGTTTTTTCGTTGAAGCACTTTTCTGAACCGGCTGTGTCCGTTGTCTGTCTGAACTTCGCTGTGATACTCCTAACACATCTGTTTTATTCTTAGATTCCGCATTTTTCTTATCTAAATTACCCTGCATCTGCTTTACATATACCTGTGCATCCTCAGTCTCATTCTCAACAATCTTGGCGATTGACTGTGCAAGCTGCTCCTCAAGTTCAATATCCTCAGCCTTCTTTTTTGCAACCGGCTTACCGCAGACATCACATATTCTCTGGTTACTGTTCAATGTATGACCGCAATTTTCACAACGTATCATAACCAATCCTCCATAAATCAAATTATAACATCTATTACTCCCTTAAAAAGCTCACTACTTTAATCTTGACTAATATAGCATAATTTATTTTAAAATTCAACTGATTGATTTAAATGTAATTATTTTGTTACATTTTGCATATTAATTCATTTTCTTTTTATAATTTTTTCCCTATTATTTTACTTGTTATACACAAATACGTCACAATATATATTTATAATAATATTCGGATAGCAAAGTTAATGCTTTCTATCTCCCCCCTCATATTTAAAAACCAGAAGCCCCGGTCTAATCCCCCGGGGCTTCTAGTTTTTATTATATGCTTTTGCAATAAATAAAATACCCTATAGCAGATACTAAGCTCTATCTGCTATAGGGTATTTTTATCTTAACATATTAAGGCTTTTCGTTAGTCTTATTTATAAATTTACCCGGATCAATTGAGCGGACAATGACGTTACATGTAACCGTCTTTCCATCCACGGTCGCCGTAATTGTACATTCTCCAGGCATACGTGCTGTCACAATACCTCTTTGTGTTACAGTAGCAATTCTAGGATTGCTGCTTCGCCATGATACAGCCGCCGTAGAAGGTGCACCATCAACATACAGATTAAATGTATCGTATTGTTCAAGTGTAGTCGATGACTTGCTTATAGCCATAGAATAAACCATACATGTATCCTGTATCGTTCCATACGTTGTATATGCCGTAACCTGACAGCTGCCAGGTCCAACTGTTGTAATCTGACCATTGCTGTCAACAACTACTACTGACGTATCCGATGAAACCCATTTAACTGTCTCTGTTGAATTGATTGGGAATAATCTTGCTGTTAAGGTTCTCACCTTACCTGTAAGCATCAAAATCTCATGTGAATTGATTGTGACTGAGGTTGCGCTTACTATCTGTTTAACTATGATTGTACATTCTGCCACAACATTATTTCCATCGGTTGATGTTGCATATACCTTACATCGTCCTACTCCGACAGCCTCAACGTCTCCATCATCATATACTCTTGCAACAGTAGGATCCGATGATGTCCACTCAAGCTTCTTAACCGAAGCATCTGCCGGCTCGACAGTTGCTACAAGGTGGAATACATCACCCACATACAATGTTATCTTGGATTCGGATAATTTAATATTAGTTACCGGTCTGATAACCTGAACTATACATGAAGCACTTACTCCGCTTCCATCTGCCGCTGTTGCAGTAACAACCGCAGTGCCATATCCGACACCTGTCATGGTTCCGTACTGATTAACGGTAAGTACCGATTCATTGCTCGAGGTCCAGATGATTCTCTTGTCCGAAGCGCTCTCCGGTTCTACTGTAGCGCTCAATGTATATGAAGAGCCATAGTTTAAGTAACGCTTTTCATCGGACAATTTGATGGAGGTTACATATTCCTTAACTGCAATCACACACTTCTGTGAGAAGCTTCCTTCCTCAGTTGTTACAACGATTTCACATATACCACCCTTAACTGCAGTGATAACACCCTTTTCGTCAACTGTAGCTATGTCGTTATCACTTGACCAGAAAGTTACTTTCTTATTAGATGCCGTTGAAGGCTCTACTATAGGAAGAAGTACAAACTTCGTACCCTTTACCATATTCTGATAATAAGTATTAAGCGAAAGACCTGTGAGCGGCTCCAGTACAACAACCGTACAGGATGCTGCAACCTTGGATGCCGGGTTAGTCGCTGTAATAATACACTGGCCAACTCCTATGGTTGATACCTTACCATCACTTGAAACAGTCGCAATAGCCGAATCGCTCGTTGACCAGGCTATTGTCTTATCATCTGCTGTATCCGGGATAACAGAGGCATTAAGATAAAATTCCGTTCCCTTTCTGACCGTCATTTCTGAATTGCTCAGCGTTATTCCTGTTACAGGCTGAAGAACCCTTACATTACAGTATGCCATAAATCCACCATCATTAGTTTCGGCGAAAATAGTTGCACTACCGCTTCCTACTGCGGTAAGAAGATTCTCATAGCTTGTAGAGTTCTCTACAGAAACTACCGATGGATTAGAGGATGTCCAAACCATAGTCTTATCATAAGCATTGTCCGGATTAACCGTAGCCGTAAGTCTGTAAGTATCACCTACGTTAAATGTAAGCTGTGTCTTATCAAGCTTGATTCCATATACATCCTGTGCAACCTCAATATGACAATAGGCTGTTATACTTGGGTCAACTTCTGATGTAGCACATATCTCTGTCGAACCAGGAGCAACCAAGGTTACAAGACCTGTGTTACGGTCTACCGTCACGACATCAGTATTAAGTGATGTCCAGATAATTGACTGCTCACAGCCATCTGTTGCCGAATGGACATAACCTGTAAGCTGATATTGCTTCTGAGACATCGCAACAACTACATTAGTATCTGAAAGCTCAATAGATGTAGGTCTTTCTGTTATAAAAATATCAAGGTTTACAATCTGGCTGTTATCCTTAGAGTAAACAGTAAGTGTTGTATTACCAAGTCCCTGTGCGGTAACATCGCATGACTGATGTACGCCGGTGGTTATCACAGGATTCAGTGAGATAAGTGACTGTGCCTGCGCTGAACCTGAAGCTTCCCAGATAAGCTCCGTGTTATCCGGTACATTATTGTCACTGTACTGTAAATCTGCATATATGGTCAATGTCTGACCAAGGTACATCGTAAGATGTGATTTACCATTCTGAGGCTCGCTAAGTGTGATTCCATCTACAGGAATTGTTACCGTCAAGTCCATTGAAGCAACCTTGACAACTCCGTTAACCGTCTGGTATGCATAAATCTTTGTCTTACCTTTACTGATACCGGTGATGGTCACATCCAATGCTGATTCAAACGAAGAACCATCCCACTCAACAGTAGCTATACTCTCATCTGCACTCTTCCATGTTACATTGGAAACCTTAGTTGTATCTGTGCTTGTCGGAATAGCCGATATCTGTGTTTTTGCTCCGACATTAATAGAAGCCTCCGACTTCGACAGCATGAGCTTATCAATAACCTGAATCTTAGCATAAACCGTCTCAGTCTTTACCGTAACACCGTTCTCGACTCGCTCAATTACAACCTTGATGATTGCCGTTCCTTCCTTAACAGCCTCATAAAGACCTGTTCCAATCTGGTTAACCGCACCCTCATTGTTGTATTCATAGGAGTATGTAACATTGCTGTCAAACGCCGTTGTATATAGTGGAATATTATCACCTATGCTTACAAGTATATTCTCTGAAAACTTAAGTCCGTAAGGAACCTCTACTTCTATTCCGGAAGCATACTCTGTCTTAAGCGAACCATCTGTGTTATAGCTCTCATTCATCGGCTTACAGCTTGCGTATACGGTTGTCTTACCTGCATACTTACCAGTTATTACACCGGAATCCGATACATCCACAACATCTACAAGAGTAAGTGAAGAATCAACAGATTTCTGTCTGTCCTGAAGTGTCCAGAAATACACATTCTTATTGCCATCCAAATCCTCATAGCCAAAATTACCTGCAAGGATGTTGGTATATCCCTCGCTGAGCGAAACATAAGAGCCCTGCTCAACAGTAATACCGGCATCACCCTTAGAAGTATTCTTAACACCTACATACACCGGCTCGGAAAGCTTATACTGAGTTCCGTCAACCGTAGCCCAGATTCCTGATGAACCACCACCGATTGTACTGAATGATGTAACTCCCGCACCGCTCGTAAATGTAGAAGCAGACTGTGCAAGTACGCTCGGATTATATGTAAATGATACTGTATGATAATCATTGTGATATGTAGAATCAATCTGATCCTGATTCGTATATGCATTATATCTTATATCAAATACATTGGCACTTACAATAAAAGTATTGTTGGCTGCAGTCATAATGTCTGAGCCGACATAGCCAACCATGCGGAGTGGAACTCTCACGGTGAAGGTATTCTGGGAATTTGCTACAAGTTCATGGTATGTCAGACCGTCAGTATTAGAGCCGACGTTTGCAGGCTCTTTTATATTGCCATCCGCATCTGTATAATAAGCGTCCTTATATGTAGCTGTAAGGTATGATGTACCTGCACCCACTTCACTGAGAACAGCTATACCCGGAGTTGCCTGCGAATCTCTTATCGTAAATACAGGCTGATTATTATCATCGCTGACTGTCCAGCTATACTTAGAAGGATTAAAACGACTTGCAAAATCAGCCGGCAAAGTACCAAGCTGAGGTTCAATCTTAGCTCTGGCATCCGTCTTGGATACCGTTGAGAAATCAGTCTGCATGCTTATACTGAACAAAAATTCCGCATCCGCCTGTACATACGCTCTGTATCCTAAAAAGGCTCCTCCCATAATAAGCGCTAACACTGCACCTGTCGCAACCCATCTTAAATTCTTTTTCAAAATGTTCTTCAATTTACCCATTTCGGATTCACTCTCCTGTGCCATATTTCGTTTACCATATCCATTCTCACGGATAACTGTATATAAACAATCACATTTATTACAAAGTCTGCCTTATTATAACACAATTATTTTATATCGTCCATATAAATATGAGAAAAAAAAGGCGCCGCATAAGCAGCGCCCAAAAGAAATATAGTTATCTTTTCAATATAGCAATTACTTCTGTACAAGATGTACTCCGAAGCCGCCGAACTCGCCCTCGAAGTAGATAGCCTTAAGCTTGCCGTCCTTAACAACAGCAGAATCCTTATCGAACTTGAAGCCTCTTCTCTCAAGATGGTAGATAGCTCTCTCAATATAGTTAGTTGCAATAGCGATATGACCATGTGTTCCACGTCCGCCATTCTTCATAAGCTCGAAGCCTGTGCCTGAGAATATTGAGCTGTTGCCAACCTTCTTCTCAAAACCGAACATATCAGCAAACTTATCTGCAAGCTCCTCAGCCTCAGCCTCGCTTGCAAGGTTAACGCCCACATGTCTAACCTCAAAGCCAAGCATCTTCTCAACAGCCTGTCTTGTAAGCTTGGTAATCTCATCGAACTTACCTGCTGCAACAAGATCCTTCTTAACCATCCATGAACCACCGCAAGCGATAATCTTCTTGAAATCAAGGTATGATGTAAGGTTATCTGCGTTGATACCGCCTGTAGGCATGAACTTCATGTTAACATAAGGAGCTGACATAGCCTTAATCATAGCAAGTCCACCAGCCTGCTCTGCCGGGAAGAACTTAACAACTTCAAGACCAAGCTCTATAGCCTGCTCAACATCACTTGGGTTGGATGTACCAGGTGTTACAGGGATACCCTTGTCAACACAGTACTTAACAACCTTAGGATTAAGGCCAGGGCTTACGATAAACTTAGCTCCTGCCTCAACTGCTCTGTCAACCTGCTCTGTTGTGAGAACAGTACCGGCACCAACTAAAAGCTCAGGGTACTTAGTTGTCATAATCCTGATTACATCTGCTGCACATGCTGTACGGAATGTTACCTCTGCACATGGGATGCCACCCTCAACAAGTGCCTTTGCAAGAGGCTCAGCGTCCTTTGCATCATCAAGTGCTATAACAGGAACAATACCAATCTTACTAATCTCTTCTAATACTGCGTTCATTTTATCCTCATTTCTGTGCTGCCTTATATATTACCGCATGTATGTATGCAGCACTGACATGCATGCGGTTAATTCTCATAAAATAAAATACATATATTGTATTCCATATCTGATTTGATTATAAAAAAGCCTACTTTTTTTGTCAAGTTCTCTTATTAATACAAGTTAGTACAGGCATATAATAAAGGAATATACCCATAAAGCCGACAATTACAGTGTAACTCCCTGCTTGAATATTGCCAAATCGTGGAAGCCGGCAAGCTCCGCTTTAACCCTCCTGCCTGATGCCACATCGAGAACAAGCTGGAATAACTCATCAGCAAGCTGCTCCATCGGAACATCATCTGTAACAAGACGTCCTGCATTAAAATCAATCCAGTTGCCCTTCCTGCCTGCAAGTCTTGAATTGGTCGCAATCTTGACTGTAGGTACAGGTGAAGCAAACGGAGTTCCACGCCCTGTTGTGAAAAGAACAATCTGTGCTCCTGATGCAGCACATGCTGTTGAAGCGACAAGGTCATTTCCCGGTGCGCTTAAAAGATTAAGTCCCTTATTCTGTACTCTTTCTCCATAAGCAAGTACGCCCTTAACCAGTGATGAGCCTGACTTCTGCGTACAGCCAAGTGACTTATCCTCAAGAGTGGTTATACCGCCATCTTTGTTTCCCGGTGAAGGATTCTCATAAATCTCCTGACCGTTCTTTATGAAATACTCCTTAAAGTCATTGATAAGGCATACTGTCTTGTCAAACAGCTCTCTGTTGGCACATCTGTCCATAAGGATTGTTTCAGCACCGAACATCTCAGGAACCTCTGTAAGTATAGTTGTTCCACCCTTAGATACCAGCATATCCGAGAAAAGACCGACTGTAGGGTTGGCAGTAATTCCTGAAAGTCCATCTGAACCACCGCACTTCATTCCTATTACAAGCTCCTTTGCGCTGACCTTCTCACGCTTGAAGGCAGCTGCATAGTTCATGAGTTCTTCCATAATCTCTGCGGCAGCCTCCTGCTCATCCTCAACATCCTGAACCTGTAGGAATTTAACTCTGTCCGGATTAACCTCTCCGATATAGTTTTTAAGAACCTCTATACGGCTGTTCTCACATCCGAGTCCAAGTACAAGAACCGCTCCCGCATTAGGATGATTGATGAGATCGGCAAGAACCGTTCTGGTGTTCTCCTGATCCTCTGTTGTCTGTGAGCATCCGTAAGGGTGTGTAAAGGCAACAACTTCATCTACACCTTCCGGCTTGTTAAGTCTTGCTGTTGCCTCAATAGCTCTTGCTATTGAATTGACACATCCGACTGTAGGGATAATCCACACCTCATTGCGGACACCCACCTTGCCGTTCTCTCTCATGTAGCCCTCAAAGTAAGCCTCATCTGTAGGTTCAACATCTTTATGGCCTTCCGGATTATAAGTATAATCAAGAAGCTCCCCAAGAGCTGTCCTGAGGTTGTGTGTATGAATCCATCCTCCAACCTCAACATCTGCCTGTGCATAACCGATTCTGAAGCCGTACTTTATAACAGCATCGCCCTTTTTAATCGGCTTTATAGCGAACTTATGTCCCTGAGGAACATCCTCAAGAGTTGTAACATCCGTTCCCGCAACATTCACCGTTGTGCCCTTGGCAATAGGCTTAAGGGCAACGGCAACATTATCATCTTTGTTAATCTTTATAAAATCCTGCATGGATTACCTCCGATTTATTATGGCTATTACTTTACAAGGTCATCAACAACAGCTCTCATTCCTCTGTTTCTTACATCATCAATGTAACCGGCAACAGTGTCAACAAGACCATCAATCTTAGATAAATCCTCACCGCCGAAGAACTTAGTATTGCTAAGGTATGCCTGTGCGAACTCCTTAGCAGGCTTAGCTGAGTTAGCAAGGAAGAAATCAAGCACAGCCTGATCATCACGGATAGCGTACTCATCATTTCCTCTTGTACCGATAAGGCATCTTCCTCCGTTAACCTCGCCCTCCTTCTGTGTTGAGTAGAAGCACATAAGCGCTGCGATTGAGAATGTGAGGTACTTAGGAAGCTTGTTGAACTTCTTAACATAGCCTAAGAATGAAGGCATACATCTTGCCTCCCACTTAGAAACTGAGTTAAGTGAGATATCCAAAAGCTTATGCTTGATATATGGGTTCTGGAATCTTGCCGTAACCGCATCAGCGAACTCCTTGCACTCCTCTGCCGGAAGTGAAAGTGTAGGGATAATCTCATCTGAGAGAGTCTCCTCCATATACTCACGGATAACAGAGTCATCCATTGACTGCTTAACAAGATCATTGCCTGCAAGGTATGAAGCAAGTACGAAGGATGTGTGGGCGCCGTTGAGGATACGAACCTTTCTCTCCTTGTATGGGTGATGATCCTCTGTAAATACTACAGGAAGACCAGCCTTATCAAACGGAAGCTCCTTCTTAAGCTGCTCAAGCGGAAGATTCTTGTCTCCCTCAATTACCCAGAGACCGAAAATCTCAGCTGTATCAATGAGCTGATCCTCATAGCCGAACTCCTTGCAGAGAGCCTCTGCCTCATCTCTAGGATATCCAGGAACGATTCTGTCTACAAGTGTCGGGCAGAATGAACATGCTGTGTCAACCCAGTTCTTGAAATCATTGCCTAAGTTCCAGAGCTCGATGAACTTAACGATACACTTCTTAAGCTCAATACCATTGTCTGCGATAAGCTCACAAGGAATCATGATAAGACCCTTATCTGCTGCTCCGTTAAAATGTTCATATCTCTCATATAAAAGCTTGGTAAGCTTGCCCGGGAATGTCTTAGGCGGCTTAGCGGCAAACTCGTCTGTCTCATCAAATACAATGCCTGCCTCTGTTGTATTAGATACAACAAATCTTAAGGAGTCAAGCTTAGCGTATGCATCATACTTATCGTAGTCCTCAATGGCTGCGACAGCATCTGTAACTGTTGTGATGATTCTTGTCTCCTTCTTAGGCTCGCCGTCTACAATACCTCTTAACTGAAGTGTATACTGGCATTCCTGATCATGGAATCTGTCAAGATTACCGAACTCAATAGGCTTAACAATAACAACTCCACCGTTGAAATCTGTCTTCTCGTTCACAACATCGAACATGTAATCAACAAATGCACGAAGGAAATTACCCTCACCGAACTGCAGAACCTTAACCGGTCTGTCAACTGCCTTTGAAATCTTCTTGTTTAATCTTTCCATTATAATTCTCCTTAGATATAAATGATTGTTATCAGTTGCACAGCGCTTAATTCATATAATGAAGCATTATATAACCTGCTTCTTACATTTTCTTACATTCCTGTTCATTAAATGTAAGCGCTTTCATACTTTGATTATATGGTGAAATCACCAATAAGTCAATGAGATTTTTAAAAAAAATATTACTTTTTTCTATAATCTACTTGTTTTTAAAAAAATGACATTGTATAATAGCTCTATAAGTATGTAAGTACTTACATTATCCAGAAAGGAATTTAGACGCATGAATATTTATGATGTTTCCAAAAAAGCCGGAGTATCCATTGCAACAGTATCACGCGTCATCAATGGCAATACCAATGTCAGCGAAAAGACGAAGCAGAAGGTTCTTACGGTTATGAAGGAAATCGGTTATACACCGAATGTATTTGCCCGAGGTCTCGGTCTTAACACCATGAAGACAATCGGCATCATGTGTACGGATTCCTCCGATGTGTATCTTGCCAACGCTGTATACTATCTTGAAAGAGAACTTCGTGCCAATGGCTATGATGCCATTCTTTGCTGTACCGGCAATGAGCTTTCCACGAAAAAAGATTATCTTGAACTTCTTCTTTCAAAACGTGTTGACGCTGTAATACTTGTTGGTTCAAAATTTCTTGAGACAAGGGCTGCAGACAATAAGTATATTATTGAAGCCGCCGAAAAGCTTCCAATTATGCTTGTAAACGGATATCTCGATGCACCTAATATTTACGGAACACTCTGCGATGATGAGAACGCAGTCTATGAAGTAACCGATTCCCTCATTAAAAATGGATGCAGTAATATTGTATATCTGTATACAAGCACCTCTCTTTCAGGTCAATGCAAGCTTGCCGGATTTAAAAAGGCTCATTTTGTACATAATATACCTATTAATAGTGAGCTTCTGCACCTATGCAACAAGAATATTTCCAACGCAAGAGATTATCTGACCCAGCTTAATGAACGCGGTATACATTTTGATGCCGTTGTTACCTCAGATGACTCACTTGCAGTAGGTGCTCTCAAGTTTGCACATTCCCATAAGCTTAAGGTTCCGGACGATTTAAGTATCGTTGGCTATAATAACACTATTATTGCCAGTTGTACGGATCCTGAGCTCACATCCATCGACAGCAAGGTAGAAGCTCTTTGCACAACTACCGTCAACACGCTCATGGGTGTTTTTAATGGGAATAATGTTCCATGCAAGACCAACATAACAGCCGATATAGTTAAGCGCGGCACTACTAAGTTTTAAATGTACCTATAATTTATGTACATAATCTGCAGATACGCAGACATCACTACAATCAGGAGGTTTAATACTATGAAACAGTTTATGGACAAGGATTTCTTACTTTCCACAGACACAGCTAAAGCTTTATTTCACGATTACGCAGAGAATATGCCTATCTTAGACTATCACTGCCACATCAACCCTAAGGAAATTGCAGAGGATCGTAAGTTCGAGAATATCACACAGGTATGGCTCGGCGGCGACCACTATAAGTGGAGACAGATGCGTTCTAACGGTGTTGACGAATATTATATAACCGGCGGCGCTTCAGACAGAGAGAAGTTCCAGAAGTGGGCTGAGACACTCACTAAGGCTATCGGCAACCCACTCTATCACTGGAGCCATCTCGAGCTTCAGAGATACTTCGATTATCACGGCGTATTAAATGGCGATACAGCTGAGGAAGTATGGAACATCTGCAACGCCAAGCTTGCTGATGACTCTATGACTGTCCGCAACATCATCAAGAAGTCCGGTGTTACACTCATCTGCACAACAGATGATCCTGTTGATTCACTTGAGTACCACAAGCAGATAGCTGAAGATCCTACCTTTGACGTACAGGTACTTCCTGCATGGAGACCTGACAAGGCTATGAATATTGAGAAGCCTGATTACACCGAGTACCTTGCTAAGCTTTCCGAAGTCAGCGGCGTAGAGGTTAAGAGCTTCGAAGGACTTAAGGAAGCTCTTGTAAAGAGAATGGCATTCTTCGATTCAATGGGCTGCCGTGCTTCAGACCATGCTCTTGAGTATGTTATGTACAAGCCTGCTACAGCAGAAGAGATTGAGGCTATATTTGCAAAGAGACTTGGCGGCGCTGCTCTCACAAAGGAAGAAGAGCTTAAGTTCAAGACAGCATTCATGACATTCGTAGGCAAGGAGTACAACAAGCTCGGATGGGCTATGCAGCTCCACTACGGTGCTAAGAGAGATAACAATGTATTCCGCTACAACCAGCTCGGACCTGATACCGGATATGATTGTATCAACACATACAGCTCTTCCGCTGAGATGGCTGATTTCCTCAACAGCATGAATGCTACAGATGAGCTTCCAAAGACCATCATCTACTCACTCAACCCGATTGACAACGCTGCTATCGGAACAGTACTCGGCTGCTTCCAGGATTCAACCGCTGTAGGCAAGATTCAGCAGGGTTCTGCATGGTGGTTTAACGATCACAAGGTAGGTATGACAGACCAGATGACATCACTCGCCAACTTAGGTCTTCTCGGCAACTTCATCGGTATGCTCACAGACTCAAGAAGCTTCTTATCATACACAAGACATGAGTACTTCAGAAGAATCATGTGCGAGCTTCTCGGCAAGTGGGTTGAGAACGGTGAGTATCCTGCAGATATGAAGACTCTTGGCGGCATGGTAAGAGATATCTCTTACAACAACGCTGTAAGATACTTCGGCTTCAAGCTTGATACTGTTGAGAAATAAGTAAATAAGCCGTAGATAAATAACTGCATTGAAAAACACCATTTTGTGTGAATTGAGTTAATTCACATCAAAATGGTGTTTTATTATCATGTAATATCACATATACCCAGTATTATAATTCATTCTCCGTATCATCCTGCTTCACTGATTCGCATATCTTCTTAAATTTATCGAACTCACGCAAAAAAACATCTACCACATCCGGTGCAAACTGTTTTCCGCGTTGTGCAGCAATCTCTTCCTTCACTTTTTCAAGAGACCACACCTCCTTATATGGTCTTCTTGACACCAGCGCGTCAAAAACATCCGCCAAAGCAACGCACCTTGCCGCCGGATGAATCTCTTCGCCTTTCATTCCATGGTACCCTGTTCCATCCCATCGTTCATGGTGTTGATATGCAATAATCGCGCCAAGCTGCATTAATTCTCCCGGCGAATTTTCAAGCATCTTCTTTCCATAGTCAGTGTGCTTTTTGACAATCTCGAACTCCTCCGGTGTGAGCTTTCCCGGCTTCTCAAGAATTTCCAGCGGAACTATAATTTTCCCGACATCATGCATCTTAGATGCCTGCGAAACCTTCCAGCTCTCCTCATCCGACATTCCAAGACCCTTGCATATTATATCCGTATACAGTGCAACCCTCTTTACATGTGTTCCTGTATGCTCCGACTGTGATTCGATAATCTCAGACAAAGAAGTAAGAGTATTTTCCTGATCCGCATAGAGTTCCTTGTTCTTTAGAATCACTCTGCCCACAAGTGCCTGCATTCTGTCAGCTATGAAATATGCTGCCACTATAAATGCAAGCATTTCAATAATCCTTGGCAGGATTCCATATAATATCGTTCCCTTCAATGTAACAAGAGGCTCATCAGGAACAACGCCAAGCTTATATGCAGCAATGTGCGAACCTACAAGCATCAGTACTGTCAGGGTCGAAACATAAGTAACATACCTTTTTCCGCTGTATAGGCATGCAATTACCAGCGGAAATGACAGCATAAGTATTACATGATATGACAATATTGCATATTGTATCCCTGCCAGTAAAACCAGCAGAAACAGAATCACATATCTGATCCATCCATTATGTATACCGGCCATATTATAAATAATTGTAGGAATCAGATATATTGCTATTGACGATATAACAGCAATAATGAGCATCTTCATGTCAATTATAAATATACCAAGTATGTTCAGCAAGCCAACTATAACCATGAATGCGATATTGATTCTGCACACTGCAGCAACCCGTCTGTCAGCCATCTCATCATATTCTTTTATTATCGCTTCGGAATAATCCATACACATCACCTTCGGAAAACGTAAAAAACAGAATCAGTCCCATTAGAACCCTAATTTCTTAAACAAATCTGCCATGCTTGTACCGGCAGTTACATTGCTTACATACTCAACCGGCTCCTCATCAACCTCTTTATCTATAGCCTCATTTATATCCTTCATCGAAAGACTTACCTTGCCGTTCTCTATCCTGGTAATCTTTACAGTCACTTCCTGTCCCTCCTTAAGTGCGTACTTAGGATGTACAAGCTTCTTAGGATATGGTATCTGTGAAATATGTACAAGTCCACTTACTCCATCGCCTATATCAACAAATGCGCCGTAGTCCTTAAGGCTCTCAACCTTACCGTTCACAATCGAGCCAACGGATAAACGGTTAACCTGCTCACTTCTCTGCTCATCAAGCTTCTCCTGCAGAATCTCGCGGCAGGAAAGAACAAGCTTCCCATTTTCTTCATCAACAGTTATAACCACCGCATCAACCGTCTGTCCAACATATTCTGCCGGATTTTCCACATAATGAAGTGCAAGCTTAGAAGCCGGAATAAAGGCACGAATTCCCTCAAGATAACATACAACTCCGGCATTGACTGCCTCTGCTATCTTAACGCTTACTCTCTTTCCTTCCGCCTTCCACTCACGGAACTTCTCCCATGCTGTCTCATGGCTTGCCTGCTTCTTCGAGAGAACAATATTGCCGGCACCATCATCCGTAGAAACGACTGCTGCCGTCACCTCATCGCCAACCTTAACTTCCTCCTCTATTGAGAAATCCGGATTATCCGAGAACTCGTCGACTGCAATAAAACCGGGTGCATAATAATTAAGGTCAATAACCGCTCCATTCTCGTCAACGGATATTACGGTTCCCTTCACTATATCGCCAACTCTGAACTTCTTAAATGAAGCTTCATATAAATCCTTGTAATCTTCCATGCTTTCCATAATCGGTTTACCTGCTTTCTATTTTCAATATTTGATATAATATTTTTATGATGTTTTGGTCAAAACCTGCTCTATAAACTTAACCATGTATAACGTATTATATTTATGCATATCACGGCTTTTGGAGCAGCTCAGATGTCCTTAGAACATCTTGCCTTAAACATTTATTCTCTTCCATCCCAGCAATATGTACACAGCTGCTCATGAGGAAGTCCCGTTGCATCCAGCATATCATCAAGCCTGTTAAACCTTAGGGATGTAAAATTAAGCTCTCTTCTAATCTCCTCAACCATTCTCTCATACTTTTCCGATTCAGGATCAGCATATTCCTTAAGTACCTCGTCTGTCACATTTCCATTTTCAAGTCGCTCAATAACTCTCCTTGTTATCAAATCCATCTCCGATGACGAACGCGAAAAGTTGAGATACTTGCAGCCATAAAGAAGAGGTGGACATGCAGGTCTTATATGTACCTCTTTCGCCCCACTCTGGTAAAGAAACTCCGTTGTCTCACGAAGCTGTGTTCCGCGCACAATCGAATCGTCAATGAGCAGAAGACTCTTATCCTTTATGAGATCATCAACCGCGAGAAGCTTCATTTTGGCAATGAGATTTCTCTTACTCTGGATAGTCGGCATAAATGATCTCGGCCATGTCGGTGTATACTTGATAAATGGTCTTGAAAACGGTATTCCCGATGCATTCGCATAGCCCACAGCATGCGCCGTACCTGAATCAGGCACTCCTGCCACGATATCCGGCTTAACATTATCGCGCATGGCCATTTTCGCACCACAGTTATAGCGCATCTGCTCTACACTAATTCCCTCATACGAGCTTGCCGGGTAGCCATAGTAAACCCATAGAAATGTACATATCTTCATCTCCTTGTTAGGGTGTGCAAGTGTAACACAGTTTTTCTCCGTGATGACAACTATTTCACCGGGTCCTAATTCCCTGTAATCGTTATATCCCAGATTCTTATATGCAAAGCTCTCAAACGAAGCGCAGAAGCCATCCTCCTTGCGTCCTATTACAACCGGAGTTCTGCCGAATCTGTCACGCGCTGCGTAAATTCCGGCCTGATTCATAAGAAGAATAGACATGGAACCATCTATTGACTCCTGCGCATACCTGATACCATCAATAAGGTTCTCCTTCTGATTTATAAGTGCAGCAACCAGCTCAGTCGCATTAATCTCGCCGCCGCTCATCTCGAAGAAGTGTGTATGCCCTTCATCAAAAAGCTTCTGCACAAGCTCATCATTGTTGTTAATCTTTCCCACAGTAGTTATGGCATAAGTTCCATGGTGTGAGCGGATGATGAGCGGCTGCGGCTCATAATCAGAAATACAGCCTATACCATATATACCCTTCATCTCATTGACATCCTTGTCGAACTTAGTCCTGAAAGGTGCATTCTCAATATTATGGATAGCCCTGTTGAAGCCATCCTTGCCATATACTGCCATGCCTCCTCGCCTTGTTCCAAGATGTGAATGATAATCAATTCCAAAAAACAAATCAAATACACAATCATGCTGTGATGTTACGCCGAAAAATCCGCCCATTATATTCGTCTCCTTAAATGTAGATTCTTAGATATCTAAACGAAAATATCGCATACAGCTAAACTAATTGCTTCGTTGCCTAACAGCCATATATTCGCATATAATATTATTATCATGTTTTATAAAATCTGTGTTAATAGCCTACTTTCCATATACATTAAGCAGAAATCCTGGCTTTTTTCCAAGCTCGTCCGGATATACAAGATATTTAAAGCCAGCCAGCTTTTCATATTCCGCCACATCAGTTCTTGTAAGCTGTGGCTTAAGCTTCTCCGCCTCCTCGTCATCATGTATGTAATCTACACAGCCAAATACTCTCCCTGCCTTAATTGCTGCATATATATTCTCCTCTCCCCCGAGAATATATGTATATCCGCTGCTACCTGCAACCGTAAACTTTTCTTCTGCGCAGAGTGCCTCGCTCTTGCCAAGCTCTGATACCTTGCTATTAAACAATTCCTTATCAAAATCTGCAAAGTTCTTGACCGGATAGAAGGTTCTGATATTAAGCTCAAGTCTTGAATGGAATTTCTTTACTTTATATTCAGCAAAATTTCTCATAATCTCCTTGGCTATCTGCTCCGGTGAAGCATATGTACTCTCAATTATAAGGTCATAATTATTTCTATCATAGTAATCAATATTATATAATTCCTTAAATCGTTCCCTCTCAAGGTCTGCTCTCTGCTTAAGTCCATCCATGGTTGCATTGATGTCCGTATACTCCTCAGCTTCTCTCGCACCACCGGCAAAGGTTCTGCGTGCAGCCTCATAGCTGTCTGTGAGAAGGAATACCTTGAAACTATATGGTGCAAAGTGCCATGCAAGTCGTGAATCAAAGAGTATATTGTCCTCTTCTCTTCCTATCTTAGCTGTACGATTATCAATCAAATCATCAATTGTGCGGTCTGCCTTGGCAAGTTCATTAAGCTCAAGCACAGAGATACCTTTTTCCCTTGCAATATCTCTGAAAAGACCTCCGCCTGTTATAATCTTGAAGCCATATTTCTCAAGCTCCTTACACACGCTGCTCTTTCCTCCGCCAAGGTTTCCTGTAATTGTGATGTTCATTACGTTTTCCTCATTTCTTCATGTTTTTTCTAATTGTTATTTTACAACCAAATCATTCAATATGCAATTACATACAGATGTAAATCACATACTATGCTACAGTCCTTATTTTAACGTCCAATCATCCATATCGAAATTGATAATATCCCATACAAGACTGTCATAATTGGTTCCCGGTATAATCCTGTGTTTCCTGTCTCCCACATATTTTAAATTATCCATAGAAACTTCTCTATCTGATATTCTGACAAACCCCTTAATTGCTCCATCCGGATATACATATATATCCTTGATAAGCGCATCATCCGTCCGGACAGAATGTCCACATCTTATATGAACTGCATCCTGCTCATACGCTATCTGCGTCAACCAGTTACCTTTATGCTCATAATATCTCACGATTCTGCCTTTTGAATCATAATCATGCTCAACTAAAATATTATAGCCTGACAAATCGCTGAACACACCATGTTGACAAATTCCATTTGAATTATAGTAAAAATAAGTAGCATAACGTTCGTCATTGTCATTACCGTCAATGCACATCTCAATTGCAGTAACATCTGAAATATCAAAAAGGAACCTTACAGTTTCCAATGGATTGGGACGATTTAAGGCTCTGGCATATCTCCGGCCTTTATCATCCTCTTCATATTTCACAGGTATTCCCAACACAAAGCTCTGCTTTAATCCATTGACCACCATATCACCAGTAAAGAAACTGATTCTCCCATTGATAAAGAGATATCCTTCTTCACTAATCTGTGCATTAACGATTGAATCCGCAATCCCGCTATCACCAACTACCGACATACAATCCCCTCCTTCAAGTCTATGAAATCAATTATAACCCAGACAGAACGAATACACAAGTTTTATGTCACACTATCCGGTAAACTGCTTAAATAAAATATCCGGAATTTGATTATTGCACAGTATCCAGTCCCTTGAAAAGCTTAACACAAAAAGAGTCCACCAACCCGTCATTTCACCGGGTTAGCGGACTCTTCTAAATCTGCCTGAACAGAAATTTACATATTCATCTGCTTAGCAACCTCTTCTGCGAAGTTCTCCTGCTTCTTCTCCATTCCCTCGCCTCTCTCGAAACGAACGAACTTCTTAACAGAAAGGTTAGCGTTGTTAGCCTTGCCAACCTGTGCAAGGTAAGCAGATACGGACTGCTTGCCATCCTCAGCCTTAACATATACCTGATCGTTTAAGCAGATTTCCTTGAGCTCCTTGTTGAGCTTACCCTGAATCATGCCCTCGATAACCTTCTCAGGCTTGCCTGCAACCTTAGGATCGTTAGCAATCTGAGCCTTGATAATCTCTATCTCATGCTCCTTGAACTCCTCAGGAACCTCTGAATCACATACATACTGTGGGTGAAGAGCTGCGATCTGCATTGCTACGTTCTTGAGTGCTTCCTTGATGTCATCGTTGACAACATCTGTAGCAGCCTCTACAAGTACACCAATCTTACCATCGCCATGGATATAAGAAACAACAAGATCTGCACCTGCAATCTTCTCAAATCTTCTGATGCTTAACTTCTCACCGATACGGGCAACCTTGCTTGAAAGAGCCTGCTCAACTGTGAGTGATGGGTCTGCTGTCCATGTCTCCTGCATGAATGCGTCCATATCAGCAGCGTTAGAATTCATAGCCTGAGCGGCTACAGCGTCAACGAACTCGTTGAACTCAGCGTTCTTGGCAACGAAATCTGTCTCAGAGTTAACCTCAACTACTACTGCATTGTGGTCATCGGAAAGTAATGTCTTAACGACACCCTCTGCTGCAATTCTTCCAGCCTTCTTAGTAGCTGCTGCGAGACCCTTTTCTCTTAAGAACTCTACTGCCTTATCCATATCGCCTTCTGTAGCTGCAAGAGCCTTCTTGCAATCCATCATTCCGGCACCTGTCATCTCTCTTAACTCTTTTACCATTCCTGCGGTAATGTCTGCCATTTTAGTATCCTCCAATTATTTAAATTACAAATTAATATAGGAAACAGCGGATATTCGCAATCCACTCCATTACTTGCTCATACAGTATCCTGCTGCTTTTGCAGAGCTTACTGTATTAAAGGTTAAAGGGGCAAAGACTGCCCCTTATATTGTTCGGAAATATTATTCCTCTGTTGCTGCCTCTTCTACAGCCTCAGCATCCTCAGAGTACTCAACATCTGTTGCCTCACCCTGATTAGCCTCGATAACAGCGTCTGCCATCTTAGCAACGATAAGCTTAACAGCTCTGATAGCGTCATCGTTACCCGGGATAACGTAATCTAACTCTTCAGGATCACAGTTAGTATCAACGATACCGAAAAGAGGAATTCCAAGGATATGAGCCTCCTGAATACAAATTCTCTCCTTCTTAGGATCAACTACGAAGATAGCATCAGGAAGCTTCTTCATGTTCTTGATACCGCCAAGGTTCTTCTGAAGCTTGTCCATCTCCTTCTTTAACTGAGCTACTTCCTTCTTAGGAAGAACATCGAATGTTCCGTCCTGCTCCATTGTCTCAATCTCAACAAGACGTGCAATTCTGCTCTGGATTGTCTTGAAGTTAGTAAGCATACCGCCTAACCATCTCTCGTTGATGTAGTACATTCCACAACGCTCAGCTTCTGTCTTAACAGCCTCCTGAGCCTGCTTCTTAGTACCAACGAATAAAACTGTACCGCCGTCAGCAACGATATCAGCTAATGCATGATAGCACTCATCTACCTTAGTAACGGACTTCTGTAAGTCGATGATGTAGATTCCGTTTCTCTCTGTGTAGATGTACTCTGCCATCTTAGGGTTCCATCTTCTTGTCTGGTGTCCGAAATGTACACCTGCCTCAAGTAACTGCTTCATAGAAATTACGCTCATTTTAGTACCTCCTGTGGTTTTTAATATTCTTCCATGTGCTTCAGCTTTCCGTCACCCCGAGCAAGGGACCATAGGAAATCCACACATGTGTTTTTTCACACGAAACTAAGGATAACATAACCAACCATAATTTGCAAGCATTTTTTATTATCGTGGCAGATTATTTTTCTTCACGAATATAATTATGATCCGGGTATCAAAACATGCTAATCATAATTATCATTTCTTATATAATGATGCTGTCAGCTCTTCATAAGTCATACCCGAATTAACCTCAACCTCGCCGACCCTTATCTTGTCATCATAACCTGTTTTTATGAGGTATCTGTCAAAATCTGCTGCATCCTCTATAATTCCATTCTGCTTAAGCATATCACATACTGTTCTTGAACTCATGCCCTTGGTAATGTTTATTGTGCAGGTAACTTCATTGTTCATTACCCCGGCAGCAGAACCGGCATTATTATTCTCTGTTGTTAATTCAGTTGTTGTTTCTGTTGTTTCTGTTATTGCCTGCGTTGTCATCCCGGTAACTGCCTCTGATTCTTTTCCAGGTGAAGCTTCTCCATCACTCGTCGATTCTGAAACCGTCTCTGAAGGACTCTGACTCCCCATCTCCGTTTCAGTTTCACCGTCATGCTGCAAATCATCCGTGACATCATCGCCGGAAGTTTCCTGCCCTGTGGATGATTCATCAGTGGATGCTTCTTCCGTCCCACTCTGCTGCCCGGAATGTGAGGCTGAAAAGCTCATGCCAAGCTCAATTGCCCTGTCAATAACCTCACTATCAGACATCCTTCTTTCAGAAGCATGTGTTGCTGTTAGAATTATTGTGGTAACTAATATACCTATTCCCACACCACGTAAAAAATATTTAAGTCTCATTTTATTTCGTACCTTTAAACAAATCTATAACCAGCCTGACCTCACCTACACCTATTCCCAGTGTCTTAGCTATTTCAATAACAGACTTACCCTGTTTGTATAATTTTAGGACATTATCTCTCTTGTTGTCACCCGTTTCAACACCACCAGCCTGCACATTCTCATCCGTGCTTACAGACACTGCTTTGTTCGCATCAACCGCCGCGGATATCTCAGCATTGTACAGCAGTGCCGCCTCTTCCATATGGTTTTTATCAGAATCTGTATTATCCTTCGGAGCATGAGGACTCTCTCTGTCAATGGAAGCTTTTTGCTTATCAGCCGCCTTCTGCATATCACGTATATTGTTATGAACCTCTTTGCTTTTTTCATTAAGCATATCATACAAGAACATTACTTCATTATGGCTTTTATTGATTTCCCCAAGAACCGTATCGGAATACTCGGCAAACTCTTTTATTTTCTGATTGGACAGCCTTTCGAGTTCATCGCGTGTTCTATCCTCAACTGTCTGGGTTATCCGTACTGTCTGTTCATTAAAAACCGATGTAATCTGTCTTCTTATATCTTCTTTCTGGTTATCCGATAATTTCGTGCCCGTACTCTGTGTTTTCTCCGTACCATCTAATTTAACAGAGAACATAAAGCTTACGGCAATACAGATTATTCCTATAAGCAGCAATACAATTTCCAGCATTGTCATCTCATTCACCTGACTGTCAGATTCGGATGTCAAAGGTTGTATGTTTCTCCGGTTCCGCCTTTTCATCCTCCTCTAAGTTTTCTTTCATCTTCTTTTTGATATTGGAATAATACTTATTCTTCCCTTTATCCTTCGCATCGAATTTCTCATTATTCCATTCAGAATCACGCTTTTTAACAACAGTGTCTGAATTTTTCTCGACCTGCTTATTAAACTGGGTCTGAAAAGCAGCCTGCTCCATAACAGGTTTCTGATCTTCATTCTGTCTAACCTGGGCAAAGTCTGTTGTACGATTTACAATTCCCGTCATCTCTACCGGTCTCATATAAATCCTCTTTTCTTTATAATGGAAGCATTACTACATCTGCTCCCTGCTTAGCATACTGGCAGTATACCGCTTTATCCTTTATGCGGTACTCCGTATCACCGAATGACAGCTTGGTTCCCGGATAAATACAATCCGTAATCTTAACCCTTGCCTCAACATTCTCAGACAAGGCCTGTTTACCCGCATTGTACTCCTCTGTCATTTTTCTGAAGGACTGCTCAAGCATAATAAGATTCTTCATTGAAGTCTGGAGCATTTCCTGCTTCTGGGAATCTAACTTTCCCTCCAGCTCCATCTTTTTTCTGAGCGCCGCAACAACCTGTCTGAGCTTGGTTCTGTCAGAATTAGCTTTTGTAATCTCAGCAGCAAGCTCCTTTACCCTCTTACGCAAAGCCGGGTCAACACCAACATAGACATTCGTCACTGTACCCATGTTATTTCCAATCTGCTTCGCTGTTACGGTGGAACCTGCTCTTGCCGTACCGCCTACGAGCAGACCATTCTTTCCGCTAACATTTATCTTATCACCTGCTGAAGTACTACAGTGTAATAATGAATCCGTTTCAATACTTCCACCACACGAAACAGTAGCATTTTCAACGAACTTCGTAGTAATGTCACCTCCGGCATGTACAACGGCCTTGTTCATACCCTGAATTCCGCGATTAACCATGACATTGCCACCCGCATCGACATTCGCGCCTTCCACAACTCCCATGATTGTTATATCACCTGATGCCTTGAGTGTGAATCCGGCCCGCACATTCCCATGGACAATTATATTTCCTTCATAGGAAATATCTCCGGTTGTGTTATCGACATCAACAGGAACGTCATATATATCTGAAATGAATATCTTGTCGCCCTCTAATGTGACATGTCCGTTAACCTTAGAAATAAGACTTAATCCATCTTCCGATATATATGCATTTCTGCTAAACTTAAAATTCTTCTTGGTCACTCTCTCCGGTGGCAGCTCAGCTCCCATAATATTTTTACCCGGAGTGCCCTTCACAACAGGAATGATTCTTGCAACCACCTGTTCCGCCGATACCTTGGTTATAAGATCAAGCTCATGATAATCTACCGTACCATCACTATTTATCTTGGGCTTGGCAACCTGCTTCGTATTAAAAAGATACTCTATACTGGCATCTTTTCCCTGTACCGGTTCGGTACCCCTCGCGAATACAAATGGAGTATTATATATCTTATTCTCCACAATCTCTTTTATAATCGCATCATCGACACCATAAGTAATACCCTTAGCCATAAGGTCGCCTTTCATCTCACTTACAGTCATTAGTGATCCGTTTCCAACAGGTGGATATAATATTGCTTCTGCACTCATCTTGTTTTTATCAATGTTATAAACACAAAAAGCGGCGCTTGAATTCATCGCCGTATCACTAATCTTAAAACAAGATGCTGTATTTATATTTTTAAAAGCTGCCCTGATATCATCCTTATTAAAGTCTTCAAATCTTCTGCTGTTGAGATATTCTATTATCTCTTCAGCATTTGTCCTTTTTCCGCCCTCTTGCGGTTCTACAATACTGACATAAGTCCCATCCTGCTTCATCGAAATTATGAAATACCCATTTTTCACCATATAATTGTCCTCATATTATATCTGATCGGATAATAGCCCCATGTATCCACCCAGATGTTTTTTCATCTTCTGAATCGCTTTAGTATGTAACTGCGATACTCTTGATTCAGATACCTCAAGTACCCTGCTTATTTCTTTCAATGACAAATCTTCATAATAATAAAATAAAACAACGCTTTTCTCTTTCTCTGTCAAGGTATCTAATGCTTTCTCCAGCATCCGGGCAAGCTCCGCCTTCTCCACAACTCTTTCCGGTTGTTCAAACTGGGAATTGTGCGATGCATCCATTTTTATCTCACTGCCCTGTTCAATAAAATCCTCCAGTGAAACAATATTAGAAACCTTCGCTTGTCCATTCCATGTGTCAAGCTCCTCCGTGGAAATATCCAGCTCCCTGGCAATTTCCTCATCTGTGGCGGCTCGTCCATACTCGGTTTCCAGCTTAGACATTGCGGACTCTATCTTCTTCTGTTTCTGTCTTACACTCCTTGGTATCCAATCCATCTTTCTTATCTGATCAAGAATTGCACCTCGGATTCTGAGACTGGCATACGTTTCAAACTTGACATTCTTATTAAAATCATATTTGTCAATTGCATCAATCAATCCAAAAATACCATAACTTACAAGATCCTCGTACTCAACATTGTAACCAAGATACATACTTAATCTTCCGGCTACCAGCTTAACGAGGGGAGCATATTCTATTATAATTTTCTCGCGCAGCTCAGGACTTTTATTCTTTGCATATAAATCCCAGAGCTTTTCCTTGCTGTTATCATCCATTTTGCTACCCTCTTTTATGAAACTTTTAAACAGTATTTAATTATTTTTCTTCTTCTGTTTCATTGCTCTCCACTGTATCTTCAGCTTCTTCTGTTTCTTCTGTCTTTTCCTTTTTATCCGTATCAGGATTAAGAAAGCGATTAAGAATTGCCCGGACTATGATTCCTATAACAAAAAAGATAAATGCAGCAGCAAAAATAATAATCAATGCCTTGGTAAGCTCATATTTATAGATAAAAGTAACAATCCAGGCAACAAGAGCAGCCACTAGCGTAATAAGCGCCGGAAGATTTCTAAAAATCATATTCTTTTTTGTTCCTTTCCAACTGCCTTAATAAGTAACGAACCATCCTCAGAATAAAATTCTATTGTACGTCCATAATTGAGCCCTGTGTCCTCGGCGACTATGCGTATACCCAGTTTTTTTAAATTAACTTTGGCGGATTCAGCGTTCTTTTCTCCCACCTTCATCGTTATGCCGCCTGCTCCCGCCGAAGTTGCAAACATCTGTGCCCCACCCGCAATCTTAGCAACCATCCTGCTTCTGGATGCACCCATCTTCTCCATCCTTGAAACTGTCTCCGCTATACCTGTATCACCAAACTTGGCTATATTCTGGTTATTACGGATCTGTGTACTGTCCGGAAGCATATAGTGCACCATTCCAATAATTTTTGTTACAGGATCATATATACATGCACCAATGCATGAGCCCAATCCCAATGTTGTCAAATTATCAGGGTAACGGCAGACATTCAAGTCTGCCATTCCCACTTTAATCATATTTCCCATATACTTTTCCTATTATGTAGAATTTACATGCCTAATGACGATAATATTGCATCATACGACTCAAGCTCCGGTACCATAAGAAAGTATCCGTTCACAAAATCCAACTCACCAAACTGCGTCTCTATCAGAAGCACCTTATCTCCAAGCTTACCAAATTCAATTGCCGGTACACTAAGCAGTGCACCTGCCATATCAATTGAAATATATGGTACAGATGAGGAAATCTTAAGACTTGTCAGATTGGACATAGCCGAAAGATATGCTCCAATGATAATATTACCTATTTCTCCCAGTGCTGAAAGCTCCATATCCGAAAATCCGTCGCCACTGCTCTGTATCATGCCGCCCATCAATGAATTCACAAGATTATGTGCGGACTTCTCCTTAACAAGGAACATCATCATACCTTTTATGTCCCCATCAAGCTGTACCAGTATTCCCGCAAGCACTTCCTCCGGTGAACCGAAAATATCGGGAAGATTGGTAAAAGGCACAAGATCAACTCTCGGCACATTCATATCAATCTTCATATTCATCATCTTAGCCAATGCAGTGGTAGCGTTACCGGCTCCTATATTGCCTATTTCCTTTAAGACGTCAAATTGTAAGTCATTAAGATTATCAAGTGTGTTCTCTGCCATGACATCTCCTTTCAGACAAGCTGTTAATCTTCCTTAGATGTATCCTTATCTGTAATCGCAAGCTGGATATTAAGAAGTGATATAAGCTCTCCCTTATTCTTTCCGATTGCGCTGATGTATCCTGCCATATCCTTATTCGCATCTACAGTGGTCTTTTCTATTGAATCCTCATCCAGTGTGACAACCTCATTAACCTGATCTACGATAAGTCCAACTGTTGCCTGCTGTTCAAGCTTGATAATGATAATTCTTGTCTTGTCTGTTATCTCATCAGCCGGCAATCCAAACTTAAGTCTGAGGCTCATTACCGGAACAATCTCTCCGCGCAGATTGATGACACCCTTAAAATAAGACTGAGCCTTAGGTACTCTCGTTATCCTCTGCATTCTTACAATATTATCAATATAGTTGATATTAACACCATACTGTTCACTGCCAAGCTTAATTACAATGTACTGTCTTGCTGCCGTTGACTGTGTTGTTGTTAAAGCATCCATAGTATATTCTCCTCCACCTGTTATACAAGAGTATTTGCATCAATGATAAGAGCAATATCACCATCACCAAGGATTGTAGCACCGCTTATCATCTTATTAACATTGATATAGCTTCCAAGCGACTTAATAACTATCTCCATCTGACCGATAAGACTGTCTACAACAATACCTGCTCTCTTATCACCCTTACGCACAATAACAACTGTCATGTTCTCGCTGTCTTCATTGCTTGATTCAACATCAAGCAGCTTTCCAAGACGAATGATAGGAATAACCTTATCTCTGAGGTGAATAACTTCCTTTGAATTAACATACTTGATATCACTCTTTGTAATATCCTCAAGTGTTTCTATTGAACCTAAGGAGATTGCATACTGCTCATCACCAAGCTTAACCATAAGAGCCTGAATAATAGCAAGTGTAAGTGGAAGTCTGACAATAAATGTACTTCCCTCTCCAAGCTTAGTCTTGACCTCTACATCTCCTCCGAGAGCTTCAATCTTAGACTTAACAACATCAAGACCAACTCCTCTTCCTGAGACATCTGTAATTTTCTCAGATGTTGAGAAACTTGGGCGGAAAAGTAAATCGATAATATCTTTATCAGTCATTACTTCTGCCTGTTCAGGGGTAATTGTTCCCTTTTCAATAGCCTTTTTACGGACATTCTCTACATCTATACCATTACCATCATCGCCTACTTCAATTACAACATTGTTTCCATCCTGATATGCATTGAGGAATATAGTACCTACCTCAGGCTTTCCTCTCTGTGCACGGACATCAGCATGCTCAAGACCATGATCTGCAGAGTTACGAAGAAGGTGCATGAGTGGGTCACCAATCTCATCGATAACAGTACGGTCAAGTTCTGTCTCCTCACCTGTCATGTAAAGTTCCATCTTCTTGTCAAGCTTCTTGCTTAAGTCTCTTATCATTCTTGGGAATCTGTTTACAACTGTCTCAATAGGAACCATTCGTACATTCATAACAGACTCATGAAGTGATGTAGTAACTCTCTCAAGGTATTCAATCTGCTCATTAAAATTCTGTCTTCCGGAAGCAGTATTCTCACTTGTAGAATTATTGATGGATACAAGACCATTCTTTGCAATAATAAGCTCACTCACAAGATTCATAAGTGTGTCAAGCTTGTCTATATCTACACGCACTGAACGATTGGCAACTGCCTTTCCTGACTTAGCAGGTGCTGCAGCGGACTTCTTTTCGTCTGCTTTTGCAGGAGCCTGTGCTTCTTTTGCAGTGCTAACTTCGTTCTGTGCAGGAGCTGCTGACGTCTGTACCGGAGCCTCAGTACTAACCTCCTCAAGCTCTCCGCCTACAACGTCCTTAACCTCGGATACATTCTTAATGACATTAAGTACCTTATCGTAGCTCTCATTTGACACAACGAATACACTGAAATCCAAATCAAACTTCTCATCCTCGATATCCTGTGTCGAAGGCTCAGACTTAATAACCTCACCAACCTCTTCTATTCCCTTAAATACCAGGAATGCTCTGGCAGCCTTAAGTATACAATTAGGATCAAGATATACCGTAAATCCATAAGCATTCATGCCCTTCTTTTTTGCTTCATTGATAGCATGCTGCTCAAAATCTGCAAGCTGGACGTCCTTATACTTTGCATTCCCTGATGCACTTCCGGCTGCTGGTGCTGCCTGTTCAGGCTGTGCCGTTGGAGCTGGCTGAGCTTCGGTTGTCATATTGCCCTCTGTTGCAAGGAACTCATTAAGAAGCTTGATAATCGCTTCATTGTCCTCTGTACCCTCATCAGAAGCCTCCTGAATATTGTTGAGATAGCTCTCAAGTGCATCAAGACACTGGAAAAGAGTATCGATGAGACTTGCTGTTACCTTCATCTTATCGTTGCGGATCTCAGAGAAAACATTCTCCATATTATGTGTGAGATTCTGCATTCTCTTGTATCCCATGGTTCCTGCCATTCCCTTAAGAGAATGTGCTGCACGGAATATCTCGTTAATTGTTGCCTTATCCTCAGGCTCCTTCTCTAACACAAGAAGAAGGTCATTAAGGTTCTGCAAATGTTCTTTTGTTTCATCAATAAAAATCTCTAAATACTGGCTTACGTCCATTTATCGCACCCCCGTGTTTCTTGTTATCGCATCTGCGATTTCTTCTAGTGGCTTTACTTCATTTACCAAGCCTGCCTCGGCAACAGCCCTCGGCATACCGTAAACAATACTTGTCGCTTCATTCTGACTTATCACATATACCTTCTTATGCTGCTTCAATGCCTTAATGCCATTGGTTCCATCTGCACCCATACCCGTAAGAACAACACATATAATCTCATCATAAGGTGAACTTACAAGTGATTCATACATAACATTCGCACAAGGTCTTAACGCATCTACAGGAGGTTCATCAGATAATACAACCTTCGTATCCGTTCCTGACCTGACAAGCCTGATGTGCCTTCCGCCCGGAGCTATATATACTGTTCCCTTGGAGATAATGTCGCCGTCCTCAGCCTCCTTGACAGTAACCTTACTAATCTCGTTAAGTCTCATTGCCAAGGATTTGGTAAAGCCAGCAGGCATGTGCTGTACAATCACAACACCGGCATCTAATTCCTTCGGAAGATATGGAACAACCTGCTGAAGTGATTTAGGGCCACCTGTTGAACATGCCAGGGCAACAACTCTGTTAGCATGATCCTTTTTATAAGAAGCAGTGCTTCCCATCTTTACAGTCATAAGCGGCTGCACAGGTCTTGCTGCCTGGGCAGGTGTGCTTCTATCATTCTTGGATGAGCCAAAGGTTCTGATTGAAGTAGCCCTGGTATTAATGCTCTGTGTAACAGGCATGGTTCCTATTACAGAAGCCTTTGTGCTGCCTGCTGTAGCAATATCAAGCATATCAAGTATACGTTGTTTAAAATCCTCGCCCTTAGCTTCAATAAAATTCTCAGGCTTGGTGACGAAATCAAATGCGCCTAACTCAAGTGCCTTGATGGTCTCCTTTGCGCCCTCCTTGGCTACCGTACTTACGACAATCACCGTCTCCTGGATGTGATTCTTTTGCAGCATCTCCAAAAGCTCAAGACCATTCATCTTAGGCATGTTAATGTCAAGAATAATAGCGTCATACATCTTAGGATGGCTTACTATCCTGTCGAACCCTTCAAGACCGTCCCTGGCAAAATCCGCAACCTCATATTGTTTATTTGTTTTAATTATATCAGAAATAACCCTTCTCATAAGTGCAGAGTCATCAATAATCAAAATTTTCTTTGCCATTTATGTCACATTCTCCTTTCAAGCTGCATTCTTTTCCTCTCTTCTTCAAAAATAAAACGTATGAGAGCTTCCCTGTCATCATTCTTAATATTGACAAAGCTTGCTCTGTTATGGAAAATATCTTTTCTGTCATGTGGATGTACAGAATCAATGATCTGTGCTGTAACCTTAAGAGACTGCTTTGCCGCACCAAGCATATAGTCAAATTCTATGTATACTCTGTCTCCTTTCTTGAAGCCGCACCCTACGAATTTCATTCCGCCACCGCTTATATCAATTGTCTGTCCATCCATAATATTTCTATTTATTATTTCTTCAGGAATTTCTCCCGTCCTGTCAAAGACAACTGTCAGTGCTTCATCAAGGGGCATATATTTAACCGGCATAATCATATCATACCTGAAGAATTGCCTTCTCTGGACTTTTCTAAGTGAAGTCTCAAGCTCAAGAACAAGTACAAACAGATTATCCGCCTTATATCTTTTGACAACCTTCACCTTGCTATGATACATTTTTGCCTTACAATAAAAATATGCATTATAATGCGTCCCAATAGATAAAACAACCATTCTTCCTTCACTGTATGGCATAGCCACGGAAACCCTTCCGGTATCCTCATCAATATCATATATCTGACTCAGGTACGATATTGTATTCTTCTCCTTGTTGGCTGTTATTTCATTAAGCTCCAATTTGCCACCGGGTATCAAAATATTTTCCATACGTATGTTCCCCTTTAACTCCTCTTATTATGTTTCAATATGCTGCTAAAGAAATTACCAATACCTTTTTTCTCTTTAGTATCATGAGCAGGTTCAACTACTCCAATAAGCTTGTTCATGACCTGTTCGTATGATTTCGCCGCAGCAGCCGCAGGGTAAGCCTTCACAACAGGTGACTGTTGCATAATGGCCTTGACAACAAATTCATCTGTTGGAATACTTCCGAGATATTCTATCTTAAATTTCAGGAATCGCTCAACCACAGTAGAAAGCTTTTCATACATATTCGGTCCGTCATTTGCAGACAATGTCCTGTTTCCAAGAAGCATTATTCTGGTATTGTCCTTGTCAAAACCATCAAACATGCTCAGTGCTTTTAAAAGCGCGTATGAATCCGTTATTGAAGTAGGCTCCGGTGTCGCTACAAGAATAACCTCAGGACTTGCCGCAACGAATTCGAGTACGCTGCTGGAAATCCCGGCGCCTGTGTCAACAATTATCACATCTGCAAGGCTGTCCAGTTCCGAAAGCTTTCCAACCAGCCTTCTTACCTCCTCCTTGTCAAGATCACCCAGCTTTGCAATTCCCGAACCTCCCGACACAAACATGACCCCTTCAGGACCTTCACATATAATCTCATTTATCTCTTTTCCCTTGAGCATTAAATCCGCAAGAGTGTACTGAGGTATTGCTCCAAACATAACTTCTATATTGGCAAGTCCGAAATCAGCATCAAATATAATTACTCTCTTGCCCATCTTTCTAAATAAAAGAGCCAGATTAATCGAACAGCTCGACTTGCCAACACCACCTTTGCCACTTGTAACCGTAATAATCCGTGCATGATGTTGCGCTTCGGTATTATCCGGCTGACCGGTTTTACTCTGCTGCTGTACAATCTGTCTCAATCTTTCAGCCTGATCCATAGGTACTCTCCTCCAATGATTTATTCATATTCAGGCCAATGTCAATTCTCACTGTCCTTTACCTCTCCGATTATAAGACGTTTTGCCAGATCCTGCACATCGACAACCGAAATATCTTCAGGAACAGCCTGTCCACTTGTTATATACGAAAGGGGCTCTCCCGTATGTATTCTTATATTGAGTATATTTCCGTATGCATTAGTCTCATCAAGCTTTGTAAACAGTAACCTAAAATCTTTAATATCCTTATATGCATCTGTTATATTTAAAAGATCCCTATACTTGGTGGTAGCACTCATTACAAGATACTTTTCGATATTTATATCGAGTTCCGCCTTCTCGGTGACTTCAAGCAGCTGTTCAAGCTCTCCTACCTGTTCCGTGTTTCTGTGTGAACGTCCTGCCGTATCTATCAGGATTAAATCATAATCACTGTACTTGTTTAATGCCTCAACAAGCTCTTCCGGTGTAAAGATTACCGAAACAGGAACATCAAGTATTCCCGCATAAGTATTAAGCTGCTCCACCGCCGCAATCCTATATGTATCGGCAGTTATCAGAGCCACCTTCAATCCCTTATTAAGCTTGAATTCAGAGGCAAGCTTGGCAATGGTTGTTGTCTTTCCTACACCTGTCGGTCCAAGGAAGAAAACAGCAGTCCTGCCATTATCCGTATTGACAGCCTCCGGTTCACCAAGTTTTAGTATTATCTTCTGATATATTGCTGAAATTATATTGTCAATATTGGACTCTTTTTTCAGTGATGTATCAATGTCTTCTATAATCATATTAGCAACCTTTTCATCGACCTCGGACTCAATAAGCTTATTATATATCATCCTAAGGTACTTGATATTGCCATTTTCTTTATTTTCCGCGGCTGTACCGCTTTCCTTGGTATCTTCAGCAGTCTTTTCGGCTCTTATCCTGTCATCCTCATTTTTCTTTATCTGGTCGGCCAGGAGATTCTGCAGGGTATCAAGCTTCTTTTCTATTGATGCCTCTGTGAACGGACCGGATACCGAATAATCACGTCTCTCGTTAGTACCCATGATAAATGACCTTACCTCCTGTACAGGTGCCTGAGGTGCTGCAGTCTGGCTTTCTTTCTCATCGAGTGCTGCCGTTATCTCAACAAAATCCTTTTTAAACAGTCGTGCAATCCCTCTTTGCTTAACGGTCTTAACATTCAGAACCACCGCACCTGAGCCAAGTTCTTCCCTTGCCTTAAGCACAGCATCTGTCTCAGTTGCTGCAGTATATTTCTTTACTATCATTTATGCTGTCACCATCCCCACTGATTGTAATTCAACATTTGACTCTATTTCATTGTAAGATACAACCGTCAAATCTTTCACATAATCGTTAATCATTTTCTTGAAATATATTCTGACAATTGGTGATGTGATAATTATAGGCATTTTACCCATATTCTCAAGCTTTTCAACCTCCTGCTTTACAGAATCCACAATCTTCCGGATTCTGTCAGGCGCCAATGTAAGATATGCTCCCTGCTCCGTCTGCTTGACTGCACCCATTATCTCCTGCTCAACAGCAGGGTCAAGTGTAACCACACTTGAGGTGTCGTTACCTGAGAAATACTTGTTAGAAATAGCCCTCTTAAGGCTCTGTCTCGCATACTCAGTAAGTATATCCGGATCATGTGTTGTCGCAGCATGGTCTGCTAAGGTTTCAAATATAGTCAACAGGTCTCTAATGGAAATGCCCTCCTCAAGAAGGTTCTGAAGCACCTTCTGAATATCTCCGACACCCATAAGCTTCGGTACAAGTTCTTCGACAAGAGTCGGGTTGTTCTCCTTAAGATTGTTGATAAGATTCTGTGTATCCTGTCTTGTGAGAAGCTCAGCAATATGTGAACGTACAACCTCTGTGAGGTGGGTTGCAATGATTGAAGGCGGGTCAACTACCGTGTAGCCCAGTGACTCGGCGCGTTCTCTCTGTCCTTCAGTTATCCAGATAGCCGGCAGATGGAATGAAGGCTCAAATGTCGGAATACCGGTAATCTCCTCCTCAACATATCCAGGATTCATAGCCATATAATGATCGAAGAGAATCTCTCCCTCACTAACCTGTATGCCCTTAATCTTTATTATGTACTGGTTCGGGTTGAGCTGTATGTTATCTCTCAATCGGATAATCGGCACCACCGTACCAAGTTCAATTGCAATCTGTCTTCTTATCATTACAACTCGGTCAAGAAGATCTCCACCCTGATTGGCATCGGCAAGAGGAATAATTCCATAACCGAATTCCAGTTCAATCGGGTCAACCTGCAGTAGCGAAGTGACATTCTCCGGTTTTCGGATTTCATTTGCCTCCTCATCAGCCGAATCTGCCTCCTGCTCAATCGCACCTATATCCTGCTTCTTCTTCTGTATATTGCCCCACACAATGAGCAAGGCACCGAACGGAACAAAAATATACCAAGGCAGTGGTGTGACAACACCAAGAAATATCATCGCTCCACCAACCATGAAGAATGCCTTAGGCATTGAGAAAAGCTCTTCGACAAGCTCCTGTGTGAGATCCTTGTCCTTCGTAGCCTTGGTGATAATGATACCTGTCGATAAAGATATAAGCAGCGACGGAATCTGACTTACAAGACCATCACCGATTGTAAGAATGGTATATGTAGTGAGGGCATCATTGATATTCATTCCCTTTCTCATAACACCCATGATGATACCACCGACAATATTAACTACAGTGATAATAAGTCCCGCTGTGGCATCTCCCTTAACATACTTCGTAGCACCATCCATCGCTCCGAAGAAGGAGGACTCCTGCTGCAGCTTCTCTCTTCTCAGCATTGCTTCCTTGTCGCTGATTGCTCCTGTGTTGAGGTCGGCATCAATTGCCATCTGTTTACCAGGCATGGCATCAAGTGTGAATCTGGCAGTTACCTCGGCAACTCTCTCAGTACCTTTATTGATAACCATGAACTGAACCAGAATAAGAATAAGGAATACAATGATACCGATTACAAGATCATTTCCACCAACGAATTCACCGAATACCCTTACCACATTACCGGGATCTCCTGTACCTAAGATAAGCTTGGTAGAGGATACGTTGAGTGAAATCCTGAATATGGTTGTGAAAAGCAGGATGGTTGGAAAAGCCTGCATATCAAGCGGTTCCTTTGAAAACAGCGCCATAAACAAAATCACAAGTGCAACTGCCATATTAAATGCAAGAAGTACATCAAGCAATGCACTCGGAACCGATATTATAAGAAAAACAATGGCTGCAAGAATATATAATCCTACAAACAAATCTGATTTTTTCATGATTTCTACCTTTCACCAGTTAAGAACCTTCTGATTATGTCCTTTTATTCTTAATATTATATACAAATGCCAAAACTTCTGCAACTGCCTGATAAAGTTCCGGTGGAATTTCCTCATCTAATTCTACATTATAGTACAGCATACGCGCAAGAGGTTTGTTCTCAACAATTTCAATATTGTTTTCCCTTGCTGCCTCCTTAATCTTAGCCGCAAGATAATCCTCTCCTTTTGCTACAACAACAGGTGCCTTTCCCTTATTCTGCTCATATTTCAGCGCAACTGCAAAATGAGTCGGGTTCGTGATAACCACATCCGCCTCCGGGACAGCCTGCATCATGCGTCTTCTTGATGCCTCAGACATCTTCTGCCGTATCTTATTCTTGACCTCAGGATTTCCTTCTGTATTCTTCCACTCATCCTTGACTTCCTGTTTGGTCATCATCATGTCTTTTCTGAATTTACGCTTTTCAAACACATAATCCGCTATACCTATTATAGTATATATAACACATATAACCGTCCCAATATCAAATATTATATCTCCCAAAAACATAATGGCAGAAATCAACGGAATGTCATACAGCATATATATGTCCGACATTCTTGACTTAAGCTTATTATAAACCACAATAAATATTACTACAAGTATCACAACCTGTTTAATCAGCGAGACAAGTGTTCTCACTGAGAACATTCTCTTTATACCGTTTATAGGATTAAACTTACTTAATTTCGGCTGAAGAGGTTTTGATGTAGGTTTCCATTTTACCTGTGCAAGTTCAATAACAATAGCAATTATAAAGCCAATTCCAAAAAAAGGAATCAATAATTTTAACATATCAAGTGCAGCAGACTGAATAAGTGCTATAGTATACTGCATATTGTACTCGCCGTGGGTAGATGTGAAAAGATCTCCTATCTGTGTGTAATTTTTATTGAAGCACTCAATGAAGCCCTCACCCATATTTCCTACCGTGAATCTTAAAACCATGAATAGGACAAGCAGCATAACAGCAGACGTCAAATCCTTTCCTTTAGCTACCTGTCCTTCATTTCTGGCATCAGAAAGTTTTTTTGCTGTAGGTTCCTCAGTCTTTTCTCCGCCCGGTCCGTCCTTGGCAAAAAACTGTAAAGAAAAAGCCGGACATTTAATGTCTAGACCATTTTTTCTTCCATAAGATGTCATATCTGTATATCGCCTTTTATGTCCAAACATCTTCACCCGGCATACATTCCTTTCACTATATCCACAATATTTCCCTTAATCGCTTCCATCAGAAAATTAGATACCGAAGGAAGTAACGAGACTGTTAAATACATAACAAACAAACCAACCAGAATTTTCATCTGCATTCCTATTGCAAACATATTCAGCTGTGGTGCAATCCTTGACATGATACCCAGTATACAGCTCATAAGTGTAAGTGTGATAAACACAGGAAGTGCTATTCTGAAGCCAATCACAAAATAATCTGAAACAAATCCAATCACCGTATTATACATCGTCGGTTTTAATATTGCAGCACCCACAGGAATAACAGTATACGTGTCTACAATTGCCTGAATCAAAAACCTGTGAAGCCCCGAAACCATCATCAACAGTAATACAACATAATAGTACAACTGCCCCGACAAATTAACCTGCATTTTGGTAGCCGGATCATACATTGTAGCCATAGACAAACCGATATCGATATCAATTATATAGCCTGCAAAGTGAACCGCCTGTATACAAAGATTTGCACAAAAACCTATTGAAAGCCCGACAATTGATTCCTTAAGCACCAGAATTGCATAGCCTATCACTACATCATACGAATAACTTTGTTCCGGAAATACACACATAATAATATAAGATAAAAAGACTGCAAGCCCAATCTTGGTTCTTGCCGGAACATTGCTCATCGAAAAGAAAGGCGCCGTATACAAAAAGCTTGCCACACGTACCAATATTAACAAATATAATTCCCACTGCGTAAACAGTGCATCCGCATTAACTGTCATAAACCTTCATTCCTCACTATGTCATAATGGCTTATTTTCATTTAACGGGAATCAGAACCCGCACAACGTATTGAATGAGCCCCATAAATCATTCATAAAATCAGTAAGATTGTTTCCAATCCAGCCTGCAAGAAGCATAAGAGTCAGGAAAACAGCTATAATTTTCGGTACAAATGTAAGTGTCTGCTCCTGAATTGAAGTTATAGTCTGAAATATACTTATTATAAGTCCCACAATCAATGAAACCAGAAGAAGCGGAGCAGAACATTTAATTACAAGAAAAAGTGCTTCACGCATTATATCTATAACCTGCTGTTCAGTCATATTAACCCTCTTTTCTCTAAATATCAAATCAGCCCCCACCTAAGTGGAGGCAGTATCTAGCGTGGCATTATTCTAATGATAGAATGTCTTTACAAGATTGCCGATAACCAGGTTCCAGCCGTCTGCTATAATAAACAGCAGAATCTTGAAAGGCATCGAAATAGTGGTCGGCGGAAGCATCATCATACCCATCGACATCAAGGTAGAAGCAACAACCATATCGATTACAATGAAAGGTATGTATATAACAAATCCTATTATAAAGGCTGTTCTAAGCTCACTTACAATAAAGCTTGGAATGAGCACTGAAGTCGGAATGTCGTCCTCAGATGTAACATCCTGTGTACCTGCAATCTCAAGGAACATCTTTATGTCCTTCCTGCTTGTCTGTCCCAGCATGAAGGTTCTTATAGGCTCCATTCCCTTTTCGAATGCTTCCTCAGCCTTAATCTCTCCTGCCGATAAAGGCTTAATCGCATCATTATACACGGTATTAAGTGTAGGTGCCATAATAAAAAATGTCAAAAACAGCGCAAGTCCTACAATTATCTGATTTGGTGGAACAGTCTGTGTATTAAGCGCTGCTCTGGTGAAATGCAGAACTATAACTATTCTTGTAAATGATGTCAGCATTATAAGAATGGACGGCGCTAGTGAAATAACTGTTAGTATGGCAAGCATCTGTAATACACTTGCCATATTCTCATCGCCGGCTGCCACTCCTATAGTCAGGAGATTATGATCCGTAGACGCTGTGGTCTGCTCCTCACCTCCGGTGTTACCGGTAATATTGGTTCCCTCAGCAGCATAGACATACCTTTCTGAATTCATAAGCAGAATCATAAAAACAATAGTGAAGAGCATCACAAATCTTAATGCATTCTTCTTAAAATTCTTTCTAGTGTACATATATCCTTACCTGTCTTCCTGCTTATCTTCCTGCTCTTTTTTTCTGAATCGGTTGAGAATATTCTCAAATTTCTCACCGGTGACTTCCTTCTGCTCTGTGACAATATCACCCCCATTAATCTCCCCTAAGAGGGTAACCGTATCCTTACACACTGCAATTGCAAAATACTTATCACCGGTACGAACAATCTGAATCAGCTTATTCTGTGAAAGACGCATTGTATCGATAATCTGTATATTAGTACACGATAAATGTCCCTTCTGATAATTACCGATAAATCTTGTTGTAAAATACGTCATCACAAGCACGATAATAAACAGCACTGCAACAGTTATCAACTGCACAATGCCATTTACCCCTGTAAGAACTGTAAGGTACAAACTAACCTACTACCTTTCTGACAGCCTCAAGAACTCTATCCTGCTGGAAAGGCTTAACAATAAAATCCTTAGCTCCCGACTGAATAGATTCAATAACCATTGCCTGCTGTCCCATAGCTGAACACATGATAACAGTTGCTGAAGGGTCGGCAGCCTTGATTGCCTTAAGAGCCTGAATACCATCCATCTCAGGCATGGTAATGTCCATAAGAACAAGATCCGGCTTAAGCTCCTGATACTTTTCAACAGCCTTGGCTCCATTCTCAGCTTCGCCAACTACGTTGTAACCGTTCTTTGTAAGAATGTCTTTAATCATCATTCTCATAAATGCTGCGTCATCGCAAATTAATATATTCTTTGCCATATAATTTCTCCTCTTGGTGAATATTATTCATAAGTCTGTTACTATTATACTATAATGCAATCAGATTTGTATACATTTTTTTATTTAATTATCTCTGTAATCTTAATTCCGAAGCTCTCCTCGATTACCACAACCTCACCCTTGGCAACATACTTACCGTTTACGAGTACATCCACAGGCTCACCCGCAATCTTGTTAAGTTCAACGATTGTGCCCGGTGCAAAATCAAGAATCTCCTTAATTGACTTCTTCGTACGTCCAAGCTCGACTGTAACTTCAAGCGGAACATCCATAATAAGTCCAATGTTTTCCGGCTGGCTTCCTGCTGAAACATTTCCGGTGAATGGCTGGAAGGATGCCGGCTGTACATTAGGCATAGACTGTGGCTGGTATCCGCCCATAACCTGTGGCTGTGGATATGGCATTGCCGGCTGCATATATCCGCCCATCGGCTGTGCGTATGGATTCATTCCCGGCTGTGCATACGGATTAGCCATATCCTGTGGAGCATACTGTGGTGCTCCGGCAGGAGCCTGACCCATCGGCTGTGGTGTTGGTGCCTGTGTTGGTGCCGGCTGAGCCGGTGAGGACTGCTCTGTTGACGCTGCGGTGCTTGTGGACTCTGAATCACTATGCATTCCAAAAATTTCATAGAGGGACTTTGCAAATTCAAATGGATACAACTGCATAATCTCACTATCTATCAAGTCTCCAATAAGCATTTTAAAGGAAACCTTTACAAACTTTGTTTTCAGAAATTCAGGAAGCCTGCCTGTACTCATGCTCTCATTAAGATCCACAACCTCTGCAATAGGCGGGCTGATATCAATCTTCTTATTGAGCATTGATGACATGGAAGTAGATGCACTTCCCATCATCTGATTCATAGCCTCTCCGATAGCACTGAGATGTAATTCTGTTATCGGTTCATCAGACGCTACACCCGGACCACCCATCATAAGATCCGTTATAATCTTAACATCATTTTCCTTAAGTACGAGAACATTATTGCCGTCAAGACCTTCAACATACTTTATCTGAAGAAAAACGCAAGGTCTGTCATAGGAATCCGCCAACTCATCCCAGCTTACATACGATACATTAGGCGTAGTAATTGTTACAGTCTGGTTAAGCAGCATTCCAAGTGTTGTTGCCGCGGAACCCATACTGATATTAGAAATCTCTCCAATGGCATCCTTCTGTTCTTCTGTAAGAAACTGCTCATCGTCCGACGCTGCTGCTGAATCCGCTGCCGAAGAACTATCTCCGCTGCCCTTATCAGCTCCGGCCAATAATGCATTGATTTCTTCTTGTGATAACATTCCTCCGTCCATTGTTTCACTCCTCTTCTTTCAGTATTTGCGTAATTCGAACCGCATAATTATCATTGGTTGAACCGGGCATAGCCGCAAACTTCTTTATATTGCCCACATAAATATCCAGCTCTTCATCTACGCCTCTATCCAGCTTAATTACATCGCCGATATGTAGATTGATGAAATCATTAACTGATATCACACTGTTTCCAAGGACGGCCTTAATAGGTATCTGCGCCTTGGATATAAGACTCTCAATAGCCTCGTTATATGATTTATTATCCTTATCCTGCATGGTAGAAAACCAATATTTAGTATTAAGCTTATCCATCACCGGTTCAAGGACTCCAAATGGAAGACATATATTCATTAAGCCCTCCACCTCACCTATTTTAACATTAATTGTGACAATTGCAATAGTTTCACTAGGTGAAATAATCTGTGCAAACTGTGAATTGGTCTCAATTCTTTCAAGTCTCGGTGAAATACTTACAACATTCTGCCAAGGCTCTCTTAAAAGATTTACACAAATTGTAAAGATACGTTCAAGAATTACCAGTTCAATCTCTGAGTAATCCCTTATCTTATCCAGAGGTTCTCCCTCTCCGCCTAACAAACGGTCAATCATTGCGTATGCGAGGTTTCCCGATATCTCCATGACCATAGTACCTTCTAGCGGTTCCATGCTTATTACGCCTAAAAGAACCGGATTAGAAAGGGCATTGGAGAACTCCGAATATATTACCGATTCGGAATTGACAACCTCAACCTGTACTGCCTTTCGCAAATATGCAGGAAGATTAGTTGACAGCAATCGACCATAATGTTCAAAAATTATCTCCAGGGTTCTGAGATGTTCCTTGGAGAACTTAGTAGGTCGTGCGAAATCATAATTCTTGACCTGTTTTTCGTCCTTATCCTTCATCTCATCTACGTCAAGCTCTCCGTTTTTGAGGGCGTTCAGCAGATTATCTATCTCGCTCTGCGACAGGACTTCGCTCATTAAAGCCACCTGCCTTTCTCTTAGAATACATTACTGGGTAATAAAGCTTGTAAAGCTTACATCATAAATAAATGTAGAATCAAAAAGCTGCTGCAGTCTTCCAAGCACCTCTTTGCGGATTTCCTCTTTATTGGAATTAGCCTGAGACATTGTATACTGTGAAACAACATCAATAATAGTACTGTCAATCTGGCTCATAGCTGAGCTTATGGTGTCATGCTTAGCCTTATAATCTGCATGTGACTTGTTAAGTATAATGCTCACGCCGACAACAATAACATGTGCCTTTCCGTCATCGCCTGTCTTAAGATTGAGCGATGTTGTTGACTCGCCATTGAACGTGACAGCAACCTCTTCAAGATTTTTGATGTCGACTGTTTCCGGTTCATCAGAAGAACCGCTTACATCCAGATCAACAATCTCGCATATTCTGTTCACAAGCTTTCCC